>Ga0181529_10000018_pt1 | contig 202858 bp, 153 predicted proteins | sample PEATcosm2014_Bin_36_FD_119763 | JGI IMG/M metagenome (GOLD analysis project Ga0181529, IMG submission 119763) | Peatland microbial communities from MTU Mesocosm Facility, Houghton, MI, USA - PEATcosm2014_Bin10_30_metaG | ecosystem: Environmental > Terrestrial > Soil > Wetlands > Peat | place...
GCGCCCGATGCTGAGCGTCAAGGGCGAGGACGGGTAGCAGTCGAGCGCTGTCCGGAGCACCTCGACGCCGTCGACCTTCAGCTGGAGGTCGCGCTTTTCTGAATCGAACTCGGAGCGCGTCCAATCTGAATAGAGGGGATGGCCGAAGGGCGGAAGGAGCGAGCCGCAGCGCGCCTCGACGACAATCCTCCGGTCGGAGGGGACGGCAAAACTTCGGCTGGATAAGAGCCCTGTCCCGGCATGAAAGAAGCCGAGGCGTGCCATGCCCTCGGGCAGGTATTCGATCTGGAGCCAATCCCGGGCGTCCGGTTGGCGGCCGGTCTCAAAGAGAGGCTCGGGCAATTCGGGAGGATGATCGGGTAGCTTTAGGTCCATGCGGAGTCCTCCGAAAGCTTCGCCGTGGGAGCGTTGCCAGGCGTAAGCCGGCCCGTTCACCATGCGGGCAACACGGGTGAAATAGTCCGGCGTCGGAAACCCGTCCGTGTACACGGCCATACCGAAAAAGAGGGAGACGGCCGCGAGCAGGACGCTGGCACACCCTGCGAGCCAGGATAGGCGGGCGAGCTTCGCCCGCTGGCCGAGCGCCAATGACCCGATTCCCGCCAGGATGAGGCCCGCATTCGCGAAATCGCCCGGGTAACGGGCGGTTGTGCCAAAGAAGCAGGCGAGGAACGCAAGGTTGCCAATGAACGCGCCCGCAACCGCCACCGAAATCAGGATTTCTCCCCTCCTCTCTCCCGGCTCGTCCGAACGGAAGCGCAGAAAGGCAGCCAGCCCGAGCCAGGCCCACGGCAGATACCGAAGGAAACCGTAGGGCTGCCCCATCGGGGCCGCGAAAAAGGGAAAGTAGGACTGCCAGAGGCCGGCATTGAACAAATAATAGGCCGCGTGCGGCAGCAGGAAACCCGGCGACATCTGTTTCAGCGCAATGAATTTCTCGCCGGCCAGCTGGTAGTGCATGCCGAATTCCGCCACCGATCCGAATCGGGCCCAGTTGAAGGCGAGAAGCCCGATCCCGCAGGCCGCGGCCGGGACAAAGGCGGCGAGAAGCCGCCTCCAGAGGGCCCTCATCCGGTCCCGTCCCGCGCCCGAGTCCCCGGGGTGAAAGAAGACGGGGACGAGGAGAACAACGGAGCACGCCAGGTAGTTGGGCCGTGCGCCGACCGCGAGGCCGAATAGGAGCCCGGCCAGGGCGAGCCAGGCCAAAAGGCGCTTCTCCGAGTGAAGGGCCCGGTAGACCGCAATGAGCATCAGCGCCTGGAGGAAGATGGCGCAGGAAATGGGGACCTGGTAAAACTGGGGCCCTTCGACGAGCAGCGTCAGCGGCGTCGCCCAGGCGAGGCACACCCAGCCAGCGACCAGGAAAAGGAAGGGCGCTGCAGGAAAATGACGCCGGCGGAGGGCGAAAAGGAGGCCCATGCCGGCCCAGACTGCGGCCGAACAGAAAAGCGCGACCGCGACCGGCTCGTCAAGATACCTGCCGGTCAAGGCCGCAAACGGCCAAAAGAGGATCAGGACCGGGGTCACCCCGAAATAGAGGTAATAGTGTCCCTTGTAGAGGGACATGTCGTGGACCCGGTACGGGGCGTTCGCGACCGGATCATAGGGGTCCTTGAGCGCAAGGAGCGCCGGATGGGGTTCGATCGCGGCGTAGAGGTGCCCCGCGCGAAACCCCGCGGTTTCCAAGGGGTAATAGCCCTCCGGGTCCTTCGAGGTCATGAGCCAGGAATCTCCCGGTTTCTCCGCCGTCCAGAGATAGAACCCCCCCACAACGAGAGCCAACACGAGCCCCACCAGCACTTCCCGCAGCTTGGCCCTCGGCGGGGGCGCGGGCGGGGTTTCCAGGGACATCTTCCCAGATAATCGGGGCCCTCCAAGGCCTGACAAGCCTCGCGTTCAAGGAATTAATCCCTTGCTAGGGGCCCCGGCCCCTGCAATGCCATCGAAGGGTGTCACCCTCCGCTGCTTCCATGACCCAACCTGTTGATCGGCCACTGGCTTTCGCCATTGTCGGCTGCGGCTTGATCGGAAAGAAGCGCGCCTCGGCTTTGTCCCATATTTCGGGCGTCCGGCTCGCCTCGGCCTGCGACGTGGACCCTGCGCGCGCTTCGGAGGTCGCCAAGGCTCATCCGGGTTGCAGGGCCTTCACCGATTTTAGGGACGCGCTAGCGGATCAGGCGGTCGACGCTGTCATAGTGTCGACCTTGAATTCATCCCTGGCACCCATCGCCCTTCAGGCCGCAAAGGCCGGCAAGCACGTCCTTGTCGAAAAGCCCGGTGCGCTCTTTGCCGGTCAACTGAGGGACCTTGCAGCCGCGGCGGCCGCCTCGGGCGTCCGCGTGCGGATCGGCTACAATCACCGCTACCACCCGGCACTCCTCAAGGCCCGGGAGCTGGCCGATAGCGGGGTCCTCGGCCCCCTCATGTTCATCCGGGGCCGCTACGGCCACGGGGGCCGAAAGGGCTATGACCGCGAATGGCGCTCAGACCCCAAGCTTTCCGGCGGAGGCGAATTGATCGACCAGGGGGTCCACCTGATCGACCTGTCGCTTTCCTACCTCGGGGACTTCACGACCATCGAGGGGCACGCCTCCACCCTCTTCTGGGACATGAAGGTCGACGACAATGCTTTCCTGTCCCTGAGGACCCAGGCGGGCCAGACCGCGTGGCTTCAGGTCAGCTGCACCGAGTGGAAGAACCTCTTCTCCTTCGAAATCTACGGCCGCGTCGGGAAGCTCGCGATCGACGGCCTCGGCGGAAGCTACGGAACGGAGCGCCTCACCCACTACCGGATGCTCCCGGAAATGGGCCCTCCGGAGACCACCTCCTGGGAGTTCCCCAAAGGCGACGCGTCCTGGGCCCTGGAAACCACGGCCTTCTGCGAGGACATCCGCCTCGGCCGGACGCCCGTGCCGGGCCTTAGCGAAGGCATCCGGACCCTCGAGATCGTGGAGGCCATTTACCGGAAAAGCGGCTACCCCTCTTCCTCATGATCATCACACGCTCCCCCCTGCGCGTATCCCTTGGCGGCGGCGGCACGGACCTGCCGAGCTACTACAAAGAGCACGGAGGCTTCCTGATCGCCGCGGCGATCGACAAATACGTCTACATCACCAAGCACACGACGTTCCAGGAGGAGATCATCGTCAAGTACTCGAAATTGGAGCGCGTCGCCTCGGTCGACAAGATCGAGCACCCCATTGTCCGCGAGGCCCTGAAGCTTGTGGGGGTCACCGACCCCCACATCGAGCTCACGTCCATGGCCGACATTCCCGGCGGCACGGGACTCGGCTCCTCGGGCAGCTTCACGACGGCGCTCCTCAGGGCGCTCCACGCCTACAAGAAGAACCTCGTCTCCCCGGCGGAGCTGGCCGAGCAGGCCTGCGACATCGAGATCAACAAGCTGGGCGAGCCGATCGGCAAGCAGGACCAGTACATCGCCGCCATCGGGGGCATCACGGCCTTCACCTTCCACAAGGACGGCCGCGTCGAATACCGCCCCTGCAAGATCTCGGAGGAGACCCTCTACAATCTCGAGGACAACCTGCTCCTTTTCTTCACGGGCTATTCCAGGAGCGCCTCGTCGATCCTGAAGGACCAGAACGACCGCTCGAAGAAGAACGACGCGTCCATGCTGGAGAACCTTCACTTCACGAAGGAGCTTGGCTACAAGTCGCTCGCCTGCCTCGAGAGCGGGAGCCTCGAGGAACTCGCCATGCTCATGGACGTGCACTGGCAGCGCAAGAAGGCGCGGAGCTCCGGCATGAGCAACCCCCGCATCAACGAGTGGTACGACTGCGCGATGGCCAACGGGGCCCTGGGCGGGAAGCTGATCGGGGCCGGCGGCGGGGGTTTCCTCATGTTCTACGCGGGCGACAAGACGAGGCTCCGGCATGCGATGCGCGAGAAGGGCCTCCAGGAGGTGCGCTTCCGCTTCGATTTCGAGGGGACGAAGGTCCTGGCGCAGAACTGACGCAAGGGAATGCCTCGCCAGCCATCGTCACCCAACCGGCAACAGGTCCCCGTCCAGGGGACGCCAGCGTCCGCCTCGACCGGGCCTCGGGCCGCCCGCCCTTCCGTATGAATCCTGAGGAACTTCCCGTGGCGATCCTTGCCGGGGGTCTCGCCACCCGGCTAAAGCCCATCACAGAGAAGGTGCCGAAGCTTCTGGTCGAGGTGGCCGGCGAACCCTTCTTCTCCCACCAGATCCGGCTCCTCAGGAATTCGGGGCTTCGGCACCTGGTGGTGTGCGTCGGCTACCTCGGGGACCGGATTGTCGAGGCCTACGGCGACGGCTCGAAATGGGGCGTCAAGATCGAGTACGCCTTCGACGGACCGAAACTCCTCGGCACCGGCGGGGCGCTGATCCGGGCGCTCCCCCTCCTGGGCGAAGCCTTTTACGTCCTCTACGGAGACAGCTACCTGCCGATCGATTACAGGGCGGTCGGCGACGCCTTCCTCAAATCCGGGAAGCTCGGCCTCATGACGGTCTTTGAGAACCGCGAGAAGTACGACTCGAGCAATGTGTGGTATGAGGGGGGGCGGATCCGGGCCTATGACAAGAGGACGAAGCTACCCGCCATGCGCCACATTGACTATGGGCTCGGCATCTTTCGCCAACCGGCCTTCGATTCCTTTCCCCGCGGCGAAAGCGTCGACCTGGCCGATGTCCAGAAGTCGCTCCTAGCCCGCGGCGAACTCGCGGGTTTCGAGGTCACCCAGCGGTTCTACGAGATCGGCTCCCATGCGGGGCTGAGCGAACTCGATCACCTCCTAAAAAATCAATCCTAGGCCCCCACTGGCGCCTCGCATTCACCCGACGCTTTTGCATCTTCCTCCCCATGTCCTACTCCGCACAACACCTTAAGGAAACGGCCGAAATCGTGGCCAAGATCAACCCGGCCGACTGCGAAAAATGCGTCGCCGAATTACGCGCCGTAAGGGAGCACGGGGGCCGCCTCTTCATGCTGGGCGTCGGCGGAAGCGCGGCCAATGCGTCCCACGCCGTGAACGATTTTAGAAAGATCGCCGGGATAGAGACTTATGCGCCGACCGACAATGTCTCCGAGCTCACGGCCCGCACGAACGACGAGGGCTGGGCAAGCGTTTTCGTCGAATGGCTCCGGGTCAGCAAGTTGAACAGCAAGGACTGCCTCTTCATCCTCTCGGTCGGCGGCGGCAACGTCGAAAAGAACGTCTCCCCGAACCTGGTGGCGGCCCTCCAGCTCGCGAAGCAGGTCGGCGCACGGATCATCGGGATCGTGGGCAAGGACGGCGGCTACACGGCCAGGGTCGCCGATGCGTGCGTCATCATTCCGACCGTGAACGCCAACAATGTCACCCCGCACAGCGAGGCCTTTCAGGCGGTCGTCTGGCACCTTTTCGTCTCCCACCCCGACCTCAAGGTGAACCAGACCAAATGGGAGTCCGTGGCGGCCAAGCCCTGATCGGATGGCGTCTCGCCCCGCAGTATTCCTCGACCGGGACGGCACGCTGAACGTGCAGCTCGTGCGCGACGGCAAGCCCTATGCGCCCGAAAGGCTGGACGAGTTCCGCCTCTACGAGGGGGCGCCCGAGGCCTGCCGGGCGCTCAAGGCCGCCGGCTTCGTCCTCGTCGTTGCGACGAACCAGCCCGACGTCGGACGGGGCCTCGTCGCCCGGGAAACCATCGAGGCGATGCATGCCCTCCTTCTTAAGCAGATTCCCGAGATCGACCGGGTGGAGGTGTCCTATGACCCGGGAAGGGGCGAGCTTGCGCCGCGGCGCAAGCCCGAGCCCGGCATGCTCCTCGATGCAGCGCGCGAGCTCGACCTGGACCTTTCCCGATCGTGGATGGTCGGGGACCGCTGGAAAGACATTGTGAGCGGGAAAAAGGCCGGGGTCAGGACCGTGTACATTGACTACGGCTATTCCGACGAATTCGACACCGAGCCCGACTATACCGTGAAGACGTTTCCCGAGGCGGCGGCGGCAATCCTGGCCGCGGACCGTTCCGCTTGCCGGACCTAATCTCCTTGCCCGGTTTCCAACGGTCACCTCAATAAAAGCACAAAACAATGAAGACCCTCAATGACCTGAAGATTCAACTGTATGCGGACGGCGCCGACAAGGCGGGCATACTCGACCTCTACGCAAAACCCTACATCAAGGGGCTCACGACGAACCCGAGCCTCATGAAGAAGGCCGGCATCAAGGATTACGAGGCGTTCGCAAAGGACATCCTGAAGACCGTGACGGCGAAGCCCATCTCGCTCGAGGTCTTCACCGACGACTTCACCGACATGAAGCGACAGGCGCTCAAGATTTCGGCGCTCGCAAAGAACGTCTATACGAAGATCCCGATCACGAACTCGCGCGGGGAATCCTCGCTTCCGCTCATCCGGGAGCTCGCGAAGCAGGGCGTGAAGCTTAACATCACGGCGATCCTGACGCTTAAGCAGGTCGCCGGGGTCGCCGATGCGCTCAATCCGGCGGTTCCCTCGGTCGTATCGGTTTTCGCGGGGCGGATCGCCGACACCGGCGTCGACCCGGTGCCCCTCATGCGGGCTTCGGGCGCCCTTCTGGCCGGGCACGACAAGGCGGAGCTCCTCTGGGCGAGCACCCGGGAAGTGCTCAACATCTTCCAGGCCGAGGAATGCGGCTGCGCCATCATCACGGTGCCCCACGACATCCTGGGAAAGGCCGCAAAGATGCTCGCCATGGACCTGACCGAGCTCTCCCTCGATACGGTAAAGATGTTCGCCAAGGACGCCGCGGACTGCGGCTACACGCTCTAAGGCGGCCCAATTGTCATTTACCTCCCCGGCGGGCTCCTGCAATGGTAGGGGTTCGCCTGTCTCCCTATGCCCACTCGGACGCGCCCCTTGAGTTACGTTTGCCTGGCCCTGGCCCTGGCGGCCCCGGCCATCGCGGCAAATCTTGACGGATCAACCCCGGAGGTCGGAAACGCCGAGGCCGCGCGCCTTTACGACGAGGCCAACGCCTACGTCAACAACATGGCCGAGGGGGACTACTCCTACGCCTATCTCCAGTTCTACTGGAAGCGCGCCCAGTCCAACATCGACCGGATACGCCGGGTCTATGCGGATTCCCCGACGGCAAAGGCGCTGGCGCAGGGGAACCCGAAGGTCGGCCCCTTCGCGCTCGACTACTTCAAGAACCGCGTCCTCTACAACCTTGAGCTGAAGCGGCTCGGGGCCTTCGACGACGTCAACTGCGCCATCTTTCTCTACGGGCGAAACGAGGACCGGAGCGATGCGAAGCGCAACGAGGCCCTCGCGAATATTCTCGAGGTCTTGGCGCGGCGGCAGCGCTGGGGGGAAGCCCTGCGTTTCCCCGTCCTGGCCGCCCACCGGCCCCTCCTGCTAAAAAGCATCTTCAGGGTCGCCGCCTTCTACGGCAGCGAGCCGATCGTGAAGCAGATGACGCTCTCGACGTCGCCCGCTGAACGGAAGGCGGCGGGATTCGACGCCTTGCAGGCCGAGGCCCTCGCGCTTCAGGGAAAACCCCGGGGCGACCTCACCCGATTTGTCGACGGCCATCCCGATCCGGCCGTGCGCGCCGCGGCGCTCACGGGAGTGGTCGAGCGCGACATCCTGATCCGCCGGTATGAGCGTCTGCGGATCCCCTTCAGGGACGCGATCCAGACGGTCCACCTGGTCGTCCAGAATACGCCCCTTCGGGACAACGTCCCCTCGCTCGCAGCGAGGCTCTTCGCGGCCGATCCGGAAGCGGGGGCCCCGCTCCTCGCCGTCTACCGCGCCTCCCTCGGCAACGAACCCGAACGGTCCGCCCCGGTTGAAGCCCAGCTCGCCTATCTCCAGTACGGGGCGGATTCGGGCCGTCTGGAGGGCGTTTCGTCGTATCTCGCGACGGCCCGGCTTCCGGCGCCGGTGCGGAGGGCCTGCGAACTCAAGCTGATCGAGCTCTACGCCGAGGCCGGCCAGACGCAGGAGGCGGACAAGGCCCGCGAGGCGTTCGCGCCGGCCGGCACGCCGGACGCCGACGACGCAGCGCTCGCCGAATTCCGCGGGCGGATGGATTCGATCGATTCCCCCCTGGTTGTCCGCGAGAAGACGTTTGCCGAGATGCCGATCTCGGATCCGTGCGTCATGGCCACCGCCATCATGGAATGGAGCCTCACGCCCAACCGCTCGCAGCGCGGCGCCACGCCCTGGGACGCGGTCGTCAAGCGGTACGCCGGCGGATTTGCAAACCTCCCCCTGCCCAAGTCCGCCGAGGTGGGCGACGCCGCGAGCACGCTGAAGCCGTACTAGAGGGTCCAACGTCGCCACCCGCCAGTGAACATCCTTTTCGTCAATTACGGCGACTTCACCACCAACAGCCTGAACCACATAGGCGGGTTTGCGAACGCCCTCTGCGCCCTGGGCCACGCCTGCATCGTGGCGGTCCCCTCCGGAAAGGACACGGTATCCGCCCTGTCGGGCCCCGCCTTCATTCCGGCCCTCTACAACGACCTCCTGGAGCACCCCTCGCCCTTCCCCGACGGGCGGGGTGCGGACCTGATCCACGCGTGGACCCCCCGGGAGTTTGTCCGGAAGTTCGTCGTGTCGTACCAGAGGGTGGCCGGCCCCGGCGCCCACCTCCTGATCCACCTTGAGGACAACGAGGAGTTCCTGGTCTCCGGATTTGCCCAGAGGCCGATCGGCGAGCTTCGCTCACTCGGATTCGCGGAGCTCGACTCGGTCCTCTCGGACAGGCTGCCCCACCCGGTCCGGCACAGGACCTTCCTGCGCCTCGCCGATTCGGTGACCGTCATCGTGGAGCGGCTTAAGGAGTTTGTCCCCGCAGGCGTCCCCTGGTCGGTCCTGAAACCCGGGGTCGATCCGGTGTACCTGCTCCCCCGGAAGGCGGACCCGAAGATTCGGGGGGAATTCGGGCTCGCTCCGCACGAAAAGCTGATCGTCTTCACGGGAAGCAACACCTTCGCAAACGAGCCCGAGATGCTGGACCTCTACCGGGCGGTCCGGCTGCTCAACCAAAGGGAAATCCCGACGCGGCTCGTCCGCACCGGGTTCAACCGGCCGCAATTCCTCGAGAGCCTGACGGACGACCTGAAGGCTTATGTGCTCGACCTGGGCTTCATTGAGAAAGCCCGGCTCCCGGGACTCCTCGCCGAGGCCGACGTCCTCGTGCAGCCGGGCCGGCCCGGACCGTTCAACGATTACCGCCTGCCCTCGAAGCTTCCCGAATTCCTGGCGTCCGCTCGCCCCGTCGTCCTTCCTCCCACGAATATCGCGCTCGAGATGCGCGACGGCGTCGAGGCGCTCTTTCTCTCGAGCGGTACGCCCGAGGATATCGCCGATGCCTGCGCGCGCGTCTTCCGCGAGCCGGGCCTCGCCGAAAGGCTCGGGAAGAACGGCGCCGCATTCGCCAGGCGCCACTTTGACCTCGCCGCCAACACGGCGGGGCTCCTTAAGGCCTATGAGCAGGTGCTCTCGCGTCCGATCCGGACTCGATGGTCGCAGATCCGGGGCGGCGCAGGGAGCGATCTCACGGTTGCCGCGCGCGACCTGGCCGACGCCCTGCAGCCGGCGAAGGCCGGTGGCGCCCGGCGGGAGGACCTTTCGGCGTTGGCGGAGGACCTGGCCGACCTCGTACAGAGTGAGGACGGGCGCGCGTCCGCGGCCATCGCAGCCCGGGACGCCGTCAGGTTGGGCCTCGAGGAGAAGGCGAACCATCTCCTCCTGCAGCGGGATCTGACCAAGCAGCACGCCGAGAATCTCGAGAAGAGGCTGGAGGCGCAGGAAGAGCAGATGAGGCTCCACGAGACGCTGACGAAGCAGCACGTCCAGAATCTTGAGGACCGGGCCCACCAGCTTGAACTCCAGCGCGATCTCCTGAAGCAGCACGCGCAGAACCTGGAGGAGAAGGTCGATCTCCTGGACCGGCAGATGAAGCTTCAGAAAAAATTGACGGATAAACATATCCAGAACCTGGAGGCCCAAATCGCCGCGATGGAGAGGATCGCGCGGGCCGAACGGGATGAAGCCGCGCAGCGGGCGGCCGCGGCGGACGCCGCGGCGGCCCAGGCGTCCGCGGAGCATGCCAGGCTCGTGGCCCGCATTCTCGAGATGGATGCGGAGCTAAATGCGCGCGAAGCGAGGCTAAAATCCATCATCCAGTCCCGCTCCTACAAGCTTTCGGCGCCGCTCCGCGATATCGAGCGCTTCCTCGGGCGGAAGGGCCCAAAGGAGGCCCCCGGCCCGCCGCCCACGTCCGCGGCCCCGCCCGGGCCGACGCCGGTGGTTTCCCCAGCGCCAGCAGCCCCCGCGGCGCCCCCCGCTTCGGCCCCCGCCCCGGCGCCCCGCGCCTACACCTTCAACATCGACCACCCGAGGTCCTGGAACACGGCCTCGAACAAGCTCCTCATCCTCGGCTGGTGCTACGAGAATTCGGGCGCACCGATCCGCGGGCTGCGCGCCGTCTTCGGGGACCGGACGATCGAGGGAATCTACGGCTCAAAGCGCCTCGATGTCCTCGCCTCGACCGGGATGAAGCAGTCGGAATACAGCGGCATCAAGGTCGATGTCCCGACGAGCCTCGGCGACCACATGCTTTCGATCGAGGTGCTCCATGACGGAGGATGGACTCCCTTCTTCCAGACCCAGGTCCACGTCGGGAAAGCCGGTGATCCGACCGAGCAGAGCGAATATGAGAAGTGGTGCGAACACCAGGAGGCGCTGGGCGCGGCGGACCGGGCCGCGATCAAGGACCACATCGCGGCTTTCAAGGCGCGGCCCGTGATCTCGGTCGTGATGCCGGTCTACAACACGGAGGAGGCCCTCCTCACAAAGTCGATTCAATCGGTCATCGACCAGCTCTATCCCCACTGGCAGCTGTGCATCGCCGACGACGCGTCGACCGAGCCCCACGTTCGCACCGTGCTTGACGGATTTGCGGCGAAGGACCCGCGCATCCAGGTGGTCTACCGCCCGCAGAACGGCCACATCTGCGAGGCGACCAACACCGCCCTGGGTCTCGCCACAGGGGAATTCGTGGCGCTCTTCGACCACGATGACGTCCTCGCTCCGACGGCGCTCTACGAGGTCGCCTCCGAGATCGACGCCCATCCCGACGTCCAGTTCCTCTATTCGGACGAGGACAAGGTCGACATGGACGACCGCAGGTTCGACCCGTATTTCAAGCCGGACTGGAATCCGGACCTTTTCTACGGGCAGAACTACACCTCGCACCTCTCCGTCTACCGCACCGAGCTGATCCGCTCGATCGGCGGGTTCAGGAAGGGCTTCGAGGGAAGCCAGGACTGGGACCTGAACCTGCGGGCCATCGAGCGGATTCCCGCTTCCGTGATCCGGCACATCCCGAAGATCCTTTACCACTGGAGGGCAGCCCCGGGTTCAACCGCCCTCCAGTTGGCCGAAAAGGCGTATCCGGTCGAGGCGGCACGGCTCGCCCTCGAGGACCATTTCAAGCGCCGGGGCGAATCGGTCGAGATCCTGTCGGTGCCGGGCGACCATTGGCGGATCAAGTACCCGCTCCCCTCGCCCGCGCCGCTCGCGTCCCTCATCATCCCGACCCGCAACTCGCTCAATCTGGTCCGCAAGGCGGTGGAGAGCATCCTCTCCGTCACCAGGTACCCCAATTACGAGATCATCGTGGTCGACAACAACTCCGACGACCCGGACACGGTCGCCTGGCTGGACGACCTTTCAAAGGGCCAAAACCCGCGCGTTCGGGTGCTGCGCTACCATGCGCCGTTCAACTACTCCGCCATCAACAATTTTGCCGTGAAGGAGGCTCTGGGCGAGGTGGTCGGCCTCATCAACAGCGATATCGAGGCCATCGGCGGCGGCTGGCTCGAGGAGATGGTGAGCCAGGCGGTCCGCCCGGGGATCGGCGCCGTCGGCGCGATGCTCTACTACCCCCTGAATACCGTGCAGCACGCCGGGGTCGTGCTCGGCCTCGGCGGGGTCGCCGGCCATCCGTTCAAGGACTTTCCCCGGGGGGACAGCGGCCAGAAGAACCGGCTCCGTTTGGTCCAGAACTACAGCGCCGTGACCGCGGCCTGCCTCCTCATCCGGAAGGACCGCTTCCTCGAGGTCGGCGGACTGAACGAGCGGGACCTCGCGATCGCGTTCAACGACGTCGACCTCTGCTGCAAGCTCCTGGCTGCGGGCTACCGAAACCTCTGGACACCCTTCGCGGAATTCTATCATCACGAGTCGGCGACCCGCGGGGTCGAGGACACCCCTGAGAAAAAGGCACGCTTTCAGGCTGAAATCGACTATATGATGAACACCTGGGGGAGCCTCCTGATGTCCGACCCTTCCTATAATCCGAATCTCACCCTGGTCGGGGAGGACTTCTCGCCGGCCTACCTTTCGCGGACCCGCAAACCATGGATGAACCACCTGCCGTGAGCCCGAACGGGGATGCCGATCGGCGCGTGGCCGCCCTCCAGGCCGAACTCGACTCGGTCAGGCGCCGGGAGGCCGAGTACCGGGCGAAGATGATCCACGAGTTCCTCGACCGCGGGGAGCGCAATACCTACCTGCATGTGCTCCGGGAGGAGCGCACGGCCCTCATCAAACGCGAGCAGGAGGCGTCGGCCGACCTGGAAATCCTGACCCGCAAGATCGAGTCCGCCGAGGCCCGGGTGCTTGCGCTCGAGGCCGAGCTTGCGCTGGCGAGGAGGCCTTGGTGGCGGAGATTCCTGCCGGGGGCCGCCGTCGACCCCTCCCCCCAGGCGGCCGGGAAGGACCCCGTGCCGGGGGCTCCGTTCACCTATTATCTCCACACCTCGCCCTTCAGGGTCTACCGCGACGCGGTCTTCACGCTCCGCGGCTGGGCCTGGCCGGAGGACGGACGCGCGGTCACCGGCGTCCGGGTGGATCTCGACGGACGCCTTTTCGTGGGCCGGTGCGGAATCGAGGAGCCGGAGGTCGTCGCCCGGTATGCCCCCCAGCCGCAGAACCCGAGTCCGGGTTTCGAGATCACCTTCGAGACCCCGCCCGGGCGCCATTCCTTCAGCCTCGAGGCCCAGCTTGCGGGCTCCGAATGGAGGTCGGTCATGCGGACGTCCATCTGGTGCGAGCCCCATTCGTGACATGAGTGACGGCGACGCCCAGCTCAGGTGGCGGACAAGCCGCTCGCCGCTCGGCGACCGCTCCGCGTACAAGAAGGTCTGGGAGCTCCAGGCGCAGGACATGGACGTCGCGTCGCTCGCGGTGGCCGGCCACACGGACGAGGCCACGCTTGAACTCACCGCGCGCGGAACCATCGACATCCTGAGGTCCACCGTGGGCCTCTCCCCCGACGATGTGATCCTCGAAATAGGCTGCGGGATCGCGCGGGTGGGACTTCCGCTCAGCCGGGAATGCCTCCACTGGTTCGGCGCCGACATCGCTTCCGGCATGCTCCGCCACGCCGCCGCGCGGCTCAGGGACCGGCCCAATACGACGCTCGTCGAACTCTCGACCGTGGGCCTCCAGGAATTCCCGGCGGATTCATTCGACTTGGTCTACTGCACGATCGTCTTCATGCATCTCCTCGAATGGGACCGCTACCGCTATGTCGAGGAGGCGTTCCGCGTGCTGCGCCCCGGCGGCCGCTGCTATTTTGACAACTTCCCCCTGGACACGGAAACGGGCTGGAAGATCTTCATGGAGAGCTACAGCTATCCGGTCGACCGGAGGCCCGCGCACATCAGCATGTCCTCCTCGCGCGAGGAACTTGGCTCCTACCTTTCGAGGGCGGGTTTCGCCGATATCCGCCTCCACAACCTCCCAAACGAACTGATTGCGGTGAGCGGGCGAAAGCCCGAGTAGGCCGGCCCGCGCTGCGCGCCTATGCCCCGTTTGGTTTTTTTGGCAGCATTTCCTGAGAGCTTGGCTCGTGGACCGATTTCGCCTCTGGATTGCGATTTGGATGCCTTTCGCGATTTGAACCAAATCCGTCAAGTCCTGTGCTATACCTCACTGGAGTTTAATACTTTGTGAGGCGCCTCCAGTTGGATTTGAACCTCTCGGGACCGCAACCGAAGGGTTTTCTTCTCACCGAGTCCCTTGCTGAATTCGCGCGTTGCCTGGGTTTAATTGGAAACGTAGCTGTCAACAAAAAGGTGACATAACGGGCCATAAGCAAACCCTGCCTTGGTTTACTTCAATGAAGTTATGTCCATATCCAATAGACAAAAGCCAACAAAAATAAACTGCCTACTGACCGGTTGGCCCCAAGGGACGGTCGCGACCTATTCATGGCTCCAACAGCATGGAGTATCTCGCCAGCTCGCCAGCCAGTAATGCCGTTCCCAATGGCTCAGCCCGTTCGGGCACGGAGCCTTCATCCGCACGGGCGATTCGGTCAACTGGATGGGCGCACTCTACCCCTTGCAGCGTGAGCCTGCTTGCACCATCCATGCAGCCGCCAAGACCGCATTACTTCTCCAGGGTTGCGCCCACTTCCTCGTTGCGGACGAACGCTCGCCGAGGTGACGCACGGAATCCACCCAGCAACGACATTCCCCTAATGGAGCCTGTACTTCGCGACGAGCTCCCGCGCGCGGTCCATGGTCATTCCCGGTATTCCCGGCACGGCCTGGGTGTCCGTCGAGAGGTCCTGGAGGATAACGCGGCGCGAATCCGTCCCCCGCCACCGCGTGAAGGAATCGGCATCGGCAGACCAGCCCCGGATCATGGAGAGCCCCAGCGCCCCGAGGAGGCCAGCCACGAGGACGCCGCTCGCGATCCTTGAAAAGGGAAGACGCTCCACCACGCGGGAGAGGAGATAGCCCGCGAGCGGGACGATGCCGACGAGGGAGGCATATTGGTACCGCGACGACATCGTGGCGGGGAAGCCCGTATTGAAGCGGCCGATCCCGAGAAGCACCGCGTTCCCGAGGTCAAAGGCGACGAGAAGGAGGAAGAGGAGACGGATGCGCCCCCGGCTTCGAGCGATCGCCCACACGATGAGCGCGAGCTTCAGGGCGCCCAGCGCCGTCACGGTGCGCCAGCCCACGGATTCGACCGATAGAAGAAAATGAAGGGGATTGAGGCCCCAGTACCAGGTCCCGAAAGCCGCCGCGTCGCCCGCATGACCTGCCATATGCTGGTGGTTCCCGGAGGCGATCGTCGCGATCAGGATCGCCACGATGACCGAGGGTGCGAGGAACACCCCGGCTGCAAACACGCGGCGCGGGAAGCGGGAGGCCGACTCTCCCTCCCGCGGGAAAAGCGCGCCGGCCGCCACGAGGAGTCCCGTCAGCACCCCTCGCGAAAAAGACAGCGCGCTCGCGGTGATCCAGGCGAGCGATGCCCCCTTGGCCTGGGAGGTGAAGAAAACGTCGAGCGCCAGGAGCATGAAGGTCATCGCCAGGACCGCCGACCACTGCACCGACCACGCCAGGGTCTCAATATTGCCGGGCGTCAGCCCGAAGGCGACCTGGGCGAGGAACACGGCCGTCCAGGAAAGGCCGCAGGTGCGCATCACTTTTCCAAGGAGCGCCACATTGACGGCATGGGTAATCCACAGGGTCGCGATCATCGCCGCGTACGAGCCTCCAAAGAGAAGGACCTCCCCGCCCCACAGCCCCTTGAATAGCGGCACAAAATTCTCGGCGAACATGAGCCACATCCATTTCCAGAGGCCGAGGTGGTCGATCTGGTCTATCAGGTCAAATTCGTCGCCGAACCAGAAAAGCCGCGCAAAGAAGTCATGGTACACGAGATAGGGAAGCAGGGCGAGGCAGCCCGACACGAAAAGGATCAGGGCGTCCGCCGATCGGGTTTGTCTTTGCTGGGGAACAGGGTGCATGCGGGTCAATGGCCTTCGGGCGCGAGGAAGCGGAGGTGCGAGAGGTACGACCAGTCCCAGCGGTTGTCGTCCTTTAGACCCGGCTCCGTGCGAAGGATGAGACGCGAAGGGCCGTCCTGGGGCAGGTCGAGATCGATGTGCTGCGTCCCGCGGTCCTCGCTTCGCGCCACGGGATCCAAGAAACGGCTCCAGAGGTGCACCCGGTTGCCGGAGTCATAGACGAGATCGACGCCGAAGGTGACGCCGGCCGTGTGCCCGCCCTCCGTGTAGGCTCCCTCCCGGAGTCCGTATCCGAAGCTTATGCGTTTCGCGCCTATGGGAACCGCAAACATCATCTCGCCGGACGCGTGGAGAAGGAGCGCGCGGCCCTCGGGCGTCTCGATCACCTGCTGCGTGGCGACGGAGGTCACCGAAACCGCGGGCCTGTCGAGGATGCCGAGCTGGACGAGCCACGGAATGGGCGGCACGGGCCGCAGCTTGAGTCCGGGCAGGTCAAAGAGCCCGATATCGACGTGGCTCCAGAATTCCTCCTGGCCCGGTGGAGCCTCGAAATGGAACGACCTGACCCAGGAGCTCGCCTCGCCTCTTGCGAGGGAGGCAACGTCGCCGCCCTGGATCAGGGTCGGCACCAAGAGGAAGCCGGCCCTCGAAATCCGCGGCACCATCCTCCAGACGCTCTGCACCCCGAGGTCGTCCGTGACCGCGATATTGATGATCGCAGGCTTGTACACGGCGCTTCGAAATCGCCCGAGTCCCGTGGGGACCGGGTCGGCCTCAAGCCAGAGGGCTTGGGTGCGCTCGGCCGGAAGGACGACCTCCTCCGAGAGGAGGACCTTCCTGCGGTAGAGGAAGCGGCGCTCGAGCGGCGCCTTTGAGAGCGGGCTTGTCCGCCTGAAGAGCCAATATCCCGCCTCCGGAAAGAGGGGCTCATAATGCCCCGCAAGCCCCGCGATGATCGGGGCATCGTCCTGTCCGGGGTACCGGTTGTCGACCCGCTCGTCGCTCCACAGGAGGAAGTCGGGGGCCTGGTCCGACTGGTAGAAGCGCAGGTTCCATCCCTCGAGGCTCGGCGTGTAGGCCGAGTAACTCTGGAAGATCGGCCGAGAGGAAAGCCTCATCTCGTTCAGGATCACGGCGCCCGTATTGAAATCATAGGCATCGGCGGTGCCCCGGCCGACCGCTTCGCGAATCGCGGGCAGGGTCTCGGCCTTGCGGGCCTCCTCAAGCGAGGCCTGCCACTCCGACGGGAGGGAGGCCAACTTCGGCAGGGTGTGGAGGCTCCCGTAGATCCGCTCCCACGCGACCCTGGGACCCTGCCGGTAGTAGTCCCTGTCGATGAAGGCGAGGGCGACCGCACAGAACAGGACCGCGCCGTCAAACCAGTGCCACCGCCTCGCCGGGAACAGGAGCCCCGTGACCGCAGGGGCCATGATCGGGACAAACGTGAAAAGCCCAAGGATGTGGCCGCCCAGCGGCACCAGGTCCGCCCGGGTGTAGCTCTCCTTCCACATGACAAAGAGCGTGAAGCCGAGGAAAAGCGACACGGCGAGCGCATACGCCCGGTCGGGCACCGTGCGCCAGATCCGCAAGACAAAAAGCGCGCAAAGGAGCGCGAGAGCGGAACCCCAGAGGAAGGCCCCCCAGGGTTCGTCAAACTCCATCGCATCCGCGTAACCGGTGGCGATATCCACGCTCCGGCGCAGATAGGGATAGAGGTTGTCGAGGTTTTGACCCGCGGCGACCCAGGACGCGGCGACTCCAAAAGGGTAGCCAAGTACGAGCGCCGCGGCGCGCCTCCACGACAGCCGGACCCCCCACAAGGCCGTCGCCGCGAGGACGGCGACCGACGCGATCGCAAAGTACGTGAATTTGAGCTGCGACAGAAACCCCAGGACCAGGGTCCAGACGAGGATCCGGAACACGGGAACCTTCCGCTCCATGAGGCCCGCGATGGCGATCAGCGAAATGAGGACGAAGTAGATCACGTCCAGGAAGAGCCAGTGAAGGGTCATGACGAGCGCCACAAACACGAGCCGGCGCCACAGCGGGAGGGTGCGCGTCAGGTACACGAGGGCGCAGGCGATAAGGAGTTGTCCCAGGGTCTGCCATAGAAGGATCGGCACCGCGGCCGTGCTCCCGAGATGGTAGCCGTTGCAGAGGAAACCCCAGGGGCCCCACGTGAAAATGAGGCTCCGGCCGAAAGGGATGGCATGGGCGCGGGCATAGATCAGCATCTCCTGCCAGGAGGCGTCCAAATTCGAATCGGGCCGGCCCGGCACGCTGAAGAGGGACAGCGCCAGGGCGAGTGCAAGCCCCCCCCCTTCCAAGGCCCTCGACACCCGGTAACCCGCACCGTCCCCGCGGGTTGACGGAGAAGCAAAAGCATCCATTCATTGCCCTTAGCATGAACGCCACCGACAGACCAGCCGAACGTGATCGTTCCCGGGACCTCCTGCCGAGATGGCCCTGACCCCACCCCCCGGGGTGACCGTCTCGGTCATCGTTCCCGTCTATAACGAGATCTCGACCGTTCGCCCGGCGCTGGACGCCCTGGTGGCAAAGCGGATCAGGGGCTATGAGCTCGGGATCATCATCATCGAGAGCAATTCGACCGACGGTTCCAGGGAGGCCGTGCTCGAATACCGGGGCCGCGAGCGTGTTTCCGTGATCCTGGAGGAGGCCCCCCGGGGAAAGGGCCATGCCGTCCGCGCCGGCCTGGCCGCCGCCACCGGGGAGATCGTGGTCATCCAGGACGCCGATCTGGAGTATGACCTGGGCGACTACGAGAAGCTCCTGGCGCCGATCGCGGCCGGCACCCACGCCTTTGTCCTCGGCTCCCGCCACTCGAGGAATGGCTGGGCCATCCGGAAATTCACGGACCAGAAGCTGCATGCGCTGGCCCTCAACGCCGCCCACTGGACCTTCACCTTCATGATCAACGCATCCCTGGGGCTCTGGCTCCGGGATCCCTTCACGATGTACAAGGTGTTCCGCCGGGACTGCATCAAAGGGCTCAGGCTCGAATGCAACCGGTTCGACTTCGACTGGGAGCTCCTGATCAAGCTCGTGCGCCGCGGGTACCGCCCGATCGAGATTCCCGTATCCTACCGCTCGCGCTCGTTCAAGCAGGGCAAGAAGATCACGATGCTCCGGGATCCGCTCACCTGGATGCTCGCCCTCGCAAAGTATCGCTTCCAACGGCTCCCTAAAAACCCCACTATGGGTCCTCCATGACGAAGAGAATCCTCGTGACCGGCTCCTCGGGCCTGATCGGCTCCGAAGTGTGCGCGTATTTTTCGCGCGAATTGGGCTACGCCGTGCACGGCGTCGACAATAACCAGCGGGCCGTCTTCTTCGGCCCCCAGGGCGACACCCGCTGGAACCAGGAGCGCCTGAAGCGCGAACTCGGGGGGTTCGTGCACCACGAGATGGACATTCGCAACCGGGCCAGCGTCCTTTCCCTGATTGGGGACGTGAAGCCCTCGGTGATTGTCCACGCGGCGGCGCAGCCGAGCCACGACCGCGCGGCGGCCATCCCGTTTGACGATTTTGACACCAATGCCGTCGGGACCCTGAACCTCCTCGAGGCGGCGCGGCGGGCGTGCCCGGAATCGCCCTTCATCTACCTCAGCACGAACAAGGTCTACGGCGACGCCCCCAATCGGATCGCGATGAAGGAGCTCGCGACCCGCTGGGATTACGCCGATCCGGCTTATTCAAACGGGATTCCGGAGTCCTTCACGGTGGACCAGTCGACGCATTCGCTCTTCGGCGCCTCGAAACTCGCCGCCGACGTGATGGTCCAGGAGTACGGGCGCTATTTCAAGATGCCCTCCTGCGTCCTGCGGGGCGGATGCCTCACGGGGCCGAACCACTCCGGCGTCGAGCTGCATGGCTTCCTCAGCTATCTCGTCAAATGCAACCTCGAGGGCCGCGAGTACAAGATCTTCGGCTACAAGGGGAAGCAGGTGCGCGACAACATCCATTCCCTCGATGTCGCCCGCTTCATGGGCGCCTTTGTCGGGGCCCCGCGGATCGGAGAGGTCTATAACCTCGGGGGCGGGAAAGCCAACAGCACCTCGATCCTGGAAGCCTTCAAATTGGCCGAATCCTTCACCGGCAAGGCGCAGGTCCACACCTATGTGGAGCAGAACCGGATCGGGGACCATATCTGCTACTACTCCGACCTCCGGAAGCTTCGTCAGCATTACCCCGCTTGGGACATCACCCAGTCGCTTTCCGAAACCGTGCGCCAGATTGTGGAGGCCTGGAGGGCGAGACCGCAGGTTTGACGTATCCAAGCCAATCCCTTAGCGTCTCAAGGTCTTGATGCCTGAGGTCCTTAACCCTTTCCCCAGCCTCTGCCGGCGCCTGAACCTCGCCGCGCTTCTCGCGTGCGCAAGCTTCGGCGCCGCGATTGCCGAGACGACGCTGGTCCCGGATTCCCCGTTTGCACCCGCCGGCACCCCCGCGGGTGCCGCCGCCGCGGCCGCGGAGTCCTACCAGCTCGCCGGATCCTCGAGCGAGGGAAACGATGTCAAGGTGTGCATATTTGCCCAGCAGACCAAGCACAGCCAATGGATCTCGGTCGGCGGGGAATCCGACGGGATCCATGTCGTGAGTTACGATCCGATCCGCGACATGGCGGTCGTCGTGGTCGCCGGTTCGAAGAAGGAGCTCACCATGAGAAAGGCCGTCGTCGCTTCGACGGGGCCGCTCCCGACGGCAAGAACCTTCGGCGCCGCCGCTGTGTCCCCCCAGGCCCCCTCCCCCATTGCCGCGGCCCCCAACGCAACCCCGGAAAAGCTGGCCCAGGACCAGCGGGAAGCGAGAATGCTCGTCAGCGATCTCCTCGAGATCGGGGTCCAGCAGCGCAAGGCCTACCAGGAGGCGAAGATGAAGGCCGCACCCGGAACCCCTCCCCCGCCGGAAAACTGAGGGCGATACCGGCGTGCGCATCCTGATATCCGGAATCTGCGGCTTTGTGGGAAACGCGGTGGCGCGGGCACTGGCCGCAGAGGACCCCTCCTGGCAGATCTCGGGATTCGATACTTTTATTCGCCCCGGAAGCGAGCGGAACCGCTCCGAGCTGAAAAAGCTAGGGATCGCGCTCGTCCACGCCGACCTCCGGTCGGCCAGCGACATCGATGCGCTGCCCCCCTGCGACTGGGTGATCGACGCCGCCGCGAACCCGAGCGTCCTCGCCGGCGTCGACGGCCTCTCGAGCACGCGCCAGCTGGTCGAGCACAACCTCCTCGGAACGGTCAACCTCCTCGAATTCGCCAAGCGCCACCACTCGGGGCTTATTCTTCTCAGCACGAGCCGGGTCTACAGCATCGCGCCCCTCGCCTCCCTTCCCATGCGTGTGGAGTCGGGCGCATTTCATCCGGAAGGTCCCGCCTTTCCGGACGGGATGGGACCCTCGGGCGTCACCGAGGCGTTCGCGACCTCGGCCCCGATCTCGCTTTACGGGGCGACGAAGCTCGCGAGCGAGTCCCTCGCGCTCGAGTACGGCCATGCCTTCGGCCTTCCGGTCTTCATCAACCGCTGCGGCGTCCTCGCGGGCGCCGGGCAGTTCGGGCGCCCCGACCAGGGCATCTACAGCTTCTGGATCAACAGCCACCTGCGCCGCCGGCCCCTCAAGTACATCGGGTTCGGGGGAAAGGGACACCAGGTGCGTGACTGCCTCCATCCGAAGGATCTCCTCCCGCTTCTCCGGGCCCAATTGGCGGCCCCGAGCGTGGATCCGGGCGATCGGATCGTGAACGTGGGAGGCGGGGTGGCCTCGGCAATGTCCCTCTGTCAGCTCACGGCGTGGTGCGACGACCGGTTTGGCGCGCATCCGGTCGGATCCGAGCCCGCGGTCCGGGCCTATGACATCCCGTGGATCGTCCTCGATGCCTCGAAGGCAGGGCGCGTCTGGGGTTGGAAGCCGAAGGTGCCCGTGGAGTCGATCCTGGAGGAGATCGCAGCGCACGCCGGGACCCATCCCGACTGGCTCGAGGTTTCGGCTCCCTTTTGATGAGCCTCTCGCTGTTCTCGGTCATCATCCCGGCCCGCGACGAGGAGGCGTCGCTGCCGCCAACCCTGCGCGCGATCTACGCCGAATTCGTCAAGGAAAACGTACCCCATGAGATTGTCGCCGTTGACGACGGGAGCCGGGATTCGACCTGGCAGGTCCTCCAGTCGCTAAAAGCCGAGATCCCGACGCTCGTTCCGGTCCAGAACCTGGGGCTCAACGGATTCGGGAGAGCCGTCGTCCACGGGATCAACCAGATCCGGGGGGACGCCGTCGTCATCATGATGGCCGACGCCTCCGACCTGCCCTCGGACGCCGTCCGCTACTGGCGCCTCCTCTGCGAGGGCCACGAATGCGTCTTCGGGAGCCGCTTCCTGCGGAAGGGCGACGTGGTCGACTACCCCCGGCTCAAGCTCTTCGTCAACCGCCTCGCGAACCTGTTCATCCGGGTCCTTTTCAACATCTCGCTCAACGACACGACAAACGCGTTCAAGGCCTACCGGCGTACCGTGATCGAGGGATGCCGCCCCTTCCTCGCGCCCCATTTCAATCTGACTGTCGAATTGCCGCTGAAGGCGATTGTCCGGGGCTACACGTGGACCGTCATCCCGATCTCCTGGTACAACCGCAAGCACGGCGTCGCGAAACTTAAGATCAAGGAGATGGGGAGCCGGTATTTCTTCATCTGCATGTACGTGTGGTTCGAGAAGTACTTCAGCAGGGGCGACTACCGCCGGCGGTGACGGTGCCTGAATTCCCCCCACACCCATAGGAAGCTTAGGCCCCGTTCCCGTCCCTGGAGGTCCAGGCCTTCGGGCGCTTCGGCCGCTTAAGGCCTTCTTGCTTTCCCCTTGAACCTGACATGGATCTTGCTGGCAAAATGCCCATCCTCCGGCCCTACGGTCGCCGCCTTTCTCTTCGCAACGGCACGGAGGATCGAATCGGCAAAAGCCGATTTCTCTTCGTGACCCGTCCAGGCCGCTTCGATCGCCTCGGCAAAGAAATCCGCGTTCCTCCCACCGGAGCAAAAGACAGTTCCGGACTCGATCCTTGCCTTTGATCTCATGGGCCTCGATGAGAAGCCCTTCCAGGCGCCCACGGGCTTTGGCCGGCCCATCATGCTCTTGATTACCCCCTATTTTGCCTTTCTTACGACCCGTATTGGCCAAATCCGAAACAAAGGACGCTGAAAAACCCTTGTTTCCTCCCAATCCTTCGATTGGCTTAACCCTTACCCTCACGATGATTTATCTATTAGGCGGCTCGGGCTATGTTGGGCAGGCGTACCAGGCACTTTTTAAACGTCGGGCCATCCCCTTTCGCAGCCTGCGCCGTTCCGAGCTCGACTACACGAATCCCGTGCTCCTTCGCGCCGCGCTCGAGCGCGACCAACCCGAATTCCTGATCAACGCGGCCGGCTACACGGGCAAACCCAATGTCGACGCATGCGAACTCCACAAGGCCGAGTGCCTTCTTGGAAACGCCGTGTTGCCGGGACTCGTCGCGAAGGCCTGCGAGGAGGCGGGCGTTCCCTGGGGCCACGTCTCCTCGGGCTGCATCTACAGCGGCGACGGCCCCGGGGGGAAAGGGTTCACGGAGGAGGACACCCCTAACTTTACGTTCCGGACGAATCACTGCTCCTTCTACAGCGGCACGAAGGGCCTCGGCGAAGAGGTGCTCTCCGGACACCCCAATCTTTACGTCTGGCGGCTGAGGATCCCCTTTGAGAATCTGGACAACCCCCGCAATTACCTGACGAAGCTCATGCGCTACTCGAAACTCCTCGAGGCCACCAATTCGGTTTCCGAGCTCAACGAATTCGCGAGCGCCACGCTCGCCTGCTGGGAGAAGCGGGTTCCCTTCGGGACCTACAATGTGACGAACCCGGGCAAGGTCACGACGCACGAGGTCGTGGAGCTCATCCAGGGGTCCGGCGTCTGCAATAAGGAATTCGCGTTCTTCTCGGACGAGAATGAATTCATGCGGACGGCCGCCAAGACGCCGCGGTCCAACTGCGTCATGGATTCGTCCAAGCTGGCCGGAGTCGGGATCGCCATGACGCCGGTCCACGAGGCCATCCTGCGCGACCTTAAGGCCTGGAAGAAGGCCGCCTAAGCCCGGCAGACCATGAATATCCTCGTCACAGGCGGATGCGGATTCATCGGGAGCAACTTCATCCGGCACCTGATTCTCGAAAACCCCGGCCACCCGAGGAAGATCGTCAACCTCGACAAGCTGACCTATGCCGGCAATCCGGCGAACCTATCGGAGGTCGCCGGGGACAGCCGGTACGTTTTTGTCCAGGGCGACATCGGCAACGAGACCCTGGTCGCCGGGCTCCTGTTCGAGCATGAGATCGATGCGGTCGTGAATTTCGCGGCCGAGAGCCACGTGGACCGCTCGATCGATTCGCCGGAGCCCTTCGCCCAGACGAATGTCGTCGGGACGCTGAGGCTCCTGAACGCCGCCAAGCGCCATTGGATGAGCCTCTCACTCGCCGACCGGGAGGATTTCAGGTTCCTGCATGTGTCGACGGACGAGGTCTACGGGAGCCTGGGACCCGCCGACCCGGCGTTCACGGAGAAGACCCCGTTCTCGCCCAATTCCCCGTACGCGGCCTCCAAGGCCGCGAGCGACCACCTGGTCAGGGCCTATCACCACACCTTCGGGCTCCCCACGCTGACGACCAACTGCTCGAACAACTACGGGCCCTACCATTTCCCGGAGAAGCTGATCCCGCTCGTGATCCTGAATGCGCTCGAGAATAAGCCCCTGCCGGTCTACGGCGACGGCAAGCAGGTGCGCGACTGGCTCTACGTCGAGGATCACTGCAGGGCCATCTCGCTCGTCCTCAAGCGCGGCAGGCCCGGCGAAACCTACAACGTGGGCGGCTTGAACGAACAGACGAACCTGCATGTCGTGAAGCTGATCTGCTCCCTCCTCGACGCCCGGGCGCCGAGAAGCGACGGGAAACCCCACGCCGAGCTGATCAAGTACGTGACCGACCGGCCCGGCCACGACCGACGCTACGCCATCGACTGCGCCAAGATCCGCGGCGAATTCGGCTGGAAGCCGGCCGAGTCGTTCGAGAGCGGCCTCGGCAAGACGGTCGACTGGTACCTCGCGAACCGGGCCTGGTGCGATGACATCTCGGCAAAGAAATACGCCCGCGAGCGCCTCGGCAAGGGAGGCTGAGCCGCCCGGCGCAAACCCCTATGAAGCGCAAAGGCATCATTCTCGCAGGCGGCTCCGGCACGCGGCTCTACCCGCTGACGATCGCGGTGAGCAAGCAGCTCATGCCGGTCTACGACAAGCCCATGGTGTATTACCCCCTCTCCGCGCTCATGCTTGCGGGGATCCGGGAGATCCTCGTCATCTCGACACCCCAGGACCTGCCGCTATTCAAGGCGCTCCTCGGCGACGGCTCAAATCTGGGCATCCGCCTCGAGTACGCGGCCCAGCCCCGTCCCGAGGGGCTCGCCCAGGCCTTCCACATCGGCGCCGATTTTGTCGGCTCGGAGCCAAGCGCCCTCATCCTGGGGGACAACCTCTTCTACGGGCACGATCTCGCGAAGGCGTTCGCGGCCGCGAACGCGCGGACGGCCGGCGCCACCATCTTCGGCTACCATGTGTCGAATCCCTCCGCCTACGGCGTCGTCGAATTCGCGGGGGACGGGCGCGTCCTGTCACTCGAGGAGAAGCCCCGGGAGCCCAAGTCGAATTTTGCGATCCCCGGCGTCTATTTCTACGACGGATCCGTGGTGGAGCGCGCAAGGCGGCTCAAGCCCTCGAAGCGCGGGGAACTCGAGATCACGGACCTGAACCGGGTCTATCTCGAGGCGGGCCTCCTCCATGTCGAGGTCCTCGGAAGGGGCACCGCGTGGCTCGACACCGGCACCCACGACTCGCTCCTCGAGGCGGCCCAGTTTGTCCACGTGATCGAGAACCGGCAGGGCCTGAAGATCGCCTGCATCGAGGAGATCGCCTGGCGCCAGGGGTGGATCGACGATGAGAAGCTCGAGTCCAATATCGCGAGGCTCGGCAAGTCGGGATACGGCCAGTACCTGCGCGCGCTCCTCTCCGGGCAGTAGGGAGACCGGCACCCGTGTCGACGAGGAGCCCACGCACGCCCCGACTGAGCGTCATCACGCCGGTCTACAACTGCCTTTCCTACACGAAGGCGATGCTGGCGAGCCTCCAGGCGACGATCCCCTGGTACGTGAGCTACGAGGTCATCCTGGTCGACGACGGCAGCACGGACGGGACCCGCGAATGGCTCCTCGGGCTTGGCGAGCCGTTCCGGGTCGTCCTGAACGAGCGAAACATCGGATTTGGGGCGTCGACCAACCGGGGCGCCGCCCTCGCCCGGGGCCGGACGCTCGCCCTCCTCAATAACGACCTCGTCCTAAGACGGGGATGGCTTGGGCCCATGATGCGCGCCCTGGGGTCGGTCGCGCGGCGGACGGGGGTTGTCGGCAACGTCCAGGTGGACGCCGCCACCGGGGAGGTGGACCACCGCGGCATCGTGGTCGACGTGAAGTGCAAGCCCGGGCACGACCGGAGGAAGCCAAGCCTCGCCGCGCTCCTCTTCCGCCCGACGCCGGGCGTCTTCGCAGTCACCGGCGCCTGCCTTCTCGTCCGCACCTGCCTCTGGCGCCGGCTCGGCGGGTTCGACGAGCGCTACTTCAACGGATGCGAGGACATCGACCTCTGCCTCAGGGCCCGGGAGGCCGGTTTCGGCGTCGTCGTGGCCCTGCGGAGCCGGGTCCTCCACCACGTGAGTTCGTCCCCCGGCCGGAAGCGGCGCGACGAGGAGAACTCCATGCGCCTCTTCACCCGCTGGAGGGACAAGCTCTCGGAGGAGGCAAGCCGCGAGTGGACGCGGGAGCGTTTTTGCGAGATCCTGCCGGAGCCCCGCGATTTCCCCGACAACACCGAGGCCTTGAAAACCGCCCTTTACCTGCTCCGCCTCAGGCGCCTGCCGCCGGCCGACGCCGTCGCCGCCAAGCACGTGGCCATCGAGCACGAGATGGAGCGCTGGCGGAAGATGTTCTCCCACTGACTATGGCCATCCTCCTCCACAACCGGCCCTTCGGCGGCGCCTTCGCCCGGCGCTTCACCCGCTATTCCGGCCTTTTTTTCGACCAGTTCGCCACCAATTCCGCGTGGGTCCGGGAGACGGCCGTCATCCGGCTTCCGCCGGTCGCCGATGTGGGCTCGCTCGTCATCCGCGGGGAGTTCCGGGTCCATCCCGCCGCGCGCGGCGTCGAGGCGGGCTTCCCGGAACTCGACATCTTTGTCGACGGGCGGTCGGCCGGGTCGTATTCCGCCAAGCATCCGGGCCCCTGGGAGGCGACCTTCAAGCTCGATCCGGGCTGCGCCGAGCGGGGCAGCGTCATCTACCTGACGCTGCGCGGGGCCGGGCTCACGAACGCGCTCGCATGGCTTGGGCGCGTCACGAAGCTGCCCTTCTTCCAGCGCTACCGGGCCCAGAACAAGAACCGGCAGCTCAGGATCTTTTCGATCGCCTCAGACGCGGGGGAGCTGATCTACGATTTTTCGAAGCGGGAGAGTCCGTACTGCGCCTCCTTCGGGCGCGCCCACACCCGCACCGGCATGAACGTGGTCGGTTTCCTCACGGCGGACCTGGGTATCGGCGAATCCGCCCGCTGCATGGTCAGGGCGGCCGATGCGGCCTCGATCCCGCTCGCCCTCGTTCCCCTGAAGCTCAACTGCCTGAACCGGATGGGAGACCTCACCTACGCCCATCGACTCCAGGATTCCAACCCTCACGGAGTGAACGTCTTCCATATTGATCCTCCGGTGGCGCGCGATATCGACCACCACCACGGCCCCGAGTTCATGAGGGACAAGTTCAACATCGGCTACTTCGCCTGGGAGCTGCCCGAATTCCCCGACTCCCGGATGCCGTCCCTAGACTATTTTGACGAGATCTGGTGCCCGAGCAATTTCGTGCGCGAGTCGATCGCGCTCAAGGCGCCCTATCCGGTATTGACGATGCCGCACTCGATCGGATTCGAGCGCCCGAAGGAGGAGAAGGCCGCCCTTCGGGCGCGCTTCGGGCTTCCCCAGGACCGTTTCCTCTTCCTCTGCCTCTTCGACCTGAATTCCTACAGTGCGCGCAAGAATCCGCGCGCCGTGATCGAGGCCTTCCGGACGTCGGGACTGGCGGCCCGGGGTTCCGCGCTCGTTCTTAAAGTGCACAACGCCGAAGGCAACCCCTCCGATTTTGCGGCCCTGAACGAGGCCGTCCGCGACCTGCCGGGAACCGTGGTCCTGAGCGGCACGTTCCCCCGGGCCGATGTGTACGCGCTCGAGGCCGCCTGCGACTGCTTTGTCTCGCTCCACCGCTCCGAGGGCTTCGGGTTCGCGGTCGCGGAATGCATGTACCTTGGAAAACCCGTGATTTCGACCAACTGGTCGGCGACGGCCGAGTACCTCGACGCCGACAACGGCTACCCCGTCCACTATTCCCTGGTCACGCTCTCGGAGAACAATGGCCCCTATACCAAGGGCTCCACCTGGGCCGACCCCGACCCCGAGCACGCCTCCTGGCTCATGCAGAAGGTCGCCGGCGACCCGTCCGGGGCCGCGCGGCTCGGCGCGGTCGCGCGGCGCACGGTCGAGGAGCGATTTTCCCCCGCCGTCATCGGGGCCCGCTACCGAAAGCGCCTCGAGGCGATCGCCTATCTCTAGGCCGCGGCCCCTGCCACCCGCCGGAGCCGGACCCAGGCCGCGGCGAGCGCAAGGCCGACCACCCCAAGCGCCGATCCGGCAAGGATGAGCGCCGTCGTCAGCCCGCGGGGCCAGTAGGAGAATTGGACCCGGTAGGTCCCCGGGCCGTCGACATAGACGCCCTTGAACGCGTGGTTGATCCTAAGGTAGGGCACCCTCCTGCCGTTCACGGTCGCCTGGAAGTTGCCGGGCTCGTAGGCCTCCGTCAGGACAATGAAGCCCGGCCCCGTGGCATTCACCGTGAAGGAGGTCGTGTTGGTCGTCAGGTCGTAATCCGCAGCCGGGACCACGCGCCGCGCCGCGAGATCGCCGGACACGCGCGGGACGGGGATTAACCGCGCCCAGTCGGCGCGCTCGATCCCGGCGAACGGGCGTCCGTCGCCCGACTTGACCCACGAGACGTACTGGGCGACGTCGCCATAGACCGCAGCGCTGTCGGTGAAAAAGGCGCGGGGCCAGACGGTCGGGCTCTCGTAGACATCCAGGTCCGAGGATTGGATGAGCGAAATCTCGTCGCCCGGCCGCCTGTCCCCCAGGTGGTAGCCCGCGTAGAACCTCACGTTCAGGGCGTCGAACACGGTCTTCAGGTGGGCCACGTCTACCGGCTCGACGATATAGCGCCAGTCCCAGATCCGGTTCACGCCGCCGGCGTCGAGAAGCTCCCGGTAATACGGGTTCATGAGGGCATCCGGCCCCGAAATGCCCTCAAGGCCGTACACGATCGTCCAACCCGGGAATACGTCGTTGTGGAATCCGATGACCCTCGACGGGGTGTCCCGGCGCTCGAGGATGGCGTCGACCGCGGGCGAATGGGCGCTGAAGTCCACGCGGCCCGTGGGCCTGACGACGACGTCCGCAAAGCCCGGCCCGAGGCGCATCGCCCCCCGCCAGTGAAAGGCTCCGAAACCCGCCAGGAGGCCGAGAACCACCGCGGGGGTCGCGAATCCCCTCATGCGCGCCCGGCGGAGCGCCCAGAGGAAGACGGCGGCCCCGAGGAGGAGGCTCGCCCCGTAGCCGTAGAAGAAGGGATCGAGATGGATCAGTTTCCCCCACGTGCTCGCGAAGTAGAGGCTTCTCACGACCGTTTGCGCGGTCCCGAGAAACGCGGTGAAGGCGAGGACGAGGAGCAGAACCACGGCCGCGGACTCGCGCCCCCCCTCCTCCGAGCCGAGGCTCGCCCACGCCTCCGACCAGCCGTAGACCGAGACCACCGACAGGACGACGATCAGGGGGCAGGAGAAGGTGTTGTCGACATGCAGGATGTTCCCGAGGAACGGTACGCGCGCGACGAGGTCCGGGGGCACCACGCCGTAGACGAGCGCAAACGCCGGAATGCACGAGAGGAGGAGGGACACCGCCATGCGGTTTGACAGGAGTCTCCGCCACCGGACGACCGCCCAGACGAGCCCCACCAGCACAAAGAAGGAGGACGACGGATTGATGACGCCCTTCTCAAACTGGAACGGCCGGTAGAAGGCCTCGTCAAAGAGGCCGATCAGCATCCCCGGCTGGATCTGGAAGGCCAGCGGGGCGTTGTAGCTCGTGTAGGCCCCCTTGAGCGCCCGGAAGAACGTGTACCAGACGGGGGATCCGATCATCGCAAAGAGAACGCCGGCCGGAACGAGGCCGCAGAGGAGGCGCGCCTTCTCGCGCCACGGCCGGCCGCAGCCCGCGAGGACGCAGAGCCCGGAGAAATTCATCGAGAGCAGGAGGATGTACGCCTCCTTTGCCGTCCCGCTGTTCATCTCGGTCCAGTTGGCGCCGATCAGCGCGCAGAGCCAGAGGACGCCCCCGGGCCACGCCTTCACCTCCAGGAAGCGGAGCCAGCAGTAAAGGATCCAGGGCGCGTAGCAGATCCCGAAGATCGCGGGATGGTTGATCCGGTAGATGTAGAACCCCATGAAGGACGCCCCGAAGGAGAGGAGGAGCGCCGCGGGAAGGTGCCGGAAGGCCCGCCAGGCGCAGAGCCCAATCCCGAGGGCGAAGGCCCATTTCGCGAGGAGATACTTCAGGTCCCAGGCCCAGGCTGCGCCGTCCGCAAGGATGGGGATCAGGTGCAGCGGATCCCCGAAGCATGACTGGCCCTGCCCCAGGAGCGGCAGGCCGCCCGAATCATATCGGTTCCAGAGCGGCAGCTCCCCGTCCGTCAGCACCGCCCTCCGCTCGATCATGGAGAGCGGAACGTGGTGCCAGAGGAGCGCGCCCACATCGGCCTTGTTCGGGTTGCCGACGTCGACGCTCTGGAATCCGGGAAGCCAGGGATTCTGCCCGTAAAGGAGGGCGGCCCCCATGTTGGGAGAGACGAAGCTCTTGCCCCCGAAGACGATGGGATAATTGGCGGAAAGCATCCCGACAAACGCCACCGCGGCCAGGGTTTTTCCAGGCGACCGCAGGGCCGATTGCCATAGGCCGCTCGCCCGCTCGCCGAGCCGCACGCTCCGCGAGTTCCAGGCCCATCCGAGGAGGGCCGCGAGAGCGAGCGTCACCCCGAATAGGGTCCCGATCTCCGCCAGGAGGGACGGATAGGGGATGAGGATCGCTCCCTTAAGCCGGATGAAAAGCTGGGGGTCCACGGCCTTCGGCGTCGTCTCGACCCAGAGCCTGCCTTCCCGCACTTCGAGCGTCTGGATCTCGTTTGAGCGCACGAATTGCTCCGGCGAGAACGCGACCACGGTCTTTCCCAATGGATCCACGACGCGGGCGCCGCTAAACGTCATGCGGGCGTCCCGGTCCAGGGGGTCAAACCTGAGCTGCCGGTAGCGCCCCGACGGCAGCGGAAAGCGCAGGAGGGTGCCCTTGTTGGCCACGATCGGCTGGAGCACCGAGTCGGGCTCGTTCATCCCGCCGCCGATGTCATAGTAGAGCTGGACCAGGCCCGACTGGTCGCTTTCGGCCTGGATCTCGAAGGTGTAGCCCGAGGGCTGGTCCTTCGACCAGGGTTCTCCGGGTAGGACGGCGAGGACTGAAAAGATGAGGCTCGCCGCAAGGCTCGACGCTATCAGGCCCGCGCGCATCTAGGGATCAAGGGCATACCCGCCGATCGTGCCGGTATTCCGGGGAAATCACAATACGGCAATCGCCTCGTGCCGTAACCCGGTTTAGTCGAGCTTGCACCGGACGCCGGGAGCGATCCGCCGACGCATCCGCCCGATTCTCCCGCGATTTCCGAAGAAAGTCCTCTTGGGTCAGCAACCCGGAATTTAGGCGGCTCTTAGCGAAGGGACGCTGGCCTTGATCTTGCTCCCGAGATTGTTGATCGCGTCGCGCAGCTCATAAGCGAGCGGTACCCGCAGCCAATAGCCGGGAGCCAGGCCAAAGTAGGCGCACAGATGAAGGTCCGTCTCTACCGTGATGCCGCGCTTCTCGTTGACGATTTCGTTGACCCGTTGGTGCGGGAGTCTTGCGTCCTTTGCGGGACGGTAGGGAGTGATACCCATCGGCGTCAGGAATTCCTTGCGAAGCAGTTCCCCGGGGTGGACCTTGAGATGTTTTTTCATGATTACCGCACCGCAGTTCTATTACCTGAATAGGTAATCGTTTTTGCCTAAATAGGTAATGACCTAACAGGTAAAATCTCTGACACGCTCACAAATGCAACCGGTTGCTCTCACGGAACTGCGGCCGGCGCCGCCGCCATTTGGCATGAGTCCCGACCCTTTAGCAGGGTCGGGTGGATTCCAAGGCGTTCCGAGCGGCTGCGGCCGGGCCTTTTCTTGCGATGTACACCAGATTGTCGACGGCGCCGTGCTCCATCTTTTCGACGGAGAGCACCTCCGCGCCCGAGCTCTCAAGGCACCTGACGACCTCGTCTCGGACGATCGCGTACATCTGCATCTTCGGGCTCCCGGGGAACCAACCGGGATGGTGGTAGCGGACATGGCGCTTCAGGCGCATCCAAAGCGTCGGAGGCCAGAACGAGAACAGGAACCGGTCCGGCGGGTCCCCGGCCGGAACCCGCTCGGGGATCTGGACCGACAGGACGCCGCCCGGGGAGAGGACCCGCACGAATTCCCTGAGGTAGCGGCGCGTGTAGCGGGGGGCGATGTGCTGGAGCGTGATGCGGCTGTAGACCAAATCGAAGCTGTGGTCCGGGAAGATCCTCAGGTCGGGCCTCGCGTTCTGGATGAAGGCCACCTTGCCCCCCCGGTTGTGCTCGCGCGCGAGCTCCACCATGTGCCCCGAGATGTCGACGCCGGTCACGCGCTCAAAATGCCGCCCGAGCGCCTGGGTCAGGCGCCCCGCGCCGCACCCGAAATCGAGGGCGGCCCGCGGGGTGAGCCCCGGGGCGCACGCGCGGATCCGGGCCAGGTCCTTCTCGACCTCCGCAACGCCCGTCGAAAAGAACTCCTCAAGGGCCCACTTGTTGCCCTGCTTGCCGGGATCGGTCAGGACGGCGAAGAGCGGATCGTCCTTTGCCAGGGCGTCCCAGTGGCGCCGCACCTGCCAGAGCCGCATGGGTCGGGAGCTTTCGGGCATGAGCGGGATGCGCACGGGCCGCGGCCTAGCGGCGGCCCTTCAGGTCGATCTCGAAGCTCCGGATGCTGAAGGTCAGCCTGCGGCGGTCGTTGTTCCCCGGATAGGCGGGCGCCCGGTCGCTGCGGAATTCGAGCACGGTGTCGCCGGGCGGCAGGACCAGGTCGCGAAGGACCGCGCTCGTGGTGTCGGACGGGTCAACCTCCCCGCGCCAGATCTCCCGGCCGCCCTCACTCACGATCGCAGCCCGGTGGTCCGCCGACCGGAGCCTGAAGCGGATGTCCGCCACGACCGTGAACGGCTGCGGGTTTCGAAGCGCCACCGAGCAGTCGCCCATGCTCCATCTCCAGAACTCCCACCGCGAGCGCTCCGGCCCCCACCAATTGCGGGGCCCGTAGACCGCCTCGACGCCCTTCCCATCCACCGGGTTGATCCTGAGCTCCCTCGGGCCCCGCACCACGTAGCTTTCCCTGCCCGGGGGCTTCAGGAGGTTCGCCGAGCCGAAGATGCCGAGGTTGCCCACGATCAGAAGGAGCGCCCATCCCCGGCCCCTGCGCGGCACCAGGATGTTGAAGGCCAGCGTCATCGGCAGAAGCACGCGGGCGGCGGCCGAGGGATAGTGTTCCCAGACCGCGTCCCCGAGGAAAACCATGAGGACCGCGTAGCTCGCCCCGACGCGCCACCAGGGGTCCCTCCAGCGGATCCGGAAAGCAAAGAACATGAACTGGGCAACCAGCCCGAGGAGCACCAAGAGGTCGAGCTTGGCGACCGAGGGATACGGGTACTTCTCCGCCATCAGGCTCGAAAGCGTGTCCTGCGCCTTGTTCGCGAGACCCAGGAAGGGACGCGCGAAGTTTCGGTCGCCGATGTCGTCGCCGTGTCCGAGCCAGAGCCGCAGGCAGAGCATCCAGGCCGCGAGCGGGAGAAGGAGCAGCGCCCCCCGCGCGAGCCACTGGGCCCAGCTCCTCGGGTTCCCCGCCTCGGGAAGGCGCTGGCCCGCGCCGCAGAGGACGCTCGTGTCCTTACCGAGGCCGGCAACCCCCATGACGAGCGCCGCCGACCAGGGTCGCTGGGACTCGATCAGCGCCATCCCGATCGTCGTCAGGAGGAGGCTCGGCCCGTCGAGAAGCGCTCCCCGGACACTGAAAATGAGCCCAAAGGAGAAAAGGACGGCGGCCCAGCGGGCGCAGTTTCCCCAGCTGGTCGCGGGAAACCACCGCAGGAGGAGCGCCGCCAGGATGAACCAGGCGACCACGTTCTGGAGCGCGAAGACGTTCATCACGCGCCACGGGTCGCCGCCGCCGAGCGCCCAGGCGGTCCACTCAAAGAGAATCCGGCGCGCGCGGTACGGAAGGCTGTCTACCGCCTTCGCCAGCACGGGGTCGCGCAGGTGCGGATGCATCGCGATCTGGACGTACCACTGCGAGTCGTAGCCGGGCGAAATCGGCATCTCATAGTGGCTGACGGACTTCACCTCGGGCAGGTAGCGCGCGTGCTGCATCGCCCCGAATTGGAGCATGTACGTGAATCCGAGCCCGGGCAGGTAGAAGAACGCCATGCTCCAGACGAAGATCGCGACAAGGAAACCGTAGGCGAGCCACAAGGCCGCGTGGGGTCGCGCTTTAAGAAATGATTTGAATCCGGCCACTAAAAGGGGACAAACCACTCGCCTCACCGTTGCAAAGCAAGTATGGATTTTCCTGAAGCCCCGGTTCCGCCCCCCCCTCCTCCGAGGAGCCTCGTGGCCGCGATGGTGGCGCTTCTGGCCCTCTACGCCCTCGTCCTCGGCAGAAACGTGGCGGCCGTCGCCGCGGGATCGGATTCCTCGGGCTACCTGAACCATGCGAGGCTCCTCGCCTCGGGCCACGTCCACGTGGAGCCGAGGACGATCCCGGGCCTTCCGGACTCGAGCGCGCCCCCTGGCCTCTACATGGCCCTCGGATTCAAGCCCGCCTGGGACGGGAAGGGCCTCGTCCCCACCTACCCGACCGGCCTACCGCTCCTGATCCTCGCGGTGGAGCCGCTCGCCGGCTGGAAACACGCCGGCGACCTCGTCATCATTCTCCACGCGGTCGCCGGGCTCGCCCTGGTCTATTTCCTCGGGCGGCGCCTTGGACTCGGGGGGCCCTGGGCCATTCTTGGAAGCGTGCTGTTGGCGCTTAGCCCCCTGTACCTCTTCATGTCGCAGGTGGCGATGAGCGACGTCCCGTCGCTCGTGTGGACGGTCGCCGGCATCCTCGCCGCGCTCAAAAGCCGCGAACGGCCGGCGTGGGCCCTGGCCGCGGGAGCGGCCGTCGCCCTCGATGTCCTCCTCAGGCCGACCAATATCCTCGCGTTCATTCCGGCGGCCATCGCCCTCGGGGCCTCGCCGCGCCGGTGGATCCTGTTCGCTCTCGGGGGCCTCCCCGGGGCGGTGTTCTTCTGCGCGCACAGCCTGGCCGCCTACGGAAGCCTCGCCACCACGGGATACGGCAACACGACCACGGCCTTCACCCTGGCCTGCGTGCCGCAGACGCTCGCCCACTACGCCCGCTGGCTGCCCCGGCTCCTGACGCCGTTGGTGGCGCTCAACCTTTTCCTGCCCTTTCTCGGAGGGGAATCCGCCCGCAGTCGCTGGCTCCTGGCCTCATGGATCCTGGCGTACGCCTCCTTCTACAGCGCCTATACGGTCACCCACGAAACCTGGTGGTACCTCCGGTTTCTGCTTCCGGCGGCCCCGGCTCTCGTGATCGGAGGCCTCCTTGTCCTCAGGGCGCTGGCGCGGCGCCTTCCGCCATGGGCGAACCCGGGACATTCGCCGGCGGCCTTCGCCGTGGCGCTGGCCCTTATTGCCGCCCACATGGACCACGAGATTAGGGACCTCCATCCTCTCTCCGTCGGCAACGAGGAGCTGGTCTACGGGAAGGTCACCGACTGGATGAACCGGAACCTCCCGAAGGACGCCGTCTGCCTCTCGATGCAGGTGAGCGGCGCCCTCGTGTACTACACGGACTTCACGTTCATCCGCTGGGACGCCCTGGAGCCGGACAACATCGGCCGCGTGGAATCGGCCCTTCGCGCGTCCAAGAGGCCGCTCTACGCCGTCCTTTTCCCGTTTGAGATCACCGATTCCGGCGCGCTCGACAGGAGGATGCCCGGCCATTGGACTGAGGTCGGCAAGGTCGATGCCGTGACCATCTGGAGGCGCGACTTCCCCCCCTCGAAAAACTGAACGCCCCGTGTCCGCACCGCTCCTCCTAGACGTTTCCCACACGAGCCACACCCGGGCCCGCACCGGCATTCAGCGTGTCGTGCGCTCGCTTCAGGGCGCGCTCGCCGCTCGCGCCTTGGCCGTCTGCTTTGATCCCTATCTGGGGGCCTGGAGGCCGCTCGAGGCCTTTGAGGAGGAGAACCTCGCCTCCCCTCGTCCGGCTTCGAGGCGCGGGGCGCGCTGGCCCCTCTCGGCGCGCCTCAAGGGACGGCTAAGGCGCCTGCGCTCCGGGAAGCTGCCGGCGATCCCCGGGGCCGACTATGCGGGCGTCCTCGTCCCGGAGATCTTCTCCCCGGAAGTCGCCAGCGCCCTCCCGCGGCTCTTCCAGGCCTCGCGCGGTCCCCGGGTCGCCCTCTTTCACGACGCCATCGCCCTCCAGTTCCCGGAGCTGAGCCCGCGCGGGTCGGTGGCGCGCTTTCCGGGGTACCTGCGGGAGCTTCTCCAATTCGACGGCGTCGCCGCCATTTCCGAAGCCTCGAAGGCCTCCCTCATCGAGTATTGGAAGTGGCTCGGGGTCTCCCAGGCGCCCAGGGTCACCGCGATCACGGTCGGCCTTGACCCGGGTGCACCCGCCGGAATCCGACAGCCTCCGTCCGGGCCTCCCACGCTCCTTTGCGTCGGGAGCATCGAGGCACGAAAGAACCACATCGCCCTCCTCGACGCCTGCGAGTCGCTCTGGGCCCGGGGACTCCCGTTCAAGCTCCGCCTGATCGGCCTTGCGAACGCCGAGACGGGCAGGCCCGCCCTTTTGCGAATGGCCGAGCTCAAGGCCGCCGGCCGCCCCGTCCAATACAACGGCCCCGAGGACGAGGCGGGCCTCGAGGCGGCCTATCGGGAGTGCGCCTTCACGGTCTATCCCTCCCTTGTCGAAGGCTTCGGCCTCCCGGTCGCCGAGAGCCTGACCCGGGGGAAGCCCTGCCTCTGCCGGATGGACGGTGCCCTGGGGGAGATCGCTCGCGAAGGCGGCTGCCTGAGTCTCGGGAAGGCGGGTTCCCAGGAAATCGCCGCAGCCATCGCGGAGCTCTTGGAATCGCCGTCAAAGCTCGCCCCATTGGAGGAAGCGGCGCGGGCAAGGCGGTTCAAGGGCTGGACCGACTACGCCGGCGAGCTCCTCGATTGGATGCTGTCGCTGAGAAGGCAACCCTAACATATTGGAATGCGTTGATGTTCGCGGGGCTACGGCGCCTTCGTTTGCGTTTGCAAACGCCTCTCGCGCCCGTAGCGTCGGCCGGGCATGGCTATCACCTTATTCCTGAAGAACAAAAAGCCCATCCTGGGCCGCTGCGGCGAGGACTACTCGACCAAGATGCGCCTTCGGTACGCGCCGTTCTACCATGCGATGGAGGCCCAGAAAGGCACGACCATCCAGCTCGACGGGCGAGAAATGATCATGCTCTCGAGTAATGACTACCTGGGGTTGTCCTTTCATCCAAAGGTGATCGAGGCCGGGCGCGCGGCGCTCCTAAAATGGGGCACGAGCACGACGGGGGCGCGTCCCTCGAACGGGTCCCGGACGTACCACCTGGAGCTTGAGCAGAAGATCGCCGCCTTCATGGGACGCGAGGCGTGCCACATCCACTCGGCCGGATACCTCTCCTGCATCTCGAGCGTCGCGGCCTTCGCCCAGAAGGGCGACGTCATCTTCGCCGACAAGAACGTCCATTCCTGCCTCTGGGACGGGATCCGGCTCTCGAACGCCACGGTCGAGCGGTTCTCGCACAACAACCCCGACGATCTGCGCGAGGTGATTGCCGCCGCGAACGGCACCTCGCCGAAGATGCTCGTGATCGAGGGCGTCTACTCGATGGAGGGGCACATCGCCCGGTTGCCGGAACTCTCCGAGATCGCCGAGGAGCACGGCTGCTTCACGGTCCTCGACGACGCGCACGGATTCGGCGTCCTCGGGCGCCAGGGCCGCGGGACGGTCGACCACTTCGGCCTCAATGACAGCGTCGACGTCATCTGCGGGAGCCTCTCGAAATCGCTCGCGAGCACCGGCGGATTCGTGGCGGCCTCGAGAGAGGTGATCGAATTCCTGCGCACCCATTCGAAGCAGACGATCTTCAGCGCCGCGATCAGCCCGAGCCAGGCGGCATGCGCCCAGGCGTCCCTCGAGATCATGCAGACGGAGCCGCAGCACCTCGAGAGGCTCTGGTCCAACACGAAGAAATACCGCGCGCTCCTGAAGGGGCTCGGCTTCGACCTCTGGGACAGCGAGACGCCCGCCGTGCCGATCGTCCTCGGCTCGAAGGAGCGCGTCTACCCGTTCTGGAAGGCCCTCCTTGAAAAGGGAATCTTCACCGTCATGGCGACGTCCCCCGCGGTGCCCGCGGGCAAGGACCTGATCCGCACGGCCGTCTCGGCCATGCATACGGACGAGCAGCTGGAAAAGATTGCCGCGGCGATGGCCTACGCCGCAAAGAAGCTCTGAGCGGGCGTCCGCCCGTTCAGGCAAGCGCCGTGCGAATCTGAGCCGCCGCCCCGGCCCATGTGGGCAACGGACGGCTGAGCGCCTCGGAGGCGAGCCGGGATCGGTAGGCATCATCGGTGAGCATCCGGCGGAGCGCGTCCGTCCATCCCTCAAGCGAATTGCCGGCGACGACGGCGCAGCCGCCCGCCGCTGCGTTTTCCAGAAGCGGGGCGATGTCGCTGCAGATGCAGGGAGTCCCCATCCAGAGCGACTCGAGGAGCGGGAGCCCGCAGCCCTCGGCAATCGACGGCATGGCCGTCGCGCGCGCGGAGCGCACGAGTTCCGCGAGTTCCGCGTCCCTCATCGCCGGATGGTGCCTGAGCCCGGGCCACTTTGCTCCGAGCAAGGCGACGCGCCTTTCGATGGGCCGCCCGAAAAAAGGGTTAACGCGGCCGACCAGGTGGAGCTCGAACTCGAGCCCTTCGCGGCGCAGGGCTTCGCACGCATCGAGGAGAACCGCCTGGTTTTTTCTGGGCTCGAGGATCCCGGTTGCGACAATCCGCGGGGTCTTCTGCTGGGAACCTTCGCCCGGACGCGCGCGGGCAATCCCCGGCCAGTCGGCGCCGAGGGGAAGCACGTCCACCGGCGGGGGATTGGAAACGCCCTGCCATTTCCAGAAGCCGAGGAGTTCGTCCCGGCTTGCGCCCGAAACCGCCCACACCCGGTCGAACCGGGAGAGAAGCTTCATGTAGGAAGGGTGGCGCTCCACGCTCCGGGGCCACGTGATCGAGGGATGCTTGACGGGGATCGCGTCATGGAAGAGGGCGGCGAGCCGGCAGGGCCGCTTCTCGATGAACGCGGTGAACCCGGGTCTTTCCGGCTCCGAGAAAAGCTCGGGCGTCAGGAAGGAGTCCGCCCGGCCGGGCATTGCGCCTATCTCCGGCCACTGCGCCCCCTTCGCCGAACCGCCTAGCTCCTCCAGGAGCCGGCGGCTCACCCGGGCAAGCCCCGAGGAGTGGCGCCAGGAGGACGCGCTCGTAGTGTCAAAGAAGATCATGGAACAGCGGCCGCCTCGAGCCGCGTGAGGAGCCTGTCCGTATTGACCCTCACGTCAAAGTTCGCCTCGATCCATGCCCTCGCAGCCTTCCTCAGGGCCTCGCAGAGATCGTCGTCGCTCGAGATCCGCCTCAGCGCCGAAACCCACGCCTCGGGCCGGTCGACAGGCAGCACGACCCCGGTGACCCCGTCGGTGACCGCCTCCGTCGTCCCGGCCGTCGGGGACGTGACAACGGGGACGCCCGCCGCCATCGCCTCGCCGATCACGTTCGGCAGTCCGTCCTGGTCGCCGCTCGGCGCCACGACGCCGGTGTGGAGGAGGACGTCGGCCCAGTCCATGTGGTCCCAGACCTCGTGGTGCGGCACGTGCCCGACGAAGGTCACGCGGTCGGCGAGCCCCAGGTGCCCCGCGAGCTTCTCCAGCTTCGGCCGGAGCGGGCCGTCGCCGACGATCCGCGCGCTGAATTCCACTCCGGCAGCCTTCAGGGCGGCGTACACCTTCAGCTGGCGGTCGAGGCCCTTCTTCTCCACGAGCCTTGCGACCGAGAGGACGTGGAGCGGGGCCCGAGAGGCGCGGAGCGCCTTGAGCTCCGGCAGCCGGTCGATCCCGCTCCGGATGCAGATCACCTTGTCCGGGGGGAGCCCCCGGGCGATGAGCGCGTCCCGGGCGACCTCGGTCGAGGTGTGCACGAACACGGCCCATTTCAGCTTGTCCACGAGCCACCAGTCGCCCCCGTGCTCAAAGATGTCGTAGGCGTGCGCTCCGGCCGAGAACCTGTGGCCGTCCATTCGCCAGAGGAGCCAGGACGCCGTGGCGGGGGCGCCGCTCCACGCCGCATGGATGAGGGACGGGGGATTCCTGCGGAAGGCGCGCGCGTAGACGCAGGCGAAGCCGGCGCCCAGCATGTTCTCCCAGAAGTTGAGCCAGCTCGGCGGGCGCCGGGTCGCGAGTCCGCGGAGAAGCTGCTTCATGATGTCCGGCCGGCGCCAGGTCTCGTAGGGGATCAGCCAGAAGAGCTCGAGGAGCCTCCACTTGCTGAAGCTCTCGACCTCAATCCCGCGGAACGTGCCGCCGCCCCCCCACATCGAGTGGACCCGCAGCCGCACACCCCGCGCCTTGAGGGCCGAGATCTCGCGCTGGAGGAACATCTCCGTCGTCTTCGGGAAAGTCGTGAAGAGATAGGTGATTACGGGTCCGTCGGTGTTCAATTCCCAGCGATTGTAGACTGGCTGATGGCATTCCGGAAAGATTCTTCCGCTTGTCCTCGGCGGCCTTTTTTCTCTCGCGCGGGCACGGGCCCTCTGATGCCTTTCAGGGCTTTACTCGATGAATTACTATCGCCGGACCGACCTCACCTCGGACGTTGCCGGCCTCCTCAATCGCTACGACGAAGCCGTGCGCCGGTACGTCGGCCCCGGCTACAGGCATCCTATAAGGATGAGGGATTGGGAGCTTGCGAGGATTCTCGAGGCGGTCCGCGCGGTGCCCATGGGTTCGAGCGTCCTCGACACGGGTTCCTTCAACACCTACCTGTCGCTGGCCCTCGCCTCCGCCGGCTACCGGCTGACCGCCTCCGACCTCATCTGGAGGCGGATGGTCAAGAGCTGCGAGCGCCGCCTGGGCCTCGCGCCCGCGAAGGCGACCGAGGCGCCGTTCTTCACCTGGCTCGGCGTCCACCGGAGGGCGGGCGTCCCCGTCCGCAACCTCAACCTCACGCGCCTCGCCTGCCCTGCGGCCTCCTTTGACTGCGTCATTTCCCTTTCGGTCATCGAGCATGTCCCGAACGTCGAGCGCTGCCTCTCGGAGCTTTACCGCGTGCTGGCCCCCGGCGGCCGGATGCTCGTCACGACGGACTGCACGCCGGAGCCCGTTCCGTATTCGGGGGGCGTCCGGTATTTCTCCAAGGACGAGCTCGAGGCGCTGTTCCGGCCGTACCCCGTCACCTCCGAGCGCAACGAGCCGGACTTCTCCCGCGAGAACTGGTGCTACAACGCCGGCAGGCCGGTGGTGACGGTCTTCATCGAGGTCACAAAACCCCGGTGAAGGGCGGCATCGAGTGGTGCTTGAAGGGGAGCCTCACGGGCTTTTCCTCGGAGACCGCGGCCGCGAGGTCGACCAGCTCGTCGATCAGGTTCGTCGGGTCCTCCTCGGAGCGCAGCCGCAGGAAGTTGTCCCGCATCCGGATGTAGTCCTCGGGGCGGCTGAGCCACGAGCCGATGATGCGGTTGAAGTCGAGTCCGTTCTCGATCTTGTCCGAGGCGGCGCCGTTGCGGAGGTATTTCCAGGTGAGCTCCTCCTGCGGCATGATCCCCCCCGAGGCATTGAAGATGATCGGGCACCTGAAGTGGAGCGCCTTGGCGCAGGTCGTCGTCCCGCCCCGGGTCACGATCACGTCGCTCACCTGCATCAGCAGGTGCACGATCTCGGAGTAGCCCTCGATGTAGCAGTTGAATTCGGGATGGTTCGCCCGCCAGTGGACAAGGTCGTTGTAGGCCTGCTTGTTCCTCCCGCAGATCACGATGGCCTGGCAGCGGTCGGCCCGCTTGACGAGGGAGGGAAGGAGGTCGAAGTGGTTGTTGGCCCCGTTGCCCCCCGTCGCGAGAAAGACCGTGAACAGGTCCGGGCGCAGCCCGAGCCGCTCCTCGCGGAAAATCCCCCGGTCCTCCTGGGCCACGACCTCGTAGTGGGCGTGGGGGTGCATGAGGTAGCCGCGGACCCGCGCCTTCTCCGGGGCGATCCCCTTCTTGATGGCGTAGTCCTGCGCGGTCGCCGTCCTCGAGAAATACATGTCGACCGTCGGCTCGATCCAGTTGCGCGAGTACCCCCACCCCCCCGAGAATTCGCCGCAATAGGTGGCGCACTTGACGTTCTCCTTCCCAAGGACCTCGCGGGCCAGCTGGAAGTAGCCCCGGTTGAGGCAGTCGTGGACGCTCAGGACGAGGTGGGGCCGGTATTCCCTCAACACCCGGACGTAATAGCCCCTGCCGAGCGTCACCGTCTCCTTGTTCAGGATGCTCTGAAGCTCGACGAACGCGTAGAACGCCTTGTGGACCCAGGGCGCGCTCGCCTGGATCTTGTTGTAGAAATTGACCCCCGCCCGGTTGAAGACCGAGGATTTTTCCAGCATCTGCTCGATCCGGACGTCGACGTCGTGCTTGTAGAGCTGGAAGCACCAGTCCGCAAACGCCTCCGCCCGGGCGTCGTGGCCGCCGCCGGTGCTCGAGGTCAGGACGAGGATTCTGACTTTGGACATCGGCCCGGTGTACGCGTCAGTTTCGCCTCAGGAGAAGCGCGACATTCGCCCCCCCGAACCCGCTGCTGTTCTTCATCACGACCCTGGGCGCCTCCTCCCGCGTCGCGCGGAGGATGTTCAGGCCCTCGCAGGCCTGATCGAGCTTCGAAATGTGCGCCGAGCCCGACGTGAAGCCGCCTCTCATCATGAGCGCGCAGAATCCCACCTCCATCGCCCCGGCAAGCGAGAGGCCGTGGCCGGTCAGGGCCTTCGTGCTGCTGATCGCGGGCCGGATCCCCATCTCGCCAAAGACCGCCTTCAGCGCCCGCGCCTCGGAGACGTCGCCGATCAGGGTCGAGGTCGCATGCGCGTTCACATAGTCGACCTGCGCGGCGGAAATCCGGCTCGCCGCAAGCGCGTTCTCCATCGCGCTGCGCGAGCCCGTCCCGTCTGGGTGCGAGATTGCGACGTTATAGCCGTCCGAGGCCTGGCCCCAGCCGAGGATCTCGCAGTACGGGGTGACGCCCCGCCGCGCGACCTCGTCCTCGCTCTCGAGAACAAGGACGACGCCCCCGCCGGTACCGACGAAGCCGTCCCGCGCCGCGTCAAACGGGCGGGAGGCGAGGTTCGGGTCGGACTGGAGCGAGAGGGTCCGCATCCCCACAAAGGGGAGAATGGCGGAAAAGTTGCCGTCCTCGCCCGCGGCGACGAACATCCGCTTTTGCCGGCCGAGCGAGATGTCGTCAAAGGCGTAGGCCATCGCGTGGGCCGAGGACGCGCAGGCCGACGAGAACCCGCAGGAGGCGCCCTGGATCTTGAAGGCCGCCACGAGGTTGAAATTGAGCGTGCCCACGATCGAGGCGACGATCCCGAGCGGCGAGCAGCGGGCGGGCCCGAGCCTCAGCATCCGCTCATGGTGGTAGTACGTGAGCATGGGCGAGCCGCCCGAGGCCGCGTAGAGGCCGGTGAATCGGTTGGAGACCTCCGCCTCCTGGAGGCGGGCGTCAGCCAGGGCCTGGATGAAGGCGCAGTGGACGTAGAGCCCGTGCGGGGCCATGGACCGGATGGTCTCGCGCTTGATCGAATAGGCCCCCGGCCAGGTCCAGTCCTCCGGGTCCGCCGAATCGGTCGAGAAACCCTTGACGGTTCCCACCACCTTGCAGGCAATGTCCGGCTTCTGGAACGGAGGGTAGAGCTCGAAGCCGTGCCGGAGTTCGCGCAGGCTGGACGCGACCGAAGCCGCATCATTGCCGATGCTCGTGATGAATCCTAGGCCGGTGATGAAGACTCTGGGCATGCTCTTCTAAGGGCAGGCTTCACGGCCGATCGTGACCGGGGTCACGGACCGGTCAATCTCAGGCGTTGATCGCGACCCGCAGAGGCGGATTCGCGGAATTATCACCCTCTGGAGCTGGCTGCGCGGCGCCGTTGATGGCCGCCGGCGCAACTGCTGATTCAACATAGGCGAATGTGAGCGTGATATCCTCCGCGATGACTGCTTTTTCCTGGCCGACCCGGATCGCGCCCTCGAAGGTCGCGAGCGGCATTTTCATGCGCTTGGGCTTGATGGAAAGGGTGAGAATGTCCCCCGGCTTGCACATGCGGTGGGCGCGGACGCCCTCGCATCCCGTGAAGAAGATCGTGTTGGAGCCGATCACCTTGCCCGGCTCGGTCGACGCGCCCTCAAGCAGGAAAAGGACCGCGAGCTGGCCCAGGGCCTCGAGCATGATCGAGGCCGGCATCACGGGGTTGTCCTTGAAGTGGCCCTGCAGGAAGAATTCCTGGCCCGTGATCTTGTATTTCCCGTTGGCGCCCGTGGAGCTCACGGAGGCCTCGTTCAGGAAGAGGAAGGGGGGCTGTACCGGCATCACCGCGCCGATCAGCTCGATCGGCAGGAATTTCGTCGGCCTCGGAAGCGGCAGGCCGCGAATCTTGCAGTCGATGAACGTCTTCACGTCGCCCACGGTCCTCAGGTTGCGCAGCTCGTCGTTGTTGATCGACAGCTGCAGCACATCCTCCACGAGGATCACGATTTCCATCATCGTCAGCGAATCGATGCCAAGATCCTCAATCAGCCGAAGGTCGTCGTCGGCGTCCTTTAGCTTGGAGCGCAAGTCGGGCTCGACGAAGCGCTCGATGACGCCAATGACCACCGCGGGCATGTGATCGGCGTTGCCGGTCTTCCTAAACTGCACCGCCGCCTCAAAGGTCGACGGGGAGCACCGTTTAAGGGCCTCCCGCAATGCCGCCTCGTCGTCCGGGGCAAACGGCTTCGTGGCAAGCGTTAAGGCCTTGTTTGCGCTTGGGTTAGATTGGACTGGATCTGACATCTGACGTCCTTTGTATGTTACGGTCGCCAATAAAGTAAACCCATTTCTTGGGCGCTTCGACGACTGGCGGGTTCGCCGGACTCGGGTGTCTTGTTTGCTGGGAACGGTTTGCCCCCATTCGTTACGATATACGTTATTAATTTTGTATCGGCATCCCGCCCAGGGGCGTCTATCACCCAACCTGCTCAATGAGCGCACCTTCAATCGCAAAGCCATTGTCCCCCCTCTTCCTCATCACCCATGAGTTCTATCCGGTGAGCGGGGGCATCGCCACGTTTTCTGAGGAGATCGCCAAGGCCTCGGTGAATCTCGGTTACGACGTGGAGGTCTGGGCCCAGTCGGCCCCGCCCCAGATCGAGAAGAAATGGCCCTTCAGGGTCCGAAGGATGCCGCTCAAGGGGACCCACGACCTGATCTGCCAGTTCCGCCTCGCCTGCCAGCTGGTCGCAAAACGGCGAGAACTGCGCCATGCGACGGTCTACCTTCCGGAGCCCGGCCCGATGCTGACCATGATGCTGCTGCAGTTCTTCAAGGCATTCCGCCCGAAGCGGCTCGTCCTGACGTTCCACGGGACCGAGATCCTCGATTTTGCCAAGGGGCCGGTCCGGCGCTGGCTCGCAGGCCGCCTGATCCGGCATGCGACGAGGGTGAGCACGCTCACGATCTACACGCGCGAGCTCCTTCTCGAGCATTTTCCCCATGCGGCGGACAAGATCTTCCTGACGCCGGGCGCCCTGCGGTCCGACTTCGCCGTTGTTCCGGAGCGCTCCGCGCGGTCGAATGACAAGATCGTCATCCTTACGGTCGGCAGGCTCCACCCGCGCAAGGGCCAATTGGTCACCCTGAAGGCCCTCCAGATGCTTTCCCCGGAGGTCCGCGCCCGGATCGAATACTGGATCGCCGGCGGCGGCAACAAGGCGGGCTACGAGGAGCGCCTGCGCGCCCAGGCCGCGTTGGACCCCGCCCTGAAGGTCCGCTTTTTCGGCAACATCCCCGACGAGGAGCTGGCCGACCTCTACCAGCGCTCCGACATCTTCGCGCTGACCAGCACGAAATACGGGAACAGCATCGAGGGCTTCGGCCTCGTCTACCTCGAGGCCGCGGCCCAGGGGCTCCCGATTGTCGCGCACCGGGTCGGCGGCGTCTCCGAAGCCGTCCGGGACGGCGTCACGGGGCTCCTCGTGACCCCGGACCGCCCCGCGGAGCTCGCGGCCGCCTTCGAGCGGCTGATCCACGACGAACCCCTCAGGAAGCGGTTCGGCAATGCCGGCCGGATCTGGTCGGCGCGCAACCGCTGGGAGGAGACCGCGTCAACCCTCTTCGCCAGGGCGGAGGACGCGGGATGATCCAGTCCAGGGTCCAGGTGACGGTCCGGTACGCCGAGACCGACATGATGGGCATTGTCTACCACGCCAATTACCTGCCGTGGTTCGAGATCGGGCGCACCACCCTGATGAAGGAGATCGGCGTCCCGTACCGGAAGCTCGAGGAGGAGGGTTTCCGGCTCCCGGTGCTGGAGGTTTCCGCGAAATTCCTCCGGCCCGCCGTGTACGACGACACTGTCGAGGTCCTCACGACGCTGCGCGAGCGCCCGCTTCTGCGGATCCGGCTCGACTACGAGGTCCGCCGCGGAAACGAGCTCCTTGCGACCGGCAGCTCCGTCCACGCCTTTGTCGACGTCCACGGCAGGCCCGTGCGCCCCCCGGCCTGGGCCGCCGAAAAGATCCAGAAGGCCTTCGATTAGGACTCGGGTCAGCCGAAGACCGGGTCGAGCTCGAGGCCGAAGAAGTCTTTGGCGTTTCCGAAGGCGATCCGCCGGACCATGGCGCCGACAAGCGCCGCGTCCCCGGGGAGCTCGCCCCGCTCCATCTGCGAGCCGAGCAGGTTGCAGAGCACCCGCCGGAAATACTCGTGGCGCGTGTAGCAGAGGAAATTGCGCGAGTCGGTCAGCATCCCGACAAAGCGGCTCAGGAGCCCCAGGTTCGCCAGGGCGTTCAATTGCCACTGCATCGCCTCCTTCTGGTCAAGGAACCACCAGCCGCTTCCGAACTGGATCTTTCCGGCGACCGAGCCGTCTTGGAAATTCCCGGCCATGGTCGCAAAGGCGTAGTTGTCGGCCGGATTGAGGTTGTAGAGGACCATCCGCGGGAGCTCGCCCGTCGAGTCGAGCAGGTCGAGGTAGCGCCCGAGCGGGCGCACCTGCGGGAAGTCGCCGATCGAGTCGAATCCCGTGTCGGGCCCGAGCTTCGCCAGGTGGCGCGAATTGACGTTCCGAAGCGCGCCCAGATGGAGCTGCTTCGTCCAGCCGCGGTGGGCGTCCCACCGGCCGAAGAGGAGCATCATGAACGAGCCGAACCGCGCCGCATCCTCCGGGCCCGCCGCCCGCCCCGCGCGCGCGGCCTTGAAGATCGAGGCCGCCTGCGCTGGCGTGCACTCCTCGGAAAGCGCCGTCTCCATCCCGTGGTCGGAGACGCGGGCCCCGAACGCGTGGAAGGCGTCGTGGCGCGCCTTGAGGGCCCCCACAAAATCGTCGAACGAGCGCACCTTGACCCGCGCCGTCCCGGCCAGGCGCTCCACCCAGGGGTTGAAGGCCTCGGGACGGGCCACGCCCAAGGCCTTGTCGGGCCGGAATGCGGGATACACCCGGGTCCTCAGGCCCCTCTCGCGGATCCTTTCGTGGACATCGAGCGGATCGGCCGGGTCGTCGGTCGTGCAGATGAGCGCCACCCGGTTTGACTCCAGGATGTCATGGACGCGGAGCGCGGGGAGCTTGGCATTGGCCCTCTCCCAGATCGCTTCGCCGGTCGCCGGGCTTATGAGCTCCCCGATCCCGAAATAGCGCGCAAGCTCAAGGTGCGACCAGTGGTAGAGCGGATTCCCGAGGAGGTGCGGGAGCGTGGCCACCCACGCCGAGAACTTCTCCTTCGCGGTGGCGTCGCCCGTGCAGAAGCGCTCATCGACGCCGTTCGCCCGCATCGCCCGCCATTTGTAGTGGTCGCCGCCGACCCACATCTCCGCCAGGTCGCCGAACTGGTGGTTGTCGGCTATCTGCTGCGGCGGGAGATGGCAGTGGTAGTCGTAAATCGGCTCCGTCTTTGCGTGCCGGTGGTAGAGCTCGCGCGCGGCGTCCGAGTGGAGCAGGAAATCGTCGTGGATAAAGGGCTTCATCGTGAGATCTCGTTGAGGAATGCTTCGTAGCTTCGAATGCGTCCAAGGAGGGACCGGGCGGCCGCGCACCGCTCCGGGGACGCGAGGCCTGTCTCCTCCGCCAGGAACACGATGTAGGAGGCGACCCCCTTTGAATAAAGAAGACGGGCCTCGGGGCTGATGGCGTAGAACCGCGCGCGCTGGGAGTAGCCCGCCGGCGAGTGGTCCCCGAGGGCGGCCTTCTCCGGCCGTCCTCCCGCCGCAAGGACGAAGAGGAAGTTGTACTCGAAAAAGAACATGTGCTCGGGGCTCGGCCGGAGCGCGCCGAGCGCCGCGCGGCAGGCGGCCTCGGAGGAAAAGGGATCGCCCTGGGCCCCCTGGGACAGCGACGCCCTGATGAAGGTGCGCGCCATCCGGTTCTCGGTCTCGTCCCCGCTAAAGGCCCCCGCCAGCGCAAGCTCAAGGGTGAATTGGTACCAGTCGCGCCAGAGCGCCTGGTCGGTCGCATTGGCCGACCTGAAGAGCGCGACGCCCATCTCGTAGGTGTAGCGCCCGCTCGTCTTTATCTCGAGGCACCCGCCGGTGACCTGGCCCATGACGCGGTAATTTTCGGCGGACTTTCCCGAACCCGAGTGGAAGCCGATGCTGGCCCCGAACCGCCGGGCCACCGCCCACTGGCGCTCGATCAGCGTGCGCAGCTCCTCATTGTCGCGGTAGGGGGCGTTCTTCTGGAACCCGAACGCGGGCGCGATGAAATTGACCGGCATCCCCAGGATCTCGCAGAGCGCCAGCATGACGGCCGTCGTCTCGGGCGACGTGAGCCCCGGTAGCTCGTCTATCGAGAGTTCGCGCAGGTACTTCCTTCCGGCCTCGGTCGTAAAGGCCCTCTCGCGGGCCGCCCGGTACTTGTCGTCCCGCCGCTTCATCTTCTGGAGCGCGGGCCAGACGGCGCAGAGAAGCGGAAGGAACGCCTCGGGCTCCAGCCCGATCCCCGCGGCTGAAACCCGTCCCCGCACCTTCTCAATCAGCCCCGGGTCGATGTCCCCGGGCATGGCGGGGCTCTTCCGCGCCAATTCCGGGGAAAGGTCGAAGGTGATGTAGCTTGCGAGGAGGCACCCCGAAACGAGCGCGTCCTCGCGCGCGTCGAACGCCCCCCCGATCGGCTGGTGGTCGGCATTGAAGCTCCAGGCGATCCGCCTGCGGTGAAACCCGGTCCTCAACTTCGAGATCACGCAGCCGTGGCTCATCCCCTCGACGCTCTGGCCCTGGTGCCCCTCGGGCACATTCGTCCCGATGAAGGGAAACGGAACCGTGTCGAGGCGGCCCCCGAGCATGGCGTCCACATCGTAGACGAGCTCCCGGGGAATGCTGTTCTGGTTCGCCGTCACGCCGAGATCGAGGGCGCTCATCGCCCACTCGACCGCCGGCCAGTGGAGCGTCGTGAAGCGGGCGCCTATCCCGAGGGTACTCGTCCCGAGCCTGCCCGCGGCCGTGGGGAAGAGGGTCGACTCCGGATCGTGCTCCTGGACCCGGTTCTTGAGCCTGAGGAGGTTCTCCCAGGTCGCGGGAAAAAACACGCTCTGCGTGCCCGTGACCCCGTCCGAGAGGGGCCCCGCCCCATCCCCCTTTCCGGTGCGCACGAGCTCCCACGCGCAGTCCCCGCTCACCGTGTCCTCAAGGAGGGCCCAGGAGCCGTCCGCCGTCGAAAAGGCCGACTTCGCGTGCCGGACCAGGCCCGCCGGGGCCCCGGCCGAGAGCTTTGCGGAAAGCGCCCCCCAATCGAGGCAGTAGTCGGGGCTGATGCAGGGGTTGTTCGCGATCGGCAGGCCGTTGCCGACGAGAATGCGGTTGATCAACTTCACGGCTAGATGCTGATCGAATTAAACCCGCCGTCCACCACGAGCTCGGAGCCCGTGATGAAGGATCCGGCCGTCTCGCTTGCCAGGAGGAGCGTGGCGCCCACGAGTTCGCGGGCCTCGCCAAAGCGGCCCATGGGGGTATGGCCCATGATGCTCGCGACCCGGTCCGGTATCAGCACCTTCTTGTTCTGCTCCGCGGGGAAGAATCCCGGGACAAGCGTGTTCACGCGGACTCGCTTCGGCGCCCATTCCCGGGCGAGGTTCTTCGAAAGGTTGTGCACCGCGGCCTTTGTCGCCGAGTACATGAAGACCCGGGAGAGGGGGACGATGCCGGACATCGAGCCCAGGTTGATGATGGAGCCCCCCTGCCCCCGCTCGACCATGTGGCGGCCGAACACCTGGCAGCCGAGGAAGACCGATTTCAGGTTCACCTGCACGATCCGGTCGAATTCCTCCTCCTTGATGTCGAAGTAGGGTGTCGGGGAGTTCATTCCGGCCCCGTTGACGAGGATGTCCACCCTCCCCGACCGGGCGAGCACCGCCGCAAGGAGCCCCTCGAGCTCCGCCTTGTTCGAGGCCTCGGCCGCGTGGAACCACGCCCTCCCGCCCGCCTCCGATATCTTCGCGAGGCGGCCCTTGGCCTTCTCGGGGTTGCGCCCGACCAGCACCACCTCGGCCCCCACCGAGGCGAGGCCCTGGGCCATCGCCCCGCAGAGCTCCCCCGTGCCCCCGATGACGATGGCCACCCGGCCGGCCAATCCAAACAGGCTTCCAAGGTAGGTATCCGTCGTCATGGTGAATCAGAGGGGGTTTCGAAAACGTTCACTAATGAACTTGCAATTCATAGGTGAACCATATTGTCAGCAACAAGAAAATCGCAGGCCCCCACGAATCGCCCCGCCGCCCCGAAAAGTCCAATCCCCGGATTTCCCGCCCCGATGCCGCCGACCCTGACCGAGCAAGCACCCCACGCGCAATTGGAGCGTTACGTGATCCCGAACCTGCGCAACGCCTGCCGGGTGCTGAAGCTCCTGAGGGGACACCCGGGGGGCCTCAAGGCCTCCGACCTCGCCCGCATGCTCGGCATCCCCGTCACGACGACGATGAGAATCACGGCGACGCTCCAGATCGAGGGGCTTGTGCGCAAGAACGACGGGCGCTACGGGCTCGGCCCCGCGCTCATCCACCTCGGCAATGCCGCGCTCGCGGGCACCGATGTCCGGAAGGTCGCCCTGCCCCTCCTTCAGAAGCTGACGCTCGAGACGGGCGAGACCTCCCACCTGGCGGTCCCCTGCAACGAGCGCTCCCTCATCATCGCCGTCCAGGACAGCCCCCACCCGCTGCGCGCCGTGTCGCCGGCCGGCTTCCTGACGGACCTGCACAGCTCCTCGACCGGCAAGATCTTCCTCGCCCACGTGTTCCGGGGGCAGTTCCCGCAGTTCCATGCGAACGAGGCCCCCTACAGGCACACGGTCCACACCCTGACCAAGCGCAGCGACCTCGAGCGCGAGATCGAGGCGATCCTCAAGCGGGGCTACAGCGTCGACAACGAGGAATGCCACATCGGGGTGCGCTGCGTGGCGGCCCCCATTTTCTCCTCGGACGGCCACGTGGTGGCCGCCCTCGGGATCACCGCGGCCGCCGTGCGCCTGGCCGAGAAGCGCATTCCCGAGGTCGCGGCGAAGGTCCGCGCCGTTGCGGACGAAGCGTCCCAGATCCTGGGCTATTGCGGAGCGCAATAGGAACGCCGGCATCCCACCCCCCTTTTCCCATGTCGAAAACCGAGGTTCTAAACCGCATCAAGGCCGAGAAGGTCGTCGCCCTCATCAGGGCCGACGGACCTGAGTCCCTCCTCGACTGCGCCCGGGCGCTTTCGGCGGGCGGACTCAATGCGATCGAGCTCACCATGACGACCCCGGGAGCCGTCGAGATGGTCGCCGAGGTCTCGCAGAAGCTTCCCAGGGTCCTGCTTGGGCTCGGCACCGTCCTCGACGCCGTGACGGCGCGCGCCGGAATCGACTCGGGCGCACGGTTCATCGTCACGCCCGGACTCCGCCCGGAGGTCATCAGGGCCTGCCAGGAGTACGGGGTCCCCGTCTTTTCGGGCGCGCTCACGCCGACGGAGATCGCCGCGGCCGCCGACCTGGAGGCCGACATCATCAAGATTTTCCCCGCCGAATTCTTCGGCCCCGCCTACATCAAGTCCCTGAGGGCCGTCTTCCCGGGGCTCAACTTCCTGCCGACGGGCGGCGTGACCCCGAAGACGCTCGGCGATTTTCTGAAGGCCGGCGCCTTCGCGGCGGCCGCCGGAAGCGCGCTCGTCGATCCGGCTGCGCTCAAGGCCCGCGACTGGGCCGCCCTCACGGCCCGCGCGCGGGAATTCGTGGTGGCGGCGGGCCGGGCCTGAACCCCTTTTCCCCCATGGCTGAAACGTATTTCATCATCCCGGAGGCCAAGCACAACGCGCTGACCGAGGCCGTCTACCGCCGCCGCGGCTACCTTCCCGACGAGGCCGCCGACGGCGCCCGGCTCTGCGCCGAGGCCTCCCGGCACGGAATACGCACCCATAATGCCATCAAGGCGCTCCACCTCGACCATCTGTTTGGCTCCGGATCCAAGGGCTGCGTGCCCGGGGCGCAGATCCAGGAGGTCCCGTCGCGCTTTGAGGCCGCGCGGTGCTGGAATGCCAACAGGAAGCTCGGCCAGTCCACCGCCTACAGGGCCATGGACACGGCCATCGCCCTCGCCGACAAGTACGGAATGGGATCGGTCTCCGTGGACAACGCCTTCCATTATCTGTGGGGCGGCGGATACGTGCTCGACGCCGCCCGGCGCGGCTACATCGCGTACACCAATTGCACGGCCGCGCTCGCGGAGGTGGTTCCTTTCGGCGGAAAATTCCCGACGCTCGGCACGAACCCCCATTCCTGGGGCTTCCCGACGACCCAGGCGATCGGGTTCCCGATCGTGATCGACTGGGCGACCTCCGTGATCGCCATGGGTCGCGTCCAGCAGCTGAAGCGGGAGGGCCTCCCCCTTCCCCCCCTGGCGGCCCTGGACCGGAACGGGCTCCCCACGACCGACCCCCACCAGGCCGCCTCCCTCCTCCCCTTTGGCGCCCACAAGGGCTACGGGCTTTCGCTGATCGACGAGCTCGTGGGCGCCTTCATTGGAGGATCGCTCCCGACGCTCCGCAGCCGCTGGGACCAGGATCCCGCCGAAAAGCACACGTGCAGCTTCTTCTTCCAGGCGATCCATCCCGACGCGGTGAGCGCCGGGGCCTTTGCCAAGGGCCGCAGCCAGGCCGAGAACGTGAAGGCCGTGATTGGCGACATCCTCGGTCACGGGAACGAAAAGTGCGTGCTGCCGGGCCAGCCCGAGGCCACCTGGGCGAAACGCTCCGCGGAGGCGGGCGGCCTCCTGTTCACCGAGGCCGAGATCGAGGCCTTCAACGAGCTTGCCGCCGAGATCGGCGCGCCGCGCTGGATCCGATCCAGCGCGCACTCCACCGTCATCTAGTGGGCCCTGCCACCGTGCATCATGCCTCGCGCTATCCCCTGCGGACCTCGTTTGAGATCGCCTGGCACATCTGCGAGCAGAGAAACGGCATCCGCGGGCCAGGTTTGAGGCGGGCCATGGAGTTCGTTTCAATCGCCACACCTCCGGCAAACGCGGCCTTCTTTTTCAACGCCGACTGACTCAGGCCGCACACCCGCCACGATCCTGAACTTCACGATGAACAAGGGCGCACCCGCCAGCAAGTCGAGCAAAGCGAACGTGTCGGGGTCTGTTTCCTATGGCCCGCTGTTGGCGGATCTGAAGTCGCGCGTGCGCGCGGCGCAGGCGAAGGCGGCGGTGGACGAACAGAGGCGCCATACTCACGATCAGCCGACTATCGGGCTACTGTTATGCAAGGAGAAGAACCGACTTACCGTGGAATATGCTCTGCGCGATATTAAAAAGCCCGTCGGGGTGGCCGAATGGAAAACGCGCATGGTAGAATCACTGCCCAAGCAATTGCGTGGTTCGCTGCCGAGCATTGAAGATTTAGAGGCAGGGTTGGCCGGTGACAGATCAACGAAGCCCACCACACAGTTGTAGCCAACGCATCCCTTTATTCCGTTTATCCTACTCCCCATGAGCCTCAACCTGCGACCCGCCTCCGAATGCGCCCTGGACCAGCTTTCACTCGGTGAAGTGATGCTCCGCCTCGATCCGGGCGAGGGGCGCATCCGCACCGCCCGCCGCTTCGCGGCCTGGGAGGGCGGCGGCGAATACAATACCTCCCGGGGCCTGCGCAAGTGCTTCGGCCTGCGGACGGCCGTGTGCACCGCCTTCGTCGACAACGAGGTCGGCCACCTGATCGAGGACTTCATCATGCAGGGCGGGGTGTCGACCGACTTCATCCGCTGGAGCGCGGACGACGGGATCGGCCGGACCGTCCGAAACGGGCTCAATTTCACCGAGCGCGGGTTCGGGATCCGCGGAGCCGTGGGCGTCCCGGACCGCGGGAACACGGCGGCGTCAAAGCTCAAGCCCGGGGACTTCGACTGGGAGCTGATCTTCGGAAGGAAGGGGGTCCGCTGGTTCCACACGGGCGGCATCTTCGCCGCCCTTTCCGAATCGACGGCGGCGCTCACGATCGAGGCGGTCAAGGCCGCGAGAAAGCACGGAACGATCGTCTCCTACGACCTCAACTACCGGCCGTCCCTCTGGAAGTCGATCGGCGGGCTCGCCAAGGCCCAGGAGGTGAACCGGGAGATCGCGAGGCATGTCGACGTCATGATCGGCAACGAGGAGGACTTCACGGCCTCTCTCGGGTTCGAGGTGAAGGGCGCCGACGAGAAGCTGAGCCACATCGAGGCCGACGCCTTCAAGGCCATGATCGAGACCGCGGTCGGCGCCTACCCGAACTTCAAGGTGGCCGCCACGACCCTCCGGCGGGTGATCACCGCCACGAGGAACGACTGGGGCGCCGTCCTCTGGCACGGGGGCCGGTTCCACGAGAGCCGCAAGTACCCGGACCTCGAGATCCTGGACCGGGTCGGCGGAGGCGACAGCTTTGCGAGCGGCCTCATGTTCGGGTTTCTTTCGAAGAACGACCCCCAGGCGGCCGTGGACTACGGCGCGGCGCACGGCGCCCTGGCTTCGACCACCCCCGGGGACACCTCGATGGCCACCCAGAAGGAGGTCGAGAAACTGATCAAGGGCGGTGGCGCCCGGGTCGTTCGATAGCCCTTTTCACAGCCCGTACGACCCCAATGGACGGCGCCGAGTCCAGGGATGAGGCGCGCGCTCCCGAGGGGCCGGCGCCCGGTGACTGACGCACAGTACCCCAAAAAGATGAAAACCCCACGCCCCGTCCTATCGCTAGCCGTCCTCCTCTCCCTTGCCTCCCCGTCCCATGCGTCCGAGAGGGTCACCGTCACGGTCACCCAGCCTCTCAACATCGCGCGCCCCGGAGAGGTCATCTCCGTACCGTGGAAAGAGATTGCCCTGCGACTGCCCGGTGCACGGCCCGAGAAGCTCCTCATCCGAGACGGATCGGGCGCATCGCAGCCCTACCAGTTCACGAATTTCCATCCCGACAATCGGAAGGGCCTCTACGACGACGTGCTCTTCCAGCACGATTTCGCGCCGGGCGAAAAACGGGCCGTATTCACGATTGAGAGCCTGCCGTTGCCCGCCCTCCCCTTCCCCGCGAGGGTGTTCGCGCGCTACGTGCCCGAGCGCTATGACGACTTCGCCTGGGAGAACGACCACATCGCTCACCGGATCTACGGACAGGCGCTCGACTCGCCGGCGGCCGGCGGCAGCCGCCTCACGAGCAGCGGCATCGATGTCTGGGCCAAGCGGGTGCGCTACCCCATCGTGGACCGCTGGTACATCCGCGGGCACGACAACTATCACAAGGACAATGGCGAGGGATTCGACTTCTATTCGGTGGGCACCGGCCGGGGCTGTGGCGGCTCCGGGATCTGGGACGGGAGGGCCCTCCATACGTCGCACAACTGGAGCACCTGGCGCGTCTACGCGAACGGGCCCCTTCGGGCCATTTTTGAGCTGACCTACGCCCCCTGGGACGCCGGCAACGGAGTCAGCGTGTCCGAGGTGAAACGCTTCACGGTCGACGCGGGCCGAAACTTGGACGAGATGGAAAGCACCTTCACGTTCTCCGGACCCGCCGAGCTGACCGTCGCATTCGGCCTTGGGAAACACCCCCGCGCCAGGATGAGCTTCACCTCGGAGCCGGGCGCAGGCTGGGCCAGCGAATGGGAGGAGTACCCCGAGCCTGCGGCCTCGGGACTCGGTACGGGCATTGTTTTCCCCGCCGGGACCCTCTCGGGCATGGCGGAGGACGACTTAAACCACCTGGCCCTTGTCAAAGTCAGGTCGGGACAGACGGTCCGCTATTACACGGGCGCAGGCTGGGTCCGCAGCGGCGACTTCGCAGGCGAGGCGGACTGGCGCGCCTATCTGGCCGCATTTTCTGCCAGGCTCTCGGCGCCGCTTTCCGTTGCCGTAAACTAGGCCGCCGTGAGGACGTCCGGGATCGCCCTCGTGCTGGCCGCATCCTTGATGATGGCCGAGACGGGCCGGGCCGCGAAGGCCGGCGGGCATCCGAAGATGTCCCCCCTCGAGTCCGCGGAGGCGCTTGCCCAGTCTGAATTGGCGCGCCAGGGCTCCGGACTCGATTTCGACCCGGGAGCCAAGGGGTCGTGGAATTACGCCACCGGATTCTTTGGCTACGCGCTCCTGGAGCTCACCGACGCAAGCGGCGACCCAGGCTACGGCCAAGAAGCATCCCGGGTGATCCGCTCGTACCTCACGCCGGACGGCTCGATCCGGAATTTCGATCCCGGCGAGCACAATCTCGACCTGGTGCTGCCCGGCCGTGCCGTCCTTCACCTCTACGAGCGGACACGAGACCCCCGGCTTGCACGGGCCGCCATGGCCCTTCGGATGCAGCTAAGGGACCAGCCGCGCACCCCCGACGGCGGCTTTTGGCACAAGGGCATCTATCCCCATCAGCTATGGCTGGACGGGATCTACATGTCCGGGCCCTTTTATGCCCATTACGGCGCGCTCTTCGGAGACAAAGGCGCGCTGGAGGACGCCGCGGCGCAGATCCGGGTCGCCGACCGGCATCTCTACGATCCAAAGAGCGGACTCTACTATCATGCGTGGGATGCCAGCCGCCTGCTGCCCTGGGCCGATCCTAAGACAGGGCATTCTCCCAGCTTCTGGGCGCGATCGATTGGGTGGTTCGCGATGGCGATCACCGACGAGTTGGACGACCTTCCCCCCGACCAGCCGAGCACGGCTTCCGTGCGCGCCGTGCTCCGCCGCGTCCTCGACGGGATCGTGCGATGGCAGGATCCGGCGACAGGGGTCTGGTGGCAGGTCGTGGACCAAGGCCCCCGATCCGGCAATTACCGCGAGGCCTCCGCCTCCAGCATGTACGTCTACGCCCTCGCGAAGGCGGTGAACCGGGGCCTGGTGGCCCCCCGCGGCCCCTACGAGGCCGCCGCCCGAAAGGGCTTCGCCGGGCTTGTCCACGAATTCTTGCGCCGGGACGCCGACGGCCGGGTTAATCTCACCCACTGCTGCTCCGTGGCCGGCCTCAACAACAGGAACTCGGCCGGGCGCGCGCGCGACGGATCGTTCGACTACTATGTCAGCGAACCCGTGGTCGACAACGACCTGAAGGGGGTCGCGGCCTTCATCCTTGCCGGAATCGAAGCGCAGCGGCTCCCCGAGCCTTCCCCGTAGATTCCCGAACGACGAGCAGGGGCTGAATCGTGCGAACGACGGTGCGCCGGGTGGCTGGGTTCGTGATCTTGCCGACCAGGATCTCGGCGGCGGCCTCAACCGTGACCTCGATCTGCTGGTCCACGCTGGTGAGCCTGGGCCTTGTCATCATGCAGATGTCCTGGTTGTTGAAGCCGGACACTGAGACATCCTCCGGCACCCTTAGGCCCGCCTCCTGAAACCCGTGAATTGCGCCGACGGCAATCTCGTCATTGAGCGCCACAAACGCCGTGGGGACGCGCTCGACTCCCAGAAAACTCCTCGCAAGCGAGCGGCCGAACTCGAAGTCGCTCGTGCGGGGATGAAGATGGTCGAGCGAAAGCGTGTTCCTTTCGAGGGATAGCCCATCCGGCGCCAGGGCGTCCGCCATCCCGATCAGCCGGTCCTGGATCGACCTCGGCGTCCCGGAAAGCCCGAGAAGCCCGAACGAGGTGTGCCCGAGCCCCATCAGGTGCCTCGTCATGTCGGCCATGGCCTTGCGCCTGTCGAGGGCCACCGTGTTGGCGTCCGGGATTCCGACCTGGTCCACGACAAGGTGCGGGATGCCGTGCTGCTTAAGCTCGTCGATCCGAAGGGTCAGCTCCGCCTCGTTGAAATGCCCGATGAACACGACCGCGCTGACGCGCATCGACAGGAAGTGCCGGATGACGACCCGGGTGCTCTCCGGATCCACCACCTCGATCATCGAGGAAATGTCGCGGCTGCGCATCCTGCGCTGCAGGATCGCCAGTTTCGCGACCGCCGGCGGGGTGAACAGGCTCTCCATGCAGATCCCGATCGACGCCGTCCGCTTGCCCTTGAGGTGAAGGGCGTACGCGTTCAGGGTGAAACCCGTCTCCTCCATCGCGCGCCGCACCCGGTCTATCGTCTTCTGCTTCAGGCCCGGCTGGCCGTTCAGCACGCGGGACACCGTCGTGCGGGCCAGCCCCACGTATTTGGCAAAGTCAGCCGTCGACCGGATTACCCGGGTGTTTCGGCTGGCGGATGGTTTCGGCACGGAAGCAGAATGGAATAGGCGCCGGACCATTGTAAAGGAACGTAACATCGGTTCGTCAACATTGCATCGACAAAATGGGACACGTATCCTTTTTTGGGCCCGTGAAAGCCGCCCCGCTCTTTCTTCTGACCGCCGCACTGGTTCCCATATTTGCCCCAGCGGCCCAGGTCTCCCCCACGCAGCCCGCAATTCCAGGCCGCAGCTTCAACCTGATGGATTTCGGCGCCGTCGCCGACGCGCGCACCCCGAACACCGATGCGTTCCGCAGGGCGATCGCGAGCGTCGAAAAATCAGGGGGCGGCACACTCGTCGTCCCCGCGGGCAGCTACCTCACGGGCCCGATAGAACTGTGCAGCAGCCTGAACCTCCATCTGGACGCCGGGGCCAAGCTGCTCTTCTCCCAGAATTTCGACGACTACCGCCTCGAGGGTGGAAAGTACCGCCCGCTCGTCGGCGCCAGCGGGTGCCACGACCTTCTGGTCTCCGGCGCCGGGACGTTCGACGGGCAGGGGCAGCCGTGGTGGGTGATCGAGCGCCGGGTCAAGGCCGAGGCGCGAGCAAGGGGGCTTCCCGATGCGGAGATCGGACGGCCCCGAATGATCGTCTTCGAGAACTGCCAGCGCGTCCGCCTCGAGGGGGTCACGCTGGCAAATTCGCCGATGTACCACTTTGTCCCGTTTCGCTGCGAGGACGTGACCGTGGACGGGATCACGATCCTCGCGCCATCCGACTCGCCCAACACCGACGGGATAGATCCTTCCGTCTCCCGGCGGGTGTTGATCACGCGCTGCCGAATCGACACCGGAGACGACTGCATTGCCGTCAAGGCCGGCGCCCGCGGTTTCGGGCCCGTCGAGGACGTCCTCGTGACCGATTGCACGTTCCTCCACGGCCACGGTTGCTCCATCGGGAGCGACACGGACTCGGGAGTGCGAAACATGACGGTGCGGCACTGCACGTTTGACGGGACGGACATCGGCGTGCGCCTCAAGTCCCGCAGGGGACGCGGGGGTCTGGTGGAGGATATCACCTACAGCGACCTCGCCATGCGCAACGTCGGCCAAGCCATCGTCATCTCGAGCTACTACTATGGTCTTCCCAAACCCGGTGTGCATGACGTGCACATGCCGGTGACCGCCGACACCCCCATCTGGCGCCATATCGTGGTCCGGAACATCGTGGCGACCGGCGGCACAAAGGACGCCGGACTCATCATGGGGCTGCCGGAAATGCCGGCCGAGGACATCGTTCTTGAGAACGTATCGATCAGCGCGAAAAGCGGCCTTCGCATCGGCTGCGCCGACCATGTATCGCTAAAGAACGTAAAGATCACGACTGCCCTGGGGCCCCCGGTCTCGGTCGAGGACACCGCCCAGAATGTGGTGCGGTGACGGCTCATAGGAAAGGGATGAATCGTCGATCGGAGGGAGCGCTTAATGTTCTGATGTGCGCCGCAGGCATGGTCGCCGCGGCGGCCTCCGCCGCCGAGCGGCCCCCACCGCCCGAGGACGGCGCTCTCGTCGCCGCAGACGGAACAGGCCAGTTCAAGACAATCCAGGACGCCATAAACGCGGCCCCGCCGAATTGCAGCCAGGAGCGGCCATGGACCATAAAGATCCGCGCCGGCACCTACCATGAATTGGTCTATGCCCAGCGGGAGAAGCATTTCGTCAGGCTTGTGGGCGAGGATCCTGCTCGAACGACCGTCACCTTCGGCCTGTGCGCCTCCATGCCTGGCCCCGACGGGAAGCCGCTCGGGACCTTCCACACGCAGACGGTCTGGATTGATGCGGACAACTTCTCGATCGAGAACCTGACCCTCGAAAACTCCGCGGTCCGCCTGGGCCAGGCCCTGGCTCTTAGGGTCGACGGGGACCGCGCCACGTTCCGCAACTGCCGGTTCGTCGGATGGCAGGACACCCTTCTCGTGAACCGCGGGCGGCAATACTTCTCGCACTGCGAAATTTCGGGCGCCGTCGATTTCATCTTCGGGGGAGCGACGTCCTTTTTTTACCGCTGCCAGATTCACTGCCTCGGCAACGGCTACATCACCGCCGCCTCCACGCCGTCAGGACAGCCGTTTGGCCTCGTGTTCTCGGAGTGCACGATAGGCGGTGAGGCCGGGGCGCGGACCTATCTCGGCCGCCCCTGGAGACCGTTTGCCCGGGTCATGTTCCTCAATACCGAGATGTCGGAGGTTGTGGTGCCGGCAGGCTGGCACAACTGGAATAGGCCCGAGAGCGAAAAGTCGGCGGATTTCGCCGAGTTCGGAAGCCGCGGCCCCGGAGCGCAACCTGCGCTGCGGGTCCGCTGGGCCCATGGGCTCAGCCGATCCGACGCCGAGACCATCACCCCCCAATGCGTATTGGGTGGTAACGACGGATGGAACCCGTTGGCCGAGAATAACTAGGAGCGCTCCGATCAACCGACCGCGGACAGCGCAATCCAGAAGAGGCCCACAATCGCAATGGACACCCCGCAGCAGATCGCGAAACCCGCGGCATCGACCCTGTCCCATCGCGTGAACTCCCATTCGGACCGGGGAAAAAGCTTGAGCTGATCGAAACGCGTTGGGTTTTTCCGGGTTTCCTCGATCGCCGCTTCGTCGAGCTCACGGCTTGCGCCGACCGGCGTCTTCATCTTTCCAAAGAACTGCGCCACCGCCTCATGTCGAGGAGGCGTCGTCAAAAGGCTCACTCCAATCAGCACTGCAAAGGGAAAAATCGCGTCAAAAAGGAACTGCGCGGCCAGCATCGCGCCGGGGCCGTAGCCGGCCATCGGAATGCCGGCGAGAGAGAGGAGCCACGCACCCGTGTTTATGCCGCCGGCATCCCCGGCGCGACCCCCAAACGACTCCATAAGAATCAGGGTTCCCGTGAGGACGACGCAGCTCCACACGGCCGCCCGCGTCAGCCGCCTCCAGAAAAATGCGAGCAACACCGCCGCCCCGAACGGAAGGTTGATCGTCAGAATGAGCTTCGTGACCGCAATCGTCTCTTTCATCGTCAGAGCGGCGACGACGCTTCCCGCGAGCGCCATGGCGCCGGCGAGCCTTCCCACCATCACCTCCCGCCGCTCATCCTTTTTCGCAGCGATGGGCAGATACACATTCCTGACAAAAAGCGCCGCAACGGCCATTGTCTTCGTGGCGATGGACGCCATGTTGGCCGCCAGCAGTCCGACCAGCATGAGACCCAGGAAGCCCGGTCCCAGGAGCTGCCGCGACAGGCTCCCCCATGCGGAATCGGGGTCGGCAAGGCTATTGTGGCCCTGGCGGAGGGCCGCGGCGATCAGGCCGACGAAAACCCAAAGAACAATCATGACCCGCTTTCCGTAGGTCCCTGAGACCGCGCCAAACCGGGCCGAGAACTCACTCCTCGCCGAGCCGGCAAGCCCCATGTTGATCATGTTGCCGTTTATCTGGACGATGCTGACCGCCATGATGGCAAGCACCGCGCCGAGGGTAAACTGCCCGCTGTTTCCTCCTGCGAAGATCGTGAACATGTGCGAGGCCAGCCTCTCGTGAAGCCCCGTTCCGCCGAGGGCCCGAAACCCGAAAGGCAGCAGGACCACCGAGAAGATGAGCACAAGAATGCCCTGGAACATCTGGTTGGCCACCGTCGCTTCAAGCCCCCCCATCGCGACGTAGAACCCGACGATCGCGACGTAGCAGGAGTAAAACAGCACGGGCGGGATGCCGGGGCCTCCCTCGATCAGCGCCGCAGTCACCTTGTAGGCCACGAAGTTGCTGAAAGCGATTCCGATGATCGCGACGCCGATCTGAAACACCGCGTAGAACTGCGCGAGCTCACGGCTTTCGAGGCGCTCCTCGAGGAGCTCCGCCGTGGTCATCAGCCTCGCCCGCCTGAACCAGACGTTCATGAACCAGTAATAAGGGTTGAGGAAGATCATCTGCAGCTGCAGCCATGCGCCCGACGCCCCCTCCTCATACACGAAGCTCACCGTGCTCACCGCAGTGTTCGCGTCGGTCGAGTGCCCGAAGTTGAAGAAGAACTGCCGGAGACTGCCGAGCGTCCGGCCAGCCAGGAAGAACGCCTCTTCGGAGCCCGTCCCCTTCCTTGAGCGCCTCCCGAGGACCAGGACCACCGTCAGGTACAGGCCGACGATCGCGTAATCAATGGCGTGCATCTTGGGGTTTGGGGCGGCCGGGCGGCTCACCCTTAAAATCCGCTGGCAGCGCCCAATGCAAGAGGACAATATTAAAAGGACACGTGTCCGTGTTTGCCGTTGACTCCCTCCTTGGACGTTTGCGATCCTGTCGCTCAAATCTCACCCCGAATCGATGCCCCAGAAACTTGCCCTGTCCGCGATCCTGCTCGCGGTAACCCCATTCGTATCGGCTGCCGCTCCGTCGTCGTTCAACGTCGTCGATTACGGAGCGGTTGCGGACGGCAAGACGCTCACGACCGCAGCCATCGCGAGCGCGGTCACGGCCTGCGCGGCGGCCCACGGAGGCACGGTGGTCTTCCCCGCGGGGCGGTACCTGACGGGATCCATCGAGCTCCAAAGCAACATGACGCTCCAGCTCGAGCCCGGCTCCGAGCTGCTCTACAGCGGGAATCCGGCGGACTCCCCGCTGGTGCCCTCCCGGTGGGAGAGCACGAACGCCTACACCCACGGCCCCCTCATCTACGCCAATGGAAGGGAAAACGTCGCCGTGACCGGCCGCGGAACCATAAACGGCCAGGGCGTCAACTGGTGGTGGCGCAATGGCACCTACGCACCGGAACGGGCTGCAGAGGTTCATCCCTATATGGAGGCCTGGCTGAAACTCTACGAGCGCATTGAGGCGGGCGAGAAGCCGGGCCCGGCGGAATTCAGTGTGGCCGCGGCCTACCTCCGCCCTTCGTTGGTCCAATTTTACGGCTGCAGGAACGTCTTGGTGGAGGGTGTGACCTTGACCGAGTCTCCGATGTGGCTTCTCCACCCCGTCTACAGTGAGAACGTTTCAATCCGCGGAGTCACCTTTGCGTCGACGGGGCCCAATGGCGACGGCATCGACATCGATTCCTGCCAGAATGTCAGGATATCGGACTGCTTCTTTAGCACGGGCGATGACTGCATCGTCATAAAATCAGGGAGGGATGCCGACGGCAGGCGGACGGCGAGGCCCACCGAGCATGTCGCCATCACCAACTGCGTCATGTACAAGGGCCATGGGGCCGTTGTCATCGGCAGCGAGACCTCGGGCGGGATACGGGACGTCATCGCCAGCAACATCGTCTCCCATGGGACGCAGCGCGGAATCCGGATAAAAAGCATGCGCGGGCGCGGAAACACCGTGGAAAACCTGCGCTTCGACAACTTCGTGATCGATGACGCCACCGAGGAGGCGATCGAGATCACCACCCTCTACCGCGACCAGCCCGCCGAGCCGCTGTCCTATCGCACTCCCGTCTTCAAGAATTTCGCCTTCAGCAACATGACGATCGTGCGCGCGGCACAGGTCGCCAGCATCCACGGGCTTCCGGAGAAGGCCGTCGAACAGCTTCGCTTCTCCGACATCACGGCCACCGGGACGACCGGCTTCATCTGCGACCAGTCCGCGGACGTCGAGCTTCACGACGTCCGTGTCGACACGGTGTCGGGAAACGCATTCGTCTTTGACAAGGTTCTTGGCCTTGAGCTCCACGGGGTGACCTCGATGTCCCCCCATACCGACCAGCCGGTTCTTGACCTTACGGACTGCAGCCGCGTCTCGGTCAGCTCCTCGTGGGCCGCCGCCGGCACGAACGTGTTCCTTGCGCACCACGGAGACGCGGCAGGGGGCCTTCGGCTGATAAACAACGACTTCTCCGGCGCGAAGGTCGGGGTGTATCCGGCGATTCCCCAGTCGAACTAAGGCCGGACCCAAGGCCCCGTCATCTAAGAATTTAGGATGGCGGCTTGGCTGGCGCAGTTTTGCGCCCGCCTTTGAAGAGTGTACGGGCGGAGGCCAAGCGCCCTGAGCCTCCGAATGTCCGAACTTTTGGCCCAGTAGGCCGGAAGAGGTACCGCCTTTGCCCAAGAACCCCTTGTCGCATGGGGCAAGCCAATGCAGCCAACAAAGCCCGCGGCGCCGGCCCTTTCCCAAATCAAACGCATGGAGAAGGCATCCTTGCCCTAAGCCCAGGGGCAGGCCCAAGCACGGCCTCCCGCGTCAGCGGGTCGGGTGCTTGCCTGCGGCGCGTCACCCACCCGGCATCGGTCGGCGGACAACCGCAAGCATGGGCGGGCAAACGGGGCGCCCGAAAGATCGGCGCCCCGAACCCGCCGCTCCCACCGCTCAGAACGCGAGATCGTACGAGCAAATGACCTGGAACGGCAGTCCGGGGACGCCGGAACCCCACGTGTACTTGGTATCGGTGACGTTCTTCACGTTGATCTGCAGCGTGCTCACGAAACGCCTGCCGGTCTTCCAGGAATACCCAGCGCCCGCGTCAAAGACGGTGTACGCCGCATTGTAGTTGTTCTCGCGGCCATCGTCGACGAAGACGCCCTCCGCCTCTCCCGAGTAGACCCCGGGGGTCGAAGCGTTGGCCAACGGCAGCGGCGTTCCATTGATGCTCATGGGGAAGTTTATGAGCGCGCCGGACGCCTCAGAGGGATAGGGCAGCTCGCCGTTGCCGGGGAACGGCACGTTATTGACCGGTGTCGCCGTGATCTTGACCTCGCCGGCAACCTTGGGGTCCTTCCCGGTCGCATAGGTCAGGTTCAAGGAAGGAACATAGTACATGGTGGACGTCGAGCCCGACGTGGCCCCGGCCGGACCGGGAATAAGGCTCTTGCCGGAGCCCAGGTTCACGAGCGATTTGCTGTCGTAATGGATATCGGCGACGAAGAATACCCCCTTCGCAAAGCCATGGCTGATCTGGTAGCGCAGACCCATGCCTATGTTGTCGCGCGGCACCCGCCGGGCGGGAAGATCGTTGAGGAAGGTGATGACGTAGGAATCGAGCACCTTTGAGTCGGTGTAGCCCCAGTCGCCGAACAGCAGGAGGTCGTCTGTGGCCTGGTAGTTGAAATCCATCTCATAGCCCTTGGCCTGCTGCTCGCCGCTCAGGATCGTATCTTTTTGGCTTGTAACAGGATCTGTCTCTGTTTGAGCCAGATTGTATTCGTCGATCAGGAACCGGTCTATGGTCACATTCAGCCGGTTCTGAAGGAAGGTTGCCTTGAAGCCGAACTCGTAGCCCGAGCTCGTGTTGTTGGGCAGCGCGAGGCCCGTCGAGGAGTCGATTTGGGGCTGCGGATTGAATGCCGTGCTCTTGTTCGCATAAAGGCTGACTGAATCGATCACCTTATACGACGCCCCCAGCTGGTAGGTCCACGCCGAGGCATTGTAATCAAAGGCTTGGTAGTCCGTCGGCTCCACCGTCGTCAGCGCCGTGGGAGCACCCACCTCGGGAATATTGTAATTCTTGACCTGGTTTCGCACGTAATCCCAGCGCCCACCCAATAGCAGATTCAGGCGGTCTCCGAACATCGTCGCCCGCTCGCTCGCAAAAAGGCCGTAATCCCCCGACGCCGTCCAATTGTCGGCGGTCACTGCGTTGTAGAGCGAAGGGTCGGCCGAGTAGAGCGTGGTGTTCCAGCCATAGCCCAGGGCCGGCGACCACGTGCTCTGCGGCGTGTAGTACGACGCTCCCGACGGATTGTAGGCGCTATTCAGCGCGTAATAGTCGGTAGCCTGGCTTCCGTTCACGGTTGGAACCATCGTCAGCGTCCGCTGCGAGACCTCGTAGTAATCCGCCGTGACCAGCAGCTTGTTTGCGATCGGCCCGGTCTTGAAACTGAAGAGATTGTCCAGCTGCGCGCCGCCGCCGCGCTGGGGCTTGAAATCCACCTGGGGCTGGTCCTTCACCTCGGGCGTGTACGGATTGGTGACGACGCCGTTCGACGTCGTGATGCTTCCCGTGCCATAGGGATAAAAGGCTCCGCTGCCCACCAGCTGGTCGAAATAGGGGTTCGTGAAGGCATTCACTCCGAGCTTCAGCGACCAGAAATCGCCGAAGCTGTGCTGGAAGGTCAGCGATGCGCTCGTGACGCGGTAGATGTTGACGCTTTCCGGACCGGCAAAGTCGTAATTCAACAGATCGCTGGTCGCCATGCCGTAGTACTGGCTCTCGGTGATGTTGTTGGCCGCCCACGGCATCGTCTGCTTCTCGGTGATCGTGAGGACCTGGTTGAACGGGTGCTCATAGCGCTCCGTGTGCTCCAGATCGAGCGACAGGCTCGTGTTGTCGTTCGGCTTGTAAAGGAGCTTACCGGAAAGAAACGTCTGGCTGTGGCTGGCAAAGTCCTCGGCAAAATCGGTGAACTCGTGGGCGGCAGACACCCGGTAAAAGAGCGTGCCGCCGCTATCGATCGGACCCGACGCCTCCAATGACGTGCGAATAAGATTGTCCGTTCCCGCCGACACGCAGAAGTCGGCCGTTTGGATCTTCGTCGGCTGGGGCGTCTCGATATTGACCACGCCTCCCGGCTGGATGGCCCCATAGATCGACGCAGCCGGGCCCTTGATGACCTCGATGCGCTCGATATCGACGACGTCGACGAGACCGATTCTGCGAAAGCCATCCACCAGGACGACCGGGGAAGTAAACCCACGAAGCTGGAACTGGCCCGTGACCTCGGACGGGGAGAAGCCGCTCACAAACGCCAACTGGTCGTTCAGGTTGAACTCCGCGAAATCGCGCATGAACGGCGCCGTCACAACGTCGACATTGAAGGGCAGGTCGGCGATCTTGCTGGCTATCCGGGTGCCCGTGGTCGACTCCGAGGCAACATAGCCGTGCGCCGAGTCGGCCGTGATGTCGAAGCTCGGCAGGGTGACCACCTCGTCGGCCGCGGCAGGCGCCTGCGCTGGGGTGGAGGTGACCAAACCTGTCTGACCGGCCGTTTGAGACAGGGCGAACGGGGTAAACGCGCCAAGTGCCAGGCCGAGGGCAACCGAGGCGGGCAGGATACGGGGTGGTTTCATAGGGGTATCTTGGTGTTATTAGGACACGTGTCCGTGTCAAACAATTATTCTCCCTAATGCCAAGGGACACTTGTCCTCATTTTCTTGGCCTTTCCGCAGATCCTCCCCTGGGCCCTTGCCGGAGGGTTTTCTGCCCCAATTGCGCGCCACCCCTTCTGTTTCAGCCGGTCCAAACTCTTCAGTTTTAGCTTTCCGCTCCCTCCTTTTCTCTTTCTTCTCGCCACGCACGTTCTCTCGGGCCCCTACCCCATGATTCAACGCCCGTCCCCTGCCAGGCCGCCCTACAGCAACTACCGCTGGATCATCTGCGGCCTCTTGTTCTTCTCGACGACCTTCAACTACCTGGACCGCCAGGTCATCAGCTACCTGAAGGAATACTATTGCACCCCGGTCGCGCTCGGGGGATTCGGATGGTCCAACACCGACTTCGCAAACCTCACCTCGTTCTTCACGGCGTTCTACGCGGGGATGACGATCCTGGCCGGCTGGGTGATCGACAAGATCGGCACAAAACTCGGGTTGGCGCTTTCGCTCATCACCTGGTCGGTCTTCGGGATCGCAAACGCCTTCGTCGGGCGGCTCGTGGCGATGCACATCCTGGTCAGGAGCGCCTTTGGCATCGGCGAGGGAGGCAACTTCCCGGCGTCGATCAAGACCGTCGCCGAGTGGTTCCCGAAGCGCGAGCGGGCGCTTGCGACCGGCATTTTCAACAGCGGCGCCAATGTCGGCGCCATGATTGCCGCCCTCTTCGTTCCCTGGTGCCTGTTTCATTACGGCAACGAGCGGGGCTGGAAGATGGCCTTCATCCTGACGGGCGCCGCGGGCTTCGTTTGGCTCATCTTCTGGTTCTGGTTCTACGAAACCCCCGCGAACCAGCGCCGGCTCTCCGAGGCCGAATTCGGCCACATCCACAGCGACGCCGAGGACGAGGGGCTGAAGGGCCCCTCCGGCGACCGGGCGAAGATCCCGTGGACCCAGCTCCTCGGCTACCGCCAGACGTGGGCCTTCTTCTGGGGCAAGTTTCTGACCGACGGCATCTGGTGGTTCTACCTCTTCTGGCTGCCCGACTATTTCCGGAAGCAGTTTGCGATGACGACCGAGGGCGTGCGCCTGCCGACCTTCATGGTCTACGGCGTGTCCATCGTCGGCAGCATCTACGGAGGCAGCATTCCGATGACCTTCATCCGGAAGGGGCTTCCGGTCTACCAGGCGCGCATGCGCTCGATGCTCATCATCGCGATGTTCCCGCTGATCGTGCTTAGCACCCAGTATTTCGGGGACCCGGTCCATTTCGGAAGGATGGCGGCCGTCCTGGCGTGCGGGACAATCTGCATCGCCGCCGCCGCCCACCAGGCGTGGTCGGCCAATCTCTTCACGACGGTGTCGGACATGTTCCCCAAGAAGGCCGTCGGAACCGTGACCGGGATCGGCGCCATGGCCGGCGGGCTCGGCGGCGTCGTCATCCAGAAACTGACCGGCGCCTTGACCGACGCCTTCGCCAGGACCCCGCAGACGGCCTACGTTCTGATGTTCGTCGTCTGCTCGGTGAGCTACCTCGTGGCCTGGGGCGTCATCAAGCTCCTGGTCCCCCGTCACACGAAGATCACGGACCTTTGAGCGGGCCTTCGGGTCCGGGACCCGAAGGGGGCTACACCACGTTCGCCTGGGCGATCGGCGCCTTTCCGGCGAGGAAGAGGGTGAGGTTCTCGACGGCGCAGGTCGCCTGCCGCTGGACGCTTTCGAAGGTGCGCGAGCCGATGTGGGGCGTGAGGACCACGTTTGGGAGCCCGAGAAGCGGGTAGTCCCTGCCCGGCGGCTCCTGGTCAAGCACGTCGGCTGCGTAGGCAAGGAGATGGTTCGACTTGAGCGCCGCAACCAGCCCCTGGAGCTCCACCAGCTCCCCGCGGGCGCAGTTCACGATCACGGCGCCCTTCCTTAGGAGGGCGATGTTCCCCGCGTTGATCAGATGGCGGGTCTGCGGCGTCAGCGACGTGTGAAGCGTCACGATGTCGGCGCGGCGCAGCAGATCCTCGATCGTCGCAGCCCGCTCGATCGCGTGAGCCGCAGCGAACGCGGGATCCCAGCGGACGTCGAGCGCCACGAGCTTCATCCCGAAGGCCTTCGCACGGACCGCGACCTCGACCCCGATCCGCCCGAGGCCCACGATCCCCAGGGTCTTTCCGCAGAGCTCGGTTCCGGTGATCCGGGTCCAGCGGCCCTGCGAGACCTCGTTTGCCTCGGTGACCATGTTGCGCACCGCGGCGAGAAGGAGCCCGAACGTGTGCTCGGCCACCGTCGTGTGGTTGACCCCCGGGGTGAAGAGCACCGGCACCTTCATTTCGGTGGCCGCGGGGACGTCTATCTTGTCGAGGCCGATCCCGTACTTGCTGATGACCTTGAGCCTCGGCAGCGACTTGCGGATCACGGCGCGCGTCAGGGCGTCGTCCCCGCACAAATAGGCGTCGAATCCGCCCGCCAGTTCCAGCATGCGGGCCTCCGAAAGCGGCCCCCGCTCGCGCACGATCTCGAAGCCCGTGCGGGCCAGGAGTTCATGGTGAACCCCCGGTGTGTCTTGGAACGACGTCGTGGAGAGGAGGACGCGGGTCATGGAAGATCCATCATGGAAACCCGGGCGCGCAGTCGAGCTTTTTGAATCGCCTCGCCCTGCGCCTCACTCGAGGGGAGCCGTGTATTCGGAGAGGACGTTCGGATCGGCTTCCGCCGCCGCGACCGCCTCCAGGCGCTCCGGCGCCCCGAGGCGCCGGACGGCCCAGACGGCGTGCGCGCGCACGATCGGGGAAGCGTGCGAGGCGAGGCGCACGAGGGGTTCGACGAGGCCCGGGTCGCCCGAATTCCCGGCGGCCACGCAGGCGTTCCTGAGGAGTCCGACGAGCTTCAGGCGCTTGATGGCGGTGCCCTTGAAAACCCGCGCGAAGCTCTCGGGCGTAAGCTCTAGGAGCTCGCCAAGCGTGAGGTCGCCGATCTCGCGCCGCGACGAAAGGATCAGGCTCCTCCCCTCCCTGGCGAACCGGTTCCACGGGCACACGTCGAGGCAGGTGTCGCAGCCGTAGACCCTGTTTCCGATGGGCCGGCGGAAGGCCGCGGGAATAACTCCCTTGTTCTCGATCGTCTGGTAGGAGATGCACCGCCGGGCGTCCACGACCCCGGGCGACGGAAAGGCCTGGGTCGGGCAGGCGTCCATGCAGCGCGTGCACTTGCCGCAGAGGAGCCCGACCGCATCCGGGACCCCGCGCTTGCGGACGGGCGGATCCGGCTCGAAATCGAGCCGGGTGAGAATCGTGGACAGGAAGAGCCAGTTGCCGTGCCGCCTTGAGATGAGCATGGCGTTCTTCCCGATGAACCCAATCCCCGACAGGGCGGCCCAGGCGCGCTCAAGGACGGGACCGGTGTCGACGTAGTAACGGTAGTCGGCGGGAGCGGCGCCGCAGACCTCCTCGATGACGCGCCCCGCGCCCTTCAAGGCCGGCCCGATCGTGTCGTGGTAGTCCCCGAAGAGGGCGTACTTGGCCCAGGAGGGCCTGCCGGGGGCGGCCTTTCCCGCCGCGAAATAATCGACGCCGAGGAGAATCGCCGAACGGGCGCCCTCCAGCACGAGCGAGGGATCCATGCGCTTCTCGGCGGTCCGTTCCATCCACCCCATGTCCGCGTGATGGCCCGCGTCGAGCCAGCGCCGCAGCCCGTCGCCCCACGGCCCCTGCGAGAGCCTGGCAAAGCGCACCTCGTCAAACCCGAGCTCGCGGAGCCGCCTCCTCAGGTCCTCCTGGCGCAGGCCCATGGGCTTAGGCCCCGCCCGGGGCGCGCCTGCGGACGAATTCCATGGCCTCGCGGCGCCAGACGCGGACCGCGTGCGCCGCCACCTCGCTCAGGGGCCGCGAATCCGTCAGGATGACGGTGCCCGCCGACCGGTAGATCGCCTCGCGCTCGGCATACAGCGCCCGCGCCGTTCCCTCGGGATCCTCGACGTCGAGGAGCGGCCGGGTCGGCCCGTGACGCTTGGCCCTTTCGAGGATGGTCTCGATCGAGGCGTGGAGGCAGATCACGACCCCCCTCTTCAGGAGCCGTTCGAGCATCCCCGGCTGGACGACGAGCCCTCCCCCGCAGGCGACCACAAGGCGTTCCGGCCCGTGCCCCCCCTCGATGAACTCGCGCTCGAGCTCCCGGAAACGGGCCTCCCCCTCCCCGGCGAAGATCTCCGGAATCGACTTGCCGACCCTCCGCTCGATCTCGTGGTCGCTGTCGATGCATTTGAAGCCCAGCCGGTGGGCGACCGTGCGCCCAACGGTGGTCTTGCCGGTTCCCATGAAGCCGACAAGGTACAGGTTAACGTCCTCGGGGTTCACGAGGAGGCTCGCCGCGGATGGCCGGGCCCGGCGGGGCCCTTACTTCGACGCAGCCGGAGCTGCGGCAGCCGGGACCGGGTTGATGTCGAGAAGCTCGACCTGGAAGACGAGCACGGAACCCGGAGGAATGCCGGGGCGTCCATCGTCGCCGTAGCCAAGCTGCGGCGGAACAAAGAGGCGCATCTTGCCGCCCTTGCCGATCTTCTGGAGGCCCTCGGTCCAGCCCGCGATCACGCTGTTCAGCACGAATTCGCCGGGCTTTCCCTGGCGCTCCGAGCTGTCGAAAACCGTGCCGTCAATCAGGGCCCCGGTGTAGTTGACCTTGACGGTGTCGGTCGGCTTCGGGGGCGAGCCGGTGCCGGGATTCTCGATCTCGTAGCGGAGCCCGTCCGGCAGCTCCACGACGTCCTTGATCTCCTTCAGCTTCGCGAAATAGGCGGCGGCCTGGGCGAGATTCTTGTTCTTGATCGTCTCCAGTACGACCGACTGCTTCTTCTGGATGAATTCGGTCATCGCTGGGCCCACCTTCTGGATCTCGAAGGGCGAATCCTTGCCGTTCATGGCCTCAAGCATGCCCTTCGACAGCTGGTCGGCCTCCGCGGGAGCGAGTCCGAGCTCCGAGAGGCCCGTGCGCTTTCCGATGTACCATCCGAATTCCTCCAGAAGCTGCGCATCCGTGTACGTCGGGGCGGCGGCCGCCGCCGCGGGCTGGGCCGCGGCCGGCTGGGCTGCAGCCTGCGCGGGAGCAGCCACCTTGGTGTCCTGGGCAATGGCGGTTGACGCGGCGACAAGGCAAAGGACCAGGGCCCTCGGGGTGAGATTTATTTTCATGCGGGGAAACAATGAGTCATGCCTAGGCCGCGTCCGTTGGCAATCAGATTGCACCGGCGTTCGCCGCTTGAATCCGGCGGGGTCACCCGCCAGCCTCGTCGGTCCCACCCATGAGCCCTGAACAATTCTGGACCAGCCAGGACGGCCAGATCCTGACCGTCAGGAACAAGGACGAGCAGACCGTGGCCCTCACGCTCGCCTTCTGGCCGCGCAATCCCGCCGAATTCGAGTCCATGAAGACCCTGATCGGCGAGCTCAAGTTCACGGAGCGCAGCTCCCTGGCGAGGATCGGGATCGAGATGCAGGCGCAGGGCGGCCTCGAGGTCGACGGCAACCGGCTCATTCTCCCGGTCGACGCGTTCGCCTTCGACATGAGCTTCCCCAACTCCGGCTACTGGAAGAAGCTCATGCGCTCGGGGATCCAGGTCGGGCGCCTCTTCCATGCGCCGGCAAGCGCAAAGCTCTCCTCGGACGAGATCTGGACCGCCATCAAGGAGAACCGGCTGAAGCTCCCGAATACGATCAGCATCGACCGCCAGGGCTCGGTATTCCTGACGCCCCACCAGGTGAGCTACACGCTCAACCCGAGGCTCCAGCGCGTGAACTTTGAGCTCATCGTGAGCGGCGCGGCGGGGCGCAACTTCCTCGACAAGGTCCAAGTCCGACACGACGCCTCCCCGCTCACGATCCCGCCCCGCTCGGGGCTCCTCACGAGCTGCTCCATGTACCTGAAGGAGCACTATGTGGTGCTGAACCAGGGCGCGGGCAATTTCGGGATCCACACGAGCGCGGTGCTCCTCGACCCCGTGAAGACATTCGGCACGAACATCATGCTCGAGATCTACAACACGGGCGACCACCCGGTTGTGAACCCCATGGTCTCGGTCGAGATCTTCCGCGCGCCGGAGGCCACCGACCCCGAATTCGGCACGCTCTCCCGCCGGCGCCTGCGCCTTCTGGGCGTCGCGGCGGAGCTCTACTCAAACCTCGACACGCACCCGCCCCGGGAATCCGCCGAGGCCCGGCCGAAAACGGGCATTTCCGTCAAGGGCCAGAGCGCGACGATGGAGAACCTCTCGATCTGCCTCAGGGCGGGCTCCGCCGAGGACGTGAAGAAGCTCTATGCCGAAAACAACGGGGCCTGCGGGCACAGGACCCTGATCCAGGCGCTCGACGCCGCCCCGAAGGACGCGGACACGCTGGTCGTCGATTTCTTCCCCGATCTTCTCGAGCACATCGAGCTCCTCACGCGGATCTCGGACATGAAACTGAAGAGGCTCATCTTCAGGCGGGCCTCGCGCACCCACGGCTACTTCCTGTCGAGCAACGCCCATGCGCGCCTCGACACGTTTGAAGCCATCAACATCCAGGTCTACTGGTACGATGAGCTTACGAAGGACCTCTACTTCCACCTCTATAAGAAGGAGCACGGGTTCTTCGTCCGCGAGGAGATGGGCCGGAAGTTCCAGGAGGCCACGATCCTGGCGTTCTATGGCTCCGCGGTCGGGCTCGAAAAGGCGGACACGGACCGGATCTCCGGGCTCGTGAAGCAGCTTTCCGCCTTCATCGGCCCGAACCTGGGGGTCCTGACCGGCGGCGGAGGCGGCGTCATGCGCCTGGCAACGGACCAGGCCCGCAGCAGCGGGGCCCTCACCGGGGCGTGCTTCCTCGAACTCGAGGCCCAGCCTCCCGAACTCGGGGTCGACTTCTTCAACACGTTCCAGGAATCCTCGAGACATTTCCGCCAGAAGTGGTTCGAAGCCGCCGACTTCTGCATTTTCAATGTGGGAGGCGTCGGCACGCTCGAGGAGATAGGCATCGAGCTCTGCAACCTGAAGCTCGGGATACGCCCCCGCGTGCCCTACGTGTTCTTCAACGCCAAGTACTGGGGCGACCTGCGCAAGCAGGTTCGCGAGATGATCCGCACGGGCCGAGCCCCGGCCTGGATGGCGGACTACATTCTCTTCTCAGACGATCCGTCGGAGGTCGTCGAGTTCTACCGCAAGAAGCTCCAGGTCCTTTGAGCCCGGCCACCCTTCCACGCTCCCTGCTAGTCGTCGGCGCCGGCGGACGGGAACACGCGCTGGTCCAGGCCCTCGCTGCGTCGCCTGCAAGGCCGAGGATCCTCTGCGCGCCGGGAAACGCCGGGATCGCAGCCGACGCCGAATGCCATCCCGTCAGGGCGGACGATGTCCAGGGCCTGGTGGAACTGGCCAAGCGCGAGAACGTGGAGTTTGTGGTCGTCGGCCCCGAGGTCCCGCTCTCCCTGGGTCTGGCCGACCGCCTGATCGGGGCCGCGATCCCGGTCTACGGGCCCACGGCCGACGGCGCACGCCTCGAGGCCTCGAAGACCTTCACGAAGCGGATCCTCCTGAAGCACCATATCCCGACGGCCGGCGCGGGGCTCTTCAGCCAGGTCGCCCCCGCCCTGGACTATCTGAACACCCGCCAGATACCGATCGTCGTAAAGGCCGACGGCCTTGCGGCCGGAAAAGGGGTCGTCGTCGCGGCGACCCGGTCCGAGGCCGAGGCGGCCGTCCGCGAGATGCTGGAACTCGGAAAATTCGGCTCGGGAGGCCGCCAGATCCTGATCGAGGACTGCCTCGAGGGGGAGGAGACCTCGATCCTGGTCGTCGTGTCGGGACGCGATTACGTCATCCTGCCCACCTCGCAGGACCACAAGAGGATCGGCGACGGCGACACCGGGCCCAACACCGGCGGCATGGGCGCCTACTCCCCCGCCGAGGTGGTGACGCCGCTCCTCATGGGGGAAATCGAGCGGAGGATCGTGCGCCCCTCCGTGGACGCAATCGCCGCCGAGCGGATCTTTTTCTGCGGGACGCTGTTCATAGGGATCATGCTGACGGCCGACGGCCCCAAGGTGCTCGAATTCAACACGCGGTTTGGCGACCCCGAGACGCAGGCCGTCCTTCCCCGGCTTGAAACCGACACCCTTTCGCTTCTTTGGGCCGCCGCCACCCGAACCCTGGGCGGCTTTCCCCTTGTGGTCCGGCCGATCCACTCGATCTGCGTCGTCGTGAGCGCCCGGGGATACCCCGATAAATACCCGACGGGCGACGGGATTGAGATCCCCTCGCCCCTGCCCCCCGGGGTCCGCGTTCTCCACGCGGGAACGGCGAGGAACGCGGAAGGCCGCCTGGTCACCGCGGGAGGCCGCGTTCTCGGGGTTACCGCGACGGGACCCACGCTCCGGGAGGCCGCCGCGAGCGCCTATGCCGCCTGCGAATCGATCGGGTGCAGCTCCAAATATTATCGCCGCGACATCGGCGCCCGGCAATTAAGACGCTTGTGAACCTGATGACCCGATTCTCCGCGGCGGCCCTTTCCGTGCTTTTCCTTGCCCTGGAGGCGCCCGCGGCGGAGGGCGTGCGCGACCTGGGCCAGGGCCTCTCCTACTACCGGGTCCACTCGCTGCCTGAGGACCTGCCGACGCCCCCGTCGGGCCGGCCGGGTGCCTGCGTCCTCGACCTGCGTTTCGCCAAGGCGGACCTGGAGACCGCCGCCGCACTCAAGGCCTGGGTCCGGTTTAACGCCACGGCGCGTTCGCCCATCTTTGTGCTCGAAAATGCGGCGACCGCGCTCCCGCTCAAGAGGGTCCTCCGGGGAAATCGCTCCGGCGGCATCATCGTGCTGGCGCCCGCCGACGCCGATCTCACGCCTGACATCACCGTCACCGTGGCGCCCGATGACGATCGGAGCGCCTACGAGGCCGTCGAAAAGGGAGCCCCCGTTGAAACGCTCCTGCAGGACTATCCCGACAAGCCCAGGATCGACGAGGCCTACCTGGAGAAGGAGCACATCCCGGACAGCGACGCACCGGATCTGCCCGATGAAAAGGACCTCCCGGCGCGCCCCAAGGTCGACCGGCTCCTCCAGCGCGCGGTCCAGCTGCACCGGGGTCTTCTCGCCCTGAAAAGGATCCAGGGTTAGGGGCGGAATCCGGACCGATCGGGCTTTGCCTTTTTTCCGGTTCCATGCCCTTTATGCCGGGCGATGCCCGATCCGGGACACATCTTAGTCGTTTGCACGGGGAATATTTGCCGAAGCCCCATGGGGGCCGCGCTTCTCCAGCACGCGCTCGCCGCTCAGCCGGAGCCCCTTCGCTCGCTCAAGGTCCGCTCGGCCGGGGTCGCAAGCCGCGAGGGTGAGCCCGCGAGCGCCAACGCGGTCACGGCGTTAAAGAAGGTCGGGATCAACCTCAACGGGCACTCGAGCAAGCTCCTGACGCAGGAGATGCTCGACAAGGCGCTCCTCGTCCTCTGCATGACCGAATCCCACCGGGACATGATCGAGCTCTCTGCGGATCCCGTGCCCAAGCGGCTGCACCTTTTCCGGGAGTTCATGGGGCCCAAGGGGATCCTTGAGATTCCGGACCCCTACGGCATGCACCTGTCGGCCTATGAGGCCTGTCGCGATGAGATGGTGGCGGCGATCCCTTCCATTATCTCATTCCTCTCCTCGCTGCCCGCAGGCTCGGCAAGGGCCTCCTGAGATCAAGAGGCGGGGAATCGGGCGGGGGGAATCTCTAGGGGCCCTGCCCCGCTGGAACGCAGGCGATCGTCCCGCGGTCGAACGCGACGCATCCACTGTCGTTCGATGGCCTAACGCGCGGATTGTCACAAAATTGAGAATCTGTCACTCAATTGTAACGTTTTGTCGCCTCTATCGTCTAAGCTACCAAGATCTTCTAAAAGCAGATCCACCGATTATTCCTGCAATGCCTGGGCGACGCATGGGTCACAAAGACCGCAAATCCCGTTGTTTGCTTCGAACGACGAATTTCCGTATGTATTTTTTAAACGGTCGTTTAGATAATCCTGTCGGCAGCTAGACCGTGCGGAAGGCCCCCATCTTCATCTTTGGGTTGCCCCGGTCGGGGACGACGCTGCTTCGGACCGTGCTCAATTGCCACCCGCACATCGCGTGCGGACCCGAGGCCCCCTGGCTGGCCGATCATGAAACCGGAAGCGTGATGAGCCTCTATCAGCGGCTCACCACCGGGGACTTCAATTTTAGCGAAAACTTCTGCGTGCCGGACTCGGTGGCGCTCCTTCGGGTCCGGGAGCTTGTCGACGGGCTCTTTGGCGACTTTGCCGCGCAACAGGGAAAAATCCGCTGGGCCCACAAGACCCCGGACGACTGCATTTACATCAAGTTTTTTACGCATCTCTTTCCCGACGCCAAATACCTCTACATCGTCAGGCACCCCCTGGACGTGGCGCTGTCGACCACGCGGATCCCCGAGGATATTCGCGGGGTGAGCCCCTGGCATGAGAAGAACCTCGTCCTTGAGCACCACTGCGCCGTTCAGAACACGCTTTTCAACAGCGCGCTCCGCTGGCAAAGGTGGAATGACAAGGTCCGGCAGGGATTGAAGGAGGTCGAGTGCTTGCCACTCGCCTACGAGGATCTCGTGACCGAGCCCCTGAGCGGCTTCGCGGAGATCTTCGATTTTCTCGGCGAGCCCTTTTCCCCGGAGCTCCTCGACTATGCGAAATTTGAGCCCGTCTCGTCCGGATGGGAGCGCGGGGCGATCGATGTCAGGAAGGCCGGGCACATCGTCACGTCCCGGATCGGCCGCTGGAAGGAGGAACTCTCCCCCGATGAAACCCGGGCGCTTCTCTCCGTCTCGGGCCTGGGTTCCAAATCATTGGCGGCCGTCCATCCCGACGCGGCCGGCCGCCTCGCCTGCGTCCGCGAGATGGAGTCGGACCTGTACCGCTTTCTGGTCGACGGGATAGACTCCTTCGGTGGGCCGCTCGGACTCAGGCCCGTGGCGAAGACGTCGAAAGCCTGGGAGTTCCCGTGGCTCTGGAACAACGGCCTGGCCCGGATTGATTGGCGGGATCTCAGCGTGGTCGACATCGGAGGCGGAATGTCCCCCGTCCCCTGGTTCCTGGCCATGAAGGGGGCCCGCGTGACCCTGATCGACACCGACCCGCAGGGGACGGCCTTCTGGGAGACGCTCCGAAAGCAGCTCAAGGTCGATGTCCGGTGGAAAATGACGGCTTCGGAGGCGCTTCCCCTCGAGGACGGGAGCGCCGACATCGTCATCGGTTGTCCGACGGCGGGCCTGCACCTCGGCCGTAAGGAATACGCCGACGAAATCGCGCGGATCCTGAAGCCACAGGGACTCCTCGCCCTCTCCTTTGAGTTTTCCGAGCCCGGAACCGAGGCGGCCAACTCCGGACCCAACGGCTTCGCCTGCACCCCGCGCGAATTCGAGGAAAGCCTCTGGTTCCACCCGGCGTTCGGGAACACGGTTTCGCCCGCGTGGAACGTGGACGAGATCGCGTCCTTCAGGGAATGGAACCTCGGGAATGCGGCCGGCCGCGACCATGCCGCGGGCGCCGCCGTCCTCACCAAACGCGCCCATTGATCGGAATTGACTCCGGGGGCCTGCGCGTGCGGTCGTTCTATCCCCCGAGATGACTCCCCCGAAGAATTCCTCGCCTTTCGCGGACCTGGCCCGGAAGCACGACTTGTGGCGGCAGTTTACGGTGCGCGCGGTCGAGGCCCGGTACCGGGGAAGCTACATGGGGATCCTCTGGACGGTCATCAACCCGCTCCTCCTTCTCGCCCTCTATTACACGGTCTTCGGCGTGATCTTCAAGGGCCGGTTCGGGGTGTTTCCCGAGGAGACCCCGGTGGACTATGCGCTGGCGATGTTTCTCGGCCTGACGCTTTTTCAGATGATCGCCGAGACGATCGGGACGGCTCCGCTGGCCGTCCTCGCCACGCCCAACCTCGTCAAGAAGGTCGTGTTCCCGCTCGACATCCTCCCGCTCGCGCAGGTGGGCGCGTCCTGGGTCAACCTGGCGATCGGACTCGTGCTCGCGGTGGGAGCGGTGGCGGTCTTCGGCAGGGGCGTGACCCTCGTCGGTCTGGCCTGGCTCCCCGTGATCGTGTTTCCGATGCTCCTCCTGTCGGCGGGCCTCGCCTGGCTCCTCGCCGCGCTCGGAATCTTTTTCCGGGACATCGCCCAGATCATGCCGTTTCTCTCGCAGGTGGTCCTCTACGCGAGCGCGGTCATGTACACCCCGGTGCCGCCGCGGGTGCCCGCGGCGGTCTGGCAGATCCTCAAGTGGAATCCGGTCCTCCACACGATCGTCCTGGCCCGGGAGGTCGTCCTCTGGAACCTCCCGATCCACGCGACCCGGCTCGGCTACACCTACGTCTGCGGGATCGCCATGTTCGGCTTCGGGCGATGGGTGTTCCATAAGCTGCAGCCCGCGTTTGCCGACGTGATCTGAGCCCCAACAGGATCCGCGCACCATGCCGAACACCGTCCTCATCGAGGCAAAGGGACTCTCCAAGGCCTACCGGCTCTGGAAAAATCCGTCGCGAAGGCTGGCGACCCTCCTCTTTGAATTGGCGGCGGAGGTGTTCAGGGAGGGATCGGCGCCGCACCGCTTCCTGTCCGGACGCGCGGCGCGCGGCTGCCGCGACTTTTTCGCCCTCCAGGACATCTCCTTCACGATCCGCCGGGGCGAGGCCACCGGCATCATCGGCCGGAACGGCTCGGGGAAAAGCACCCTCCTTCAACTGATCGCGGGGACCCTGAAGCCGTCCTCCGGCTCCGTGAGGGTCAACGGCCGCGTCTCCGCGCTTCTCGAACTGGGCTCCGGCTTCAACCCCGACTTCTCCGGCCGCGAGAATGTCTACATCAACGGGGCCATCTACGGCCTCACCCGCGCCGAGGTGGAGGCCAAGATGGGAGAGATCATCGCCTTTGCCGACATCGGCGACTTCCTCGACCAGCCGGTGAAGACCTACTCCTCGGGCATGATGATGCGGCTCGCCTTCGCGGTCGCGGTCAACGTCCAGCCGGACGTCCTCATCATCGACGAGGCCCTGAGCGTCGGGGACGTGTTCTTTTCGCAGAAATGCTTCCAGCGGATCCGCGAGATCGTGAACCGCGGCGCCACGCTGATCTTCGTCTCCCACGACGCCGCGGCCATCCAGAGCCTGTGCAGCCGGGCCCTCCTCCTGAACCAGGGGAGGATGGCCTACGACGGGACCCCCGAGGAATGCGTGAGCCGGTATTTCAACCTCCATGACCCGAAGCCGAGCGCCGCGGCGCCGGTCGCGGGCGCCCATCCGCCGGTCAATGCGGACCTGCGGACGGCAGTCCTTTCCGCCAACCTCCTGCCGGCGGCCAAGTCGAGGCACGGCGACCGGACGATCGAGGTCCTGGCCGCGGCCGTCTTCGACGGGCAGGGAGCGCCCACCCTGGATTTTGAGATGATGCACCACGCCGTGATCCGGATGCTCCTAAGGGCGAACGGCCCGGTCGGGCGGCCCTCGGCGGGGATCCAGGTCCACGACCGCATGGGAAACCTCGTCTTTGCCGCGGGGACGAAGCAGCTCCACTTTTCGCTCTCGGCGCTTTCGAAGGGCGACGAGATCCTGCTCGAATTCCGGCTCGGCCTCACGCTCTACCCCGGCACGTACACGCTGTCGCTCGACACGGCCGAGCCCAATCCCGAGGACCCGAACATCGGGACCTTTTTCGACCGGATCGGCGGCCTGGGCCCCCTGACCGTGAGCCGCCATTCGGGCGGCGTTTTCCCGTTCTACGGGACCGCGCAGCTCCCGCTCGAGGTGTCCTACGGTTAGCTTCCGCGCGGGCGGGATTCGCCGGCCCCCCTCGGGCGCACCCCGATGACGTGAAAAAGTTTTGCCTCCGGGCTAGATTGCGCGAGCGTTGCCTTTTTCCCAATGCTCAACACCGCGCCCCTCAGGAGCCTCGATCCAGAAATCCACTCCGCCATCGCGGCCGAACTCGGCCGCCAGCAGAGCCACATCGAGCTCATCGCCTCCGAAAACTTCACCTACCCTGCCGTCCTTGAGGCCCAGGGAAGCGTCCTCACGAACAAGTACGCCGAGGGCTACCCCGGAAGGCGCTGGTACGGCGGCTGCGAATTCGTCGACAAGGTCGAACTGCTCGCGATCGAGCGCGCCAAGCGCCTCTTCGGCGCCGAGCACGCGAACGTCCAGCCCCATTCCGGGTCCCAGGCGAACTTCGCCGTGTACACCTCCGTCCTCCAGCCCGGCGACAAGATCCTCGCCATGAACCTGAGCCACGGCGGCCACCTGACCCACGGCAATCCGGCGAATTTCTCGGGCAAGCTCTACCAGGTCGTCGCCTACGGCGTCCGCGAGGACAATCAGCTGATCGACTACGACCAGCTGGCCGAGGTGGCGCTGCGCGAGAAGCCGAAGATGATCACGGTGGGGGCGAGCGCCTACTCGAGGGCGATCGACTTCGCGCGGATGGGGGAGATCGCGCGCGCCGCCGGCGCCCTCCTCTTCGCCGACATCGCGCACATCGCGGGCCTCGTCGTGACGGGCCACCACCCCTCCCCGGTTCCGCACGCCGACTTCGTGACGACGACGACGCACAAGACCCTGCGGGGACCCCGCGGGGGCCTCATCCTCTGCAGGGCCGCCCATGCGAAGGCGATCGACTCCGCCGTCTTCCCCGGGGCCCAGGGGGGGCCCCTCATGCACGTCATCGCGGCGAAGGCGGTCTGCTTTAACGAATGCATGAAGCCCGAGTTCAAGACCTATTCGGAGCAGATCATCCGGAACGCCCGGGCCCTCGCCGCGGCGATGGCGTCCCGCGGCTACCGCATCGTCGCCGGCGGGACCGACAACCACCTGCTCCTCGCGGACCTTCGAAGCAACCTCCCCGATCTCACGGCGAAGAAGGCCCAGGAGACCCTCGACCTGGCGAACATCACCTGCAACAAGAACACCGTGCCCTTCGAGACGCGCTCGCCGTTCCAGGCGTCGGGCATCCGCCTCGGGACCCCGGCCGTCACGACCCGCGGATTCCTCGAGGCCGACATGGAGCAGGTGGCCGACATGATCCACGCGGTCCTGCGCTCCATAGGAAAGCCCGAGGAGGCCGACGCGATCGCCGCGGTCAGGGCGCGCGCCGTGGCGCTGACCTCGCGCTTCCCCCTCCCCTACCGGATGTGACGGTGAGCGCCGCAAGCCCAACGCCTCCCGAAGGAGGCCCCCCGAAGCGCGCGCTCTCGCTCGGGGTCATCTTTCTCACGCTCCTGATCGACCTGATCGGCTTTTCGATCATCTTCCCGCTCGGCCCCGACCTGGTCGCCTACTACCTGAAGATCGACGCCCAGTCGGGCATCCTCGGCTGGCTGCTCCGGGAGAGCGAGTCGGTCGCCCACGCGCTGGGGCAGAGCCACGCCTTCGCCGACGTCCTCTTCGGCGGGGTCCTCACGTCCTTCTACGCCATCCTCCAGTTCATCTTCTCGCCCTTCTGGGGCGCGCTCTCGGACAAGCGGGGCCGCCGCGGGGTGCTGCGCCTGACGGTCGCCGGGACGGCGGTCGGATGCCTCCTCTGGGTCGTCAGCGGATCCTTCTGGCTCTTCCTCTTCTCGCGCATCGTCAGCGGCGCGTTCAGCGGGAACCTGTCGGTGGCGACGGCGGCCGTGGCCGACGTGACGACCCGCCAGGAGCGCTCGCGCGCCATGGGGATCGTCGGCGCGGCCTTCGGCCTCGGGCTCGTCACGGGCCCCGTTCTCGGCGCCGCGTGCGCCCAGTGGAACCTCCTTGCGGCCCATCCGGGGCTTTCGCGCCTCGGCATCAACCCCTATTCGGTGCCGGCCCTCGCGTCCTTCGCCCTATGCCTCGCGAACCTCGCCTGGGTGAACCGCAGCTTCAAGGAGACGCTTCCCGAGAGCGCGCGCTCCGCCCCGCGCGAGACGCGCCTTCGCAACCCGATCAAGGCGATCCTCGGCCTCACCAACCGCGATGTCCGCCAGGTGAACATCGTCGCCTTTGTCTACGCGATCGCCTTCGTCGCCATGGAGGCCTCGGTCACCTTCCTCGCGGCGCAGCGCTTTCATTACACCGCGGGCCAGAACGGCATCATGCTCGGCTTCCTCGGGGTCTGCTCGATCATCACGCAGGGATTCATCGTGCGGATCCTCCTTAAGCGGGTGACGGAGATCCCCGTCCTTACGGGGGGGCTTGTCTCGACCGCGATCGGGCTTCTGGCCGTCGGCCTCTCGTCCCAAACCTGGATGCTCTATGGGGGCCTCGCGTTCATCGCGACCGGCTCCGGCCTCGTCAATCCCTCGACGACGGGGCTCATCTCGCTCTACTCGAGCCAGGACGAGCAGGGCCGCGTCCTCGGCATCTTCCGTTCGCTCGGCTCGCTCGCCCGCGCGTTCACCCCCATGCTGGCCGGCGCGGTCTTCTTCATCTCGGGGGCGACCAGCGTCTTCGTCTGGTCCGCCGTCCTGACGGTGCTCACCCTCGCCCTGAGCGCCCGGCTGACAAGGCCCGTCCGGTGATGAAGCGCCTGCTTTTCGCTCTCGCAGCGGTTGCAGGCCTCTTCCTCTCGGGTTGCCTCAGCACGCAGCGCTCGGCCCCCAAGCCCGGCCTCACCCACATCGGCCCGAAGCCGGTGGTCCTGCCGGGCCACCTGATCGGCAACATCCTCGTGATCGAGGACAAATGGGACAAGTTCGGCCCCTATCATTTCATCGTGGACACCGGGAGCTCCGTGACGCTCGTCTCCCCGGATATCGCCGCGCGCTACAGCTCGGGCCAGTCGCCTCCCCTGGACGAACCCAAGGTGCGCGTGCGCTCGTCGGAGGGGGGCACGGCGAGCCTGGCCGCGGTGACGCTCGGCCGCTTCCAGCTCGGAGGCGCCCGCTTTGACTACGTCCCCGCGCTCGTCTACGACTGCACCGACCTCTCGTCGCAGTTCGGGGTCCGGATCGACGGGATCCTCGGGTTCCCGCTCTTCCGGAAGGCCCTCCTCACGCTCGACTACCCCAATGAGCGCATCATCCTGCGCTCCAGGATCCCCGACGACGGGATCCCGGGGGAGATCATCCTCTTCAATAACGCCGACAAGATCCCGCTCATTCCGGTGAGGCTTGGCGACCGGGAATTCGCGGCGCTGATCGACTCGGGGAGCGCGGAGGCGATCGACATCAATCCGGCCGGCCTGTCGCCCGAATTCTCGTTCGGCCCGGTCCCGGGCCCGACCGTCAGCACGCTCGCGGGCGACCGGCCGTCCAAGGTCGGCAGGCTCTCCGGCGTCCTTCGGATCGGGTCCTTTGACGTTCCGAACCCGGTCGCGGAGGTGACCGACGAGCTTTCGTCCCTCGGGGGGGGCCTCCTCAGCCATTTCACGATCACCTTCGACCAGCAGCATGACGAGGCCTTCTTCCAGGGCGATTCGGCCGACTCGCTGCGGATCCCCCCGATCCGGGGGAACGGGATGAGCTTCAGGAAGACGCCCGCCTACTGGAGGGTGATCGGGGTCGTCCCGGGCTCGCCCGCCGCCAGGGCCGGTGTCAAGCCGGGCGACCTGGTGTCGCGGATCAGCGGCGAGCCGGCCTCGGCCTGGGACCCCGCCCGCTACGAGAAGCTGCTGGCCGCGTCCGGCCCGGTCGACTACACCTTCATCGACGGCACCCTTGAGCACACGCTCCCGATCGGAGTGTCGACGCTCGTCCCCTAGGTTTAGGGCCTCTCCCGGCGGCGAGCCTCAGGGCAGCGCGAACGCCACGTAGCTGTCGCCCGGGGCGGTGCCGAGCTTCGTGCCGCCGCAGGCCACCACGACATACTGCCTGCCGTCCACCAGGTAGGTCGAGGGCGTCGCGAAGGCCGCCGCCGGCAGCCGGTACTCCCAGAGCACCCGGCCCGTGCGCTTGTCGAACGCGCGGATCATCCCGTCCTTTGTCGCCGCGATGAAGAGCAGGTTCCCGGCGGTCGCGACGGGCCCCCCGTAGTTCTCGGTGCCCGTCGGAGGGATGCCCTTCGCCGTGAGTTCCTTGAATTCGCCGAGCGTCACCCTCCACACGTACTGGCCCGTGTTCAGGTCGATCGCCGAAAGCGTGCCCCAGGGGGGCGAGAGGGCCGGATAGCCCTTGCTGTCCACCCAGCGGTCGTAGCCATTGAACTGGTAGGGAATCCGGGGCGGCGCATCGGACGGCGCCGATCCGGCGGCGGCCTTCGGCTCCTCGTCCCCGAAGAGGTAGCCCACGATCGCGTCCTTGTCGCCCTTCGAGAGCGTCGTGAATCCGGGCATCATCTTGCGGCCGGTCGTGATCTGGTTAAAGACCTCGGTCCGGCTCATGCGCCGTCCGACGTCCTCAAGGGACGGGATGCCGCCGGCCGGCAGGCCCTTGCGTTCGATGCCGTGGCAGGCGACGCAGTACTCCGTGTAGCGCCGGCGCCCGAGGCTCATTCCCGCCAGGTCCGCCTCCTTCGGCGTGTCGCTCAGCGACGCCCTCCAGGCCATCTCCGAGGCGTTCACGTAGAGGATGCCGTCCGGATCCACGGCAGGGCCTCCCCACTCGCCCCCGCCGTCAAAGCCGGGGATCAGGAGGGTCGGCGTCTTCCCAAAGGGCTGAAAGATGCCGGTTCGGGCGGCCCGGAACTGGGCGAGGAGCTCCGCCCGGTTCTCGGCGTAGGGGCTCACGTCCGCCTCGGTCAGGTTCTGCCTCACATAGGGTTTCGGCAGCGTCGGGAACGGCTGCGTCGGCCACGACTCCTCCCCGTCGAGGGTCGACTTCGGCACCGGCCTCTCCTCGATCGGGAAGAGGGATTCGCCGCTCACCCGGTCGAAGACATACACGAACCCGGTCTTCGTCGTCTGCGCCACGGCGTCCACCAGCTTCCCCCCGTGGCGGAGCGTCACGAGGACGGGCGGCGAGGGCAGGTCGCGGTCCCATAAGTCGTGGTGGACGGTCTGCCGGTACCAGATCAATTTCCCCGTCGCGGCGTCAAGGGCGAGCAGGCAGTCCGCGTAGAGGTTCATGCCGATCCGGTGGCCGCCCCAGAAATCCGGCGCCGCCGATCCCGTCGGGACATAAAGGATCCCGCGTTTGCGGTCGATCGCCATGCCGGCCCAGCAGTTAGCCGACCCGACGGTGATATTCTTGTAGGTGTCCTTCGACCAGGTCTCGTAGCCGGGCTGGCCCGGGTACGGGATGGTCTGGAAGGTCCAGGCAATCGTGCCGGTCCTCGCGTTGAAGGCCTGGATGGTGCCGGGGGCGGCGTCCTGGTCCTCGCTGACCCGGGTCGGCATGATGAGGAGGTCGCCGAAGAGCGTCCCGGGGGTCGTCGACATCACCCATTTCTCCTGGGCCTGCGGTCCCAGTCCCGCCTTGAGGCTCGCCTTTCCGCCGCTGCCGAAATCCTTGATCAGGGTCCCCGTCCGGGCGTCGAGGGCGTAGAGGGTGTCGCCCACCGTGCACAGGATCCTCCCGTTCCGGCCGTCCGTCCAGTAGGTGACGCCGCGGTCGTTCGCGAGGACGGCATCCAGCTTGCCGGCGACCGTGAACCGCCAGACCTGGCGGCCGGTCGCCGCGTCGAGCGCGAAGATTTCGCTCGTTCCGGTGGCCCCGTAGAGGATCCCCCGCACGATGATCGGGTTGCACTGCATCTGGCCAAAGTCGCCGGAATGGTATTCCCAGGCGACCTTCAGGTCCCGCACGTTCGAGGTATTGATCTGGTCCAGCTTCGAGTAATGGTTCCGCTCGGGGCCGCCCAGGTACTCGGACCAGTCGCGGCCCGAGCCCTCGGCGCCGTACGCGCCGGCCGCGGCGCAGAGGATCAGGGCGAGCAAGGGGGTTTTGGAGCGCATGGGGGCTTGGGGTGAGCTACTCCCGCTGGAGGAGGAAGGCCGCGGCGCCGTCATGTTCGTCCGACCACGGCACCGCCGCCGCGCTTTTCTTCAGACTGAGTCCGCGGTTTCGGTCAAGAAAAGCCTTCACGACGCCCTCATTTTCCACGGCGTCGATGCTGCACGTCGAGTACACCAGCCGCCCGCCGGGGGCGAGGAGCCGGGCGGCGGCCCCGAGGAGCGCCGTCTGCTGGCGCGCGTGCTTCGAAAAGTCGGCTTCCTGGAGCCTCCACTTGACATCCACCCGGTGCCGCATGACCCCGGTGTTGGAGCAGGGCACGTCGATCAGGATCGCGCCGTACTCGGTCGGAAGGCCGTGCTCCTTCAGGACGGCGGGGAGGCCCTCCAGGAGGTCGGCCTGGACGAGCGCCGCGCCGACGCCCGACGTCCGCGAGAGGTTCTCCTTCAATCGGTCGATCCTTGCACTCGGCAGGTCGACGGCGACGATCCGGCCCTTGGTCAGCGCATCGACAATGAGGAGGCTCTTGCCCCCGGGTGCGGCGCAGAGATCGAGCACGGTCTCCCCATCCTTCGGCCCCAGGAGTTCGACCGACAGGCGGGTTCCCGGATCCTGCAGGTAGAGCGATCCCGACCTGAGGAGGGGCCCCACCTCCGTCCAGTGGCCCGAGGGGACGCAGAGGAAGCCCTTCCAGCGGGTCGGCTGGAGCCAGTCGGGCGCGGGCTTCGACGGATCCCGCCAGCGGGCGTAGAGGGGCGCCGGGGACTGGTTCCATTCGAGGAGGCGCCGGGTCGGACCCGCGCCGAAGGCCGCAAGCCAGCGCCGGATGAGCCATTCGGGGTGCGAGAAATAATCGGCGAGCAGTTCGGCGGGCGCAATGGGACCGGGCGCCTTCTGGGCCGCCAGGATCCCGGCCATCTTGCGGACGACCGCGTTCACGAGCCGGGCCTCGGCCGGGCTCGCCAGCTCCTTCGTGCGCTCGACGGCGTGGTGGACGATCTTTGCCGCAAGGCCCGGCTCCGCCTCGCCCTCCCCGGCCTCGATCAGCTCAAAGGCGGCCACGAAAAGGACCGCGCGGGTCACGAACCTCGGCGGATGGGCCACCAGTCTATTGAGGGCGGACTCGATCCGGCCATAATGGCGCACGACGCCGAACACCAGGTGCTGGCACCGCCCCCGTTCCGCACCCTCCATCCCGGGCGGAAGCGCCTCAAGGAGCACGTCAATCCGCTCCCTCAGGTCCAGCCAGCGGGCCACCAGCCGCACAGCGGGCGACCAAGTGTTTTGGAGACTCGGTTTGACAAGATTGCTCATAATCCATTTTACTCTCGGGTTCACGCGTTCGTTTGAGCAACTATGAATTCCGAAGCCGTTTCCGCGCTCCTATCCAAAAATCCCGCCCTCAAGGCCTCCAAGGCCAAACTTGAGTCCATGAAGCCCGGCGCTTTCGTGGTCCACAGGAGCTGGGGATTCGGCCAGATCAAGTCCTACGACGACACGACCCAGAAGCTGGTCATCGACTTCAAGGGCAAGAAGTCCCATGCGATGGACCCGGCCTTCTGCGTCGGCACGATGGAGGTGCTTCCCGAGAACCACCTCCTGGTGCGCAAGGAGACGGAACCCAAGAAGATCCAGGAGCTTATCGCCGAAAACCCCGCCCAGCTTATTGTCGAGGCCCTTGAGTCCTACCCCAACAGGGCCACCACCGCGATCGACCTCGAAATCACGCTTTCGCAGGTCATCGGCGAGGAGAAGTTCAAGAAATGGTGGGCCGACGCCCGCAAGGCCGTGGCCAAGGACCCCCGCGTCTCGGTGCCCGAGAAGAAGACCGAGTGCTATATCCTTCGCGAGACGCCGGTCTCGGCCGAGGACGAGATCTTCGACCAGTTCAATTCCACCCGTTCGGCCCGGCGCCGCATCTCGCTGGCCGAGGATTTCGCGGCGGCGACGGCCCACAAGTCCGCCCACGCGAACATCCCCGAGCTCCTGAAGGGCGTCGCCGACGCCGTGAAGGACAGCAACCAGCTCGATGCCGCGGAGCGCCTGTACGGCGCCGCCGTCCGCGACCGGATCGCCAAGATTGCGGCCGTCGACTCGGCCACCTTCGAACCGTCCCAGTCCTCGCTCGTCGCCAACCTGAGGGACCTGCCCGCCATCGCCGAGAAGATCCCCGTCCAGTTCCAGGGCCATTTCCTCGACCTGATCAAGGAGACCCATCCGATCGAGTGCCGCGACATCGTCTTCAGCCTGCTCAAGGTCTCGCAGGGGAAGTTCACAACCGAATGCATCAATTTCCTCGTTGAGAACGGATACTCCGAGGACCTGGCCTCGACCCTCAAGCGCTGGCAGACCGAGCAGAACCTCCGGGCGCCGGTCCTCCTCTGGATCGTCAAGAACCGCCACTCCAAGAAGTTCGCAAAGCTCCTGAACGACCTGATCACCCCCCGCCTCCTGAGCGCGATCTTCTTCGCGATCGACTACGAGGCCCTCCAGGCCGCGAGCGCCCGGCGGATCCCCCTTGGCGACATCCTGAGCGACGACACCGAGCTGATTGCGGACCTCCTTTCGACGGCAGATCCCGAGACGGCGCGCGACCTCGCGAACACCCTCCTCCTGAACCAGGGCTTCGAGGAACTGACGAAGAAGTCGCTCCTCGCCCGCTTCATCAAGATCTTCCCGAACATCCAGTCGCTCGTCGCCGCGGACGCCGAGGGCAAGGAGGAGCAGCTCCTCGTCTCCAGGGAGAGCTTCGAGCGCAAGCGCGCCGAGTACGAGCTGATCGTCTCCAAGAAGATCCCCGAGAACTCGAAGGCGATCGCCACGGCCCGCGAGCACGGGGACCTGCGCGAGAACTCCGAGTACAAGATGGCCAAGCAGGACCAGACCGTCCTCATGTCGCACAAGAGGCAGCTCGAGCGGGAGCTCGCCCACGCCCGCATCACCGACTTCAAGGACGCCTCGGTCGAGCAGGTGAGCGTCGGCAGCGTGGTCGAGGTCCGGGGGCCGGACGGCGCCACCGCGAGCTACACGATCCTCGGAGTCTGGGACGGCAATCCCGACCGCCACATCATCTCCTACAAGACCCCGCTCGGGGCCGCCCTCATTGGAAAGCGCGCCGGCGAGACGATCCGGGTCAAGATGGGCGCGACCGAGGACGCCTACTCGATCGTCTCGATCGCGCGCTACGCCTCCTGAAGGCCGGGCGCACGGGCGGGGGGCCGCGATGGCGGGATACGGCGTTGCCTTGGCGCGCCAAACCCGCACCCTTCTCCCTGCCGTGAACACCTCCTGGGACACCCTCAAGATTCTTTCGGACCCCACCCGGCTCCGCCTGATCGCGCTTGTCATGCGCGAGGAGCTCTCGGTCGCCGAGCTCCAGGAGATCCTCGGGATGGGCCAGTCGCGGATCTCGTCGCAATTGGCGCTCCTGCGCCAGGCGAGCCTCGTCGTCGACCGCAGGGACGGGAAGAAGGCCTTTTACTCGCTCCGCCAGAACCTGCCGGACGGGCAGGCGAAGCTTCTGGCGGCCGCCGTCGACAGCGTCGCGGGCCTCGATGTCTTCGCCGAGGACGGCCGCCACCTGGACCGCGTCCTCGACAAGCGCCGCAGGCTCTCCGAGCAGTACTTCAACACCATCGCCGGCCGCCTCGGGCGCAACCACTGCCCCGGCCGCTCGTGGGAGGCGATCGGGCGCCTGGCGCTGCGCCTCGTGCCCAACGTCGTCGTGGCGGACCTCGGCGCCGGCGAGGGGCTCATCTCGCAGCTCCTCGCCCGAAACGCGAAGCAGGTGTGGTGCATCGACAATTCGCCGCGGATGGTCGAGGTCGGCATGGACCTCGCAAAGAAGAACGACCTGTCGAACGTCTCCTACAAGCTGGGGGACATCGAGCAGGTCCCCCTCCCCGACGGATCGGTGGACATCGCGATCCTCAGCCAGGCCCTCCATCACGCGATCCATCCCCAGAAGGCGGTCGACGAGGCGGCCCGGATCCTGCGCCCCGGCGGCCAGCTCCTCATCCTCGAGCTCGCCGAGCACGACTTCGAGAAGGCCCGGGACCTCTACAAGGACCACTGGCTCGGGTTCAAGGAGAGCGCCCTTGAGCTCTTCATGAAGAAGGCGAAATTCATCAAGATCGAGGTGGCCCCGGTCTCGAAGGAGACGGTCGAGCCCTTCTTCGAGACGATCCTGGCGACCGGGACAAAGCCCTGAGGGGCGCTACTTGACCGCCATGCGCTGGCGGTTGAATTCCTTGCACCTGGCGTAGATCTCCTTCGCCGAAGTCAGCGCCAGCACCTCCTTGGCGAGCGCCTTTGCCTCCGACATCTTGAGCGCGCGGACAAGGAACTTGACGGCCGGTATCGACGGGGGGGCCATGCTGAGGGCGTCGACGCCCATCCCGAGGAGGAGCGGCGCATAGATCGGGTCCGCGGCCATCTCGCCGCAGACGCTCACGGGCACGTCGAGGCGGTGGGCGTCGTCGACGATGCGCTTCAGGGTCCTCACGACCGCCGGGTGGGCGGGCTCGTAGAGGTGCGCGATGCGGTCGTTCCCGCGGTCGATCGCGAGCAGGTACTGGATCAGGTCGTTTGTCCCGACGCTGAAGAAATCGCACTGCTTCTCCAGGATGTCGATCGTCGCCGCGGCGCTCGGGATCTCGATCATCGCCCCGACCTCCATCTTCTCGTCAAAGGGCTGGCCGCGGGCGCGCAGCTCGCCCTTGCACTCCTCGAGGAGCGCGTTCGCGCGGGAGAGCTCGTCGGCGCCGCTGATCATCGGGTACATGAGCTTCACCGTCCCCAGGTGGCTCGCCAGGAGAACGGCGCGGAGCTGGTCCTTGAAGATGCCCTGGTTGTCGAGGCAGAACCGGATCGCCCGGTAGCCCATGAAGGGGTTGCTCTCCTTCGGGAAAAGGTCCGGGTCCGAGGTCATCGGCTTGTCGCCTCCCAGGTCGAGCGTGCGGATGATGACGGGATTGGGCGCCACGCCCTCGACGACCGCCTTGTAGGCGAGGAACTGCTCCTGCTCCGTCGGGATCCGCGAGCTGTTGAGGAAGAGGTACTCCGTGCGGAAGAGGCCGACGCCCTGGGCGAAGAACTCCCTTACGAGCGGCACCTCGTCGACCTTCTCGATGTTGGCCATCAGGGTGACGTTGACCCCGTCGAGGGTCACCGCCTTCTGGCGGTTCGCCTCGAGGAGCAGCACCTCGAAGGACTTCTTCTGGGACTGGATCTTCCCGTAGCGGAAAAGCGTCTGCTCGGACGGGTTGAGGATCACGATCCCCTCGTAGCCGTCGACGAGCGCCCAGTCGCCCGTCCTGACCCGCTTCGTCAGGTCGCGGACGCCGACCACGGCCGGCACCTGCATGGAGCGCGCGACGATGACCGCGTGGCTCGTCTTGCTCCCGGAGTCGGTGACGATCGCCAGGCCCGAGCCCTTGTCGATCCCCGCCGAGTCCGACGGCGACAGGTCGTTCGCGACGACGATCCGCCGCTCGACCAGGCGGCTGAGGGAGCTCTTCGCCTCGCCGAGGAGGTTCTGGAGGACCCGCTGGGCCACGTCGCGGATGTCGGAGGCGCGCTCGCGCAGGTACTCGTCGTCGATCTCGGCGAAGGCCTGGATGTACTTCTTCGAGACCATGTCGAAGCACGTCTCGATGTTCCTGCCGGTCGTCTCGAATTCGCGGATCGTCTCGGAGATGAGCGCCTGGTCCTCAAGGACGAGCAGGTGGGCGTCAAAGATCAGGGCTTCGTTTTTCCCCAGGCTCTTCTCGACCTCGTCCTGGATCTTCGAGATCTGCTGGCGGGTCACCAGGAGCGCCCGATCGAAACGCGCGATCTCGTCCAGGCGCTTGTCTGGATCCACCTGATACGCAGGAATTTCCACCTCGCTCTGGAGGTAGACAAAGATCTGGCCATAGGCGATGCCCGGCGAGGCGGCGATGCCCTGCACGATGATCTCTTCCTTGATGTTGGATTCCGACGCCATGGCGGTTAATTGGGCCCGGGAGCCGGGCCCCGGAGTCAAAGGGAGATCACGGCCCCCGGCGGGGTTTCGGTCAATGCGATTTACCGCGCAAAACCTACAGGGGCGCCGCACGGGGTCACGCGATGCGGCCATCGACGACAAAGGCCGACGGCCCCCAAGCCTCCCCGGCCCCCGCTCCGAGAGGGGCCGCATCTGCGCCGATGCGATCCCCGTTACAGCCCTGGAGCGGGGCGGATTCTTGGGGCCCCCGGATTTCGAGGTGGGCGGGCTCCCGAAAGCCGAGCCGCCCTTTCCCGATCTTCGGAGGCCGATCGCGCCCGCCCGTGTTCAGTAGTGGTACCGGAGTTGCGCGATCAACAAGGCGCCCTTCTCGATCCTGTAGAACATGCGATGCTCTTCAGTTATCCGCCGCGACCAGAAGCCCGAGAGAGCGTACCGGAGAGGCTCCGGTTTACCGATGCCGGAAAAGGGGCTGCGCATCGTATCCCTTATCAGTTCGTGGATCCGCCGGAGGGTTTTCCTGTCGGTTTCCTGCCAGTGCAGGTGATCTTCCCATCCTTCCGGCGCGAAAATGAGCCTCATTTTGCTGCGAGATTGAGCTTCCGCTCCACGCCCTTGCGCCGCGACAGGTGCTCGATGGCCGACATGAGCCTTAGCGCGTTGGCGGGACTGCGAAGCAAATGGGCCGTCTCCTCCAGCTGCTCGTACTCCTCCAGCGAGAGCAGCACCACCGCCTGGCCCTTGCCGCTGCGGGTGATGGTCACGGGAGTCCGGTCTTCGCAGACCCGGTCCATGGTCGATGCGAGGTTGGCCCGGGCCGAAGTGTAGGTGATCGCTTTCATGGGTACAGATAATGGTACATGTACAGCAATCTGTCAAGGTCCCCCGGCTGACGGCGCCTCTTCGGCTCGAATCCCCCTCGGGTACGGATCTGCCCCTCAAAGGCACATCGAAGGCGACCCGCGAGCCGATTCACCGCGAAGGGGCTCCGATCTCGCCGCGTTCTGTCAGGCGATGCGGCTTTCGACGACAAAGGCCGACGGCCCCCAGGCCTCCCGGACCACGGCCTCGATGGGCGCGGCGTTCGTGCTCTCGTCAAGGAGGAGGAAGCATGCGCTCCCGCTTCCGCTCATCCTTCCCGAGATCCCGAACCGGGCCCGGATGAGGTCGAGAAGCGCGGGAAGCGCCGTGAACTTGGAAAACGCCGCCCGCTCCATCGAATTGAAGAGGAGGCTGGCGGCCGGCGCCGACGGGTCGCCAAGCCACGAGGCCAGCATCGACTCGGCCCGCGCCGGGTCCACGTAGGCCCGGGGGGCCTCGGCCGCCAGCCTGGCGTAGGCCCAGGGGGTCGGGATCGGGAAGCCCGGCTTGAAAAGGAGAACCCGCATCCCGCGGATCCGCCGATAGGCCTCCTTCGGGAGCGGCTCCACCCGCTCGCCCCTGCCGCGCATGACGACGGGCACGCCCCCTAGGAAGAGGGCGCAGTCCGAGCCGACGGCCGAGGCCACGCCCAGGAGCCCGGCGTCGTCAAGGGGCCCTCCGGCGAGGGTGTTCAGCGCCAGGAGGGCGCTCGTCGCATCGCTGCTCGCCCCCCCGAGGCCGGCCCCCATCGGGATCTTCTTCCTGATTGAAAAATGGGCCCCGCCGGCCCAGCCGGTCGCCTTCGCGAAGGCGGCCGCCGCCTTCAGCACCAGGTTTGAGCCGTCGGTCGGGACCCGGGGATCGTCGACCTCGAGCGAGAACGCGCCCCCGCCCGCCTCGACCCGGACCGAGTCGCCCCAGGTGAGGGGCGCCGCAACGGACACGAGGTCGTGGTACCCGTCTGTCCTTCTGCCGGTCACGGCGAGGAAAAGGTTGATTTTGGCCGGGGCTTGAATGTCTTGGGCGCTCAATCTGACCGGAATCCTCGCCAAAAAAACGCCATGCGCCACGATTTTCCGTGTGGCACTTATGCCGACTTCCCTGTAGCCTGCCCTTCCCTCAGAAAGGTTTCCGACCCACCATGTCCCGTACCGCGGTCATTCTTCTAGCAGCCGGCGCAGGAAAGCGCATGGCGGGGGCCGTTCGCGACAAGGTGCTTGCAACCCTCGCTGGGCAGCCGGTCTTCGCGTATTCCGCGGCGGCGTTCGCGGCGAGCGGCGTGGCCGACTTTTACGCCGTCGTCTACCGGGACCGCTCCCAGATGACGGCCCTTTCCGCCTTTGCGCCGACGCCCTCGATCCTCGTGAAGGGCGGCCGCGACCGCCAGGATTCGGTCGCCGCCGCGCTCGCCGAGCTGCCGGGAAACATCGACTATGTGTTCATCCACGACTGCGCGCGGCCCCTCATCCGCCCCGAGCAGCTGATCGCCCTCCACAAGATCGTCCGGCGCGAAGAGGCCGTCTCCCTTGCCCACCGCGTCACGGACACGATCAAGGAGCACCGCGGCAAGGGCCGGCTGCGCGGGCTGGACCGCTCGCGGCTCTGGGCCATGGAGACGCCGCAGGTCTTCTCGAAGGCCCTGATCGACCGGGCCTACGCGCTCGTCGCGAGGAAGCGGATGCGCATCACCGACGATGTCGCCGCGGTCGACCTTGTCGGCCACCCGGTGGCGCTTCTCGAGAACGTCCACCCCAATCCCAAGCTCACGCTTCCCTCCGACCTGGCCCTGATCGAGTTCCTGCTGGCGCCCGGCGCCTGAGGGCCGGCTTTCCCCCCTATGCCCCTGCGAATCGGCCACGGATATGACATCCACCGGACGGCCGCGGGCCGGCCCCTCGTCCTCGGCGGAGTCAGGTTCGAGGCGGACTTCGGCCTCCTGGGCCACAGCGACGCCGACTGCGTCACCCATGCGATCTGCGACGCCTTCCTCGGCGCGGCGGGCCTCCCCGACATCGGGAATTTCTTCCCGGACACGGACCCCACCTGGCGCGGCGTCGATTCCCAGATTCTCCTGCGGCGCGTGATCCAGGTCCTTCGGGAGAACGGATGGCAGCCGGTCAATCTCGATGCGACCCTGATCGCCGAGAAGCCCAGGATTTCCGGGCGGATCGACGAGATGAAGGCCGCCCTGGCGTTTTCGACGGGGCTGCCCTCGGGGGCGATTGGAATCAAGGCCACGACGAACGAGGGCGTGGGCGACCTGGGCCGCGGCGTCGCGATCGCCGCCCACGCCGTCGCGTTGATAGAACGCACATGAGGCCGTCCGTCCGGGCGCTCGCCGCCCTCCTAGCGGCCTCTGTGGCGCTCGGGGGCTGCTCGCGCCGGGCCGATGTCCAGACGGGAGACGCCGCGCAGGTCCTCCACCGGGGAATCGGCCCGGACCTTCCCGACCTGGACCCCCACCTGTGGACCCAGACGAGCGACTACACGGTCCTCTCATCCCTCCTTGAGGGCCTGGTCGGCGAGGATCCGAGGAGCCTCGCGCCGGTCCCGGGCGTCGCCGAGAGCTGGGAGGTCTCCCCCGACGGGCTCCGGTACACCTTCCACCTGCGGGCGGACGCGCGGTGGTCGGACGGCCGCCCCGTCACGGCGGGGGACTTCATCGCCTCCTGGCGGCGGATGCTGACCCCTTCCCTCGGCGCCACGAACGCGAGCCAGCTCTACCTGATCCAGGGCGCCGAGGCCTTCAACAAGGGCGACTCCGACTTCTCCCAGGTGGGCCTTGCTTCCGGGGATGCGCGCACGCTTTCCGTGACGCTCGAGCACCCGGCGCCCTGGTTCCTCTCGTTTCTCAGCAGCCCCTCGTGGCTTCCGGTCCCCGTGGCGACGATCGCCAAATTCGGAGGCGTGGCGCAGCGGGGAAACCCGTGGGCCGTCCCCGGAAGGTTCGTCGGGAACGGGCCCTTCAACCTCCGGTCCTGGCACCGCGGCCAGGAGATCGTCGTCACGAAATCGCCGACCTACTGGGATGCGGCCCACGTTCGCCTCCAGGCGATCCACTTCCACGAGTTCGACTCCATCGACGCCGAGGAGCGCGCGTTTCGAGCGGGACAGCTCCACGTGACGGAAACGATCCCGCCCGACAGGATCGACGCCTACCGCAGGGACTCCCCCAAGCTCCTGCGGATCGATCCCCTCCTCGGGACCTATTTCCTGAGGGTCAATATCCGCCGGCCCGGGCTCAGCCAGTTCCGGATCCGGCGGGCGCTCTCGCTCGCCATCGACCGGCAGGCCATTGTCGAGAAGCTCCTGCGCGGGGGCGAGGAGCCCGCCGCCTCCTTCACCCCCCCGGGGCTCGGCGGCTACGCGCCCGATCCCGGCGCGGTGACGCAGACGGACCTCGCCCGCCGGCTCCTCGCCGAGGCGGGCTTCCCGGGCGGCGCCGGACTTCCCGCGTTCAACCTCCTCTACAACACCTCCGAAAGCCACGGGATGATTGCGGAGGCGATCCAGGAGATGTGGCGCCGCGAACTGGGTATCCAGGTCACCCTCGTCAACGCGGACATGAAGGTCGTCGAGGAGGCCCGGGCGGCGGGCGCGTACGACCTCCTCCAGTCCTCCTGGATCGCCGACTATGCGGACCCCTCCGCCTTCCTCGACGTCTGGCGCAGCGACAGCGGAAACAACTTCACGGGATGGTCGAACGCCGACTATGACGGGGACCTCTTTGCCGCGGCGAGGACCGCGGACCCCTCCGCGCGCAACGCCCTCTATTCAAAAGCCGAGCGGATCCTCCTCGACGAGGCTCCCGTCATCCCGCTCTACCACTACACCCACGTCTTCCTGATCCGGCCGTCGGTGCGCGGATGGAGCCCGACGCTTCTCGATCACCATCCCTACAAGGACGTCTGGCTCGGGGACGATTGAGCCCCGATCGGCGCCAACCGCTGCTCGCGGCCCAAATGAGATCGCCCTAAGGGCTTCGCCCCGCAACCGTTTAAGGCAATGCGGGCCGACGCTTCTTGCTTTCGGCCGGGGATCGGCGACCCTGGAGTCTCGTAATAGCGTAGGATGACAGCGGTTGGTGGATCTTCTTGTGATGATTCGAAACCCGATTACCGGGAACACTCTGACAGCAGACGAAGTATACGAATACATCACAATGAACTCCAAACTCTATGTCGGAAACATGGCCTTCAGCACGACCGAAGACGAACTTCGCGCCGCCTTTGGCCAGCACGGAACCCTGACCGACGTCTACATCGCCAATGACCGCGAGACGGGCCGCCCCCGCGGCTTCGCCTTCGTCACCTTCTCCACGGAGGCGGAAAGCAAGGTCGCCATCGAGAAGATGAACGGCGTAGATCTCGGCGGCCGCCAGCTGACCGTCAACGAAGCCCGTCCGAAGGAAGCATCAGCCGGCGGAGCCGGTCGCAGCTTCGACAGCCCGAACCGTCGCCCGGGCGCCTTCCAGGCCCGCGGCAACAGCCGTTACTGATAACGGGACCGGTTCCGGTCGAAAGATTTCAGGCGGGACGCCCAGGCGTCCCGCCTTTTTTTCTGCCGCGCGCCGTCGTTTCCGGCGCCTGCCCCAAACACGCCTTGTGCTCGGCACAAGTCGCGCCGTTGTTGGCGCGGAAAGTTTCAACGTTGCCAAGCACCTTGACCGTTTACCCCAGGGAAGGCTCAAAGCTTGGCGGGAGAGAGCAAAGACCTTATAGTTAGGAAGTGGAATGAACACCTTGATTGACACGGCTCGATCCGCCTCCTTTCGCGATGGGAAGATCGTGGTCGTTTTTGAAAGCGGCGTCGAAATTAGGTTTCCGGTGGCGACGAACCCGCGTTTGGCGAAGGCTAGTGCGAAGCAGCTGAACAATATCGAGATTTCGCCGTTTGGGCTGCATTGGCCGGAGTTGGACGAAGACCTGTCCTTTCGCGGTATCGTCGCGGGCAGCTTTGGCCAGGCAAAGAGCTTCGGGACGCAGTTTGGGTAACGCGGCTGTTTCGACTCCGCGCTTCTCTAGCCTAACGGATCCGACCTCTCCGTCTGTGGTGCCCCCCGCTGGTTCGGGCGGCGCGATCGGGCTCGGCCTCATCCGGAAGGAGCCCGGAACGGGGCCTACCGCTTCTTCCAGCGCTTCAGGGCGGCCCCGGTCGCGGAGTCCGCGCACGCCTCGATCGCGCCCCGGGCCCCCGCAAAGACGATGTCGCCGCCGCTCCGGCCTCCGCCGGGGCCCAGGTCGATCACCCAGTCCGCTAGGTTGATGACATCCAGGTTGTGTTCGATCACGAGGATCGTGTTCCCGGCGTCGCGCAGCTTAAAAAGGAGATCCATGAGCCTCTGGATGTCGATCCAGTGAAGCCCCGTCGTCGGCTCGTCGAGGATGTAGAGAGTCGGTCCCTGCTGGCGTTTGCTCAATTCGAGCGAGAGCTTTAGCCTCTGGGCCTCGCCCCCGGAGAGGGAGACGGCGGACTGGCCGAGTGCCAGGTAGCCGAGCCCCACCGCGTCGAGCGTCTGGAGCTTGTCGACGATGCGCGGGATGTTGCGGAAGAGCTGGATCGCCTCGCGGACGGTCATGTCGAGGACGTCCGCGATCGATTTCCCGTGAAAGAGGATTTCCAGGGTCTCGCGGTTGTACCGGCGGCCCCCGCAGCTCGTGCACGGCGCGTAGGCGTCCGCCATGAACTGCATGTCGAGCTTGATCGAGCCGTCGCCCTGGCACCGCTCGCACCGGCCGCCGCGCACGTTGAAGGAGAACCGGCTCGCCTTGTACCCGCGCACCCGCGCGAGCGGCACCTGGGCGAAGAGGTCCCTCAGGAGGTCGAGGAGCCCGACGAACGTGGCCGGGTTCGACCTCGGGCTCCTGCCGATCGGGTCCTGGTCGACCAGGACCAGCTTGTCGAAGAAATCGAGGTTCTCGATCGCGCGGTGCCGGCCCGGGAGGATTTTCGCCCCGTTGAGCCTCCTGGCGGCAGCGGCGGCCAGGATGTCGTTAACGAGCGTGCTTTTCCCCGAGCCCGAAACCCCGGTGACGCAGGTGAGGAGCCCCACGGGAAACCGCGCGTCGATGCCGCGCAGGTTGTGCTCCCTCGCCTCGCGCACGGTCAGCCATTCGCCGCTCGGCGCCTTCGTCGCCGCCTCCTTGTGGACGGACATCTTCCGCGCGAGGTAGGGCCCGGTCTGGGAATCGCGGGCGGGCTGCGCCGCGCACGCCGCGGGCGTCCCCTGGAAAAGCACCCTGCCCCCCTCGACCCCCGCCTCGGGCCCGAGTTCGATCAGCTCGTCGGCCGCCCACATCGTCTCCTCGTCGTGCTCGACCACGAGGACCGTGTTTCCCCGGTCGCGCAGCCCCTTCAGCTGGGAGAGAAGCCGGTCGTTGTCCTTCGGGTGGAGGCCGATGCTCGGCTCGTCGAGCACGTAGATGACCCCGATCAGCCCCATCCCGAGCTGGGTGGCGAGACGCACGCGCTGGGCCTCGCCGCCGGACAGCGTCGCATAGTCGCGGTCGAGGTTCAGGTAGCCGAGCCCCGTGTCGAGGAGGAACCTGAGCCGGCGCTCGATCCCCACGACGACCTCGCTGAGCGCCTCCTGGGAACCGAGCGTCGCGACGAGCCCCCCGGCGAAGGCGTGGGCCGCTGCGATGTCCATCGCCATGAACCCGGCAAAGCCCTTCTCCTCGCCCGGCGCCCCGATTCGGACGGCGGCGCTCCGCTTGTTGAGGCGCGAGCCCCCGCACTCGAGGCAGGGACCCGAGACCATGAAGGTCGAGAGGCGCGCCTGGAATCCCTCGCTGTCGGTGTCGCGGAAACTGTGCTCGATGTCGGAAAGGATGCCCGGAAAGGGCATCGCGCGGGCCTCGCGCATGCGCCGCAGCTTGAAGGCGAAGAGCCGGTCCCCGGTCCCCTCGAGGAGCGCCGCGCGGGTCTCCGCCGGGAGGTCCTTCCAGGGCTTCTCCGGGTCGAACGGGAGCTGCTCCGCCAGCTGCTTAAGGACGGCGTTGTGCTTGATGATCAGGTTCTTCCCCCCAATCCTCCAGGGCTTTATTGCGCCTCCCCTGACGGATTTCTCGGGGTCGGGGATGACGAGCTCGGCCACGGGCCGGAGCTTGCGGCCAAGGCCCCCGCAGGCCGGGCAGGCCCCCTCGGGATGGTTGAACGAGAAATGCCGCGGCGTCAGCTTCTCGAACACGTCGCCGCAGACGTCGCACGCGAGGTGCTGGCTTAGGCCGAGCTCCCTCCACGGCTCCTGCGCGCTCCGTTGCGCCAGCACGAAGGCCCGGTCGCCGCCCTCGCGGAACGCGAGCTCGAGGGAATCGGCGATGCGGCTCCGGTGCTCGGCGCCGGCCACCAGCCGGTCCACCACCACGTCGACCGGCACCTCCGAAGCTCCCGCAGGGATCAGGTTCGGCTCATCCAGCTCCCGGATGACGCCCCCGATCCGCACCCGCTGGAACCCGCGCTGGCGCAGCCGCGGGAGCTCGTCGCGCAGGACGCTCGGCTTCGCGCGGAGGACCGGCGCGAGGACCATGATCCTTTCGCCCGGGAACTCGGCGAGGATCCGGTTCACGTTGTCGTCAAGCGAGCGGCGCACGACGCGCCCCCCGTCCTTCGGGCAGCGCTGCTCGCCCGCGATCGCCCAGAGGAGCCGCGAATAGTCGGAAACCTCGGATACGGTGGCGATCGTCGTGCGGGGCGAGACATTGCCCGTCCTCTGCTCGATCGCCAGGACGGGCGAGAGCCCGTGGATGAAGTCGACGTCCGGGCGCTTCAGCTGGTCGAGCACCTGCCGCGCCTGGGTCGAGAGGCTCTCCATGTATTTCCGGTAGCCCTCGGCGTAGATCGTATCGAACGCGAGCGACGATTTCCCGGAGCCGCTCGGGCCCGTAATCACGACAAACTTCCCGCGGGGTATCCGCAGGTCCAAGTTCTTTAGGTTGTGCTCGCGCGCGCCTTTTACGTGGATGTGGGTCGCAGCCTCCATGATCGCAAACGTCAAACGTATCCAAAAGCGCCCCGGCGCAAACGCAATCGGCCGGTTTTCACGCGGCGCCGCGTGCATCCTCCTCGCCGCGGCGTGCGCCGCCCGCGCCTTGGCCGGGATGCCGGACGCTGCGGCGGTCGCGCTCCGGGACGGGGAGACGCTGACCTACAGCGTCCGCTGGGGATTCATCCCCTCGGTGGGGCGCATCAAGATCACCGCCGACAGGATCGGCGAGGGCAGTTCGGCGGTCATCCGCGTGACGACCACCACGTGGACGTGGGGCCCCGCGCGCGGGCTCTTCCCCTTCGACGGGCGCGGGGAATCCGTCTATGATGCGAGGACCGGGCGCCTCCTCTCGTCGAGCGAATGGAGCGCCTACCGCAACAAGGTCGTAAAGAATTCGATGATTTTCGACTACGCGAAGATGACCGCCCAGTACACCGATGAGATCCATCCGGAGAAGTCGCGCGTGATCCCGATGCCGAAGGGAGAGCCCTCCGACCTCATCCTGGCCCTCATCCGGACCCGCCACTGGAACCTCGCTCCCGGGCAGTCGCGCGACGCCCTTGTCCTCTTCCAGGACCAGTTCTACCCCCTGACGATCCGCGCCGAGACCGAGCCTGACTACGTGCTCTCGAACCTGGGCTATTTCCAGAGCGTCGTCCTGGTCCCCCGGATGGAGAAGACCCCCCCGAAGGGCATGTTCAAGCACGGCTCGACCGTTCGGGTCTGGATCGAGACCGATGACGACCGCCGACTTCCCGTCCGTTTTGAGGTCGGATTCATGTTTGGGACCGGAACGGCGACGCTCATGGACTACGACCCGCCAAAATAGCCTTGCTTTGGCTCTCTCCGAAAGGCTTAGTCAGCGGTTTTATTTCATGAAAGCCACTATCAAAACCCAAGGGCAGCAGTTCACCATCACGGAGGGGGACATCCTCATCGTGAACCGCTTCCCGAACACCTAGGCCGGCGCCACCGTCGAGATCAAGGACGTGCTGACGGCCGGCGAGGGCGCCGAATTCAAGGTCGGCAAACCCACCCTTCCCGGGGCCTCGGTTTCTGCCAAGATCCTCGAGAACAAGCGCGGAGATAAAGTCATCGTATTCAAGAAGAAGAAGCGCAAGGGCTACGAGCGCAAGCAGGGCCACCGCCAGGAGCTTTCCGTCATCAAGATCCAATCCATCAACCTCTGAGGAGAACCACGTCATGGCGCACAAGAAGGGTCAGGGAACCTCTGTCAACGGCCGCGAAAGCCATTCCAAGCGTCTTGGCATCAAGATGTTCGGTGGAGAGAAGGTCATCGCAGGCAACATCATCGTCCGCCAGCGCGGCACGAAGCACCATCCGGGCAAGAATGTCGGCGTCGGACGCGACTGGACGCTCTTTGCGCTGAAGGACGGCGTCGTCAAGTTCGACAAGGTTCACCGCAAGGTTTCGGTCGTTCCGGCGGTCTGAGGAAGTCCGGCGGACCTCGTGTGTCCGATCGCTCCAAAGAACTGCGGCGGCAAAAGGAGCTTCTCCTGGAGCAGCTCGCGTGGATCGATCGCGAGATAGCCGCGGAGGAGCGTAAACCCGGGGCGGCTCCCATGGCCGCGCCGCCGCCCCTCGTGTCCCCCGGCCCCCCGGGCGACGACCGGGACGCCGAGTCGATCCTCGCGGAATACCGCACGCCCGCCCCGTCGATCGCGCGGCAGACGAAACTCGGCTGCATCCTTTACTTTGCCGCGGCCATGGGGATGGTCGCCCTCGCCGTCCTCGCCCTCTACCTCCTCGCGAAGAATTCCCGGGCGCACTGAGGGCCCCGGCCCCTCAGGTGACGGAGGGATAGCTTCCGAGCCACTTCACCACCGGGCAGAACTTCGTCAGCTCGCCGAGCGCCGCCTTCATCGCCGGGTCCTCGTAGTGGCCCGTCACGTCGATGAAGAAGTAGTAGTCCCACGGGCGCTTCTTGCTCGGGCGCGACTCGATCTTCGAGAGGTTGATCCCCCGCTTGCCGAAGGGCATCAGCATCTTCAGGAGCGAGCCCGAGTGCGACGAGGCCTCGTCCCCGAGGGAGATCAGGAAGCTCGTGATGTCCTTGCCCCCGCCGACGGGGCCGGCCGGCGTGCGCCCGAGGACGAAGAACCGGGTCGTGTTGTCCGCCTTGTCCTGGATGTTGCGGACAAGGACCGGGACGCCGTGGTACGCCGCCGCAGTCTCGCTGGCGACCGCCGCCGCCTTCGGGTCCTCCTTGGCGATCTGGGCCGCGCGGGTCGTGCTCGAGGCCTCGACCTGCTGGGCGTGCGGCAGGTGGCGCTGGAGCCAGTGCCTGCACTGCGCCAGCGCCTGGTCCTTCGAGTAGACCCGCTCGATCTTGTCGAGCGGCGACCTCGAGACCAGCGCATGGGAAATCTCCAGATAGATCTGGCCGACGATCTTCAGGTCGCTCTCGACAAAGCTGTCGAGCGCCTCGCGCACGCTCCCCTCGGTCGAGTTCTCGATCGGGATGACGGCGTTGTCCGCCTCGCCCTTCACGACCGCGGTGAAGATGTCCTCGATCGTGCCCATCGAGTGGTAGTCGACGCTCGCGCCGAACTTCTTCATGGCCGCGGCGTGGGTGTTGCTCGCCTCGGGCCCGAGATAGGCGACGAGGAGCGGCTTCTCGAGCGCGATCGCCGCCGACATGATCTCGCGGTAGATGGCGCGCAGCGCCTCGTCCTTGATCGGGCCCTTGTTCTGCCCGCACACCTTCCGGATGACGGCGTCCTCGCGCTCGGGCACGTAGATCTCGCCGCCGGTCTTGCGCTTGATCTTCCCGATCTCGGAGGCGAGCGCCAGGCGCTTGTTGACGAGCTCGACCAGCTTCGCGTCGAGCGCGTCGATCTTCTTGCGGATGGGGCCGAGGTCCATCAGGGTGCGGCGGATTGCGCGGGGTCCGCCGGCGCCTCGGCGCTGGCGCCGAGGGCGAGCTCGTCGAGTCCCATGTCGGCGTCGTTCGGCGTGTGCCCGGCGGCGCTCCCCTTCAGCCACTCGTCTATCTGCCGCGACGACAGGACATCGGAGGCCGGGAGCTCGTCCAGCGACTTCACCCCGACAAACTCGAGAAAATGGTCGGTCGTGCCGTACTGGATCGGCCGGCCCGGGAGTTCCGCCCGGCCCACCACCGCGATCAGTTCCCGCTCGAGAAGCTTGGCGATGCCGGCGTCGGCGGACACGCCCCGGACCGATTCGATCTCCGCGCGCGTCACCGGCTGGCGGTAGGCCACGACAGCCAGCGTCTCGACCGAGGACTGGCTCAGCTTCACCGGGGGAGGCTCCTCGCGGAGGATGCGGATCCAGCGGGCGAACCGCGGGTGGGTCGCCAGGCGGTAGCCGCTGGCCCCGTCCACGAGGACGAGGCCGTCGTCGGCCGCCGCCAGCTCGGCCGCGATCTCGTCCATCACCTCGCGGATCTGGGTGGCGGTCACGAGCGTCGGGACCTCCTCGTAGAGGTCCGGCGAGTCCGGGGGTTCGGCGGGGGGCTCGGCGGCCTCCGGCGTTGGCGTTGGCGTTGCCGGGGCCTCGGGGGCCGGCGCCGGGGCGGCCTGGCGGTGGAACCGCTCGAAGGCCGACTGGATGTCCCGGGTCGCAAGCGGCTGGCTTGAGGAATAGAGCAGTGCCTTGAGCACTTTTTTCAGGTTGAAAGCCATGCGTGGGATCGGCCACGAGTGAATGGCCTGCCCGACACCCCATGCAACCACGAAAACACCGCTTGCCCGCCAACCCCGGCTGTGGTGTCCTCGCGTTTCGTCCATGAGCGCTCCAAAAGAACCGCTGCGGCGGCACTCCTCGATCGTTGTTGACGGACCTGACCGGTCCCCGAACCGCTCCATGCTGCGGGCCGTCGGCTTTGCCGACGCGGACTTCGGCAAGCCGATCGTCGGGGTCGCCTCGACCTGGAGCATGCTAACGCCGTGCAACATGCACATTGACCAGCTGGCCCGCGACGCGGCGGCCGGGGCGGACCAGGCCGGAGGAAAGGCCATCATCTTCGGCACGATCACGGTCTCCGACGGGATCAGCATGGGGACCCCGGGGATGCGCTACTCGATGGTGTCGCGCGAGGTGATCGCGGACTCGGTTGAGACGGTTGCGGGCGCGGAGGGCTTCGACGCCGTCGTCGCCATCGGCGGCTGCGACAAGAACATGCCCGGGTGCGTGATGGGGCTCGCCCGGCTCAACCGGCCCTCGGTCTTTGTCTACGGCGGCACGATCCTGCCCGGGATCCATCCCGGCACGAACAAGGAGTGCGACATCGTCTCGGTCTTCGAGGCCGTGGGCCAGTACTCCGCGGGCAAGCTGGACGAGAAGGGGCTCCGCGAGGTCGAGGCCTGCTCGATCCCGGGACCGGGCTCCTGCGGCGGCATGTACACGGCGAACACCATGGCTTCGGCGATCGAGGCCATGGGGATGAGCCTTCCGAACAGCTCGACCCAGCTGGCGATCGGGGCCGAGAAGCGCGACGACTGCAGGCGGGCGGGCGAGGCGGCGCTGTCGCTCCTTAGGGCCGGCATCCGCCCAAGGGACATCATCACCCGGAAGTCGCTCGAGAATGCGATCGCGGTCGTGATCGCCCTCGGGGGCTCGACGAACGCCGTCCTCCACCTCCTTGCGGTCGCCCACTCGGCGAACGTGAAGCTCTCGATCGACGACTTCACCCGGATCGGCAGGCGGGTCCCCGTCCTCGCGGACCTGAAGCCCTCCGGCAAGTACGGCGTCTCCCACCTTGTGCGCATCGGCGGCCTCCCCCCGCTGATGAAGATGCTCCTCGACCGGGGGCTTCTCCACGGCGACTGCATGACCGTGACCGGCAAGACGGTCGCCGAGAACCTGCGCGGCGTGGGGCCCTACCCCGCCGACCAGGACGTCATCCGGCCCTTCTCGAACCCGATCAAGCCGGACAGCCACCTGCGCATCCTCTACGGCAACCTGGCCTCGGGCGGCGCCGTCGCCAAGATCACCGGCAAGGAGGGCCTCAGGTTTTCGGGCAAGGCCATCGTGTTCGAGTCCGAGGAGGCGGCGCTCGCCGCCATCCTCGGGGGCCGCGTCAAGGCCGGCCACGTGATCGTCATCCGCAACGAGGGCCCCGTCGGGGGCCCCGGCATGCGCGAGATGCTCGCCCCGACGAGCGCCGTCATGGGAAAGGGCCTCGGCAAGGAGGTCGGGCTCATCACGGACGGGAGGTTCTCTGGCGGCAGCCACGGGTTCGTCGTGGGCCACATCACCCCCGAGGCCGCCGTCGGCGGCCCGATCGCCATCGTCAGGAACGGGGACCCCATCACGATCGACGCGGTCGGCAACTCGATCTCGCTCGACCTGCCCGCGAAGGAGATCCGGGCGCGCCTCAAGGCGTGGCGGCCCAGACGGCCAAAGGAAACCCGCGGCGCGCTCGCAAAATACGCGCGGCTGGTGGCGAGCGCCTCGGAGGGGGCCGTGACCGACAAGCATTTAAACAAATGAGCTGGAACCGATTCAAGGAGCACCGCTACCCCAACCACGCCCTCGGCGTCGCCCTCGACATAAGCCGGATCCCCTTCCCCGACGCGTACCTCGAGTCGATGGAGCCCAGGATCCAGGAGGCGTTCTCCCGGATGGCCGAGCTCGAAGGGGGCGCGATCGCAAACCCGAGCGAGAAGCGCAGGGTCGGCCACTACTGGCTCCGCGCCCCCGAGCTCGCCCCGACCCAGGAGATCCGCGACGAGATCACCTCGACCGTCGCCGCGATCAAGGAATTCGCGGGAAGGGTCCATTCGGGGGCCATTGCGGGCCCGAAGGGCAGGTTCAGGCACCTCCTCGTCATCGGGATCGGCGGCTCGGCCCTCGGGCCCCAGCTTGTCTCCCACGCCCTCGGCCGACCCGGCAGGGACCGGATGAAGGTGCACTTCTTCGACAACACCGATCCCGATGGCATGGACTACGTCCTCGCCGGACTCGGAAAGAACCTGGCCCGGACGCTGGTCGTCACGATCTCGAAATCGGGCGGCACGGTCGAAACCCGAAACGGCCAGCTCGCGGCCGCGGCGGCGTTCACGGCGGCGGGCCTCTCCTACCCGAAGCATTTTGTCGCCGTCACCGGAAGGGGCTCGAAGCTCGACCAGCTCTCGCAGTCCGAGGGCTGGCTCGCCCGCTTCCCCATGTGGGACTGGGTCGGCGGCCGCACGAGCGAACTCTGCGCCGTGGGACTCCTGCCGGCGGCCCTCCAGGGCATAAAGATCGATTCCCTGCTCGCGGGAGCCGCGGCCATGGACAAGGTCACCCGCCGCACGGTCACCCGCGAGAACCCGGCCGCGCTCCTCGCCCTCATGTGGTATTTCGCGACGGACGGGCGCGGTTCGAAGGACATGGTCGTCCTCCCCTACAAGGACCGGCTCCTCCTCTTCTCGCGCTACCTGCAGCAGCTCGTCATGGAGTCCCTCGGCAAGGAGTTCGACCTCGCGGGCAACGTCGTCAACCAGGGCATCGCGGTCTACGGCAACAAGGGCTCGACCGACCAGCACGCCTACGTCCAGCAGCTGCGCGAGGGGGTCAAGAACTTCTTCGTCACGTTCATCGACGTCCTGAAGGACCGGTCGGGCGGACGCGCCGAGGTCGAGCCCGGCATCACGGCCGGCGACTACCTCCACGGATTCTACCTGGGCACCCGCGATGCGCTGAGCGAGAAGGACCGCGGGTCGATCACGCTCACCCTTTCCGACGTCTCGGCGCGCTCGCTCGGGAGCCTGATCGCCCTCTACGAGCGGGTCGTCGGGCTCTACGCCTCGCTTGTCTCGATCAACGCCTACGACCAGCCCGGCGTCGAAGCCGGAAAGAAGGCGGCGACCGGGGTCATCGCCCTCCAGCTGCGCCTCGTCGCCGCCCTCAAGGCCGCTCCCGGAAGCGCCTTCACCGCCGAGGCCTTGGCCGCGCAGGTCGGCGGCGACCCCGAGACGGCGTTCAAGATCCTCGAGCACCTGGCGGCCAACGGCGCCGTCCGCCAGACTCTCGGAAACCCCTGGTTCGAATCGACCTACTCGGATATAGCACAGCCGACTTGCATCCCGGCCAAGGGGGCTTAATTTCCAACTGAATGAACACGCCCATGAAACGCGCGGCCGCCGTGCTCCTTGTCGCCCTCGGCGCCCTGCTCGCCGGGTGCTCATCGGACGCGCCCGTGGCTTCCTCGATACCCTGGAACCAGCCCGCGGACTGGGAGGGACAGATCCCGGGCATGACGGGCAGCGGCAGCCAAGTGCATTGAGTCCGGAGCCGGCGAATTCGTCGCTCACGGCCCAGCCGGGCCACCTCTACGTCGTCGCGACGCCCATCGGAAACCTTTCGGACCTTTCGGCCCGCGCCAGGGCGATCCTCGGCACGGTCGACATGATCGCCTGCGAGGACACGAGGACGACCGGCGCCCTCCTTGCGAGGATCGACGTGAAGCGCGAGCTCGTCGCCTATCACGAGCACAACGAGGTCGAGGCCGCCGAGTGCCTCGCCGGCCTGATCGCCTCCGGAAAGTCGGTCGCCCTCACCTCCGACGCGGGAACCCCGGGCCTGAGCGACCCGGGATTCAGGATCGTCCGGTCGTGCAGGCGGCGCGCGCTCCCGGTCGTCCCCGTCCCCGGGCCCGTGGCGTTCGCCGCCATCCTTTCCGCGAGCGGCCTGCCGACAAACGGCGTCCTCTTTGCCGGATTCCTGGCCCCAAAGTCCTCGGCCCGGACCGCGTTCTACGCGAAATACCGGGACTTCGACTACACGATCGCCCTCTATGAGAGCTGCCACCGGATCCAGAAGGCGATGGACGACCTCGTGGCCACGCTGGGGCCCGACCGAATGGTCTGCGTCGCCAAGGAGGTGACGAAGCTCCACGAGGGCTTCTGGGTCGGAACGGCCGCCGACGTGAGGGAGCGCCTTTCGAAGGCGAGCCTGAAGGGCGAGTTCACGCTTCTGATCGCCCCCGGGGACTTCAGGCTCTAGAACCCCGGGCCATGCGAGCAGCCATCGTCGACGTCGGGAGCAATTCGATCAAGCTCTTGGTCGCCGACCGCGGGCAGACGGGCGTCATTGGTGAAGTGCTCTCCAGGACGCTCGAGGTGCGGATCGGATCCGGGATAGGCTCCGAAAGCCCGAGCCTCGGCGAGGAGGCGATCGCGCGGGGGGTGGCCGCGGTCACGGAGCTCGTCACCGAGGCGAGGCTGCTCGGCGCCGACCGCCTTTCGGGGGTCGCGACGAGCGCCGTCAGGGACGCCTCGAACGGCGCGGAATTCATCGAGCGCGTAAGGTCTGCCGCCGGCATTGAGCTGCGCATCCTTTCCGGGCTCGAGGAGGCGGACGGGATCGGCCGCGGGCTGACGACCGATCCGGCGCTCGCCGGACTCAGCGACTTTCACGTCTATGACCTCGGCGGCGGGAGCCTCGAATGCCTGTCCTTCAAGAGCCGGCGGGTCGAGCGGGCGGTCAGCCTGCCGCTTGGCTGCGTGCGCCTGACCGAGATGCTGGTCGCAGACCCCACCGATCCCCTCCCGGACGCCGATGCCGAGCGAATCCGCGCCCACGTGAAGGAGGTCGTCACCCGCTCGGGTTTCCCGCTTCCCGTGCCGCCCGGCTCCGGCGTCGTCGGCACGGGGGGCACGCTGACGACCGTCCGCTCGATCCAGGCGGCGCGCACCGGAACCGGATTTGCCCGGTCTGACCCGCTGATCCCGGTCTCGTGTCTTCGGGATGTCCTCCGCCGGATCGGCTCCCTTCCCGTGGGAGCGCGCTGCAAGATTCCGGGGCTTCCGGCCTCGCGCGCCGACGTGTTCCCGACGGCGCTCGTGACGCTCTTGGCGCTCGCCGACCTGGGGGATATCCGGGCGTTCCGGCATTCGCTTCGGAACCTGCGCTGGGGCCTGGCCGCGGCACTTCTCGCCTAACGGGCACCTGAAGCATTACCGAGGTCGTACTTTGGGCAGGTTCGACATGGGTTAGGGGTTGCGGGTGGGGTTTACAGATCGATGCTAACCACTTAGCGTCGCTTGATGCTTCACGCTACCTTCAGCCGTAGAGGAGGGAAAGCGCGATCCGAGGCCAAAACCATCGCCAACCGTGCGAAGGCGGCTGCGTATTGGGCGCGGGTTCGATCCGGCGAAATTCCTGCACCGAAGCGGTATAGAAAGCCCCCGTCCTTGGAGAAGATCGCCGAGGTGCTGGAGCCCTATTGCCGGGAAAGGGGGATCACCCGTGTCCAGGTCTTTGGCTCGGTTGCGCGCGGTCAGGCCCGCCAGGGAGGCGATGTGGATTTGATCGTGACGTTCGCCCCAGGCAGGGAGCCTCGCGGTCTCCATTTTTACGCGATCCCCAACCAGATGGAGGCGCTCCTGGGGGTGCCGGTCCAGTTGATGACGGAGGAAACCTTGGCTGAAATCACAAATCCCTTTCTCAAGAACTCCATTGTAAAGGACGCCCGTGAAATCCTCGCCCTCTGACGACGCGTTTACTCAAGATCAAAGTTCCCCCCTCACTTCCTTCCCAAGAATGAGTCGCGACTAGCGCCCGCCCGCCCGCCTCGGGAGGCCCTTTTTCAGCGCCTTAATCTGCGCCTTGAAATCCGCCGGCAGCGGCGCCCTGAAGTCGAGCGCCTTGCCGGTCACGGGATGCAAAATCGCCAGGCGCGCGGCGTGGAGCATCACGCGCGCGGGCTCCGTCGTCATCCGCGTGTTGGCCTTCCATCCGTACGCCGAATCCCCGAGGAGCGGGTGCCCGATCGAAGCGAGGTGGACCCGTATCTGGTGCGTGCGGCCCGTGTGGAGCGTGCAGCTTAGGAGCGCAGCAAGGTCCCCGTAGCGCTCGACGAGCGCCCAATCGGTCCAGGAGGAGCGCCCGCGACCCTCCTCGACGACCGCCATCTTGTGGCGGTGCCTCGGGTTCCGGCCGATCGCCTTGTGGATCGATCCGCTCATGAGCCGGGGCACGCCCGAGACGAGCGCCAGGTATTCCTTCGAAACCGTCCGCTCGGCGAACTGCCGGGCGAGCTCCCGGTGCGCCGCGTCGGTCTTGGCGACCACCATGACGCCCGAGGTCTCCCGGTCTAGCCGGTGGACGATCCCGGGCCTCTCGACGCCGCCGATCCCGCTCAGGCTCCCCGCGCAGTGGGCGAGGAGCGCGTGGACCAGCGTGTCCTCGCGGGTTCCGGCCCCCGGGTGGACGACCATCCCGGCAGGCTTGTCGACCGCGAGGAGCGCCTTGTCCTCGTAGAGGATCTCGAGCGCAATATCGACCGCCCGGAGCTCGTTCGGGAGCACGTCCGCGAAGGAGAATTCGAGCACGTCGCCGGCGTGCACGCGGGTCGAGCGCTCGATCGGCCTGCCCCGGAGCGCAACGAGGCCCGAGTCAAACGACCTCTGGAAGGCGACGCGGCTGTGCTCGGGAAAGGCGAGCGCGAGCGCCTTGTCGGCCCGCGCGGTCCTCGTCTCGGGCGGCACCGTGTGCCGTTGGATTTCGCTCATGCGGCAATCCGGTCTATCTCGGCAATCCGGCGGCGCCGGACGGTCTCGGGGACATCGGCGACCCTCCAGCCGCTGCGGGCGACCTCCGCAAGCTCGGCGCGCGTGAAGCCGCCCTCGCGGGCGAGCGCCAGGTATTCGTCGGTCAGCGTGTTTCCGAAGCTGAGCGGGTCGTCCGTGCTGACGGTGCAGTTGACCCCGGCCCGCATCAGGGCGCGCAGCGGGTGCGACGCGATGTCCCTTACGACCCGTAGTCCCACGTTGCTGAGCGGGCAGACGTCAAAGGTGACGCCCTTCTCGGCCGCGAGCTTCACGACCGAGGGGTCCTCGATGCTGCGCACGCCGTGCTGGACCCGGCGGACGCCGAGCTCCTCGATCGCCTCGCGCACCCTCGCCGGCCCGTCGAATTCGCCGGCGTGGCACTTGGTCACCTTGCCGGCCCTCCTCGCCCGCTCCCAGATCCGGGCCGACCAGGGCTCCGTCGGCATCTGTTCAAAGCCGTGGAGGTCGATCCCGTCGAGCTCATCCCAGTCCTCGAGGCTGTCGATCACCGGCCGAAGGGAGCCGTCGTAGGCGTTGCGCAGGAGGCCGGCAAAGACGCGGACCTCGATCCCCGGGGGGACCGCGGACTTGATCGCGCGGATGATCTCGGTCCCGGGCACCTTGATGAATTCGGTCACCGCCAGGTGGAAGCTCGTCTCGACGTAGCGCACGTTCTGGCGGACGTGCTCGGCGAAGATGACGCGGGCCGCCTCGTGGTAGCGCTCCGCGCTCGTGAACCAGGGAAGCGCGTGGTCGAGGAGCGTCTTCTCGAAATCCGGGAACGACGGGTAGCGGTAGGATTTCCGGCGGAACTGCGGGTCCGCCTTGTAGGCCACGGGGTCGAGGGGCCTCAGGAGGCTGTCGTAGGGAAGCGCCCCCTCGACATGGAGGTGGGTCTCGGTCTTCGGGAGCGCCTGGACAAAGGCGTCCAGGTTGGCGGGGTTGTTTTCCATACCCATCAACGAATCCGTATTCGTCGATATGTTCAAGTCTAACCCGCGAGCAGGTATTCCGGGTTAAGCTTGTGGAGGGACTTCGGCACGAAAAGGCCGTCCTTGCGGACCAGCTTCCCGTCGAAGTGGATCTCGCCGCCGCCGTATTCGGGGCGCTGGATGCAGACCATGTCCCAGTGGACCTGGGACTTGTTTCCGTTGCCGCATTCCTCGTAGGCCTGGCCCGGCGTGAAATGGAACGAGCCGGCGATCTTCTCGTCGAAGAGGATGTCCCTCATGGGCTCCAGGATGTGCGGGTTGAAGCCGAGCGCGAACTCGCCCACGTAGCGGGCGCCCTCGTCGCTGTCGAGGATCTGGTTCAGCTTGCGGGTGTTGTTGGACGTCGCCTCGACGATCCTGCCCTTCCTGAAGGTCAGGCGGATGTTGTCGAAGGACGAGCCGAGGTACACGGTCGGCGCGTTGTACTGGACGACGCCCTCGACGGAATCCCTGACCGGGCAGGAGAACACCTCGCCGTCCGGGATGTTGTAGCGTCCGCCGCACTCCTTGGCGCCGATCCCCTTGATCGAGAAGCGCAGGTCGGTGCCCGGGCCCGTGAGGTGCACCTGGTCGGTCTCCGCCATGAGCTCCTGGAGCGCCTTCATGCCCGGCTTCATCCGCGCGTAGTCGAGCGTGCAGACCCGGAAATAGAAGTCCTCGAAGGCCTCGGTGCTCATGGAGGCCTGCTGGGCCATCGCCGGGGTCGGCCACCGGAGCACGACCCACTTCGTCTTGTTCACCCTCCGGTCGATGACGGGCTTCATGAGCCGGCTGACGAGCTGGACGGACGCCGACGGGATGTCCGACGCCTCGAAGATGTTGTCGGATCCGCGCAGCGCGATGTAGGCGTCCATCTGCTTCATGCGCAGAAGCTCGACCTCGGCGTGCGACGCGAACTGGGCCTCCTCGGCGCCGATCGAGAGCTCGCGGGTGATCCTCGCCCTGTGGATCTGGACGAAGGGATAGGCGCCCCGGCTTCGGGCCGCGCGGACGAGCGCGATCACCATGGCGTCAGGGACGTCGAACGCGTCGATGAGGACCCTTTCCCCCTTCTTCAGCGCGGTCGAGTATCCGATCAATCCTTCCGCAAGCTCGGTGAAACGGGTGTCGATGATCATGGCTTGGGGCTAGTAACGTCCGGGGGAAAGCTCCCCGCAAGAGCGTTTTGCGGAAAGCAGATGCGGCCGACGGCCTCGTCAAAGTCGGCGGCGCCGCGGATGATCTCGATCTCGAGGCGCAGGTAGTAGACCGGCAGCGGGCTGCCGCCCGGGTCCGCGATCCGGACGGCGTCCTTTTCGGTCGTCACGAGGCATTCGGCGCGCTCGCGCTCGGCGGCCTGGTAGAGATCCTCCAGGTCCTCGGGCGTGTAGCGGTAGTGGTCGAGGAAGCGCTCGCGCCCGACCAGGAGGGCGCCCAGGTCCCGCAGGAACTTCTCGAAGCTCTCCGGCGTCGCGATCCCGCTGAAGGCGAAGATGCGGCGGCCCTTGAGCCACTCGAGCGGCTCCCGGCCGGCGGCGGCCCCCGTCGTCGAATCCAGGCGCTGCAGGTATTTCGGCCGGTGCGCGCATTCGATGATGTCGGCGTCGGGCTTCTGCCGGGCGATCAGGGCCTCGAGCTCTGGGTCGCGCAGGCCGTTCGATTTCGTCAGGAAGATGTAATTGGCGCGCCGCACGTGCTTGATCGGCTCCCGCAGGATCCCCCTCGGGAGCAGGTGGCCGTTGCCGAAGGGGTTCGTCTTGTCGACCAGGAGGAGGTTGAGCCTGCCCTTGAGCGGCAGGTACTGGAACCCGTCGTCCAGGACCAGGGTGTCGCATCCGTATTTCTTGATCGCGAACGCCCCGGCCTTGACGCGGTTCTTGTCGACGAGGACGACGACGCCCGGGAGATTGCGGGCGAGCATGTACGGCTCGTCGCCGGCCTCCTCGCTGTCGAGGAGGACATTCTGGCCGTCGCTCACGATCCGCGGCGGCGGCTCGTCGGTGTGCGTCAGGGCGTACCAGGCCTTCTTCCAGAAGGGGGGCGTCTTGCTCTTGTAGCCCCGGCTCAGGATCGCGACCTTCCGCCCCCTGTCCCGGAGCGCCTTGGCGAACTTCTCGACGACCGGGGTTTTCCCGGTGCCCCCGACCGTCAGGTTGCCGACCACGACGACCAGGCAGCCGAGGGGATGGTCCCGCAGGATCCGGTTGCGGTAGAGCCAGAGGCGCAGCTGGACGATCCCGCTGAAGAGCCACGAGAGCGCATGGAGGAGCGATCCGTAGACGACGGCCCCGGTGTCCGCCCGCCGCCCGAGGACCACGTCGACCGTGTAGAGCTCGAACGCTTGGAATTTTCTTTTTAGCCAGGACGGCGACATGGAAGGGAGGGCCGGGGCGGGCCCCCCAAGAGGGAATGAAGGTTGACGCCGCGGCCCACGTAAACTGTTTTCAACTCTCCACGCGGATCAACCATGGCCTACAAACTCTTCATCCCCGGCCCGATCGCAGTATCGGAAAAGACGCTTCGCGCAATGGCGCAGCCCATGATCGGTCATCGCAGCACGGATTTCGTGGCCCTCTACCAGGCCATCCAGCCCGGGCTGCAGACCCTGTTCGGAACCAGCGACCCGGTCTACCTCTCGACCAGCAGCGCCTGGGGCGCGATGGAGGGATCGATCCGCAACGTCGTCGGGCGGAAGGTGCTCAACTGCATGAACGGGGCCTTCTCGGACAAGTGGAACGATGTCTCGCTGCGCTGCGGCAGGCAGGCGACGGCGCTCAAGTTCGAGTGGGGCCAGCCCGTCGACCCCGCGGCCGTGCGCGCCGAGCTCTCGAAGGGGGGCTATGACGCGGTCACGCTCATCCACAACGAGACCTCGACCGGGTGCATGAGCGACCTGGGGGCCGTGATGTCCGTCCTTCGAGAATTCCCGGAGGTCATCTCCATTGTCGACGTCGTGAGCAGCTTCAGCGCGCTCCCGATACCAAAGGACAAGCTCGGGATCGACGTCATGATCACCGGCTCGCAGAAGGCGCTCGCCCTGCCGCCCGGCATGGCGCTCTTCTCCGTCTCAAGGCGAGCCCGGGAGCGCGCGGCCTCGACGGCCGGCCGCGGCTACTATTTCGACTTCGTGGAATTCCAGAAGAACCACGAGAACGGGATGACGCCGAGCACGCCGGTCATCCCGCTCATCTACGCCCTGCGCTCGAAGCTGGAGGACATCGAGGCCGAGGGCCTCGAGGTGCGCTACGCCCGCCACGCCCGGCTGAACGCGGCCGTCCGTGCCTGGGCCGGCGCAAAGGGCTTCAGGCTCTTCCCGAGGGAGGGCTACGGCTCGGTGACCCTCAACTGCTTCGCGAACAACCTGGGTTACGACCTGCCCGCGCTCAACAAGCTCCTCAAGTCAAAGCACGGCCTCGTGATCGACGGCGGCTACGGCAAGCTGAAGGGCAAGACCTTCCGGATCTCGAACATGGGAGACGAGACCGATGCGACGATCGCCGCCCTCATCGCGTCGCTCGACAGCGCCCTCTCGGAAACCCCTAAAGCCGCGGTTTAGCCCCCTGTTCATAAAACTAATACTTGAAATATCGGCCCGCGGAGCCTATCGGCTCGCGCCTTCATGAAGTCACTCATCATCGCGGAGAAACCGTCGGTCGCGGCGGATCTCGCGCGCGCCCTCGGCAAGGTCCCAAAGAAAGGCGACCATTTTGAAAACGACGACTATGTCATCTCGTCGGCCGTGGGCCATTTGGTCGAGCTCCAGATGCCGGAGGACATCGACAAGAAGAAATACGGGTTCTGGCGGCTGGACGCGCTCCCGATCATCCCCGAGAAATTCCAGCTGAAGCCGATCGCGGATTCGAAGGAGCGCTTCGACCACCTGAAGAAGCTTCTCGGGAGAAAGGACATCGAGGGGGTCGTCAACGCCTGCGACGCGGGCCGGGAGGGCGAGCTCATCTTCACGTACCTCTACCAGCTGACGAAAAGCAAGCTGCCGGTGAAGCGGGCCTGGATGCAGACGATGACGCAGGAGGGGATCCGCGAGGCGTTCCGCAACCTGAGGGACGGCGAAAAGATGCGCGGGCTCGCGGACGCGGCGCGCTGCCGCAGCGAGAGCGACTGGCTGATCGGCATCAACGGGACCCGCGCGCTGACGAAGCGCATGTTCGGCTCGAGGGCCGGCAACGTGGCCTCGGTCGGGCGGGTGCAGACCCCCACCCTCGCGATCGTGTACGCCCGCGAGCTCGAGATCCGGAACTTCAAGCCCCGCGCCTACTGGCAGATCACGGCCGAGTTCCAGGTGTCCAAGGGGACGTACGAGGGGATCTACCAGAGGCCGGACTTCAAGAGGTCCGAGTCGGACGAGCACGACCGGATCGACCGGGTCTGGGACAAGGCGGCGGCCGAGGCGATCTTCGAGGCCTGCAAGAGGGACGCGGACGCGCTCGTCCGCGAGGAGAGGAAGGCCAGCACCCAGGCGTCGCCCCGCCTCTACGACCTGACGACCCTCCAGCGGGAGGCCAACAACCGCTTCGGCCTCTCCGCCAGGAGAACCTCCCAGATCGCGCAGGCGCTCTACGAGCGCCACAAGATGATCACGTACCCCCGGACGGACTCCCGCGCGCTCCCGGAGGACTACATCCCGACCTGCCGCCAGGCGCTCCTGAACCTCCAGGGGGACCTTGCGGCCCACGCGCACACGGTGCTCGAGAACCAGTGGCTCGGGCCCAACAAGCGCATCTTCAACAACGCCCAGATTTCCGACCACTTCGCGATCATCCCGACTGTCGAGACCCCGAAGCCCCTCGAGGACATGGAGGCGAAGATCTACGACATGATCGCCCGCCGGTTCGTGGCCGTGTTCCACCCCTCCGCCGAGTTCGACATCACCACCCGGATCAGCACGGTGGCGGGCCACGACTTCAAGACCGAGGGCAAGGTCCTCACCTTCCCCGGATGGCTCGCGGTCTACGGGAAGACGAGCTTCGACGAGGCGGCGCCGGCCTCGCCGGACGCGAAGACGCTCCCCGCGCTCGACAAGGCGGACGGCGCCCCGCCGCACGCCAAGGCCTTTGACGCCCAGCTCCACGAGGAATCGACCCGGCCGCCGCCCCGCTACACGGAGGCCACGCTCCTGTCGGCCATGGAGGGCGCCGGGAAGCTGGTCGAGGACGACGAGCTTGCCGAGGCCATGAAGGAGCGCGGCCTCGGGACGCCGGCGACGCGCGCCGAGACGATCGACGGGCTCATCAACACCCGCTACATCGAGCGGCACCAGCGCGAGCTCGTGCCGACCCCGAAGGCCGAGCAGATCCTCCAGTTCCTGACCGCGGTCAAGGCCGAGGCCATCACGAGCCCGGCGATGACGGGCGAATGGGAGTTCAAGCTCCGCCAGATGGAGCACGGCAACTTCCCCCGCGAGAAATTCATGGCGGAGGTGGTCGAGACGACCGAGGGGATCGTCGAGCGCGTGAAGTCCTTCGAGGAGGACGACTCCGCGGCGCGAGAGACGGACATCCTCTCGCCGACCGACGGCAAGCCGCTGATCGAGACCCTGCGCGGCTACAAGTCGAAGGACGGAGAGCTCATGATCTACAAGGTCATCGGCAACCGGAAGATGGCCGAGTCGGAGGTGAAGGACCTTCTCGTCAACGGCCAGATCGGGCCCCTGGACGGCTTCCGCAGCAAGGCGGGCAAGCCCTTCAGCGCCGTCCTCCGCTACAACAAGGAGGAGAAGAAGGCCGAGTTCGTGTTCGACGGGCAGCGCGACGCGAACGGCGCCGTGAAGATCGATTTCACGGGGCTCGTGCCCGTGGCCGAGGCGCCGTCCCCGCGCTTCCCGCCGGGCAGCCAGGTCTACGAGACCCCCCAGAGCTATGTTGTCCGGAGCGTGGCGAACGGCGAGGACAAGGTCCTCGTCCGGTGCTCGCGCAGGATCCTCTCCCGGGACATCCCGCTTGAGCAGTTCATGAAGATGCTCGCGACCGGCAAGACCGACCTCCTCGAGAAATTCTGGAGCCAGCGGACCCGCCGGCCCTTCAGCGCGTTTCTCGCCCTGAAGGAGGACGGGAGCACGGGCTTTGAGTTTGCGCCCCGGGCCCCCAAGGACCCGAACGCCCCAGCCCGGGGGCGCCGGGGAAGGGAAAAGCCCGCCGAGGCCAAGGCCGAGCCCCCGGCCTAAGCCGGTTGACTCGAAGGCCAGGGAAACCTTCACTGTCCTGGCGCGTCATTAGCGCTGCACACCCGACGTGAAATCCCCCACCACCCTCCTTGTTGCCGTCCTGGCCGCCGTCGTCATCGCGGTCGGGGTCCTGGCGTTCACCGAATACCGCGAGCTGGTCGTCCTGCGCGCACAACTCGCTGATAACAATGCGGCTGCATTGGCCAAGAAGCTGGCCGCCGCCCAAAAGACAATCCGGGACCTCGAGAACCGCCTCGCCGCCATGAGGGGCCGCGGGATGCGCGCCGAGGATGTGGCGGGCGAAGGCGCCGACAATGCCGGCGCCAACGGCAGGGGCCGCCCCGGCGGCCGTTGGGGGGCGTTTGCCGCCATGGCCTCGGATCCCCAGTTCCAGAAGCTGATAGCGATCCAGATGAAGGGCCGCATCAGCCAGACCTACGGCGCCCTTTTCAAGTCGCTGAACCTTTCGCCGGACCAGCTTGCGCAGTTCCAGGGCCTCCTCGCGGACAAGCAGCAGGCGCTCATGGACGTCATGCAGGCGGCCAGGGAGCAGGGCATCAACCCGAGGACGGACCCCTCCGGATTCGCGACCCTCGCCAACCAGGCCATCGCGCAGACCGACCAGCAGATCCAGCAGGTGCTTGGCGACGCCGGCTTCCAGCAGTACCAGCAGTACCAGCAGACCCTTCCCGAGCGCAATGTCATCAATAGCCTCCAGCAGCAGCTGAGCTATTCGCAGACCCCCCTCACCGACGACGAGGCCAACCAGATGATTTCGCTCCTCGCCCAGACCCAGCCCCAGCGGGCGGGCAACGGGACCAGCGGCACCACGAACGGCGGCGACGGCGGACCCGGCATCATGAGCCTGGTCAACGGAGGCGGAAACGCACGCGTGACCGACGACGCCATCGCGCAGGCCCAGGGCGTCCTTTCGGCGCCCCAGGTCAGCGCCCTCCAGCAGATCCAGCTTCAGCAGCAGGCCCAGCAACAAATCCAGCAGCTAATGCGTTCGGCAAATCAGGGTAATGGTGGGGGATCGCCTTCGCAGGGAACGCCTTCCGCTCCGGGTTCCGGCGCCACGACGGGCGGCGGACGGGGCTGAATTCGGTTTCGATTGATTAATACTCTTGAGAGGGCGCCTCGGCGGGCCGTAGGCTGAGTATCCTCTTATGATCGTCACCACCGCGCAGCTCTTCAAGCACGCCTACGGCAAATACGCCGTCGGAGCTTACAACATCAACAATGCGGAGCAGGCCATGGGCCTGTTTCGCGGCTGTATCCAGTCGCAGGCGCCCTTCATCATCCAGATTTCCAAAGGGGCCCGCAAATACACCGACAAGCGGATGCTCGAGGCGATCATCCGCGCGGCGGCCGAGATATTCCCCGAGGCGATCTTTGCCGTCCATCTGGACCACGGCGACGAGGAGACCTGCTATGATTGCATCAAGTCGGGCTTCTACAGCTCGGTGATGATCGATGCCTCCCACGAGCCCTACGAGAAGAACGTCGCGATCACGAAGCGCGTCGTCGACGCCGCGCACGCCAAGGGGCTTTCCGTCGAGGCCGAGCTCGGCATGCTGGGCGGCGTCGAGGAGGACATCAAGGTCGAGGACGGCCACGCCACCCTCACGAACCCGGTCGAGGCCCAGGATTTCGTCAAGAAGACCGGCTGCGATTCCCTCGCCTGCGCGATCGGCACAAGCCACGGAGCCTACAAGTTCAAGGGCCGCCAGTCCCTCCATTTTGACGTCCTAAAGAAGATCCAGGCGCTCCTCCCCGGCTACCCGCTCGTGATGCACGGCTCCTCGTCGGTGCCGAAGTCCGAGGTCGACCGGATCAACGCCGCGGGCGGCAACATGCCGAACGCCGTGGGCGTCGACCCGAACGAATACCTCCCGGCCGCGAAGCTCGGCGTCACGAAGGTGAACATCGACACCGACGGGCGCCTCGTCTGGTGCCGCGTCCACCGCGAGTTCTTCCGCGACAAGCCGAACGAGTTCGATTTCCGCCCGCCGGGCAAGATCTTCATGGACGAGTACGCGAAGTTCATCGCGAGCCGCAACGACTACCTCGGTTCGTCCGGAAAGCTCGCGGATCTGCGCGCGTCGCTCGGCAAGTAAGCCGGGGTCGGCAATCTTTCGAAGGCCGGCGGGCGTTTGCGCCCGCCGGCCTTTTCTTTTCGCCCGTCGAACCCGGGCGGCCCTTTCGGGCAGCGGTCGGCGCGGGACCGACCGCCCTGCAGATCGGGCCCTCGAAGGGCTCGCCGCATCGGCCGTTTTCACGTATCCGATTTGTTATTACCCCATCTAATCCATGCCCTAAAGACGCCTTAACAGGGCCGCCCCGCCGTCCGTCCCCCCGGGGGGTTCCCCGTCGCGGGCGCACTCACCCGTCCTTTCCCGCGCGGCGCCCAGCACTGCGGCGTTTGGCGCAAGCCGATCGGAGCCTGCGTGCTTGCAACCCTCCGCCCTGCGCCGCGAGAATCCGCGGCCCGTAGCGTGGGAGCCTGCCGATAGGGGTATTGGGTGGAACCGGTTCGATTCAGCGTCCGGTTTTCGAAACAGACCCATATGCCTGTCATGGCGGAAGGACGCCGGGCCCAACCCCTATGAGTTTTCGCATGCCCTTCCGGCTGTTTTGCCGCGCCCAGATTGGGTGCTGCGCCCTGCTCTGCCTGGCGGCGCCGTCCGGCGCCCTCTGCGCCTCCGCATCGGGCCGGAGCCAGGCTGGCACCGTCACCCGGGTGGTGCTGACCGGCGCTGAACTGGCGGCACCCCAGCGGGCGAACTTTGCCCTGAAGCTCCGCAACTACGGGGAGCTTCGCGCGCGGGTCGGGCGGGGCGAGGTCATTTCGCTCGCCGAACTGACCGATCGGTATTTTCCGAGGCGCGAGGCCTGGGCGAGGGTCGCGGCCTGGGCCACCGAACACGGCTTCACGGTGCAGCCCGAGGACCCGACCCACATGACGGTATTCGCGCGGGCCCCCGTGGGGACGGTGCAGCAGGTCCTCCGACTCGAGTATGTCCGCATGATCGGCACCGACGGGAGAGAGGTCACCTCGACGGCCGGCCGGCCGGTGATCCCCCCGGAACTGGCCGACTGCGTCTCGGGCATCTGCGACCTGCGGCCGCACCTCAAGGCCCGCCCCCGGCAGTCCGCGCCGCTTACCGTGACGTCGGCAGGCGGCGCCTACCTCGCGCCGCAGGCCCTGCGGCAGGCTTACGGCATCACCAGCCCAGGGATGGACGGGTCCGGCCAGACGATCGTCATCCTGGAGGACGACGCCGTGAATCCGGCGGACTTGACCGCATTCTGGACCCAGAGCGGCCTGCCCACGACCCTGGCGCAGTTCACCGAGCTCGACCCCGAGGGCCCGTCGGCAAACGATGGAATCGCGGAGGCCACGATGGACATCGAGGCCGCAAGCTCCATGGCGCCGAAGGCGAACATCCTGTATGTCACGGGCGGCTTCGGGTCGTCCGTGGTGACGCTCCTTCTGAACCGCCTGGCCACCGATCCCACGATCCACCAGATCAGCATGAGCGCCGGCCTCTCGGAGTCCTTCTACACGAGTTTCGAGCCAGGGGAGTCCCAATACTACGCCGTGCTGGCCGCCGCCGGAATCACGTTCTTTGCCTCGAGCGGGGACGACGGCTCCGGACCCAGCACCGTGGCCATCGGGGGAAGCTACGACCCGACGGCGACGCCGAGCGTCGACTATCCGGCCAGCGATCCGTATGTCACGGGCGTGGGCGGGACCGCCGTGGAACTGGCGCAGCAGGGAAGCGCCTACGCGCTGCCGATTACGGAAGGCGGCTGGACCCTGCCCGATCCCCCCATCACCCAGCCCGGGGGCCCCAACGCGGGGTTCGCCGCCAGCGGCGGCGGAACGAGCGCCCTCTATCCGCGCCCGTCCTGGCAGCAGGGTCCGAACGTCCCTGAGGGATCGATGCGCTGTGTCCCCGATGTCGCAGCCATGGCGGCCGGAGACCCCGCATTCTTCATCTACTACAATGGGCGACCCGGCGGCGGTGGTGGGACCAGCCTGTCCTCGCCGCTTTGGGCCGGTCTCTGCGCGGTGATCAACCAGGGAAGATCCAATGCCGGCCTGGCCCCTCTCGGCCTTCTCGGGCCCCACATCTACCCCCTCATGGGAACCGCCGCCTTCAATCAGATCACGAGCGGCTCAACCGGCTCGGGCGCCTTTACCCCTACGGCGAACAACGGCGCATACGGCGTGGGGAAAGACTACAACCTGGTCACCGGCCTCGGTTCGCCCAATATGGGCCAGCTGATCGCGGCCCTGACCTCAGGGGCGAGCGCGGGGCAGCCGCCCTCCATAACCGCGCAGCCGGCCAGCCTGACGGTCGACGCCGGCGGCGGGGCTACGTTTTCGGTCGCCGCGACGGGCAGCTCCCCCCTCGCCTATCAGTGGTATTTCAACAGCATCCGGAGCCTGTCGCCGGGCGACACCAGCTCGAACGACGACCTCGGCGCCCCGTTGGCCGGGGCCACCTCGGCCAGCTACACGCTCCCGTCGGCCGCACGCGCCAATGCCGGCTGGTACACCGTCACCGTCACCAATGGCGCGGGCATCGTCTTCAGTTCCGCCGCAACGCTGACGGTGAACTACGCGCCCATCATCACCGGGCAGCCGGCCGATGTCACGGTTTCGCAGGGGCTTCCCGCGGTCCTCACGGTCACCGCCGAGGCCGTGCCGGCGCCAAGCTACCAGTGGAGTTTGAACGGCGCGGCAATCGCCGGCACCAACTCAGCCACCTACCTGGTCAAGACGGCCACGCCCTCCGCCGCGGGGACCTATACGGTGACCGTCACCAACAGCCAGGGATCGTCCACAAGCCAGCCGGCGGTCCTGACCGTTCAGACCTCCCTGTCGACGCAAGCCTACCAGTTTTCGACGCTCGCCGGGAACGCCACCTCATTCAGCGCCTTCTCCGGCAACGAGGACGGCACGGGCAGCGCGGCGTTGTTCGAATCGCCCCGCGGCATCGCCGCCGATTCCGCCGGAAACGTCTACGTCTCGGACTCGGGACAGATGAACCATCCGATCATCGCAGCCGAGGCGGTCCGCCTGGTCACTCCCGCCGGGGTCGTCACCACGATCGCGGGGACCTCGGGCCAGGCCGGTGCCGAGGACGGCCCGGGAACGACGGCGACCTTTGACGAGCCGCTGGGCCTGGCCGTTGACCCGGCAGGCAATGTCTACGTCGCCGACTCAAACAATGACACGGTTCGGAAAATCTCGGCCTCCGGGGTCGTGAGCACCCTGGCTGGCTCGCCCGGGATTGCGGGGCGCGCCGACGGCACGGGCAGTGCCGCCCGATTCAGCGGGCCGACCGGCGTCGCCGTGGATGCCGGCGGAAATGTGTATGTGGCGGACAACCAATCCGAGACCATCCGCCGGATCACGCCCGAAGGGGTGGTCTCCACCGTCGCCGGCGGCGGCTACGTCAGCATCGAGCAGGATGGCACCGGAACGGCTGCGCGATTTGAAACGCCCTACGGCATCGCCGTGGATCCGGCCGGCAATGTCTATGTCTCCGACATGCAGGCCTGCACGATCCGCAAGATCGATCCGACCGGCCTGGTGACCACCCTCGCGGGAACCGCCGGGAACGTGGGAAGCGCGGACGGCACGGGCCCGGCTGCGAGTTTCAGCTACCCTGCCGGCATCGCCGCCGATGCCGCGGGCAACGTGTACGTGGCGGACGAGGGCAACTCAACAATCCGGAAGGTCACCCCGGCCGGGGTGGTGACCACGATCGGGGGCCTGGCGGGAAAGGAGGGCAGCGCCGACGGAACCGGCAGCGCCGCCAGCTTCTACATTCCCTACGACGTCGCGGTGGACGGCGCCGGAAACCTTTATGTGGCCGACTCCTTCACCGGCATCGTCCGCAAGGGTACGTTCGTCGCGACGGTCGCGATCACCTCCCAGCCGTCCTCAAGCACCGAGACCGCCGCCGGGACTTCGTTCACGGTCGCTGCCGCCGGGACTCCGGCCCCGACCTACCAATGGGAGGCTTCGACGGACGGCGGCGCGACCTGGACCAAGCTCAGCGACGGCGGCGGGATCACGGGATCAACGACCGCGACCCTGAGCATTGGCGCGGCCGCCATGGTCAGCACCGGAGAGCAGTTCGAGGTCAGCGTGACGAACATCACGGGGACGGTCACAAGCACCCCTGCCGTCCTCACGGTGGCCCCGTCCCCCTCGCTTCGCCTGGTCAACATATCCACCCGAGCGCAGGTTGGAACCGGCGCCGACCTCTTGATTCCCGGCTTTGTGATCGCGGGCAGCGGCGCGGAGACGCTCCTGATCAGGGCCGACGGTCCGAGTCTCCAGCAATTTGGCGTCCCGGGGGTGCTGGCTCAGCCGAGCCTGAGCGTCTTTAACAGCGCAGGAACCGTGATTGCCGCGAACACGGGATGGAGCACGAACTCCAACCCGGCCTTTATCGCGAGCACGGCCGCGTCGGTGGGCGCTTTCCAGGTTGCCTCTGGCAGCGCCGACTGCGCCCTCATCGTGACGCTTCCCGCAGGCGCCTACACCGTCCAGGTCTCGGGCGCGGGCAATACGACCGGGGTCGCCCTGGCCGAGATCTACGAGGTGTCCTCCACGGGGACCCGGCTCATCAATGTATCGACCCGGACCCAGGTGGGCACCGGAGGAAACATCCTGATCCCGGGTTTCGTCATCGGAGGAAGTGGCACCGAACAACTGCTCGTCCGCGCCGATGGGCCGAGTCTCGTCCAATTCGGCGTCACCGGGGTGTTGGCCCGGCCAAGTTTGAGCGTTTTTAATGGCGCCGGCACAAGCCTCGCGACCAACACGGGATGGGGAGCCAGCTCGAATCCCTCGCTTATCGAAAGCACGGCGTCAGCCGTCGGCGCCTTTCCCTTTGCGAGCGGCAGCGCCGACAGTGCGCAACTTGTCAATCTGGCCCCGGGCGCCTATACGATGCAGGTGAGCGGCGCGGGCGGCACAACGGGAGTCTCGCTGGCTGAAGTCTATGTCGTCCCGGCCAACTGAGACTCCGGGAGACTCGCTGGGTCGATTCGGGGCTCAGCGGGTCGATTAACGAGATCTCCGATCACTGTCCGCTGAAGGCGCCTTAACCATCTAACTCATCGTTTCTTAGGAGGTAGATGTCCCATCTGCCGAGGATTTCCGTTGAGCAATCTGAATATCTGATTATTCGTATTATCTGATATGGAGATCAAACAAATCACCGTCACCGAAGCCGCCCGGAATTTTTCCGAGCTGGTCAGTCGCGTCCATTACCAAGGGGGCACCACGATCCTCGTCAAAGGGGGAAAACCGATGGTCAAGCTCAGCCCCGCCCATCGACCGAAGACCGGGCGCGAACTGGCCGCTTTGTGGCCGAAACGTCCGGCCCTGAGCCCCGATGAGGCCAAAAGCTTCGAGCGCGACCTCAACGAATCCCGCAGCCGTCTTGGCCCCCTTTCGTCTAAATGGGAGTGATCCTCGACACGTCCGTTCTGATCGCTGCCGAAAAACGGCGGTTGAATCTCACCGCCCTGTTCGCCGCGCATGAAGAGGAGACCTTCTGCATCGCGGCTATTACCGCAGCCGAACTTCTGCACGGCGTTGAACGGGCTGAACCGCCGGTCCGGAAACAAACCCGATCCCGGTTCGTCGAGTGGATTTTGGCCCAGGTGGAGACCATCGACTTTGACCTCGCGCTGGCCCGCCATCACGCGGGGATTTGGGCGGCGTTGGAGGCTGCGGGAAAGGTGATCGGCCCCTACGACCTCCTCATCGCTGCAACCGCGGTCCATTACGGTCATCCGTTGGCCACGCTCAACATCAATGAATTCCGGCAGGTCCCCGGCCTTCAATTGATTGACGTAGCTCCTTATCTTCGCCCTGAAGGCGCCTGAGCCGCCCTCCGCCGCTCCGTTCGGAAACCGTGCCTGGAGAATATAAGCCGGGAGTGTCTCAGGGCAGCCACGGAAACTTGCGCGCGTTCGGGATGCGCTTCTGCCGCTGGGCCGAATGGAACTCCTTCGCCTCCTCGCTCATGTAGTAGAGGAGCGTCGCGTTCCCCGCCAGTTCCTGGATGCCGGCCTGTCCGTCCAGTTCCGCATTGAATCCGCTCTTCAGGAGCCGGATGGCGAGCGGGCTCTTCTGGAGGATCTCGTTCGCCCAGCGGATCCCCTCGGTCTCAAGGTCCTCGACCGGAACGACCGTGTTTACGAGGCCCATCTCGCTCGCCTCGGCCGCGGTGTACTGCCTGCAGAGAAACCAGATCTCGCGGGCCTTTTTCTGCCCGACGACGCGCGCCAGGTAGCTCGAGCCGAAGCCCCCGTCGAAGCTCCCCATCCTGGGGCCCACCTGCCCGAAGACGGCGTTGTCCGCGGCGATGGTCAGGTCGCACACCACGTGAAGCACGTGGCCCCCGCCGATTGCGTAGCCCGCGACGAGCGCGATCACGACCTTCGGCATGGACCGGATGAGCTTCTGGAGGTCGAGGACGTTCAACCTCGGGACCCCGTCCCCCCCGATGTAGCCCGCGCCGCCCCGGACGCTCTGGTCCCCTCCGGCGCAGAAGGCGTACTTGCCGTCCTTGTGCGGGCCCGCGCCCGTCAGGAGCACGACGCCGATCGAGGGATCGTCCCGCGCGTCGGTGAACGCGGCGATCATCTGCGAAATCGTCTCGGGCCTGAAGGCGTTGCGCTTCTCGGGCCGGTTGATCGTGACCCGGGCGATCCCGTCGGCCTTGTGGTAGAGGATGTCGGAGTAGGTTCCTGAGGGTTTCCAATCGATGGGCATGGGAATGCGGCAGGTTGGGGCTACCGGGCCGCGGAGGCAAACGCCTGCTTGCGCCATTCGGCGTCCCGTTTCCGGTCGGTCCTCAGCTCGAGGACGCGGATGCCGCGCTCCGGGAGCGCCGAGACGAGCGACTCGAAATGGGGCCAGTCGCGGATGAGGACGTGCTCCACCGCGTGCGCGGCGCACAGCTTCGCGAAGTCGGCCTCCTGCGGCGTGGCGAAGAACTCCTCGAAGATCGGGTCGAACTGGGCGACCGGCAGGTGCTCAAAGATCCCCCCTCCCCGGTTGTTGACGAGGACGACCGTCAGGCTCCCCTTGAACCGCGGCGCCGCCAGGAGCCCGTTCGCGTCGTGCAGGAACGCGAGGTCGCCCGTCAGAAGGACCGCCGGCGGCCCCCCGTGGGCGACGCCGAGCGCCGTCGAAAGCGTGCCGTCGATTCCGTTGGCCCCCCGGTTGAAAAAGATCCGGATCCCCCGCTCGCTGGCCGGCCAGACGAACTCAAGGTCGCGGACGGGCATGCTGTTCGAGACCGACAGGAGCGTTCCCGCGGGGAGCGTCCTCCCGAGGATCCAAGCGGCCTTCGGCTCCACGAGCGCCTGCTCGCCGGTAAGCCGGCTGTCGAGGGCGGCCTTGGTGCGGACCTCATACGTCGCCCAGAGCCTCTGGTAGGCGTTCGGGGCGCCCGAGTCGCCGATCGCCGAGGCGACCGCGGAAAGCGGGGCCACGAGGCGGCGCGTGGGCCCGTGGAGCGCGTCGCGGTTGTCGGGCCGGTCGGTCACAAGCGTCACGGGCGCCCCGCTGGCGGCGATCCAGCCCCGCAGCACCTTGCTGGTCGGCCACTCCCCGAGGCAGAGGACGAAGTCCGGCCGCAGGGCCTCGGCGGCCGCGGCCGTCCGCAGGATCGCGTCGTAGCGGGTCACGAGGTGCGGCGTCGACGGGTGGTGGCGGGCGGGCGAGAGCGCGTCGGCCAGCACCGGCCAGCCGAGGCGCCGCGAGATCTCGCCGATCGCCGCGGCGTCGGCAGCCGGGTCCGCCGTGAGCCTCGGCCCCGCGACGATCACCCCGTGCACCGAATGCGGGAAGGAGGGGACCGGGGAGCCGTGCGACACGGGCTCGGGGGGCTCCAGGTGCCCGAAAAAGACCTCCCAGTCGACGCCCGACCCGAAGGCGTCGGTCGCCCCGCCGTCGTCCGATGGCACGAGCGGGTCGCGGAAGGGCGCGTTCAGGTGCACGGGTCCGGGATAGGGCGAGAGCGAGCGCTCGACCGCGTGGGCGAGCGTCTGGCGCAGGTAGCCGAGGAGGGCCGCGCTCGCCTCGGGGACGGCGAGCTCGTGGTAGAGATTCACGTGGGAGCCGTAGAGCCGGTGCTGGTCGATCGTCTGACCGGAGGCGCAGGCCCGCATCTCCGGGGGCCGGTCGGCCGTGATGACGACGAGCGGCACGCCCGCCTCCTGGGCCTCGATGACCGCCGGATAATAGTTGGCCCCCGCCGTCCCGCTCGTGCAGAGAAGCGCAACCGGCCGCAGGTCCCGCTTGGCGATCCCGAGCGCGTAGAAGGCCGCCGAGCGCTCGTCGAGGATCGGGAGCGCCTCGATCCCGGGATGCCTGGCGAAGGCGAAGGCGAGCGGCGTCGAGCGGGAGCCGGGCGAGATGACGGCCGTCTTCAGGCCCATCCGCACGAGCGTCTCCACGGCGACGCTTCCCCAGAGGGCGTTCACATTGCGGAAATCGAGCGACGGCGGGTTCACGGGGCGGCCTCCCTTTCCCGGTTGCCGAGGAGCGCGTCCTGCATCGCCCGGAACTTGAGCTCGGTCTCCGCGAATTCGGTCTCGATCGACGAGCCCTCGATGATGCCGCCCCCGGCGTACATCCTCGCCGTCGAGCCGTCGACCAGCGCGGACCTGAGCCCCACGATGAATTCGCCGCCGCCGCGGGAGTCGATCCAGCCGAGGAGGCCCCCGTAGAGGCCCCGCGGGAACGCCTCGAGCTGGGTGATAAGGGGCACGGCCCTTTCGCGGGGCGTCCCCCCGACGGCCGGCGTCGGATGGAGCCTGCCCAGCATGTCGAGGAGCCTGACGCCGCGGGGCAGGCGCGCCTCGACCGGGGTGTGCAGGTGCTGGATGTTGGAGAGCCGCTTGAGCGCCGGCCGCGCCGAATACCGGAGGTCGAGCCCGAGCGGCGAAAGCCTGCGGACGATCGAATCGAGGACGATCCTCTGCTCGCGCAGGTCCTTCTCGCTGCGAAGAAGCCGGTTTCCAAGCGCGGCGTCCTCGCTCGCCGTCGCGCCGCGCTCGGCCGACCCGGCGAGCGCCTCGGTCAGGACGACGCCGTCCTCGACCCGCAGGAGCCGCTCGGGGCTTGCGCCGATGAAGCTCTTGCCCTGCCCGTTCGCGACCGAGAACGAGTAGCAGTCGGGAAAGCGCTGGCGGAGGCCGTTCAATACCTGGAGCGGATGGAGCGGCTCGGGGGCCCGCACGTCCTTGGCCCTCGCCAGGACGATCTTCTCGATCGCCCCCTTGGCGATCTGCTCGGCCGCCTCGCTGACCGAGGTCGCGTAGTTGTTTCGCCCGCCGACCTCCGCGATCGAGGCGGCGGTGCCCGGGTGGGGTTCCGGCAGGCCCGGGCTTCCGAACTCGAACGAGCGGAACTTCGAGTGGGCCCTCCAGACCCGCGCGGCGAGGGCCTCGACCGGGGAGTCGGGCTGGACCAGGATGTTGGCGACCGCGGTCGTGTACGCGTCCCGGCGGGCCACCTGCCAGCGCGGCACGAACACCCGCGCCGCCTCGAACGGCTCGGACTCGTCGACCGTGTCGAGGAACGTGAACGCGGCGAAGAAGAGCGGGCCCCCGAACGCGATGTCGCGGTCTCCCACGACGATCGTGTCCTCGAGGACCCGGTCGATGTAGCTCTGGCAGTCGTCGAAGCGGCCCGGACCCGAGGCCTCGAACGAAAGGACCGACTCGGCCCCGGCGACGGCCCAGCCCTCGGAGGGGCGCTCCGCATAGAAATGCCGTTCGCCCGGCTCGAAGATCGACTCGAGGACGGCGAGCGGATCGAGGCTCTCCACCTGGATCGTGATGCTGACCAGCATCGGCCGTCCCGCCTCGGCGGCCGAGTCCCGGCACTCGGACAGGAACGCGCAGAGCGCCTCGGGCGACGAATGGGAGACGAGATCTATCGGCAGGATCGTCACGGGGCCTTGCCCGCGGGCGCCGGCCTCGGGAAGAGGACGAGGGCCCCCGCGACCCTCCCGCCCTCGAGGCGCGAGCCCCAGGCCAGCTGGTCCTCCCAGCTGCCCTCCGGCTGGCAGCCGAGGACGGAGCCGATCTTCTCGGAACTTCCGGGCATCACGGGCTTCAGCGCGACCGAGGCCAGGCGGAGCGCCTCGGCCATGGTCGCCAGCGAGGTCGCCAGGAGGGCCTTGTCCGCGGGTTCGCCCGACTTTGCGAGCTTCCACGGCGCGCGCTTCTCGATGTAGCCGTTGATGGACCGGATGAAGGCAAAGAGGCGCTCAAGCGCGGTGTGGAACTGAAACTGCTCGAAAAGCGGGAGGTAGTCCCTCCGGGTCGCCTCCCAGAGGGCCCGGAGCTCCTGCTCGGCCTCGGACCCGCCGGCCGCCGCCGGGATCACGCCCGCGGCGAACCGGCCCGTCATGTTGAGCACCCGGTTCACCAGGTTGCCGAGGTCGTTTGCGAGGTCGCTGTTGTAGCGCGTCAGGAAGAGCTCGCGCGAAAAATCGCCGTCCTGGCCCACGTTCATCTCGCGGATGAGGAAGAAGCGGAGCGCGTCGGCCCCGAACTCGTCGACCAGGGCGAGCGGATTCTGGACGTTTCCCGTGCTCTTCGACATCTTCGAGCCGGCCGTCAGCCACCAGCCGTGCGCGAGGATCCCCTTCGGGAGCTCGATTCCCGCCGCGTGGAGCATGATGGGCCAGTACACGGCGTGCGGCTGCAGGATGTCCTTGCCGATCACATGCCAGGACGCGGGCCATACGCCGGGCTTGTCGGCCACGGCCGAGTAGTAGTTCACGAGGGCGTCAAACCACACGTAGGTCACGTAGGCCGGGTCGAACGGAAGCGGGATCCCCCACTCCAGGCGCTCGCGGGGCCTGGTGATGCACAGGTCGTTGAGCGGCTCCTTCAGGAACTCGACCACCTGCTTCTGGCGGAAGCGCGGAAACACAAAGCCCTCGTTCTTCGCCAGAAACTCGACCAGCCACGGCTGGTACGCCTTCATCTTGAAGAAATAGTTGGGCTCGACGATCTCGGACACCTCCCCGTAGATCTCGGGCCAGGAGCCGTCGGGATTCCTGTCCTTCTCCTGGAGGAACTGCTCCTGGCGGGTGCTGTAGAAACCCCGGTACTGTCCAAGGTAGATGTCCCCCTTGTCGTGGAGGCGCTGGAGCATCTCCCCGACGACCCGCTTGTGCCGCCCCTCGGTCGTCCGGATGAAGTCGTCGTTGGAGATCAGGAGCCGCGGGAGCATCGCCCTGAATTCCGCGCTCACCTGGTCGGCAAACTCGAGCGGGGGCACGCCCTTGGCCCGCGCGCTCTGCTGGACCTTCTGGCCGTGCTCGTCCGTCCCCGTCAGGAAGTAAACGGAATCCCCCCTCAGGCGCCGGTACCGGGCGATGACGTCGGTCAGGATCTTCTCGTAGGCGTGCCCGAGGTGGGGCGAGCCGTTAACATAGTCGATCGCTGTCGTGATGTAGAACTGCGCCATGGAAGGTTGAATCAAGCACGGTTTAGCCCCGCGCCGCAAGCCAGCCGACGCATTGCGACCAGGCCCGCCCGCGGTGCCCGATCCGGTTCTTCACCTGCGCCGGCACCTCGGCCATCGTCTGCTCGAAGCCGTCGGGGATGAAGAGGGGGTCGTATCCGAACCCGCCCCCGCCGCGCGGCTCGAACGCCAGCCGTCCCGGGCACCTGCCCTCGAAAGGGCGCTCAAAGCCGCCGGGGCCGGCGAGGAAGAGGACGCACACGAATTCGGCGGCGCGCCGGCCCGGGGGCACGTCGCGCATCACCCGGGCGAGCTTGGCCAGGTTTGCGCCCGGGTCGCCCTGCGGTCCCGCGTAATAGGCCGAATCGACGCCCGGGGCCCCGAGGAGCTCCTCGACGCAGAGGCCGCTGTCGTCGGCCAGCGCCCAGCCGTCCGCGGGCAGGCGCTCCCGGAGCGCGAGCGCCTTCTTTCTCGCGTTGCCGACAAAGGTGCCGGTGTCCTCCCGGACCGGCGGCATTCCGCCCACCGCGGCCGCGGACACGATTTCGACCGGAGGGCCCGCGGAGCCCTCGGTGCGCAGCGCGTCCGCCATCGCCTGGAGCTCGCGGGCCTTGTGGGCGTTACTCGACGCTAAATAGAGTCTCATCGACCTGGATCCGATCCGGATAGGCGACCCGTCCCCTGACCAGCGCGTCGTCGCCCAGGGTTGCGCGCCGCAGGTCGGAGAGCCGGATCGCCTGGGCAAGCCTCTCCATCCGCAGTCCGGAGAGGACCGGCTTCGCGCGCTCGTCCGCCAGGAGAATCGGGGCCTGGTAGGAAAAAAGGTAGTCGATCTGGCGCTCGAGGAGGGCGCGGCTCATGAGCCTCGAGCCGCCCTCGAAGAGGACGCCGCAGATGCCCTCCGACGCGCACCGCGCGCGGAACTGGGCGAGGGTCACCGAGCCGCTCGGCGACTCGAAGACCCAGACGCCGACACCCATCTCGCGCAGCTTGCGCACGTAGCCGAGGCCCCCGTGCTGGGTCGTGACCACGACCGTTTTCGCCGCAAATTCGTCGGTGTAGACCCTGGGCAGCTTGTGGTCCAGGACCGACCGCAGGCGCCCGTCGAAGACGAAGCGCACCGGGCAGAATTCCGGCTCGCCCTCCACCCGGGCGGTGAGCCTCGGATTGTCCTTCATCACGGTGCCCCCGCCGACGGCGATGGCCGGGAAGAGCCGGCGCCAGCGGTGGACGTCGGCGCGCGCCGCCTCGCCCGTGATCCACTGGGACTCACCGGTGCGGGTCGCAATCCTCCCGTCGAGGGTCGTGGCGAACTTGCCCGCAAGGAGCGGGCCCGCGCTCGTGATCCAGTGGTTGAAGATCAGGTTCAGGTCCGCGCACTCGGCCTCGAGGACGCCGGTGACGACCTCGATCCCCGCGCGCCGCAGGACGGCGTAGCCCCTGCCCGCATGGGCCGGATTCGGGTCGGAGGCGCCCACGACGACCTTTCGGATCCCCGCCGCGATGATCGCATCCGTGCAGGCGCCGGTCCGGCCCGCGGTCGAGCACGGCTCCATGGTCACATAGAGCGTGGCCCCGGGGATGGGATTCCTCATCAGCGAGGCGAGCGCGACCCGCTCGGCGTGGGCCGCTCCGTCCCTCTCGTGGTAGCCCTCCGACGTCACCTGCCCGTCCTCCACGAGGACGCAGCCCACCATCGGATTGGGGTGGGTGTTGCCCCAGCCGCGAAGGGCGAGGGCGATCGCCCTCCTCATGGGTGCCTCGTGGTCAACCGCGGACATAGGGATTGGTCGATTTCTCCTCGCTGACCGTCGTGGGATCGCCGTGGCCCGGATACACCCGGGTCTCGTCGGGGAGCGTGTAGAGGCGCGTGCGGATGGAGTGCTCGAGCTGCGCCCGGTCCCCGCCCGGCAGGTCCGTCCTCCCGACGCTCCCCTGGAAAAGGGCGTCGCCCGAAAAAGCCGCGGACGCGGAGGGGAAATAGAACACGAGGCTCCCGGGGCAGTGTCCGGGAACGTGCCCCACCCTGACCTCCTGGCCGAGCGCCTCCAAAACGGCGCCGTCGTTGAGCCAGTGGTCGACCTTGACCGCCTCGACCGTGAGGCTCGGCGGAAGCAGCGGCCTCATCACCTCCGGGGTCTCGTAGAGCGGCTGGTCCGCCCGGTGGGCGCTGACCGGGACCCGGGCCTTCCGGACGACCTCCGCCGCCCCCTGCGTGTGGTCCCAGTGCCCGTGGGTGAGCCAGAGCGCCACCAGCCTGCACCCCTCGCTTCTCAGGACCGGCTCCGCCTCGGCCCACACCCCGAGGGGGGCGTCGATCAGCACCGCCTGGCCCGTCCCGGGCTCGGTGATGAGGTAGGCGTTTGTCTGGATGGGACCCGCCGGAAGGCAGTGGACGTTCACGTCGCAAAGAGAGAACTTTCCACGAGTTCCGCAACGGCGAAAATTCCCCTTCACCTTTGGCCCCCCAGCGGATACCGATACACCCTTTTCATGCCGACCCTCAAGTTTGCCGTACTCGCAGGAGATTACATAGGACCCGAAGTGATGGCCGAGGCCCTCCGGGTGCTCGGGCACGTCGCCCGCCAGGAAGGGCTCACGCTCGCTCCGACGTCCGCGGACGTGGGGGGCGCCGGGATCGACAATCATGGCAAGGCGTTGCCTGACTCGACGTTGCAGATTTGCGAATCGAGCGACGCCATCCTCTTCGGCTCGGTCGGCGGCCCGAAATGGGAGAAGCTTCCCCCCAAGGAGCAGCCGGAGCGGGCGGCGCTCCTGCCGCTGCGCAAGCATTTCACGCTTTTTGCCAACATAAGGCCGGGGCTTCTCTACAAGGAGCTGACGGCCGCCTCCCCGATCAAGAGCGAGCGCATCCCCGACGGGATCGACATCGTGTGCATCCGCGAGCTCACGGGGGGCCTCTACTTCGGCAAGCCGAAGGAGACAACGGCCCTCGCCGACGGGGACCTCCAGGCCGTCGACACGATGGTCTACCGCAGGAGCGAGATCGAGCGGATCACCGAAACGGCCATCGCCACCGCGAGGACGCGCAAGAAGCGGCTCTGCTCGATCGACAAGGCCAACGTCCTCGAGACCTCCGTCCTCTGGCGGCGGACCGTGACCGATTTCGTCGCGAAGCACGCGCCCGATATTGAGCTCAGCCACATGTACGTGGATAATGCCGCCATGCAGCTCGTCCGCGGACCCAACCAGTTCGACGTCTTCGTCACCGAGAACATGTTTGGCGACATCCTCTCCGACGAGATGGCCGTCATCTGCGGCTCGCTCGGGATGCTCTCGTCGGCGTCGCTCGGAGCGGGCCGCAACTCGCTGGGCCTTCCCTTCGGGCTCTACGAGCCCGCGGGCGGGACCGCCCCCGACATCGCCGGCAAGGGGCTCGCCAATCCCTGCGCCCAGATCCTCTCCTCGGCCCTCATGCTCCGCCACAGCTTCGGCCTCGAGAAGGCCGCCGCCCGGATCGAGGCCGCGGTAAGGAAGGCCGTCACCTTGGGCACCCGCACCTCCGACATCGCGTTCGGAGGCGCGAGCGTCGGCACCCGCGCCATGACGGACGCCATCATCGCCGCCCTATGAGATCCCCGGAGATCCGCCAGTCGTTCCTCGATTTCTTCGCCAAGCGCGGGCACACGATCGTGCCGTCGTCGTCGCTGCTTCCCGATTCCCCCGGGCTCCTCTTCACGAACGCCGGGATGAACCAGTTCGTCCCCATTTTCCTCGGCGAGCGCGCCCCCGATGTCTCCACGTGGGCCGGGGCAAGGCCCGCGAAGGACACCCGGGCCGCCGACACCCAGAAGTGCATCCGGGCCGGCGGAAAGCACAACGACCTGGAGGACGTGGGCTTCGACACCTACCACCACACCCTCTTCGAGATGCTCGGCAACTGGTCCTTCGGGGACTACTTCAAGAAGGAGTCGCTCGAATGGGGCTGGGAGCTCGTCACCCGGGTCTGGGGGATCCCCGCGAAGCGGATCTTTGCGACCGTCTACAGCCCGGACCCGTCGAAGGGCGACCCGTCGAGCTTCGACCAGGAGGCCTTTGACACATGGGCCGGCCTTTTCCGGAAGGCGGGACTGGATCCCGACGTCCACATCGTGCGCGGCGGCAGGAAGGACAATTTCTGGATGATGGGCGAGACGGGCCCCTGCGGGCCCTGCTCGGAGGTGAACGTGAACCTGCTGCCCGACGACGACGAGGCCCCGGGGCGCAAGCTCGTGAACGCCGGATCCCCGCGCTGCATCGAGATCTGGAACCACGTCTTCATCCAGTTCAATGCGAATGCCGACGGCACCTTCTCGCCCCTCGCCGCGAAGCATGTCGACACCGGGATGGGCTTCGAGCGCGTCGCGGGGATCTGCGCCACGACGAAGGGCTTCACCGATTTCTCCAGGGAGCCGTCCAACTACGACGCCGACATCTTCACGCCCATCTTCGAGCGGATATCGGCATTGTCCGGCCGGGCCTATGCCGCCACGGTGCCGAGCCGGCGGAGCGGCCTCTCGGCCCAGGAGCGCACCGATGTCGCGTTCCGGGTGCTTGCGGACCACGCGCGCTGCGTCTCGTGCGCGATCTCCGACGGGATCCTTCCCGGAAACGAGGGGCGCAACTATGTCATCCGGCGGATCCTCCGCCGCGCCGCCCTCTACGGCCGCGACCTGGGGCTGTCGACCGGCTTCTTCGAGAAGCTGGTGGAGCCCGTCGTGGCGACCCTCGGGGACGTCTTCCCGGAGCTCAGGCGCCAGGAGGCGACGATCCGCCGCGTCGTCAAGTCGGAGGAGGAGAGCTTCGGAAGGACGCTCGAGCGGGGGCTCAAGCGCTTCGACGAGGCCGCCGCCTCCGGGACCGTCTCGAGCGAGGCCGCCTTCGAGCTCTACGACACCTACGGCTTCCCGCTCGACCTGACCCAGGTGATCGCCGCCGAGCGCGCCGTGGCCGTCGACGCGGGCGGGTTCGAGGCGCTGATGGAGGCGCAGCGCGAGCGTGGGCGCTCCGCCCAGAAGCGCGAGGTGATCGTCGCGGCGACCGAGAGCGGGGGCGGCCCCTCGGCGCACGCGCCGACCGTCTTCACCGGCTATTCGCTCGATCCCCTCAAGGGCACCCACGGGACGCTCCAGGACGTCGTCAGGACCGACCAGGGGACCTTCCTCGTCTTCGACCGGAGCCCCTTCTACGCCGAGATGGGAGGCCAGGTCGGCGACACCGGCCACGCCCTCGTCGGGGGCAGGCCGCTTCCGATTGGGGACACGGTGAAGGACAAGTCCGGACGCCACCTCCACCGCCTCGGGGCCGATGCGTCGGCCCCCGAGATTGGAGCGCAGGCCGAGCTCCAGGTCGACCGGGTCCGCAGGCGCGCGGTCCAGCGCAACCACACGGCCACCCACCTGCTCCACTGGGCCCTGCGCAAGGTGCTCGGGACCCACGTGCGCCAGGCGGGCTCCCTGAATGCGGAAGACCGCCTTCGCTTCGACTTCTCGCACTTCGAGGCCGTCACCCACGCCCAGATCCGCGAGATCGAGGAGCTCGTGAACGAGCGGGTCCTCGAAAACGCGCCGGTCGTGGCCTATGAGGTTGATTTCGACAAGAAGCCGGAGGGGACCCTCGCCTTCTTCGGCGAGAAATACGGCAAGGTGGTCCGCGTCGTCGACATCGGGGGGTACAGCCGGGAGCTCTGCGCGGGAACCCACGTGGCGACGACCGGAGAGATCGGATTCATCAAGGTCGTCCACGAGAGCGCGATCGCGGCCGGGACCCGCCGCATCGAGGCCGTGGCCGGCGAGGGCGCGCACCGGCACGCGCTGAGGGCCTTCGACACCGTCGACTTTGTCGCCCAGAGGCTCGGGTCCTCCCGGGAGGACCTCCCATCGAGGGTCGAGACCCTCCTCTCCGAGAAGCATGAGGCCGAGAGGAAGCTGAAGGCCTTCGAGCAGAAGGCCTCCGCAAGCCTTGCGGGCGACCTCGCGGCCAGGGCCGTGGACGTGGACGGCCTCAGGTTTGTCTCGGCCGTCGTCGACGCGGAGTCGCCCGACGCCCTTCGCGCCCTCGGATCCCAGGTGCTTTCGCAGATCGGCGAGGGCGTCGTCAGGCTCGGCGCCGCCTTCGGCGGAAAGGCCACCGTGGTCGCATTCTCGTCCCCGGCCGCCATCAAGGCGGGACACCCCGCCGGGAGAATGGTCAACGAGCTGAGCGCGCTCCTCGGGGGCAAGGGCGGCGGCAAGCCCGACTTCGCGATGGGCGGCGGCCGCGACGTCGAGAAGCTGCGGCAAATCATGGCGTCGGCCTTGCCGAAGGGCGGGACCGGCGCCAAATTGGCGTGATGACCACGACCACAGGGGTCGCCGCCGCGCAGCTCGACTGCATCCTGGCCTTCGACGCCAACAACCGGCTGGCCGTCCGCCGCCTCGGCTCGAAGGCGGGCCTGCCCTTCACAGGCTCCGGACTGGCGATGGCGGTCGGCCGCCTCGAGTCGTCCTTCAGGCAGCACTCCGAACCCCTCGAGCGGATGAGCGCCGAGGCCGGGGGGCGCTCCTACCGGGTCCATTTCAGCCGCGTCGAGGGGCCGTCCAGGGACGCCGAGGTGTCGTTCCAGTCCGTCGGGGAGCTCCAGGAAAACCCAGGGGGCCTCGCCCCGTCGCTGGCGGGCGTCCTCGAGGCCATCGATCCCCTCCTGATGGAGATCCCCTACCTCAGCCTCGGGGAGAACGAGTTCATCTACAAGTTCCGGCCCGAGCGGGAGCGCAACACGGCCGTGTACGCCCAGGACGCCGAGGCGGGGGCCATCTACCAGTCGCGCTTGTGCGCGGCCATCAAGGCCCTCGCCCGGCGCCACGAGCGGACGGCGGCCGCCCCCGTCGTGCTCAATTTCGGGGCGGTGCGCTACCTCGTCCCCAGCCACTTCGGCTTCTGCCTCGGGGTGAAGAACGCGATCGAAAGGGCCTACGAAACCCTCGCCGAGAACCCGGGCAGGCGCGTGTTCATGCTTTCGGAGCTGATCCACAATCCGTTCGTGAACGAGGACCTGGTCCGCCGCGGCCTCCGCTTTTTGCAGTCCGATAAGGGAGTCGCCCACACGAACGGGGAGCGAGGCCCGGACCTCTGGGAGACGCTGACCCCCGATGACATCGTCATCATCCCGGCGTTCGGGGCGACCGACGAGGACAAGCGCCGGCTTGTCAGGAAGGGCATCGCCGTCATGGAGCACGATGCGACCTGCATGCTGGTCGAGCGGGTGTGGAAGGCGGCCCGGGCCTACGGGCGCGAGGGCTACACCGTGGTGATCCACGGCAAGCACGAGCATGAGGAGACAAAGGCGACCTTCTCGAACACGCGCCGCCATGCGCACGCCGTCATCGTCCGCAACCTGGACGAGACCCGCCAGCTTGGCGAGATCATCCTCGAAGGCGGCGCGGCCGCGAGGGCCCGCTTTGACTCGCTCTTCGCCGGGAAGTACACCGAGGGCTTCAGCCTTGAGCGCGATCTCGCCCGGGTGGCCGTCGTCAATCAGACGACCCTCCTGATGAACGAGACCCGCGAGATCATCACCCACCTCAGGGACGTCTTCGCGACGAAGTACGGGCCCGACCGGCCGGGCGAGCAGCCCCGCGTGGGCGGCCAGGGGCGCAACGACACCCTGTGCTACGCGACGCAGGTGAACCAGGATGCCCTTGCCCGCGCGCTCGAGGAGCCCCTCGACGCCGCCTTCGTCATCGGCGGCAGGAATTCCTCAAACACCTACCAGCTCTACCGGCTGTGCGAGCAGCGGCTCGGCTCGCGGGCGTTCTTCATCCAGAGCGAGTCAAACATCCTCTCGCCGGGAGTCGTCGAGCACTACGTCTTCCCTTCCAAGGGGCTTCTGGGCCACGGCGGCGTCGTCGAACGCCGGACCCTTTGGGGAGCGGAATCGGCGGATCCGGGCGGCGGCCCGAAGCGCATCCTCGTCACCGGAGGGGCGTCGTGCCCCGACGGCATCATCCAGCAGGTGATTGCGCGGATCAACGGCTTCTATCCCCAAAGCGAACTGAGGAGCATTGACTCGGTCCTTGCGGACCTTTCCGAGAGCTGAGCCCCGGGCTCAGAACCGGACGGTCAGGCCGCCCTTCAGGCCCTCCTGGCCCCCAAAGTCGATGCGCGTCGTGTATTCGGTTCCGGTGCCGCTCGCGATCGTCTGCCCGTAGCCGCCCGCAATCTGGTAGACGCCGCCGAGGTAGAAACCCGCGGTATCGGTGAGGTGGTACTGGAGGTCCACGTCCACATAGGCGCCGGGCAGAATCTTGCTGTTTTCCTTCGTGTAAAGCTCCGGAAAGTCTTCGTTGGTCGCCAGATTCAGGTCCTCAAGGACGTTCGCGACGGACCCGGCATAAATGAGCGTGGGACCGGCGCTGATGTTGAACGTAAAATGGCTGCCGATCGGCACCTCGAGCGTCGGCCCGACCCGGAGCGTGTAGTAGGCCCCGTCCACGAAGTACCGGTTCGTCGTCAGGGTGTACGTGTTGACCTCGGTCCGGTTGAGCGGGACATTGCCGAGAAGGATCACCTCGTTCGCGCTCTGCGTCTGGGTTGTCGAGTTCGATCCCGAGACGGGAAGGCCGAGGGAGTTGTAGACCGTCTGGGTGGTGAAGTTCGGCGACGAATAGGGCGCCGCGGGCGGGACCTGGCCGAACAGGTCGTACGTGTCCGTCAGCGTCGTGATCGTCGTGGGAACCTGGGTGTACACGCTCGAGCGGATGTCCGAAATCGAGAAGCCCGCGGTCAGGCTCCACTTGAAGTGCTTGCCGACCTTGCCCATGTCCCGGTCGAGGATGAGTTCGACGCCGGCATTTGCGTCGCCGCTCACCTCATGGGAGCCCGTGTCCGTGACCTCGGCCGAGTACGTGTGAAACGCGATGTCCCCGTTCGGCTGAAGCTGGGTGCCGTCCAGGCCGTAATTCAGGGTGACCGTGCCCGAATTCTCGTAACTCCAGGTATTGGTCCTCCCGTCCGAGGCGATCGGGACGCTGATCGTTCCGCCGAGGCCGGACGTGACGGGGACCGAACGGGTGTCGGGGGAGACCGTTCCGTCGATGTAGGTTCGGGAAATGTTGGGGACGGTGGGGTCGGACCCGGGGTCCACGGTCGAGGGGTTGCTTCCCTGGCCCGCAAACGTCACCTTCGGGCCCCGGAGGAGGAAGCGCTCCCCCAGGCTCAGCGTCGATTTCGGAACATAGACGTACTCGTCAAGCTGGTTGAAGTTGGGAATCTCCTCGGGCTGCTGCTTCTGGTCGCTGCTATCATCGTCCGCAGCACGGAGCCCTGCAAAGGGCAGACATGCAACGCATAGCGCGAGTCGAAGGTATCTCATACTAGAGGATAAGGGGGAGTTGGACGCCCGGTCCGGCGAAAAGTTTCATCAAAATAGGGCACGCCGAGGAGTTGCGTCAAGGATCATGCCCGCATTTCGTCCGAATCGGCCGCGGCCTGGTCCTCGGCCTTGAGCGCGGCAGCGGCATCGGGGTTGGCGGCGGCCTCCGCCTCCCTGAATTTGCGCATGCGCACCTTCATCTCCTCCTCGCGCTGGTCGAGCTCGATTTCGCGCTCCTGCTGGCTCTGCACCTTCTCAAAGAGGCGGGTCTCGCTCTCGTCCATGAACTGCTCGCGCTCGCGCAGGGCGTTCTGGGCCTCCTTGAGGACGGCCTCCTGGCGCTCGAGCTCCGCTCGAAGGGCCTCGAGGGCGGTCTTTTCCTCGGGCGAGACGTGGGCGGAGGTGGATTTCCTGGAGGCGGCGACCAGCTGCTCCCGCGCCGCCAAAAGGGCCTCGGCCTCGGCGAGTTCCCGCTCGAACTCCTTCAGACGCGCCTCCCTGTCCTGGACGACCCGCTCGCGCTCGGCGAGCTTGAGCTCGAGCTGCCGGAGGGAGCGCTCCAGCTCCGCGATCCGGGCGTCCTCCGCCGCGTTGCGTCCCCCCGCCGGCCGGGTTGCGGATACGATCGCGCGGATGGACTCCCTCGCCGCGGCCGAGGTCTCGGAGACCGAGAACGGCAGCTTCGTATCCGTCCTCGGGCGGCGCAGGGTCAGGTTGCCCAGGGATTCCGTCCTCTTCAGGGGAAACCGCAGATTCGAGGTGTCAGCCATTCGCGTGAAGGCCCGTGCCGGCTCCTATCGCTTGAAGAAGCGCTTGAAGAAGCCGCGTTTCTCGGACTCGACGTGGACGTCGCCCGAGCCGGGCTTGATCATCTGGCGCACAAGTTCGGCCACCCTCTTCTCAAGCTCAACGTTGCCCAGGACGCCGAGCTGGCGGGCGACACCCGTTCCGTCGATGAAGTCCTTCTTCAACTGGCCGAAGTCTTCCGCAAACCAGACCGACGCCTCCTTGGCCTTCGGCATCGGATTGGGCAGGCGCACGGCCTGGCCCAGGGCCTCCACCAAATGGAGCCCCTTCGATCCCTTCCTGTAGGGAAGGATGTCGCTCAAGGTCTGCTCGTCCAAGTTCGAGATCGCGTTCAGGAGCTTCCTGAAGTCGCCGCCGATGATGACATTCTGGGACATTCCCTGCGCAAAGACCGCAAATTCCCCGAGCGTCTTCAGGTTCTCGAGCTTGCAGAATTCGACCGTATCCGCCCCGAGCGCGGTCAGCGAGATCGGGAAATTATCCGGGATCCCGATCCTCGCCATGTTCTTCAGGAGCGGGTTGTCGCGCACCGAGGCTGCCTCGGTCTGCTCGACCATGTCGCCGAACGGACTGTCAAACGCGAGCGTCTCCTTCAGGATCGAGATCAGCAGGTCCAACTTGTCGGCGGTCTGACCCTTCAGGGCCAGGAGCTCCAGGGACTCCTCGTAGCTCAGGTCGATGTACTTCGCGGGGGTCTCATCCTTCGACTTGACCGGCCACACCGGTCCGTCGAGGTTCTGCGCAAGACTCGATATCTGGGTATCGACCATGATGGAGCTGGCGAAGGCCGTTCTCACTTCGTCCCAGTCCTTTTCAGTGTATTTCGGTTCAGGCATCGTGATTCCCGTTCAATGGGTCGCTAGGAAGGCTGGTGCTCGAGGAGCTCCGTCGCGAGCTTCCTGTAGTCGTTTGTCACGGAATCGGGCGTGTCGGATCCCTCGGATCCGACGAGGATGACCGGCAGGCCGAGCGCCACCGACCGGCGCACCACCATCGCATCGCGGATCTGCGTCGTGAAAATCTTTGAGCTCGATGCGGCCCGTTTTGCCGCTCGGAACTGATTCAGGCGCAGCTGCATGCGCATCTTCGGCACCTCGATGTCCACCCCCACCCGGATCGAGTTGAAAATCAGCCCCTGCACCTGCGCCGGGGCCCCCATCGAGGCCTTCCGAAAGCTTCCCGAAAGCGCGTGGAACTTGTGGAGCTTGTCGACCAGTAGCGTGAAGCCGATCAGGCTGAGCGCGTCGGGATTCGATGGGACGTAGATCTCGTTCGACGTGAACACGCCGCACTGGGAGGCGCGGAGGATGTTGGGCGGGCAATCGAACAGGATGAAGTCGTAGCTCGGCTCGAGCATAGCGACCTGCTCGCAGAAAACGACATAGGCGGGCCTCTTCGGGTCGCCGAGGTATTCCGCCTCGAGGTCGACGAGGTTGAAGGTGGTCGGCACCAGGTCGAGTCCCGGCAGGAGCTTTTCGCCCGACTTCCCCTCAACGACATCCTTGATGACAAGGTCCTTGATGTGGGTCTTTCCCGGATCAAAAATCGAATAGATCGATCCCACTCCCGTGGAATTGATCTTGTTCCAGCGGTCGAGCTTCAGAAGCCAGATGCTCGCGTTCGACTGCGTGTCGAGGTCGAACAGGAGCACGCGTTTGCCCATTTTGGCCAATGCAGCCGCCGTATTTACAATAAGGGACGTCTTCCCGACGCCGCCCTTGTAGTTGATGAAGCTTATTTTGCGCGCCATGCTTTTGGGCCGAAGTGTTCGGATACCAAGCACCAATGTGCGGGCTGAAAGCGCGATCCGCCAGTCAAAAACGCCCCCGCGGATTTACGTAGTTCTGACACGCTCGCCTAGGCCGGGGCCGTCCACTTGAAAACCAATGTCGTCAAGGGGGGAAGCGTCAGTTCGATCGACTGAGTATAATCGTCCCGCGGGACATCCGAGCTTGAACGGCCCCCGTCATTGCCGAGGCCGGAGCCCCCGTAGTACTCGCTATTGGAATTGATGACTTCCTTCCACCATCCCCGGCGCGGGACGCCCACCCTCAGCGACCTTGTGGCTCCGCCGAAATGGCCCACGACGACGAAGAGCGTCTGGTCCGTCGGGTCCGACCGGAGATACGCGATCAGGTTGGCGTCGGCGTCGAGGCAGCTTATCCACCGAAACCCGTGAGGGTTGAAGTCGTTCGACCCGAGGACGGGCTCGGAGGCGTAGAGCCGGTTCAGGTCGCCGACGAGCCGGCGGATCCCCTCGTGGTCCATGTACTGGCAGAGGTGCCAGTCGAGGCTCGCGTTGTAGTTCCATTCCTGCGCCTGGCCGAACTCGCTTCCCATGAAGAGCAGCTTCTTTCCCGGATAGGCCCACATGTGGGTGTAAAGCGCGCGCAAATTCGCGGCCTTTTCCGGGATGTGCCACGCCCCCATCTTATAGAGCATCGACGCCTTCCCGTGGACCACCTCGTCGTGCGAGAAGACCGAGACGAAGCGCTCGGCGTACTGGTAGAGCATTCCGAAGGTCAGGTCATTCTGGTGGAAGCGCCTGTAGATCGGCTCCTTCGAGAAATACTGGAGCGTGTCGTGCATCCAGCCCATGTTCCACTTGAGGTCGAACCCGAGTCCGCTCTCCGACGTCGCGCCCGTGACCCCGGGAAAGGACGTGCTCTCCTCGGCGACCATGAGCGCGCCGGGGTAGTAGCGGTGCACGAGGTCGTTCACGCGCCGCAGGAAATCGATCGCCTCCAGGTTCTCGCGCCCGCCGAAGCGGTTGGGGATCCACTCCCCCGCCCCGCGGGAATAGTCGAGGTAGAGCATGGACGCCACCGCGTCGACCCGCAGGCCGTCGAGGTGGTAGCGGTCGAACCATGCGAGCGCATTCGCGACCAGGAAGCAGCGCACCTCGTTGCGGCCGTAGTTGAAGATGAGGGTCCCCCAGTCCATGTGGGAGCCCTGCCGCGGGTCGGCGTGCTCGTAGAGGTGGGTGCCGTCGAACTCGGCCAGCGCGAAGGCGTCCCGGGGAAAATGCGCCGGCACCCAGTCAAGGATGACGCCGATCCCGCGCTGGTGGAGGTGGTCCACGAACCAGGCGAAATCCTCCGGGGTGCCGAACCTGTGGGTCGGGGCGTAGAAGCCCGTCACCTGGTATCCCCACGACCCTTCGAAGGGGTGCTCGGCAAGGGGCATCACCTCGATGTGCGTGAATCCCATCTCGTTGGCGTAGTCGGCGAGCTGGACGGCCGATTCGCGGTACGTGAGCGGCCGGTTTTCCTCCTCGGGCTTCCTGCGCCAACTCCCGAGGTGCACCTCGTAGATCGACATCGGACGGTCGGGCCTCCCGGCCTGGCTGCGCCGCCTCTCCATCCACCCGTTGTCTCCCCACGAAAAATTGGAAACATCGCAGACGATCGCAGCGTTTCCGGGCGGCGCCTCGAACCGCGTTCCATAGGGGTCGGTCTTCACCCGGATTCCGCCCCGGCTGTCGCGGACCTCGAACTTGTAGAGCGTGTTCGAGCCGAGGCCGGGAATGAAGATCTCCCAGACCCCCGAGGCGCCCAGGCCCCGCATCGGGTGGTAGCGCCCGTCCCAGCCGTTGAAGTCCCCTATGACCGAAACGCGGGTGGCCGCGGGCGCCCAGACCGCGAACGCCGTCCCGGTCACGCCGCCCAGGTCCCTCACGTGGGCGCCCAGCTTGTCATAGATCTTGTGCTCGTTTCCCTCGTTGAAGAGGTAGAGGTCCTGGTCTCCGAGGGTCGGCAGGAAGCAGTACGGGTCGCGGAACTGCCGCACCCGCCCGTCGGCGGAGGTCGCCCGGAGCTCATAGGCGCAGACCTCGGCGTGCCTCGGTATGAAGACCTCGAAAAGCCCCTCGGGCGCGAGGAGCTTCATGGGGAAGACGCCCGCCGGATCCTCCCCCGTCAGGACCACCTCGCAGGCCGCCGCGTCGCGCAGGCACGCGCGCACGACCAGGCCGTGGCTGCGTCTGTAGGTGAGCTGGTGCATCCCGAGCACGGAGTGTGGGGATCCGTGGCTGGCATGCAGGATGGCCTCGAATTCGGGCTTTGTGAGGATCACTGCTGGGGTTTGGGGATTGGGAGGATCGTGTGCCGGGGTTCTGGTTCGCGCCACTCAAAACCGCTGGGGCGTCTAGCCCGTGTTCTTCAGGCCGCCGCTGATGCCGTTGATCGTGAGCTCGATCACGGCGCGGATCGCCTCCGCCTCGCGGGGCTCGAGGGGCGTCTCGCCGCGCAGCCGGCGCATCATTTCCACCTGAATGAAATTGAGCGGGTCGATGTAGGGATTGCGCAGCTCGACCGAGCGCAGGAGCACCGGCTCGCGCCCGAGGAGCCGCTTCTGGCCGGTCACCCTGAGGATCGCCTTCTCCGTAAGCTCGAACTCCGCGTTCAGGATCCCGAGCATCCGGCGCCGGATCTTTGCATCCCTCACGAGCCCGGCGTAGAGCGAGGCGATCCCCATGTCCGCCTTGCGCATGGTCAGCTGCGCGTTGTCGATCAGCGTCTGGAAGAATGGCCAGCCCGCGTGCATCGCGCGCAGAAGCTCGCGCTCCTTCGGTCCGCGCCGCAGCATCGAGGTGAGCGCGCTCCCGAGGCCGAACCATCCGGGAAAATTGAACCGGCTCTGCATCCACGAGAACACCCAGGGAATGGCGCGCAGGTCGGAGACGCTCTGGGTCGCCCTCCGGTAGCTCGGGCGCGAGCCGAGCTTCAGGTTGCTGATCTCGTCGATCGGCGTCGCCTCCCTCCAGAAAACGAGGAACTCGGGATCGTCGTGGACGAGCGCCCGGTAGGCCTCGAAGCCGGCGCGGCTCATGTCCTCCATGGCGTCGCGCCACTCCTGGGGCGCGGGGGACGCGGCGCTCGCGGCGTGGATTCCCAGCATCACCCCGTACGCCATCTGCTCGAGAATCCTGTGGGCGAGGTCGGGATCATGGTAGCGGGTGGAGAGCACCTCGCCCTGCTCAGTCACGCGGATCTTTCCGTCGCCAAGGCCCGCAGGCTGGGCCAGGATCGCCTTCGCGGCGGGGCCCCCGCCGCGCGCGATGCTGCCGCCGCGGCCGTGGAAGAGCGTGAGCTCGACACCCGCGTCCCGGCAGACCCTGGAAATCGTCTCCTGCGCCTTGAAGAGGGCCCAGTTGGCCGTGATGTACCCGCAGTCCTTGTTGCTGTCGGAGTATCCGAGCATCACGTTCTGGTGCTTCGGCCGGCGCCCGGGGATTGCGAAGAGCTCGGTGAGGACCTCGGGGGCCCGCTCGAGGTCGTCCAGGGTCTCGAAGAGCGGGGCGATCGGGAGCGAGGAGCCCGCCAGCTTCTGGAGCAACTCGACCTCGAGGACGTCGGACACCCCGTCGGTCATGCTGATGATGTAGATGCCGAGGGCCTCGGGGCCGATGATCGCGCCCGCCTTGCCCGCCAGGATGAGCGGGTCGATGACGTTTCGCGTCGCGCTCGAGAGGCCCTCGGTGGATTCAAGCCTGCCGGCCACCGTGATCGCCTCGATCAGGGCGTACTGCTTCTCCTCCTCGCCGAGCCCGGGGTAGTCCGGCCGTCCCAGGAGCTCCGCCACGGCCGCCTCGTGGAGCGACGAATGCTGGCGCAGGTCCAGGCACGCGGTGTGGAGGCCGAAGACCTCGAACTGGTTCATGACCGCGGCCAGGTCCCCGCCCTCCGCAAGCATCGCCCCCCTGCCGGCCTCGAGGCCCGCCTTGATCGTCTCGAAGGTGTCGAAGACCGTCGCCCGGGAGAGGCAGGAGCCGACGACGCTCCCCGCGAGGAGCATGCCGTCCTCCCGCACCTCGGCCCTCGCCTGCCCCAGCCGCTCGTAGAGGACGCCGAGCAACAGGCGGTAGGGCTCGTGCGGATACCGCTTCTCGAGCTCCTCCATGTGCTTGGACAGGTGCAGGTCCTCGCGCAGGCCCCGCTTCAGCGCCGGGACGACCGTGTCGCGCCGGTCGCTGACCGTGAGGGTCTTGCTGAGTTCGCCGGCCGCGAAGCGGAGCTTCTCGATCGCAAGCGTCCGGTGGAGAAGGAGGACATCGGCCGTGGTCCTCGCCGTCACCTCGGGGTTGCCGTCGCGGTCGCCGCCGATCCACGACCCGAATGTGAGCCAGCGCCTGGGCGGGAGCACCCCCGGGTAATGCCGCGCCAGGGCGGCCTCCATGTCGTGCTGAAGTCGCGGGAGGACGTCGATCAGCGTCGTGTCGAAGTACCAGAGGCCCGTCCGCGCCTCGTCCCTCACCTCGGGACGGACGGTGCGGCTGCGGTCCGTCAGCCAGAGGGACGCGATCTCGCGCTCGATCGTGTCCGTCTCAAGCACCGCGAAATCCGGCGTCGACTCCGGCTGGGCCCGGGCGCGCAGGGTCGCGGCGAGCCTCTTCAGCTTTGCCAGAAGCGTCCGGCGCTTGGTTTCCGTCGGATGGGCCGTGAAGACGAGCTCGATGCCCAGGCGGTCCACGAGCCTCTGCATCTCGACCGGGCCGACCCCCGCCGCCTTGAGCTCCATCACGGCGGCCTCGATCGACTCGCGGATGGGGCGGCCCTCCTCGGTCGCTAGGGTGCGCGCCACCCGCCGGCGCCGGAGGAGGATGATCCGGAAATTCTCCTCGGCCAGGTTGACGAGCTCGAAGTAGAGCGTGAAGGCCATCGCCTGGTTGAACGCGGCCATGGGGTCCATGTCCGCAATCGCCTTGCTGAGAAGGCGCTCGGCGTCGGGGTCGTTCGCGCGCCGCGCCTTCGCCAGCTTCCTGAGGAGCTCCACCATCTCGAGGGTCTCGCGCCCCTCGATCTTCGTGATCACGCGGCCGAGCGCCGCGCCCAGGCTCCGGACCTCCGACCTCAACGGCGCCATGTCCCTTACGGTTTTAGACATGCGTATGGTCTTTTTCCTCGGCATTGCGGAGCGACACGATGGAGCCCATGGCGGCCGCTAAAAAGCTAAAAGTGCGCCGGAATCGCGATTCAGCGCAGATTTTTGCGCGCCCCGGGAGGCTTGCTTGCGGGAGTTCCCGAGCCTTTGCTCTCGCCGAGTGATGCGCCGCCTTGCCTTTCTCCTAGCCCTTGCCGCCGTTCCGGCTCTGGCCGACCCCGCCGTCCCGTCCGCCCAAGCCCCCAAGCAGGCGGACCTGACCGCGGACCACGTGGAGACCCTCTACACCACGGGCGAGACGGTCCTGACGGGAAACGCGCAACTTACGGACGAGGGCCTCCTCCTCACGGCCGACACGATCCGCTTCAACCAGAAGACCCAGACGGCGACAGCCCAGGGGCACGTCGTCCTCACCCGGATCGGGGACCGGCTTCTCGCCGACCAGGTGGTTTACCACCGCACCGACGGAAGCTTCACGGCGAGGAACCTGCGGATAGGCCGATTCCCCTATTATCTGGAGGGTCCCGTGGCCGAGGGAAACCGGAACGAGGTGGTGATCCATGACGCCACGGTGACCTACCGCGAGCCGAGCGCCTGGCAGCCCACGATCAAGGCGAAGACGCTCACGTATTCCCCGGGCCGTTATCTGCGCCTGGCGAGCGCCGACCTTGGGATCGGAAGCTACCGGCCCCTGCCCGTGTCCCGCCTGGGCCAGGACCTCGGGCACGAGCCGAGTCTCGCCAACACCACCTTTGACGGCGGCTACCGCAAGGTGCTCGGCGCCTACGTCGACGCGGCGACGCGCATTCCCGTGGCGCAGGGACTGAGCGTCGGCCCCGATATTGGGATCTACACCGCCCAGGGCGTCATGATCGGGCCCCTGGCGGCCTACGACCTAACGAGCGGCGTCGATACGGCCGTGGGATCGGTGAGGACGGGGTATATCTATGACTACGGGGTCAAGTTCCCCGACATCCTCGACAACCCCGTGCCGAACGACCGCGCCTACGCCGAATGGCGCCACGCTCAGCAGATCGGGTCCGACCTCACCATCACGGGCGACGTCAACTGGTCCTCCGATTCCGAGGTCATCCGCGACTTCCACTCGAACGAGTTCATCCCCGTCCAGGAGCCCGACAATTTCATCGAGGCCGACTATATCCAGTCGGACTACATCGCGTCGCTTTTCACCCGGTTCCAGCCCGATACCTTCTACCCCGTCCAGGAAAGGCTTCCCGAGCTGCGGTTCGACCTCCTGCCGACCCCCATCGGGGGCGGGATCTACCTGAGGTTCAATTCCGGCCTCGTGCACCTTGAGGAGGATCCGCCCGCCGGCGGAATCTTCATGGAAAGCGACCGGTTCGACACGTTCGCTGGGCTCAGCCGGCCCTTCTCCTACAAGGGCATTGTCGATTTCACGCCCGTCGTCGGCGGCCGCTTCACCGAGTATTGGGACACCGTGGGGGCCGCGGAACCCGGCGGCACCGGACGCGGGCTCGGCGAGCTCGGATTTGATGCAGACCTGAAGGCCAGCGCGGTCTTCGACTACAACAACCCCCTTTGGAACATCAACGGGATCCGCCACCTGATCACGCCGACGCTGAGCTACCGCTTCATTCCCGACGGCGACCAAGCCGCGGCATGGATCCCTCCCATTGACCGGAGCACCTTCACCAACTACCTGCCGATCATGGAGCTTGGCGACATGCGCGCCATCGACCAGCTGCAGGCGTCGAATGTCCTCAGGTTCGGGATCAACAACACGCTTGAGACCCGGGACGAAACCTACGGATCCAGGGAGCTGATGACCTTCAACGTGGATGAGGACTTCATGTTTCAGCGCGCCCCGGGGCAGACCGATTTCTCGGACATCCACGCGGATGTGACGGCGACGCCGGCCCGGTGGCTGGCCATAAGCTTCGAGGACGCCGTTTCGACGCGGCGCGCCGCGCAGCGCGCCCTCGATACCGACATCACCGTCCACGAGGGCGACGTGTGGATGGCCCGCTTCGGAGTCGGGTACCTTTCCGACAAGTACGGGGATTTCACGGTGCCGGGCATCGGGCCCAACCCCATCGTAGGCGTGGACACCTACCACGTGGAGCTTCGGACCCGCCTCAACGAGGTGTACGACGCGTTTGTCCGCGGCGACTACGACGCCCGCGACCACCTGATCATCGACCAGTACTACGGCATCGTGCAGCGGATCTCGAACACCTGGACGCTCGAGTACGCGATCGTCTTCTCCTCCGGGCCCAACAACGGACAGGGGCACTTCGGCATGGAGGCCCACCTGAACATGATCCGGTTTTGACCGAGGGCCCGGGAACCCGCGACCGATCCCTGCCGTGAGCCGCGCCGGAAGCCAGCAGCGAACCCTTCTGGAGATGCTGGGAAGGCTGCGCCCGCACTGGCGCAGCGACTCGGCGCTGCCCTCCAGGATCGACTCCCTCCTCGGCGGCGACCGGCGCCTCGGATCCCGCGACCGCAGGCTCTACCGGGAGATGATCTACACCGCCCTCAGGTACCTGCCCTGGATAGAGCCGCTCCTCGAATCCGACGCCCCCGGGGCCGCCAGGCGCATCGCCTGGCTCGCCGCGGATTCGCCGGCCGCGCACGCCTTCCGGGCCGCGCTGGCGGGGGACCTGCCGGACTGCCCGGCCGATCCTGCGGAAAAGGCCCGCATCCTCGGGACCGATGTCGGCGCCCTGAGTCCGGACTGGCTTCCCAGGGAATGCCCGGAGGCGCTCGTGGCCCCGCTGCGCGACGTCCTCCTTACCCGGGCGCCTCTGTGGCTGCGTCTCCAGGCCGCCGACGCGGATCCGGTGCTGGCCGAATTTGAATCCCTCGGATGGGCTTGCCGGCGCAGCCCCCTCCTTGGCGGCGCCCTCCGGCTCCCGGCGGGAGCGGATGTCTCGAGGACCCGCTCCTACCTCTCCGGACAGGTTGAGATCCAGGACGTCGGTTCGCAGCTGATCCTCGGTTCGGTCGGCATCGCTCCAGGGGGCCACTGGCTAGACGCGTGCGCCGGCTCCGGAGGCAAGACCCTTCAGCTTGCCGCGCTTCTCGGCCCCGAGGGACGCGTCACGGCCCGCGACACAAGGCGGACGGCGCTTGAACAGCTTGCGATTCGCACCGCGCGCGCGGGGCTCACCGGCCGAATCCGAATAGGCGCCGCCGCGGACCCCGCAGGCGGCTTTGACGGCGTCCTTGTGGACGCCCCGTGCACGGGCTCCGGAACCTGGCGGCGCGCCCCCCACCTGAGGTGGGTCACGTCGCCCCGGTCCCTTTCAGAGGCGGCAACCCTCCAGATTCGCCTCCTCCGGGAAAATGCGGCCAGGGTGCGCCCGGGGGGCCTCCTCGTGTACGCGACCTGCTCCCTCTGCGGGACCGAGAATGAATCGGTGGTCCGCGAATTCCTGGGCGGAGCGAAGGGGTTCCTGCCCATCCTCGAAGGCAAACGGCTCCTTCCGCAGGCGCACGACGGCGACTATTTCTTTGCCGCCTCGTTCAGGAGGTCGTAGGCCGGCCCGAGTCGAACCCTAGTGCTTGGCTCCCTCGCGCTGGACCCGGAGGACCACCCGGAACATCTGAAGCGTGAGCCAGAAAACGAGCGTCAGGCAGAGCGAACCCGCCGAACCCCACAGGAGAATCATGCGGTGGTCCTTGGACGGAACGTGGGTCGACACGACGCCGTACATGTACACGAAAAAGGCAATGACAAGCACGGCATCCACCGCCAAGCTCGCGGGAGTGACCAATTTAATTTCCGGCTTTTGCATTTCCCGCCCATGAAAGCGCAGGCATCTCGGGGATGTCCATGCAAAAGGTCACCCGTCCGCCCAGTAGGGCTGCCGGTTTGCGCAAGTGCCTTAGCCTTTGTGAGATGCCTGATGCTCCTGCTTGCGGTGGCAATCGGGTGCGCCTCCGCCCGCGCCGACGTCCTGATCGGCAGGATCTTGGTGAGGAATGGCATCCTCTTCACGCTCGAGCCGGGCGAATCCTCCCCTCAGCGGGGCTACCTGCTTGCCGGCGACGACGGCAAGATCCTGCGCATCGGCTACGGGGATCCCCCGCCGGGGATCCGCGCCACCCAGACCGTCGACGCTACGGGGAAATTTGTGATGCCGGGCTTTGTCTCGGCGCACAGCCATCCCTACCAGGCCGTCACCCGGGGCATCGCCACGGACCAGGCCCTGAGGCCGTGGTTCGACGCCATAAGGCCCTATTCGGTCGGCAATCCGCCGGCCGACCACTATTACGATACGCTCTTCGGATGCATCGACCTCCTGCGCCACGGGATCACGTCCTCCTTCGATTTCGACGACGCGAACGGCCAGCCGGAGGTCGACATCGAGTCGTTCAAGGCCGAGCTGGCATCGGGGATTCGGTTTGTCCACGGCTACTGCCTGCCCCTCGAGGGCAACCGCGAAAGCCGCCTGAAGGATTTCAACGCATTCTATGCCTACACGAGGCCTTACGCGGGCCGGACGGCGTTCCTGGCGTTAGGCCTAGGGGGGTACTCGTGCGTCGCCCCCGACAAGGACTACACGGCCCTCGAAGGGGTCATCATGGCCGAATACGGGCTCTACAATCAGGCGCATTATCTCGAGGCGGCCGATCCCGCGCAGGTCGAGTCCCAGCGCGCGAGGTTTGGCTGGTTCATCGACAGCGGCGAACTCGGCCCGAGGCTCAGCTTCGGCCATCTGGTGCATCCCAACGACGCGATCCTTCAGCGGATCGCGGCGGCGGGAGCCTCGATGGTTTGGAATCCCCTCTCAAACGGGCGCCTCGGCTCGGGAACCGCCGACATTCCAACGATGCGGCGCCTCGGAATCCGGATCGGCATGGGTGTCGACGGACAGGCGAGCGCGGACTTGGCGGATCCGTTCGAGAACATGCGTTCGGGCCTCTATGCGGTGCGTGCGCGTTATGAGGACGCTGCGGTGCTTCGGCCGCGGGACGTCCTCATGTTTCACACCCTCGGGAGCGCGGACGTGATAGGCGTCTCCGACCGCGTGGGCAGCCTCGAGAAGGGGAAATTTGCCGATTTTCTCATTGTCGATCCGCGCAAGATGGACACGGGGCCCGTGTTTGACCCGTACGGCACGCTCGTACTGGCCTGCGGAGTCGAAAACATTGAGCGGGTCTACGTGGGCGCCCGGCTCGTCGTCGAGAATGGCGGGATACTGAATCCCGACTACGCCCGCATTTGCGCCGAGGTCGCCGCCCGGATGGCGAGGTTGAGGGCTGCCGAGGCGGCCCCCGCGCGATCCGGCGAGGAGCCGGCCGCCAGGAACCCGGCGGCCGGCAAGAAGCCCTAGCCGCCGCGGGGGTCAGACACCGCTGGAAAGGGCCCTTCGGCCGCGGACCCTCGCCCGCCCGCCCCCTTGCCCCTCGGAGGACCCGGGTCCCTTGGCTCCGGACCGAACCGTTGGGCCGTCGACCCAGGTCGCTCCGATCATGGTGGAGCGTGGAAACTCCTGTGCCCCGGGCTCATTGTTGTGGATCTGGCTAACGACCATGTCCACGGCCGCCTCGCCGGTCACCAGGTTGTGCTGGTTCATTCCCGCTATGTCGGGGCGCGACGCCCGCCATTCCAGCTGGATGACGCCGACATCCTCCGGCACCCGCCGGCCGGTCGCCTTCAGCCAGCCGAGAACGCTGTTGTAGAGGGTGAACACCACGTCGGGCCGGTGGCGGTCCATCCAGGCGCGGAACGCCTCGATGCGCCCGGGACCGTTCACGTCGCCGAACACCGGAATCTGCCGCGAACGCGGAAGCATGCGCTGAGCGGTGAGATAGCCCGCCGAGAACCGCCGTTCAACGAGCGCGTCGATCACGTCGTCGAGCACAAGTCCCGGCCGCTGATAGCCGAGCGCCGCGGCGCGCTCGAACGCAATCAGGGCGAGGTTGTAATGGTCGACGCAGCAGAACGAAAGGGCGGGATCGCGCGTGCGCACCCCTGTCACGACGCACGGGAACCTGCGCCAGATCGGCTCCAGGTGCGCCGGCAAATGGTTCGTGTCCATCAAGCCGACCAGCAAAAGGCCCTTGATCGCCCTCGCAGTCAGGATCCTCAGCCAGCGTTCGGCCGTGAGATCCGGGCTGTGGAGCCAGAATCGGTCGAAATCATAGCCGAGGCCCGCGGCCCGTTTCTCGCACCCCTCGACGTAGATGGGCACCGTCGGATGGCTGTGAAAGGCGTCCGGATCCAGGTTGGCGTTCACGAGCGCCAATTTCGCCTGGAGCCTGCTCGTGCGCGCCGACCGAAGCTGCGCCATGAGATGCGAGACGACGGCGTTCGGCCTGTAGCCCATGCGGTCGGCCGCCGCCCTGACCTTCTCCCGGGTCGTGGCCGGGATCTGCGGGTTCCCCCGAAGGGCGAGCGAGATCGTGTTCTTCGAATAGCCCAGCGCTCGCGCGATGTCATTGAGCGTTGTACCGGACATGGGATGGGGTGCTCGGACGAGAATCCCCATTCGAGCCTAACGGTCAAGTGCGCCGCACCGCCGGCCCCGCGGCGTCCGGGTCCGACTCCAGATACCGTGACTCCGAAAAAGGGCAGCCCCGGCGCTACCCGTCGATCAGACTAGGGAACCTCGTAAACCTCGATCAGCGCGACCCCGGTGTCGCCGCTCGCCCCCGAAACCTGGGCCGTGTAGGCCCCGGGGGGAAGGGTGACAAGGATCGCCGAGTCGTGGCTTGAGGGATTGCTCCAGGAGAACGCACCCACCTCGGAGGCCGCGTTCGAAATCGCGAGATTTCCGAACCAGCCGTTGCTCGTGCCGAGAAGGGTCGAGCCCGAGTAGAGCTGGAGCTGCGGGTCGGGCAACGTCCCTGTGACACCGAAGGGGACGAGCGCCGGGCCCGAGGCGCGGATCAGGAGCGTCTCGGAGGTGGAGCCTCCGATCACGAACCCGGCGATCAGGATGTTGCCGCCGGTGCCGACCTGCACCCGCGTCGAGATGTTGACGAGATGGGGGGAGGTTTGGGTGAAGGTGCCCGCGGGCGTTGCATCGTACACTTCCACCAGGGCGACGCCCGTGTCGCCGCTCTGCCCGGACACCTGGGCCGTATAGGCGCCGGACTGAAGCGTTTCGACCAGCGCCGCGTCGTGGCTCGAGGTGTTCGTCAAAGCAAACGCCCCGACCGCCGAATCCTCATTGGTAATCGCGGAGCTGCCCCCCCACCCGTCGTTGGTGCCGACCACCGTCGAACCGGAATAGATCTGAAGCTGCGGGTCGGGAAGCGTGCCCGTGACGCCGAAGGGGACAAGCGCCGGTCCGGTTCCGCGGATCAGGACAGGCTCGGAGCCCGAGGTCCCGGCTCCTCCGATCACAAACCCCGCGATCAGGATGTTGCCGCCGGTCCCAACCTGCGCCCGGCAAGAAATGTTGACCAGCCGTCCGACATCGGGGGTCGAGGTTAGCGAAAGCCCAGCCGAGTTGCTCTGGAGCGATCCGGCCGAGTTGGTGGCGACACAGTAATAGCTCCCCGCGTTGGCCGTCGTCGCTCCGCTTATGACGAGCGATGAGGTGGCGCTCCCCGAGATTCCATTGCCGTCGGATAGGGGACCATTGTTGAAATACCACTGGTAGGTCGGAGTCGGAGTCCCGCTCGCGGCCGCATTGAAGACCACGCTGCTGCCGCTGGAAATCACCTGCGAGACGGGCTGGGTCGTGAACGCGGGCGGCGTCGCCGCGCTGCCGGCGCCAATCGAAAGCGTGGCCCCGGTGCTGGTCGCCATGCCGCCCCCGGTCAGGACAATCACCGAATACGTGCCCAAATCGGTGCTGGCGACGTCGTTCACGGTGAGGTTCCCGTTCTGGCCCAGCACGTATTTCTGGCCGTCAAGATTGAGCTCCTGGCCGTCAAACACCCATATCCACGAGGTGTTGTTCGGCTGCGGGCTCGAGCCAAAGGATACGCCGACCGTGAACGTCGCACTCCCGCCGAGGGGCGCCGTCTGGTTCGAGGGATTCGCCGTGATGGTCGGCGCGGGCACGGCCGGCGTCGAACTGGCGACCATGAAGAAGGTGACGCTGTTCTGGTAGAGGAGAAGCGACAGCCCTCCCGGGATGGACGTGGTGTCGATGCTACCAACGGTGTCGAAACTGAGCGTGCACTCATAGGGGAGCCCCGCCGTCAGCGTGCCGGCCGGAATCGTATAGGAGGTGAACGGCGTCGCCGACTGGGTGGAGCCGTTGACCGCGACCGTGGCGTACTGCTGCTTCAGGCTCACATTGTCCGAACTGCTCGAGCTCTGCACCTGAAACTGCATGTGGCCCGCCACGCCCGCCGTGGCATATTCCTTGAAGGTCGAAAAATTGAGCGTGTTCGCGACGCCCGGGTTTACGACGAGGACGCCGTTTTGCCAGGTGGCGCCGTTCACCTGCGGAACCGAGGCCGGATAGAGCGGCGAGCCCACCGAATACGTGAGCGTCGGGAGGCCCGAGAGGCTGAGCGTATAGGTGCCGTCGGGGTATGTGGCCTCGAGGCTCGATTCGGAGGCGAATCCGCCCGTGAGCAGGCCCGAATTGTTGGTGCTCACGCCCGCCTGCGGGAGCGAGATCTTTGTTCCGCTCGGCAGCGTCAGGCTGCCGGTGCCCGATCCCTGAACCACAAACGTGTAGGGAAAGCCGCTCAGCGGGTTCGCCCCGGCGCTTGCCGACTGGAAGAAGCTTTCCGTCTTGAAGATGCCGTAGGCGGTCGTGTCGCCAAACACCTTCGCTTCGGGAATGGAGACAAGGGAGGCCCCGAGCACGGCCAAAGATAGCCAGCCGCGTTTATTTAAGGTCAAGTCCATGGGATCGTTGGATGAGGTTTCCGAATTGCACCAATTGCCGACGCCGTTCGTCGATTGAATGCGCGCAGTAGACACTCTTATCCAATCTATTACAAGCCGTTTGCAGCTATCCCTCGCCGTCCGGCCCCGAGGGTGAACGAAAGCCGCGAGGCACCGGCCACGGGCCCTTCCTATATGATTGCTTCCAATCATTTAAACCGCACCGTTTCCTTCGATGAGAGTTGCCGCCCATGTCGTCGAGGCCCGGCGGGAATCCCTGTCGCGGCTCCTCGAGCGCCACCGCTACCTCTCGGTGCCTGAGCTTTGCCGGCGCCTGGGAATCTCGGAGGCGACCGCGCGGCGCGACCTCGCCTCCCTCAAGCGCCAAAGGAGGATCAGGCGCACCCATGGCGGCGCGATGCTCGAGATTGAGGCGACCTTTGCCTCGCTGCGGGCGCGCGCCCGCAAGGCGCGCATGGCGAAGGACCGCATCGCGGACGCCGCATACCGATTCGTCCGGCCTTGCACCGTTTGCTACCTGGACGCCGGCACCACCATGCTCGCTCTCGCACGGCGGCTGCGCGCCGATCCCGTCCACCCGCTCACCTTGTTGACCAACAACCTTGCGGCCGCGGATCTGCTGAACGGCACCGCTGAATTGGACGTGCGGCTCCTCGGGGGAAGATGGCTGAGGAGGCAAGCCCTCCTGGTCGGCCACGAGGCGAAGGGGGCCGTGGGCCTCTGGGAGATCGATACCGCATTTCTGTCGGCCGAGGCCATGGACGCGAGCGGACTCTGGAACACGCAGCCCGAGGTGATCGAGCTTCAGCGCCTCGTGATCGCCAAGGCCCGGCGGACCGTGTTTTGCCTCGATGCCAGCAAGCTCGGCCAATCGACCCGCCACATGCTGACACCGTGGGGCGAAGTGGATCATCTTGTCACGGATGCTTCGCCCTCGGCCCTCCAAGCAGCCCAGATCCCGATCGAGCGGAGCCCGATCGCCCGGAACTGATCCCCATGCCTTCACACCCATGAAAATTGCGCGCAAAACGATACTCCTGGTGGCCAGCGGGGACCTCCGCCGGTCCGCCAACGAAACCTGCTGGGCGGCCCAGCGGGACATGGAAAGGGCGCTCACCCGCGCCGTCGCGAAGCTTGGATACACGCTTCAGCGCGCCCACCCCTTTCACCCGCGGTTGAAACACGGCTTCATCGCCTCGCAAAAGGAGGGCATGGAGGTCTTCGCGGCGATGGACCCCGACGCACCGCTCATCGTCGCCGAGGCCGTCTGGCAGTACTCGCACCATGTGCTGCACGGCCTCATCTCCCACCGGGGCCCGATCCTCACCGTGGCCAACTGGAGCGGCCGGTGGCCGGGGCTTGTCGGCATGCTCAATCTCAACGGATCGCTGACCAAGGCAGGGGTCGCCTATTCGACGCTCTGGAGTGAGGACTTTGCCGACGATTTTTTCGTCAAGGGCCTCGCCGGGTGGCTGAAGACGGGCGCTCTGGTCCACGAGACAAGGCACGTTAGGGCGCTCTCGGCCGCCAAGGTGCCGGCCAGGGCCCGTTCGATCGCCCGGAGGATCGCGGCCGACCTGCGCCGCCGAAAGGCGATCATGGGCGTCTTCGACGAGGGATGCATGGGCATGTACAACGCGATCGTCCCGGACGAGCTGCTAAATAGGACCGGCGTTTTCAAGGAGCGCCTCTCCCAGTCCGCGCTATACCATGCCACCCTTCAGGTGACCGATGCCGAGGCCCGCGCCGTTTATGCCTGGCTCCGAGCCAAGGGGATGAAGTTCCATCTGGGCAGGCGCGAAGAGACCGACCTCACAGAGCGGCAGGTCCTCCTTCAGTGCAAGATGTACATCGCCGCGCTTCGGATCGCCGACGAGTTCGGGTGCGAGTGCATCGGGATCCAGTACCAGCAGGGGCTGAAGGATCTCCTTCCCGCAAGCGACCTGGCCGAGGCCCTCCTCAACAACAGCGACCGGCCTCCGGTCAAGAACGCAGGCGGCTGCGTGATCCGCCCCGGGCAGCCTCTCACCCACTTTAACGAGGTGGACGAATGCGCAGGCCTCGACGGGCTTTTCACGCACCGCGTCCACAGGGCCCTTGGCCAGCCCGTTGAAAACACGCTCCACGACCTGCGGTGGGGGGATTGGGACAGGAGCGGCACGACGGGTGACTACGTGTGGGTCCTCCTGATCTCCGGCGGCGCCCCGCCCGCCCATCACATCGGCGGCTACCGGGGCACGGAATCCTGGCGCCAGCCTCCGATGTATTTTCGCCTGGGGGGCGGCACGGCGCGCGGCGTCGCAAAGCCCGGTGAAATCATCTGGAGCCGGATCTTCATCGAAAAGGGCAGGCTCAAGATGGACCTGGGACGCGCCAGGGTCGCCGCGCTGCCTCCCAAGGAAACCGAGCGCCGCTGGGCCGAGACGACCGTGCAGTGGCCCATCATGCACGCGGTGACCTACGGGGTTTCGCGCGACCAAATGATGGCGCGTCACAAGGCCAATCACCTTCAGGTAGCCTATGCGCGGACGCCCGGGGCCGCCGACCTGGCGCTGTACACCAAGGCTGCGCTCGCGGAGGAGCTCGGCCTCGAGGTCCACCTCTGCGGCACCAGGGCCGACGGGAGGCCTTTCTAAGATGAAGGCCCGGTCACCAAGCACCGCCCGCATCCTGAAGGAGCTCCTGGCTCTTGCGCACGGGCTCGGGCGCGAGGACCGCGGATTGGCCATTCTCGGGGAGGGCAACACGTCGGCACGCACCTCGAGCGCCACGTTCGCCGTCAAGGCGAGCGGCCTCAACCTCTCGAGCCTCTCGTCGGCAGGACTGACCGAGTGCCGCTTCGACGCGCTCCTGCCGCTGCTCGAGGCCCGTTCGACGAGCGACCAGGCCGTCGAAAGGGCGCTCCTTGCGGCCCGGGTTGATCCAAGAGCGCGGAAGCCGTCGGTCGAGGCCATGTTTCATGCCTACCTGCTCGCGCTTCCGGGCGTGCGCTTTGTTGGCCACACCCACCCCGTCGCGGTGAACGGCCTCCTCTGTTCGGATTCGGCCCAGCGCTTTGCCGCCGGACGGTTGTTCCCGGACGAAATCGTCTGCTGCGGGGAGTCGTCCGCGCTGGTTTCCTACACCGATCCGGGCCTCAAGCTCGCCGGGGCCATCCGCCGCGAAGTCACGAAGTTCATCGGACGCTGCGGCCGGGTTCCGCGGGTCATCCTGCTCCAAAACCACGGTCTCATCGCCCTCGGATCGACCTCCCAGGCCGTGCTCGCCGCCACGCTGATGGCCGAGAAGGCCGCCCGGATCCATGCAATCGCCTCGGCAATGGGCGGGAAACCGCGCTTCCTGTCCCCGGCGCACGTCCGCCGGATCGGCGGCCGCAAGGACGAGCGGGAGCGCCAGAGAATTCTCGGGCTATGCGATTAGGCCCCAAATGGGCATGACGCCGGATTGCCCGATTCCAAGCCCGGGAGGACCCGGCCGGGCCGACCCCCTCCTCCCATGAAGGCCGTGCACTGCGCAGCGGTTGACCTCGGCGCAACCACCGGGCGGGTCATTGTCGGAACGTGGCAAAACCGCCGTTTGGAGCTCGCCGAGATTCACCGGTTTCCAAACCGGCTTGGTTCGATTGCGGGGCATGACTACTGGGACCTGCCCCGCCTGTGGAGCGAGGTGCGGGAAGGCTTGAGCATGGCCAGGCGCAGCTTCCCCAGACTGGCCTCGGTCGGGGTGGACACCTGGGGTGCGGACCATGTCCTCGTCGATTCGGGCGGGCGCCTCGTGTTCCCGGCGCACGCGTACCGCGATCGGCGCACGCGGCGCGGATTCAACCGACTGGCCTCCGGCGGCCTCGGCCGCATCTACCGCGCGACCGGAATTCCGAACCTGTTCTACAATTCGAGCCTCCAGCTTGAGGAAACCGTCTGCCAATTCCCCGCGGTCAGAAAACGGGCCGCGCGGTGCCTCTTTCTGCCCGATTACTTCAATTTTCTCCTTTCCGGAAGGATGACGAACGAGGTCTCGATAGCGAGCACCTCCCAGCTTCTGAGCGTCCGGGGCCGAGGCTGGTCAAAAAGCGCACTGCGGCATTTCGGCCTGCCCCGGCGCTGGTTCACGGCTCCCGTGAACGCCGGGACGCCGCTCGGCCGGGTGACCGGCCTGGCCGGCTTGGAGGGCGTGCAGGTCATCGCCGTTCCCGGCCACGACACCGCGTGCGCCTTCGACGCGATGCCCGCGGATCCCGACGGCTCGGACCTCTACATAAGTTCCGGCACCTGGTCGCTGGTGGGCTTTGAGAGCGAAACGCCGCTCCTGGGGCCCGAGGCGCTAAAGGCGGGGGTGTCCAACGAGCGGACGGGCGACGGCCGCTTTCGCCCGCTGATGAGCGTCATCGGCCTCTGGATGCTGGAGCGAACGCTCCTGGATTTTTCATCGCGCGCGCGGAGCGGGCCCGAGTGGTCGGCTCTCGTGGCCGCGGCACGGGCGGAGCCCGCGCCCGGCTCGCTCCTTTCGATTGCCTCGCCGGCCTTCGCAAATCCCGGGTCGATGCGCGCGGCCATCGACGCCCAGCTAATGCGCCGCCATGTCACCCCGCCGAGTCGTGCCGCAGCCTACGTCAGGCTCATTTGCGATTCGCTTGGAAAAGGCCACGCGGACGCGCTTAAAACGTTTGAGCGGATTGCAGGCCGGCGATTCAGGCGGATCCTCATCGTCGGCGGCGGATCGAAGAATTCGCTCCTCTGCCAGGCCACGGCCGATGCGGCCGCCCTGCCCGTCGTATCCCTTGAGCTTGAGGGTTCGGCCGTGGGCAACATAGGTCGGCAACTGCTCTCACTGGGTGCGGTCAAGAACCTGCGGGAGCTCCGCAATCACCTCGATCGGTGTCTTGAAAGCCGAATTTATCGTCCAGCCCGTTGACGAAATCGCGCCATACGACCCTCGCCTCACGAACCGACAGCCGATCCTGACCCCGCCCCGTCCTGATCTCGAGCAAAGCTCGGAGGAGTCCTGGCGGGCAGGAGCGAGGACTTGCGCCTCAAGGAATCGGCATGACTGGGGCCGATGGGGCTTGCCCGTCGAGCTCCTGCGGAAGAGCGCGCTGGCGCCACAGGTAATAGATGGCGGGGTAAACAAGGAGTTCCATGATCGTCGAGGTCACCACCCCGCCGATCATCGGGGTGGCGATGCGTTTCATCACGTCCGCCCCCGCGCCGTGACTCCAGAGAATGGGCACGAGCCCGGCGATGATGACCGAGGCGGTCATGGCTTTCGGGCGGACGCGCTTGACGGCGCCCTGGTAAATGGCGTCGCGGAGGTCCGCCGCCTTTTTGAGCCTCCCCTGGCCTTGCCATTCGGCGTAGGCGAGGTCGAGGTAAAGGAGCATGACCACTCCGGTCTCGGCGTCCAGGCCGGCGAGCGCGATGATCCCCACCCAGACCGCCACACTCAGGTTGTAGCCGAAAAGGTAGATCACCCAGAAGGCCCCGACCAAGGAGAAGGGCACGGCGAGGAGAACGATCGCGGTCTTGATCCACGATTTCGTGTTCAAGTGGATGATGAGAATGATGATGAGGAGGGTGAACGGGATCACGATCAGGAGGCGCCGCTGGGCGCGGAGCATGTATTCGAACTGCCCGCTCCAGAAGATGCTGTAGCCGGCCGGGATCCTGAGCTCGCCGCTCTGCAGCGCGTTCTGGAGGGTCTGCTGGGCCCGTTGCACGTAGCCGCCGATGTCCGCATCCTGCACATCCACATAGATCCAGGCGTTCGGCACGGCTCCTTCGCTTTTCACTCCCATGGGTGCGGCCACCACGCGCAGCTTGGCCAGTTCGCTGAGTGGCACCTGGGCCATCTGGCCCGGTGCGCCGCCCATCGCCGCTGAAATTGCCGGCGATTTCACGGGGATGACGATGTCCCGAAGCGCCTCGAGGTTTTCCCGGTAGTCGCGGTCGTAGCGGAGAATGACCCCGTAGCGTTCAAGGCCCTCCACGGTCGTGGTGAGCGGCATCCCGCCGAGCGCCACCTGGAGAACGTCCTGCACATCCCCGATGGTGAGCCCGTAGCGGGCGATCGCGTCCCGATCGAGGTCGAATTCGACGTAGTTTCCGCCCATCACGCGCTCGGCGAAGACGCTCCCGGTGCCGGGCACCCGGTGGATGAGGACCTCGATCTGCCCGGCGATGCGCTCGAGCTCGGCCAGGTTGGGCCCCGCAACCTTGATGCCGACCGGGGTCTTTATCCCTGTGGCCAGCATGTCAATCCGGGTCTTGATGGGCATCGTCCATGCGTTGGTGAGTCCCGGGATCTGAACGGCGCCGTTGAGCGCCGCGACGAGCTCGTCGAGCGTGCGGCGGCGGTGGGCAACCACCCTGCCGCCCGCATCCCTGATGTCCACGGAGGGCCATTCCCTCTCGGGATTGAGCATGATGGTGGTCTCGATCATGTCCATCGGCGCGGGATCCGTGGCCGTCTCCGCGCGCCCCATCTTGCCGAACACGGTGTGCACTTCCGGAAACGTCTTGATGATCTGGTCGGTCTGCTGGAGGACCTCCCTGGCCTTGGTGGGCGAGATGCCGGGGAAGGTGGTCGGCATGTAGAGGAGGTCGCCTTCGTAGAGCGGCGGCATGAACTCCGAACCCAGATTCTGGTAGGGGAACGCCTTCCCCATCCTTGCGGCGAGACTCCTTGCGCCGCCCTCCGGCATCCGCGAAACGACCAGCGCATTCCAGGGGAGGAACACCCAGGCCACGAGAGCCGCGGCGCCGAGGATGACGGCCCAGCGGAACCTGATGACAAAGTCGATCAGCGGGTGATAGATCCAGATGAGGAGGCGGTTGATCGGGTTCCTATCCTCAGCCGGTATCCTGCCGCGGACGAAAAAGCCCATGAGAACGGGAGCAAGCGTGACCGAAAGCAGCGCGGCGGCCGCCATTGAATAGGTCTTTGTGAAGGCGAGCGGCTTGAACATCCGTCCCTCCTGCGCCTGGAGCGTGAACACGGGCAGGAACGAGACCGTGATCACGAGGAGCGAATAAAACAGCGTCGGCCCGACCTCGATCGACGCGTCGCGGATGATGTCCCAATGAGGCTTCTTTCCCGCGTCGCGCTCCAGGTGCTTGTGGGCGTTCTCGATCATGATGATCACCGCGTCCACCATGGCGCCGATGGCGATCGCGATGCCTCCGAGGGACATGATGTTGGAGCTGAGCCCCTGGGCGTTCATGATGATAAACGACATCAGGACGGCCACAGGCAGGATGACGATGGCGACGAGGGCGCTTCGGAAATGCAGGAGGAAAATCAGGCAGACAAGGGCCACGACGATACTCTCCTCGATCAGCTTGCTTCTAAGCGTCTCGACAGCGCGGTCGATGAGGGCCGTGCGGTCGTAGACGACCGTGTAGTCAACGCCCTCGGGGAGGCTCTTCATCGCCTGGTCCAGGCGCGCCTTGACGGCCTGGATGACCTGGCGGGTGTCGACCCCATAGCGCACGACCACGATGCCTCCCACGGTCTCACCCTCGCCGTTCAATTCGGCGATGCCGCGGCGCATGTCGGGGCCGACCTGGACGTTTGCCACCTCCCCCAAGAGAATCGGGATCCCGCCGGGTCCGCTTCCCACGGCGATCTTTCGGAAATCCTCGACGCTCGTGGCATAACCCAGGACGCGCAGCATGAACTCCTTTTCTCCCATCTCGACCGACCGTCCCCCCACCTCTCCATTGCTCCTCTGAACGGCCACAGCTATATCGCTGATGGAGAGGTTGTAGGCATGCAGGCGGTGCGGATCGACCGTGATCTGGTATTGCTTCACGAATCCGCCGACCGATGCCACTTCGGCGACGCCTTCGATGCTCGAAAGCTGGTAGCGCAGGAACCAGTCCTGCATCGAACGCAGTTCCGCCAGGTCGTACTTCTTTGAGTTGAGAGAGTACATGAAGGCCCATCCGACGCCTGTGGCGTCCGGGCCCAGTCGCGGCGTCACGTCCTTGGGGAGGGATCCGGCAAGTCCGCTGAGGTATTCCAGCACGCGGCTGCGCGCCCAATAGGGATCGGTGCCGTCGGCGAAGATGACGTACACGAAGGAGAAACCGTAGAACGAATACCCGCGGACAACCTTCGCGGCGGGAACGGCGAGCATCTTCGTCGTTATGGGATAGGTCACCTGATCCTGAACGATCTGCGGAGCCTGTCCCGGCCACTCGGTGTAGACGATGACCTGGGTGTCCGAGAGGTCGGGGATGGCGTCGAGCGGTATTCGCTTCAGCGAATAGATGCCGCCGGCCACCATCGCCAGCGCCGCCGCTATGACGATGGACTTGTTCTTCAGCGAAAAATCAATGAGGCGGGCGAGCATGGGAAAGGAGGCTGGGGATTGCGGCCGACCTTTCAGAGGGCCGGCTCCGGGTCGACCTCCTCGCCGCAATCGGGCATCGCGGAGCCGTAGAACGGATTTTTGAGCGCGCCCGAGCGCTGCAGCCATCGACCCGTGCCGATACCCGGGGCCATGGGACACTGGAAGATATGGAGCCCTGCAGCCCGATGAAGATGATTCTCGCGGACAAGGTCGGCCACCGCGGTGCTGAAATACGCAAAATCGCGCCTCGCGGCTTTGAGGTCGCTTCGGTCCGCCACCGCGTCCCTAAATCCGCCGAGCGGGCCGTGGGCCGCGTGCTCGTCGCTCTCGAGAAAGGCCGACAGCGCCTGGCGCATGACAGGGGCCGACTTTTGGTAGCGGTCGAGGTCGTCTGCCGCCAGCGCCTGTGCTGCGTCCATTGTGGCTCCTGCAAGCACCAGGAGCCGGGTCCTGGCCGACTCAGGCAGGGCCGTTGTCTCGTCCATGCCCACGACTCCTGAGCTCCTCCGGTTTGGAGGGGCGGAAGGCGCGGCAGGGCTGTTCCCGCTTCCAGAAGTCATGAGCATCTTTTGGACCGCGTCCCGCAGCTGGCTCTCAGAATCGAGCATGAACTGTCCCGAGACGACCACCCGCTCCCCGTCCTTAAGGCCCGAGAGCACCTCGTAATAATTGCCCTGCGAACGGACTCCGAGCTTGATCTCACGGGGTTCGAAGGACCCGTCGTCGTGCGCGATAAAGACCGTGTTGCGCTCCCCGCTTCTGAGGACGGCCAAATCCGGAACAAGCACGGCGGAATCGGCCAGTTTTGCGACAAAACGCACGTCGACGAACATTCCGGGGCGCAGGCTCAAGTCGGCATTCGCGAGCATGATGCGGGCTGTCGCCGTGCGGGTCTGCGATTCGACCTGCGGCTGGAGCAGCTCAACGCGGCCCTCGATCAGGCGCTCGGGTCCATAGGTCACCCGCACCGTGGCACTCTGGCCCGCCTTCACGAAGGGCAGATCCTGCTCGTAAACCTGCGCAAGGACCCAGACTGACGATAGGTCGGCCAGAAGGTATACGCGCTCGCCCGCCTTCATCATCTGTCCGGCAACCGCCATCTTCTCAATCACGGTGCCGTCGGAGGGAGAACGGAAAACATAGGTGCGCGGCACCTGGCCGGAGCGGGCCAGCCCGGCGATGTAACTGGCCGGCAGGTCGAATAGGCCCAGCCTCGAAAGCGATGCGCGCGTCAACGGGCCGCCTGCGGAACCCTCGGAACGCAGGGCGACGAGATAGTTGAGCTCCGCGTTGTAGAGGTCTGGAGAATAGATCTCGAACAACGGATCGCCGGCCTTCACGGAAGCCCAAGGAGTGCTCACGAAGAGCTTTTCGATCCACCCCTCGTATTTGGTCGTTATTTCGCTCAGGCCCGCCTCGTTGTAGGCCACCGATCCGACCGTCCTCAACTCGCGGAGCACGGGCCCCCGGGTGACCCATCCCGTCTTCAGGTTCATGCGCTGGATCGTCGCGGAGTCTATGTGAATCGCCTGCGCGGAGTCATCGCCGCCGTCATAGACGGGAACCAGATCCATCCCCATTGAATCCTTGCCCGGTTTGCTGTTGACCTCTCCGGGATTCATCGAGGACTTGTAGAATTTGATCGTGCGTCCGCCCGGCGCTCCTGGACTTGCAGCGTTGCTGCGGACGGGAACCAGGGCCATGCCGCAGATCGGGCAGTTTCCGGGCTCCGTCCTGATGATCTGCGGATGCATGCCGCACGTATACAGCTGGTCGCCCGCGCGCAGGCACGGGGCTGCGCCCATCAAGGCGATCAATAGGAGTCGGAATACGGCGTTCATGGTTGAGGTGGCTTCAGGATTGGGGCTCCGATTCGGGCATGGGTGAGCCGAGCGGAGCCACATCGCTCGTGAGGAGCGTCAGGTCGACGACGGCCGCCTCGCGGTCGCGCAGGGCCCCCACCCGCTCCAGCCGCATGCCGAGCGCCATGACCTGCGTTTCGGGTATCATGCCGGGATTCGCGGTGCCCGACTGATAGGCCGCCTCCGCCGTGGCGAGGGAACGCTCGAGATACGGAAGACCCTCCCCGTCAATGTAGGCTATCCTCCGGTCCGACTCGCGCACCCTGTAGAGCGCCTGCGCGAACGCGGCCGCGAGGTTCAATTCCGCAGCCGAATATCGAGCCAGACTTGCGTCGCGCCGGGCCTCCGCGGCAGCGAGGATCGCCGCAATCTTTTCGCGCCAGATCGGAAGGTTCAGGGTCCCGAGCGGCCGCACCAGGGTTGGATTCGTTCTCAGGTCCACCATCGTGCCGACGGTAAAATCGGGACTCCCCGCTTTGCGCGCCACCCCGACGCCGTCCACGGCCATTTCAATCATGGTTCTCATCCGGCCGAGTTCGGGATTCATTTCGCAGGCGCGCTGCCAAAGTTGGTCGCGATCGGGAAGCCGCGTCGGGGCAAGCGTTGCCACAGGCCAGGCCGGATCGGAGTCCGTCGGCCTCAAGCCCAGCGCGGACTTGAAACGAGCGCGGGCCGACGCTCGGCGGTCATCCAACGCGGCGCGCTCGCTCCGGGCCTTGGCCAGATCGTTCGCGACTCGAACTTGGTCTGCCAAGGTTCCCATACCGCGGCCGGTCGCGTAGTCCGAATCGGCAATTTCCAGGGCGCTTTCAATCGCGCCGATCGACTGGTCCTGCAACCGGGCCGCCTCGTCGATGTAGGCGAGTTCTATCCATGCCGTTCGGGCTTCGGCGGCGGTATCAAGCACCGCGGTGATGTAACTCCGGCGGGCGATGCCGGAGGCCGAGGCCGCCTCTCGTCCCATGGCGGCACGCTTACCGGAACCCAGAAAATTGAACATGAGGCCCGGCATTAGGCTCGACACCGAGTTCGTGATGTCCGCCTGGAATATGAACTGCGGATCGGGAAGGGAGCGGGCGGGCACGATGTCCTCGACGCTCGCCCGCCAATCGTAATAGGCCGCGACGACCGCGGGATGGTTCAGCACCGCGTAGCGTATGAAATCCTCAGCCGCGGAATCGACCCGAAGGACCGGCAGCGCGGGCCGGCCTTCCCGGGCGAGAAGCTTGGCGCCCATCGCCCGCATGTCGTTTCTCGCCGAGCTCTCTTCCCGTCCCGGCACGCCCGCACATCCGGCGAGCGCCAATGCCGCCGTCAGAATGGCCGTTCCGAATGGGAGCCCGGGTGACATGGGCGATCAGGGTTTGCCCGCCCTGGCCTCCGCCTCGTCGATCGCCTTCAGGTACCTCGCGGGATCCTTTTCGAACTTGGACTGGCACTTCCCGCAACAGAAGCGGACGAGGCGGTCAGGTTTGCCCTCCTGTCTATAGATGTAGTCCTTGGATTCACCCATCCCGCCAAGTTCCTCTCCCGAAACCACGCAGGTTTTGAGCGGGTATTCGGTACGGGCCTTTTCCATCCAGGCCGAGTCTTTTGGCGCCGTCGAAGTCGTCTTGTCGGCCGCGCAGCACGCATCGCCCGCCGACAGGATCGGAGCGCTAACGCAAAGAGCTAGGGTAAAGAGATATGCGAATATCGTCATGTTGACTGGGGCTCGGATTTGGGTGCCCTTTTGGCATTGGGTTGTCTTCCCTTCGTACACCACAGGTGAGCAAATCACTCGGAATTTGTTTCCGCGCCGTTTTTTGAGGGATTTCGTCCCCACGGGTGTATATTCTTCCAAAAGCCAAATGAATATACCTCGCGATTCCCTTTCCGAGACGTTGCACGGCTGGCGGGTGACCCCGGCTTCCGACCCGAACTTTAAGCAAGGCGTGTGGAGGCGAATTGACGGAACCTCGGCAACCACCTGGCCGACTTATCTGAGAAGCCATCTGGCGACCTGGTCCATGGTCGCCGCTCTCGCCGTCGGTGCCGCGTGCCTCGCGGGAAGCGCGCTGGCCCGCTCGCGAATGCGAGCCGACCGCGAAGCCATCGTGACCACCTATCTCGTCGACCTTGACCCACGCGTCCAAGCCGCGCTCAAACCGTGAAGCATCTGGTCAGCACCCTCGCAGCCATCGCCCTTCTGGCGACCGCCACCGGCTATGTCGGCTACCGCATGAGCCTGAACCCCGCATTGCACGCCGCGGCGGCAAAGGGAGACACCATGGAATGGCTGCGCACCGACTTTCACCTGAGCGACGCCCAACTCCGGGAGGTCCGCCAGCTTCACGAAGCCTACTCGGGAACCTGCGACGTGCACTGCAGGATGATTCAGGAGGCCACGCGAGCGCGGATCGCGCTCGAGGCGACCCACGCGGACAAGACGACCATCGACGCAGCCAACGAAAAGATCCGGAGGCTGCGCGCAGTGTGCGAAGGCTCCCTCACGACCCATGTCCACGAGGTCGCTGCCCTGATGTCACCCGAAGACGGCCGCCGCTACCTGGCGCTGGTTCTGCCCAAGATCGCGAGCTTCGACCACACGGCTGCGCCCGATTTGCGCCTCAGTCACTCAAACTGACTCTATGGACGTCGAGGCCGGCTCCAGTCCGAACGACGAGGAACTGATGAGCCGCCTGCAAGGGGGCGAGGACGCCGCGCTTGCACAGATTATGCAGCACTGGGAGGTTCCCGTTAAGCGGTTTATCTTCCGCATGGTAGGCAACGTGGCCGAGGCCGAGGATCTGGCCCAGGAGGTGTTCGCACGGATCTACCTCAAGCGGGCGACCTACCGAAAGGGGGCGAAGTTTTCGACGTGGTGCTTCTCGATTGCGGCCAACCAGGCAAAAAACCGTCTGCGCTGGTGGAAAAGGCGCCCGACCGTGTCGCTCGGCGCCTGGTCCGAGACAGGCGGCGACTGCGCCGATGGGACCCGGACGGGCGAATCGGCGTCTCAAAGGGCGGAGCGGCACGAGCAAATAGCATCGGTTCAGGCGGCTGTGGCCGCCCTGCCGCACGAATTGCGCGCGCCTCTTGTCCTCTTTGAATACGAGGAGCGGCCGATGGCTGAGATCGCCGCCGTGATTGGCTGCACCGCAAAAGCAGTTGAAAATCGGCTTTACCGCGCACGGCAGCAATTGAGGCAGGCCCTGCGGCTGCAATCCTGAGAGCCGAGTGGCCGGGGCGCCCCGTGCGCCGGCTGCGGGCGAGGATCGACCGCCGGCCGTTTGGGCGCTCGCCGTCCATCACGATCTCCGGGAAGGAAAGCGGAATCGGGTCCCCTGCTCGGCTCCACCAATGGAGCGGCTTGGCAATTCGCGCCCGCTGTCTTGCACCGTGTCCATTCGTCGCCCGGGGACCGGCCGCATTCCCTGTGAATGGGACGGCCTGCCCATGATCCGCAAATTCGGGCGCCGCGATGGCGCACCAGAAGGGTCCGGACCCTTTTATCCGCCGCAGACCGCGCAGAAGACCGGAGGAACGTCTCGCTGTGTCCGGTTTACCGTCTCCAACCGTTCCCGCCGAGCGGCGAAGCAATGGGGGCAAGTGGAGAAGGGTTCCAGGGCCCAGGTGTCCGCGAAAACTCGGCCGCGGCCCAGCGCGAGCGCGTCCCGTTGCGCTCTTTCGAGCATCGCGAGGGTCGGCTGGACGAACTCACCCGAATCCCGGAGCCGTTCCATTGCGCCGTTACCGGTGCGGGTTGGAATCAGCGCCACCGCGCCCGCGCCGCACTCAAATGCAAATTCAGCCGATTTCGCCGCCCATTCCAGGCCCGCCCGCTCGTCAAGAAATGGAGGGTTCACCAGGATGAATGCGCGAAGCGCGATCTGCTCGGCCGCGAGGAATTCGGCGGCCCGCGCGAACTGCGCCAGGTCGAACTTCTTGTTCAGCTTCTCCAGCACTTCCGGGTTCGCCGTTTCGAGGCCCATGGCGACCTCGAGCGAGCCGGACAGCAGGTCGCGCAGCGCCCGGGCACGGGGGCCTACGAGGAGCGGATGCGATTCCACGACCACATGCCTCGCGAAGGCGATCTGCCGCGCAACCGGTGCGTAGTCGGCCGGCGGGATCGCCGCCGGGTCGAAGAAGCTGCCGCTGTTGTAGAGCTTCACCTGCACCGGCAGCGTTCCTGAGTTTGACCAGGTCCTAACCGCAATCTCCACCTGCCGTGGAATCGCCCCCTCCGGGACGGACTTTCGGGTGGTATCCTTCCACAGGTCGCACATCAGGCAGCGCCACGGGCACTCGCGGTTGGTCAGCAATACGACACCGGAATCGGCGACGGCGCCCGACGCCAGGCGTTCCTGCTCGAGGAAAACGCCATGGGGCGCGTTCGTATCGGGTTCGGCGAACCGCGGCGGCCGTTGCGCGAGAATCCAGGAAGTGCGGCCCCGTGTTGGGTACGCCGATATCATGCCGGTTACTGATAGGCCGCGAGATACTGTTGGCGGTAGTCGGATTCCAGCGTGCCCAGCCGGCGGCGAAGGTGCTCGACGGGGATCGCCCCGTGCTGAAACCGGCGCTTCGTGAAAACGGGCATATCGACGCCGAAATGGGCCTTGATGCCGCGCCGGGCTATTTCGCCCTTTAGCGAGTAGAGCCGGTCGACCGACATGTCGCTGAGCGTCGTGAAGGGGATGCCCTCGGCGACGGAAATGACGGCCGGCCGGGTGAAGGGACTGAATCCCTCGAACCCGCAGTGCCGGGCGGGCGCGTAGGTGCGCGCGTAGCTTCGACTGAGCCCGCCGCTGTAGGTCAGCGAATGCTTGATCCGGCCAACCCCCCAGCCCTCCTGGTAAAGCATCAGGTTGTTGACGACGCTGCGGATCGTCAGTTCGGGATTCTCCTCGATTGGATAGTCCTTGAGGTTTTCATCGCCGCCGTCGCCGTCGACAAGGACCCTCCACTCCGGATAGCGGGCGCGGATGCCGCGGCAGAGGGCAAGCCCCATCGATGCGCATTCGACATCGAGCGGTTTGTAATCCTCGAGGATGCGCAGCGTCTCCGCAGCGTCGAGCGACGCAGGGTCGGCCTCGATCGTCTCGAGAAAGAGGCCGAGGTCGAGCCGGTCCAGAAATTCGCGCGCCTGGCGCAGATCGGGGCCGTCGCCGAAGTTCAGGGTGAACGCCTTGAGCCGCGCCAGGTTGAGGCCGAGCCTGCGCATCACGTGGTAGACGGTGAGAAAAACGGCGCCGCTGTCGACTCCGCCCGAGAAGCAAACGCCGACCGGCTCGCTCTCCGGCAGGCCGCCGAGCCATTTCGCCGTCTCGCCCGCAAGAGCGCCGATGTAGCTGCGGCCGATCTCATCGAGGTCGGCCGGGAGGGCATTGCGCACGGGTGTAAAGAAGCGCGTGTAGGTGGGATCGGGGTCGGGGCAGCCGACGAGCTGCAGCTCGACCACGTAATGGGCCGGCACCATCCGCGTGTAGCTGGGGTGAAATTGCCGATCCAGCCCCTGCCCCCTCAGATACTTGTGGATCGCGTCGATCCTGTCGGAAACGATGAGCGCCGGGCCCTCGCGCCGCTTGGCGAGGAAGTAACGCATCGGCCGGTCGAGCGAGCGCGCCATCCGAACGCGCTTGCCATCTCGCGCCACGAGCGCGAAGGAGCCGTCGATCTCACTAACCGCGCCGGCGGAACCGTGCAGGACGCACGCGCGGGCCTCCTCGACGGTCATATTTCGCAGGCGAAGGGTTGCCGGATCGGTGAGATCGATGAGCTGTTCGATGTATTCGTCCATGGACGGAGGGAGGAGTTGGGGAGGTTGACTGGTGCCGCCGGATTGGTTCGCGATGCCGAGGGACACGGATGTCGGACAGGATCCGCAACCAAGATGCCCACCGCGCCGAAGGCAATGCGAAACGACCCGCCGGCCGTGGGGCTCCATCGCTCCCGCGACCGGCCCCGCGACTGGGTAGATTCGCCCCTTTTCCATTAACTATTCACCGGTCGGCCTCAATCTCTGCCGTGAATGCCCCCGCCGACACAGCTCCACCCCGTTACGGCCCACATCCCACGCCCACCCGCTCAGCTCACTTTGACTCAGAGCGCGCTCTCGCGATCGCTTTCACGTCCACCGCTCATGCAATGCGGAAATGCGCACGACGATTGAAAGTTGTGGAACCGCGTTCCTTTTATTAACGACTGGGGTATGTCCAAGCGCCTCATCTGGATAAGCGCTGCGCTTCTGGCGCTTGCCGTTGTCACGGGCACCCTTTGGCTTCGGAGGCCGACGGCGACAACCGTCGGATTCACCCAACTAATGAATCGCGGCAATGGCCTGCTCGAAAGGGGCGATGCCGCGGCCGCCATCGACGTTTACACCCATGCGCTCCGGCTTTCGCCGGAGAGCACGGACGTCCGGCTCAACCTGGCCAACGCCTATCTGCTGGCGGGCCGGCCAGAAGATGCGGTGCCGCTGTGCCGGCAGGCGCTCGAGCTTGATTCCAATAGCGCTGCGGCATATTACCTCCTCGGCTGCGCGCTCCTCCGAAGGTACCAGCCCGAGCAGGCCGCGGAGGCGCTTCAGCAGTCGTGGAAGATTGACCCCGCGGTGCCGGCGCTCGATTTCCAGATGGGCATGGCGCAGGAGGAGCTCGGGCAGATCCCAGACGGGATCCGCGATTTCGAGAACGTGATCCGGGCCGTGCCCGACCATCCGTCGGCGCACTTCCAGTTGAGCCAGCTCTATCGCCGGGCCGGCCGAGTGGACGACGCGGCGCGCGAGCTGGAGGAACACCAGAGAGTCATGGCCCGCTCCTCAAGCCCCGTCATAACCGCTTCAGCTCTGGAGCGCTGCAAGTATACGCTGCCGCTGTCGCCGTTCGTCCTGAGCCAGCCGGACCTGCATGGGATCCCCGTCCGCTTCGCCGAGCAGACCGCCGCCGCGTTTGGCGCGCTCGCGGCCGATTGCCGCGGACCGCTGGCCGTCATAGATTATGATCACGACGGGCGCGCGAGCGTATTCGCCCGAGAAAAGAGCGGCGAGTTCCTCCTGCTCGACAACCACGGCGGCCATTTTACGCCGCTCGGCAAGCCGCTGCGCGTGCCCGCCGGGTCCGGGTACCGCGTCGCGCTGGCTGGAGACCTGGACAACGACGGCTTCGACGACGTGGTCGTCTTGGGGGAGCAGGACTCGCGAGTGTTCAAGTTCTACGAACATGGCAGGATCCGCGACGCCACCCGCACGGCTGGGCTCGAGGGGCTGAAGGCGAGCTCCGGAATGCTGGCCGACCTCGATTTCACAGGCAACCTGGACCTGGTAGTGGTGCAGCCTGGAGGGGGCGGCCTTGGACTGTACCGCAACCTCGGCAATTTCTTTTTCGATGGAGCCTGGAGCGACTCCGGGCTGCCGAAGGCGGTTCCGGGAGCCATGCAGGTGATCGCTGATGACTGGAACAGCGAGGGCCTTCCCGGGGTGTTCATCGCGCGCAACGACGCTCCGCCCGTGTTTTATGCGAAGAAACGTGCCGCGGCGTTCATCCCGAGCAACCTGACCGAGGGGTGGCCCGCCGGGACTGCGATGGCCACGGGTGATCTGGACAACGACCTCCGACCCGAGGCGGTCATCGCGACCGCCACCACCCTCGAAATCATCAACCGCGACCAGAGCCGGAGGTTGAGCCTGCCGCTGCACGGTTTTCAGGTCTCCGGCCTCATGCTGGCGGATTACGACAACGACGGCTGGCTGGACCTTTTCGCCTACGGCAGCGACGGCGTGCGGGTCTGGCGCAACGCCGGCCACTCGGGTTTCGCCGACGTGACGGCAGAACTCGGGCTCGATCACGTGGGCCCCTGTGACGGGATGGTCGCCGCAGATTTCGGCGGCGACGGTGGCATCGACCTTGTGACAAGCTCGGACGCCGGGCTTCGCTTCTGGCGGAACATCGGCGGCAACAAGAACCTGCTGTTGAAGCTGCGCCTCGTCGGCAACCGCTCCAACACCACCTCGATGGGCGTCCGCGTCGAGGTGCTGGCTGGCGACTGGCGCACCAGCCGGACGGTCCGGCGGATCCCGCTGGAAATCGGCGTGGGGCAGCACAGACAGCTCGACGCGCTCAAAGTGCACTGGTTCGACCTCTCCACGGCAAAGGTCGACGTGCCCGTCGGGCGAGACGTGTACACGGTGACCGAACCGACACTCCCTAGCGGCTCCTGCCCGTATCTGTACGCTTGGGACGGAAAGGGTATGACGTTCGTTACGGACATACTAGGCGCCGCCCCCCTCGGCCTGCCGCTGAACGAGAAGCGGTACGTGCCGGCTGACTCGGAGGAGCTGCTGGCGCTCGGCGACGAAACCAGGTTCCCGCCGCGGAACGGCGCCTTTGAGATCCGCATCACCGACGAGCTGCGCGAGGTGCTCTACCTCGACGAGGCCCGCCTCATTGCCGTCGATCATCCACGCGGCACGGTCGTCTACCCGACAAGCAAGATGCACGCCGCCCCGCCGTTCCCGCCGCACGAGCTCTGGACTCTGCATCCGCTCGCCAATCCCCGGCGTGCGGTGCGCAGCGATGGTCTCGATGTCACGGATGCGCTGGCCAGGGTCGACAACCAGATGGTCTCCCCGGTGCGGCTGCGCCGCCCGCAGCTGCGCGGGCTCGCCGAGCCGTTTTCGGTCACGCTCGACTTCGGGCCGCTGCCGGTCAAGCGCCCGCTGGTGCTGGCGCTCACGGGCTGGCTCCACTTTGGCGGCGGGATGGCAAACATTGGCGCGTCACTTGATCCGACGCTGCCGTTCCCCTTCCCCGGCCTCGAGGTGGAGCTCGCGGATGGAACCTGGCGGAAGGTGGAAACCGACGTCGGAACACCCGCCGGCAAGACAAAGACCATCCTCGTCGACCTGGAGAACAAGCTGCCCGACGGCGCGCAACGACTCAGGCTATCCACAGCCTTCGAGATCTACTGGGACTGCGCGCTGCTGTGCGAGAAGGCCGGTGAGGGGGACACCCACGACTACAGCCTTCAGCCTGAACGCACCGACCTGCGCTGGCGCGGCTACAGCCGCTACGCCGACCTGCCGCCGTCACTCCCCCTGACCCCGATCTACGCGGATGTCTCGCCGACGCCGCCCTGGGACCGGACGCCTGCCGGCTGGTTCACCCGCTACGGCGCGGTGGGGGATCTCCTGTCGCGGCGCGACGACCAGCTGGTGCTGCTCGACGGCGGCGACGAGCTTGCATTGTCGTTTGACGCCGCGCGGCTTAGGCCGCCGGCGCCGGGCATGACGCGCGACTTTTTCCTGCACGTTGTCGGATGGGACAAGGACGCCGACTTCCACGTCGGCCAGGGCTGGCAGCTCGGGCCATTGCCCTTCCAGGGGATGGACGACCAGGCCTACGGGCGCGAGCCTAGGCCGAGCCGCATCGACGATTCCTGGATCAAGGCGTACGACACCCGCTGGGTCGGCCCGGCCGTAGTTGGCCCGGGTGGCCCGCTGCGACAGGTTCCCTGAAGCAGCATGCAAGGCACGCGATACCTTCCCGGCTTCGGCCGGATGCGGATCGGGATTCCCCCGGGGGCGTTGCTTGCCGGAGCGTTTGCTGCGCTCGCGATTTGCACCGTCATTCGTGCCATGGCCGAATCGGCCCCGGCTCCTGGCGGCTCCATCGAGGAGCAGCCGCTCAACCCGCGATCCGGCCCGCGCGGCAAGACCCTTTTCACCATAATCCCCCCAGAGGAAAGCGGACTGCGCACGGAAAATGACTACGATGATCCGGCGATCTGGGGCCGGCTTTCGCGTGAGTTCGACCTCGGCGCGGTGGGCACCGGGGTGGCCATCGGCGACTATGACAACGACGGCCTTCCGGACATCTTTGTCGTGAGCAAGACCGGAACCTGCCGGCTCTTTCACAATCTCGGCAATTGGAAGTTCGAGGACGTCACGGAAAGGGCCGGTGTGGGCGACCACGGCGCGGCCGCGAAGATCTGGAAGCAGGGCGCGACATTCGTCGACGTGAACAATGACGGGCTGCTGGACATCTATGTCTGCCGGTTCAATGCGCCGAACCTCCTCTACATCAACCAAGGCGACGGTACCTTCAAGGAGGAGGCCCATGCGTACGGGCTCGACGTGGCGGACGGCAGCGTCATGGCCTACTTCTGCGATTACGACCGCGACGGCAAACTCGATGTATTCATCCAGACCAATGTGCTCGACGCTGCGGCGCACCCGGAGGGCCAGCGCAGCTATCTCTTCCACAACAACGGAAACGGCACGTTCACCGACGTGACGGACCGGGCGGGGGTGTCCCCGGGACGGGCGCATGGAAACTCGGCGGTCTGGTGGGACTTCGACGGCGACGGCTGGCCGGGGCTTTATGTCGCGAACGACTTCGACGTTCCCGATGCCCTTTACCGCAATAACCGCGACGGCACGTTTACGGACGTAGCCGCTCACACCGTTCCCCACACGCCCTACTCGTCGATGGGCTCGGACCTCGGCGATGTGATGAACGATGGCCGGCTCGGCTTGTTGGTCGCGGACATGGCGGAACCCGGCCATATCGAGGACGAGCGCGCGATGGCGGAGTCGAGGGCGCGGATGCGTGTTCCGGAGGAAGGCTCAAACGAGGTGCGTCAGTTTCCCAGCAGCGCCCTCTTTCTAAACACCGGCACCGGCCGGTGCCTGGAGGCGGCGCACATTGCCGGGCTCGACGCGACCGGCTGGACCTGGGCGCCGCTTTGGGAGGACCTGGACAACGACGGGCGAGCGGACCTGTTTGTGACGAACGGGATGTACCGGGAGATCCACAACCAGGATCTGATCGCGCGCAGGGCCATGGCCGACGGCCCGATTGCACGCGGCCAGATCGCGCGCAACAGCCCGGTATTCGCCGAAACGCACGTCGCCTATCGCAACCTGGGAGGGCTGCGCTTCGAGAACGCGTCAAGCGCCTGGGGCCTCGACCAGAATGGCGTGAGCTTTGGCGCCGCGTTGGGAGACCTCAACGGCGACGGCAACATGGACCTCGTGTACGCCAATTACCAAGGGGGGGTGACGCTCCTGCGCAACGGCAGCGACACAGGGCACCGGATCATCTGCGCGCTGCGAGGCACCAGGTCCAACCGCTTCGGCGTTGGCGCGAAGGTGACGCTCGAAAGCGCGGCGGGAATCCAGGTCCGGACCCTGGCGCTAGGGCGCGGGTTCATGTCGAGCAGCGAGCCGATTGTTCATTTCGGCCTGGGCGAGGATGCTGTGGTCCGGCGCCTGACCGTGTCGTGGCCAAGCGGCGCCGTGCAGACTTTTGACAACCTGCCCGCCGATCGCCGGTTCATCATCACCGAACCCTCTTCGCCGCAGGGTGCGCCGGCGCCGGCAACGCGGCCTGAGCCCCAGTTCACCGAGACGAGCCGGGCCGCCAATCTCTCCTGGACGGCGCCGGAGGACCCGTTTGACGAGTTCCTCGACCAGCGGCTGCTCCCGGCAGGGCTCAACCGCAGAGGCCCGGCGATAGCCGTTGGCGACCTTGACGGCAGCGGACGGGACGGAGTGTGCATCGGAGGGACCACGCGCGAGGCCCGGCGAGTCCTCCTGCCACGGGGACCGGAGACGTGGGCGCAAGAGGCTTCGCCGGCGCTTGGGGCGCCTCCCGAGGTGGACGACGGCCCCCTGTTGCTGTTCGACGCCACCGGCGAGGGCCGCGCGGACCTGCTCGTCACGGCGGGAGGGGCCAGCCAGCCCGCCGGCGCGCCCGAGTACCAACCTCGCCTTTTCCTCAATGACGGGCGCGGGCACTTCAAGCCCGCTCCGGATGGCGCGCTTCCGCCGCTGTCGATCAGCGCCGGCGCGGCCTGCGCCGCCGACTTTGACCACAGCGGACGGTTGGGAGTCTTCATCGGAGGGAGAGTCTCGCCTGGACTTTACCCCGCCGTGCCCCGGAGCGCGCTGCTCGCAAATCACGGCGGAAGGTTTGTTGACGTCACCGATTCCGTGGCTCCGATGCTGCGTAACGTTGGCATGGTCACTTCCGCCCTGTGGAGTGATGTTGACGGCGACGGCTGGCCGGACCTGCTGCTGACGCTCGAATGGGGCCAGGTGAAGTACTTTCACAATGTCGATGGCAAGAGGTTCGAGGATTGGACGGAAAAGGCTGGCTTCGCATCAGCGGGCATGGGCTGGTGGCGGTCGATTGCAACAGCTGACTTCAACGGGGATGGACGCCCTGATTACGTCGTGGGAAACGTGGGGCTGAACACGCAATACCGCGCCGATTCGGAACACCCGGCGTTGCTTTTCTCCGGTGATTTCACCGGCCGCGGCTCCAGCGAACTCGTCGAGGCGTACTACGAGAACGGACAGCTGTATCCATGGCGTAGCCGCACGGACTTGGGCGCCGCTATTCCATCCGTGTTTCGGCGCTACCGTTCGAACAATGACTACGCCCGCGCAACACTTCCGGAGCTGCTGGGAGCCGACCGGCTGGCTTCGGCCACGCGCCTGGAGGCCACGGAGCTGCGCAGCGGCGTGTTCCTGAGCCAGCCGGACGGCCGATACCGATTTGAACCCCTGCCGCGGATCGCCCAGGTCTCTCCTGCAGATGGCATCGTGGCCGGCGATTTCAACGGTGAAGGGCGCGCCGACATCTACATCGTGCAGAACTCCTACGCCCCTGCGCCCGCGATTGGCCGATTCGACGGCGGCCTGAGCCAGCTGCTTCGTGGAGATGGCCACGGCCATTTTTCGCCGGTGCCGCCGATCGAGAGCGGCCTTGTGGTGCCCGGCGATGCCAAGGCACTCGCGGTACTCGACCTCGGCAATGACGGCTGGCCGGGCTTCCTGGTTTCGCGCAACGGGGAGGCGACACTTGCCTTCCGGCATCGTGGGACCACGGGTCAGCGCTCGATTCGCGTCGAATTGCAGGGACCGCCGGGCAACCGACAGGCCGTGGGGGCGCGCGTCACGGCCGAGTATTCGGACGGCACAAAACAGCTTTCCGAGGTGTGCGCGGGTTCGGGTTACTACAGCCAGTCCACGGCGGCCCAATTCTTCGGCTCCCCGGATAGAAACCCTCTTCGGAGGGTCCAGGTCCGTTGGCCGTCCGGCGCCACGACGACCTGCTCAGTTTCCCCCGACTCGACTCCGGATACCGTCAAGCTTGTCGCGCCGGAGAATTGAGCGACTCCGCCCGTGCGCCGCGAGAGCCCATGAGCGCGATGCAACGCTCCGCGAAGCCGCTATTCGCCCCTCTATTCTGGCTGTCCGCCACACTGAGCTGGTCATCACTCAGACTGCTCCTCAAACAGGGCGCTCAAACCCCAATGCCCCGCAAAGGAGACCGCTTCTGGTGTACAGACGCGGCGGTAAACGCAGCGAAGGGCGGGGTGAGAGACGAGGCATCAGTCTCTCTACTGCGTGCAATTAGCCGGGCGCTCGCTCGAATCCCAACGAGCCTTGCATTTATGAAGTCGTCCAACCTCTCAACTGGGCCCGCCGCCCGTGGATGCTTGATGATTCTGACTATGGTGCTGGCTCTGCCGGCTTGCAGTCGGAAGGCACCCGAATCCGCCAATGCCCAGGCGCCGGCACCCACGTTCACCGTAACCCCCCCGATTCAAGCCGGGCCCGACGACCTGTTTGAGGACGCGACTGCTAAGGCGGGAATCAACTTCGTCCAGCAATTCTGCGACACCCGTATCGCCAACATCATCGAGTCGAACGGCTCGGGCATCGTCGTTTTCGACTACGACAATGACGGCAACATGGATCTCTTCTTCTGCAATCCCGGCCCGCTGGCAGGCGTGACCCACGAGGCCCCGGGGACACCGCGCCAGCCGTGCCGTCTCTACCACAACAACGGCGACGGGACGTTCACCGACGTGACCGAAAAGGCCGGGATCGGCGGCGCAGGCTACGCCGTGGCTGCAGCCGCGGCCGACTATGACGGAGACGGCTGGACGGACCTTTACGTCGCCTGCGTCGGCAAGAGCATCCTCTACCACAACAACCACGACGGGACGTTCACGAACGTGACCGAAAAGGCCGGGGTCGCCTCCGAAGGAACCGCAATCGGCGCGACCTGGTTGGACGTCAACAACAGTGGCAGGCTGGACCTCTACGTTGCGCACTACCTGAGCTTCGACCCGAACTACAAGCTGTTCTACAACCCGACAAGCTACCCGGGCCCGTTGGCCTACAAGCCCGAACACGACTTCCTCTACCTGAATAACGGCGACGGGACGTTCACCGACGCGAGCGCCCCGTCGGGCATCGCAGCCCTCCCGCCCCACCGCACGATGTCCGTGAGCGCATTGGATCACGACAGGAACGGCCACCAGGACCTCTACCTGAGCAACGACGCGACCCCGAACATGCTGCTCATCAATGACGGCCACGGCCATTTTCACGATGAGGCCCTGAAGCGGGGCGTCGCGTTCAACGCGCTCGGCGAGGCCGCCGGCTCGATGGCCGCGGCAATCGGCGACTGCGACGGCAGCGGGAACCCCTCGTTCCTGGTCTCGCGACTGGGATACGGCTCACTGTACATCCGCACGCCCCAGGGCGACTACGTCGACCAGATGATGGCCTCGGGGCTTGGTGCGCTGACGGCGCAGTACGTCGGCTGGGGATGCAACTTCATCGACTTCGACAATGCAGGGAAGCTCGATGTCTTCATCGCCAACGGGGATGCCTTCCGAATGGTGGGCTGGCAAAGCCTGCTGCTGGAGAATGACGGGCACGCCCATTTCAGCAATGCGGTCGAAAAGGGCGGCGCCTATTTCCGAACTCCTGTGCGGGCTCGCTCGAGCGTGGTTGTCGACTACGACAACGACGGGAAGATGGACGTCGTGGTCGGGCTCATGGGGGACCGCCCGGTCCTCCTGCACAACCGCGACCGTTCGGGCAACCACTGGATCACGCTTTCGCTCCGCGGAACCCGCAGCAACCCCGCCGGTTGGGGATCGCAGATCGAGGTCAAGGCTGGGGACAGCACCTACTCGCAGGAGTGCCGCTGCCCTTCGGGCTTCCTAAGCCAATCGGACCCGAGGGTCCACTTCGGACTCGGGAAGGCTTCCCGAATCGACCAGATCCGGATCACGTGGCCGAGCGGAGCGGTCCAGACGCTCACGGACGTCCGGGTCGATCAGATCCTTAAGGTCACTGAACCCTCTTCTCGATGACCCCAAAGACGTGCGCTTGGCTGTTGCTTGGCGCCGCGACGTTCCTTCTCGCGGCCTGTCACCCGGAGTCCACGCAAGGCTCCGTGGTCCTAACCCAGGTGCCCTCGGGGGTGCCCGCTTCGCGGGATGCGACGGTGCTCGATGCAAGATATCCGCACGGCAGCCGGGTGGTTCTGCTTAGTCCACCATTTGGCGCCCAGTCCTTACGGGTGCTTTCCGAGGGGCTTGAGGCCGCCGGAGACCCGTGCGTTTCCTGGGACGGCCGCTCGGTCTATTTCGCGGGAAAGGGCAGAGACGGTCAGGGCTGGCAGATCTACAAGGTTGCCGCGGGCGGCGGAAGCCCCGAGCGCGTCACCGAGGCACCTGGCGGAGCGATGGATCCGGCGGTCGCGGCCCACGACGAGCTTGTCTACAGTTCTCCGGTTCCGATGGCGGGGCAGCTTTGGACGTCAACGGAGGCGCCGGCCCTGTACGGGATGCTTCCCGGAAAGGCGCCCCGGCGCCTCACATTCGGGCCCGACGGAGCCGTCAACTCGACCGTGCTACGGGACGGAAGGGTCCTCTATGTGAGCGCTGCGGCGCGCGACAACGCGCGGTCCCAGCCCCACCTGTGCCTTTACACAGTGAACAATGATGGCACGGAGGTGACCGCCTATGCAGGTCAGGACGACGGCGTGGACGCTGTCCGCCGCCCCAGGGAGCTGGGCGACGGAAGGATCTGCTTTCTGGCATCGCAAGCATATGGACCGGGCTCCGCGGAATGGGCCGAGGGCGTGCGCTCGGCTGCGCCCTTCGCCACCCGGGCGAACCTTTTCCCCTTCCCCGGCCGCGGATGCCGTTCGGTCGAGCCGACTCCCGAGGGGGAGCTTCTCGTATGCGCCGACACATCCGGGGTGGCGGGTCGGTCCATGACCGCCCATGCGGCACTCTTTCGCGTCGCCCCAGGGGCCGTCGAGCTGGGCGCGCCCGTTTTCGACGACCCCGAATGGAACAGCATCGAGGCGACCTGCATCGCGCACCGGGACGGACCGGCCGGTCACACGACCGCCGTAATGCCAGGGGCCTCCCAGGGCACAATCCTTTGCCTCAACGCGAACGACAGCAGCGACCCGGCAGCAAACGGGAGCGGTTCGCCCGCCGCCCACCTCAGGGTGACGGCGATCGTCGGCGCGGGCCAGCTGCGGGTGCTGGGAAGCGTCCCCGTGGCGCCCGATGGCTCGGTTCTAGTCCGTCTTCCCGCCGGGGTTCCCCTGGGCTTTGACACCCTTGACGGTGCGGACCGCGTGCTTCGCCACCAGCCCCCCGTCGTCTGGCTGCAGCCGGGGGAGAACAGGGCATGCGTCGGCTGCCACGAACCGCGCAACCATTCCCCCCGCAATGTGCGGCCGCTGGCCGTACAGACCGATCCCGTGAGCCTGGTTCTCTCTGGAACGAATCCCTCACCATGAAGCTGAAACGCTCGCTCTTTGTCGCCATGACGGCGGCCCCCGCGCTTATGGCGGTGGTCCTTGGAGGAGGCTACGGGCTACGGGCCCATCAACGGATCAAGTCCGGACGCCCCGACCTCGGCTTTGTCTCCTGCAATCACTGCCACCAGAAGAGCCTCGCCAAGTTGCCTTGGGCACAGCTGCGGCCTCACCACGATTCACCCGGGGGCATGGTACTCTCCCCCGATGGCAAGAGATTGTTCATCGCCCTCGACGACAAAGACGAGGTCGCCGAGGCCGATGTCGCCACGCTTGCGGTTCTCCGGCGGGCGAAGGTTCCCGGCGGCCCGTTCGGCCTCGCCCTGGACGGGAGCGGTGAGCGCCTGTTCGTCGCCTGCTCCCACGTGGATCAGGTTGCGGTCCTCGACACCCACGACTTGGCCGAGAAGGGCCGCGTCATCGTGGGGGTGCGGCCGACCGACATTGCCTTCTGTCAGACGCGCGACGGCGAGCACCTTGTCGTCACAAATTCCGGCAGCGATGACATATCCGTCCTAACGCCGTCGCCGCTGGCCGAGGTCGCGAGGATTTCCGGAGGGCGCGAGCCCTATGCCGTCACGGTGACCGACGGTGGCCGCCGCGTCTATGTCGCGAACCGCATGGCCGTGCACGACGGGGTGCTCGCCACTCCCGCCTCCGAGGTCACGGTGCTCGACCCGGCCAACGGGCACATCGTGGACCGACTCGCGCTCGACTCGGCGCACATGGCCGAAGGCATAACGGCTGTGCCCAAGAAGGGCTGGGTCCTCAATTCGATGATCCGCGTGCGCAATCTCGTCCCGATCACGCAGGTCAAGGACGGATGGGTCATGACAAGTGGCCTGGCAATCTCCCAGGCGGACGGCGCGGTCACCCAGGTCCCCTTGGACGAGGCAAATGCGTACTTCTCGGACCCGTCCGGCGTCGTCGCGAGCCCCGACGGCAGGCGCGCCTTCGTCGCGTCCGGCGGCTCGGACGTGGTCACCGTAGTCGACCTCGACTGGCTGGAGTCTTGGCTTGCACGCGCCAGCGCCGCGGAACGGGGTGACGCCATCCTCGACATGGCGTTTTCCTATCACTACGTGCTCGCGCGGATTCCGACCGGCTGCAATCCCAAGCACCTGGCGCTTTCCCCGGACGGCAGCCGGCTCTTCGTCGCCGAGAGGCTGGACGACGGCGTCCTCGTCGTCGACTCGGCGAGCCTAAAGCCGCTCGGCCGGATTGTGCTCGGCGACGGAGGCAGGGACGATCCGATCCGGCAGGGCGAGCGGGTCTTCACACGGGCGCGCTACACCTTTCAGGGCGGATTCGACTGCAGGTCCTGCCACGCCGACGGGCATGTCGACGGGCTCTCCTACGATTTCGACGGGAGCGGCGTGGGCGACAATCTCCTCGACAACCGAAGCCTGTGCGGCGTGGCGGGCACCGAGCCGTTCAAGTGGAACGGCAAGAATCCGACGCTGCAATATCAGGACGGCCCCCGGTTTGCCAGGGTGCTGATGAGGACCGATCCGATTCCGGATCCTCAGCTCGACGAGCTGGCGACATTCATCCTGCACCTGCCGCCAACCCGCACGGTACCCTGGGACCAAGTTGGAAAGCCTCTAACCCCGGCGCAGCAGCGTGGGCGCGACCTGTTCTTTGCGACAAAGCGGCCGAACGGCACGCCGATCCCCCGCTCCCGCCAGTGCCAGGTCTGCCACCGGCCCCCGCTCTACACGAACCGATTGATTGCCTCGGTCGGCACCCAGGGGCCGCGCGATCCAAAGGAGGGATTCGACACGCCGCACCTGATTGGGGTCGGCGCCTCGGCCCCCTACCTGCACGATGGCCGTGCGCGGACGCTCGAGGAGATCTGGACCGTTTACCAGGTCAACGACCTGCACGGCGTGAGCAGCTATTGGACCAAGCTGCAGCTCAATGACATGGTCGAGTATTTGAAGACACTCTAACATTCCCATGAAAACCCATCGCAGTCCAAGGTTTGCGATCATCCTCGGCCTGGCGTCCGCATTGTCGCACGCCCAGGGCAATACCCCCCCCGCGCCGGCTCCCGGCTCCGGCCCACTGACGATTCCCGTCATTTCGCGGTTCGAGAATTTTGGCGAGAAGGACGGCCTTCCCTCCCACAAGGTCCATTGCCTTCTGAAGGCGAGCGATGGGCGTCTTTGGATCGGCACCCCGAACGGCCTGTGCGTCAGGCAGGACAACGGCACTTTCCGGCGCTTTGGGACGGAGGACGGGCTGAGCCATCTGACCGTGCTGAGCATTGCCGAGGACCCCGCAACGGGGGACCTTTGGATCGCCACGCTTCAGGGGCTTACCCGGCTCAGCGGGGGAAAATTCACGGCCTTTACCCAGACCAACAGCGGTCTTCCCAACAACGTGGTCTACGGAGTGGCCGTGGCGGAGGGCACCGTCTGGGCCGCGACTGCGGCGGGGACGGGGGCCTATGACCTGAAGGCCAAGGCCTGGAAGCCCTACGACCAGACCAACTCCGTCATGAATGAGCCCTGGTGCTATGCGGTCGCTCCGGGGAAGGGTGTCATCTACCTTGGCGTCTGGGCCGGCGGCGTCGTGGAGCACGATCCGCACACCGGATCGTTCAAGGCCTATCGCGATCCCGACGGCGAGTTCCACATCGCGTTTGCGGCCGACAGCGGACCCATCGTGGACGTCACCTCCTGGGTGGCCTACGACCAGGGAATCCTCTGGCAGGCCTCCTATTTCGGGCTCGCCCGCTACAATACGAACTCCGCGACATGGCGGACCTGGGTCCAGGACAAGACGCCTCTGCTCTCCAACTTCATCAACACAATCTTTGCCCACGGACGCCTCGGGTGGGCCGCCACCGACCGCGGCGTCTCGGTCACCGACGGGGACAATTGGGTAAACTACCTTGTGGACAAGGACGGCCACGGCGTGGTCCAAATCTACCGCCCGGGCAAGCCGACGGAGACGCGGACAATGGCGACGGCGCTTCCCGACGGCTTCATAATGGCGGTGTGGGCCGACGATCACGAGGCGTGGTTTGCCACGTCAAACGGGCTTAGCCACGGCGTCTTCACCCTGCCGGCCGATTCACCGGCTCTGACCTCCAACCCGTAGGCGCATCCATGAAAATCACCCTCTCTTGCATCCTTGTTGCTTCCTTCGCCGCGTCTTGGGCCGTAGGCGCCGACGCCCCCACCGTTTGCTCGGCTGGAGGCAAGGACGATATGGTGCCCGGTGCTCCGTCGGCGGCCCAGGCTCCGGCCACAGCGGCGCCCGCGGCGTCGCGTTTCATCTATGCCAAGCCTGGGGAGGAGTATCCGCCCTACGGCGAACTGCCCAAGGAGCTCTGGCCATTTGCCAACACGGAGCCCTATTACAGATATTTCGTCACCCGCATGCCGTTCCGTGGACCGGGCCGCGACTACGCCCCCGAGCCCGGCCTGAATTCGCTCAGGATCGGTCTTGTGGATGCCCCGAAGGTCGGGCCGAACTGGGAGCGGAGCGTCCGGACGCGGGAAGGCATCGTCCTTGCCATAGAGGAGGCGAACATCGAACGCCGGCCGGGCGAACTGCCTTTTGATCTCATCGAGCACGAGGGCATCGCCCAGTGGGGGGGAGCCGCCAACCTGGCGGCGCTCCTCGCCGACGAAAAGGTGCTCGGCTATCTGGGCACCATCGACGGAACGGACGCGCACGTCGCCCTGCGCGTCACCCTGAAAACAGAGATCGTCATGGTCAACACGTCGGACCCGGACCAGACCCTCACGGAAACGCAGATACCGTGGCTCATCAGGGTCCTCCCCGACCATCGGCAGGAGGAGGCAAGGCTCGCCGAACTGATGGTCCGCAAGTGCGGCTGCACGCGCATCGCCGTTCTGCGCACAGGGGACAGGTATGCCCGCGTCGGGGCGCACCAGTTCACAGACTTTGCACGCCGGCTGGGAAGTCCCGTGGTGCAGGAGCTGCTATTCAGTCCGGGTGCGACCGACATTTCGTACCAGATCGCGGCCATCAAGGAATCGCAGCCGGATGCGATCTTCTTTCTAGGGGAGCCGACCGACATAGGCCGATTCGCCAAGCAATTCCGCCAGGCCGGAATTAAGGCGCGCTTCTTCGGGACAGACCTCCTGATGGAAGACGGATTTCTGAAGAATGCAGGCGATGCGGCGGAGGGCACGACCTTCACGTTCTATTCGGATCCTGACCGCCAGGACCCGCTCTGGACCGAATTCAGAGCCCGATTCAAGAATCGCTGGGGCCACGAGCCGGACGCCTATGCCGCATATGCCTACGACGGTGCCGAGATCCTCCTTCATGCGATGCGGATCGCAGGGCCCAACCGCTGGCGCATACGAGACGAGGTGTACAACCTGGACTACTACCAGGGTGTCACCGGCTGGATGAGGTTTGACGGGACAGGCTCCAACACGGCGCCGGTACGCATCGTGCGCTACGAGGCAGGACGCCGCGTCTTCGAGCCCCAGGGTGAATTCGCGCCGCCAACCACCACCGGCAAGCTGACCAGCTCGCCTTGAGCCCCCGGGTACCCCGGTGCCTGGGATGCGCCGAGCGCTCAGCGGGCCGAGCCGAGGCTTGACGCGTTCAAGGTCGGCCACACGGTGCTGAAACGCCGTGATTGTTTCGATCGTGCATAGACAACCTCTAAGGGCTGGACTGCGCGTCGCGGCGTGGATGCTCCTTGCGCCGCTTGCCTGCGGCGCGGGGCCGCGCCAGATCAGACTGGGAATCATCGCACCATCCGACGAGGCGGACTCACCCGGCATCTTACGAGGGGCCCGCCTGGCCATTGCCGAAGCGAACGAGGAGCCGGGAGCAGCGGTTGCGCTCGAGGTGCGAAGCGAGGCCGGCCAATGGGGAACCGCCGGCAACGACGCCGTCGTCCTGGTCGGGGAAAAGCATGTCGACGCCATCATCGCGCCTTCGGACGGGGCCGCCAACCACCTCGTGCTCCAGGTGTCGGGGCGGATGAGGGTGCCCGTTGCCAGCCTTAGCTCAGATTCGTCGGTCATGGAGACGGGAGTTCCTTGGGCGGTTTGCATCGTCCCGAGAGCCGATCTCGAGATCGAGGCGCTTTTTGGCGCGCCGAGGCTGGACCCCAGTTCGCCAGATTGGTGGGCGATCGTGCCTACGGAGCACCCGGGGCGCGCCGTCCGCCACGACCTTGCGAGGGCCGTCCGCTCGACCGGCGCCCGGCTGGGCCGCACGCTTGAAGCGGGTGCACCCGGCTCGGACGTGACTCCTATGGTGCGGCTTATTGTCGCCGCGGCTCCGGGCGGGGTGCTCGTTTGGCTGCCACCCTCGCAGGCAGGGGCGTTGGTCGCCGCCTTGCGCCGCGCAGGATTCGGCGGCACACTGGCCGGACCCTGCTCAATTGATTCACCGGACTTCGTGGCGGCCGCGGGCGCTGCGGCCACGGGTGTTCTGGTGGCGGAGTTCAAGCTGGGCTCCGGAGCTCATGGCAGGGCGAGCCGGTTTGAGGAGCGATTCACCCTGAAATACGGGATGAGGCCGGATTTCAGCGCCGAGGCTGCGTACGACGCCGTTCGCGTGCTTGTTGAAAACCTGCGCAAGGCGGGAGAGGATGCCGGCTACCGCCAGTTTCCCCCGGCGCTTCCAACCGAAGGGATCACGGGCGACATCCATTTTGAACCGTCCGGAAGCCGCGCAGGCGCCCTGCGCATCCTCGCCTGCGAGCTTGGCCGGTTCGTACCCGTAAACCCTGAGGAATATGACCGTCACTAGACGCCATCTCATCGCGCTTGCCGGATCCCTGCTCCTTGCTGCCGTGCTGGCGGGCATCGCCCTGTACAGGATCGAAACCGGCCTGCATCGCGGGAAGGGATCTACGGGTGCCGCGAACGCGACCGCCGAATCCAACGCGGCCATAAGCCCGAAGGATCAGGCCGAGGCCCTGCACTTCGTGATCGCTGCGGATCGGGAAATGTACTGCAAGGCATTCCTAGCGACTCGTTCCGCTGATTCGGCCTCGCAGGAGCCCCCGGCCGCCGAAAAGATCAGGACGCCGGATTGTCCTTCCATCGCATTCCGGGAGGCAGCTGAATCGGTGCAAGTCAAGGGTGCCGACTTTAGCTATGCCCTGCGCTCACTTACGCCGGTCGGCAGGCGGAACGGGCCGCAGACCGAGCTGGAGCAAACGGGCATGGCCTTCCTGGCGAGCCACCCCGATGAGAACTACTACGGGGAGGAGATGCTGGGCGGTCGGCATTACTTCACCGCCGTCTACCCTGATATCCCTGCCGAGGCCGCCTGCGTTGAGTGCCACAATCGGGTTTCCCCATCGATACCTCGACGCCACCAAGTCGGCGAGATTCTGGGCGGCATCGTCATTCGCGTCCCTCTCGAAGACTGATTCCTGCGGACATCCCCGCAGGTTCCAAAATCGGCGAGATGTCTCGGGTCCTCTGACCGCGCTTTCCGCCAGCCCTCATACCTGGCCCCGGATTGCGACCAACAGATTTCCGCAGGAAGAGGAGTCAAAGCCGCCCCCCTTTTTCGGCAAATGGCCGCAGAATCAGCCGGTTTGACCCATTCACCGTTGCCGGCGCTTGCGGCGGTTGAGGTAGTACGGGGACCCAATCACACGGAAGCCTCCCGGCCTGCGCAAACATATGAGAACGACCCCTGCCCTCCTCACCGCACTCGCCATCGGAAGCGCCCCGGCCTTGCCGGCACAAACTCCGCAGGAACCGAGCGCTGTAACCTATCAAGTGAAACAGACAGTCACCCTGTCCGGCATTCCGGATGGCGCCCGGAAGGTCAAATGGTGGATATCGATGCCCTCGGACGACTCCTACCAGAAGGTGCTCGATTTCGCCGCGTCAGTGCCGGGCAAGTGGTCGATGGTATCCGAACCCGACCACGGCAATCGGTTTCTCTTCACCGAGGTGTCCACTCCATCGACGTCAACATTGACGGCAACGCTCGACTTCTCTCTTCGTCGGCAGTCGATCCGTGTGTCGATCGACCCCGCAAAGGTCGGGCCGATCACCGACACGGTCAGACGCGCGTTTGCTGATGAATTGCTCCAGAGCGCACCTCACATGGAGGTGGCCCCTGATATCGCATCGATGGCCAACAACGCCTGCGGCACCGAGTCGAATCCCGCGATCGAGGCCAAATTGCTTCTCAAGCTCGTCGCCGGATCCACGGTCCATTATTCAAGGGACCCCTCGAAGCCGAAATACAGCCCGGGCGATGCGGAATCATGCCTGACCCATGGCGGAGGCACCTGCACCGACATCCACTCCCTTTTCATAGCTCTGGCGCGGGCACGGGGAATTCCGGCACGGCTTCAGATGGGCTACCGCCTCCGTGAGGCCAATGAGGGCAAGAACGTCGACCCTGGTTACCGGTGCTGGGCCGAATATTTTCTTCCGGGCTACGGCTGGGTGCCCACCGACCTTGTCGAAGCGGAGGACCCCAAGGGCCTGGGCGCCGAGCGGTGGTTCAGCGGTCTCACCGCCCGCCGCCTCTGGTTAAATCAAGGCCGAGAATTCGACCTGCCTGACCGCGATTCAAAGGGCCACCGCGTCAACACTATGGCGATAGGCTATGCTGAGATCGATGGAGTCGAGGCACGTGTTCTGCCCGCGGGCGAGAAGCCCTCGCAACTCTCCAGAACCGTGTTCTACACCGAGGTCAGGCCGGCGGCGCCAGCGCCTTTGACCGGCAATTGAATCGCGGAGAGAAGGGGATCCGAGTCCGCGGTACGGTTCCCACTGTGCGACCGTTCATCAAACCGCTTTGATCCAATCCACGCCATTCGTGTTCTCGCCCGGAGATACCTGGTTCGCCTCTGATGCGAGGCGAGTTATCCAATTTCGCCGAAGTCACAAGCAATGAGTCGAAACTCAGCAAAGTGCGGCAGTTAGGCGGCACTTCGGCGGGAATTTGAGAGTGCCGTCCGGGATTCATCGTCCATTGATACGTCTGGAAAACGACGCCCTGCATTGTCCGTAGTTGGAGGGGTTCACCGTCCTCAACTCCGCGTATCTCGCGGGTTATCGTCAACTCACCGCACCCGAAACCGCGAAGGGTGCGAGAAGCAAGCTTCAGATGCCCGACCGGGTGCGGCTTTGGCACCTCCGCCGGCACGGGCGCAAAAACCACAGGGCCGCGAAAAACCTCACCAAACTTAGGCGCTTGTCCTCCTATTTGGTTTCCCTCCGCGTAATTCTGCGGGAAGATGCGTCCGACGCCATGACCCCCGGGAACCAGAGCAGCAAGACAGGCGGGCCGAACCCGTTTCCATGGACGCTGCGCCTCAGTTTGATCATGACGGCTATTCTGTTTGCGGCATGGTGCTGCCTCATGTGGCCCCAATGGATGGGGGAGCCGAATCTGATGCACGGCCTGCTCATGCCGGTGGTATTCGCCGCGCTCATCTACGAGGGTTTGAAGTCGGGCTCCAGCCGCTTCCTGCCGGACACTGGCATGATGGATATTCTTCAATCCCTGACGGCATCCATCGGCCTGTTGGCGGCGGCTGCGGGCGCACTCTACGGGGCCACAATGGGATGGGACTACGCCCTCGCCTCCTTCTTTCTTAGCGCCGCGCTCGCGGCCCTGCTTCTCTCGATGTTGATGGCGCTCAGCCGAAGGGGAACCCGCATTATACCCTTCGGATGGCCATGCGTGGCCGCCATCCTACTCTGCCTGCTCTGCGCTCCGGTGCCCCCGGGCACGGCAGCAAGGTTGACCTCGCTGCTGCAGCTTGGCGTCACCAGGGCCGTCCTCCAGATGCTAAACGCCGTTGGTATTCCCGCGTTCACGACGGGCAATGTCATCGAGCTCGCGCACGCGCGTGTTGGCGTTGACGAGGCCTGCAGCGGCCTTCGAAGCCTTGTATCGTGCGTATTCGCAGGGGTGTTCATCTCGGCTGCCTGGGTGCGCCCGCCGCTTGCCAGGGTGCTGGTGGTGCTCATGGCCGCTCCGCTTGCGATAGGAATGAATCTCATCCGCTCGTTCGCGCTCGCCTATGCCGCGGAACGCGGGCTACTCGCAGACGGCCCGCTGCATGATTTCGCCGGAATTGCGATTCTGGGGCTCACGTCGATTGTCCTCGTGCTTGTGGGCGTTGCGTTTGGCGCAAGGGCGACGCCGAGCCCTCGGCGCGCAGAGTCCCCTGCCCTGCGTCCACGCAGGGCACCCGGATGGATCGCGCTCTTTGCCACGCTTGCGGCCATTGCGATCATGGGCTCCTGGGCGCTCATTTCCCATCGGGCGGCGCAGCCATCGAGCCGGCTGCCGGATCTGGCGTCGATCCTTCCGGGCAAGGTTCCGGGATGGGACGTTTCCGCTCCTGAGTCTCTCGGGCGGTATTCGCCGGAACTGCGCACAGCCTGCCTGTTGCAGAGGTCCTACAGCCGCCCCACCCCATCGGGCCGCGAAGAGGTCACCATCTACGTGGCCTATTGGAGGCCCGGACAGGCATCGGTGAGCTTTGTGTCATCGCACACCCCGGATATGTGCTGGCCGGGACTGGGCTGGGCCATTGTGCCGGAAGGCACCTCAACCCCTGTCTTGCGCGTCGCCCAACTCTCCCTGCCGCCCGCTCAGGCCCGCTCCTTTGGGCGCTCGACCGAGGCGCTTAACGTTTGGTACTGGCACCTCTATGGCGGCAAGGTGGTAGAGGGCTTCGACCCCCATTCGCCGCTTCGCGTGCTTTCAGACGCCCTCAAGAATGGCACGCGCGCCAACCGGAGCCAGCTATTCGTGAGGATCTCCGCAAATGCCATGTGGCCTGATATTGCCGACGGCGCGCTTCTCCCGACCCTTTTTTCGGGACTGCACGAATGGGGGTTTTGACCCCATACGACCGCGACCCCTTTGGTTTGCTTGGCGCTTGGGCGTGGAGTAGATTGACGCCATGAGGGGGTGGCTCGGCGACCTCGGCCGGCTTTCATGGGGACTTTTCTATTGGAATCTGCGAAAATCGCTTTTTCGAGCCCGCGGTGCATCCGGCGATGCGCCCTGCCAGGCCCCATGCGACTCGGGCCTCGCCGGCCTAACTGGCTGCGATGCGTCTACGGCTTGGCGTGACAAGGGCCGATTCCGGCGCCTTTGCCCGTTGCTTCTGAACTCGGCCGACGGCCGGCGCCTCTGTTCGGTGGCTGCGCCAGAGGTTCGGCCATTCTGGGGGCGTGCAGCCCTCTATTACGGAGGTGCGCTCTCCGCCATGGCGCTTGTGGCGTTGCTCGGCACGTTCTCGGCCTACCGGATCATAGGATACCGGGTCCCCGTCTATGTAGTTGCCTGGCCGCCTGCCTGGCACCGCATCCACCAGGCGCGAGCCGATTACTACTACCGGATGGCGCTCCGCTCCCTTGCCGCAGGCGATGTGCGTCGAAGCTATCTCGCCCTGGGCCAAGTCTACATGCTCGACCCGGACAATACAAATGCCGCCCGTCTCCTCGCGCAATTCGCCCAGATCGCAAATCCCGGTTTCTCTGATGCGATCTATGCGCGGCTTCTGCTCCCTTCCCACGGAGACCGGGAGGAGGCGGCACAGGCATGGTTCCGCGCTCTCCTGGCACGGGGCGAATTCGCCGCCATGTCCGGGCTCTCGGCGAGGATGCTGCGGGAAGGGGCCGCACAAGCGCCGGCGTGGACCCAAGGCCTCTTGTTTGCCCGGGAGATGACCGTGGACCACAGCGATTTGGACAGGTTGCTCAGGTCTCCGGGAAAGATGCCTGTCGAGGCTCGCACCGTGCTTGCCCTGGCAGGGTCGATCCGGAGCGGATCGAAGAAGGATTGGTGCGACCGAGTCGAGCTCGCCCTCGATAGCGCGACCACAACATTTGAGGTCTTCTATTCGCTCAATCAGATGATCGAAATGGGAAGAGCGCCCGATGTCGTGACATTCCTGCAGGGATTCGAGGGCGCCGAGATTCCGGCCTACGACCGCGAATCGCTTGAGCTTGGCGCCTATTCCTCACTGGGATGGCACGCCCTGGAAAGGCAGAAAGTGGCTTCCCTGTTGGGCCCTGGCGCCTCCGCGCCCGTTGCCAACCTGTTGGCCGCCCATCTTATCCGGCACCCGGATCCCGGCGTCGCAGAGTATGTGTTCGAGCAGCTCGACAAGAGACCCTTGCCGTGCACCGCAGCCAATTCCGGGGCGCATGCTGCGCTCCTCTGCATGGCCGGAGTCAACGGCCTGAGTAAGCGAATGGGCGAGCAGTCCGATATCCTAGGCAAGATCGTTGGAGGCGACTTTGCGGCCGCGGGGATGCTCAGGGAATTCTTTCAGAGTCCGGCATCCGGCAAGAACGCCGCGGTTTTCCTGCCTGCCCTAGCACAGCTTCCGCTTGAAGTTGTGTATGCCTTGACCGAGCGTTATCATGCGACGAAGATGGCCCCTCCTGTGGCGGCAGATCCACCAGGCCGCCAAAGCCGAACCCACGCATACGACTCCGTAGAATGAGGGCTCCGGAGTCGGGGCGATCTTATCCGTGCCCGAATTCCATCCCGCGGTTTGATTGCCTGGCTGGAACACGATTGAGGCAAGGGTAGACGAGCCGGGGTTCAGGTTCGCGTAAAAGTTGTCCACCGACTGGTTCCAGTTCTCGACCGTAAGCGTCGCGCTTCCGGTGAGGGTGAGTGAAGCGATGGACAACGTGGAGCTTCCGCCTCCAAAATCGATGACCGAGTTGCCGGTCACGGTCAGGGAGCTGATGCTCTGGGTCGTGCCATTCAGAGAGAGGGTCCCCCCGGCGCCGAGCGTCAGGTTCGTCCACGCCGTGAGTTGGTTGCTGCCGGCGAAGCTCAGATTCCCTGAACCAGACACGCTAACGGTGCTTCCGAGGGCATTCCCCGAGGACTTGCCCAGAAGCAGGGTCCCGCCGGTCACGCTCGACGTGCCGCTTATGTTGTTTGCCGCCGTGCCCGCAATGACTGTCGTGCCCGATCCCGACATTGAGAAGTTTCCGCTGGTACCGATCACGGAGGTGATGATCTGAGTGCCCGTTCCGGTGATCATGATGTTGCCAGCGTTGATTTGGGATCCGGACAGGTTTGTGACCCCCGATCCAGAAATCGTGAGGTTGCCCGTCCCGAGGTTCAGTGAGCTCGTTCCCGAGACCGAGACGCCGCCGCCTATCGTGAGTCCCGAGCCCACGTTTACCTGGCTGCCGTTGAACGAAACCTGCCCGGGCCCGGTGATCGTCATCGGACTGCTCCCCGAAGAATAGACGCTTCCGTTGAAGACGGTTGAGCCCGGCGACGACAGCGCGATGTTGCCGTTCGCGTTAAGGTCACCGCTGAATGTGGTCGAACCGTTGCTGATCGTGACGTTTCCCGTGGACGACGTGGCTGCTCCAAAAGTGGTTGTGCCCGAGTTGGTGACAGCGATCGAGGAGGTGCCACTTACGCCCTTGTTGAAGTTCACGGTGCCTTGGCCGCCCACCGACACCGCGCCGCTCGTCGTCTCGGACTGGAAGTTCACCACGCCAGAGGAATTCGTGGTGAGGCTGCCGTTGCCACCCACCTGGCCGGTCAAAGTGGTGTTGCCTGCGCCGGCCACGGTGAGCCCAAAGCTGGATGTCGCTACGGGACTGCCCAGCGTAAGCGTGCCGCTCGCGCTCGATATCGTCGCAGCACTCGTGAGGCTGATCTGGCCATTGAGGGTGTTGTTGCCGGAGACATTCTGGATTGCCCCCGCTCCGGACACGCCCGATCCGCCTATCGCAAGTCCGCTCTCATTGACGGTTATGTTGTTTTTGAAGGCCAACGTGGCCCCCGGCGCCACCGTTGCAAACGTGCTTGAGCCGAGGGCTGTGTTGCTTGTCGCCAGCACTGTGCCGGCATTCACCGTCAGCGAATTTGAAAAGGAGTTGTTCCCGGAAAGCGTGAGCGTGCCTGATCCGCTCTTATAGATGTAAGCTGAGCTCCAGCCACCGGTGATTGCTCCCGAAATCGTCGTGTCGTTTGAGCCATTGATAGTCAGATTGTTTCCTCCCGTGGCAATGGGCCCGGAGAAGTTGAGGTCGCCTGCGGCGGTCATCCAGGTCTGGCTGGCGCCCAACGTCACGGCGCTTGAGATCGTTTGTGTATTGGCGCTGTTGTTGGTCACCCCACCTCCGTAGATCGTCAGCGTATCGCCTTCGGCGCTCGCCAGGGTAAATGCCGATGCCCCGCTGTTGAATACAACCGACCCGACCGACCAATTCTGATTCATGTCCGGCACAAGGTTTGTGCTTCCTGCGAATGCGATCTGTGTCGTGAAGCTGCTCGCCGGGGCGGACTTCGGGCTCCAGTTTCCGCCCGAGGTCCAGTACTCGCCTGCCACGCCGCCATTCCACGTGGTCACTTGGGCTCCCAACCGTCCCGGAAACGAAGCGAGTGCCACTACTTCGAGTAAGGCAAGGGAAAGCTTGGAAAAAAATCGGCGGTTCATACGTGGCCTTTGTATAGTGTACACGATATCGGCAAATGCGCAAATATCTTCCGCATAAAGACTTAATTGGCCATAACCCGCGCCCCTTCCTGAAAGGACGCCATCGCGGATGCCCCGCCTCCTGAAAATGGACGGGATCTCGGGAATGCGAGGCGAAAGCCTCAGGAAGCCCTCCGGCGGTTGCCTGACTCTGGCGTCGACCTTGCGGCTGTGGGTGGCTTTGTCCCGGTGCTCCGGTGCTCCTCGGCTCGGTTTTCGTCACACGGACTCTTGGAGTCCGCGCTGGTTTGCATCCGGCGAATCGCCCAAGCACTTGGACCCGCATCATCGGGTAGCGCCCCAGCACCTTTTGTTACTCCAAGTTCCAATGCTTGGAGAGGCCGTGGACAATTTCTCCCTCAAGGGTGACTTGGGGGCCGTCGGCGTTCATTCGCCCATGCGGCCAAAGGCGACGCGTTTGAACCCGCCTGGGACCTCACAATCTGCTATAGTTAACACGGTTGCGCGACACCGGTGGCATGACGGTCGAGGCTGACGCCACTATGCTGCACCGGCTGCCAGGCGTGAACCCAGCTTCCATGGGCGCCCGTCCGTTTCAGCCCATTCTCCTCGTGCACCGTGTCTACGCGCCCCGGGGACCTCTCTCTGGAAATCGAGAAGGCCGGCGAGCAGGTGCATCTGTTGCCCGGACCCGCGGCCGATGTCGGCGAAGACCTTGCTGCTTGCATGGTCACCACAGGCCTCGCCCGCGATTACCGCCCTGCGCTGCAGATCGACGTGGGCACCAATGGCAAAATCACTGCGAACGTCGGCGACCGGTTGGTCGGCTGCGCTACATCCGCCGGGGCCGCCCGTGAGGGTGCCGGCATGAGGAGCGGAACCCGAGCCATTCATGGCGCGTACGGCTTTGAACGGATCCCGTCACGGCGGAATGTCGGCTGCTCGTTGTGGCAGACCAGCCGCTCGGCCTATGCGAGCTCTCCTATGGCAATTGCGACACATATGAATCCGGCAACAAATGGCCGTTTTGCGGCCGTGCTTTCCCCGCGTGGGCGAGCTTCGGGGTCCGCCCGATTCTCCCGTGTTACCCTAATACGTTAGGGCGGAAGCACCTTGCCGTGCGGCAGCGGTGTACTGGCTCTACCCCATAGCAGTACGAGCGGAACAGATTTATTTTAGGGGCCGTGAATTGGAGTGCCTTCATCTCACATGCATTCAAACGATACAAGCAAAGGGGCGCACCAGGGCCTGGCGCAAACACCCTAAGGCGCGCTCGGGAATTCGCGGAATTCATCATTGCAATGACCTGGTGCCGCATGACTTCCGCAGGTCGGTTGGCGCTCTCGAAAAGATTCGAGCGGATTCGAGTACGAGGCATCAAATGAAGGACCGGGCACTGGCGCTACTGGCGCTCGCTGGCCTAACGGTTTTTCCGTGCGTTCGGATCCAGGCCGACACCTTTGCCACAATATCCCCCACAGGCGCCAGCTCCGCGACGGTTACCCAATTCTGGGCGGTCGGCAGCAGCCAATCTGGACTGGGCTACATCGGCGGAAACTCGGGGTTCCCGGGGGCGACCGTCACAGATTTTTTCTCAATCGCTGGAATTGCCATTCCAAATTCGGGCAGTCCGACGGGATTCACGAGCTACACATATGCTGGAGTGCCATCCTCCCAACCATCGGTCGGCAACGCGCTCGCTCCAAACTCCTACTCGGGTCTGACCTATGTGGCCGAGAATCTCAGTCTTATAGGGCCGCTCAGCTTCTATTCGATCCACCATACAAGCACCGGTGATTATCTCGCGCTGATCCAGCCGAGTGTCCCGACCGTGTCGGATCAGAAGCCGATGTCTGGACCCGGCGGACCGACGACGGTTGGCGCAACCGGTTATTTCGCCTTGTCCTTCGCGTCAGACAACCCAGGCGGCTGGGGTGTCGAACTCTTCTATTATCTTAGAACCGACGTATCTGGAGCGACTTGGTTTGGCAGCTTAATCCCGGCGTTTATATCCGGTCCTACGGATGAATGGAATCTTGGCACCGGCCGTGGCTTCAGTGATCTGGCCTATACGAGCGGCGATGTGGGCTACGGGCCCAACAAGTTCTATTATCTCCGGTTGGATCCCGCCACGCAAACGACGTTCTTTGGCTGTCTCGATCCATTGACCGGAACGGCGACAGACATCCAAAACCTGGGCGGTGTCTACCGAACGCTAGCATTCACCACGACGGACGTGGGTTACGGTGCGAACAAGTTCTACAGCATCAGCCAATCTCCCACGCCAACACCGACTCCTTCTCCAACACCGTCACCAACTCCAACTCCGTCGCCGACCCCATCACCCACTCCGTCACCAACACCGACGCCTTCTCCAACACCATCACCCACGCCGTCACCGACGCCGACTCCTTCGCCGACACCGTCTCCCACTCCGTCGCCGACGCCGACTCCGTCGCCGACCCCATCACCCACTCCGTCACCAACACCGACGCCTTCTCCAACCCCGTCACCCACGCCGTCACCGACGCCGACTCCTTCGCCGACACCGTCTCCCACTCCGTCACCAACTCCAACTCCGTCGCCGACCCCATCACCCACTCCGTCACCAACTCCAACTCCGTCGCCGACCCCATCACCCACTCCGTCACCAACGCCGACTCCTTCTCCAACCCCATCACCTACGCCGTCACCGACGCCGACTCCGTCTCCAACCCCGTCACCAAC
>Ga0181529_10000019_pt1 | contig 192122 bp, 161 predicted proteins | sample PEATcosm2014_Bin_36_FD_119763 | JGI IMG/M metagenome (GOLD analysis project Ga0181529, IMG submission 119763) | Peatland microbial communities from MTU Mesocosm Facility, Houghton, MI, USA - PEATcosm2014_Bin10_30_metaG | ecosystem: Environmental > Terrestrial > Soil > Wetlands > Peat | place...
AGTGCTGACTGGCGCGGCGGCACAGAACAGTCCGCAATACAAAGCGGTGATCGAGTTCCTGGAAGCCTCCCGGAAGAAGGACCTCGACGCCATCATCAACTGCGTGGATCCGCAGTCCCGCGAGTCGATGGCGGAGATGTTCAAGAGCAACAAAGCGGAGGCGCTCAACATGTTTGCGAATATGGCCGCCGAAGCCGCCGCGATGAAACTGAACAAGGTGACCGTCCGCGGCGATTCCGCCGAGATCGATTTCGGCGATGGCAAGCCAGGCTCGGAGCCCAAGCAGAGTCTCAGAGTGGTGCTGACCAAAGGAGAGTGGAAAATCGCACAGTAAGGCGCCGCTGAGCACTGCGCGCGCGGGCAGAACGAAGTGAAGGCTCGAAAATGCGTCCGTCCCCCTTGCCAGGCCGCGCGCATTCCCGGCGTCACGCCTGCCGCGGTGGCCGTGCTCGATGTCTATCTGGGAATAGGCCGTGTTTTGTGACTTGCTCCGCGAGCGACTGCACGGCCTCGCGGAGTTGACAGATGCGCAAGCCGAGGCGGAGGACGCGCCTGGCGAATTGGGGTTCGTATGGGAGCCGCCGGTACCTTGCCTTGGGGAAAGCAGCGGTGGCTGCGGACGGGGCGGCGGAGCTAGCTGTAATACTCACGTGGGCAGGAAGAGCCGAGATGCTTCTCGGCTCAGCGAACTTGACAGTCCGCGCGACGCGCTCGGATGAAACGGTATAGACTATGCGGTGAGCCGCGGCGAGCCACTCCCCGGCTCGCCGAAAGGAAGCCATGAAGCTCACCAGAAGAAACGCGCTCGGCCTGATGACGGCTGCGCCGTTTGCCAGCCGCTTGCGCGCCGATGCGCCCGCCGGCATCGAGATTGCCAAAGGTCCGTTCGCGGGGACGCGCGAATCGCTCGCCGCGTATCGCGTGCCGGAGTGGTTCCGCGACGCCAAGTTCGGCATCTGGGCGCATTGGGGACCGCAATCCGCGGCCGAGGACGGCGATTGGTACGCCCGCAATATGTATATGCAGGGCACGCCGCAATACAAATACCACCTGGAGCATTACGGGCATCCGAGTAAGTTCGGTTTCAAGGATGTGATTCCGACGTGGAAGGGCGATCAATTCGACCCCGACCACCTGGTGGAGACATATAAGAAGGCCGGCGCGAAGTACTTTGTTAGCATGGGCGTGCATCACGACAACTTCGATCTCTGGAACTCCAAACACACGCGCTGGAACTCGGTGAATATGGGGCCCAAGAAGGACATCGTGGGCCTGTTCCGCCAGGCCGCGCGCAAGCACGGCCTCAAGTTCGGCGTGAGCGACCACCTGTGGATCAGCTATAAGTGGTGGGCGGTGAGCCATGCGAGCGACACCGAGGGCCTGCTGACGGGCATTCCGTACGATGGCACCGATCTGCGGAATGCCGACCTTTATCACGAAGCCGCTTGCGCGCGGTTCGCTGGACCAGATTTTGGATGGAACGACAACGGCATCCCGGATTCCTGGAAGCGCCACTGGTTCGACCGCATCAAGGACCTGATCGACAACTACGAGCCCGACCTGCTGTACACCGATGGCCTGCTGCCGTTCGAAGACTACGGGCTGAGCCAGGTGGCAAATCTCTATAACCTCAGCGCGGCCCGCAACGGCGGTGTCGCGGAGGCGGTCTATACTAGCAAACGCGAGGAGGACTGCGAGACCGGAACCTGCCTGCTCGACGTGGAGCGCGGCGTGCCCGACCGGATTCTGCCCAATCCGTGGCAGACCGATACCTGCGTCGGCAACTGGCACTACCAGCGCGACATAAAGTACAAGACTCCCAAGACGGTGATCGATCTGCTGGTGGATATCGTGAGCCGCAACGGCAACCTGCTGCTGAACTTCCCGCTTCCGAACAGCGGCGCGCCGGATGCGGAAGAGTTGAAGATCGTCGCCGCGATCACCGATTGGATGGCGGTGAACAGCGAAGGCATCTACGGCACCCGACCGTGGAAGATACTTGGCGCCGGGCCGGGAACGGAGCTGGCAAAGAAGGGCGCGTTCAACGAATCGGCGCGCAAGGACCTCACGGCTGAAGACGTTCGTTTCACCACCAAGGGCAACGCGCTGTATGCCTTCTTGATGGGCTGGCCCGCGGGGAGTGCGCTCATCGAGCCGCTGGGAACCGCCAGCCCGCAAGCGCCGGCCAAGATCGCGAACGTGGAACTGCTCGGCTACCAGGGCAAGATCGAATGGTCGCAGACCGAAGCCGGCCTGCACGTCACCCTGCCGCACGAGGCGCCATCGCAACATGCGGTGACGCTGAAGGTGGCGCTGAGCTGAGGGAAGAGGGCGGGGCGGGATGGTCGCCCGTTGAGTATTCGACCGTATGATATTGTGGCGCCGTCATGGTCCTGTGTGGGCCAGCGATAGCGGTTTCTCAATATAACCGAATCTGCCGGTCGAAGACCTAGTCGTGTAAGACGATGTTCAGCAGCGAACTGTGAATCTTCATGCCACCGTTGTATTCGATGAACCCGAGCTTGCGGAACCGGTTCATGAAAAAGCTGACCCTCGACCGGGTGGTACCGACGATGCCAGCCAGCGTCTCCTGGCTGATTTTTGGAATGACGGTCTGGGGCGTGCCTTCTTTGCCGAAATTTGCCAGCAAGAGTAGCACTCGTGCCAGCCGCTTCTCACTGGAGTTAAACAATTGGTCGACCAAATCCTCCTCGATCTTGATGTTCCGGGAGAGAAGATGAGCCATGAACATTTCCGAGAACGCCGGTTCGTCCTGGAGGAGACCGATTATTGCCGCCTTCTCCACCTTCGTAACGGTACACTCCGACATGGCAATGGCGCTTGCCATACGTATCGGCTGCCCCGCCAGGCATCCTTCGCCGAAGAAATCGCCATCTCTCAAAATGGCTACCACGGCTTGCTTTCCCTGCTGGGAAAGGACGCTCAGCTTAACCTCGCCTTTCGTGATATAGAAAACGTCGTTTGCCGCGTCGCCTTGGGCGAAAATGGCATAGTTGGGATGGTATTTGGCAATCGTTCTGCCACCGTTCGCCTTGGCCAGAATGGTTTTCCAATCGAAAGATGTCTTGGGCTTTCTTTTCGGTGTCATACGCTGCCTCGCCGGGACTGAAATTTTCTCCCGAAATCCGCCGATCCGGGTGACAATTCCACCTACGTTATCGCATTTCCTTTCGATGAAATCAAGCGAAACCGGAATGGTGGCTCCGGTTTCGCTGGGTCGCCACGCCAAGTCATTCCGTGCCAGCAAGTTAGCCGTGTGAGCAATATTGAACAGACTACAGGATACTAAACTGCTACTGTACATCTGCCACAACGTATACCGGCGAGCGGAACGGACTAGAGCCAACGGGTCAGTTCGCGTACTGTGGCGCCGGGGTTAAGGAATCGTTCTGGCCGGTCCCGCATGGGCGTCGGCTCCGCGCACTGCACGGAGTCGGAGGGACGCCCATGTCTCGGGGTCGCGGACCCACAAATGGCGCGAGACGACTTTAGAAAATCCACTGGGAAAGAGGTTGACGGGACCAGTCCACTGACCCAGCTCCCCGACGTCAAGTCTTCGCAGGCGCACCAATCCGTCATCCTTGTCGCCGACGACGAGGCCCTCATCCGCAATCTGGTGACTTTGCTATTGCAGCAAGACGGGCATCTGGTTCTGTCCGCCGCCAATGGTCACGAGGGGCTGGAGCTATCGCGCCGTTACCCAGGTTCAATCGACCTGGTAATCACCGACGTGGACATGCCCCGGCTGAACGGCACCGACTTGTGTGGTCATCTGCTGAAAGAGCGGCCAGGTATCAAGGTTCTCGTGATGTCCGGCGCGGACATGGGCGAAATCGTCAGCCACAACATCAATTTGCCCTTTCTACCGAAGCCGTTCGACGGAGTGGCTATGAAAGAGCGCGTTCGCGCCATCCTGCTCGAGCCGGTGCGGCCGCCAGCGGAATCGTCCTCGCCGGCCGCCACGCCTTAATCGCGATGGCGAAGGATGAAGCGGTAAACAAGGCAGGCTTGCGGTGCGCGGATCAGGAGGCCGTCCGTGCTGGGCCACCAAGGGCAATTATCTCGGGCGCCAGTTGGACGTACACGCGGGATCACGAAGAATGGCACCAGCACGAGTTTTCCGATCTACTGCAGGCACTCGTATGTGCCACGGAACGGCAAGACGACACACTTATGGATCACTTTATATGTGAATTGCGGCGGGCGTATCGGGAGAGAAGGCAGTAGCGAGCTTGACCCGCTATGCGGAGTACTGCTTCTTCCAGTTGGCCATCTCGCCAGTCAAGGTGGTCTTCACCCCGACGTATTCCTGGTTGTCGATCTGGTTGGCGCGCTCGCCGGCGTCGACGGGCAGGTCGAACAACTCGCCCGGGCCCTTGCCGTCGTTACGCAGCACCAGCTTGTATCGTTCCGTGCGCGCCATCGCGGTATCGCGATACTGGCCGAATACGGTGTAGCGCCAGGTCTGCTTCTTAGGCAGGTGCCTGCCGGTGGCGAACGGCAGGTAGCTGCGGCCGCACAAGTTACGGCCGGGAACGGGGGCGGAAATCAGATTGCAGAGCGTGGGCAGCAGGTCGTAGGTACTCACCGGCTCCATCCGTATGTCCTGCGCCGGCACGCGGCCCGGCCAGCTCCACAGCAGCGGCACGGCGACGGATTCGTCGTACATGTTGACCGGCTCGGAAGCGTCGCCGGCGGCCCATAATCCGTGGCGGCCGAGCAGCGCGCCGCAAGTGGCAGTGAAGATAATCAGCGTTCGATCCAGCAGGTGCTGCTGCAGAACCCTACTCGTCAGCGCGCCCACGTTGTCATCGATCATGGAAACCGCGGCTGCGTATTTCCGCAGGTTCGCCACGCGATTCGACAGAAGTTCCTTACCGCTCCGCGCATTGGCGGCGGCAGGTTCCACGCTGTAATTCTCGAAAATCTCGTTCGCGTACACGGCCGAATACTTGGGTGGAATGTTTCCGTATGGGAGTTCGAGAGCGGGAAAGCGAACGGTGAGAAAGAACGGTGCGGCATCCTTCGCTTCCTGGATCATCGCCGGCGCGGCCTCCGGTTCGGCCGTGTGGCAGGTGTAGCCCGCCGTGGCCAGCACCTTTTCGATGGTGACATCGGCGGCGGAAATCGTGCCTGCATCGCCGACCTGCATCGGAGTGCGCCCCGTCATCAGCGAGGCGAAGCCGGGTGCGGCGGCAGGCGCTGCGGTGAAGTGGTTCAGGAAGTGCGTGCCCATCTGTCCCAGCCGGTCCAGATTCGGCGTCTTCACTTCCTTGTTGCCGTATGCGCTCATCATCCACGCGGGCAGGTCATCCGCCACCATCAACAGAATGTTGGGCGGTTTCCCGACAACCTCTTTGGCGGCGAAGGCGGGCAGCGCGAGGCTGCCGCAAATAAAATGGCGGCGGGAAATGGGCATAGCTCACTAACAGTATAGATGGACGGCGCGCCGCCGCGCGCTGATCGCCAGACTTCAGCTCGCGCGATCCCGTTTGCGCGCCACCGCGATGAGGGACAATCCGGGCCACGGCATCAACGCGTCCACCCGGCTCCAGAACCAGACGGTCTTGTCGAAGATCTTCAGCACCAGCTTGCTGATTCTTTGCGCGCCCAGAATGCGGCTGTAAATCCACCAGGGCAAAGTGCCGGCCTTGTTGAGCTGGTAAGCCCGGTCCAGCGAAAACCCGTGCGCTTCGAGTAGCCGCGCCAGCTCCGCCTTGCTGTAACGGCGCTGATGTCCAAGGCTTTTGTCCAGGCTTCCAAACAGGCGCAAACCATTCGGCACCAGCACCAGCAGGGTGCCGCTTTCCTTGAGCACGCCGCGCAGGAAGTCCAGCAGAACGCCGGGCTGCTCGATGTATTCCAGCACGTTGAGACACAAGACCGTGTCGAAACTCGTATCGAGGTTAGCGAGACCGGCCGGATGCTCCGGATCGAATGGCTGCACCACTACATGCGGCGTGCGCAGGAACCGGTTGTTGAGCGCGTGCAGGTGGAGGGCGTCCTTCTCGGCAGCCACGTACAGGGTGCGTCGCCCCATTAGCCGCCCCGTGATATTGCCGATGCCGGCCCCGATTTCGAGCACCGTATCGCCCACATGAGGCCGCAGCTTGCGCGCCAGCCAGGCGAGATACTGCGGCGTGCCGGTCAGATTATTGAGCACGCCCCGCCCGTACGGCGCCGCGTACAGGTCGTCGATCAACCAGAATCTGAGGATCACGCCCAGCGCTTTGAGGCCGTCCTTCCAACCGATCTTCTTGCCTTCCTCGTAAGTCCGGCCGTGATAGCTGATGGGAACCTCATAAATGCGCAGCCTCCTCTTGGCGCACTTCATGGCGATTTCCGGCTCGAAGCCGAACCGATCCGAACGGATCGGAATGCTCTTCAGCAAATCGGTGCGAAAGACCTTGTAGCAGGTCTCCATGTCCGTCAGGTTCAAATTGCAGAACATGTTGGAAATCAGGGTGAGACCCTTATTCATCATCGAATGCCAGAACGGCAACACGCGGCTCTGCTCGCCAGCCATGTAGCGCGAGCCAAAAACCGCGTCGGCGCGGCCGTCCAGCAGCGGACGCAGGAGGTGAGGATATTCCCTCGGGTCGTACTCCAGATCGGCATCCTGAACGATGGCAAAGTCGCCGCTGGCTTTACCAATCGCCGTGCGCACGGCCGCGCCTTTGCCGGCATTGGATTCGTGCCGGTAGAGCTGGATCTGGGGAAACTCGCCGGCAAGCCGCTGCAGGATGGCGTAGGTTCCGTCGGTGGAGCAGTCGTCCACGATCACCAGTTCGCGCTCCATGTTTTCCGGGATCGGCGCGGCCAACACCTGGGAGATGCAACGCTCCACCATGGTGCGCTCGTTGTACACCGGCATCAGAACCGATAATTTCATCGAGAATACCGAGTCTAGCAAAGGTCGCGGCGCGCTACCTGCGATAATCGGGATTGGCGATGGTTCCCTTGCGAGTCGCACTGCTCCAGATCGACACAACGCCGGGCGATTTGTCCGGCAACGCCCAGCGGATTATCGATGGCGCCGCACGGGCCCGTAAGCTGAACGCCGAATTGGTAGTCACCACCGAGTTGGCGCTGATGGGGTACCTGCCGCGCGACTTGCTGCTGAGCGCCGGTTTCGTGCGCCACGGCCGCGAAACGTTGGCCCACATTGCCGGCGCCACGGCCGGCGGGCCGGCCCTGCTGGTGGGAGTCGCCACGCCCAACGACGCCGATACCGGGCGCCCGCTCTTCAATAGCGCGGTACTGCTCGAGGATGGCCGCGTGGGGCCAGCCTTCCACAAGACATTGTTGCCGACGTACGACGTGTTCGACGAAGACCGCTATTTCGAGCCGGCCACCGGTCCGCAGATTCTCGAGTGGCATGGCCGCCGCCTCGGCATCTCGATTTGCGAAGACGTGTGGAACGATCGCAATTTCTGGCAGCGCCGCCGTTACCAGCGCGACCCCATCGAAGCCCTGGTGGCCGCGGGTGCACAAGCGATCCTCAATCTTTCGGCCTCGCCGTTCTGGGTAGGCAAACAACTTCTTCGCCAGGACATGCTCAGCCACCTGACGCGGCGGCACGGGCTGCCGCTGGTTGTGGTGAACCAGGTGGGCGGAAACGACGACCTCCTTTTCGACGGCCGCAGTTGCGCCTTCGATGCTACTGGACGCCTGTTCGCCCGTGCCAGAGGTTTCGACGAAGACCTGATCGTCGTGGATCTGGACGCCGTCGTGGGCTCCATTGCCGAAGACGATTTCACCGCCGAGGCCGAGATCTGGAACGCGCTGGTAATGGGCGTGCGGGATTACGCCCACAAGACCCATTTTCTGCGGGCGCTGCTCGGGCTATCCGGCGGCATCGATTCCGCGCTCACAGCGGCGATTGCAAGGGAAGCGCTAGGGCCGGAGAACGTACTCGGCGTGCTGATGCCATCCCTCTACTCGAGCTCGGGCAGCATCGACGATTCGCTTGAACTAGCCCGTAATCTGGGCATTCGCACCACCACGCTGCCGATCTCGAACATCATGCAAACCTACGATGCCGTGCTCGCTGAACCGTTTCGCGATCTGCCCCGCGACGTCACAGAGGAGAATATTCAGTCGCGCATTCGCGGCAACCTGCTGATGGCGCTGTCGAATAAGTCCGGTTCCCTGCTGCTCACCACCGGCAACAAGTCGGAATTGGCGGTTGGCTATTGCACCTTGTACGGCGACATGAACGGCGGCCTCGCGGTGATCGCGGATCTGCCGAAACTAATGGTCTATCGTGTCGCGCAGTGGCGCAACCAGCGCCGGCACGACATTCCGGACAAGATCTTCACTAAGCCGCCGTCGGCGGAGTTGCGGCCCGATCAGACCGACCAGGATTCGCTGCCGCCGTACGAACTGCTCGATCAGATTCTCGAGTTGCATGTGGAACAATCGCAGTCCGCCGAGGAAATCGTCGCCAGAGGTTTTGCGGAAGACGATGTGCGGCGCGTGCTGCGGCTGGTGCGCCACGCTGAGTTCAAGCGAAAACAGGCCGCTCCCGTGCTGAAGGTGACTTCGCGCGCATTCGGAACCGGCTGGCGCATGCCCATCGCGCGCGGCGACGGCTGACAAGTGGCGCAGGCCGGCGAGAGCCGGCAGGACGGACCGTCGCCCTGTAAGGGCAGGGCTCTTCCACATGACACGCCGCGATTTGATTTCGCATTAGCCAGAAACGTGGGGCCAGGCGCTTTCGACTGCCAACCCACGACGTGCCCGCACCTTTACTCGATCCAGCCGCCGCCCAGCACAACGTCGCCGTCATAGAAGACGGCGGCCTGCCCGGGAGTGACGGCGCGCTGCGGCTCGTCGAAGACCACCTCGACGCGTCCCGCTTCGCCGGTTGGGCGGAGCGTCGCCGGCGCGGCCTGGTGCTTGTTGCGAATCTTGACCGCAGCCGCGATTGGACCCGCGGGCGCGGCAATCGAAACCCAATTCACGTCGCGGCTGATAAGCCTGCCACAGCGCAGTTCGTCATCGCCACCCACCGTAACGCGCTGCGTCGCGGCATCCGTGCGAATCACGTAGAGCGGCTCACCGGTGGCGATGCCGAGGCCGCGGCGCTGGCCCACCGTGAAATGGTGCACCCCCTGGTGCTCGCCCAACGGGCGGCCATCGCTCGTCACAATCTGCCCGCGCGTGCGCGATTTTTCGACGCCGGTCTCTTTCATGTACGCACTCAGGAACGCCGCGTAATCGCCGTTGGGAACGAAACAGATTTCCTGGCTGTCGCCCTTTTCGGCAACCGCCAGGTCGAAGCCGCGCGCCAGCTCGCGTACCGCGGGCTTGGCCATTTCGCCCAGCGGAAACAGCGTGCGCGCGAGCTGCGCCTGGGTGAGGCCGAAGAGGAAATAGGTCTGGTCCTTAGCCGAATCCACCGCGCGCAGCAACTGGTACCGGCCGCCAGACTCGTCGTAGCGGACGCGCGCATAGTGCCCGGTCGCCATCTGCCAGGCCCCCACCGAATCGGCCATCTCGAGAAACCGGTCGAACTTGATGAAGTTGTTGCACAGCGTGCAGGGAATCGGCGTACGGCCGGCCAGGTACTCGGCCACGAACGGCTTCACCACCCGCTCCTCGAACTGTTGCTCGAAATTGACCACGTAATACGGAATGCCGATCTGCTCCGCCACGCGGCGGGCGTCGTAGACATCGTCAATCGAGCAGCAGCGGCCGGTCGCGCCATCGGCCGCCAGCTCCGGCAGCCGCCGCTGGTTCCAGAGCTGCATCGTCAATCCCACCACTCGCTTTCCCTGGCGGACCAGCAGCGCGGCCACGGTGGAGCTGTCCACGCCGCCCGACATGGCCACCGCAATCGGCGGTGCGCCGCTGTTGTTGTCAGTGTCAGGCATGGACGGAAACGCGCCGCAGGTGCGCCACCGAGGTTTCCAGAGCTTCGGCGAGCGCGTCCACTTCGACGGTGGTGTTGGCGCGGCCTAGGGAAACGCGCAAGCTGGCCCGCGCGCCCTCCGCGCCGAGGCCGATGGCGACCAGCACGTGCGACGGCGCAATGGCGCCGCTCGAACAGGCCGCGCCCGTGGAAACGGCAAAGCCGCGCAGGTCGAGCGCGATCACCAGCGCTTCCCCATCCACGCCGTCTATATGGAGGTTGCTCGTGTTGGGCAGACGGCCCCAGCGCGAGCCGTTGATCCGTGCACCGGAGATGCGGCCCAGCACGGCGTTTTCGAAGCGATCGCGCAGCGCGGCTACCCGCTCGGCATCGGCCGCCAGGTTGCGCCCGGCGAGTTCCGCCGCGGCGCCGAATGCGACACAGGCCGGCACGTTTTCGGTGCCGGGCCGCCGTTCGCGCTCCTGGTGCCCGCCGAAGGCGAGCGGCGCCAGGCGCATTCCCTTGCGTACGTAAAGCGCGCCCACGCCCTTGGGCGCGTAAAGCTTGTGGGCGCTCATGCTGTAGAGATCCACGCCCAGCGCGGCAACATCTACCGGAATCTTGCCCAGCGCCTGCACCCCGTCCACGTGAAACGTCACCGCGGCCTGGCGCGCGATGCGGCCGATCTCGGTAATCGGCTGGATGGTGCCCAGCTCGTTGTTGGCGTGCATCACCGAAATCAGCACGGTCTCCGGGCGCAGGGCGGCGCGCACATCGTCCGGATTCAGCACGCCCGACGATCCCACCTTCAGCCGCGTCACCGCGACGCCTTCGCGCTCCAACTGCACACACGCGCTCAGCACGGCCGGATGCTCGATGGCGCTGGTAATGACGTGCTTCGACAGGCCCGTATCCGGAAAACGCCCCGCGCGCACCGCGCCCAGCACCGCCAGGTTGTCCGCCTCCGTGCCGCCGCAGGTGAATACGACTTCGGCCGCATCCGCATGGATCAGCGCCGCCACCTGACGCCGCGCCGCCTCCAGACGCCGCTTCGCCGCCTGCCCGAACTGGTGGATGCTCGACGCGTTACCATACACTTGATCGAGGCAGGCGACCAGCGTCTCCATAACTTCGGGCGCGACGGGAGTGGTGGCGTTGTGGTCGAAATACGAGTGCGGCACTTGGTCCCATTTTAGCAATGCGGAAACCGATCGTTACCCTCACCACCGATTTCGGCTTGCGGGATCACTATGTGGGTGCCATGAAGGGCGTCATCCTGGGTATCTGCCCGCAGGCGCAAATCGTCGATATCAGCCACGAAGTGCGGCCCTTTCAAATTGGTGAAGGCGCTTTCCTGATCGCTCAGGCTTATTCCTGTTTCGCGCCTAAGACCGTGCATGTGGTGGTGGTGGATCCGGGCGTCGGCACCACGCGGCGGCCGATATTGGTGGAAGCCGCCGGACAGTACTTCGTGGCTCCCGACAACGGAGTGCTGGCCATGATCTGCGCCGCCCAGGCGCACAAAGCACGTGCGATTTCGAACCAGCGCTATTTCCGCCAGCCAGTGAGCCGCACCTTTCACGGCCGCGATATCTTTGCGCCCGTCGCGGCGCACCTGGCGGCGGGCGTGCCCGCATCGCGTCTCGGCAAGCGGATCGACGACTACCTGCGGCCGGCCTTTCTCAAGCCGCAGCGGACGGCCGTGAGCACCTGGCAAGGCGAGATTCTGCACATCGACCGATTCGGCAACGTCGTCACCAACTTCCACGCGAGCGATTTTCCTCTGCTGGAGACGCGCAACGTCAGTCTGACGGTTGGGGCGCAGCAGGCGAAGAGCCACCAGGAGTTGGTCAGCCCAATCACAAGCGGCCACCCACTGGGAATCCGCGAAAGAAGGCGCCCGCAAGCGGGCGTTGGCAAGCTAAAGCATGCCCCACCCAAGCAGGTGAGCGTCGTGGCGCGTAACTATGCGGAATGCGCGGCGGGCGAGCTATTTCTGATCGTGGGCAGCTCCGGGTATTTGGAGGTTTCCATGAATATGGCCTCCGCCGCCCGCGCGATCGGCTGCGCAACCGGAGCGCCGGTGGAGCTAATCGTATGGTAGCCCGCGTGCTGTAATAGTGGGGAGCGCAGTTTGCCGTAACCGGAGGGGTGTAGCTTTGCGTCTAATGGTGTGTCTGCGTCTCAGAGCCGTCGTTAACCTACTAATCAACGAGTACTCTCTATGACTAAGTCACAACGCTGTCTCGCCCTTTGGGCGATCCTGGGAGCGGTTTCGCCAGCCCTATTGGCGCAGCCGGACCGCATCACCTCGCACATCGATAACAGCCAGTCCGTGGTGCTGACCGGACGCGTGCATCGACTGGCCACGGCCCAAAACGATGCCGGGCCAGTGGATCCCAGCTTCCAACTCCCCGCGATTACCCTGACGCTGAAACCCTCAGCGGCGCAGCAGACGGACCTGAATCAACTGCTGGCGGCGCAGCAGGATGCGACGTCGCCGAGTTACGGCCAGTGGCTTACGCCCGAGCAATACGGCAGCCGCTTCGGGGTGAGCGCGGGCGACTTGGCGCAGATTACGGCGTGGCTCGAATCGCAGGGATTCACGGTGGGCTACACGGCGCGCGCGCGGAATTTCGTTTCCTTCAGCGGCACGGCACAACAGGTCGCTGGCGCGTTTCACACACAGATTCACACCTACAACGTCAACGGAGAGACGCACTACGCCAACGCAACCGACCCTTCCATCCCGGCCGCGCTCGCCGGCCTAGTGAGCGGGATTCGCGGGCTCAATAATTTCCGGCTCAAGCCGCATCTCAGGAAAGTCCAGCCTAATGTGACCTTCGAACGCCAGTCTGTGGTCGGGCCCACCGATTTCGCCAACATCTACGACGTGTCCAAGCTGTACAGCGCCAGCATCACTGGCACCGGCCAGGGCATCATGATCGTGGGGCAATCGGAGATTCACACGTCGGACATTACCAACTTCCGCAACATCTTCGGCTTGGGCGCGGCGAATCTGAACCTGGAGCTGCTGCCCACCAGGATCGGCGGCGGCAACCCGGGGTATTCAACCGGGGATGAGGGAGAGTCCGACCTGGATATCGAGTGGTCGGGGGCAGTGGCGAAAGGCGCCACGATTTATTTCGTGTACTCGATGGACGTGTGGACTTCGGCCCAATACGCCGTCGATGAAGCTTATGCACCCGTGCTGAGCATGAGCTACGGCCTTTGCGAGCAAGGCGATTTTGCCGATCTGGATTGGCAGCGCGCCACTGCGCAGCAGGCTAGCGCGGAAGGCATCACGTGGCTGGCGGCCCAGGGAGATTCCGCTGCCGCCGATTGCGACGAGTTCAATGACGACACAGTGGCCGAGGGCGGATTGTCGGTGGACGCGCCTGGTTCTTTTCCGGAAGTCACTTCGATGGGCGGCACGGAATTCAACGACGGAAGCGGCACCTATTGGCCCAGCGGCGCGGCTACCGGCTACATACCCGAAGCGGTGTGGAACGAGACGGCGGTTTCCGTCGCAGCGGGAGGTTACTTGCTGGGCGGCGGAGGTGGCGCCAGCGTCTTCTTCACCCAGCCACCGTGGCAGAACGGCATCGCGCCGAACGACGGAATGCGGCACGTGCCCGACCTTTCGTCCGCAGCCGCCGTTTATCACGATCCCTTTTACATTTACTCGAGCGATTCGTCGTTTGGGTCGACGGGAGCCACCACGGTGGGCGGCACCTCGTGCGCCGCGCCTACCATGGCCGGCATCGTGGCGATGCTCAATCAGTATTTGCTGTCCACCGGAGCTATCAAGCAGTCCGGCCTGGGCAACATCAACCCGACCCTGTACCGGCTGGCGCAAACCCAGAGCAGCGCGTTTCACGATATCGTAAACGGCAACAATATCGTTCCCTGCGCCGACTCGCCCGATTGCGTAAACGGCCACCTCGGCTGGAGCGCCGGCCCGGGCTACGATTCGGCCAGTGGGCTAGGCTCGGTGGATGCGTACAACCTGGTTCACTCTTGGAACACGGCGCTGGCGACGCAGGCCCTGGTGGTTCCCTCACTCGACTCGACTCCGGAGTACGAGACGGCGGCCGGCAGCAACATGTGGACCTTTACGCTGACACTGACCGAGGAAGCCGGCTTTGCCACCACGCTCACCGGGCTCACCATAAACGGCAGCAGCTTCACGCAGGCGCAAATACAGTCCCTGTTTAGCACCACGGCAATCCCCGCCAACGGCCAGCTTTCGGGGACGTACAGCTTGCGGAACCTGAATGTGTCCAACGGGCCGGTCAATGTGGTCTTCACTTTCTCGGGTGGGACGGGCAGCGCCACATGGAGCAACACCCTGACGGTTCCCTTCACTGGCCCCCAGCCGGCGCTTACGGTCACCGGCATTACGAACGCGGCCAGCTACCAGCAGGTGTTCGCGCCGGGCATGATCGTCAACGTCTGGGGCACGGGAATGGGCGATTTTGCGCAAGCGGCCACCATCACTCCCCTGCCCTATTATGCGGCCGGAGTCTCCGTCTACATCTATAACCTGAACGAGTGCTCCAACGACTCGAGTCTCTGCTACCCGGCGCCCCTGTACTATGTTTCACCCAACCAGTTGAACGTGCAGATTCCTTACGAGCTCCCTTCCGGTGAAGCGGAAGTAGCGGTCGCCACGCCTTGGAACCCGAATGGCGTGACGTTCGACTTCCCCGTTGTCGCAGCAGCTCCCGGCATTTTCTCGTATGCCAACCCTGGCAGCACCACCAGCAGCCCGATCGGCTCCGGTTCTGCCCGCGTGGGTGATGAAGTGGCGATATACGTAACTGGCGTGGGTCAGTTGAGCCCGGTCCCGGGCGATGGCGTAACGCCCACCCAGGGCACAACGCCCGTTCCGCGCCAATCGGTATCCGTTACGGTTGGCGGCGTTCCGGTAACCAACTTACCCTACGTCGGTATCCCGAGCTGGTCGGTGGGCGTGCTGCAAATTAACTTCGTCGTCCCCAGTGGCGTCCCGGCCGGACCGCAGCCGGTAGTGGTGACCGTTGGCAGCACTCCTAGCCTACCGGCAAACATCGCGATTACGCCATAGCGGAGGCCAGCGACGCGCGCAGCTCACCACCGTGCAAAGCACGAAAGGCCGCGTCCTGTTGCCGGCGGTCTTTCGTTTCGGGGCCCGGTGGCTTCTGGGCGGGCGCTCCCGGCCCCTATGGAACTCGGCCGGCCCGTGTAGGAGCGAGGCATGCTTCGCCCCGCGCGGCCCCTCGCATTTTAGAATCCGTTGCTGCGGTGATTCACGAGGGCCAGGAATTCGTCGCGGGTCTTCTTGCGGGCGCGGAATGCGCCCAGCATGGCGCTGGTCATGGCGCCGGAGTGCTGCTTCTCCACGCCGCGCATCATCATACAGAAGTGGCGGGCTTCGCAAATCACGCCGACGCCGACGGGGTCGATCACTTCGGCGATGGTCTGCGCGATTTCCTGGGTGAGGCGCTCCTGGATTTGCAGTCGGCGCGCGAACATGTCGACGATGCGCGGAATCTTGCTCAACCCGATCACTCGGCTGCGCGGGATGTAGGCCACGTGAATCTTGCCGAAAAACGGCAGCAGGTGATGCTCGCACATGCTGAAGAACTCGATGTCGCGCACCACCACCATCTCGTCGTACTTCACTTCGTACAACGCGCCATTGAGCACTTTCTGCACGTCGGTGCGATAACCGCTGGTGAGGAACTTGAGCGCCTGATCGACCCGCTCGGGCGTGCGGCGCAGGCCCTGGCGGCCGGGATCCTGGCCAAGTTTCTCGAGAATCTCGCGGACCTGGGGAGCGATACTGGCGCCGGTGCTGGCATCGATGTTCGGTTCCAGCCGTTTCGGCTGCATGACTTTGACCAACGCCTTATTGGATTTCATGGGCATCCATTTCAAAGATGTTGCGATCGGTCTCGGCGATGCGAACCTTTTCCAGTTGCGGCCACTCACCGGGAAACACCGCCGGCCAGCCGTGTTTCAGGCGGCGGCAGATTTCCACCGCAAGGTTCTCCGATGTCGGCGTGAGATCGCGGAACGCCTCCACGTCGCAATTGAGATTTCGATGTTCGAACGGCTGGAGCACCTCGCGCGCCACCAGATCGTCCAAACGGCGCGGATCGATCGCCGAACCGGTGTCGGAATCGGCCGGGCCGCTCGCTGTCACTTCCACCACATAGTTGTGGCCATGCCCGAACGGGTTATTGCACTTGCCATAGAGACGCCGGTTCTCTTCGTCGCTCAGCCCGCTCGCGTGCAGGCGATGGGAGGCGGCGAACCGATAGCGGCGGGTTACGCGGAACACGGCTGCTCTCCGAAGTAATCGACGTACAGGTCGGGCGTTTCATACAGCCGCACCGAATGCAGACGGCTGCGCGGACGCGTGAAGTGCGGCTCGATGCGCCGCCAGATGTCGCGCGCGATGTTTTCCGGCGTCGGAATCACGCGGTCGAATGGCGGCACTTCGTGGTTCAGGAAACGGTGGTCGAACGGCTCGACGACTTCGCGGTTCAACACGTCCTTCATCTCTTTCAGGTCGAATACCATGCCGGTTACGGGGTCGGGCTCGCCCTCCAGACTGACCTCGAGCAGGTAGTTATGCCCATGGCCGTTGGGATTGGCGGCGAGACCGAACACGCGCTGGTTCTCCGCATCGGACAGCCGCGGGTTGCGGCAAACGTGCGAAGCCGAAAATTCAACTTTCCGGGTAATCAGCATGGACAAGTTATTCGACGTCCGAGCCGGCCTGGAGATACAATTAATTATAGTTTCTCCCCATGCAGAGCGTCAAAACCGACCTTCTCTTGAAGATTGCCATCGCCGGGCTGCTGGCCGCGCTGGTCCTCGTCATCTACAAAGGCATTCACGAGCCGGTAGTCGGGCAAGGCGACGAAGCACCGGCCTTCAGTGTGGTCGCTGACAGCGGCGCTTCTGTGGGCGTTCCCAACTTCGGCGGCAAGGTACTGGTGCTCAATTTTTGGGCTACCTGGTGCCCGCCGTGCGTACAGGAAACGCCATCGCTGAGCCAGTTCGCCGCGCAGTTCAAGGACAAAGGCGTGGTGGTGCTGGCGCTGAGCGTGGATCGCGATGAGAAAGCTTACCGCGCGTTTCTGGACAAATACAAACCGGCGTTTCTGACGGCGCGCGATTTCAACGTCCACGCCGATTACGGCACGTTCATGTATCCGGAAACCTACATCATCGATGCGCGGGGCACCGTGCGAAGAAAGATTGCCGAAGGAGCGGACTGGAGCGATCCGGAACTGGCGCAGTTCGTCGAAAAGCTGCTGTGACATTGGCGCCGCTGGCAATCGGTGCGCTTTTGGCAGTCGCCTCCCTGGTGGATGACGTGAGGACGCTGGCCGCACGCCAGGATTTCGCCGCCGCCGAACGGGCCGCGCGAGCGTACCAGGCGCAAAATGGCGCGACTGCGGAGCTGGCCGCGGCCCTATCCTGGTTGGCGCGCGGGGAGTTGGCAGCAGCGCGGTACGATGAGGCGGATGCTTACGCCGCCGAGGCGCGGCGGGTGGCTGGCAAGGTGCCGGGCGTGCAGCAGCCGGATCGGGACTCGCGGCTGGCGACCGCCATCGGCGCCGCCATCGAGGTTCACGCCCAAGTTCTCGCCGCGCGCGGCGAGCGCGCGCAGGCGGTGACGTATCTGCGAAGTGAACTGGCGGCGTATGGCAAGACCAGCCTCACCGAGCGCATCGAGAAGAACATCAACCTGCTTGGCCTGGTGGGCGCGGCGGCGCCGGCGCTCGATGAGGTGAATTGGCTGGGCCCCAAACCCGCCAGCCTCTTTGCCCTGCGCGGCCACCCCGTGCTGCTCTTTTTCTGGGCGCACTGGTGCCCGGACTGCAAAGCCGAAGCGCTGGTACTGGCACATATCGTCCGTGTGTACGGGCCCAAAGGACTGGTCATACTCGGGCCCACCAAGCTATACGGCTATATGGCGCACGGCGATGCCGCCACGCCGGACGAGGAAATGCGATACATCGACGCCATCCGTCGTCAGTTCTATTCGGGTGTGCCCGATATGGCCGTGCCTGTGAGTGAAGCCGATTTCGAGACTTATGGCGCCAGCACCACGCCAACCCTGGTGCTGCTGGACACGAACGGCATCGTCCGCTTCTATCATCCCGGCGCTGTCTCTGAGCCTGAATTGGCCGCGCGGATTGAGGCTTTGCCGGAGCGGTAGGAATGATTCAGGCGACTTTCAGGACGCCGGCCGCCACTCGTTTGGCGCGCAGCCGGTCGTAGTCTCTCAGGCGGCGAATCGCCAGAGCCAAGGCTGCCCGCCGGGCATACAGCGTTGCCAGCCGTTGTCCCTCTTCCTTGTGAGCGCCGATGCCAGCGAAAACTCTGCGGGAAGGCATAGTTTCATATTGGCTAGAACGGTCCTGTAATACAATCGACCAAGTTAGTACTGTTCCCGAGGAATATAGGGGTTATGCCTTACCACTATGTGGGGTATGCGGGAGTTAGTCGCCGAGCAGGGCGGCAATTCGGTCCGCTTCCGCTGGCACCACCACTGGCGGGTTGGCATAAGTGGAGCGCAGCAGGGTACCGTCCGGCGCGTTTAGGGCTCCAGTGTGATAGCGGTGGATGTAATCCGGATCCTTGAGGACATTGCCGGTCAGCACCGCGACCACGTCCGCGCCGGTGGCGATGGTTCCCGCGGCCGTGAGCTTGCGAATACCCGCCAAGGTGGCTGCGGACGCTGGTTCGCAGCCGATGCCGCACCGGCCAATCACGGCCTTTGCATCGGCGATCTCCTGCTCGCTGACTTTCTCCACCACGCCGCCGGACGTGAGTATCTCATGCAAGGCTTTCGGCCAGGAGATAGGGTCGCCGATCTTGATGGCGGTCGCCAGGGTTTCCGGGTGAGTCACCGCGTTTAGGCGGGATCGGTCTGTGGCGCGATATAAGTCGAAGAACGGCGCGGCGCCTTCAGCCTGGATCACTGCCAGACGCGGTAAGCGGCCGATGATGCCGAGCGCTTTCAACTCGCGCAGCCCCTTGCCAAACGCCGAGACGTTGCCCAGATTGCCTCCGGGCAGCACCACCCAATCGGGCACGCGCCAGTCGCGCTGGTCGAGCATCTCGGCCATGATGGTCTTCTGACCTTCGATGCGAAAGGGATTGATGGAGTTGAGCAGATAGATGCCCAGGCGCTCCGCCAACTGGCGCACCAGCGCCAGGATCTGATCGAAGTTCGCCTCCACCTGGAAGGTGCGCGCGCCGTATTCGAGCGCCTGTGCCAGCTTGCCGAACGAGATGTTGCCGTTCGGGATGAAGATCACTGGGTCGAGGCCGGCCGCACTCGCGTAGGCTGCCATCGAGGCCGAGGTGTTGCCGGTGGAAACGCACGCTACACGCCGCGCGCCAAGCCGCAGGGCCTGAGCCACACCGCACGTCATGCCGTTATCTTTGAAAGATCCGGTGGGATTGAACCCCTGGTGCTTGAATGTGATGCGATCCAGTCCGCCATATTGGGCGGCGCGCGGCGCATCGAGCAGCGGGGTGTTGCCTTCGCGCAGGGTGACCACCTGCCGGTAATCGTCCAAATAGCCGATCAACTCGCGATAGCGCCAGACGCCGCTCTGATCGAGCGGCGCGTTCGACGTGCGGCGGTCGCGCCACATCCGCTTCCAATCGGCCGGATGGCCTTCGGGAGCCGGGTAGACGGCCTCTAGCAAACCGCCGCAACGCGGGCAGTTATAAATAATTTCAGTGATCGGAAAGCGCGCGCGGCAGCGCTCTTCGAAACAGGCAAGTTCCGCAGGCATGAAGACTTATTATAAGGGAATGCTTCGCACGAACCTCGAGAACGGCGTGGTCACGGTGGTCGAGGCGCCACTGCCGGAGCGGCCAGCGGGCTACGCGCTGTTGCGACTGCTGGTGGCCGGCATCTGCAATACCGACCTCGAATTGCAGCGCGGCTACTACGGCTTCAGCGGCACGCCCGGGCACGAGTTCGTGGCCGAGGTGGCGGAGACAGACGACCGCGCGCTGGTGGGCAAGCGCGTGGTCGGCGAAATCAATCTCGCCTGCGCGCACTGCGAATGGTGCCGCAAGGGCCTGGGCCGGCACTGTCCCAATCGCAGCGTGCTCGGCATCGTACGCCATCCTGGCGCGTTCGCGGAGGTCTTCACCCTGCCCGAAGCCAATCTGCACGTGGTGCCAGATGGGTTGCCGCTCGATCGCGCCGTGTTCACCGAACCACTCGCCGCCGCGTGCGAGATTCTCGATCAGGTGGCCATCCCGGCCGGCGCGCCGGTGGCTGTCCTGGGCGACGGCAAGCTGGGCCTGCTGGTGGCGCAGGTGCTCGCCGTCCACGGCTGCGCAGTACGCCTCTTCGGACGGCACGAAGAGAAGATGCGGATTGCGGCGGCCTCCGGTGTAACTACGGAGCTCGCCGGCGGTAAGCTGCCGGTTGCCGAATTCGATTGGGTGGTGGATGCGACCGGCTCGCCCGAAGGCTTGCGGCAAGCCGTGGCGATGACGCGCCCGCGTGGCACCGTGATTCTGAAATCCACGGTTCACGGCGCGGTTGCGGTGGATACCGCGCCCATCATCGTCAATGAGTTGATGCTGGTCGGCTCGCGCTGTGGCCGTTTCGAAGCCGCCCTCCCGCTGCTCGAAAACCCATTGATTCGAACCGACGAGATGATCTCCGTTCGCTTCCCGCTGCGCGATGCCACGCAAGCTTTCCAGCGAGCCGCCCACCGCGGCGTGCTGAAAGTGCTGCTGGAGGTGTGACGCCGGTTGACAGACGAAAGCGTCCCCAGTTCCCAGTTCCAATCACTTCCCTGCACTGACATACTGCCGATACGCTTGCTCGGCTTCTGGGTCGAGAGGGTGCGGGTGATCTAGGTATTCACCTAGCCAACGGCGGGCGCGGGTGAACTCATGGAGCTTGGCGTAGGTCTGCGCCAGGCTGCGTGCGCAGCGGGGAAGCGCGGGTTCGCGGTCGAGGTGCAGGCTGCATGCGTCCTCCAACTGGCTAAAAACTTCCATCGAGTTGAGCGGCGTGGCGCCTGCGGGCGGGTGCCTCATAAACACCAGCGCCTGGGGGTCGCGGTAGACCAGCTTCCATTGGGTTTGCGCTGGATCGGCCAGCGAGGGAGCCAGCAGATAGAGGATGCCGTTCGTATACTCGAACGTGTTCATCACGATTACTTGGACGCCATACTGGTCGAGCAGTTGCGCAGCGCTCTTACCGCCGGAATCGTCGTGGTTATAAAGAATGCGTGCGTAATCGTCGAACAGCTTATCGCTCAGCGCGCGGCCATCGATGAAGACCCGTTCGCGCGGCCACAGGCGCCACATCAGATAGCCGCCGTATTCGTAAGTGTTGAACATGCGATCGGTAAGCCGGTGCGCAGCGAGAAAGTCGGCCGCGCCTGTGGGATAGCGCCAATCGGCCGCGCGAAGCTCGAAGAAATCGCCCGCCGCCGTTCCCCAGACGACGCCGGCCGCCAATGCAAGTGACACAATCCAGCCGGCGAGAGCTGGCAGCGCGCGCTTCCAGGGCAGATAGCTGGCGAGAAACACCGGGGCGAAGAAGCCGATGAAGATGGTGTTTCGTGCGGCGGTGAGCGCGGCTGCGGAGAAGGCGGCCAGAAGCAGCCAATCGGCGATCCGCACTGTGCGGCGCGCCCACACCATCGCGCCCGCCGCCGCGGCCAACAGCAGCACGAACATGGGCGGCGGCCACAGCGCCGGCCGCGCCCATTCGAGCAGGCGAGATTGCATCGCGCTCGATCGATAGAGCAGCAGAACCTGGAGCGCGCGAAAGCCGTTGGGATTGATCCCCGATGCCATCGCCGCGACGGCGGACCACAGCCACAACGCGCGCTCTTCCGGCAGCGGGCTGCGCCGCAAGCGAGCCACCAGCGCATCGGCGCAGTATGCCACCAGCACCACCCAACCCAGCACGAAGCCGCCGTGGCAATTGGCCCAAATCAAAAACAAAGGCGGCAGCAGCCACAACCGCCGGCGCGATTCCAAAATCAACACGGTCAGCGCGAGGAACAGATACGTGAAGAGCTGCGGCCGGTCGAGCGCGAACGGAGCCGCAACGGCGGTTGCGGCGAGACCGGCCATCCAGGCGCGGTCGAGAACGCCCGAACGCCGCCACGCCAACAGGCCGGCGAGGCCGCAGAATGCCGCCAGCAGCAGCGCTCGAAAGATCACCACGCCGGGAAAGCCGGCCACGCGATAAGCCAGGTAGAAGAGCGCCTGCGCCAGCCACTCGTGAGTCAGGTTGAAGTGCCGCACGGCATTCTCGCCTGGGTACGCCAGCGGAGCCGAGGCTGTAGTGTAGGCGAACGGATCGGGCACCGGCAGCGCGCGCGTTTCCACGATGTACTGGCCGGTGCGCAAGTGCCACCAGAAATCGGAATCGCGAATCTCCGGCGAGAGCAGGCCGAGGCACAGTATGGCGGCCAGCAGCGCGAGCAACAGCCCCAAGCGGCGCGGCGCGGCGGCGCGGGACGGTGAAACGGGCGCGGGCTGGGTGCGCTTCCGGCTGCGGGGTTGAGCCACGAATCACCATCATACATGGGCGCGCTGGCGGCGAGCTTGCAGGGCGAACAAAGAACGAAGCGACAAATCATTGTCCCAGCAACTAAGCTTCTGCTAAAATAGGACTTACCCCGCAACAGGAGCCAACTTGCCAGACCAGGAACTGCCACCTCAAGGTCCGCCTCCGCCGCCGTCCGGCGGGACGCTGCCTTTGCCCGGAACGCCGGGCGGTGACGGCAACAAAAACCTCGTCCCGATCAACATCGAAGAGGAGATGCGGCGCAGCTATCTGGATTACGCCATGAGCGTGATCGTCGGCCGCGCGCTGCCGGACATTCGCGACGGGCTGAAGCCGGTGCACCGGCGCATTCTTTATTCGATGCAGCAGATGGGCCTGGCGCCCAACAAGGCCACGCGCAAGTGCGCCCGCATCGTGGGCGACTGCATGGGCAAGTATCATCCGCACGGCGACATGGCCATCTACGACGCGCTGGTCCGCATGGCCCAGGATTTTTCGATGCGCTATCCGCTGGTGGATGGGCAGGGCAATTTTGGTTCGGTGGATGGGGATCCGCCGGCGGCCTCCCGGTACACCGAAGCGCGTCTGTCGTGGGTGGCGACGGCAGTGCTCGAAGACATCGACAAGGAAACCATCGATTTCAAGCCCAACTACGATGGCAGCGAGCAGGAGCCGGAAGTGCTGCCGACGCGAGTGCCGAACCTGCTGGTAAACGGTTCGTCCGGTATTGCGGTTGGCATGGCGACCAACATTCCGCCGCACAATTTAACCGAAGTCGTGAATGCGGCGATCTACCTGGTGCAACATCCTGGCGCGCCGCTACAGAAGATTCTCGAAATGGTGCCCGGGCCGGACTTCCCGACCGGGGGGTTCATCCTCGGCCGGCAGGGCATCATCGATGCGTACACCAAGGGCCGCGGCCATCTCAAGCTGCGCGCCAAGGCCGCTATCGAAAAAGTCGGCAAGGATCGCGAGCAGATCGTGGTCACCGAGATTCCCTATCAGGTGAACAAGTCGAAGCTGCTCGAACAAATCGCCTCGCTGGTGAACGAGAAGCTCATCGAAGGCGTATCGGACGTGCTCGACCATAGCGACCGCGACGGCATGCGCATCACCATCGAGCTGAAGCGCGGCGAGCAGGCCGAGGTGGTGCTCAACAACCTTTACAAGCACACCCAACTGCAAACCGGTTTCGGCATCATCATGCTCTCCATCGTCAACGGGCAGCCGCGCGAGTTAGGCCTGGTGGAGATCGTCAAATCCTTCATCGATCATCGCGTGGACGTGGTGCGGCGGCGCACCGAGCACGAACTGCGCAAGGCGCGCGAGCGCGAACACATCTTGCTGGGCTTCCAGAAGGCTCTCGACAATCTGGATGAAGTCATCCGGCTGATCCGCGCATCCAAGGCGCCGCGCGAGGCGCGCGATTCGCTGAGTGCGCGTTTCGAATTCAGCGAGCGGCAGGCGCAGGCCATCATTGAGATGCAGCTCCAGCGCCTGACCGGCATGGAGCGGCAGAAGATCCTCGACGAACTGGCCGAGATCCAGCGACGCATCGCCGAGTACCTCGAAATCCTGGGCTCCGACAAAGTGCTGCGCGAAGTAATCGTCAAAGAGCTGAAGGAAGTTCAAAAGGAGTACGGCGACGAGCGCCGCACCCAGATCATCGACGACGCCGGCGAAATCCGCCTGGAGGACCTGGTGGCCGTGGAAGACACGGCCGTGACAGTGACGCGCGGCGGCTATATGAAGCGCACGTCGGTCGATACTTACCGCCGGCAGACGCGCGGTGGCAAAGGGCGCATCGGGATGGGGACGCGCACGGAAGACTTCGTCGAACACCTCATCATCGCCTCCACCCACGCTTACCTGCTGATCTTTACCACGCGCGGGCGTGTGTATTGGCTGAAGGCCTACGAAATTCCAGATGCCACAACCACCGGCAAGGGCAAGCACATATCGAATCTCATCAACCTGCAGCCCGATGAAACCGTGAAGGCGTTTCTGGCCGTGGCGGACTTCGTGCCCGACCAGTTCATCGTCATGGTGACGCGCCACGGCGTAATCAAGAAATCCGGGCTGACCGAGTTCGACAATCCCATGTCGCGCGGCATCATCGCCGTCTCGCTCGATGATGGCGATGAGCTGATTGGCGCCAAGATCACCAACGGGGGCAATTACATTTTCCTCGGCTCGCACCAGGGACAGGCCATTCGCTTTGCCGAAAGCCAGGTGCGCGGCATGGGCCGTCAGGCCCGCGGCGTGCGCGCGATGGCTCTGGCCGAGGGCGATTTCCTGGTGGGGATGGAAGTCGTCGAAGAGGACGGCCTGATTCTCTCGATCGCCGAAAACGGATTCGGCAAACGCACCAAGTTGCACGATTACCGGCTGACCGCGCGCGGCGGTAAGGGCGTCATCAACATGAAGACCACCAACAAGACCGGCAAGGTGGTCGCCGTTCTGTCGGTGAACGAAGATTCCGATTTGATGATCGTCAGCCAGAACGGCAAGATCATTCGCATCGAGTCCTCCACCATCCGCCAGGTGGGCCGCTCGACGCAGGGCGTGCGCCTGGTGAGCCTCGAGGAAGGCGACAAGGTGGCCGCCGCGAGTGTGATCCCCGATACGGAGAACGGCAACGGCCCGACCCAGGAGTCGCTCCCCGTCCAGTAGACTAAAGAAGTGGGGCAGGTCCCCGACCTGCCAACCGCCACTAAACGCCATGCCCGCCCCGGTGGAAGTAACGAGCCCGGCCCGCCTTCGCGAAAAGGAAGCGCACCTCTTGGCGAATTTGCGCAGCATGGGCCGCATCCTGGTGGCATTTTCCGGCGGTACCGATTCGGCCTACCTGGCCTGGGCGGCGCACCGCGCGGTCGGCGCCGGAGCGCTCGCCATTACGGCCGATTCCGCTTCCATTCCCGCATCGCACAAGCGCGACGCCGAAGCCTTCGCCGCGCAATTCGGCATCGCCCACGAATACATCAAGACTCTCGAATTCTCGAATCCGGATTACGCCGCAAACAATCCCGACCGCTGTTTCCACTGCAAGGACGAGCTATTCGCGCGCCTCAAACAGGTCGGCCGCCAACGCGGCTTCGCCCACATCGTCTACGGCGTGAACGTGGACGACCTCGGCGATTACCGCCCCGGCCAATCCGCAGCCACCCAGCACCGCGTGGAGGCGCCGCTCGCCGATGCGGGCCTTTCCAAGGCCGAGATCCGCGAACTCTCGCGCCTGGCCGGCCTGCCGACGTGGGACCGGCCGGCATCGGCGTGCCTCAGCTCGCGAATTCCCTACGGCACGCCGGTGACGATCGAGACGGTCAAGACCATCGAGACCGGCGAAGAGCGGATCAAAGCGCTCGGCTTCCGCCAATTCCGAGTCCGCTACCATGGAGACGTGGTGCGCATTGAAATCGCGCGCGAGGAAATGCCGAAAGCTCTGACGCTCGAGATGGCCGCCCACTTTACCGAAATCTTCAAATCGCTCGGCTTCCGCTACGTCACCCTGGACCTGGAAGGCTACCGGCAGGGCTCGCTCAACGAAGTGCTGGATTTGAAGAAGTAGGGCGGGTGTACACGATATCTTCACCCGATGTGGCTCGATTCGATCTGCAGAATGCGCGCCCGTTTGTCGAGTTCTGGGATAAGTGCTACGGGGTCGACGATGTCAAGGTGTTGGGCTCCGAAGAACGGATTGACTACTTCGCAGAGCTGAATATTGCAAATGACTTGACTGAGGAGAACGTCCGTAGACTTCTCCGATGGAAGGACCCGCGTCACCTGACACACCTGGTGCTCTCCGGTCCGAACGAGGGGAAGTCAAATCAAAAAGTGGAGAAAGTCCTGGCTTGTCTTGGCCTCATCAATCAGTTTCGGCACGACCAGGCTCCGGAAAGCGGCATGCGGCCCGCGGCGGATCAAGCGTTCGAGAGCGGGATTGTCTGGAAAGCGTTTCTTCTGCACATCGCCAAGCCCCATACTTACCCTATCGCCGACCAAAACGTGTTTCGAGCTTGGTCGCTGCATACCGGACTAAAGGACGAGAAGACCTGGGACACCTACGCGGCCTACTGTAATTACTTCGCGCAGATCGCGGAAGCAATGGGTATTGATCGGACGATGAAATTAGAGAACATTCGCGAACTCAAGCGGATAGACAATGCGCTTTTCGTCTTTGGGCAATTACTTGGCGATTATTACGAGCCCGCCACTCAGGCCAGATCCTCGGCTACGACGGAGGCCGGCCCGGCGCGTTGAACCCGAGGAAGTGAGGCAAGAGTTGGCAGGCGAAAGCGCCTGCCCCACCTTCGCCGGCAAAGTGAGACTCCCGGTTTTCGGGTCGGTTCTGGACGTTGCCGGCCAGCCGGCTCCCTCCAGCTTCGCCCGAACGGTCCCCGAATTGCACCTGTCTTCCCGATTTGCCGCGCGTCTCGTCTCTCGTGAGAAAACCGATTGCGTTGCTGGGCTTGGCGTGTGCCGCTGCCGCACAGGCGCCACGGATTAGCGACATCGACTACTACGGACTGCACAAGGTTACCGCCGAGAAGATCCAGACAGTCACCGGCCTCAGAAAAGGCGGCACGCTCGCCGCATCCAAAGGGGATATCGAGGACCAGATCGACAAGATTCCCGGTGTCGTACTGGTGCGCGTCGAGGCGCTGTGCTGCGAAGGCACGTCGGTGAACCTGTTCATCGGCATTGAGGAAAAAGGCGCGCCCCACCCGGCATTTCACTCTCCGCCCGCAGGCACTGCCGTGCTGCCGCGGGAAATCCTCGACACCTACGCGAGTTTCCTCTCCGCGGTCGGGCGCGCGGCGGCGCGCGGTAACACCACCGAAGATTTCACGGCGGGCTATTCGATGATGGACGACCCGGAGGCGCGCGCGTTCCAGCCCCGTTTTCTTGCCTTCGCGGCGGACCACTTCGATTGGCTGCGCGACGTATTGCGCAACTCCGCCGACGCCGGCCAGCGCGCCGTGGCGGCCGCCATCGTCGGCTACGGAGCCGACAAGCAGCAGGCCGCTGGCGAGTTGCAATACGCTATCGGCGACCCGGACTCCGCCGTCCGCGCCAATGCAATGCGCGCCCTGGCGGCCATCGCCGTCTATGCCGGCAAGCAGCCGGACCGCGACATACGCATCGCGCCCACCTGGCTGGTCGAGATGCTGCATTCGATCGTCCTGGAAGACCGCGTCCAGGCCGCCCGCGCGCTGGTGCTGCTCACCGATTCGCCCAACCCAGGCGCGCTCGACCTGATTCGCCAGCGCGGCATGGATTCGCTCAAGGAGATGGCCCGCTGGACCACACTGCGCTACGCGCTGCCGCCTTTTGTGCTGCTAGGGCGCGTGGCCGGCCTCGCCGATACCGAGATTCATACACAGTGGGAAAATGGCAATCGCGATAGTGTGATCCAAAAGGCGCTCGCCCTGGAGCCCGGCAAACATGCCCGCCAGTAGCGCGAGGTTCGTGTCCCATGGTGTGCTACCCTAATACTTCTAAACGCCATTTCAGGAGTTTTTTTCATGTCACTTCGGATGGGCCTGGGGCCGGTTGCGGCCTTCGCGGCCTTTTTGACCCTCGCTCCGCTCTCATTTGCGCAGCCCAAAATTGCAGCCATCAGCCTGCAGAAGGCCGTCTTCGATACGGCTGAGATTCAGAAAGCCAGCGCAGAAATGGAAGCGCGTTACAAACCGCGCGCCGACAGGCTGCGCCAGGCGCAGGAACAAATCGCGCAGATCTCGCAACGGCTGCAGGGTGGCGCAGGCCAACTCACGCCGCAGGCCGAAGCCGAACTGCAGGCGGAAGGAAAGCGTCTGCAAAAGGAAGCCCAGCGCATGCAGGACGACTTGCAGGCCGACGTGCAGGCCGATCGCCAGGACATCCTGACCAAAGCCAGCCAGCGCATGGTCGACATCGTCAAGAAACTCGCCGAAGATAAGGGTATCGACCTGGTGGTCGAGCAGCAGGCCGTTGTCTACTTCAAGCCTGTCCTCGATATCACTGCAGAAGCAACCGCGGCCTACAACAAGGCTCACCCGGTGACTGCGGCGCCCGTGGGCAAGTAAGACAGGTACGGAAACGGAAATGGGCGGCTATCTCGACCAGTACGGCGTCGGCGATGAACGCCGCGCCAAGCGGATCAAGGTGGTGCTGCTCACGCTGCTGACGGTGGTGGTTGTGGCGTTGATTGGCGCGCTGGTCAACTTTTTCTTTATCCCTAATGCCGCCGAGCGCCAGACGCGGACTTTTTTCGACCTTCTTACCGCCCGCCAATACCAGCAAGCCTATGCTTTGTGGGGATGCACTGCCGCGCAGCCCTGCCCGGCTTATCCTTTCGAGGAGTTTCTGAAGGATTGGGGACCGGAAGCTATGCCGCCGGGCGCGTTCCAGGTGCTCAACGGCGAATCCTGCGGCTCGGGAACCATTGTCGATGTCGATACCGGCAAGGCCGGTGACAAGCGGCTGTGGGTGGAGAACTCGACCCGCACACTCGGCTCCCCGCCATTGAACGAGTGCAACCTCCGCAACCACGTGTACGATTTTCTGCGCGACCTGAAATACCGCCTGCACGGGCACACGTACATTCACAGGCCACAATTATGAGGGCGCCGGCGGCCGTGCCGCTCACACCCGGGGAGCGCTAATGGACGAGCGAGCTTACTACACAGAAAGCCAGGCCACCAAGCCTGCGACCTTGAATTGTCCTTACTGCCGCGGTGCGGAATCCTACGACCTGCATTGGGTGGTGCGTAAGAAGAAGGACCGCCTCCCGCCTGGAGGCGACGAACGCGACCGCGCCAAATTCGCCAAAGCGCAGAGCTACATGGTGCTGGTCGACAACAAGGTCGGTTGCAAGAACCCCCGCTGCCGTAGACCCTTCGACATCTCTGGCGTCAAGACCATGGCGTTTCTGTAGGCTGACCAGGCGGGGACGAAAATGTGCAATTGGTTGCTCCCACGACCGGAATTTCGGGTGTACAAAGAAAAACCGCACCGGACATAGCCCGAAAGACGTGCAGGGCTTCATCCGATGCGGCTCGCCCATGTTGGGCTGGGATCCGGCGTCGGGCTGCCTGGTTTCGACCGCAACACGGCCCACTTCTGGCCAGGTCCGCGTCCTATTCTCCTCGACCAGAAATGCCAGACAACTTACGCAACCGCTGACCCCGCGGAGAGCTTATGATGCCGTTCGACACAAAAAACCCCTCTGCGGCAACCAACAAGGGAAGAGTAGTGAGCAAAGCCTACTACAAACACCGGCTCCCGCAAGCGCGCTGTCCCGTCGGCTCACTCTTCTTCCGCCTGCCTGTTGCTGCAGAGGGCAGGTTAAAAAAGTTACTTCGCCAATTCACCCTTACGTTTAGCAATCGGATGGCCGTGTGTCAAATGGCATAAACCCTTTTAGGCAGAATATTTCTTCGCTTCCGGGGGGAGGGCCGGTGGGACACTGTGGACGGGCGGTGTGTCGCGATGACACGGTTGCCCATTTCGGCAGGTCGCGAGCGGGATCTTGGTCCGCACGCCGGCCATGAGAATGGGGCGGGCCCGGCAGGCTTCTGGGGCCTACGCTTTGGCGGCTGGGGCGGGCTTGTGCTCGGCTACGTATTGGCGGAGGCGCGTTTGGAAGGCCGCGGCGAGCGCGGTTTGCGCGGCGAACGTGCGGCCAACTTTGGCGCCCTCGATTTCGAGGACGGGCAGCAGGTCGCGCGTGGTGGAGGTGATAAACACTTCGTCGGCAGCGTGGAGGTCGGCCGGCAGTAGCGGCTTCTCGGCGACCTGGATGCCAGGCACGCGGATTTCGTCGAGCAGAAGTTCGCGCGTGATGCCGGGCAGGCAGCCGGAGTTAAGCGGCGGCGTCCAGACCTGGCTTCCATTGGCGATGAAGATGTTGGCCGAGGTGCATTCGGATACCTCGCCGCGCTCGTTGAGCAGAACCACCTCGTCGAAGCCGCGCTGCTGCGCGTTTTCGAGCCAGGTGAGATTCATCGCCCAGGAGAGGATTTTCGTTCCGGCGAACTCGCAGGCGGCGTGGCGCGCCTCGGGCTGTACGCCCAGCTTGACGCCATTGCCCCAATCCTTGGTATCGGCAGTGAGGGCGATCAGGTCGCTGGCGCGGCCGGTGGAAGGGCCGGCCCACATGCCACCACCATTGCGGACAATCGCCACGCGGAGAGTCGAATCATAGGCCTGGTTGGCCTCCACCAATTCGAGCAGCCTGGCGCGCAACACCTCGGGACCTTCGAGCAGAGGGACGTGAAGCAGCGCGGCATCGCGCTGGATGCGGGCCCAATGGCGCTCGAAAGCGAAGAGCACGCCTTCGGCCACGCGCAGCGTACTGAAAACGCCCCATCCCGACAGCAGGCCGACTTGCCCCGGCGAGAGAGTCTGTGACGAGGCTTCCTGAATACGATCGTTGTGAAAAATATTACGATGCAGCACGACTCCATTCTATCGCGCGGCACACGGGAGGGCCGCGGTTGTAGGACAGACGATCGCCTTTCGTGGTCTGTCAGGCTGCATCAAGGCAGGGGTGGGTCAGTCTCCGAGACGGGCGTTTTGCAGCCAGGTGAGCCCGACCGGCCATTCTCCGTGTGGCGCGTCACTCGGGAGCCGAAAATCTGGCGTTCGGGACCTCAGACCCGCGGTTCCCCTCACAACGATTGCTTCAGCTTCTTGCGGTAATCGGCGAACGCGACGCGCCCATCCTCGGTCAGACGCAGCAGTGTGTGCGGAAACTTGCCGCGAAAGGTCTTTTCGATCTTGACATGGCCCGCTTCCTCCAGCCGCGACAGGTGGCCAGACAGAGTGCCCTTATTCATCTCGGTCTCGTGAAGCAGGTACCGAAAATCGCACTCCTCTACTGCGGATAACAGGGTGAGAATGATCAGCCGGCCTGGTTCGTGAATCACCCGGTCGAGTTCGGATAGTCTGCGGATCTGCTGGTTCATTCTTCTCCCGGTACGGGTCTTTCCGTGTTCCGGATGTAGATGACGAGGGTGACGACGGCGGACGCCAGCCACGTCATCGCGCTGAAAAGCAACACGGGCCGGGACAATTCGACAATGCCTCCGGGAGCGAGAAGCGCAATGAGGAGCAGTCCGGCAGCCATCGCAGCCGCCAGGTAGTTCTTCCACCCGTGCTCGGGGCTGAGCCGGGACGTGAAGAAAGCGTACGGCGCTACAAAGAGAGGGATCATCACAAAACGGATCCAGATCGTCTCGTGGTGTTTTTGGGGCAAACCCGCCGCGAGCGCAACTGCCGTCGCGATGACTCCACTGCCCGCCGTGACGAGGACAGCTAGCCACCAGGTCTTCCTTCCCCACCGACGCAGGGTCAGGTTCGCTGCGTAGCCGGTCCGTGGATAGGTAATGTGATTCTTGATCGCCTTCCTGAGAAGCGCTCCGATGCCCATGAAGAGCAGCAGAGTGCCGTACATCGGAATCAGCAGACCGGCCAGACCGGCCGGCAAGAACTTGAGTTTTCCGAAGACGGGATCCAGAAGCGCAATCACGGCAAAGGCCAGCACCATCAGGCCCATGCTCAACTCGGCAGTACCATCCACGTTGTCATAAATCTTCGGGCGTAGCGCAAGATCGCTGAAATGGTTTCTCAACATTGTGACCTCATGAAAACTAGTTTATATCACCAACTAGATGGTGTCAAGTTCAATTCTCGGTCTCTCGCCTCGATTCTGAGCGGATGGTCGCCAACCTGGAAACTGATCTCAAAGCGCGACGCCTTGACAGACGACGAAGAACGATCCTCTGTCCTACCTCAACTGCGACAAATCGCGGCGCGCTGCTGTTGCAACTCGGGGTGGTATTCGGGCGGTACGAGCAGCGTCAGGGCGTCGGGGACGATGCGGATTTCGGCGGGCAGGCGGCCCGCGAATTCGCCATCGATCTGGAGGAAGACGCGGGCGTCCAGCGGCTTGGGCGCGGAAATGCGGCGGGCGCGCAGAGTGATAACGCCGGGAATGCCCTCGATTCGTTTGGCGACCAGGCCGGCGAAATAACGGACATAACGCAGCGTGGAGCGGCCCTGGAAGAGGACGAGTTCGAAGTCGTCGTCGAAAAGGCTGACGTGGCGGGCGATTTCGAAATCGCCGCCGTAGTTGCGAACCTTGCTAATCAGGGCGAATGAGCAGCGGTGCGCGATGCCATCGGCCTCGATCGAAAACTCCGGCAGGTTGCGCCCTATCAGGCTCCAACCGGCAACCCAGTACGCCAGCTTGCCGATGCGCGCCTTCAACGGAACGCTGACGTGGTAGACGATCTGGGCGTCCAGCCCGATGCCTGCCATGAGCAGAAAATGGCGGGTGGTGGCACCGGAGTCCGATATCGCCTGACCGATGGAAACGCGCTGCGGGCGGCATTCGCCCAGCCGGCGCGCGGCGCGCAGGAAATCGCCGCCGAGCCTCGTCTCCATGGCGAGCACGTTGGCGGTACCGGCCGGCAGCACGCCCAGCGGCACCTGGGAATGCGCCATGCCTTCGGCCACTTCGTTGAGGGTTCCGTCGCCGCCGGCCGCGAGAATCAGGTCAGCGCCACATGCGATCCGCTCGCGTGCCAGCGCGCCGGCGGTGCGTGGGCCGGTCGTGGGGCAGCACGTCACATGGTGCCCGTCCGCTTCGAGTATCCGCACGGCGCGGTCGATCAGCGCGCCGCCCTTCCGCCCCAACTTACCTGCATACGGGTTGTAGATCAGGGCGGTCTTGCTGTAAGTGGTGATGGTGGACTCTCCCGTTTCCTGGTTAGATTATAAATGAGAGCACCATGCAAGATTTCGAGCGGGAAGCCGAGGCGCTGCGCGCCGAGTTGCGCCGCCACGAACATTTGTACTACGTCCTGGACCAGCCTGAGATCACCGACGCCGAATACGACGTCCTGATGCGGCGGCTGCGGAAGCTGGAGGAGGCGCATCCGGAGCTGGCCCGCGCGGATTCGCCGACCGGTCGCGTCGGCGGCAAACCGCGCGAGGGATTCGTAAAGGTGCGCCATAGCGCGCCCATGCTGAGCCTGGACAACGCACTCAACGAGAGCGAGTTGCGGGATTTCGACCGCCGGGTGCGCGAGCTGCTGGAGGGCGCGGCGTACGCGTACGTGGCGGAGCTGAAGCTGGACGGCCTTTCGATGGCGGTGCAATATGAGAAAGGCTGCTTCCGCCAGGCGGTGACGCGCGGCGACGGCACGGTGGGTGAGGACGTTACCGAAAACGCACGCACTATCCGCTCGCTGCCGCTGCGAGTGGAGAGCGCGTGGGCGGACTTGGAGGTGCGCGGCGAAACGGTGATGAACCGGCGTGCCTTCGAGCGCCTGAACGCGGAGCGCGACCAGCAGGAGCTGACGCGTTTCGCCAACCCGCGCAACGCCGCGGCTGGCTCGCTACGCGTGCTGGAGCCGCGCATCACGGCCTCGCGCCGGCTGGACTATTACACCTACTTCCTGATGGCCGGCGGGCGATTCGCGCTCCCCAGCCATTGGGCGTCGCTCGATGAGATGCTGCGGCTGGGCTTCAAAGTCAACCCGCATCGCAGGCTGTGCGCGGGGGTGGAAGAAGTACTGGAATTCTGCGCGCACTGGGAAACGCACCGCGAGGATTTGCCGTACGAGATCGATGGCGTGGTGGTGAAGGTGGATTCGGTAGAGCAGCAGCAGGCGCTGGGCTTCACCGCCAAAGCGCCGCGCTGGGCCATCGCTTACAAATACCCGGCGCGGCAGGAGCGCACCACAGTGGTTGCCATCGAAGTGCAGGTGGGGCGCACCGGCGCGCTGACCCCCGTGGCGCATTTGCAGCCGGTGGTGGTGGGCGGCGTGACGGTTTCCCGCGCCACGCTGCACAACGAAGACGAGATCGCACGGTTGGATCTGAAGATCGGCGACGAGGTGATCGTCGAGCGCTCCGGCGACGTGATCCCCAAAGTGGTGCGCGTGTGGGCACAGGGCAAGGGGCGCACGCCCTTCGCGATGCCCGTCAACTGCCCGGTGTGCGGCGGCAGGGTTGTGCGCGAAGAGGGCGAAGCGGCGCGGCGCTGCATCAACGTGGATTGCCCGGCGCGGCTGAAGGAATCGATACTGCATTTCGCGTCGCGCGGGGTGATGAACATCGACGGAGTGGGCGAGGCGCTCGTAGATCAGCTCGTCGATCGCGGATTGGTGAAGAGCGTCGCCGACCTGTATCAGTTGACTTCCCAGCAACTGCTGACGCTGGAGCGGATGGGGGAAAAGTCGGCGGCCAACGTGCTCGTCAATATCGCACGTTCGAAGTTGAATCCCCTGCCAAGGGTTATTGGGGCGCTGGGTATCCGCTTCGTCGGTGAGCGCACGGCGATCTCGCTGGCCGAGGCGCTGGGCAGCATGGACGCCCTGGCGGCGGCCAGCGCCGAAGAGTTGCAGCGCGTGGACGAGGTCGGGCCCAAGGTGGCGGAAAGCATCCTGCAGTTCTTTCGCGAGCCGCGCAACCGCGAGTTGGTGGAGCGGCTGCGCGCGGCCAATCTGGATTTCACGTACTTCCCCATGCGGCCCGCGGGCGGTCCGCTGAAGGGCCTCACCTTCGTGCTAACGGGCGCGCTGCCTACGCTCAGCCGCGAGCAGGCCAAGGCGCTGATCGAGCAGGCAGGCGGCAAAGTCGCGGGTTCGGTGAGCAAGAAGACCAGCTACGTGGTAGCGGGCGAAGACGCTGGATCGAAGCTCGACAAAGCGCGTGCGCTGGGAGTCGCCGTGGTGGATGAGCAGGAACTGCGGAGGTTGCTGGAACGCCGCGAGTAAGGGCGGGGCGGCGGAACCGTGGCGCGCCCTATGGGTGATCGTCCTTCATCAGTTTGCTCACGCGCTTCAGATTGGTCTTGATCTCATCGGTGGCGTCGATCAACTGGTTGGTGTCGTAGATCACACGCGGGGTCAAGAACATGATCAGCTCGGTACGCGAGGTGCTGACGGTCTTGGTGCCAAACAGCGGGCCCAGAAATGGCAGGCGGCTCAGATAGGGAATGCCTGTCATGCCTTCCGATTTGCTCTCCACGATCGCCCCGCCGATGGCGATGGTGTCGCCATCCTGCACGGTGATCTGGGTACTCATGGAGCGGTTCGAGAAGGACTGGCCTAAGCTGTTGGACCCCGACGGGGCGCTCACCTGCTGGTTGATTTCCATCGTCACCACGCCGCTTGAGTTGATGCGCGCCACGATGTCCAGCGTCACGCCCGTGCTCTGGTTGCTGATGGTCTGATAGGTTTGCGTAGTGCCGGACGAATTCAGGGCCGACAAACCGGTGGAAGTGGCTACCGGAACCTGGCTGCCCACGTTCATGACGGCCGGAACGCTATCGGTGGCGATGATGCTCGGCGAGGAGATCGATTTGGCGCGGCCGGTGGTCTCGTTGGCCTGAAGCAGGCCGAGCAGTTGTTTACTCTTCCCAACGATCATGCCGGCCGACAGCGTTAGCCCACCCGTGGAGGCGGCGGCCACCGCCTGAGTGAACCCGGACGGAATGGCAGTACCCAACGACTGCAGCAGGCCTTGCACGCCCAACCCGAAACTCCCGGTCAGATCGACTTCATAAATCTTGCAGTCGATCAGCGCCTGGCGCGGCGCCACGTCCAATTGGCGCAGCAGGTTCTGAATCTGCTCCCACTCCTGCGGTGTGCCCTGAATCAGGATGGTGTTGTCGAACGGATTGGGGATGATGTGCGGCATGCGCGCCTGCTCGCCGATGCCAGATCCCTGTCCCAGGTAGCTGCCGGTACGATCAGCCATAGGCGATGACGGTGTGCCGGTGCCGGACGTGCCCTGTTGCGCGTTCGTCCCCTGCCCCTGAGTTCCTCCTCCGTAGCCCCCATTCATGTTGCCGTAGCCCATGCCTCCGTAGCCGCCATTCATGCCGCCGTACCCGCCTCCCATGGCGCCGTAGCCGCCGCCGTACCCGCCTCCCATGCCGCCGTATCCGCCGTTCATGCCTCCATACCCACCGCCGCCCATACCGTAGCTCGAGCCGGTGCCGTTCAGGCCGAGGCCCGCGGCGTACATGCTGCTGTTGGCTTGCTGCGCCATTCCGATCAGCGCCATCGGATTCCCTGTGTACAGCGCCATGATGGCCATCGCCACCGTCTCGGCGCGGCCGTACTTCAGGCGGTACACCCAGTTACTGGTCGACCCGGCGGTCACCTTCACCGGGATGTCCAGCTTGTCGATCCACTTCTGAACCTCCGCGAAGATACCCGGGTTGGGCGCCACGGCAATCAGGGTGTTGATGCGGTCCACCGGAATGAACCGGATGGCAGCGCTCTTCTCGGAAAGCGCGTATGCTCTGAAGATCGTGTCCAGTTCCTTGGCCATGTCGGTGGGGCGGCTGTTTTCGATATCGAAAAGGCGCACGCGCTTGGTGGCGAAGGTGTCGCTGTCGAACAGACCGATCAGCTCCATGGTCCGCCGCATATTGCGGCTGTTGTCTTCGAGAATGAGCAGATTCGCCGGATCGTAGGTGGAGTGCGACGCACCTTCGCCGTAGAACGGCGCCAGCAGCTTGTCCATGTCCCCGGCGGTGGCGTACTTAAGAAAAATCAGGTTAAGAATGGTCTGCTCGTCGTCGGGCAGCGTCTTGGCATCGGCGTTGATGATCGGCGCCAGCGGAAGCTGGGACACGGCGGAGACCGGCACCACCCGGTACAGGTCGCCCACCTTCACGATGGTGCTGGCGTTGACGCGGAGGATGACCTCGAGCAGCGGCATCAGGTCCACCGGCTTCACTTCGCCATAGGTGTGAATGGTTACGGCGCCATGCACTCGCGGATCGACCATGATGTTGATCTTCAGCATCTTGGCGATCAGGTTGACCATCTCGATGAGGTTCACGTTGTCCATCGAGAGGAGCCCTTGGTCGGCCATCTTGGGCGCCTGGGCCGGCGAAGTAGCATCGGTGGACGCGGACTGCTGCTGCGGCGGCTGCGCCTGCTGCGACTCCCGGGCCTCCCGCTCCTTCTCCATCTGGTTCGCCGTTTTCGGCATGGCTTGAGCCAGCAGCGCGGGAACCATGGCTCCGGCGAGCGCGAGCGCAAGCGCAAGGAAGCAGTGGCGGCGCATCGGGCTAATCCTTCCCGTCCGCAGAGGCCGGCTGCTGGCGCGCCCAGACGGCCCGCTCCGAGGCGTCCAGGTCGGACTTCTTCGTCCGCCACCGGTAGACGCCGAACGGACCCGGCCGCTCGAAGCGGACGGCGTCGCCATCGTCCCAGGCCTTGGTGTTGGCGCACTCAGCGGGGCGCGGGCTGGCGACGGATGAGGCTTCGATCCGCGCGATGCCGAAGGGAGTCCGGCGGTAGATCCACGTCCTGCCCTGCGCGTCGGTATGGCGGTACAGGTTGGACTCGACCGCAACCGCGCCTGCAGGCAGGGCGAGTGGCGCCGTGCCACCAACCGGCCCGGCCGCCCGCAACGCCATCATCGAAACCAAAAGTATCAAAAATGTTTTCATCGCTTTCCTCACTGATCTACATAACTCGCGCGGACATTGCTCGGGCAATCCCCAATCTTCACTGCACCGGCTCCCAGAGACAGGAGGAACCGAAAGGCGTGGGGCTCAGTACCTTGCGGTAGCCGTCCACCACCGCACCCTCCGCGGACGTGTCGCCGGGGTTGCAAAGTTTGACGCCGAAGTGGGTCTGCTCGCCGGGCCCCGGCGGCGGCGGAGCCACCGGTGCGGACGCCACGACGGGGGCGCGTGGCACTTCGGTGCGCACCATGGCAGCCTGCACGGCGGGGCTCGCGTTGTCTTCCAACTCGGCCACCAACTTGCGAATCACCTTGTCTTTCCACTCGAATTCGATCTCTCTTGTATTGACGCTGCGGAGCGTGAATTCGCCGATCTTGTCGCCCGGACGCACCGCTTCGTGCGCGGAAGATTTCGTGACGCTGAGGATGGCGATCGGGCCTCCGTCCAGATTCATGTATCCGTGATAGACCGGCAGCGGCGGCACCGGCGGCGGGGGCGGGGGTGGAGGCGGAGGCTCGATCGGCACGTTTGGATCGCGCGAGCGATCGAGCAGGTCCTTCTGCGCGACGTCCTTGTAAGCGGCCGGCAGCACGGCCGGCGGGTTAGGCAAAGGCCGCAGGGGCAGCGTGGGCGGCACCGCGACGGGATGGTTCAGGGTCGCGGCCTGGTGTGCCTTGGAGGCGCGCCACGCGTCCCGCGTGGCGACGACGGCCCATACCAGGGCGCCCGCCAGGGCCAAATTGAGGAGTATCCAGAATCTGCGGTTCACGCTCCGTGCCCTCCTTTTTTTTCGGGCAGCAGCTTGCGCGCCACCAGCGCGCCCACCTAAAGACGCACTTGAATACTTTTCTTCTTGTCGGTGCCGCCAGTGACGCGGAGACTGTTGGTGGCTAATATCTGCGGCTGGTCCGCGAGCGAGGCCATCAGGTTCACCAGTTGTTCGATGCCGCAGGCGAAGGCCACTTCCACGTTGACTTCGCCGTAGTCGTCGCTCACCACCAACTCGCCCATCCGCTCGACGCCGCGCACTTCAATGCCGTTGGCCTTGGCGATGGCCTGCACCATCTCGATCAACTGAGCCTGTGCCTGGGCCTTGGTATCGGCTTTGAGGATGCCCTTTTCGCGCGTGGCCAGTTCCGCTTGCGCCTGGCGGAGCCGCTCTTCCTTGCCGGGAACGGAGGCGGCCCTGACGCGCAGCGCCGCCAGCCGGTTTTCGGCGATGGGAATCGCTACGGCGGCGGGAGCCGTTTCCGTCTCCGAGCCGCCAAAAAGGCCGAACCGCCAGGCCGCAGCGGGAATCAACAGCGCTGCGCCAACCACCAGCATCGCCCGCGAACGGCGGTCGGGGTTGCCGATCGTCATGACTTCCCCCTGGTCGTGTGGATTTGGAACGTCTCGCCGGTACCGCCCTGGGTGTGCTGGTCCATATCCATTTGCGAATTGTGGAATAGCTGCGACGAATCGAGAATCTTGAGCAGCGGCGCGGCTTGCGGCGCCTCGCCGACGATGCGCACGGTGTCGCCGGTCAGTTCGATCGAAGTGGTCCAAGCCGGCGGTTCGACCAGGCGGGTGAGCTCGTTGAGCGCATCCAGATCGGCGCGGGTGCGTCCGCGATAATCGTCGATCAGGGCGGTGCGGGCGCGCAGGCGTTCGGTTTCCCGGTCGAGGGCGGCCGCGCGCGCTGCAAAGGGCTCGATGCGAGCGATTTCCGCGTCCAGCGTTCGCAGATAGCGCCGATCCTCGAACTTCGGCCAGGCGATCAAACCGATTACCGCCAGCAGAGCCAGCCCGGCGAGGATGGCGGTGGGAACGATCATGGCTCGCGAGCGCGAGCGACGGTATTCGCGCGGCAACACGTTCGCCAACGGCGTCAGTTGGGAACAAGCCCCAGCCAGCGCCGTGGCGTACGGCAGTGCGTCGCGGGATAAATCGTTTTCCACCGGATTCACGGCGGGGCGGGGCAGCAACTCCTCGAGCGTGATCGGTTGAGTCTCCGGCGGCAGCCGCAGTTCGGCCAGCGCCAGCGCCGCGGCGCGTTCCGGCGCCATTTCGAACTCGGCCGAAAACACCGGCCGCGACGGGCTTTCGCCATACACTTCTACCGCACCGGCTGGTGTGCGGCCGACCGCGACGAAGCCTTCCGCTCCGCGATGGCCGTTGAGCCGAGCGGCCGCGTGCACGGCGGCGGCGGGGAAGGTAAAACTCGAAACCGCGATGCCCGCCGCCGTGAACAGCTCCATGTACCGCTCGACCGCGGCGCGGCGGGCGATGCCGATCAGTACGTTACCGTAGGGCAGCGGGGACCATCCCCATACCACCTCGTCGTCGCCGTAGGGATGCAGCGTGTCGATTTGCAGCCGGATGGCGCTTTCCAGATCGCTGCCCGCCACGCCCGGCAACGCCAGTTGGCGGACCACCACATCGCGGCGCGGCAGCAGCACGGTGGCGCTCAGGTGGCTGGCGCCGGCGGATTTCAAAAGGCGGCTGTATTCGGCGCCCCATTCGGCGGCGGGACGTCCGTCGAAGCCGGCGATGGCGAGGCGTCCCAGCACGCGAATGCCGAGTGGCCGTACGCGCGCCACCACCGCCTCCAGGTCCGTCGCGCCGATAGAGATGCCTACACCGGACCCGAATTCGAGTAGCTTGCGCGCATCTTTGAGAATGGACTTCGCCATTTCGCTCAATCGCTCCACGCCGTGTCGTACCAGCGCAAAATGTGGATTGGGGCGTCGTAGCCGGCGGGCATGTACTTGACGGTCGCCGCCACGGTGCGTCGCAGGTTGGAAAACTGACCGTCGTCCAGGCGCAGGCGTGCGGTGGCCCGTATGGTGACGATGGAGTGGCCGCCCACCGTCAGCCTGCCGCCGGCCGCGCCCGCCATCGCTTTCACTTCCCCAAGCTGGTTCGGCAGGATGGGCCCCTGGCTGCGGCGCGCCACCAGCGCGGCAATCGCGTCCGGGCTCATCCCCACCGCGGCCAGCACCGCCGGTTGCGCGGTGTTCGCATCCACCTGGTTATGGAGCCCATAGACCGAGAGACAGTCCACCAGCCCCGCGCGGCGCATCAGGCGCATGCCGCCAGCCGCGTCTGGCTGGGGGACATAGGTTCCGTAAAACAGTTCAGGGGTTATGCCGGGCACCGCCAACAATTCCTCAATCTCTTGTAAAGACGCACCAGCGGACTGAAAAGACGGCGCCCGCCCTAGCCCCAATCCCGCCGCGCCGCCCGCGGCGGCCGACCGGGCCTGGTCGATCGCGTGCGCCAGCGCATCGCTGCCAGTCTCGTCCAATCCCAGCGCCATTCCGAGGCGGATCAGATCTTCCATGGCCGCCCGGTTGACGTTCAATTTGGCGGTCTCGGGAATGAATTCCACCCGCACGTCGCCGCTGGCGAAATGGTAAACCACCTGGGTCGAGCCCTCCGGGATGGTGCGCGCGCCGGGGGTTTGGAGACCCCACAGAAGCTCGAGTGCGGCGCGATCGACGCCCGCCGCAGCCAGGTAATAGCTGCGCAAGCCATCGAGCGCAGTGGAGGTGCGTTCGGTTTCGCCGCGAATCGTGGTGGCCAGCGAGAACCCGATCACCGACAGCGCGGCGGAAAGCCAGAGCACCATCAGCAGCGCGCTGCCGCGGCGCGTCCGGGAATTCCCCGCCGACTTTTCTTGCGCCACGTTCCGAGGCTCTCCGGGTTGGATGCCTTCCCAAGGCTCACGAAACGGTGAGAGGATGCGCCCGCAAGCGGGCATTGGCAAGCTACAGCATGCCCCACCCATGCCGGTCCAGCCCACGCGCGTTCTGTTAGAAGTCGTCATATTGGACCTGCCAGGACCGGTGGATGCGGATCGGCGCCGTCACGGTGACGGGTTGCAAACGGGAAGGGTCGGCTACGAGCGGTGCCATCTCGACGCGAATCGCCACCGGCCAGCCGGTGCCCGTCGCGCTGGTCGTCCACTGCGGCGGCTGCAATTGCCCCCGCCCGCCGGGCACTGGCTGCGTCACCAGATAAGAGAAACGGCAATAGGCAAGTTGGTCCGCCAACACGAAAGAACTGGGGCTGGCCTCGATTGGCGTAAACTGCGCGGTCCCGCCGCTGGGGCCTCGCGTGATATCGATGCAGGCGCGGCCGGCGTCCATCTGCGTGTAGGGCTTTTCGTTCACGACCAGCCGCACGCCGTTGCCTTCGTCGCCCGGGATCACGACCAGTTCGAGGATCAGCGCTGGGCCGCGCCAGCCTTGTTGCAGCGAAAACGTGGAAACCAGCCGCATCGCCTGCGGCTCGGCCTGAAAGAAAACGACGCGGGAGCCGGACGCGTCCAGGCGCCCGCCGCACGGCGCCATCACCGGCACCATCCCTTCCAACTCCTGCAACAGAACCCGTTGCGCGCCGGCCACCCGCCGGTCGGCGAGCAGCTTTTCATCCGTCTTGTGCAACGCCCGCAAGGCGACGTTGAGCGACAGCATCATGCCGACGGAAAGGACGCTCAGCAGGACGACGGCAATTAGGACCTCGATCAGCGTCACGCCAGCCTGCCGGCTGCGCGCCGCGGTCCGCCTCATGGCGCGACCAGCCTGCGCCGCAGGCCCTCGATGGTGAAGGTCCGGCGCTGGCCGCCGGGTATCCACCAGATCTCGAGCCGCACGTGGTCGAGCGCCTGGGCGTTCGGCGACGGACTGGGCGGCTCTTCAAATGGCGCGACTTGCGCCTCCCAGCCGGCCTCCATGCCGCCAGTCAAATCGGGGTCAAACACGCCGGCCAGTGGATAGGCGGGATCGGCCAGTATGTCGTTCATCCGCAGGCGTCCCAACTGCACCACTCGGTCGTAATCGCGCAGCCGCGCCGCGTTGTGCACGGCGCCGGAAATGGCCCCCAGCAGCCCCACGACGGCAATCGCCATGATGAGTGTGGCGACGACCATTTCGAGCAGCGTAAATCCGTGCGCGCGCCTCACTCTGTATTGACGTGTTCCACGCGCGGAAAGCCGGTCATGGGGTCCAATTGCACCCGGCGGCGACCACCGTGGCGATTGGAATACTCGACGCCGATGGCCGGCGTCGCGCCGCCGGGGAGGAGCAGAATCTGACGGTCGGCGCGGCCGCCGCCGCTGGAGTCTTCCAGGCCCGCGGCGCCTTCGGCGTCCGGCAGTACATGGTCCATGGTGATGCCTTGCGGCATTTCGAACCGCCGCGCGAAGCCGCCGCTGCCATCTGCGGAGATGGTGCCGTCCTTGAGAGAGATCACCACCACCACCGGCTGCTCGCTGCGTTCGGCATGGGTCACCGCCCCGTTCAAGAAGCCTGCGATCGCGTCGCCAGTCGAGGCCAGCCGTATGCTGTCCAGACCGGCCGAAACCGAGGGGATGGAGACGCCCACCACGATGGCGAGCACGGCCACCACCACCAGCATCTCGAGCAGCGTCACACCGCGCTGGCGGCTGGTAGGACAGACCATCGGTTTTCGTGGTCTGTCATCGATGGCCACAGTGCGCAGGCTCGACAGGCGAGGAATTGACAGACGACAAAAACCGATGGTCTGTCCTACCTCCGGCCTAATGGCTTTTCCAGCTCTCGATATCGGCATTGATTCCGTCGCCGCCGGGCTGGCCGTCGGCGCCATAGCTGATTATGTCCGGCTCGTCGCCGTGGTCGCCGGGGAACTTGTACACCCAATCGTGGCCCCAGGGATCTTTCGGAATCTCCTGCGGCATGTACGGCCCGTTCCACTCGGCAGCATCCGCCGGTTTCTCCCGCAGCGCCCGGAGGCCCTGCTCGGTCGTGGGGAAATTCCCGTTGTCCAACTTGTACGTGCCCAGCGCGCCCATAAAACCCGAAATCTGCGCGCGCGCAGCCGTGATCTTGGCCTTATCGACGTTTGACCATAGCTTCGGCCCGACCAGGGCCACGAACAACCCAATGATCGTCACCACTACCAGCATTTCGATCAGAGTGACGCCGGCCTCGCCCCGTTTCCGTCTCTTCGCCGTCTGTTTCATTTCACACCTGCACATCGTTGATGCTCGTTATCGCGAGCAGCATACTCAAAATCAAAGACCCGACCACTATGCCCATCACCAAAATCACCACTGGCTCGAAAACGCTGGTGAACCGGCGGATGGCCGCCCGCGTCTCATTTTCGTAGATATCGGCCATTCGGGCGAACATCTGGTCCAACCGGCCGGTCTCTTCGCCCACCGTCAGCAGGTGGGCGGCCAGCGGCGGGAAGACTCCCGCCTTGCGTGTGGGCCCCGCGATGCCCTCACCGCGCTTGACTCCGTTGGCGACGCCAACGAGCGATCCGGCGATCATCCGGTTGTTCAGGGTGGCCGCACCGATGCCGATCGACTGCACCAGGGGGACCGAGTTTTCGAGCAGCGTGGCCATGGCGCGCGCGAACCGCGCCGTCTCCGCCTTTAGCAGCGCTATGCCCAGCAGCGGCAGTTTCAGCCGCGCACCATCCCACCACAACCGGCCCGCCACCGTGCGCGTGTAAACGCGCCAGATAATCACGGCCGCCACGAAGCCGGCCAACACGAACCAGCCGTAGGTTTTGATCAGATCGCTGGCTTCGAGCATGAGCCGGGTCGGCGTGGGCATCTTCATGTGGCCATCCTGGAAGATGATGGCAAAGCGCGGCACCACGAAGGTGAGCAGGATGATCACGGAGGTCGCGCCCACCGCCGCCAGCAGCGCCGGATAGATCATCGCCGAGACGATGAAGCTGCGCAGATCGTCGCGCGAGCGTTCGAATTCGGCCAGCCTGGAGAAGATGATGGCCAAGGCGCCGGAGGCTTCGCCCGCCCGCACCATGTTGATGTAAAGATCGGAGAAGTACTCGCCGTGCGTGGCGAGGCTGTCGGCCAGCGTACGGCCGCCCTTCAGCACTCGCAACACGTCGAGCACGATGAAGCGGAACTGCGGCCGCTCAGTCAGCTCGGCCGTGATCGAAAGCGCGCGGTCCAGCGGCACGCCGGCATTCAGCAGCGTGGAAAGTTCCTGGGTGAAGAAGAGCACGTCGCCGCGCTTGCGGCCGCCGAAGCTCGGCAGCTTGATTTCAATCGACTGCTTCTTGGGCGTGGGGCCGACGTAAACCGGCGTCAGCCCTTGCTTGCGCAGCTCACGGGCGATGGTTCGCTCATCGTTGCCGGTCAGGCTCCCGGTGCGGATCTTGCCGTCGGAGGCCACCGCGCGAAAAAAGTAGGTGCTCGCCATCAGCTCGCTCGCGGCTCCAATCCGGGGTGGCGCGCCTCGCGCACGGGTAGGACAGACCATCGCCTTTCGTCGTCTGTCATCGTTTGCCGGGCGGGAACATCGACAGACGACAAAAACCGATCGTCTGTCCTACCAGTGATTCGCGAATGAGTGTCGGTCCGCACTAGATATCCTGCGTCACGCGCATCACTTCATCGACTGTGGTGACACCGTTGCGCACCTTTTGCCAGCCATCCTCGCGCAGGTTGCGCATCCCGGCGCGGCGCGCGGCCTCGGTCAGCCGCGAGGCGTTGGCGTTTTCCATAATCAGCCGCCGGATTTCGTCGTTGAGCTGCATCAACTCGAAGATGCCGACGCGGGAGATGTAACCGCTGCCGTTGCAGACGGCACAGCCGGCCCCGCGGTAGCTGCGCACGCGCGTACCATCCGGCGCCACCGCCTCCTCCGCCGGCTGCTTGCAGTCGTTGCAGATGACGCGCACCAGCCGTTGCGCCAGCACGGCCACCAGCGACGAGGTCAGCAGGTAATTCTCGACGCCCATATCGGCGAGACGGGTGACGGCGCTGGGCGCGTCATTGGTATGCAGCGTGGAAAACACCAGGTGGCCGGTGAGCGCGGCGCGGATGGCGATGTCGGCGGTCTCGCGGTCGCGGATTTCACCCACCATAATCACGTCCGGGTCCTGCCGGACTATGTGCCGCAGCCCGGAGGCGAACGTCAGCCCGATCTGCGGATTGACGTGGATCTGGTTGATCCCGTCCATCTGGTATTCCACCGGGTCTTCGATCGTGATGATCTTCTTATCGGGAAGGTTGATACGCTTGAGCGCCGAATAGAGGGTGGTCGATTTTCCGCTGCCGGTCGGCCCGGTGACCAGGAAAATACCGTGGGGCAGACTGGTGAAGTGCTCCATCTGCTGCAGCATCCGTTCGTCGAAGCCCAGCCGGCGCAGATCGTAAAAATCCCCCGCCGAGCGGTCGAGCAGGCGCATCACCACGCTTTCGCCATACAGCGTCGGCAGCGTGGAAACGCGCAGGTCTACCTCGCGCCCTAGAATCTTGATCTTGATGCGGCCGTCCTGCGGCAGGCGGCGCTCGGCGATATTCAGCTTGGCCATCAGCTTCAGGCGGGAAACGATGGCGGCTTTCATCTCGCGCGGCGGAGTTTCCTGATTGGAGAGCACGCCGTCGACGCGGTAGCGCACGCGGAATTCCTTTTCGAACGGCTCGATATGGATGTCGCTGGCGCGTTTTTCGATCGCCTCGGCGATCATGGCGTTGACCAGACGAATCACCGGCGCTTCACTGGCCATGTCGCGCAGATGTTCGAGATCGGCCAGCGCCTCCTCGTCGGTGCCCTCGCCGGCCAGCGTCTGGCGCTCGCCATCGGCGTAATGCTTATCCACCGCGTCGAGGATTTCCTGCTCGGGGGCGAGCGCGGTGCGAATCTCGAGACCGGAAAACGAACGGATGGCCGCCGCAGTTTCGAAGTCCATCGGGTCGGCCATGGCGACCGTCAACACGGAATCGTTCAGAGCCAACGGGTATACGCGGGCTTGCCGCAGAAAACGGTACGACAGCCCCTCGATTTCCGGCGCCACGGGGGGCGGTGCGTCAATCGTCACCAGCGGCACGTCCAACTGCTCGCTGAGCGCCGCCAGCACGTCGCGCTGCGCCACCAGTCCCATATCGACCAGGATTTTGCCCAGCTTGTCGCCGCGTTCGCGTTGCAGCTCGAGCGCGCGTTCGAGATCCTCGCCATCGATCTTTCCGCGCTCGATCAGCATCTCGCCCAGCCGCTGGAAGCGCAGCACGCCCGCGGGAGGTGCGGCGGGTTGCGGAGCGACGTGCCCGGAAGTCACTGAATGGTCACCGTGGCCTCGACCGGAGCGCCGCTCAAAATCGCGCGCCGCGCGGCCTTCATCACCATCTGGCCGGGCAGGCCGCTGGTGTCTTCGTAAGGCAGATAGAGGAATTTCACTGCCACCACGATCTGCTGGTCGTCCGGCACCGCAGCGAGTTCGCGCGCGGCGGTTTGGAGCATGGAGTTCATCAGCCGTTCGACTGCTGGAATGCGGGCCAACTTGCGCTGCCGCACAGCCGCCTTGTCCTGCTCGCTGATGTTGGGCCGGAACGGGTTCAACTGGGGCGTCAAGATGGGGCTCAACTCGGTCGTGAAGACGGCGCCGAAACCGTCCAGGTAGATGCCACGGGTGTTGCCGAGCACGTCGATCGGGTCAGCCATGGCGAACCCCCGCAGATCGCGGTCGAAGCCGCGTGCGAGCCCGGCGAGCGAGGCAAGCGAAACGCGCGGCGGCGCAGTCTGCAGTGCGGCGGCCACGTGGGCGTGGGCCGAAACCGGCCGCGCCACCTGCGCCGAAAGCGGGGCCAGGACCAACAATATCGCCAGCAAGGGTCTCATTTCGCCTCCACAGTCGCCGGCCGCGGCGGGCCGTAATCGAGAGCCGCCACGGTTCGGGCCCGTTCCCGGCGGTCGGAGAAATCCAGCTCCGCCGCCACCAGCAGCAGCTTCTGCCGCTCGGCGGCAACCTCGTCGACAAGCTGCTTGGTGCGTGCCGCGACAGCCCGGTCGGCCGCCTGCTCGATGCGGGCCTGGATGGCCGCTTCGTCAATGGCCGGCGCGGTCTGCGCGGTCTGCTGCGTCACCGGCAATTGCGCCAAACGCACCGGAGCAACCGGGGTTGGCCGTGCCAGCGCGAATACGACCAGCGCTGCCGACAACAGCGCCGCCGAGCCGAAGCCCAGCCGCGCCGGCGTGTTCCAGAACCCGCTCCACCAGCGCCCCCACGGCGATGGCTCGAAAACAGGATCGGAAACGAAAGCGATACGCCGCGGAATCTCTTCCTCCCGCAGGCTGAGGAGCGTGGTCCCGGTCAGCCGCAGCCGGCGAAGTTCATCGCGGCAGGCGCGGCAGGCGGCGACGTGCGCTTCCACTTGCTTGCGCTCGGCGCCGCCCAGCTCCTCGAAAAAGTAATCCTTCAAATCGAATGGCGAGCAACTCATGACACACCTCGTGCCTCAATCGGAGCCAGCTCGATCTTCAGCAGTTCCAGCGCCGTGTAGAGGCGGCTCTTGACGGTAGACACCGGGCAGGAAAGAATCTCGGCCATTTCCTCGAATTTGAAGCCCTGGTAGATCTTCAGCGTTACGGCCTCGCGCTGTTCGGGAGTTAGCTTCTCCAGCGCGCTGGCCACCGCCAGGCTCAATTCGATGGGAAAAACCGGACTGCCTCCCACCGCGATTCCAGTCTCCGTCGCCACCGGCGGCAAATCCGCCACATCGCTCTCCGGCCTTCGCTTGCGAAACATCGAGTAGGCCTCGTTGTGGGCGATGCGGTACAGCCACGGCGCGAAACGAGCCGCGTCGTCCAGCTTGCGGAGATTCTGGTACGCCTTCAGAAACACGTCCTGCGTCAAATCCAAAGCGTCTTCGCGATTGGCCGTCAGCCGAAGGAGATAATTATAGACACGCTTCTCCCACCGGGACACAAGGAGGTTGAACGCCTCCACTTTGCCCCGGGCAGCCTGGCGAATCAGATCGCCATCCTCGACCGCCCGAAAGATCAAGCCTTGGCTCCTGGTGTGTAGACGCGTGCAGCCCGGCAAAAAGTCGGACCGCTACCTTTTGAGTGTAGCGGAACGATCTTGGTGGGGCATGCTTCAGCTTGCCGTTTTTGTCGTCGTTTGCCGCGTCGAGCGGCTTGACGGCCGTCAATCCTGACCGACAGAGATGACGGAGTCGCCTTGGCTACGGTAGCCGCCGATTTCGGCCGCGATCACCAGGTCCCCGCTGGGCGCGCTGGGCGGTATCTGGATATTGAACTGATACAAACCGGAACCGATGATGCCGGCCCATTCGACTACCGCCGGGGATCCTCCAATTGTGAAGGTCACCGCAGCGGCTAGCTTTGCGGGAACGCCGACCAGCGTATCGGACGGGGTCTCCGGGCTGGTTGGCCCGAAGCCCGTGCCATATAGCGTGACAATTTCGCCGGGGTTGGCCGTGCGTACCTGGCCGGGAGTTCCCAGGTCCGACCCAACCATGTAATTGCCGACTAGGTCGCCATCGATGGTCTGGGCAATGACGTAGTTGCCCTGTTCGACCGAGAGCCGGAACAGGGCGGGCGAATAGATCGCCTTGTTGACCGGCAGCGTGCCGCTGGAGCCTTGCGCGTTGGCGACTTGAACCGAGACCTGTCCGGTCGAACCGTCGTCGGGGAACATCGCGTTGATCTGCCCCGGGCTGATGTAGGAAAGGTACGCCGGACTGCCATTCACCAGGACCGATACGCCATCGAGTTTTGTGGGCAACTTGCCATTGACGAAGTCGCTCAACACCCAGGACCGCGTGGTAGCCGACAGATTAGCTCCAAAGAGGGAGATCCAGGCGGCCGGGGCTGTCTGAGTCGTATAGCTGGCCGCGTTAGCGGCGGCGAAGAGGGCGGGCTCGCCGGCGGGGTTGCGGTCGCCAGCGTAACTCAAGATGGTGCCGAAATCGCCGACGATCCAGCCATGGGTCGCGTCGGTGAAGTTGAGGCCCAGAAGATCGTAGCCGGTGCCGGTGCCCACGGGTTGCCAGTCAGCGCCGGCGTCGGTGGTTTGAAACAGCAGACCGCCGTCGCCGCTGAGCCAGCCGGTGGAAGGGGTCAGGAACTGTATGGCCTCGAGCACCCAATTGCTCATGGCTGGCGGAGTGTTCACGGACCAATTGGCGCCCCCATCGGTGGTGGTGTAAAGGGCGCCGTCACCAGGGCCGCCCATAGTCACGCCGCCACCAATCCAGCCATGGAGGGAGTCGGCAAAAGCGACGGCGTGGGCGTTAGGGTCGCAAGAATTGCCGCCGCAAGTGACCGTTGCCTGGGTCCAGGTTGCGCCTCCATCCCTGGTGCAGCCGGCCACATCCGAGCCAGCGAAGCAACCGTGCTGAGCGTCGACAAAGCGCATTCCACCCTTGGCAAGGAGGACGTCCCCTGCGATTCCCGTGTCCACCCAGCTCCAGTTGCTGCCACCGTTAATGGTATGAGCCAGAAAGACGTCCTCACTCGGGAAATTCAACCTGGCCAGGGCCCAGCCGTTCTGCTGGTCCAGGAACTGCACGGCGGCGAACTCCAGGCCCCACGGGTGGTACAGCTCCTGTCCCTGTTCACTCCAGGTGGCGCCGCCATCGGCGGTGTGAAGGATCGCGTTGTGCTCCGTGTAGTAATCGCTGCCAAGCCTGCTCGTGCCCACGGCCCATCCGTGGAGTGCGTCGGTGAAATATACGCTCTCGAGATGGTGGTAGCTGAAAATGTCGTCGAGAGGAGCGTCTTCATACTGCGTTTGCCACGTATTCCCACCGTCGGCCGTGTGAAAGATCTCCTGGCCCCACATGTTGGTACTGAAGGTGCGCGTTCCCGCAGCCCAGCCGTGTTGGCGATCGGTGAAGAAGACGTCCTCGAACTTGTAGTCCGGCGAGATGTTGGCCTGCGTGAAAAGCTCCGAACAATCTCCCGGCTCGGCGGCACAGGCATTCCAGGGCTCTGAGGAACTTGCGGAGGTGTCGCGATCACCCACAATCAGGACCCGGTCTGCCGTCAGGGCCATGCCCCAATAGCCGTAGTCACCGACGCTATCCGCCATTGCCACGCCGGTCCAAGTGGCGCCGCCATCGAGCGTGCGCCACACGGCGGTTCCATCGCCTAGGTAGGAGGTGCCGACGGCGTAGCCACGATTGGTGTCTAGCATGCGCAGGTCGCGCACCTGGACATCAGACGCTTCCTCCGCATTTAGGTTCTGCGTCTGCCAGGTCCTTCCGCCGTCGGAGGTGTGGAACGTACATGGGACTACTGGGTAGGAGGACAGCGCAAAGCCGGAGGCCCAGCCGTTGTTGGCGTCGGTGAAACAGAGCGACGTGAAGGTGAGCCCCTGGCTGGTCGTGAAGATCTCGTTCCATGTCTGGCCGCCATTAGTGGTGCCGTAGATGCCGCCGACGGCCGTCGGATTGCCATAACCGTCGTAGCCGGTCCGTTTTGTGCCAGCGGCGAAACCAGTGGTGGCGTTGACGAAAAACACGCGCTTCAGTAGCATGGCGGAGGCCGGAACCGTTTGGTGCGACCAGGTCTGTCCGCCGTCGGTCGAGTGCCAAATGCTTGCTTGCCAGTCGACGAAGTCGCCGAGGAAGTCCCAATACTGGATTGGCGTGTAGCTGGCTGCCCAACCGTTCTGGGCGTCGGTGAAAAAAACGCTAACGAAGGAATCGCCGGTGTCAACGGGCTCCTGGGTCCAATGTGCGCCGCCATCGGTGGTACGCACGATGGTGCCGTTGTCTCCCACCGCCCAGCCCTGGCTTGCGTTCAGGAAGAAGAGGCCGCTTAAGGCGACCGTGACGCCCGGGTCTTGGTTGCTCCAGGTGACGCCGCCATCGGTAGTGTTGATGATCGTGCCCTTGGTCGTGTGCGCAGCTTGATCCCAGCGCGGATCGCCTACGGCCCAGCCGTGGTTGTCGTCCACCAGGACCACCCCGTTCAAGTACCGTGAGCTCTCTCCGAACTGCTGGAGAACAGGCGGCAAGTCGGCTGCCGGGGCGGCCGCAACTGGATGGACGCGTGTGCGCCTGCCGTCAATGCTCGGAGGGTGGACGGCTTCGAGTTTTGCGTTCAGCCGGACTGTCTCGCCCGCCCGCACCTCCAATTGGCGGCGGGCGATTGCGGTGCCTGTTCCGTTGCTGATGAGTACACCGTATGAGCCAGCCGGCAGCGACGATAGTGTGAATGCGCCGGTGCCATCGGCCATTGCGGAGAATTTCTCGCGCGTCTGCAGGCTGGTGGCAACGATACGCACGGTCCCCTCCGGGTTGGCGACTTTGCCCGATACCGCGCCCCGGTCATTTCGCGCGGACAGCAGCAGCGCCGAGAGCATGAGCGGCAAAAGAAGTTTTGCGGTGTGCATTCCTGTTCCTCCGGGTCGTGGATGTGGGTTACGGATTCCCCAACCTGAACAGGCCGGGGCCTGGCAACGGCGGCCTCTTGGTAATAGTACCCCCAGGATGGGGGTGGGTAGTATTAACTAAAGACCTTTTATTCGCAAACCGCTTCGCCGCCTCGCGCGTGATACCATATGGGTTTCCACCAAGCTGAGGTTTTCGTGGCACGAATCACCCGTAAAGAGTTAAAAAGTGACAAGTTTGCCCTCGAAGTCGGGCAGACGGTAAGCTTCTTCGAAGAGCATCGGGAAAAGATACTCCGTTATGGCGCGATTGCGTTGGGCGTTGCCGTCCTGGTCGCAGGCTGGCTGGTTTATCAGAAACACCAGCGGGCGGCGCGCGAAGAGGCGCTGGCCAATGCCATCACGGTGCAGGAAGCGTCCATTGGCGCACCCACTTCCGGTGGCGTGAACTTCCCCACCCAGGCGGCCAAGGATGAGGTGACGACGAAAACCTTTTCCAGCCTGGCGGCCAAGTATCCCGGAACCACCGAAGGCGAAGTCGCCCAGTATTACTTAGGCGCCATCGAGGCCGACGAGTCGAAGATGGCCGAGGCGGAGAAGCGCTTCCAGGATGTAGTGCAGCACGGCGATGCCAGTTTCGCTTCGTTGGCCAAGCTTTCGCTTGCGCAGATTTACTTTGCCGATGGCCGCGACGCGCAAGGCGAAGCCATCCTGCGCGATCTGATCCAGAACCCCACCACGCTGGTATCGAAGGACCAGGCGACCATTACGCTGGCTCGCTACCTGATCATCAAGCGGCCGGCCGAGGCGCGCAAACTGCTGGATCCGCTAAAGACCGCCAACGGTCCGGCGGGACGATTGGCGCTGATGTTGTACGGCCAACTGCCGCCGCAGTAAGCGACACCGCTATGCTGGCGCGTCTGCGGTTCCCGGCCAGCCAAAGCCGGGGCCGGCGATATCCCGAACCGGCGCACCCGTATCGCAACCCATTCCAGCGCGACCGCGACCGGGTTGTCCACTCGCGCGCGTTCCGCCGCCTGGAAGCCAAGATGCAGGTATTCGCGCCAGGCATCTCCGATCATTTTCGCAATCGGCTGACGCACACGATCGAAGTGTCCCAGATCGCGCGCACGGCGGCCCGCGTGCTCGGGCTGGATGAAGACCTGACCGAGGCGCTGGCGCTAGCGCACGACATCGGACATCCGCCATTCGCCCACGCCGGCGAAGACGAACTCAACCGCCAGATGAAACGCTATGGCGACGGCTTCGACCACAATCTGCACGCGCTGCGTATCGTGGAGAGCTTCGAGCAGCGCTATGCCCGATTTCCAGGGCTCAACCTGACGTTTGAAGTGCGCGAGGGAATGGTCAAGCACTCGCACGATTTCGGTCCTGGCGAGCAGCCCGAGTTGGACGCCTACCTGCCCGGATTGCGGCCCCTGCTGGAAGCCCAATTGATCGACCTGGCCGACGAAATCGCTTACAACGCCGCCGATCTCGACGACGCGTTTTCGGCCGGCATCTTCACTGCCGCCGAGATCGCCGAAGCCGTGCCCCAATATGGCGGGATTCTCGAAACGGTGGAGACCCAGTTTCCCGGCGCCAGCGCGCGCGAGCGGTTCCACGAAGCGTTGCGCCAGTTGATTGACGCCCTGGTCTCCGGCCTGGTGGAAGGCACCGCGGCTAACGCCGAGCGCGCCGGGGTGGCCGACGCGGAGGAGGTTCGCAGCCTGCCCTATCGCGTGGCGGCGTTCACCGAAGGAACCGCTGCCGCCAGCCGCGATCTCAAACAGTTTCTCCTCTCCAGGGTGTACGCCTCGCCGGCGCTGGCCGAGGACCGGCGGCACTCCGTCTCGCTGATAGCGGAATTGTTCGGCTACTTCGTCGACGATCCGCGCCTGCTGCCCGATCCCTACGCCCGCCTGGCCGAGACCGATCCGCCCCACCGCGTAGTCTGCGACTACATCGCGGGCATGACCGACGCCTTCTGCCGGCGGACATACGAGCAGGCGTTCGGCTCCGCAACGGGCGCCTGAGTCCAGTACAACGCTTTTGAGATGAATAATTTTGATTTCACAGAAATTGCCCGACGCTATGAGCGGGACTCGATGGTGCAAAGGGCGGCGGCCGAGGTTCTGATCTCGCTGCTGCAGGTCGGCCCGCGGGAAGACGTATTGGACCTTGGATGCGGCACCGGACACCTCACGGAACGAATCTCGGAGATCACGTCGGGTCGCGTGGCCGGCATTGATCCTGCGCCGGGAATGGTTGCCGAGGCGCGGTCGAACTATGGTTCCGATCGGGTCGGTTTCGAGATCGCGGCTGCCGAGGGTCTGCAGGCGTGCCAGGAATTCGATTGTATCTTCTGCAACTCGGCACGTCAGTGGTTTTCCGACCCGGATCTCGCCCTAACCGCCTGCAAGCGGGCATTGCGGCCCGGCGGCCGCATCGGAGTACAAGCGCCTGCTCGGCATGACTACTGCCCCAACTTCTTGAAGGGAATTGACGCAGTTGCATGTCATCCCGACACCGCTGCGACGTTCGCGCAATTTCGCAGTCCCTGGTTCTTCCTTGAGACCAGCGATGCCTACGCGAATGTCTTTCGCCACGCCGGCTTCGTCGTCCCGTTTGCTCGAATCGAGGCGACCAGCGCACGGTACACTCCGGACCAGATGCTCAAGGTATTCGAATCGGGCGCAGCCGCGGGATATCTGAACGCGAACTGCTATGGAGGCGAGGTGCCGGCAGGCTATGTGCAATCATTCCGGCGCGTGCTTGCCGAGGCATTCCGGGCACAAGCCGGCGCGGACGGGCAAGTGGATCTGGTGTTTCACCGGATCTACCTGATCGCTATGGCTTAAAACGTCAGCCATCCCAGCAGGCCGCTCCGAGTTCGCACATTACAATAAAAGCTGGATGAAACTCCCGGCGACGCTACGCGCCCTTGGGTACCGGAATTTTCAACTCTTTTTCGGCGGGCAACTGATTTCCCTCATCGGCACCTGGATGCAGAACATTGCGCAGGCGTGGCTGGTGTACCGCATCACGGGCTCCTCGGTGATGCTGGGCGCGGTGAGCTTTTCCGGCCAGGTTCCGATCTTTTTCCTGGCACCACTGGGAGGAATCGTGGCCGACCGCCTGAGCCGGCGGCGTATCGTAATCGCCACGCAATGCAGTTCCATGCTGTTGGCTTTCGCGCTCGCCGGCCTCACGCTCACCAAAACGGTACATGTCTGGCATGTATTCGTGCTGGCGTCACTGTTGGGTGCGGTGAACGCGTTCGACATCCCGGCGCGCCAGTCGTTTCAGGTGGAGATGGTGGGCAAGGCCGACCTGATGAACGCCATCGCACTCAATTCCTCGATGTTCAACGCGTCCCGCGTGATCGGCCCGGCGATCGCGGGAATCCTGGTGGCGGCCATCGGCGAAGGCTGGTGCTTCTTCGCCAACGCGGTGAGTTATATCGCGGTCATCACCGGCCTATTGTTGATGAACGTCGAGGAGCGTGAGCGCATCGCGACCGGCGCATCGCCGCTGGCGGATGTGGTGGAGGGATTTCGCTTCGTGATCCGCAACCTGCCGGTGCGCGCGCTCCTGATGCTGCTGGGCGTGGTGAGCCTCACCGGGATGCCCTACACGGTGCTGATGCCGATCTTCGCCGACCGTATTCTGCATGGTGGCCCGCGCACACTGGGCTGGCTCATGGGCTGCGCCGGAGTGGGGGCGTTGATGGGAGCGCTGCGGCTGGCCAGCCGCACCGAATTGAAAGGGCTGAACCGCTGGCTGCCGGTGGCGTCATTCGCGTTCGGCGCCACGTTGATCGGATTTGCCTGGTCGCGAGTCTTCTGGCTGTCCGCCTGCATCCTCCTGCCGGCGGGATTCAGCATGATGATTGAGATGGCCTCGTCGAACACGCTGTTGCAGAGCATGGTGCCCGACGAGCTGCGCGGGCGGGTGATGTCGGTCTATTCGATGGTGTTCATGGGGATGGCGCCGTTCGGCTCCTTGCTGGCTGGCGTCGCGGCCGGCCATGTCGGCGCGCCTTGGACCGTCACCGGCAGCGGCATCCTCTGCATGACCGCGGCGTTTGTGTATTGGACCCAACTGTCGCGCATCCGCGGGCCGGCGCGCCAGTTGATTGCGGCGCAACAGGCCACCGATGCGGAAGTGCCCGCGGCGGAAACGCGGCTCGGCGGATAGTGGGGCAGGCCGCAGCCTGCCGGCGCCCGCTGGCGGGCGCACTGTTTTACGTCTCCTCAGCGCGATGGCTCGGCGGCCGCGACGCGAAGCTGGCCGCTACGCAGCTCGGCCGATTCGCCCGCGTCGAACACAAAACGCCCGGCCAGCAAATCGCGCACCGCATACGACGCTTTGCCGACGCCCTCCGGACTGTGGTGCGAACTCCGGGTGAGGATGTGATACAGTTCGTGCGCCAGCACCCTGCCCACGGCGCGGCCGAAAACACGCTCCCGATCGCCAACCGGCACAGCCAGCAAATCAACCTGTAGAAACGTGCGGATGCCGTCACAATCGACCGCACCGAACGGCAGGATGACGCCGTCGCTCTCGTGGGTCCACCCCAGTGCACCTGGCTGCACCCGTTGGGGCGCGAGGCCGCCTACGTCGCACCTGCCCTGGAAGTGGATCACCGCCAGTTGAGCCGAGACTTCGTTGCCGCGCGCTGCGGCCAGCGAGCGCCACTCCAGGCCGATTCCCATGCGGCCCATGATGGCTTCCGATTCGACGCGAATCGAATCCATTACCGCAGCCGGCGGTGGCTGTTGAAACTCCGTGTAAAGAGTCGTCGCCGGCATCGATTGCGCATACAACGTCGCGGCGCTTGCCAGAAGCACGGGCAGGACCGAAACCCGCCGCAGCAGCTTCGTGGCTTCATCGGCAAACAAGGCTCGACTCTCCCTTCCTTTAACGGCTCCGGCTACGGGGTACTGCGGCCAGGGGCTTCCGGCAGGCCGGAAATCATTTCCCGATGCTCGCTCAACATCTTTCTCGCCGTGTGACAGGCGAAGCAAATCGGGCGCGACTCCAACAGCATCTCCTGTAACTTCTCCGCCGGGATCTCGCTCCACTCCACGCTTCTTCCATCGGCGCGAAGCACGGCGGGCTTGGCGCCAGCCAGCGAAATCTCGCCGATCGGGAGTCCACAGGAACGGCAAACCTTGCCCGCGTACCACTGCACCAGGATGTGGTGGACCAGGCAGCCTTCCGGCGACGCCGCAATCTCGCTCAAGCATTCCTGGCCGCAGCCGGCCTTTTCCGGCCAACGGGAACAGGACTGCAGGCGGATTTCCGGCGGCCTTGCCAGCGCCGTGGCCATGGCGTAACGCAAATCCACCTTTACCCCGGCGGGTTTCCGATTTTCCGGGCAGGTTACTACCCGGCGGCCCCTGCACTTCCACCAAGCGCCCCCAAGACGCCAAGCTGCTATGCCGCAAAGCATCACGACGATCGTCGCGAGGATCCGCACAGCCATATTACACTCCCCTATTAACTCGATTGCAATACTAATTAACTGAATTGCAACATTACAACCACTGAAGAGTTCGTCGGTGTGCAGGCGCAAACTCGTTGAGATTAAAAGCCAGCGGCCGCGGTCGCCGCACCTAGCGCGGAGGCGAATGAGCGCCTGGCCCCAACCCGCTGCGTGCTTTCACCCGATACGGAGACCTACTGGACCCACGATGGGTCACCGCGCCCCCGAGCCGCAGCAGGAAAGCGCGCGCCAGCATGACGAACACACCTCGCCCACAAACCCTCGATCGAGAGGCACTCGGACAGACGCGAATCAATCGCGGAGAAAGCCCGCACAGTTCTGCAGCCTGTGTTCGCGTCAACTGAAGATCGCAGGCTGTGTCACTCGCATAGAGTCTCCCACCGGCGATCCTCAAATCAGCCACACAGTTCGACGAGTGCATGGCTTGCCCGTTTCGCGGCTATCTGGCCGGTCCCCCGGGGCGCGCGGAGCTTCAGAGGAATGTCGCCGTCTGATTGGGTCTATACTTAAAGGCGCCTGGAAGTCCAAATTGGAAATTCCGGTTGATTGAGGAAGTCAGGCATGCCCGCTCCTATCTGGGAGCGTGCGATGTGGTCAGTTGCTACACCTTGATGCGCTATTCCGCTACGATCCTGGGGTTGCTTGCGGCCTTGCTCGTCTCGTTCGAGCCAGTGGAAGCCGCGTCGCTCTTGTTCCGTGGAAGGGTGGTGATGACGGACGGATCGCCACCGCCGAAGCCCGTCGGCATCGAGTACTACTGTCCTGGCAAGCGCACACTCGTCGTTACCATCACCGGTAAGAAGGGCGACTTCCTTTGGCACTACGAAGGGTCGGCGTTCGAAATTGGCGCTAACTCCATGAACGCGTCCACGGCTTTTATGCAGCAAGGAGCCACCGGGACGACTGTTACGGAACCGTCAGTGATGGGCACGATGATAACGATATCGCAGCCCTTGGGACCGCTGAGCGCGGGGACCATGTCGATTAAGAGTCAGAGCGGCTACGAAGCGTTGGCATTCGCCGAGGGCTCCGGCTTTGGCGTATCCGGCTGCATTCTGCGGGCGGCCAGCTCCGGGCTGGTGTCATCCACCATCGATCTCTCGGATCACAAGGTGACCCAGAACCCACAACTGCCCGATATCATCCTGACGCGTCCTTCGGCTAGCGAGGGTTTGGAGATTACCGAAGCTGTGACGGTGCCGAAAGCCGCGCAAAAAGAGTGGCTTGGCGGCATGACCGCACTGCGTTCCACAAAGTGGGACGAGGCTGAGACCCACCTGCGCGCAGCAGTGGACGCTGCCCCACAGTTCGGGCTTGGCTGGAGCGCGCTGGCGTTGGCGTATCACAATCAGCACAAGTCAGACGAGGCGCGCGACGCGCTGGAGCATGCGATCAAGCTCGATCCCAAGTCGCCCTCCCTCCGATTCCGCTTGATGCGCACCGAGATGGATCTCAAGGACTGGAAAACAGCGGCGACAACGGCTGCCACTTTAACCCAGGCCGACGGTGGTCGGCGTTTCCCGGACGCATACCTCGACCAGGCCGTGATTCACTTCCACCTTAACGAACTCGACCAGGCGCTCGACAGCGCCACGGAGCAGGTTCGCCGCGACACCAGGCACGAACTGCCACGCGGTGAGTACATCCTCGGGCTGATTTACGAGGCGCGCCACGATTACCCTGCGGCAGCCGAGCACATGAAGAAGTATCTCGAGCTCTCGCCGAAGGCGTCGGATGCGCAGGCCGTTCGGACGCGCATCGACAACCTCGGCAAGTCCCCCGCCACGGACGTAGCCACACAGATTGCGGCGGCCCTCGATGTGGCGGATACGCAACTTGCGCCGGCGGGCGAAATTTGGATTCCCGGCGGCATCAAGGCTCTGTCCGCATTGGCGGGCCTGGACGGGACTACCAACTATTCCAACTTCCTCGAGGAGTTCTGCCAGGCCATTGCGGTACAGGCGGCTCCCGACGACGAAAAGCGAATTCCGGGGTTTTACCCCAGGCTGCAGGCATTCATGACCTCGGTTGTGGAGCTTGCCGGACTTGGCAACCACAGTGGTGATACGTCGACGGTGGTTCTCTCACTGGCCGACGATGCGGGGCGCCAGCGCACCGCACGGGTCTTGCAGCTACTGGGCTGGCAAGTCGTCCCACACGAAGGCGGGAGCATAGTCGAGCCGGGCGACCAGGAGGCAGACGGTTACCGGCAGAGCATTCCATCGGCGCTGGGAATCGACGAAATCGCCATGAAGCAGGATCTCGAAGCGGGGCGCGTTTTCCGATTCGACGTGCGGTCCGAAAATGCCCGCCTTCTGGGCGGCGCGGCCTGGGGCGTGCTGCTTCAGGGGCAACCGGGTTTACCTGGCGGTCTGGCGGAAGTCTTCACACTGGACTGGCATTTTGCCAAAGCCTATGCCGGCTTGAGCGCGATGGGCGCCGACGCTGCTTCCGCCGTGGTGGCCGGTGTCGGGTTACGAGCCGCGGTCACGCGGTACGCGGACGTGCTGTGGCCTTACGCAGAAGCTTTCGCCATTTCTAATGGGGCCGTGGTAGTGCCGGGGGGTCCGGAGGCTGAGCCTACCTGGACAAAGCTGGTTGGAGCCAGTCCCCACGCGCCGCCGGCTTTCTTCCGGGCGCTAATCGAGAAGGACCGCGGTAATCTGGCATCGTTCTACTACGAGCTGTCGCGCGTAGACGCCGCCCACCAACGATTCTTCACAACTGACTCGCAGCGCGCCACAAGATTCTACTCCTGGTACCGGGACTCCGGCGAGGTGCGGCGGGGGCAAGTGCGAAAAGTCGGCGTTTGGCGGGCCGATGTTCTTCAAGACTTGCCGCTCGATCCGGCCGGCCACGTCCGTTTTCCGGGCGGCCGGCGCGCTTGGACTGTTTCGCCAGCACCCGACGACGACATTCTCCTCGGGCTGAGTTCGCTTGAGGCGCTTGTCCCTATGGCGCGGATCGAGGAGCGGCGCGGGGTCCCACTCGACGAAGAGTCCGCCTCCCTCCTGGCGAGCCGTTATTCCGAGTGGAAGTTCCTGTGCCCGTATTTCGAGGAACTGCCGGGTTTGGGAAAGGCCGAGTTCCATGCGCTGGCGGAGTTCACCGGAGTGGCGGCCAAGTCCCCGCCGACAGTCCGGAACCAGATGCTGGGAATATGGCACTCGCTGGTGGAGTTGGCCGTGCTGGCCACCCAGGCCGGATCGCTGGACCCTGCCGCGGGAGCCCGGTCGTTCCGGCAGGCCTCGGAGGCGCTTCTGGCGGCGGACTACCCGGCACGCGCCCGGAACGTTCTTCGCGAGATGGTAGGCGGAGACCCCGATGTCGAGAATGCCGTGGCCGACATGTTACGCCTGAGTGGCGCTCGCCGGTTGGCCTTCGACCGGGTGAGAGCGTTGCAGCGGACGCCGCGTATCGCTGCATTGCAGGGCACGGCAGATCCCGCCACGGCGCTAGCCGCCCTGAGTGGGCTGGTGTACGCGGCTTTGCTCGGACCCGATTACCTGGTGGTTTCCGAAGACCCGCGCCTGATCTTGAAACACCAGTTCGTGCGGCCCTCCGATGGCTCGCTCCTCTTCCCCGGTTCGAACCTCTTCCTCGCGTCGAACCTGGTTCTCGACAGCACGGCGCCCGGATCCTACTTTGTCGGCGGCTTTATGCACTTCCGTGAGCGGGCGCAGTTGCTTGCTCGCGCGCCCGAGCCAGCCGAAATTTCCCTACGCAGTGCGGGCGAATCACCTGGTTCCGGCGGCAGCCCTTTCGCCCGCTCCGAGGATAGCGAGACGACCGTCCTCGCAAGGGATGCGGAAACGGTCTTCCGGACCAATGCACGCCTCGTGGAGGTCTACGCCACCGTGACCGACAAACGCGGCCGGCATGTCGATGACCTGGGGCCCGACCAGTTCGCCGTCTTAGACAATGGAAAGGAGTTGCCCGTGGCGGCCTTCGAGAACCGCGTCTCCGCCGTTTCCTGTGCGCTGCTGCTGGATACCACGGCCAGCATGCAGGCAGCTCTGCCCGCTTTGAAGGCCACTGCGTTGAAACTCCTCGGCGAGTTGCGGCCTATCGATTCGGTGGCCATTTATAGTTTCAGCGACTCCGTTACCGCGCTGCAGCCGTTCACCACCGACAAGAATGCGGCCGCGCGCGCCGTGCTGCGAACCCGGGCGTTCGGCAAGACCGCGCTCTACGATGCCCTGACGCAAGTAAGCCGCGAGGTGGCCGGGCGCGCCGGCAAGAAAGTTATCGTAGTCTTTACCGACGGCGCCGACAACCTGAGCGCGGTCACCAGCGAAACCGCCCTGCGGCGAGCCAAAACCTTGGGCGTCCCCGTTTACACCATCGCTCAAGGAGACGCCCTCGAATCGCCCGACCTTCTCAAACAACTGACGAATCTGTCACAGGCCACGGGCGGAGTGGCTTTCACGATTCACTCCCCCACTGAGATTGAGAAGGTTTTTGAGAGCATTACCGAGGATTTGATGCATGGGTACCTTTTGGCCTTTCAACCTCCTGCGACGGAAGACCGCACGTGGCGGCCCATTGAGGTCAAGATGCGCTCGCCCCGTGGCCACAAGATCCGCGCACGCCTGGGATACTACCCCAATTGACGGCCATCCCCGATCCCCGGCTGGATCAAGAGATTCCCTATGGGGCCGCTTCGTTCGCTAATCTCGGACAAGGGGAGCACTCACAATCGGAAACAAAAGAGGCCAAGCCATAAACATTCAGTGTTCGACACGCCGGTGCCGCGGGCGTAGCTTCCGAAAGATTCCCTGACAAACTGAGTACACGCTCCCGTTAGCAGCGCGTGTGGGGAGGCATCCGAATGGTGAAGTCAGCGCAGCCACTGGTCATCGAAATCCGGTCGACCAACAGGTTCGTTCTATACACCCGGAATCCCGGCGATTCTCTGCGATGAATGGTCCGAGGCGCAGGTGAAAGCCTTCCGGCTCCTGCTGAATCGATCCGCGACTTGGGCCGACTTTGACGAAAAACTGCTTGCCCTCGAGTTGCAGGAGCTGAACGAAGCAGAGTTCAATTTGTCGCTGACCGGTTTTGCGCCCAGAGAAATCGACGATCTGTTGCGTGCCACCGGCCTTTCAGAATGAAACGATCCGAGAATGGCGACCTCGCAAGGCAACAAAGGAAGCGCTCCATGGCGAAGTATTTGAGAAGTTCTTGAAATGGCCGGCCTCGCAAGCGGGCGTGGTTGCGAATGCGTTGCCGAACGGGCGCACCGAGATCGCGGCTGCTCACAGTATCGCCTCTATGTACGGACGCATTACCTTGCCGACGCGATTAATCTGCGCAAACCTGGATAGAGCCCGGAAGTCCGGCTTCCGCATCCGTTCACGACAGGTTCGCAGAGCTTCGATGGCAACGTCGAGCCAGATCTTGTCTTGGTATTTGAGGCGGTCGGCGATGGTCTTTTCCGGCGAATACACTCGCGCAGGAACCTGGTCAATCGAGATGACTTCAATACCAGCGCCGAAGGACGGATCGGACTCCACAACTTTGCTGTGGGTCCGACGCTTACTGTCCGTCATAGCCTTTCCGTAGATGGTCATCGTGGTTTGAATACTCGCGTGGGGCATCGACTCTTTTTGGACGGTGAGCAGCGTAGCGGTTTCAGCCAGTCACGTCGAGCCTCTGCATTCGAAACGTCTGCGAACGGGTTTCGCCGGCGGAAGTACAATAGAGCTGAAGCCAAACCGGTATCGAATGTCGCCCAGCCATGCATTGCGCCGTGCCCTGGTCCTGGTGCGCGGCGCTGCATTGATCGCCGCCCTAACGGCGGTTTGTTTTCGAATACACCTCAACTCGGCGTCCACGGCCTTATTGTTCTTGATAGCGGTTGTTCTGCAATCCCTGGATTGCGGCTTCTGGGAGGCCGCCATCGTCTGCCTGCTGGCCACCGCGAGTCTGGACTGGTTTTTCATCGACCCGCTCTTCACCTTCACGGTGGCGCATGGCCTGGATGTGGTCACTTTGGTTTGTCTGCTGATCGTCTCGATGGTGGTTACCAGAATTCAGTCCCGCAGCCGGTCGGAAGCGCGGGAATCGAAACGTCAGCGGGAGAATATGGAGAAGCTCTACCGGGTCGGCGGGGAGCTATTTGCCCAGGCGCCGTCCGCCACCCTGGGACCGGCCTTGCTGCGGCCCTTCCGGTCGCACTTCGAACTGGATGCGGTCTGCCTATTCGACCAGGCGGCGATGGAACTGCACGAACTCGGAACCTCCCGCGGCGATCTGGCAACCAAGACCCGCGATGGATTCATCTCGGGCCGCAACGCCGCCTATCAGGAACTCGGGATTGTAGTGTACTGCCTGCGGGAGCGGGACACGGTTCTGGGCGCGATTGGCTTCGAGGGATTGCGCAACCCGGAGCTGTTGGCGCCGGCGTTGGCTGGCCTGGCGGCATCCGCGTTGGAGAGGTCGCGTACCTTTCGCTCGGCCGCGACCGCTGCCGCCAATGCGCGCGCCGAAACACTGCGCTCCGCGATCCTCGACGCGTTGGCTCACGAATTCAAGACTCCGTTGGCCACCATCGTGACCGCGGCGGGCGGCCTGCACGCGACCGGACCGATGTCGACGGACCAAGCGGAGCTGGCCGCGATGATCGAGTCGGAAGCCGCGCGCCTAGGTGAACTGACCTCGCGGCTGCTTCGGCTGGCGCGCTTGGATAGGGAAGAGGTCAAGCCACGACTGGAGCCGGCCGACGCAGCCGAGCTCGCTCAGGGAGCGGCCCGCCGGTATGCGAATCTTTGGCCCGACCGCGAGATCTCGTTCCGCAAGGACGGCCAAACGGGCGAAGTGCGGGTGGATCCCGAACTGATGAGCCTCGCGATCAGCCAGCTCCTGGAGAACGCTTGCAAATACTCGCGGCCGGATGCGAGAGTCCTGGTCGAGGTCTCCGCCGTCGAGAACGCCGCCGCGCTCGACGTCTGGAATGACGGCGACCCCATCCCGCCGAACGAGCGGAGCCGGGTCTTTGACCGGTTTTACCGGGGTAAGGATGCGGAGCGAACTGTCGCGGGCTCGGGCCTCGGGTTGTACGTCGCGCGCAAGATTGCGTTGGCCCATGGAGGGGACTTGACCCTGGTGGATACCACTCGGGGCGGGGTGGCCTTCCGTCTGACTATGCCGATTTCGAATCGTGAGGCTCCTGTTGCCTAGTGAGAACTGCGCAGTACTGATTGTCGACGACGATCCCGCATTCCGGCGAGCGCTCCGGACATCGCTTGCCGCCAGCGGATTCGATGTCTCGGAAGCGCGAAACGGGGAGGAAGCGCTCATCATGTTGCGCGACAGGGCCGGCGACATCGTGTTACTGGATATCAATATGCCGGGAATGGGCGGCATCGAAACCTGTCGCAAAGTCAGGAGTCTCTCGCCGCGCATTGGCATCCTGATGATGACCGTGCGGGATGCCGAAGAAGACAAAGTCCGGGCCCTCGAAGCAGGAGCCGACGATTTTGTGACCAAGCCGTACCGGCTGCGGGAACTGATCGCGCGCCTGCGCGCGGTGAGGCGCAGGCTGCATACGTCCGACAACGCTCCCGGAACGGTCTTTCGAGCCGGGGCTCTGGAGCTGGATTCGGAGCGGCACGTGGTGACTAAGGCTGGCGCCGAGATTCATCTCTCGCCTAAAGAGTATGAACTGCTGTCGTATCTGATCAAACATCAGGGAGCGTTGATCACTCATTCCCGGCTATTGCAGAGCGTATGGGGACCTGAGTTCGGTGGCGAACTGGAGTATCTCAGGTCGTATGTGAGAATGCTCCGCAAGAAGATCGAAGACGACCCGTCGCAGCCTGAATACATTCTCACCGAACCCTGGGTGGGTTACCGTTTCCGCAACCCGGCCGATGCAGAGCCGCCCCTATCCGACGCCGAGTGATTGCAGGGTTTTCCGATTTCTTCATGACCTTTATGACTTTTTCATGGGGTTCGCTCTACATTCATAGGTAACGTCGAAGCTCCCCGTTCGTCTTCGTCGGCCACCGGCCCAGTCGATCCGGATCCAAACCTGAGGGCTTGGGCGGATTGCAAAACGATGGCACCGAGAGCGACGAGGAAGCGACGCTGGTTGGGCCGGCTTTGGCGGATGGCAGGCCACGTAGCGCTGGGTGCGCTCGGCGTGGCAGCCATAACTGCCATTTGCTTTCCCCTGCATCCCGACTTTGCCATACCGGCATTCCTGTATCTGCTCCTCGTGGTACTGCAATCTCCGGTAGCCGAATTCGCCGCATCCGTCGTTGTTTCGGTCATCGCGGTTGCTACTCTGGACTATTTCTTCATTCCTCCCATTCTGGCCTGGGACATCAACCGACCTGTGGACAGCATGGCACTGGCCACTTACCTGCTGACGAGCCTGGTCATAACGCGATTCGCGGCGCAGGCACGCACCGCGGCCCGCAATTCAGAGAGCAAACGCCAGGCGCTGGCGCTGCTTTATGAGGCCGCCTGCCAACTGCTGTCTTTGGAGCCTGAAGCGGCGGCCGGGGAGAGGTGCTTGCGAATCTTGCGCCAGATATTCGGGCTGCATGCCGCGTGTCTTTACGATGCCAACGACGCGAAGGCGCAGTTGGACGGAAACTCGGAATACGGATTAGCGGAACGCACACGGCACGCGTTCCTGGAAGGTCGGGACTACGCCGATCTGCACTCGAAGGTGTATGTTCGCTGCCTGCGGGTGGCCGGAAAACTCACTGGGGCGGTGGGATTCGAAGGACTCAACGACGCCGAATCGACCGTCGGCTCCATGGCAACGCTGACCGCGGGAACACTGGACAGAGCGCGCTCCTATCGAGCGGCAAGCGAGGCCGCAGCCGAAACGCAGGCCGAGACCCTGAGGTCGGCGCTGCTGGACGCATTCGCCCACGAGTTCAAGACACCCCTAGCGACTATTATCACGGCCATAGAAGGCTTGCGCCAGGCAGGTACTCTGAGACCAGAGCAGATCGATATGGCGGAAATCGTTGAGAGCGAGGCCTCCCGATTGAGCCACCTTGCCACCCGGCTGCTACGCATGGCGCGACTGGACCGGGCAGAAGTCAAGCCGCGGTTGGAGCGCACGGATCTTACAGCACTAATCGTTCGCACCACCAATCAATTGTGGCGGCAAGCCGCCCAACAACGGCTAGTCGCGCTGGATCTGGGCAGCGAGCGCGTGGAAATGTTGGCCGACCGCGAACTCCTTAGCCTGGCTCTCACGCAGTTGCTGGATAACGCCGTGAAATACTCCAACTCGGACAGTGTCGTGAGCGTGAGGCTCGAATTCGACGAAGGCTTCGCCAGCATTCGGGTAACCAATGAAGGGGTTCCGATACCGGACGAAGAGAGGGAGCATGTCTTCGAGCGGTTTTATCGTGGATCAGCCGTCGGAAGCATGGCGGCTGGAACGGGGTTGGGACTATACTTTGCCCGCAGAATCGTAATGGCGCACGGGGGGAGTTTGGATCTCGATCGTCAAACGCCAAACAACGGGGACGTAACGTTCTATATGCGGCTGCCAACAGTCAAGAGCGAAACGCTGCATGAACTCCAAACCTGTTAGAGTCCTTCTGGTGGACGATGAGCCGGCTATGCGGCGTGCGCTCCGTACTACCCTGAGCGCCAGCGGTTTCGCGATAGAAGAGGCCCGAAACGGCGAGGAGGCCGTCGCACTGGTCGCTCGGCGGCCCGTAGCCTTGGTCCTGCTCGATAGCAACATGCCCGGTATGGGCGGCGTGGAAGCCTGCCGGCGCATCCGCGCTTTGGTCCCCAACGCCGGAATCGTCATGATCACGATTCGCGACACGGAGGACGATAAGATCGAGGCGCTCGAGGCCGGCGCCGACGATTATGTGACGAAGCCCTTCCAGGTGCGGGAATTGATCGCGCGTCTGCAGGCTGTGCTTCGTCGCATCCGAGTGGCAACGGCGCAGGGCGCACCTGTGCTCCGGGCCGGTAAGCTCGAGCTCGATACGGAGCGCCGAACGCTGCGCAGAGCGGGAGAAGACGTTCGCTTGTCGCCGACCGAATTCGAGCTTCTCCGCTACTTCATGCAGCACCCGGACATCGCCATCGAACACGCCCGCCTGCTGCGGGCTGTTTGGGGGCCGGAATACGGTCAAGAACTTGAGTATCTTCGCGCCTATATCCGGTTACTCAGAAAGAAAATCGAAGACGACCCGGCGCAGCCGCAATACCTACTTACCGAGCCATGGCTCGGGTACCGCTTTCGCGCGCCTTCGAACTCATAATGAGGTCGCGCGCTCACTCCGCGTAGTAACCCGTACGCGCGTAAGCCCGAAACTGTGGCGGATTCACCTTCACCTGAACACTGCGCCACTTGCCAGGATTACTGACGCCGGTCTGACTATACGCGATTACATACTCGTTTCGGATTGCGCGGCTAATCTTGAGTGCGGCCGGCTGGACGTCGTCGGAATTGACGGCTTTGAAACTCATGCCGCCGCTCCGGTCCGCGATATCGCTGAGGAGAGCCAGGCCCCTCGACTGCTCGGTCAGTTCGATGGCCTTCTTCCAAGCCGGGGCATCCGCGATGCCGATCGTATAGATCTGAACGTCGGACTCCTCGACGACCCGCAGCAACTCCGGCTTGGAATATCGGCTGTTATTGTCCATGCCATCGGAAACGACCAGCAACGCGCCCCTGCCGTTCCGCGCGGAGCGTAACCGGCTGAGACCCATGTAGACGGTATCGATCAAAGCGGTATCTCCGTCGGCACTAGCACCGACAAGGCGGTTTTGCAGCGTCCCGAAGTCGGCCGTGAAATCCGACAGGCTATGCGGGCGGGAGCCGACAGTGAGCAGGAAGACCTCGTCGTCCGGATTCGCGGTTTGGAGGAACGCGCTCACGGCGTCTGTGGCGGCCCGCAGCTTCGTCCGCATGCTTCCGCTAAGATCGAGAACGATGCCGATGGAGCAGGGAACATCTTGGTTGCTCAAAGAGACAATCGCTTGCGGGACCCTGTCCTCCAACACGGTGAAGTTATTGCGGGTGAGGCCATTCACTGTGGCGCCCTTGCGATCCATTACCACGGTCGGAACAAGCACCATGTTCACGTCTGCGCGAATAATGTGTGTCGGCGTCTCCGCCACTGCGCCTTCGGGGCTTTTGGGGGCACGCACCGTAAGCGAGAGCGGCTGGGCGAATAGACAGCTAGCGGCACAGAACGAAATAGCGATTCCTAGTAGCGCCAGCCTGAAGCTTATCACTTCTACGTTCGTCACATGCCCTCCTTGCTACTCTCTTAACAAGCATGCGCCAAGAGTTGTGAATAAGGCATAAAAGCGACCGCGTTGCCACATAACACGGCGTGCTTTATGACTTTTTTACGTTTTATCACGACACTAATTACTAGCGGGTCAATAGCCGTTATGTAGTGCAGAAACGGTTTTAGCTTGCTTGTACCTGGCTCTGCGGAAAGGCGGAGGCGCATTTGTCCCCCAGTGATGGGGTTGCACCGTGTGAGTGCCTGAGTCAGTGACCGGGTAGTCTGGAGGGCGCGTGATGGGTTCTGGTAAGGTACTGGTCATTCATCGACAGAACTGCGACTGCTCGACCCTCAAGTCGGTACTGTCGCGCGAGCGATATGAGGTCATTGATGCGCCGCTCGACCTGGGCAAGGTGCCCATCGGCATCGACGACTGTTGCCTGATCCTGTTGGACTCATTGGCCGCCGAACCAGCCACTCTGGAAGTGCATCCAGCGAAAGTACTTAGCGAATCGCTCGCGGGCGCCCTGAGGTCTGCGAGCACCAGATCGCGAAGGTCCGTGCGGCGCAAGTCTCTACAGATGCGGCGCCAGCGGCGCCCCTCACTCCGAGCGATCGAACTGGGCGACAAGACCGTACTACTCAGCGCCCGCGTAGTCCGGGGAGGCCTTGGGGATGTTCGGCTCACCCGTTTCGAATACTGTATTCTTAACGACTTGTTGGCCCACGTGAATCAAACCGTGCCATCGGTGAGACTCGTCCATAGGCTTTGGCCCTCCGATCCAACTAAGGGTGTTCATTCTCTCCGCGCATTCATCAAGAATCTACGCAAAAAGATTGAGCCCGATCCGGCCAATCCGCAGTTTATCGTCACCGATCTGGCTATTGGCTACCGTTTCCGGCTGCTGGCATCGGGGCGAGACCAATAGTCGCAACCTACCGGTTATGCCAAGGATAGAAATTCCTGATCGGCGCTTTCATGCATTTTTCACAGGTCATTCCGCACAATCGAAGAACGAGAAGACACTATGATTCGCAAACCGATAATGACTGCTATTTCGTTCGCGATTGTCGCTTTGGTGGTTGGTATAGAGGTGGCTGGCTGTCCCACGTATGGGCAGTCGGCGCCAGGGAATTTGGCTCAAGTTGCCGACGCTTCAACAGCACCCAAGCAGGTGGAGGCGATGTTCGGAGCCATCGCCGGCGTCGTTAGGAATTCAGGCAAGGTTCCAATTGTTGGCGCCTCGGTCACTGTGGCCCGGACCGACGGTAAGGGCATGTGGACGACGATTTCGGGCAGCGATGGTATATACTCCATCCCCAATGTCACTCCTGGCGAGTACTCCGTAACATTGCAAGCGGAAGGTTATCCGGACACGATTTCTAAGCTTCAGATCATGGCGGGCCGGGCTACCAGGGCCGATGTTATGATGCCGGCGACCTTGTCCTCGACACCGGCAGTCATCGCAGCGGATTCGAACAAGCCGGGCGAAAACGCTGTCACGGCGCGCACAACACCGCCGGCCGCGCCGCGCGACAAGGCGAAGCAGAGCCTACTGGCGCGCCTGTGGAAACCCCAGCCGGCACCCGCGCCGAAATCGCAGACTCCAGCGCCGGAGACGGTTGCTACACTGAAGTACCCGCCAATTGCCGCGTTTGGAATCCCGGCGGCCAACACTGCGACTTCCGACGTAGGATCTCCGCTTTCCGCGCCCCAGGACGCACCGGCCACCCCGCCAGCGCCAGGTGCCCCTCCTGCCCCGCCAGTTCCTGCCGCCGCTCCCGCCGCATCGGCTCTTCCGGATGCTCTATCGGCGCCGGCGCCCGGTCCCGCGGTCGACAACTTCACTCCTTTCGCATTCGCCGATTTCACCTGGATGAACGCCACCACGCGCTCCAAGGACACCGTGTTGGATACGAAGTTCTTCACTCCGGAAGTCCGGTTCGACACCAATTACATGGAAGATTTTAACCAGCCCATCGATCACACCATCGTCGGAGCGACCGAGTCCTTCCGTTCGGGTGAGGTGCAGATTGAACAGGAGAGCGTGGGCGGCGATTTTCACTGGCAGAACGTCCGCGGTCGAATCCTGTTTATGTTCGGCATGTTCGCCACAACAACACCTCGCAACGACGCTAGCTACGGTGTCGGCCAGTGGGACCTCCGCGGAGCCTATAAGTACACGTCGGAAGCTTACGGCGGGTACCATTTCAACGTGAATCACGGGCTCAATGTGGATGCTGGTATTTTCGTCTCGTACATCGGGTTGTTTAGCTATTACAACTTCGATAACTGGACTTACCAGCCATCGTACGTGTCGTCGAACACGCCTTGGTTCTTTAACGGAGTGCGCATCCAGTGGTTCCCCACGAATAAGCTGAAGATCGAGCCGTGGTTTATCAACGGATGGCAATCCTACGCCAAGTACAATGGCCATCCCGGTCTGGGCGGACAGCTCCTTTGGCAGCCCAAAGAATGGTTTAAGCTGGTCGCGAATCAGTATGGCTTCGGCGAGGACAACCTGGGACTTCCGCACACGGAGCGCATCCACACGGACGACAGCATTGAAGTAAGGTACTTCAACAAGCCTGATAAGATGGGCCTCGATAAGATGGCGTTTACTATTACGGTGGATGCGGGGTGCCAATATGGCGGCGGGATTCAGTGCACGGGGGCACCCAGCAAAAACAAGGACTCGTTTGTGGGGTGGATGGTCTATCACCGGATGTGGTTCCACAAGGATCTGCTCGGGCTGACGATCGGCGGTGGAGACATGAGCAACTTCGGCCGCTATTTGACACTTTTGCCGCCGATCAACGGGGCCGACGCTGTCACCGGTTCGCCCTATTTCACGGAAAACCCCGGCCAAAGGGCGCACATGTGGGATAGCACCGTTACCTTACAGTACATGCCGCGCCAGTATATTACCTGGTGGGCGGAAGCCGGGTATCGTCACTCCGACATTCCCTATTTCGCCGGACGAGGTGGGGTTACACCTCCCGGGTTCCCTCTCGGCGGAACGAATGGTGCTCCTAATCAGTTCGCCTGTATGAGTGGGGCACCGTCCGGAGCGACCGACCTTCCGACCGCGACCACGAATTGCGCCAACGCCGGCGGCGTCTGGTTCCCCGACCTTCGCCGGGACGAGTCGAAGATCTCGGTTGGCGTGATGGTTAAGTTTTAGCGCCGCATCCGCGCGAGTTGAATTACAGTGCAGCGGCCGGGCGAAAATCCGGTCGCTGCTTAGCGTTCAGGGAGTAGAAGATGGCCAAGTTCCTGACACAGTCGCTTTGGTCGATCGTGGCCGCAGGTTGCCTGCTGGCAGCGGATCCGGTCTGGAAGTGCAAGCCGGCCGCCCAGTGGACCGAAGAGGACGCTAAGCAGATCCTCGCCAGGTCACCTTGGGCGAAGGAGATTAGTGCTACCATCACGCGCCGTTTGACAGAGGACCAACTCAGGGACGGTGGCCAAATGGGCCAACCTCGCGGCGTCGGCAATGAGGGGGTGGACCCGAAGGGCAGCGGAGAACAGGTCTCGCTGAATGTCTTCACGGGGCCCGGAGGCGACGACCGCAGCCCTCGTTCTTTTCCCCGGCCCATTACATTGAAACTGCGTTGGGAGAGCGCTCTCCCGGTTCGGCTCGCGGAATTGAAGTCGCACGAAATCGAGCCGCCCACGTTGGAAGGTGACGGCTATCGCATCGCTGTTTACGGCATTCCCAGCGCCAATTTCAAAGGCGATCCAAAGGAGTTAGGCAAACCCTTGAAAAACCTTGCGGCTTTGAAGCGCGAGGCGAAAAAGGATGTGAAGCCAGTCAGCGCCGAAGTGTTCCAGACGGAGAATGGCGTGGTCGTGGTCTATCTCTTTCCTTTTTCCGCCGAAATCGGCAAAAGAGATCGCCAGATTCAGTTCGAAGCGCAAATCGGCCGGATTGTCGTCGCTCAAACATTCGAGCTGAACGAAATGGAGTTTATGGGGAAGCTAGAACTGTGACGTTGGCGCCGCCAAGCCCAGTCGCAGGTTTTTATGCCATTTTTAGTCGCCGCGCAATATAACTCGGGAGGTATTCTCAGGCCCTTGGAGCGGCCGAGGATGGGCGCGGCAAATTCGCCGTGCGACGGCGCGGCTCAGAAGCTAATAAGAAAACTCATGCCAACGCTTCCAGGCTGCCTGGCTCTGGCCGCGGTGGCGGTGTGCACATGGGTTTCCTTTCACATTGGGCAGACTTTTGCGTTCACGGGATTTATCTATCTTGTCTTCGTGGTGTTGGCTGCGCTCTATGGCGGTTTTTGGCAGGCGACAATGATTTCCATTGCCGCGGCTGCTTGCCTGAACTATTTCTTTGTTCCGCCGATATTCAGCTTCGCCAACAGCCCCGCAAACTGGGTGGCGCTGGGCGCGTTTGAACTCACGGCGCTGGTGATCAGCCGGCTTTCGCAACGAGCCCAGGCCCGGGCCATGGAGGCCATCGCGGGCCAGCGCGATGTGGAGCGGCTTTATGAAACTTCCCGACGGATATTGCTCCTGGATAGTTCGCGCGATCCAGGCAGTCTGATTCCTTCCTTGATTCGGGACATATTCGACTTGCGCGCAGTCCAGCTATTCGACGCTCAATCGGCAATGACGTATCACACGGGCGAAAGCCAGCCCGTGGCCGAACAGCATACTCGGGACGCGTACTTTCGAGACGACGACACTTTTGATCCGGAAACACGGACCTGGTATTGCGCGGTTCGCCTAGGCGTGCGGCCCGTGGGTGGACTGGCGTTGATCGATACCGAAATGACGAAACTCGCAGCAACGGCGCTCGCGTCGCTGGGCGGGATTGCGCTGGAGCGCGCCCGAACACTACAGAGAGAGTACCGCGCACAGGCCGCCCGTCAAACCGAACAACTGCGCACCGCCGTTCTCGACGCGCTGGCGCACGAATTCAAGACACCTCTCGCGGTGGCCCGCACGGCCAGTTCCGGTCTGCTCGCGGTCGGTGGCTTGTCGGACCTTCAGACAGAGCTTGTTATGACGATAGACCAACAGGCGAACAAGCTCGATCACCTGGCCTCACGCCTGCTCGGGGCTGCGATGCTGGACAACACGGAGTTCAAGCCAAAGCGGGAACCGCTGCTCTTTTCCCATCTGGTGGGCTTGGTACTCCGAAAACTCGAAGTTCCGGCGGATCGAGAGCGATTCCGTGTATTCGTACCCAGCCAGGAGGTGCCAGTGCTGGCGGACCAGGAGCTGATCCTCACCGTGATCACGCAACTCGTCGATAACGCGGTCAAGTATTCTGAACCCGGATCGCCAATCGACATTCGGTCCGCGGCTAAGAATTCGGAGGTGCTTCTAACGGTGAGGAGCAAAGGGATCGTGGTCGCCTCATCGGATCGCGAGCGCGTCTTTGAGCGGTTCTATCGAGCACCCGAAACCCACCACCTTCCTGCCGGCACCGGCCTGGGCCTTTCCATCGTAAAGAAAATCGTTGACGCTCATCTGGGAAGCGTCTGGGCCGAAGGCGAAGCAGGCTATGGGACATCGTTCTCCCTGGCTCTTCCGGCAGCCCGAGCGCACTGAGTTACGACCATGCCATCTCTTTACGGGAACATTCTAGTTACCGATGACGACCCAGATCTTCGCCGGGTGTTGCGGCGGACGTTGGACGCGCTCGGCTTCGAGGTTGCCGAGTCCGCCAATGGGGAGGAGGCTCTCAAACAGGTTGAAGCGCAACAGTTCCAAGCGATTCTCTTGGACGTCAATATGCCTGGCGCCGGCGGAATTGTGACATGCCGCGAGATGCGGCGAAAACATCCTCAACTCCAGATTCTCATGCTGACAGTGCGGGATAGGGAAACAGACAAAATCGAGGCGCTCGACGCCGGGGCCGACGACTATATTACGAAACCCTTCTCCATCCCGGAGTTGGCAGCCCGCCTGCGTTCCGCAGTGCGGCGCTCCGCGACGACTGAGCCCGGTCCCGGCACGGCGATTACGATTGGTGATATCGAACTCGATCCCGCACGCCGGAGCGTTCGCAAAGCCGGTTCAGTTCTCCGTCTAACGCCGAAAGAGTTCGATCTGTTGCACTATCTCATGATCCGCCCCGGGTTACCGCTAGCGCACGCGAAACTTCTGCAAGCGGTCTGGGGCGCTGAGTACGGTCAGGAATTGGAGTACCTGCGCACATTCGTGCATCAGTTGCGCAAGAAGTTGGAAGATGATCCATCGTCCCCCGAATACTTGCTCACTGAACCTTACTTTGGTTATCGTTTTCGCGAGCCGTGTTAGACGACTCTCTTAACGAAATCCTTATGTCCATCCGTTTTGCCGGCTCTAAGTGCCGACGCCCGTTGTTTATTCCGACGTGGCGTAATCCGTCATAAAGGGCTTGTATAGAGCGCATCGTGTTTTTGATTCACGTTCCTCATGCCTTCCTTATGTCACACGTCTTATTCTTTACAAGTGGACTGTGGAGTTACCAAATGGCTTTGAACAATGACCGGCACGGAATGCCGCGCCTCCTGCGGAATGGAGCTCTCTGATGACAGTTAAACCTGTTCAGGTAAGTTTTCTCGTGTTTTGTGTCCCAGCTCTGCTTCTGCTGCAAGCTTGCAGCAGCGTCAAAGGAGACACCACGGATGGAGCGCCGCCACCCGCTAAGGTTGTTCCATTCGCGGACGCCGCTCTCTTCACGGTGGATCATCCGGAGCAGTTTCCGCTGGCTGCGGCGGCCGAGCATCCCACGACCTCCGAGTTGGTCGTTACTGGAACGGTTACCCCGGACGTTTCCCGCAACGTCCCGGTCGTTTCTCTCGCCTCGGGACGCGTGATGATCATCAAGACGCGCCTTGGCGACACCGTACAAAAGGGCCAGTTGTTGATGACGATTCGAAGCGACGATGTGTCGGGCGGTTATTCGAACTACAAAATGGCGGTCGCGGATGAAATCCTGGCGCGCGCCCAAATGGATCGCACCAAGGATCTTTATGAGCACGGTGCTTTCGCGTTGAACGATCTTCAAGTCGCACAAGACACCGAGGACAAGGCCAAAGTGGCCGTGGACACGGCGGCTGAGCATCTGCGGTTGCTCGGCAACGATCCCGACAAGATGAACTTCACGGTGGATATCTTCGCGCCGGTGTCGGGGACAATTACCGATCAGGAGGTTACCGCTGGGTCTCTCGTGCAGGCGTACAATACGCCGCCCCCGTTCACGATCTCGGACCTGTCGGCAACGTGGATTGTCTGCGACGTATACGAGAATGACTTGGCCACTGTCCGGATCGGCGATACGGCGGAAATCAAACTGAACGCATATCCTGATCGCACGTTCCGGGGGCGGGTGAGTAACATTCTACCGATTCTGGATCCCAACATCCGAACCGCCAAGGTTCGGATCGAGGTGGAGAACCCCGGAATCATGCGGTTGGGCATGTTCGTGACGGCCACCTTCCATGGCCAGGCCAAGGAGATGCATACTCTCGTTCCGTCATCCGCAATCTTGCACATGCATGATCGCGACTTCGTCTACGTTCCCGCACCGGACAATAAGTTCCGTCGTGTCGAGATTGTCAGCGGAGACGTGCTCCAGAGCCATACGGATCTGCAAGAGGTCAAATCGGGTCTGGCGCCAGGCCAGCAGGTGGTTACGAACGCATTGGTGTTGGACCACGTGCTTGCACAGTGAGGATCACTGCGACGGTCGGTAAGCCGGCACGGAAGAAATAGGACGGGGAACAGGAAATGATTCGAGCTCTTGTAGACTTTGCGTTGAACAACAAGTTTGTCGTTATGGCCGTTGGCCTCTTGTTGGCTGGATGGGGAGCTATCTCGTTTCATACCCTGCCGGTGGAAGCCTACCCCGATATCGCCGACAACTATGTGACGGTGATTACGCAATGGGCGGGCCGTTCCGCGGAGGAGGTGGAACAGCAGGTAACGATTCCGATCGAAATTCAAATGGCCGGAATGCCGCACATGACCTTTCTGCGCTCCGAGTCTATTTTTGGCCTGTCGTTCGTGCTGCTGATTTTCGACGACACTTCCGTCAACGATTGGAACCGCCAGAAGGTGCTGGAGAGGCTTACGCAGGTCAATCTTCCCAACGGTCAGAATCTCCAGCCCCAAATCGGCACCGACTGGAGCACCACCGGCCAGATCTACTGGTACACGATCAGAAGCACGAATCCCCGGTACGACCTTATGGAACTGCGGTCCCTCGAGGACTGGGTTCTCCTCAAGCAATTCAAATCGGTCCCCGATGTGGTCGATGTGTCCGACTTCGGCGGCACAGTAAAGGAATACCAGGTACGCGTGGACCCGAACAAGCTGGTGTCGTACGGATTGAGCATCGGGCAGGTGGAGCAGCAACTCGCGAATAACAACATCAATGCCGGTGGCAGCTTCGTGGAAGAAGGCATGCAGCAGATGAACGTTCGCGCACTCGGGCTTTTCAGCACGGTTCACGATATCGAGCAGACCATGCTGACGACGAAGTCCGGGACTCCTCTCCGAATCAAGGACATCGGTTACGTGATTCAGGGTCCGAAAATCCGTTTGGGCCACATGGCGAGGGCCAACCACATGGAGGACGGGCGCATTATCGATGAGCCGGATGTCATTCAAGGCGGAGTGCTGATGCGCAAAGGCGCGCAGGAGCAGCCTACGCTCGACGCGATTCACCAGAAGGTCTATGAGCTCAACCATGGCATCCTGCCTCCTGGCGTGACGATCGTGCCCATGTTGGATCGCAGCGACCTCCTTCATTTCACGCTGCACACAGTGATGCATAACCTGACCGAAGGCATGATTCTGGTCAGCGTCATTCTGTTTCTGTTTCTTCTCAATGCTCGCGCCGCTCTCATCGTGGCTCTGACGATTCCGTTCTCTCTACTCTTCGCCTCCATATTTCTCAATTTGGCCGAGATTCCCGCAAATCTGTTGTCGCTCGGCGCCCTCGATTTCGGAATGGTTGTGGATGGAACGGTGGTGATGGTGGAGAACATTATCCGGCATCTCAGCCGAAAACGCCACGACACCCTCGCTGGGCCTCCGAAAACGGTCGCGGAGCTTATCCGCGAGGCTTGCCATGAGGTACAGCGGCCGGTCTTTTACGCGATTGCAATTATCATCACCGCCTACCTGCCGATCTTCACGCTGCAGCGCGTGGAGGGCCGGCTATTCAGGCCCATGGCCTGGACGGTCGCCTTCGCGCTTCTCGGCGCCATGACGTTTTCGATTCTGATCGCGCCGGTGCTGGCAGCCACATTTTTCCGCCACGGAGTTCGCGAGCGGCGCAACTTGGTGATGGATTTCCTCGTGGAGCAGTACCGCAGGCGTTTACGCTGGGCCGTCCAACATCGCTGGGTTGTCGCCTGCGTCGCTATCGTCTCCCTGGCGGGCACGGTTTACTTGGGCTTTGGCGGCGTTATTGGCGCGGAGTTTCTGCCCCATCTGGACGAGGGCGCGATTTGGGCGCGCGGCACTCTGGCGAACAGCACCAGTCTCTCGGAGGGCGAGAAGTTCACCACTCAGTGCCGCTATGTCTTTGCATCGTTCCCTGAAGTAACAACAGTTGTGTCGCAGGCCGGCCGGCCCGACGACGGTACTGACACAGGAGGATTCGGCAACACGGAGTATTTCGTCGACTTGAAGCCTCACGACCAATGGCGCCCTGTGTTTCACAAGAACAAAGAGGAACTGATCGCCGCCATGAACAAAGCGCTGGAGAAATACCCGGGGGCAATCTGGAACTTCTCGCAGCCGATTGAAGACAACGTCGGCGAGACGATGACCGGCACCAAGGGTTCGCTGGCTCTCAAGATTTTCGGAGACGACTTGAAGTTGCTCGAGCAGAAGGGCGAAGAAGTCACTGCCGTCATTTCCGGAATCGCGGGCATGCATGACGTCAAACTCCTACGCGATTTCGGCCAGCCGAATCTCAACTTGACGATTGATCGCAAGCAGGCGGCTCGTTTTGGAATTAACGTGACAGATATACAGGATGCCGTCCAGACGGCTGTGGGTGGCAACGCGGTCAGTCAAGTACTGATCGGCGAGCAGCGGTATGACTTGGTGGTGCGCTACCAGGAGCCCTATCGGAATACCCAGCAGGCCATCGAGAAGGTTCGCCTGCTTTCCCCCTCCGGAGAGCGCGTGTCTCTGGCGCAGTTGACAAAGGTAGAAGTTAAGGACGGTGCATACGACATCTTCCGGGAAGGCAACACTCGTTATGTGGCTGTAACCTTCAACGTGAGAGGTCGGGATCTGGGGACCACTGTCGAAGAAGCAATCAAACAGATTAGTCAAAACGTGAAGTTACCTCCAGGCTATAGCATCGGCTGGTCGGGCGAATACGAGAGCGAAAAGCGCGCCGAAGCGCGGCTGGCTCTTATCGTCCCGATAACAATTCTCGTCATCTTCATCATTCTCTACACGATGTTTCGTTCTTACAAATGGGCGCTGCTCATTCTGTTGAACGTCGGCTTGGCCCGCGTCGGCGGCTTTCTGGCTCTCCTGATTACCGGAACGTACCTCAGCGTGTCCTCGGGCGTCGGCATGTTGGCGCTGTTTGGCGTATCGGTGCAAACCGGCGTCATCATGCTCGAATACATTAACCAACTTCGGGCCAGAGGGCACTCGATCGAGGATGCCGCCGTCGATGGCGCTGTCCTCAGGCTTCGTCCCATCATGATGACCATGCTGGTGGCTACTCTCGGACTTCTGCCGGCGGCGCTATCGCACGGCATCGGATCCGATTCACAGCGGCCTTTCGCGATCGTCATCGTCGGCGGCCTGATTTCCGACCTGCTGTTGAGCATTGTTCTGCTACCTACTTTCTATGTCTGGATCGCGCGGGACGGCGATCAACTTCCCGAACCGGAAGGTTCTTTCGAGGTCCAATGAGAACTGAGCGCGAGATATTGCCAATGAAGGGTTACCGTAGCGTTTTTGTTGCCGCCGTCGTGCTCGGCAGTCTGGGGTTGAATTCGGCGTTTGCGCAGGCTCCTGTCAAGATTACCTTGGACCAGGCCATCGACATGGCGCTGAAACACAATCACACTTTGCAGGCCGCGCGGACCACCATCCAGCAGAGCCAGGCCGCGGAGATCACCGCCAACCTGCGCCCGAACCCCACGTTCTTTACCGACTGGGAATACCTGCCGATCTCCAAGCTGCCAGGCGAGAGTGTGGCGTCATACCTCCAAGGTTCGACCGAGGGCGACCTAGGATTGAGTTACTTGATTGAACGAGGAAAGAAGCGCCAGCGCCGCCTGCAAGCCGCTAAGGACGCGACCGCCGTGACGCGCTCGCAAGTGTTCGATAACGAGCGCACCTTGGGGTTTCAGGTTGGCCAACTCTTCTACAACGCCCAACTCGCGGAATCCGTGCTGGACTTGGCAAACGCGGACTTGAAAAGCTTTCAAGCCACCGTCGACATCAGCGAACGCCAATACAAGGTCGGCGCCATCAGCCAAAACGACTACCTGCAGATCAAGCTCCAATTGGTACAATTTCAGACCAATGCGGAGCAGGCGGTGCTGGCCCGCGAGCAGGCGCTTTCTGACCTCCGGCAGCAGCTTGGTTATGAATCGGTGCCTGCGAATTACGACGTTGCCGGCGCCTTCGAATATCGTCCGATGGTGGTTACTCTCGACGAACTGCAGGGGAAAGCCCTTCAGAATCGTCCGGATCTGCGCGCGGCCGTGCAGGGTGTTACCGCCGCCAACAGCCAGTATGCGCTCGCCAAGGCGAATGGCAAGCAAGATCCAACGGTCTCGGGCAATTACTCGCACGTCAATGGTATTAGTGCTGTCACCTGGTCGTTCAGTATTCCGCTCGCGATCTTTGACAGAAACCAGGGCAATATTGCCCAGACACGCGTCGCCATTCGGCAGGCGGAGGAGCAGCGGAAGGCGGCCAACGGACAGGTACTCACCGACGTGAGAGACGCGTATGTCGGTGTGGAATCGAACGCCCGTGTGGCTAAGATCTACGTCTCGGGCGTCCTGGACGACGCAAAACTCAGCCGCGATATCAGCGAATACTCTTACCGGCGTGGCGCCACGGCGCTGCTCGATTTTCTCGTGGCTCAGCGCAACTATGACGCTATCGAACTGGCCTATCGTCAGTCCGTGGCCGCTTACCTGACGTCGGTCGAGCAACTTCGCCAGGCCGTAGGAACGAGGAGCTTGCAGTGATGACAAAAGCGGAAGTTCGCGCCCGCATTGAAGAGATCGGAATCATCCCGGGCATTCGCGTATCTTCGCCGGAGCGCGCGCGTCTCGCGGCGGAGATGGTGAACCGTGCCGGTATTCCTATCGCGGAGATCACCATGACTGTGCCTCGCGCACTCGATGTGATTTCCCATCTAGCCAAGACCTTCCCGGACATGGCCGTAGGTGCGGGAACCGTTCTGGATGCCGAAACGGCCTGGCGCTGCCTGGACGCCGGCGCCAAGTTCTTGACGAGCACGGGACTCGTTACGGAGGTTGTGGAATTCGCGTTAAAGCACGATCTCGTGGTTTTCCCCGGAGCCATGACCCCCACGGATGTGATTGCCGTATGGAGGACGGGCGCCGACTTCGTCAAAGTTTTCCCTTGCGGACCGCTGGGCGGTCCCGCTTACATTCGATCCCTGAAGCTGCCGTTTCCCCAAGTGCCGATGATTGCCACTGGCGGCGTGAATCAACGAACCGCCAGCAATTTCATCCTGGCCGGGGCCACCGCTCTGGGTATCGGGTCGGACTTGATCAACCCGGAGGCGCTCCCGGTAATGAAGGAAGAGCAGATCCAGGAACTCGCGCGCCGATTCCTGGGTATGGTGAAGGCCGCCCGCGCGCAAAAGAACGCGAGGTAACCAATATGAGAAGGATGCTATCGATGGTCTTCGCGCTAAGCGTTCTGGGAACCGCACTGCCTTCGCTCACTGCGGACGAACCCGAGCCGAAAGGGCCCAAGCAGTCTTTTGAAGTAACCAGCACGGAGCGGGTGAAATTCCTACCGGGTGGCACCATTCGGTTGGTCAATTCGTACGGCTACCTGACCGTGGAAGGCTGGGACGAGCCGGAGGTCGAGGTCACCGTGACCAAGTCAACCGACCGCTTCTACGACCCAGGGGAGAAGCAGGAGGCCGAGCGGCGCTTCGAGCAGGTCCGTGTGGTCACCGAACGACGCTCCGATAGAGAACTGGCGATTTCGACGATGCTCCCTGCCCGCAATTCCCTTTTCAGATCCGTTTTCCCGTTGGACCGCATCATCCTCACCAAGCCCTTCGTGCCGAACAACAGGCGTGGCGTGACGGTTGAGTACAAAGTTCTGGTGCCGCGCGACTCGCGGCTGGTTGTTCACCACGACACCGGCTACGTATGGGTAAGCGACGTTACCGGAGACATTGACGTGAACAGCCACACCGGCGCCATGATCGTGATGCTGCCGGATCCTGGCCCATACTCGATCGACGCGCGCACCAGACTGGGCAGCGTTTCTTCGGATTTCACCGGCAAGGGCCAATACCGATTCGTGGCGGGCACTCATTTCGCCTACGCCAGTCGGACTGCGCCACGGCGAATCTCTCTGCGTACGGGCTGCGGAAGCATCACGATCAAGCAGGTCCCGCCGTCCGGTCCATTCTGGAATAACTGAAAAAGCCGCCTCTGGCTGCCCGGTTGGGCCGGCGTCCGCCCAAGCCTTCTGCTGTCAACTGCTCGCTTCGTGTCCTGCGGCGCAACCCAGCGGAAAGCGGCCGATTCTATCATGGTGCGGCCGTGCCGGGCATTTTCGGAAACGTCACATTTATGACTTTTTCATGGACCGTGAAAAATCTTTCACGGTCCATGAAAGATTCGTGTAAACTGGAATCAACGGCCAGGACCGTTGAGGAGGTTTACCGTGTCTGTCCAGCGCAGTCTTAATTTGATTGGCGTCGTTTTGACGCTGGTGTGTTTCGCCACCGTCGTGGCTGGCAATACGGAACTGGTCTGGCGATTCGAGCATGTGGGTTTCCCGCTCTCATGGGTCCTCGCTGGCGCCGCCATACTCGCGTTTCTCGCAACTGAGCTTTGCGACTCCACCGTTTCCCTTCCCGACGAAGTGGAAGATGCAGAATTGCAGCTATCTTCAGAGTGGGAAGCGGTCGAACTGCAGAGCTGATCCGGCAAGAAGTCACGCGCTGGCGTTGGCAGTCCCATTAGCATCCTTCGCGCGTATGTGCGGCGGCCTCGGCGCAGGTTCTTAATTCCGATAGCGTCCGGCGCTCCGATAGGAAGCTTGCCCCCTCCTCCCTGCGAATGCCGTACAAACTGTAACCGCAAGGCCGCCATTGCCTGCCACAAAACGGCGCCCTAGCAACGCATTTTGCCCACACCCGCTCGTAGAACGGATTTGCAGCGCCTCAGCGCAATGGTTACAAGAATGGTTTACAGCGATCCAAAACAAGTCGGGCCGCTCAACTATAGCGGAAAATGTGGCGACTCCACCTCAAGAAAGGCGCACCAGTGCAGAAATTAGGCTTTGGGCCGACTGATCGAATGTCCGCGCAAATAATTGATATATAGTAAGTTATAGCAGAACATAGCAAGGCCGCAAAAGTCCAACCGGCATTCTGTTAACCGAAGGGTTGCAGGTTCTGGTCCTACCTGGGGAGCCAAGTCCCTCCAAACAATACGTCACGCCGCCCGACTCGAACATTTGCGGAGCAACTCCTAGGCGAAGGGACCAAATAGGCGACTACGCGCAAACTATGCGCGGGGGGCCGTATCCTTCGCGTCGCTCACAATTGCGCTACCGGGACGCGATCATCACTCCGCTGGGCTGGACAACCGCAGTCACCGGCGTCCGCCGCCGCCAGCTTCAACGTGTCCATCACATCGAGGGCGAAGCGGGCGGAGACGGTGGCGCGGCCGCCGCCCATCTCGATTGCGGCTCCGACGGCCCCGAACACTTCCTCGGACGTCGCCCCGGCGGTAACCGCGTGTTCGATGTGCAACCGCATACCGGATTCGCAATCCTTCACGACCGAGGTGCCGACCGCAATCAACTCTCTTTGCTCCCTGGGCAGGGCGCCGTTGGCATACACCGCGTGCTCCATTTCGAGAAAACGGCGACACACCCTCTATTGCAACGCGCCGAACTTAGCGTGCGCCGCGCACGCTTCGCGGTGATCTTGTCCAGTTGGCCCATCGATTCTTCTTAGTTGTGGTCTGCCGCTGGTGAGCGACAGACGACAAAAACCGATCGTCTGTTCTACCTCCTATAATCGAAGGCAGTGCCCCGCTTCCGTGAAGCTTCCAGGACGGCCGCCGCCGCTCTCGCGCTGTTCTTACTGAATGGAGCGCTGGTGTGGCGGCTGTTTCGTATTCCTTACACGCAGTATATGGGGTCGATCGAAGCCGCCTATATCGGATTGGCGCGCTACATCGTCGCCCACTTTCCGGATCTGGCCTGGTTCCCGCTGTGGTACCAGGGCATCCCTTACCCGGACACGTATCCGCCGCTGTTGCACTTCACAGTGGCGGGGGTGGCCGCCGCGGCGCGTATCTCGCCGGCGCTGGCGTATCATTGCGTGACCGCCGTGGTGTACGCGCTGGGACCTGTGACCATGTTCTGGGCCGCCTGGCGATTGGGAGCGGGGCGCGTGCCCGCCTGGCTGGCCGCGCTCGGCTATTCGCTGGTTTCGCCGAGTTGCTTTCTGGTGCGCGAGATCCGCGCCGGCAGCGGCGGTTGGTTCGGGCCACGGCGGTTGACGACGCTTGTCCCCTTTGGCGAAGGCCCGCACCTCACGTCGCTCCTGTTTCTGCCGCTCGCCATCGCGCTGTTGCACGTGGCGCTGACCAAGCGGCGGCCGTCGTATTACGTGCTGGCCGGTCTGGCGCTGGCCGCCACCGTGTTGAGCAACTGGATCGGCGCCTTCGCTCTGGCGCTGGGCGCGGGCGCGTATCTGTTTGCCGGTTTTGAAGGGCGCCCACTACGGCAGTGGCTCGCCGCCGCCGGCGTGGCCTGCTACGCGTACTCGATTGCGCTGCCGTTCGTGGCGCCTTCCATCGTCGCCACCATACGCGCGAACGCTCCGCTGGTGGGTGGCAAGTTCGAATCGGGCCCAACGCACCTGGCAATCGTCGCGGTCTTCGCGGCCGTCTTTTTGGCGCTGGCCTGGACGATGCGGCGCACGCGGTTGGCTGCCCCGGCGCGATTCGGAATCCTGTTCCTCTATGGAATGGGGTTTATCACGTTGGCGGGTTACTGGCTTCATTTCTCCCTGCTGCCGCAGCCGCAGCGTTATCACCTGGAGATGGATTTGGCTTTTTGGATGGTGGCGGCTCTAATTGCCGGCCCCGTTTACCGGCGCTTGCCGCGGCGTGCCTCGGCGATCGTCTGCTGCGCGCTGGCGCTTGGCGCCGCACCGATTTGGATTTACCAGCGCCACCTCGCGCGCGCGATGGAGAAGCCCGTCGACATTCAAACTACCGCCGAATACCGCGTCTCGCGCTGGCTGGGCGGGCACCTTCCGGGCAGGCGCGTTTTCGCGCCCGGAACCATCGGTTTCTGGATGAACGCCTTCGGCGATACGCCGATGATGAACGGCGGCTTCGACAACGGCATGCGCAATGCCCTCTTACAGGACATCATTTTTCAGGTGTATTTCGGAGACAAGCTGGAGGTCGGGCTCGGCTGGTTGAAGGCCTACGGTGTGGATGCCATCGTGGGCGGGGACGACGCGAGCCGCGAGATCTATCACCCATACGCCCATCCCGCCAAGTTCCACACGCTGCCCGTGTTGTGGCGCGACGATACCGAAGCGATCTACGCCGTGCCGCGCGGTTCGGGCTCGTTGGCGCACGCTGTGCGCGCAACCGGCCTGCCGGCCGCGGCGCCGGTCGCGTACGAGCTGAAGGCGGTGCAAAACTATCTCGCGGAGCTGGACGATCCCACGCTTCCGCCGGCCGGTTTTCGCTGGCTGGGAACGGGCGCGGCGCGCATCGACGCCAACTTGCGGCCGGAGCACCTGCTCAGTGTGCAGGTGACGTTCGACGAAGGTTGGCACGCCAGCGTGAACGGAGCGCCGCGCCGCATCTGGGGCGATAAGCTTGGGCAGATCGTGGTCGAGCCGCGTTGCGATGGAGCGTGCGTGGTGGATCTGGTCTACGACGGCGGTACCGAAATGCAACTGGCGCGTGCGGCCAGCGTGCTCGCGCTGGTGGGCGGCGGCATCTGGATTCTGCTCGGGAGCATTCGATGGCGAAAGCGTTCGGATTCAGCGACGACGAACTGAAGCTTCTGTTGGTCGCGGTGCGTCACATGCGGCGCACGTTTGCGAAGGCCGGCGGCCGCGATGCCGCACTCGAGAATTACGCGGTCCTGTACGACCGTTTGTTCGAAAAGCTCCGCGGCATGACCGGTTCGTTGCCGGAAACGGTGGAAGGGCTGGTCGAGTAAACCGCGGCTGGGGCGGTGCGCCTTTGCGGAGCGTCCGGCGCCAGGATGCGAAAACGAACCTACGAATCGGGATGCGGCAGTTAGCCGGCGGCATTGGAAGCTTACAGCAGGTCTTCGATTTTCTTGCGGAGATCGGCGGCCAGGCGCGGGTTTTCGCCGCCGGTCGAGATGGCCAGGTGGAAGCCGTGGCGCGAGACGCGCGCCGGAACGATGAAATCGCACTCGGCGGCGGAATCGGCGATGTTGGCGAAGATACCGCGGCCCTTGGCGGCTACGCCGATCCGATGGTTGGTGAGGCGGTCGTTGGTGGCGGCGAAGACGAGCACGTACCCGGCCAGATCGGACGCGCGGAACGAACGGCGCACCAGCCGCGCGGGGAGCGATTCGAATTCGCTTTCCCATTCCGGCGCCACCACGGTGACGCGCGCGCCAGCCTCGATCAGCCCCTTGGCCTTGCGCAGCGCCACTTTGCCTGCGCCCACCACCAGCACCGGGCGGTCCCGCAGCGTGACGAAAATCGGATAGTGTTTCAAACCAAACTGTAGCACGGCGGGCGGTAAAACCGAGGCGGCGCGGACGGGCCTGCTATGATTGATGTGCAATGCCGAACGCCACACCCGCAGTGGTGATTGTGGGCCGGCCGAACGTAGGCAAATCGACCCTCTTCAACCGCATCACCGGCCAGCGCCGCGCCATCGTGGGCGACGAGCCTGGGATTACGCGCGACCGTATGCACGGGCAGGCCGTGCACCGCGGACGTCGCTTCGAGCTGATCGACACCGGCGGCATTGTGGTGGACGACCAGGATTACATCCCGAGCCAGATCCTGCACCAGGCGCAACATGTGCTGGAGACCGCGTCGCAGATTATCCTGCTGGTGGACGGGCGCGCGGAAATCACCGGTGCCGATCGCGACCTGGCGCGCATGTTGCTGCGGCTCGGCCGGCCGATCACGCTGGCCGTCAACAAGGCCGACACGGCGGCGCACGCGGGATTGGCGAATGAATTCTATGGGCTCGGCATTCCCGACGTCTTCCCGGTTTCGGCGGAGCACGCGACCGGCGTGGAGGCGCTGCTCGATCATGTGACGGCGAGAATCGAGGCCAGCGAGGCCGCGCCGGAGCCGGAGATACAGCCGATCAAGGTGGCCATCATCGGCCGGCCGAACGTGGGCAAATCGACGCTGCTGAACGCGCTCGCCGGGCAGGAGCGCGCCATCGTTTCGCCCGTGGCCGGCACCACGCGCGACGCGGTCGATGAAACCGTCGTGCGCGGCGGCGTCGAATACGTTTTTGTCGATACGGCCGGCATTCGCCGCAAGGGCAAGACCACCGCGATGGCGGAAAAGCTGAGCGTGGTGATGGCGCGGCGCAACATCCGCATGGCGCACGTGGTGCTGCTGGTGCTGGACGCGGTGGAAGGCATTTCGACCAACGACGCGACGATTGCCGGCTACGCCCACGAAGGCGGGCGCGCGTTGATCGTTTGCGTCAACAAGTGGGACGAGATGCGGAACAGCTCGAAGAACGAATTCGAGCAAGAAATCCGCGACATGTTCAAGTTCCTGGAGTACGCGCCCATCAAGTTTATTTCCGCCAAGACGGGCGCCGGCGTCGAGTCGCTGTTCCCGCTGATTCGCGAGGTGTACACGGCGGCCTCGACGCGCATCGGGACCGGCGAGTTAAACCGCTGGGTCGAGCAATTGCATTTCGAGGAGCGCAAGATTCTCTACGCCACGCAGGCCTCCATCCGCCCGCCCTCGTTCGTCATCTTCACCGGAGGAAAAGGCGGCCCGCTGCACTTTTCCCACGAGCGCTACCTCATGAATCAGTTGCGCCGCAGCTTCAACTTCAAAGGCACGCCGATTGTGCTGAAGACGAAGGCGAAGGGCGCGGGGAAGAAGAAGTAGGAGCGCGGGCCGAACGAAGCAATCGCTCCTCGAATACAGTTAAAATGTGGGTGTTCGATTTTTTGATGGTGGCCTGTTGGCGCGCCCAGGACTATGCCGAGAGACACGCTTTTCAAGGTCGGGGCAAGATACCGGGTTCTTAGTGACTTCCAGACACTAAACGACGCGTTCGTAGCCGGTGAAATCGTCGCGTTTCGGGAAGCCGTGTACGGTAGATATGACTGCTGCTATGCGTACAGGTTCTCTTCCCAACTGGATCCCAAGGGGAAAAGCTGGTATCTGCGGGATGGGGATATCGATCACTCTCGCGAGCTGTTTCTAGAGGTCGATGCGGAATCTGGTGATGGGGCGTTGTTGACCAGTACGCCCTGAAGGCGGGACGGACCGGCCCACTCTGCGCAAATGGCTGCGTGAATCGCCGATCCGCAGCGAGCGATCAATCGCCCTTCTTCGCTGGCGGTTTCACATCGACGCACTGTTTCTTGGCGAGCGTGGCGGGCGGTTTGGTCTCGGACTCGGGGATGCTGCGGCGGAAATCGAACTTCGCCAGCAGCGGCGTCGGCGCGTCGGAGAAGATGTCGGCGGGCATCTCGTGCAGCTCGATCGTGATATCGATTTTCGCCGGCGGGTATACGGTGGTCCCGAATCCCCAGGCCTTCTCGGCCTTGCCTGCATGCAATACATAGGTACCGCTGCCGGGGGAGTAGGAGCGGGCCGACCCCGCCACCACGCCGGTGCCGGTCATTCTGTAGAGAAAGCTCAACTCGGCATCGCTTTGCAACCAAACCTCGAACTGGCGGAGGTTCTCGGGCTTGGCCGATTCGACCATCCATCCGCAAACCTGGATGGTCTGGGATCGCGCGGCAAACGAAAACACCAGCAGCAGACCGACGGCGAGTCGTAGAGACAACATAAGACAACCTCTTTTGGCACTTCCGCTGAATGCGTCAGGCCTGCGCAGAATTTTAGCACGGGGAGATGAATTTGGCGCGAGCGCGGCGCCGGGCTATTGCAGCGGCGACTTCTTTGGTGCCATCCCCGCATACATCGTCTGGATCGCGTGTGCGGTGAAGCGCAGAATCTCGGCATCGGACTGGAAGGGAAGCCTCCTGGCGATGGCGAGTTTGGCGACGCCGTGAACCAGCGACCAGGCAATGCACGCGAACGCGGACGGATCGCCGCGCGGCAGACTGCCTTCGCGCTGCGCGGCTTCGACGAGTTCCACCAGGACCGAAGCGGCGCGATTGGAGGCCGCGGAAAGTTCCGGGTACCGATCCGGCGTCAGGGGCCAGTCGAACATCACCAACAAATGTTCGGGCGAGCCCAACGCAAACCGGACATAGGCTAGGCCGGAGGCTTGAAAGCGGCGCAACGCGGGAGCCGGTTGGCGGGTGCGGGCCGCCTTTTCCGGCTCGCCGAGCGCGGCTGCCAGCCGCTCGAAGCCTTCGGCCGCAACCGCCGCCAGTAATTCATCCTTCTCTCGGAAGTGACGGTAGGGCGCATTGTGGGAGATGCCGGCGCGGCGGGCCACTTCGCGCAACGTAAAGGCCGCGGGTCCTACTTCGGCAATCAGTTCCAACGCCGCCTGGAGAAGGGCGGCTTTGAGATTTCCGTGATGATAAGGCCGTTTGGAAGCCATGTCCGGAATATAACAGAAGCATGTTGACATGCGCCACATCGAATCGTATACTGCCAATGTGGGCACTGTCAACACCGAGAGGAAAGCCGCAATGAGAGTCGAGAGCTACCGCCAGGCAAATGTCGAGGACGCGTTCGACGCGATCGTCATCGGGAGCGGCATGGGCGGGTTGACCGCCGCGTCCCTGCTCGCCCGCCACGCCGGCCGGCGCGTGCTGGTGCTGGAACGCCATTACACGCCGGGCGGCTTCACGCACGTGTTCCACCGTCCAGGCTATCAGTGGGACGTGGGGGTCCATTACATCGGCCAGGTGAACGACCCGGCTTCCCCGATTCGCGCCGCCTTCGATCACCTGACGGATGGGCGCCTGCAATGGCAGGCTATGCCGGATGTGTATGACCGTTTCCGCCTGGGCGGCCGCGAATATGCGTTCCCCAGCGGCGCGGAGCGTCTGCGCGAGCGGCTCAAAGAGTACTTCCCAGCCGAGGGTAAGGCGATTGACGGCTACTTCAGCGCGGTTCGAAGCTGCGTCCGGTCGAGCGACCGGTTTTTCGCCTCCAAGGCCGTGCCCGGACCGATTGAGCGAGTCGTGGGACGGCTGATGCGCGCACCGTTCCTGCGCCACGCCGGGCGCACCACGGCGGAAACGCTCGCCGGGCTCGGTTGCAGCCGCGAGCTGGCGGGTTTGCTCACCGCTCAATGGGGAGATTACGGGCTACCTCCAGGGCGCAGCAGCTTCGGCATTCATGCCCTGATTGCTAACCACTACTTCGACGGTGCCTCTTATCCGGTGGGCGGCGCGGGTTCGATTGTCGAAACCGTGCTGCCGGGAATTGAAGCGGCCGGCGGCAAGCTGCTGGTGAGCGCCGACGTACAGGAAGTACTGGTAGACCGCGGTCGGGCCATCGGCGTGCGCATGCCAGACGACCGCGAGTTTCGCGCCGCGACCGTAATCAGCGATGCCGGTGCGGCGAACACGTACCGGCGGCTGCTGCCTCGAATAGACGGCGAAACGCGAGAAACGATACGGCAAATCGAACGGATTCCAGCGTCGATGGCTTACCTGTCTCTCTACGTCGGTCTCCAGTCCAGCAGCGAACAGCTTGGCATCGATCCCGCGAACCTCTGGATCTGCCCCGGTCCCGACCATGACGGGAATGTTTCCCGGTCGGAAGCCTCGTGCGACGGACCCTGGCCGGTAGTGTTCATTTCGTTTCCATCCGCCAAGGATCCGACTTTCGCCAACCGGTATCCAGGACGAGCGACGATTGAAGTTATTGCGCCGGCCCCGTTTGCCTGGTTCGCAAAGTGGGCGGACACGCGCTGGAAGCACCGCGGCGCCGAGTACGACGACCTGAAGGCCCGCTTGGCCGAGCGTCTGAAAGGGGAGTTGGAAAGCGCCACGCCCCAGGTGCGCGGCAAGATCGATTACTGTGAGCTTTCCACGCCGCTTTCGACGCTATCGTTCACCAACCACCAAAGCGGCGCGGCCTATGGTTTGGCTCACGTACCGGAACGCTTCCGGCTGAACTGCCTTGGCCCGCGTACACCCTTGCGGAGCCTGTACCTCACCGGAGCGGACGTAACTAGCGCTGGCGTGACCGGCGCAATGATGGGAGGCGTGCTCGCTGCCTCCGCGGTCCTGAACCGCAACCTGATGTCGGTTGTCACGAGAGTTGTCGGGCGTTCCCCCGTCTTCGGTCCCGCGCGGACCCACCCGGCTTTCGAACGCGCGAAGTAGTGCGGCGGTTTCGGAATCGGTCTGCGAGATCGAGTCTGGACGTCCTTGCACGGCAGGAGGGCGAGCCTACTTTTCCGTGTTAATCCGATCCGTTTTGTGATATGCTCAACCCACTCCTGGAGGGGTGTGGCATGTCCCTTGTGCGTGACATTTTGCCGAATCGCAATCCCTTTTTCGTCGACGAGAGCGAGAGCGTGGCCGCGGTGGTGCGGCGGATGGCGGAAGAGAGCGTTGGCGCCATTATGGTGATGGGCGGTGGCGAATTGCGCGGCGTCTTCAGCGAGCGCGATCTGATGAAGCGCGTGGTTCTGGAAGGCCGGGACCCGGAACGGACCGCGGTGCACCAGGTAATGACTACCAGTGTGGCGACCATCGAGGATTCAGCCACCGCGGAGGAGGCGATGGAGGCCATGCACTCACACGGCTGCCGTCATCTGCCCGTGATGCGCGGCGGCGCCGTGACCGGGTTTCTTTCCTTGCGCGATCTGATGCATCACGAGCTGATGCAAAAGACCGACGAGCTGCATCATATGCAGGCGTACATTCACGGAACTTGACCACTGGAATCATCGTTTTCGCCCACGGCTCGCGCCTGGAGCCGGCCAATGAGGCGGTGCGTGCCATCGCCCGCCAACTGGCTGCCGCCGGAGGGTTCGCAACCGTCGAAACCGCTTTTTTGGAACTGGGCGAACCAAGCCTGGAAGGCGCCGTGGAAGCGCTGGTGGCGCGGGGTGTCCACGACATCCTGGTGGTTCCGTACTTCCTCACTCTGGGCATCCATCTAGAACGCGATTTGCCAAGTATTATCAATCGCTTAGCAGGAAGATTCCGCAGCGTGAAGATCCGTGCGTCGGCGCCTCTCGATGGGCACCTGGCTTTGGTGGACGTGCTGCTGGACCGGGTCAAAGCGGCCATGGATACTTGAGCGTATCACACTCATAAAAAACTTGACAATAGTTCGCTAAGGTTTGATAATGGATTTGGACTAAAACGCGGACTGATCGGCGGCTAGACGCCACTGTTCAGAGTTTTCAATACAAGACATTGACTCAAGCTAGGGAGGATTAGCAGCGGTATGGGCAAAATCATCGGAATAGACCTGGGCACGACCAACTCCGTGGTGGCAGTGATTGAGGCGGGCCAGCCGACGGTGATCGCAAACCAGGAGGGCCAGCGGACGACGCCTTCGGTAGTGGCATTCACCAAGAGCGGCGAGCGGCTGGTGGGCCAGGTGGCGAAGCGCCAGGCGATCACGAACCCGGAGAATACGGTTTTTTCGATCAAGCGATTCATGGGGCGCCGCTCGGACGAAGTCACCGAAGAAATGAAGATGGTCCCCTACAAAGTGGTACGCGGCGACAACGGCGACGCGCGGGTGGACATCACGGGCAAGAAGTACTCGCCGCCGGAAATTTCGGCGATGATCCTGACCAAGCTGAAGGAAGCGGCCGAATCGTACCTGGGCGAGAAGGTCACGCAAGCGGTGATCACGGTGCCGGCGTACTTCAACGACGCGCAGCGGCAGGCCACCAAGGACGCGGGCAAGATTGCCGGTCTGGAAGTGATGCGCATCATCAATGAGCCGACCGCGGCGGCGCTGGCTTACGGGCTGGATAAGAAGAAGAACGAAACCATCGCGGTTTACGATTTCGGCGGCGGTACGTTCGACATCTCGATCCTGGAAGTGGGCGAGGGCGTGGTGGAAGTGAAATCCACCAACGGCGACACGCATCTGGGCGGCGACAACATCGACCAGAGGGTGATCGACTGGATCGTGGGCGAGTTCAAGAAGGAAAACGGCATCGATCTTTCGCGCGACCAGATGGCGCTGCAGCGGCTGAAGGAAGCCGCCGAGAAGGCGAAGATGGAGTTGTCGACCCTACTCGAGAGCGAGATCAACCTGCCCTTCATCACCGCCGACGCTTCCGGCCCGAAACACCTGCAGATGAAGCTGACGCGGGCGCGCTTCGAGCAGATGGTGGAAGATATCGTGCAGCGCTCGGCGGGCCCATGTAAACAGGCGCTGGCCGATGCCGGCGTTACTCCATCGCAGATCAACGAAGTAGTGATGGTGGGCGGACAGACGCGCATGCCGCGCATACAGCAACTGGTGCGCGACCTGTTCGGCAGGGAGCCCCACAAGGGCGTGAACCCGGATGAAGTGGTTGCGGTGGGCGCAGCAGTGCAGGGCGGTGTGCTGGCGGGCGAAGTAAAAGACGTGCTGCTGCTGGACGTGACGCCGCTATCGCTCGGCATCGAAACCATGGGCGGCGTGTTCACTAAGCTGATCGAGCGCAACACCACCATTCCTACGCGGAAGACCGACGTTTTCTCGACGGCGAGCGACAACCAGTCTTCGGTGGAGATCAAGGTCTATCAGGGCGAGCGCACGATGGCGAAGGACAACCGGCTGCTGGGCGTTTTCCAGTTGGGCAACCTGCCGCCGGCGCCGCGCGGCGTGCCGCAGATCGAAGTGACCTTCGACATCGATGCCAACGGCATCCTCAACGTCACAGCCAAGGATCGCGCGACCAACAACGAGCAGAAGATCACCATCACTTCTTCCTCCGGCCTAGCCAAGGATGAAGTGGATAAGATGGCGCGGGACGCGGAATCGCACGCGGCCGACGACCGCAAGCAACGCGACACCATCGAGGCGCGCAATCGCGCCGATGCGATGGTGTACAACGTGGAAAAGACGCTGAAGGATCACCGCTCGAAGATCGGCGAGGCGGAAGCGAAGGAAATCGAATCGGCGCTCGAAGACACCAAGAAGGCGATGGCGGAAAACGACCCGGAGCGTATCAACTCCACGGTCGACCGGCTGACCACCGCCAGTCACAAGCTGGCGGAGGCCATGTACAAGGCTTCATCGCAGCCGGGCGCAGGGGCGCCTCCGTCCGGCGATGGCGGGGGCTCCGCTCCCGGCGGTCCGGATGGCGCCAAAGCCAAAGACAATGTGGTGGACGCCGAGTTCGTCGACGTCGACGACAAAGGCGCCGGCGACAAGAGTAAGTAAGCGGTCCGGGGGCCGGACGGTGCGCGACTCGATCGCGCGCGTCCGGCTCTGACATTATTGCCATGTCTCCTCCCAAGCACGAGTATTACGAAACGCTGGGTGTGCCGAAGACGGCCACGGTAGACGAACTCCGCAAGGCCTACCGTAAGCTGGCACGCAAGCACCATCCGGATCTGAACCCCGGAGACAAAACGGCCGAGGACCGTTTCAAAAACGTTCAGGAAGCCTACGACGTTCTGGGCGACCCGAAGAAGCGGAAGATGTATGACCAGTATGGCTTCTACTCCGAGAGCGGATTCGCGGGTGGCGGGCCGGGCGGCGCGGCAGGACCGGGCGCGGCGCCCAACATGGATTTCTCCGGCTTCGATTTTTCCGATTATGCAGGAGCGGGCTCAGGCCCTGGCGCGGGCGCCAGCGGGCGGCGCACAGAGGCGGGCGGTGGCTTTCGCGACATCTTCTCCCAATTCTTTTCCGGCCACGGCGCGGCGCACGAGCCGGAGGCGGAAAAGGGTGGCGACCTCGAATACGTGATGGACATCGATTTCTGGCAGGCCATCAAGGGGACGCAGACGCGGCTCAGCATCAACCGTTACGACATCTGCGGCACCTGCCACGGCTCGGGCGCGACCGGCGCGGGCGAGGTGAACTGCCCGCAGTGCAAGGGAACCGGCAACGTCAGCCAGATGGCCGGCGCCATGCGGTTCAATCTCACCTGTCCGCGTTGCAATGGCAGCGGACGGCTGCGCAACTCCTGCCCCACCTGCGGCGGGGATGGACGCGTGACGCGCACGGAACTGGTGGACATTCGTATTCCGCCGGGCGCGCGCAGCGGCTCTCGCCTGCGCGTACCGGGCAAGGGCAACGCCGGGACCAAGGGCGCGGCGCCTGGAGATCTTTACATAACCACGAAGGTGGCGGAGCATCCCTTCTTCCACCGCGAGGGCGACAATATCGAAATCAAAGTACCGGTGGCCGTGTGGGAGGCCGCGCTGGGCGCCAAGATCGAAGTGCCCACCATCGACGGCCGTACCCTGCTGAAGATTCCCCACGGCACGCGGAACGGACAGCGCTTCCGGCTGCGCGAAAAGGGCGTGCAGGGTTCGCGCTCCGGCGAACGCGGCGATCAGATTGTGGAAGTGGCCGTGGAAGCGCCCGACCCGCGCGACGAACGGACGCGCGAATTGCTGGGGCAGTTGCGCGACCTGCATCACGACGAGGATCCGCGCGCGGAGCTTTGGAGCAAAATCTAGCCCATGGCTCGAAAATCCAAAGCGGCTTACATGATCTCAGCGGTGGCGGAGCAATACGCCATTCATCCTCAGACGCTCCGACTGTATGAGCGCGAAGGTTTGCTCCAGCCATCGCGCAGCGAAGGTAACACGCGGCTTTACACTTCCGAGGACCTGGAGCGCCTGGAAGTGATCCTGCACCTGACGCGCGACCTGGGCGTCAACCTGGCCGGTGTCGAGATCATTCTCAACATGCGCGAAAAGATGGGGCAGATGCACGCCCAGATCCAGGAATTCGTCGCCACGCTGAATCTCGAACTGGTGGCGCGCACGGCGCATCCGTTCGAGGCCGACGAGCGCAACACGCTGGTTCCGGTAGTCAACGCCCGTCCGCCCGCGCCCCCGTCGCGCCGCCGGTAAGGCGACTCGTCAACCGCTCCCTGACGGTCGCGGAGCCGGGCGCGCATTTGGAAGCCGCGACCGTGATGGTCGTTGCCGCGAAACAGCGTCTGACAGAGGATTTGCGAAAGGTTCCTCCGTAACCCGGCAGGCAACAAAGGACGGTCGCCCGCCCTACCTTCAGATTATCGGTGGCGCGCCAATTAGAATGGGAAGGTCTGTTCCGATGCAGCCCGTACCCGAATCGCGAGGCCGCGCCACCGCTGCTTATACAGCGCCGTTCCTGGTCTTCGTGGCCCTGTTGGCGTTGGAGCGGGCCCTGGGCCTCAACCCTTTATGGGCCTATCCGCTGCGCCTGGCGGTGGTTGTGGCGACCCTGGCCCTGTTTTCGAGGCCACTGCTGCGGCTTCGGTTCTCGCTTCCAGCGGCCAGCGTCGCCGCCGGTATTGTGGTGTTCGCAATCTGGGTGGCGCCCGACATGCTATTCCATTACCGGCACCATTGGATATTCGACAACTCACTGACGCATGTGGCGGGAGCGCTTCCAAGAGAACTGCGGCACGATTTCGGCTTTCTGGCAGTGCGGATCGCCGGCTCGGTGCTGGTGGTTCCGGTGGTCGAGGAGTTGTTCTGGCGCGGGTGGCTAATGCGTTGGGCGTTAGAACGCGACTGGCAGAAAGTACCGCTGGGAACCTATCGGGCCGGTGCATTCTGGCTGGTGGCGCTCTTGTTCGCTGCCGAGCATGGCGCGTACTGGGAAGTGGGCCTAGCGGCGGGCGCGATTTACAACATGTGGCTGGTGCGCACTAAGTCGCTCGGCGACTGTGTGCTGGCACATGCCGTCACCAATCTGGCGCTGGGCATCTACGTGGTCGCCGCCGGCCAGTGGCAATACTGGCAATAACCGGATTCCCTCGGCCCGCGTCTCACAATAGTGACGGGCACAGAAGATTTCCTTCTCCTCGTCAAAAGCTCCGGCCTCCGCGGGAGTCGGGCCCCGCGGCCGGAGCTTTGGCGTAGATGGAGACCGCTCCTTGGACTGCTTTGCTCGCCCGGCTCACTGGCACTTACACAAGATGGGCGACCGGTTACAAGCTCCCAGACCGATGAGTGTCTGGTAATTACCGCGGCGGCTAGGACTTTATTCTCATGTTTATTGAGGTACTAAGTTACTTACTGATCCACTTTTAGTACCAGCGGAGGGATACGGTAGTCCTGAACCTCTGAGAACCTCCGGGGGATATCGGAATCGCCCACCGGGGTGTAAGCTTAGGTCATGAAAGACTCACAGGGAACCTCTCAAACCAAATCCAGCACGCCGGCTTACTCTGCGGGGGTGATCGGGATCCAAGTCACTAACAATAACCTCTCCAAGGAACGTGCCCAGAGGCTCTATGCCATCGGCGAGTTGAAGGCGGCGGCTCAGGTGCTCTCCGAATTGGCCGCCGGCAAGCACTTTCGGCGGGCGACAGACCGTTGGGAGCCGCTCAATGGCTGACCTATTCGCAGATGTGGGTCGCTCGCTGGACACGCTCCTGGCACGCCTCGGGATTCGTGGTGTCCAGGGAAGCGATGCTGCGTTCTATATCCTCGGGTTGTTGGTCTTCCTGATGTTTTGTGCGGGCGTACACTCGGCAATTCGAGTGGCCTTCCTGCGCTGTTCCCCCAGGCGATAACGGTTCGATAAGCGAACCACTCCTCCCCGCCGTCAAGCCATCCTCTGTAAGCCAGCCACTCCGATCAACGGTACAACAGATACTTCTGCCGCAATTGCACGAAGCCGGCGACCGCGTCGGAGAAGCTTTGCTGGATGGTGCGCGCATCCTCGCCTGCGGCCAGACGGCGGATGACGTCGTCACTGCCGATTAGTTGCCGGCAGGCGCTGAGGTCGATCTTGCCGGGATAGAATTTCCCGATCGCGGCGGCCAGTTCCAGACCGAGGCGAGTGGAATCGAACAGCTCGCGATTGGTCACCTGGAAGCGTACACCTTCGATGCGTACGCCGCGGAAGTTCGATTCGGCTGGCGTAAAGCTGGTGGGATAAGCGCGCACGCCGGGGATCTGGCGCGAGTCCAGCCAGGCCGCCAGTTCGCGTCCACCGATGAAATCCGCTCCCACCTGTTCGAACGGTGCGTCCGTGCCGCGGCCCACCGAAAGGTTCTTCGCCGCTTCGAGTAAACACAGCCCCGGATACAGCAGGGCCGCGTTCAGGCTGCGCATATTGGGCGAAGGATCGATCCACGGTAGATTGGTGGAATCGAACCAGTCGCCGCGCCGCCAGTCTTCGACGGGAATCACGGTGAGTGCCGCGCCGATCCTCTTTTCGCCGTTGACAAAGCGCGCCAGCTCGCCGATGGTCATGCCGTGGCGCACCGGCAAGCCGGGCATGTATCCCACGAACGAAGTGCGCGCCGCATCGAGCAGCGGCCCTTCCACGTGGGTTCCGCCGATTGGGTTGGGCCGGTCCAGCACGTAGAATGGAATGCCGGCCTTTGCCGCGGCCTCCATGGCGTAGCCGAGCGTGGTTTCGTAAGTGTAGAAACGCGCGCCGATATCCTGGATATCGAACACCAGCGCGTCGACGCCGCGCAACATTTCGGGAGTGGGCCGAGGCGTGGAGCCGTAGAGGCTGTAGATGCGGATGCCGGTGGCGGCGTCGGTCGCGTCGTGGACATCCGGCTGATCTTCGCTGCCGGTGAAGCCGTGCTCGGGGGAATACAGCGCGGCCACAGTGATGCCGGCGCGCCGCATGAGATCGACATTGCGGCGCCCGAGGCGATCTACGCCGGTCTGGTTGGTGATGAGGCCAACGCGCTTGCCCGCCAGCGGCTGGAAATTGCGTTCCACCAGCACGTCGAGGCCAGTGCGTGCGGCCGCATTGCGCCCCACCTCGCGATGCACGCCCGCGGCGGTGAAAGTCTCGCTGTAGCCGGTGAGCGTTAACCCGCGTGTTTCAATCCCCACCGAAGCGGCGGCGATGGTGGCGACCTTCGAACGCAGAGCGGTGAGCGACGGATGACCGGAAGGGTGAATGCTGTTGGCCAGCAGAATCACGTAAGTCCGAGTCTGTGGATCGATCCAGAGCGAAGTGCCGGTGAAGCCCGTATGGCCGAATGAGCCAATGGGGAAAAGCTCGCCGCGGTTGCCCGAGTAGGGTGAATCGATATCCCAGCCGAGCCCGCGCAGAATCGGCTGATCGGGTGGGGTTTGCGGTTCGGTGAATTTCTGAATCGTGGCCGCGCTCACGAGGCGCACGCCGTCCAACTCGCCGCCGTCGATCATCATTTGCGCGAAGCGGGCCATATCGCCGGCGGTTGAGAACACGCCGGCATGTCCGGCCACGCCGCCCATGTTGCGCGCCGTCGGGTCATCGACTACGCCGCGCAACGGAGGGCTGTCGCCGGTCACGCGCTCGGTGGGAGCGATGCGCGGTGCGAGCGCCGCCGGCGGCTGGAACATCGTATCCTTCATGCCCAGTGGGCGGAAGATGTGGTCGCGCGTGTAATCGGCAAGCGTCTGCCCGCTCAAGCGGTGTACCAGCTCGCCGAGCAGGATGAAGTTGATATCGCTATAGACAAAACGCGCGCCCGGCGGCCCGTCCGGCGGATTGGTGCAGGCGAGCTTGATGCCGGTTTGGTAGCCGCTCCACGGATGCGCCAGTGGCACGTCCGGCTTGAGACCGGAAAAATGCGTGAACAGATTGCGCAGCGTGATGTCGCTCTTGCCGCCCTGGAACTCCGGAATGTAATCGGTGAGTTTGTCGTTGATCCGGAGCTTACCCTGCTCGAATAACTGCATCAATGCGGTGGTGGTGGCGACCACCTTAGTGAGCGAGGCGAGATCGAAGATGGTGTCGGTCGTCATCCGTTCCGACGCGGGAACGATAGCGCGCCTGCCGTACGCTTTCTCGTAAACGATCTTCCCGTCGTGGCCAATCAGGACCACGGCGCCGGGCAGACGATCCTGCGCGATGGCTTCGTCGACGGCGCGGTCGATCGCCGGCCCACCGGAAAATGTCTGCGCCGCAATGGCCGTGGCCGCCAGCGCGGCCGAAACGAGTAGCCTCATCAGCCACTATGATAGCGGGACGTGGGGCAGGTCCCCGACCTGCCAAGCCGATACACTCGCCGCAGCGGGCCGGTAGGTCGGGGATCTGCCCCACCCCCTACCATGAGTAGTGCGCCGTGTAAGTGATTACCTTCTCCTGGTCGGGCGCAAGTTTCACTTCATACTCGATAGTCCGGCCGTCTTTCTGACGATGCGAGGCCGATTCCTCCGTGATTGCCCAGTTGTACCAACGATACAAATGCTCGACCACGCGCACCGTGACTGCTTCTTTCTTGTGGTTGCGCACCTTGATCTCGAAGCTCTCGTCGGCCCAGCCATTCGGATACTGCTGCTGCACCTGGTAGTGGGTCTGCTTGCGTTCGCCCGTGATATCGAAGGCGTTGCCCGTGTAGACGCGGACGGTTTCGTCCTTGGGCGTATGGTCGATCTCATTCTCGCCGGTGAATTCCAGTTGCCCATCCCGGTCGCGCCGATAGAACCGCACGCGGCCCTTGGGTAGCGGCATCCCGAGGCGATTCGCTTCTGAGTTGACGAACTCGCGCATCACCCACACGTGAGGATTGGAGTCGGTGCCGTACTGCGGCATCTGGCGAACATCGTTGCCGTACTGATTCTGTCCGGTCGCCATGCCATCGTAAATGTAGAGTCGTTTGGATGCAATTCCGCTCCCGCGCAGGAACTCCACCTGCTTGGTCTCCCGGTCGTGTAGCGTGGTCGGGAGCGGCAGGTTGTATAGATGGTAGTCTTCGAATGCTTGCTCGGTTACCTGGGGTTCCGAGATGATACCACCCAGGACGGCAGCACGTTTCGCCGTGGCCGGATAGGCGGCCGGCTGGCTCACCTTATTCACATCTCCCGCCATCAACTTGACCCGCGCGTGGTCGAACTGCTTTCCGCTTTGGTTGTCGAGCGTCACCCAGCCTACCAAGTCCAGCGTATCGCCGGTCTCCGGCGCCACGATATTGTAATCGGCGTTCCAGGTCATGCCGCCGGTCACATAGCTCAACTCCGCGTCGAACTTCGCCGCCATGCCCGAGTGGATGATCCAATCGAGAGCCGGCTTGAGAATCGTATCCTCGCCCAGGGCCGGAAAGACAGGTTCCCCGGGAAGGGTGAATTGCAGCTTGCCGTTGACCTCGATAATCGGTTGGCCATTGCCTCCGCCGGTTAGCGCCATCTGGCTGTTCTGATACTGCGCCCCGTACCGCGCCATGGCCGGGTAGTGCGGCACGTAGCCGCTGCGCACTATTTTGCCGGCGACGGTGCGCGTGGAACCATCCTGCGGGTGGATCACGAAGTCAATCGTCTTGCCTTCATAGAGATTCAGCAACAGCTCCTGTGAAATGGGATCGGCGCGATAGTTCTGCTCCAGAACCACCAGTGAGTGTTCCCCCGTGGGGTCGCGCAGAATTACCGAATCGGGCTCCAGGTGCGCGGTGGCGCCGGAGAAGCGAACCGTGTTGGAGCCTGCCTGCAAATCGAGTGGCAGGATTTCGCGGACCACCGCAAAGTCCTGGTTGTAAATGGTCAGTGCCGGATCTGCGGCATTGGCGGCCAATGTGAAGCCTGCGTACAGTGCGGCAGATTGAAGGGTGATTCGCAGCAACGTTGAAATCGTCATAGTGGAATCCTATGGCAACTTGGACTCCGGACACCGGACTCCGGTTCCCGTAGGCCACGACAATGTCAGGATTGGGGCGGAGCGAGCTTGTCATTGCGCTGCGCGTCGGCTGCCGTCCGGAACATGGCGCCGAACACTTCTCCAAGTTTGTCGGTAGCTTGTTTCGAAAACATGCCGACCAGTCCGGAAACGCCCGCGATTCCGTAGGGGTTGACGGCGCCGGAATAGCTGCCGGGCGCGAACAGGCCGCCGCGGACGCCCGCGTAGAACAGCAGCGCGAGCGCCATCCCGGCCACCGGTTGCAGAAGATACCACCACAACCAGCTCGCCACCAGCGCGCGGTTGCCGGCGAAGGAGGCGAACGATTTGGCCACGTGCACGAAGCTGCCCAATGCGCCGAAGAGCAGCACCAGCGCCAGCAGGTTCACTTCGCGCGGCATGGCGCGCGTGCCGCAGAGGATCGTCACCGATTCGTCCGCGGCTTGGGTTGGCCACAGCGCGACTACGACAGAGATGACGGCGAGGGCGGAGGCAAACAGGGCGATGCCGAAACAGCGTCTGGTGCGATCAGGCATCATCTCCGCCATGGCGCTTTTACCGTAGCACAAGCGCCGGTCGAGGTTGCCGTCGCAGGGCCCCATCACCGCTGCGGTATCGCGCCGTAAGGCACTGACCGGTAGCGACTTGCACTCCATCGCCGGCGTGGGGCCAGCACTAGTGACTGTGCTGGTGCGGCATGCTCCATGCTTGCCTGGTTCTCTCGTTCGACATCCAGCCAGCGCACGCCGATGTCGAAGAAACTCGGCGTCTCCCGCCAAAGCCGCATATTCCTTCATTCCCGCAGCTCGTAACTTTGGGCGCAAGATGATCCTGAACAGCGGCGCATCCGGTGTTATAATCGGTTTCGGGACGCAGCTTGAGTTCGCCTCGAGCCTCCCGAAGGCTTTTTCCCGAACGCGGGCGCGTAGCTCAATTGGCAGAGCAAGTGACTCTTAATCACTAGGTTGTAGGTTCGATTCCTACCGCGCTCACCACCCGTTTCCTGGCAGGATGAGAAAGTCTGCCCAGAATCCTCACGACATTCGCAATTGCAGCCGATATGACGTTTGGAGGTGAGGAAATGGGCTCCGTTTCTTCGGCTAACCCGGGCGTGGCGAATCTGCTCCAAATGCTGTCGAGTAGTGGTTCACCGGTGTTGTCTTCGACGAGGGTGACATCGGCTTTGGAGAAAGCCCCAGGCAGCGACATCGTCCAACTGAGCATGGATGCGATTCAATCGCAGGGCGTAGACACTCTGTTTGGACTTTCGAGTGGCACCGCTGCCGGCACCGGAAGCAGCCCGGCGAGCCTGGCGGATTTGCCGACCGGTTCGGCCGATGCATCTTCGACTTCGCCGGGCACGGCGGGCAGCGCGCTGCTGTCTTCCGCGGCTCTCTCCGACGCATCGCCGGCGGACCAACTCGCGTATTACACATCCGCCGCGGAAGCGGCACAGCCACAAAGCTTGATCAACGCGGGGACATTCGGCAGCCAATCCGGTTCGTTACGCGAAGGCTAGTTCTCTCGCACTTGGTCAACACCTCCATGACCGCGGCGAGAGGAACGGTTTTGGCGAGAACGCCAACGGCCACCAGGTCGCTCAGACGAGTGCCTGGCGAAGAGACGCAGTGTGCCCAGCCATGTTCTGGAAACAGTGCTCCTTCCCGGAACATAATAGTACACAAATGTTGTTAAGTGAAGAGTATTGGATTTCAACCAGGCCCTGAAGCTCCGCCCAGGCTACCCCGAAGCCCAGTCTTTCCTGCAACTCCTCGACGCACGGGAACGCGCACAATCCCGGCCTTAGGCACCACCTAAGGCCAACCTTGCGGTTGCCGCCGTGGCCCACGCAGGCCTGCGTGCCGAGCCACAACTCAGCGGCTTCTCGCGGATGCGTTACGTGACTTCATCCAAGGACCTAGTCTCCCGTTTCCAAGGTTCGTTTACCGCTCCCTGACGGTCGCGGCTCTGTTTCGGAGCCGCGCGCGTAAGCAAGCGGTCAAGACACCTCAGAGACACTACACCAGCCTGCGCGAGCCCTCAGTGCCCTTCTTGTCGGAGGGCCGAAAAGTCTTGATCATCCCAGCACTGACGCTCTTGAGTAGTTTGCTAAAAGCCCCGGCAAGCTCTGCGTCCCTAGCATCGTGGCTGATGAAGACAAGCGGAGCTGTTGCGGTCGAAGGCATCAGATCGGCTTCGGGAGATGCCTTCAGGTGATCGGCCCTTTTCATAATATACCCTTAGATACGTGACGCCATTCAAGCACATCTCGATGACTGTTGCTTACGGTGCCACAGCCTGACTACGGATCGAATCGTTCGTCAAGCTCCGTCGGAACGATGGAGCACAGATCGTTACGACGGCCGAAGAGGCGATAGCGAACGCGCGCGACAAAATCGTAGCAGGCGTCCCGTAGCGGGCGCGGAACAATGGCAACAAGAGCCGCTGCGACTTTCCAACCTCCGCCGAGCCGTCGAAGCACATGAACGCAGGCGTCCGAGCGCACCAGGAGCGCACCGCCTTGCGTCTCGACGGCCATGCTATCGGGCACGCCGCCGAGCTGGCCGGAGGGAATCCTCGCTGCGAACGTTCTCCCCTGCAAGGGTGCAAACCGGAATGCGATTCCCGAGTGGTCATGCCGCAAGACAAACCGCACCGCGCGGTGGCAGAGGGCGCAACGGCCGTCGTAGAAGAGGATCTCCGATCGTGGCGGCAGAAGACGCATGAGACAAAAACGGGCAGTCTAATCGCCGGCGAGCTGCTCCTTAGAATTCACGAACAAAAAACCGCGCCGGCAAGCGGGCGCCGCCAGGCGAGAAACCTGCCCCGCCCTACTCGCCCTTCTTCCGTATCTTGATGTCCAGGCGCTTGATTTTCTGGTTGAGTGTGGAGAGCGGAACGTGGAGGCCTTCGGCGGCTTCGGTCTGGCTCCAGTTGGCTTGTTCCAGGCGCTCGAGGATGATGCGGCGTTCGTAATCGTTGACGATCTGGAAAAGCGTCGCGTCGGGCGCCAGCGGCGAGCCTTCGCTGCGTTGCAGCCGGATGCCATTGGCTTCGAGCAGCGCTTCGGGCAGCACGTCGATGGGCACGCTCGCGTCGGTCGCGAGCACCACGGCGCGCTCCACCACGTTTTCCAACTCGCGCACGTTGCCCGGCCAGTTGTGCTCCATCAGCACCTGTAGCGCCTCGGTCTGGAAATGTAGCACCGAGCCGCCGTTCGCGTCCAGATACTTGCCGTTCTCGCGGCAGTAATAAGCGAAGAAGTAATCCGCCAGCAGCGGAATATCTTCCTTGCGATCGCGCAGCGGAGGCAGCGCGATGTTAATGACATTCAGGCGGTAATAGAGATCCTCGCGGAACTTACCGTCCTTGACCAGTTGGTGTAAGTCGGCGTTGGTGGCGGCGAGAATGCGCACGTCGACCTTAATAGGGACGGTCGAGCCCAGCGGAGTGAACTCCTTTTCCTGGATGACTCGCAGCAGCTTGATCTGTGTCTCCGGGCCGATGGTGCCGATCTCGTCGAAAAAGATGGTGCCCTTATCGGCAACTTCGAAGTAGCCCTTCTTGGATTGCATGGCGCTGGTGAAGGCGCCCTTGGTATGGCCGAAGAGGGTGGATTCGAGCAGGTCCGGCGGCAGTTGTCCGCTATTGACGGCGACGAACAACTGGTCGGCGCGCGGCGAGTTGGCGTGAATCGCCTTGGCGATGATTTCCTTGCCGGTACCGGTCTCGCCCGTGATCAGAATAGTGGAACGGCTGGAGGCGACCTGCGCCACCAGGTCCAGCGTTCGCACCATGCGCTCGCTCCTGCCAATGATATTGGGGAAGCTGTAGCGCTCCTTCATGGCGCGCTTGAGGTGCGTATTCTCGTATTCCCGGCGCCGGAGCGCGATCATGCGCCCGATTTCAATCAGCAGCTTCTCGTTGTCCCAAGGCTTGGAAAAGTAGTCGTTGGCGCCGAGCTTGAGAGCTTCCACGGCGGCTTCGACCGAGCCATAGGCGGTGATCATGAAGATGGGCGTTTCGCGATCGTGCGGGCGGACCTCGGCCAGCACGTCCATGCCGGAGCGGTCCGGCATCATCAGGTCGAGCAGCACCAGATCGTAGAGGTGCGCCTGCATCTTCTCGATGCCTTCGGTGCCGTTCTGCGCCAAGGTGACCTTGTAACCCTCGCTCGACAGCAGCAGCTCGAGTCCTTCGCGGATATCGGCTTCGTCGTCGACGATAAGGATGTCGCCCTTGCTCGCGGCCTGGCTGAATGGCATGTCGGGCATTTTCAAGCGGCGCTCACCGGTTGCTCGGCGGGGGCGGCAACCTTGGCCAGCGGCAGTTCGATGCGGAACTGGGCGCCGCCACCGGGGCGGTTCGCAACCTCGATGGAGCCGCCGTGCTCCTTGATGATTCCGTAAGTCACCGCCAGCCCCAGGCCAGTGCCCTGGCGCGCGGGCTTGGTGGTGAAGAACGGGTCATAGACGCGGTGCAGATGTTCGGGAGCGATGCCGGTTCCGCTGTCGGCCACTTCCACGTGCGCGTGAGCGCCTTCCTGCCACGTGCGTATCTCGACCGACCCGCCGGTCCGCATCGCGTCGCGCGCATTGAGGATCAGATTGAGGAACACCTGCTGCAACTTGCCGGCGTTGCCGTGGACCGAGCCTAAGCCGGCGTCGAGCTCGACGTGGACCTGGATGCCGGTCTTCTGCAGTTGGTGCTCAAGCAGCGAGAGCGTCTCCTGAATCACCCGGTTGAGCTTGACTTCGCCGAACGCGGTGCTGGAGGTGCGCGAGAAGTTGAGCAGCGAATTGACAATCTCGCTGGCGCGGAAAGTTTGCTTCGCGATCTTATCGAGGATCACGGATTTCTGCGTATCGTCGGCCACCTGCTTGGCCAGCATCTGCGCGTAGGTGTAGATGACCGCCAGCGGTGTGTTCACCTCGTGTGCCACACCAGCGGCCAGCAGCCCGATGCTCGACAGCTTGTCGGCCTGCACAAGGCGCTGCTCCAACTCGGCGCGGTCGGTCACGTCGTCGAAGATCACCAGGCGGCCGATCCGTTCCTGGTCCTTGGAAACCAGCGGCGCGATGGCGATGTTCAAAGTGGCTTCCCGTGGCGGCACCGGACCGGCGTGGCCATTGCCGTTGGCGCCGGCCGGTAACATCAGCACGAATTTATAAATGTGATGAATGCCGGTTTCGCCACGCACGCGATCGAACTCACCCATCAGGGCCGCCGGAAACAGCTCTGCCAGGCGCCTGCCGACGGCGCGCTCGCGCGGGATACCGCTCAACTGCTCGATCTGGCTGTTCCAGCTTTCCACCCGGTCGTCCAGGTCGGCCGCTAGAATACCCACGTTGATCGATTCGACGATGTTCTCGCTGAACTCCTTCAGCCTCTCGTACTCTTCCACCTTGCGCTGCAACGAGCGGTACAGGCCGGCGTTTTCGATCGCGATCGCCACGTACCCGGCCAGCGTGGTCAGCAGTTCCATATCCACGCTGGCGAGGTAATCGCCATCCGTGGTGCGGCTGATGCCCAGGTAGGCAATGGTGCGGCCACGCACCGTACACGGCACATAATATGTGAGGTCCAGGTCGGCGATCGAGCGCCGCACGGAAGGCGGCCAGGAAGTGGAGATGGCGTCGAGCTGATGATGCGTTCGTTCGAAGAACAGATATGGCTCCGGCAATTTCCAGTTGAGAAAACTCAGGTCCGGATCGCCCTGCGCGGCGGCCGCCAACAGCGGGTTGCCGCCCATCGCGGCGCGCAGCCGGAAGACCGGCTCGCCATCCGCTGAGACCACGCTCTCTTCGCGCAGGAAGAAGGCCAGGTGGCTCACCGAGAGAGTGGCGATCAGCCGCTCCCCAGCTTTGGCCAGCATGGTATCCAGATCGGCCTCCGAGCTGAGCTCCTGCGCGAACTCGACCAGCGTGCTGCGGTAGTCGTATCGGTCGCGGTAGAAATGGCGGTCCAGCTTTTCCTGAATCCACGTGCGGATCGGCTGGAACAGAAAAGCGCCGATCAGCATCACGATCAAAGGCGCGGCGTTACCCAGGTTGTTGAAGTAAACGTGAGCCAAGCTGCCCAGCGTGAATACGATCAGATAAAAGCCGGCCAGCACGCAGATGGTGGCCAGGGTGTAAGCGTATCCACGGCGAAAGAGGATATCTACATCCATCAACCGGTAGCGAACGATGGCGTAGGCCAAGCTCAACGGCAGCAGCACCACCGAGAGCACCGCCAGGCGAAAGTTCCCGGAGGGCACCGCGCCCAGCGCGTACGGCAGCACATAAAATACCGTGTAGGGCAACATGGCGCAGAACGTGCCATTGCGCAGCCACTTGAGCTGTTTCCGCACAATCGGGTCTTCCGCCTTGCGGCACGCCAGGCTGGCCGCTACGCCACCCAGCAGATAAGGCACCACCGTAAACAGCACCCAGATGCGGTTCAACATCCAATTCAATTCAATCGGGGAGACGGAGGCCTTCAGTGTCTCGGAAGAAAAGCCGATATAGATCAGCGAGAACAACGCGGCGGGAAGGTACAGCAGCACCCGCCGGTAGCGCTTCCGGAACCAACCGCTCGGTTCCGGGAATGTCAGGGAAAAGTGCAAAAAGACGGTAGGCGCCACCACGCCGGCCACGAAGTTGCCCAGGTAAATGACTTTGTCAAGGTTGTTTAACTGGCCAGTGTAGTGAAAACAGAGGAAGATAAACGACGTCAGGCAGAGCACATAAAAGTGCGTCGCCTTCTGCGCGCTGCCGCGCCGAAAGTAAACGAAAAGCCCGATGATCAGGTAAGCGCAGCCGACCAGGTACTGGTACATCACCGCCCGGTCGCGTGCCACCTCTTCCGTGATGACGATGGCGCCAAACTCCTTGCCGCGGCGAAGGTGGTAATTGGCCTTGGTCCAGGTTCCGACGCGAACCAGGATGCGAGTCACATCCAAGCTCTGCTTGACCGGCTCGCCATTGATGCTCAGCAGCCAGTCGCCAGCGTGAATGCCAGCCACAGCAGCGCCGCTGCGCGGGCGGACGTGCAACGCCTGGACTCCGTCCGGGCGGTCCACCCAAATCGCTCCATCTTCGGCAAGTCCATGAAACTGAATACGTTGCTCGAAATTGATGGCGACCGCAACGACCGCAGCTACAGTTACGATAGTTAGTAGCGCGGTAGATAATTGGAACTTCAGTTCCTTCATGGTGGCCGCCGGCCCGGTTCAGCGAGACTATTCCTCCCGGAGCGACAGCACGTTTGATGCCGCGGGAGGAGTGCCTCACAATCTCCAGACTAGCTGATTCTGCTGTGGCTTCCAAGTCCCCGCCCATGGCGGACTCCGGTTTTTGGGAGAATACACTATGCGGAAGTGTATACCGTTAGTGGTGGCCCGACTTACACAGTCCGGCACAGTACTTGGAACGGTAGCATAGCTGGATGGAACGTATTGCCGGCCCGGCCGAATGCTGTACAATTGGACCAGATGCGCCTTGGCGAGCGGCATGCCGGCGCGACACGCTTCCACTTGCTCATTTGAGGAACTCATGAGAACCGTTCTGATTGCCACGCTGCTGGCCGGGTGGTCCGCGTCCTTTCTGGCTGCCCAAACTCCGGATGCAGGGGCGCAGGCAGCGCAACAGCCGGCAGCGTCTCCCGCTCCGCAGGTTCCCCCGGCTACTGGCGCAGCCGTCGATCCCGTCAAGATGGCCGCTCCAGCCGCCGCGACCAAGGCTTCTCCGCCCAGCACGAAGGTCTACATCATCGGCGCGGAAGATGTGTTGAGGATCGTGATTTGGAACAACGCTCCCATGTCCGGGGAGTTTCCGGTGCGTCCCGACGGGGCCATCTCAATTCCGCTCCTCGGAGACGTGATGGTGGCGCAGAAGACTCCGCAGCAGGTGGAGGAAGACATCGCGCACCGATTGATCGACGGCCAGTTGATTCGCGACCCCCACGTTAGCGTGGGTCTGACGGCGGTTCACAGCAAGAAATACTATATCCAGGGCGAGGTGAACAAGCCGGGCTCATACGACTTGGTGGTGCCGACCACGATTATGGAAGGGCTGGTCAATGCGGGAGGGTTCCGCGATTTTGCCAACACCCGGAAGATACGGATTCTGCGGGGAAGCCAGGAGCTCAAGTTTAACTACAACCAGGTGAGCCACGGCAAGGACCGCGAGCAGAACATTTATCTGGAGCCGGGAGACCAGATTATCGTCCCCTAACACCTGTGCCGGGGCGGCGCGGGGGAGTTCGAGGTAGCAAGCGATATGGGTGCAGCGCAGAATTATGGAAGTGCGTCGCGGCGTCAACCGGACGTCGAAGACTATATCGACATGCTCCGGCGTTACCGGTCCTGGATCGTCGGGCCGATGTTTGCGGGGCTGGTGATTGCCGTGGTGGTGGCCTTTTTCTGGCCCGACACGTATGTCTCGACGGCGGTGATGACGATCACGCCGCAGCAGGTGTCGCAGAGCCTGGTGCACTCCGACGTCACCACGCAGATGGCTACGCGGCTGCAGGAAATGGAAACCGAGATCTTAAGCCGCAGCAGCTTGTCGGACATGGTCGTTCACTTGGATCTGTACAAGAAGGAACGCACCCAGAAGCCGCTTGAGGACATCGTGCAGGAGATGCGGAACAAGGCGATCCGCGTCCAGTCTTACGACCCGGGCGCGGGTGGAGGCGAAAACCGGGTCCAGGCCTTCGCGATTTCCTATAGCTACACGGACCGTTACAAGGCCCAGCAGGTGGTACGCGAGTTGGTCGGCAAGTTCGAGGAACAGAACCTGGTCTACATGACCAAGACGGCCAGCGTGACCACCGAGTTCCTCGGCGACGAATTGAAGAACGCCAAGCAACACCTGGACGATCTGGACGAGAAGCTGACCCAGTTCAAGCTGGCCAACCAGGGGAGACTGCCCGAACAGTTTCAGTCCAACGTGCAGGCGGAGAACGCCGCAGAGGCCGAAGCCGGCCGGATGGCCGATGCGCTATCCCAGGCGCAGGCGCGGAAGGTGATGCTGGAACAGTCGTTGCAGAACCTGATCGCCGATCAGAATTTCTACGCCCAACATGGCGAGGACGTGGTGCCCTCCGGTCCCACCGGAGTCAAGAGCCAGCAGTTGGTATCGCTCGAGGCGAATTTGACCCAACAGAAGTCGAACCTGGCTTCTATGTTGAAGCTGTACGGCGAAAAGTATCCGGAAATCACCTCGCTCAAAGCCTCGATTTCGGTTGCGGAGACGCAGAAGGCTGAACTGGAGAAGCAACTGGAAGCGCAAGCGGCCGCGACGCCCGATCGGGGCCCGGTGAAGGTGGCGAACCCGGCGGTGCAGGCGCGGCTCGAGGAATTGAAGAACAGCGTCAATACCATCAAGACGCAAATTCAGACCACGCAGGGCGATATCGACCGCATCGTGCGGAACACGGCCTTGCTGAACCAGAAAATCGCGTCTTATCAGGCGCGCATCGAGCAGGCGCCGCTCAACGAGCAGCAATACATGCAGCTCAACAGCGACTACCAGCTCGCCAAGAGGAATTACGAGGACATGATGCAGAAGCGGGACTCCTCGGAAACGGCCAAGGATCTGGAGCAGCACAAGGGCGGTGAGAACCTGGAACTGCTGGACCCGGCCTCTCTGCCGGAGGAGGCTACCGAACCGAACCGTCCTGTCTGGGCGGCGGTGGGAACTGCGGTCGGGCTGATGATCGGCATCGTGCTGGCGGGAGCCAGGGAGATGCGCGATGCTTCGCTAAAGAATTTGAAAGACGTGCGCGCGTACACCAACCTTCCCGTGTTGAGCAGCATTCCCTTGTTGGAGAACGCGCTGCTGGTGCGCCGCAAGAGGCGGCTGTTCTGGCTGGCGTGGTCCAGTTCCTTCGTCGTCGGCTGCCTGGCGATGACGGTTTCGGTCTACTATCACTTTTTTGGCAGGAGCTAGCCGCGGCACGTGGCGGGCGGAGGAAGCTATGAGTCGAGTACACGATGCTTTGCGCCGCGCCGAACAAGGCGCCCCGTTGAGCGGGGAGCAGCCGGCGGAAGTCCGCCCGGAGGCGCCGCGCCTGCCCGAGTTTCTGCCGGTGAACCGCGGAGGCGCCGCGCCGCCCCGTTCGACCCTGGATCCCGCGTCGCTCAACGATGTGCAAACGGTGGCGTTCAATCCGGCGCCCGAATCGCATTTACTGGACCTGAATACCTCTCACGAAACCCCCGCCGAGGAATTCCGCACGCTGCGCACGCGGCTGAATCACCTGCAGACGTTGCAGCCTCTGCATACGGTGATCGTGACCAGCCCGTCGCCGGCCGAAGGCAAGACTTTCAGCTCCGTCAACCTGGCGCTGGCGCAGGCGCACCTGACGGAAAGCTCGGTGTTGCTGGGCGATTTCGATCTGCGGCGGCCCGTGATACACAACCTGTTGCAGATTGACCGCGCGCCCGGCCTTTCCGATTACATCACCGGCGCGTGCAGCTTTGCGCAGGCGCTACGCAAAGTGCAGGGCACCAACCTCTTCCTGTTGCCGGCTGGCACGCCGGTGAAGAACCCGCTCGAACTGCTGAACATGCGGCAGGCCAAACAGTTGTTCGAGGATCTCCCGCGCCTGTTCAACTGGGCCATCTTCGATACTCCGCCGCTGCTGTTTTCCGCCGATGCGAACCTGTTGTCGACCATGGCAGACGGCACGATTCTGGTAGTCAAGATCGGTTCCACCACCTTCGACAATGTCACTCGCGCCATTTCGTCGCTGTGCGAGAACAACGTCCTAGGCATAGTAGCCAACGGCGCCCGCGCGTCGGAGCTCTACAGTAAGTACACTTACTATTACTCAAAGACCGAGTAACCCGCGCGTGGCGCAGGCCTCCAGGCCTGCTGTGTCGAGAGTCATCTCGACATTTCTTGTCTCGACCGGCGCAATTACTCTTCAGCCTGCGCGAAGACCGAGTAAGCGCCCGCGCACAACGGCGCCGTCGGAGGCGCTGAGTCAATACGGAATCCCCGTCAAACCCCCGGTCTTTGATCGGAACGCCAGCAGCCCTCGTCGGAAGCCTCAGACTCCCGACGGCCGGACTTCGCGGGAGGAATGTTGTGCCGGACCGAGGAACTGTTTCGTTTTCAGAAAGCTAGCGCGTTTCCCAGTACCGATCTGGCAAGACTTCCTACAAGCGGACTTGGGGACCGGTCGATTGGCGCGCGACCGAGGGTCGGACGTTTCCCGACCAATTGGCTTCCGTCGTCCCCAGCGAGTAATTGTCGGCACGGGTGCACTGAGGCGTCACCAACGAGAAGTTGCCGTGAAAGAGGTAGAGTTGTATTAAATGTGGTCTTCAGGAAGGGACCGAGATTCTTCTCCGCGCGCCGGGAGAGCTTGGGAAGCGACTCCCTGTTCGCGAGGATGCTCTCTCGGGTGCATCTTGCGCCCGATTTCGCGCCGTAGGATCGAGCTTTGGTTGCTCCTCGTCGTTCTCGTCAACGGGTTTGGCTTATCGAGAGCGACGGCCCAAGTAATGACCGGCTCGCCAATTGGGGGAGGCCCGCCAGGCGGCGCTGTGGAGGCGATCGTCCTGGATCCCAAGGACCCTGCCACAGTATACGCTGCCACAAATTGGAGCGGTGTTTTCAAGAGCACCGACGGCGGAGAGAGCTGGACGGCAATCAATAACGGGCTCGCAGACACTCTCGTCACCGCCCTTGCGATCTCGCCTACCGACCCTGCAGTTGTCTATGCAGGAACCAAATCCGGAGTATTCAAGACCGCTAACGGAGGAAGGCGGTGGACGGCTGCGAGCAACGGCCTGCCAAAAGGAAATGGCTGGTTACTTGTTGAGATGCTGGCGATCGACACAACCAATCCAAGGATCGCTTACGCGGGCACCTTCAACAGGGTTTTCAAAACGATCAACGGAGGAGAAAGCTGGACCGCGATTCTCTCACATCCGCTGGTTACTCAAACATCCAGGTTTTCCAGTCTCGCCGTCGATCCGTCCCACCCGGTTAAGGTCTACGTTGCAGCGTCGGATGGCGGGTTGTTCAAAAGCACCGACGGAGGGAGGAATTGGAGAGTCATTCGCACCGGCGACGCTGTGAAAGTCCTCGTCGATCCTTCGAACCCAGCGGTAGTTTACACGTCCGCCTGGGGCGGGACCGTAATGAGGAGCGCCGACGCGGGACAGACTTGGACTCGCGCCAATTCCGGACTACCGGCGACGTACTCGCTAACACTTGCAGCTAATCCTACAGATCCCACAACTCTGTATGCCGGCACAGGCGAAGGCCACTTGTTCATCAGCCACGACAGCGGCGGCAGTTGGTCGGAAGGGAGTTCCCGCATCACTAACGGCGACATCAAGGCGCTGGCTGTTGATCCAAGTCACCCCGATACTCTCTACGCCGGCACTGGTCGAGGGGTGATGAGGAGCGTTGATGGGGGTGTCAGTTGGCGGTCCGCCAACTCCGGCATCACAAGCTCAAGTGTTTTTGTGATTGCGGTCGCCCCTTCGAAACCCGCGATACTGTACGTGGGCGCTTACGGAGGCGGGATCGCCAAAAGCGCCGACGGGGGAGCGAGTTGGACACCGGTCAATACGGGCCTTGCCTCGGACGATGTTTACGCGTTAGCGATCGATCCCTCGGATGCCGATAGAGTCTATGCCGGGGCTGGCGGCGGTATTCTCAGAACCACCAATGGCGGGGCGAACTGGCTTGAAGTAGAGCATCTGCCCAGTATGGCAATTTGCAGCCTGTTCATTGATCGTTCGAGTCCAGCCGTGCTCTATGCCACGACCACATCTGATGGCAAGGCGTTCAAAAGTACGAACAGCGGCGATACGTGGGAAGAGATCCGCTTTGGGTTTCCAAGAACCGGTGGCTGCGGGCTTGTGATGAATCCGGCTGAGCCGACTATCCTCTACGCCAGCACATACGACGAAGCGAAGATTGGAATGTTGAAGAGCACCGATGCCGGTAAAACCTGGCAGAGGGACGCCACCGATTACAGGACATTCGGCCGTGTCTGGCAAGAGACCGCGGTACTAACGATGGATCCAGATGACCCGAACACGCTGTACGCTGCCTCCTTTGCAGGGATCTTCAAGAGCACAAATCGCGGGGCAACCTGGGATCGCACAGCTTCCCCGCCTAGAAGCCTTGAACTCCTCGTCCTCGATCCAACAAATCCCAATACCATCTACGGCCAAGGGGGCAGAGTCTACGGCGAGGGGCGCGGGGCTTTCAAGAGCACCGATGGGGGAAAGAGCTGGAAACTGATCAATTCGGGTCTTGCCGATCCTGGTGCGGTTCGTAGCCTAGTGGTTGACCCGGCCGATTCGAGCACACTATATGTCGGTACGACACGTGGTGTTTTCAAGAGCACAAACGGTGGGGAGAGTTGGGCTCCGACCGGCTCCAGGGAGCTGATAGATGATCCACAGAAGCCAAACGCGCCAAAACCGTAGGATCGCCCACCCATCGGTCGCACTGGCTCCGCCGCCCTCCGCAAATCCCTCGCCGGAAAGGGCTGATTCAAGTTGACGTGTAGCCATCTCGGACTTCTGCCATTCAAGGGGGGCCCCAAACGGCGTTCGAGGAAGTTGGCCGGATTGGTACCGTGAAGTCGGCTTGCATCCGGGCATCGGTGGACCGTGCGCGAGTGGCGATTCGTCCTAGGGAACGCCGCTCCCGGAAACTGGTCAAATCATTTCGCTGAGCAGTCCCCGGCCGCCATCTCGGTCCGCGCCCACCGCGCAAACCCCGGTCACAACGCCCGCGAACTATCCCCGCATCTTCTAAGCCACCAGCCACAAAAGACTTACACCCGCCTCCCCGGGCCCGGCGCGCCCGCCCGCATCCCTCCCATGCCACACTAAAAGCAGAAGGCGCACGCCGCCAACGCCCGCGCTCTTCCAGATCTGTGCTCGCGTGGCTTTACGACCAGGCTCGTATCAGGGCACGGATTCATCCGTGCCGAAGAGTCCACTCAGAAATCGGGCTTCAGCCCCCGGCTGGACGCACTGTTGAAAAATTGCACAAAACGGGGCAGATCTGCCCCGGATTCAGCCACCACGTTGTCCTGTTTTCAACAGCTTGGCATCGGGCGGCGGGGCAAAATCACCCCGCTTTGCATTGCAGCAAAATGCAGCCTCCCCCCGGGCCAACCACTTCCGAGAGCCACGCCCCAGGAAGCCCGTCAGATCATTTCGCTGAGCAGTTCCGGTCGCGGGCGCGGGATGACGACCTTGTTCACCAGCATGCCCTTTCGGCCTACCACGGCCGCGCCGGCATCGATTGCGGCTTCGACCGCGGCCACATCGCCGGTCATGGTGACGAAGGCTTTGCCGCCGAGCGCCATGGCCAAGCGGATTTCGATCAACTGGACAGCGGCCGTTTTCACCGCCGCGTCCGCGCCTTCGATCAGCGCGGCCACCGAGAACGATTCCAGTATCCCCAGCGCTTCGAGCGCTTCCACCTTGGAGGCGCCGGCGATGGCCGGGAAGACGGATTCGTGCAGGTTGGGAATGACGAAGGAATCGATCACGGAAAAACTGCCCGCACCGACGCCCGCCGCTACGCTAGCCTCGACAGCGCCCACTTCGCCGCGCACCATCACCACGTACTTGCCCGAGCAGATCGACCGCGACAGCATCAGCTCCACCGCCGCCGTCTTGAGCATGGCATCGGTCGCCTGATAGCCGGCAGCGACGCTTGTGAGTTCGATTAATCCAATGGAATTCGCGGGTATCATTTATGCCACTATCTCCACGTATTCGGGCGTGACCGTGCGTACCTTGCCGCCGATGCTCGCGTGCACGTGGGCGCCGAGCTTCGAGTCTTCGACGCGTCCGGCCACTTGCCCCTTCTTGACCTTTTGCCCCTCGCGGACCACCGGCACTGCCGGCTCGCCGGCATGCTGCTTCATGCGGATGCGCACCATCGCGGGCGCGCACGGGGCGGAATCGTAGGGCGTCTCCCGCTCGTACTCCTCCACCTGCAAACGCCGCCGCAACTGCGACAGCGGCACCCGCCGGAACTCTTTCATGGGATGCACGGCGACCGGCTTCTGCTGAACGAATTTCAACCCCGCCGCGCGGCGGGTGCGCTTGCCATCGTCGCAAGCTTCCTTGGGATAGAGATCCTCGGGACACGCGTAAAGCGTACACAGGCCGCAGGCGCAGCACAGCTCGGACCATTGATTCCAGATGTCGGCCCCGGTGGTGGTGAAGCCGAGGCTGCGCATCACCTTGTGCGGCTGCACTTCATAGCCCAGCAGGTAGCGCGGGCAAAACTCGGTGCAATAGCTGCATTGGTCGCAGGCGGATTTCCCGATGTGGTTCATCTCCGCCTGCGAACGAGTGCGCTGCGTCATCAGGTAATGATCGCGCGGAAGCACGATCAGGCCGCCGGTGGTTTTCGTGATCACATCGTCGGAATCGAAGGTGAGCGTGCCCATCATGATGCTGCTGATGAATATGCCGTAGTCGGCGACGGTGGCGCCGCCGGCCATTTCGAGCAAGTCGCGAAACGGCGTGCCCACCGGCGCCCAGAGCGACTTTGGCTGAGCGACCGCGCCGCTGATGGAAAGAAACTTGTCCGTCACCGGCCGGCCTTCGATGGCCTGGCCAACGTTGTACAGCGTCTCGACGTTGTTCACCACGCAGCCGACCTGGAGCGGAATTCCGCCCGCCGGGATCAGGCGGCCGGTGGCGCTGTAGACCAATTCGTATTCGTCGCCCGACGGATAGAAATCGCCCAACTCGACGAACTCGATTCGGGCGGAGGGTTGGCTGCGTTTGAGCGCATCGATCGAATGCTGGTTCTTGGTCTTGATGCCGAACTTGCCCACCTTGGCGCCGGTCGCATCCATCATCGCTTCCATCCCGGCCAGTATTTCGGCGGGGAAGTGCTTCATGATCTCGGCGTCCTTGTGCATCAGCGGTTCGCATTCGGCGCCATTGGCGATCACGAATTCCACCTGCGATTTGGCCTTTACGTAAGTCGGGAATCCCGCCCCGCCCGCGCCCACTACTCCCGCTTCACGCAACTGATCGCTGAGCATGACTTCATCAGGATAACGGATTGGCCAAGCGTCGCGCACGCATTCCTGCGTGCAGGGTCGGCATTCGTGCCGGCCTTTAAGCTCCCGGGAGCGCGAAGAAAGGCCGAGATGACTTTCGACCTGGCACGCAAGAATGCGTGCGCCACGGCAAACGCCAACGGTACAATAGTTTTTGATCGTCACTCTCACCATCAATCCTGCCATCGATCGAATTCTCAGCGTCGACCGGTTGGCTTTCGAGGATCGCGCCTACATCAATTCGATCCGGCAATCGGCCGGAGGGCGCGGGCTCAACGCGTCGAGTGTCATCCACTCGTTCGGCGGCCAGACGCAGGCGGTGCTGATTTCCGGCGGCGCCAGCGGAAAGCGGCTGGAAGGCTTGCTCGATGGCTGCGGCTACCCAATCGTAGTCGTACCGGTGAAGAACCCGATCCGCACCAACCTCACCATCACCGACAAGCAGGGGCTCACGGTGAACCTGAACGAAGTGGGGCCGCCGCTGACCGGGCCGGAAGTAGCGAAAGTGGAACGCGCCGTGCGGCAGGCGCTCGATGGCGCGGACTGGCTGATGCTGTGTGGCAGCACGCCGCCGGGCGTGCCGTCTTCCTTTTACGCGAAGATGATCGGGCTGGCGCGGCAGAAGCGCGTGAAGACGCTGTTGCACGCGGGCGGAGACGCGCTGCGGGAAGGCATTGAAGCGCGGCCAACCGTGGCGACGCCGAACCAGCCGGAAGCCGAGCGGCTGCTGGGGCGCACGATTCTGACGCGCGCGCACTCGCTCGATGCGGCGGCGCAGCTTCGCGCCATGGGACCGGAATCGGTGGTGCTCTCGCTCGGCAGCCGCGGTGCGGTGGGCGCATTTTCCGACGGCTTAGTGGAAGCTCTGCCGCCGCGCGTGGACGCGGTCTGCCCGATTGGCGCGGGCGACGCGCTGACGGCGGTCTTCACCTGGTCGATGAGCCGCGGGCAAAACCTGGCCGAAGCGTTGCGCTGGGGCGTGGCGGCCGGCACCGCCTCGGCGCGGCTGCCTGGGATGAGTTTCGCCTCACTCGTCCAAACCGAGGAGGTTTACCGCCAGGTGGAAGTCCGGCGCGTGGAATGAAGCGCGGCGAGGCCGCGGGCGAGCACCGCCTGTTGCACTCGGCGGGGGTGGTCTCGGCCGCCGTTCTACTCAGCCGCGTCACCGGGCTGGTGCGGGAAGCGGCCATGGCGCGGCTGTTCGGCGCCGGCGCCGTTTACGACGCGTTCCTCACCGGCTTTCGCATCCCCAACCTCACGCGCAACCTGTTCGCCGAAGGCGCGCTCTCCTCCGCCTTCGTCCCCACCTTCACCGAAGCGCTTGCCACCGGCTCCGCGCAGGAAGCCGGCGAACTGGCGCGCGTGGTGGCGACCGCGATCACGTTGGCAGCGGGCGCGGTCTGCGTAATCGGCATCGTCTTCAGCCCGCAGTTGGTGCGGCTGCTAGCGCCCGGATTCGAGCGCGTGCCCGGCAAGTTCGAGCTCACCGTTCTGCTGACTCGCGTTATGTTTCCCTTCCTCCTGCTAGTGGCGCTGGCGGCGGAAGCGATGGCGATCCTGAACGCGCGCGGGCTCTTCGGCGTGCCGGCGTTGGCCTCCACGTTCTTCAACATCGGCTCCGTCTCGAGTGGCCTGGCGTTGGGGCTGACCGTCGGCAGGCACTGGCCACAGGGGATGATTGTCTCCATGGCGGCCGGCGTACTGATCGGCGGCGCCTTGCAACTCGGCTGGCAACTGCCGAGCCTGCGCCGCGCCGGTCTTTCCTTCCGCCCACGCATCGATTTCCACCACCCCGGCCTGCGGCGGATTGCACGGCTGATGCTGCCGGCACTGATCGGTAACGCAGCGGTGCAGATCAACGTGATGGTGAATTCGAATCTGGCCTCGGGCCTAACCGACGCGGCCGGACGCACCTTGAATGGGCCTGTGAGCTGGCTGGGATACGCATTTCGATTCCTGCAATTTCCGCTGGGCGTGTTCGGCGCCGCCTTGGCCAGCGCCACGCTCCCGGCCATTTCGCGCAGCGCGGCGGTCGGCCGGCTGGACGAGTTTCGCTCGACGCTGGCCGGTTCGCTGCGCATGGCGCTGCTGCTCACCATCCCGTCGTCGGTGGGCCTGGCCGTGCTAGGTGAGAGCATGATCGGCGCGGTGTACCAGGGCGGCCGTTTCGGAGCGTATGACACACACCAGACGGCGGTGGCGCTGGCCTGCTACGGCGCGGGCCTGGTCGGCTTCGCCGCGATGAAGCTGCTGGCACCGGCTTTTTATGCGCTGAATGACGCGTGGACGCCGATGGCGGTGAGCCTGGCCTCGATCGGCCTGAACCTAGCCGTTGCGGTCGGCTTGGCGCGAGGTTTGCGGATGGGTCACGCAGGTCTGGCGCTATCGACTTCTCTGGTGGCGCTGACAGGCGCGGCGGCCCTGGCCGCCGCTCTGCGCCACCGCCTCCACGGCTTCGAGGGCAGCCGCCTCGCGGCCAGCGCGGCCAAAATCGCGCTCGCCGCGTTGGCCATGGGCGCGGTGTGCCGCGTCTCGAGCTTGACGATTCACTCCGCGGTGCGCGGGTATCGCCTGCCGCACCTGGCGGATCTAGCCATTTCGATTCCGCTCGGCGTGGGAGTTTTCTTTTTTGTGGCGCGCGCGCTCCGCATTGCGGAACTACGGACGCTCGAAGCCGCATGCTACACTGCGATTAGCCATGCTCGCAGACCTGAGGCTGGCGATCCGCCTGCAAGAAATTGACAATCGGCTGGTAGACCTGCAGCGCGAGATCGCGGCTTTACCCGTTCACATTTCCATCATCGAAAAGAAACTGGTATCGCATGAGCGCAAGCTCGAAGGCGACCGCGCCGCTCTGGTAGCCAACCAGAAGGAACGGAAGCAGAGCGAAGCCGTGATCCAGGATTGGGAACAGAAGATTTCCAAGCTGAAAGGGCAAATGGTCGAGGCCAAGACCAACGAGCAGTACCGCGCCTTTCAGAGCGAAATCGACTTCTGTCAGACCGAGATTCGTAAGCGGGAGGACCGCATTCTGGATCTGATGGGAGAGTCCGAGCCGCTGGACCGGAATGTGAAGGCGGCCGAGGCCGCCCTGCGGACCGAGAAGGTCCAGGTGGAAGCGGAAAAGGACCGCGCACGCGAACGCACGGAGGCGGACCGGAAAGCCGCGGCCGAATTGCAGCAGGAGCGCGCCGCAATCGTTTCCCAGATGCCCGCCACAACCGTGCTCCGCTACGAGCGCGCGCGCAAGGCGCGCAGGGGAATCGCCCTGGCCGAGGTGATCGATGGCCGCTGCAACGCGTGCCACATCGCGCTGCGGCTGCAATACTTCCAGGATCTGAAAAAAGACGTCGAAATCATGTCCTGCGAAAGCTGCCAGCGCCTGCTCTACTACAATCCGCCCATCGCGGTCGAAGACCTGGCCGGAGAGCCGGCGCCAGCGGTCCACGAATAACGCATTTTCCCGCTAGCGCCAGCGCTACCGCACCTCTCACTAACGCAGAGTCGCGGCTCCGATTCATTCAGAGCCGCGACCGTACAAGGAGGAGTTGCCGGTGATTGGACTGGCCAGTTCCCGATGGGTGCCGGCCTGCCAGAGCCCGCCGCGTTTCGCCGCTTTCTACTGCCCGCCGAACGTGTAGCCCAGCCAAACGGTTTCCGACGTCACCAGGTTGCTGCCGTATTGGGTCAGGTTGGGAACGTAATGGACATCGAATTGGGGGCGCAGGAAAACATGGTCGGTCAGATAGAACTGAACACCGACGCCGGCGTGCACTTGAAAGTGATTGTTGCTGCCAAAATACTCGCTGTAATTCGACTGCCCGATGGCGCTGCCAGTCTGGCCGGCTTCATAGAACCGAATATTGGCGACGCCGATGCCGCCGCTCACCTGGAAGGCGACCTTCTTGGTCCGCACCGGCTGGTAAATGCCATTGGCATCGAACAGGGTCAAGCGCGACTGGATGGTGAGGGGAGTCTGTCCCGTATACGATATCGCTGGGAACGCCACGTAGGTATCTTTGGAAGGCTCGAAGTTGACCTCGGCGCCAACGCCGAAATGTTTCCAGGCCATGACATTGCCGCTGATGCCCATCCCGAGCGCATTCAGCTTGTTGCTGGCCAGGCAAGTTGCGTCGGAACCGGGTACGCACGAGCCGAGAAAATTGTTTAGCGTCGAATCGCCCTCGATGCCGGTCCCGGATGCCTTGTCTTGCATGCCTCCGAAGCCGATTCCGACGTCAAATCCGTACTGTGCGTGGGCAAGCGGGAGGAAAAACGCCGGCAACAGGAACAGCGGTAGGTAATGGAAGATGCGTTTCACGTGTCAAGTCTCCTTCAACTTCGCAAAATCCGCGCAAGCCCCGAACGCGGGGCGGAAAGCCGCGGGAAAATCGTCAGACCTCAATCATACGAAAGATAGCGAACCGGCTGCATCACTAACGACGCAGCGCCCCGGCAGCGGGTTACAAGGATACGGCGGTTCCCGCCGGACCTGTAGGGGCCGGGCACGCCCGGCCCGTCACCGTTTCTGACAGCGCGGGCAAAAGTGCGAGCTCCGCTGCGCAACCAGCAGGCGCCGGATGGGAGTGGCGCAATTCACGCAGGGTTCGCCGGTCCGCTGATACACGCGGTGGCTGACCTGAAATAGACCTTGGCGCCCGTCGGCATCCACGTAATCGGAGATTGACGAGCCGCCGGCTGCGATCGCCTCGGTCAGTACTTCGCCAAGCGCCTGGTGCAGGCGACGCGCGCGGTCCCGACGCAGCCGGGCGGTGATCGCCATCGGGTGAATTCCGGCGCGGAACAGGGCTTCATCGGCGTAGATGTTGCCCACGCCGCGGACGAAAGTCTGGTCAAGAAGCAGCGCCTTCACGCGGGTGCGGCGAAGGCGGAGGGCGCGGGCGAAATCCTCGGCGGCGATTTCCAGCGGCTCGGGGCCAAGCCGCGCCACGCGCGCCGGGAAATCCTCGTATACCTCAATCGCGCCGAACTGGCGGCTATCGTCAAACTGGAGCACGCCCCGATTCAGCGTGAAGATGGCGTGCATGTGCTTGCCCGGCGCCCCGCCGAGCAGCAGGCGGCCCGTCATGCCCAGGTGCAATAGCAGGTAGCCGCCGCCAGAGAGCGACACCAGGATGAACTTGCCGTAGCGCCGGATGGCCTCGATCCGGCGGCCGGTCAGGCGCGCCGCCATGCGCTCCGGGTCGCCGCCGCGGAGAATTCGCGCCGCGCGGAATTCGGCGTTCACGATGCGGCGCCCCACCAGCGGCAGGATCGATCGCACCACGGTTTCGACCTCGGGCAGCTCCGGCATTTATGGCACCTCGATGAAGATCGATCCGTCCTCAATCCGCACAGGATAAGTTGCCACGCGGCGCGAGGGATCGCGATCGTACTCGCCGGTGCGGCAATCGAATTCCCAGAGATGGTACGGGCAGGCTGAGTGCGCGCCCTCGAGATGCCCCTGCCCCAGCGGACCACCGTGATGAATGCAGACGCCATCGATCGCATAGATGGTGCCTTCGTAGTTGCAGACGGCGTATGGCCCCTCTCCCACCAGGACTTCCCTCACTGCACCGGGCGGAAGATCCGCCAGGCGGCCGGCTTGAATCAGTGGCATACCTTTCAGTAAGCCGGGGAACGGCCCGCCATGTCAAGGCGGGGCATGCCTTAGCTTGCCCGTTTTCTTCCACCACCGTTGCCGGCGGCGATGCCCACGCTATAATTGAGGCGTCATGAAGCGTTGGGTCTTGTTAGCGGCTTTCGGCGCGCTTAGCGCCGCACTGTGCTTCGGCCAGCAGAAGACGGCCCCGCCGCCCGTCGAACAGTCCGATGAACCGGCACGCATCTCGGTGGACGTCACGCGCGTCAGCATGCTGTTCACGGTAACCGACAAGAAGGGCCGCTTCGTGACCGATCTTGCGCGCGAGGATTTCGAAGTCGTCGAAGGCAAGAGAGAGCAGACCATTCAGGAGTTCACCGCGGAAAGCGACCTGCCCCTGCGGCTCGGTATCCTCATCGATACCAGCAACAGTGTCCGCGACCGCTTCCGCTTCGAGCAGGACGCGGCCGCCGAATTCCTGCGCACGGTGATGCGGGCCCGCCTGGACAAGGCCCTCCTGGTGCGCTTCGATACGCGGACCGAGCTGGTGACGGACCTGGTCGACGATCCGCTAAAGCTCGAAGCCGGCATCCGCACTCTGCGCCCCGGTGGCGGCACGGCTCTCTACGACGCCATTTTCTACGCCTGCCGCGACAAGCTGGCGCTCGATCAGCCGCGCACCAAGTTCCGCCGCGCCATCGTCATCGTCAGCGACGGCGACGACAATCAGAGCGATTACACGCGCGACCAGGCGCTCGAGATGGCGCAGAAGGCCGACGTGGTGATTTACGCCATCTCGACCAACAACTCCCGTGCCGATACCGATGGCGACAAGGTGCTGAAGTACTTCACTTCGGAAACCGGCGGGCGCGCGTTCTTTCCCTTCCAGGTCGAGGACATGGCGCAATCTTTCGAAAACATCGCCAACGAGCTGCGCCACCAGTACAACCTCCTGTACCGCCCCGAACCGCTCCTCACCGATGGCCAATGGCACGCCGTAAGTCTGCGCGTGAAGGGCCACAAGGACTTTATCGTGCGCGCACGCGCCGGTTACTACGCGCCCAAGATGTAGGTGGCCGCCCGCGGCGCGGTTCCCCGGCCTACGTCGGTCACCGTTTCGTGCGCCATAGTGGCGCCGGGTGTCTGGCCCGCTCTGGCTCGACATTTCCTACCACTGTTCTTTTCCGCCCATTCCCGCGGCGGGCGGCAATGGATCGGGCCGCCCTCCCTGGCGCTAAAATATAGTCGATCATGCATTTTCCCCGCCTGTTGCTGGTTCGCCAGGATTTTCCCGATCGCCAGATTCCCGACCTCGCGGCCGAGGTCCGCCGCCAACTCGCCGGCGCGAACTTCGCCGCGCGCCTGAAGCCGGGCGACAGCGTGGCCATCGGCGTGGGCAGCCGCGGCATTCATAACATCGCCGCCATCGTGCGCGCCGTCGTCCGGTACTGGAAGGAAGCCGGGATCGAGCCGTTCCTTTTCCCCGCGATGGGTAGCCACGGCGCCGCCACGGCCGCCGGCCAGGCCGACGTGCTAGCACACTACGGCATCACCGAAGCCGGCGTGGGCTGCCCCATCGTTAGCCAATTGGAAGTGGTTTCGCTGGGCAAGACCGCCGACGGCATCGAAGCCTTCATGGACCGCACCGCCTACGAAGCGGGCGGCGTCATGCTGGTGAACCGCGTCAAGTGGCACACCGATTTCGCGGGCAAGATCGAAAGCGGCCTGTTCAAGATGATGGCCATCGGCCTTGGCAAGTTCGCTGGCGCGCAACGCTACCATGCGTGCGCGTACCGGCTGGGCCTGGAGCACGTGATTCGCAGCGTCGGCCGGCAGGTGCTGGCCTCGGGCAAGATCCTCGGCGGCCTCGCCATCCTCGAGGACGCGCATCACCACACCGCCAAGCTCGATGCCGTTCCGGTGGAAGAAATGGAGGCCCGTGAAGAGGCCAACCTGGAGCTGGTGAAATCCTGGATGGCGCGTCTCCCTGCCAGTGCGGACATCCTGATCCTCGACGAAATCGGCAAGAACATCTCCGGCGCGGGCTTGGATACCAAGGTGGCCAACCGTGGCGTGAACGGCCAATACAACCCCTGGCCTGGCCCCCGGTTCGAGCGCCTCTTCGTCCGCAACTTGAGCGAGCTGACGTACAATAGCGGCGTTGGCATGGGCATGGCCGACGTGGTTACCGACCGGCTGGTCAACCGTATCGATTGGGAGCCCACCTGGATCAATTCGCTCACCGCCAACACCCCCGCTGCCATCCGCACGCCGATTCATTTTCCGACCGACCGCCAGGCCATCGAGCGCATCGCGCCCACCGTCGGCAAGGTCGATCTGCGAGACGTAACCTACGCCTGGATCCGCAACACGATGGAACTCGGCCGCTTCGCCCTCAGCGAACACCTGCGCGAGGAAGTCGATAAGAATCCCGCGCTCGAAATCGAATCCACCGTCGATTTCGAATTCGACGGTGAGAACAATCTCGTCAGCCCCTTCGCCCCCATCCCCGAAGCCACCGGCACGCACTAGAAGTGAGGCCGGGCCCCAAACCTGCCAACTTGAAAAAAAGGCAGGTCGGGGACCTGTCCCACTTCATCGCACCGGCGAGTAGCTCGTGGCGCGGTGCAGCGAAAGGTCGATCACGGCGGTGATCTGGCCATCGCGCTCCACGGATTCCTTCCGCACGCGGACCCATTCCTGGTCGGCGCTAAACGCGCTCCAGGCCTTTTCGCGTGCGGCCAAACTATCGAACGGAATCAGGTACGTCAGGTTCGGCCGGTTGGCGCCGAAAACGGTGGAAGTGTAGAACACCGGGTGAACTCCCACGCGGTGGAAGATGTTGATTTCCGCGCCGCTGAAGCGCGCGTCGAGCGCCTTGCGCTGCCGTGCGGTGGGCGAATGATAGGTGCGCAGCTCGAAGATGCGCGGCGACTCCGGCGGCTTCTCCGGCGGCACGATTTCCGGCGAATACGCGGTAGCTTCCAGCAGCGTCGCGCTCGATGTCAGATACGGCTCCGCGCCGGATTCCCATTGATCGAACGCGCGGCTGAAATCCTTGTCGGCAAAAAGCCGCTGCGAGATCTCCCAGATCTGGCCCACCGAATCCACGCCGACGATCGCGGTGACCAGCGGCAGATGCGGTGCGACGATCGCTTCGAGGAAAATCTTCGGCCCAGGATGAACGCGGTCGAGCGCCGGCAGCAGCGCCTGGGAAAAGAAATCGTGGATGCGCGACGTCTGCGTCCCCTGCTCCAGTTGGAATTGCTCCAGCACGTAAAAGCGCGTCTTGCGCTCGGCTTCGGCGCCAGAAACCGCGCCCGTTGCCAGCAGCACGGGTACGGCAGAAAGGAAACCACGGCGATCGAGGATCATGCGCCACATTGTATAAGATTGCCGCGGGCGCCGGCGGGATCGGCGGAAGTCACCGCCAATCGGCCGCCTCCTCGTGCTAACATTTCACACGGAAATGATTGGGTCGCTCAGGCACGGGCTGATGCAGGCCAGGCGCCCGGCGTGCCTATTGTTCGCGGCCGCCGCGCTCGCTTGGGGCGGCGAGTGGACCGGGACGCTGAACCCGAAGCTGGACCGTGCGCCGGACACCGCCGTGGTCGCCTGGCCCTCGCGGCCGTCCGCCGGTCTGCCGTTCCCCTGTTCGCCGTCCGACAAGCTCTACCAGGGCTTTCTCGCGCTCCGCAGATTCGAAGGAGACAAAATCAGAGTGTCTGCCGTCGAGCCGCCGGCCGGCGATATCCGCCTCTATGTAGACCTGAACGGCAACGGAAGAATCGATCCGGGCGAGAGCTTTGTATTTCGGCCGACCAGGCACGATCCCCATTACGAACGGGAAGCGACGGTTGAGGTTCCGCTGACGACGGGCCCCTTCCACAGTTTCAAGGTCCGCTTCCTGGTTCCGCGGCGTGGCAAAGAAGACATGTGCTCGGGCTATCAAAGGGTTGTCTACGCCCAAAGCGAGCCGCTCGTCACTGGCCAGGTGCACCTGGAAGGCCGCAAGTTACGCGTGGCCTGGTATTACTCGACTGCAACCGGCGAAGTGGCGTGGCGGGAGGGGCTCGACGCCAACCTCGACGGGCGCATCGATTTCGGCTGGACCTCGCCGGAGAACGACTTCTACAACCCCGGGCCACCGGTTTTCCGGATCGGCAAACGATACTTCCGGACAGAGCGGGTCAATCTCGCCGCCGGCAGCTTCCAACTGGTCGAGTGCCCCGCGAGTGAGTACACCCGGATCGAACTCGTCGAGGGCCAGGTGCTTCCGGAGTTCGACTTCGTGGACTTCGAAGGCGCCCGGCATTCCAGTCGTGAATACCTCGGGCGCTGGCTGCTTGTTCACTACTGGGAGTATCCGTGTACTCCATGCTTCGCGGATTTCCCGGACCTGCGCCGCGCGTGGGACGGTCTGCGCTTCCGGGGCCTGGAGATCCTCGGCATCAACTCGCAGCCCTTCAGCCCCGAAGCTGTCCGGCTCGCGCAGGAGAATCATGCCGTCTGGCCCCAGGCACGTGGCGACTCCATGGAGGACTTTACTCACCGTCTGCGGATCTCTGCCATGCCGACCGTCTTTCTGCTCGACCCGGAGGGACGTATCGCTCTGGTAAACGGCTCTCACGGCGAGTTTCTGCGCGGTGAGGAGTTGCTGCGAACGCTGCAGGAAAAGCTGCCGCTACCTGGTGCCTCAACCAAGACTGCCATGGTCAACTGAGGGCAATTCGGACGCCTCGCCGGTCACACAACGGCACGTGGAAGCGCGCGCGCCACGCCGGGCTCCGGGATTATGCCAGGAACATTGCGTACCTGCCGTCAGGGCGACGCTCGGAATCGTGCTACTTCCCCCTGTATCGCTGTTAAGAAACTGGAGAGTGATGTCGTCGGGCGGGTCCGTGCCATGCCGCCGTATCGGCGATCGGCGGCACGTTGCAGATTGGAGCCAGCCCAGCTATAGCGCCAGCCTCGCAGCATTCCTCGCGAGGCGCATCTGCAATCGCAGCTCGCGGCGGCGCAGCTCGGGCGAGTCCTCGATCGCCAGCGCGGCCCGTGTCATCTCCAGTGCCATGGCGTGATTGCGCTCGCGATGCTCGTAATGCTTGGCCAACTCGGCCAGCGCCTGCGCGCGGTATGGATTGCGCGCGGCGGCCAGCTCTGTCACCGCCGCCAGTGCGGCTTCGCCGTGGCCCAGGCGCTTTTCGAGCGCGGCCACGTCCCACAGCGTGCGGAATAACAGGTCGTCCGGCAATCCCGCTTCCAACGCGCGGCGAAAGATACCGAGCGCTTCCTCGCGGCGGCCGGCCCGCTGCATCCAGCGCGCGAGGCCAATCCAATCCGCGCCGTGCTGCAGCGCCGCCTTAGTGGGCGAGCGGAAGGCGAACGGCACAATCGCCGTCAAACACGCGAGCGAGAGTATGTCGATCGCGTTGTGGTGCAGGATGGGCACCAGCTTGAAGGCCTGCTGCGTGCGCAGGTATTCGAAGTAGCAATACGGGATCATCTCGCCCGGCAGATCGCCCTCGCGTTCCACGCCCAGAATCCGGTTCTCCAAATCCACCAGCCGGCAGCTTTCCAGGCGGAGCTTCCACAGGCGGCGCGCTCCGAACAGCAGATCCAGATGTTCCATGCGGCCGAACGGATCGGGCGGCGCACCACCACCCCGGCACATACGGAAGCGCGTTTCCAGCAGCGGTTGGTCGAACGCCTTCCCGTTGTATGTCACCAGCACGTCGAACTGCGCCAGGTGCTCGGCCAGCCGCGAGAGCATGGACGGTTCCTCGCCGTAATCGCGCATGAAGAACTGGCGTAGCCGGAAGCCGGCGGGCTCGATCGAGCCGACGCCAATCAGGAAAGCGCAGGTGCCCGTTCCGCCCGCCAAGCCTGTGGTTTCGGTATCGAGGAAGGCCCATCGCGCGGGCGGGCAGGACGGGATGGTGCCGCCTGAAAGCGAGTCGAGCAGGTCGGCGGGCAATTCGGCAAGGTCCGAAATATCCACGCTGCCATGCCGGCGATGGCGCTCCCAAAGCTTCTCGGTTTCGAAATGCTCGCCATGTGGCGTGCACACCACTTCGCCCGCGACCAACTGCTCAATCGAGCGGCGCTCCGCCGGCAATGCGCGCGGTGCGGCTGGGCGCGCGTCCGCATACTTGCGGTCGATGCGCGCAAGCCGCTGGCGCAGAGCGGCGAGTTGTTGCTGGAGATCCTCCACGCTTCGCTTTTTCTTTGCCTACTATAGCGGTTCCCGCACGGCCTTTCAAGTCACGCAGCACACGCAATCCTGCCGCTGTTTCGAGAATTATCTCGACGTTTCTTCGCCCCTAGGCGCCAGAACATCGGCAGGATTGCGTGCGCCACCTTCGCCCGTCAGGCAATCCGCGAGGCAATGTTTTCGACGTACCAGCGCCAGGTCTCGGCGATGCCGTCGAGCAGCGCCACCTTCGGCTTCCAACCGAGAGCGGTCAGCCGGCTGACATCCAGCAGCTTGCGCGGCGTGCCATCCGGCTTCGACGCGTCGAACTCGATTCTCCCGGTGAAGCCCGCGGTGCGCGCGACCATCTCCGCCAGCTCGCGGATCGTCACGTCGATGCCGGTTCCCACGTTGATGATTTCGCCGGAGTCGTAATGGAGCATGAGAAACACCGCCGCATCCGCCAGGTCGTCGACGTGCAAGAACTCGCGACGCGGTGTGCCGGTGCCCCAAACCGCGATTTCCTCCGCGCCCGCGCGCAGCGCCTCGTACGTTTTGCGGATCAATGCGGGCAACACGTGCGACGACTGCGGATTGAAATTGTCGCCCGGTCCGTACAAGTTAGTGGGCATCAGGCTAATCGCGTTCAGCCCGTGTTGCGTGCGGTACGCTTGCGCCAGCTTGATGCCGGCGATCTTGGCGATGGCGTACCACTCGTTGGTCGGTTCGAGCGGTCCCGTCAGCAGAGATTCTTCCCGAATCGGTTGCGGCGCGAGTTTCGGGTAGATGCACGAAGATCCGAGGAAAAGCAGCTTACGGACACCTTCGCGCGCGGCGGCGTCGATCACGCTGGTTTCAATCGCCAGGTTGTCGAAAATGAAATCGGCCGGGTAGGTGGAATTGGCCAGGATGCCACCTACCTTGGCGGCCGCCAGAAAAACGTATTCGGGCTTGGCTTCGGCGAAGAAGCGCCGCGTCGCGGCCGGATCGCGCAGATCCAGCTCATCGAGCTCGCGCGATACCAGATGGTCGAAACCCTCGCGGCGCAATCGGCGGCAAATGGCCGAACCAACCAACCCGCGGTGCCCGGCAACGAAAATGCGACTGTTCTTTTCCACGGTCTATGTGTGCGCGGAACCGCGAAACACTACGCGGTGGCCCGCCTCCGCCAGCGTGCGCTCCTGCTTCGCCAAGTCCAGGTCGTGCTCCACCATCAGGCGTACCAGATTCGGAAAATCGATTTTGGGCCGCCAGCCAAGTTCGCTGCGCGCCTTGGAGGAATCGCCGCGCAGGTGATCCACCTCCGACGGACGAAAATATCGCGGGTCGGTCTCCACGTACTGCTTCCAGTCCAGCCCGCTATACTCGCCGGCCACGTCGAGGAACTCGCGCACCGAGTGCGACTCGCCGGTCGCGATCACATAATCGCCCGGTTGTGGGGCTTGCAACATCATCCACATCGCCTCCACGTAATCGCCCGCGTAGCCCCAGTCGCGTTTCGCATCCAGGTTTCCCAGATACAGGCTCTTCTGCATGCCGAGCTTGATGCGGCCGAGCGCGCGCGTGATCTTCCGCGTCACGAACGTCTCGCCGCGCCGCTCGCTTTCATGGTTGAACAGAATTCCGTTGGTGACGAACAGGCCGTACGCTTCCCGGTAATTCACGGCATACCAGTGTGCCGCCACCTTGCTCACCGCGTAAGGGCTGCGCGGATAAAACGGCGTAGTCTCGTTCTGCGGCGGCGGCGCCGCGCCGAACATTTCCGAAGACCCGGCCTGGTAAAACCGAACCGGTTTCCCGCCCCCCTTGATGTGGTCCCGCACCGCTTCGAGCGCCCGCAGCGTGCCGGTCGCCACCACGTCGGCGGTATACTCGGCCTGGTCGAAACTCACCCGCACGTGAGATTGCGCCGCCAGATTGTAAATCTCGTCCGGCTGCACCTGCGCGATCACCCGCCGCAGCCCGGTGCCATCCGACATATCGCCGTGGTGCAGGCGCATCGTGGCCCGGTTCTCGTGCGGGTCTCTGTAGATGGAATCGATGCGGTCCGTGTTGAAAGTCGAGGCGCGCCGAATCACGCCGTGAACGTCGTACCCTTTGGCGAGCAGAAATTCGGCCAGGAACGATCCGTCCTGCCCGGTGATGCCGAAAATCAAAGCTGTCTTCATGCGGATGCTTCGTCTTTACTCCAGCCTAACCGGGGTGCAAAGAAAAGTCGAATGGTGGGCCGGCGCACTGGGGGCTGGCATCGAGCGCAGTGGGCGCTCTTCAAGACACGGTCTGAGCCGGGCGCGCCTTCCAAAACCCGGTGACAAAAGCAAAGAAGTAGCAGCCAAGCGCGAGCAGATAGAGTGACCGAAAACCAAAATACATGGAATTGTATTCCAGCAACCCGCCGCAGACCGCGCCCAGGAGGTTGAATGCCATGATGCCCGCCAGTCCCTTGCGGCCAGCAATGAGGTGGGAAAAAACAATGCCGGAAAAGAACAGCGGGCACGTCAAGAGGACGGCGGTTTCGATGCGTCCGAGCACGGTGGACGCCAGTCCCCCGGCCCCGGCGACGCTCCAGCCGAATAGGATGCTAGCAGATAGGATCAGATAAGGAATGTACGGCCGCTTGATCCCTAGGTACGCCACCGCACAGTTGGCCAGAAACGCCATGATAAGAATGCTGGCGATAACCAGGCCGATGACTTGCCAGGTGTTGCCGAACGTCAGCCCCATCTCGGTAATCGCCTTCGTCTCCACCAACATGAAGCCGACGCCCAGAAAGAAAAACGGCAGGTCGCCGAATTGCGGCCTTTCGTTCACAAAGTTTCCGGCGATGAGCAGGGACAGAACCAGTATCTGGCAGATCATCAACAGGTAGGACACCGGATAGACTCGCCGCGGCATGTAGAAGAAGGGCCAGTCGTCGGTAGAGACGTCCGCTTTCAGGGATGGGTTCGCGTAATCCCCGGTGAGATCGCGAAACCCGGCAAGTTGGAGAGCCGTGGCGGGCAGCGCCCAATCCTTGTCGTTCGACTCAAGGAAAATCACCGAGTAGTTGTAGTAACTCGAGACGCAACGTGGAGGTCTTCCGTCGAACGCCTGTTGCAGCATCAGGTAGATTTTCCGGCCAAGGTCGGGGCGTAACACGGAAAACGACAGGGAAAGAATTCCATCGCGCTTGAGCCGTGCTCGAGCTTCCCGCAGCCCTTCCACCGTGTAGACGAACGAATCCAGCCGCACGCTGGAGGACTGGCTCAACAGCGTGTGCGAATCCAGCATCCCATACACGATCATGTCGAACCGGTTGTTCGTCGTGCGCAGAAACGACCTGGCGTCGTTCAGCTCCGCGTGTACCCGCGGGTCGCCGTACGGCTTCTCCGGGTGACTGTTCCGGCCGGCTAACAGAATCGTCGGATCGATTTCGATGGCATCCACGTGTCCGGCCCCAGAGCGCAGGGCCGCCGCCACGTCGTTTCCCATACCCGCGCCAACGATCGCGATATCCCGCAGGTTTGGGCGTGTGGTGTAGGGGAAATCGTAATAGTGCCGAACAGGCTCGAGCGCCGGGCTGACCGTGGATGAAGAAAAGTCGTATACCCGCTGGTAATACTGGCCCGCAGCACGGATCAGAGTCAGCCCGGTGTTTTCGGCGGTCCCCAGCTCGAGAAGTTGATAGGGTGAGTATACTCGCTGCCACAATGGCGTCACAGGCCAGTCCAAAGCTACCACTGCCACGACCGAGAAAACAGCTCCCGTGAGCAAAGTGCCGGGGGTTCTCAGCGTGAACAGGAGAATTCCCAGGCAACACAGGGCGAACCACACTGTAGGCGGCGTCCAGAGCGCGCTCACCAGAAGCATCAGGACCACTCCGGCCAAGCTCCCCAGCAGGTTCAAACCGTACGCCCTCAGGTTCGTTCTTCTCTGCATCAGCCGGCCGCATAGCTGTCCGACCGGCAGGAAGATCAGGGTCGTCATGAGAAAAACTACCGCCAGCAGAAAGTAGATGGCGAACTCTTGCGCCACGCTGACGGAAATGCCCGTGCCCATGTTGAGTTGCTCGCGCAGCGGAATTGCCCGTATGGTGCCCAGAAGAATGCCCTTGTCGCCAAATCGCAGGGCGATCATGAAAACAAACTGCCACGCCATCACGGGAATGGAAAGCACCAGCGGAATACTGTCGCGTCCCGATAGTGCGTAACCCAGTCCCAATCCCACGAAGCACGCCAGTAGGCCGAAGTTCTTGTAGAACGCGAAGAACTCAAAGACGGTTCCTTGCCACCGGATGATCGACAGTTCCAGAAACAAGCTCAAAATCGCGGAGCCGGCGATGGCCAGATCGATGTAGCGGGAATCGATGCCGTCCAAGAACTCGGCCTGGCGGACAGCGTTCATCTCCAGTGCCGGCCGGAGTCTCTCTACAAGCCGATAGAACAGAGCGCTGACGAGCGCAGCGCAACCAGCCAGCACAAGGAAAAAGACCGGCGCCGCCAGCCCCGTCCCCGAGCCCAGAAACAGACGACCTACGATCACGATGGGTGCGAACAGGCTTCCTATACACACAAACCCGAGCAAGCGGAGGAACGGCCGGACCATCTGTGAGTTCCTTTCTCCCGCGGAGCCTCGGCGGAATATCGCGGAGCCGCGCGCCTCAAGCCCACCGGACACGGCGATTGTAACAGGTGTCCCGGCACCATGCGCTGGACTTCGGCGGATTCCAGGAGAGCGCAAGAGACCGGCTGCCAGCATTCCGCCAGCTTCCATGACCGCCGGCGTGGCCGGCTTGTGCCGCGCTTATCGCTGTTCCGCGGGGTAGGGGGTCTGCGTTACGGGCACGCCGCCCGGGTTGAAGGCGAGCGGTATCAGGCCATTGTCCCCACTGGCGGAACTACGATGTTGAGTTGATATAGTCCGATCAAACCAGACACCAGGCCGGCGTACTAAGGCAACCGGCGCATCGCAGCGCGCATACCCGATGGTCGCGCTGCCGAGCAAGCAGTTTCAGCAATCGCGCGAGACCTCGCTTTGCGAGGTTTGCGGGGCGCCGCCGAGTATCTACCACTCACCGCGCCGATGAGCCTGCGTATCGCGGCTCCTGGTTCGACAGCAGCAGCTTGCCGCCGCTGGCGACGACGACATGCAACGCCGACGCGCCTACCAGTTGCTCCAGGCGCGGGCGGTGGGCTTCCCTGGTCACCAGGTAGCAGCGATCCGGTTTCAGCCAGAGGGCCTTCCAATTGGCGTCGTCGAGGAAAACGTTGGGCGCGCCCGGAGCGTAAGAACCGTACACTAGGTTCTGGCGGCGGCCGTTCAACAGCAACGCGTCGCGGTCGGCGTAGAAGATGACGGAAGAAAACGGATAGTCGTGACCCTCCACTACCAGTTTGCCTGCGGGAGCTCGCAACAATGCGTCGGCCAGCGGGCGGGACGAGAGATAAGGATCGAACGCAACCATCGCCACTCGCGCCGCGTGAAAGAACACAATCATCATCAACGCGGCGGCGACGAACGCGGCGTTGTCTTTGCCGATGCGCCGCACGCGCCCGAGCGCGGGAGCTAGAAACACACCCAGCAGAAACGCTACGCCCGCTAGTACGAGCGGCAATCGCAGATAGACCAGTGAAGAAAGCGTGAGGTCTTCCATGTGGCCGAGCGAAAGTTTGTAAGCGCCGGGATGCTGCGAGAGCGCCACCGAAATATCACCGGGCGCGGGTGTGTTACGCACGAGCCAAGCCAGCACCAGCGCGACCGAGCCCGCCACTCCGGCGAGCACCTGGAGCACGCGCGTGCCGCGTTCGATCCACCGGCCGCCATCGGCCATCGCCGCGCCCAGCAGCAGCGCCAGCGCCGGATAGCACGGCATCGAGTAATACTCCTGCGTGGTCGAAAAGCTGAAGAAGACCAGCACGAAGCCGATCCAGCAGAGCGCCAACAGACGCGCGCGCCCGGCGCGATCCACCGGCCGAAACCGCAGCTTCGCCACCGCCGGAAGGTAGACGCTCCAGGGAAACAGCCAGAGCAGATGAAACAGCCAGAAGAGGCCGAGTGGCACCGTGTCGTAATCGCGCGGGTAGCGAAGGTTGAGGAAGCGCAGCACCTGCTCATTCATGAAGTAGAACCACAGAAAGCCGTGGTATTGGCCGGGAAGGCTGCGCAAGGTGAAATCGAAATAGGGAGGATTGCGCAGCGCCGCCAGCACGTGCCACGGGACGGCGATGAGGAGCGCGATCGCCGCGCCCGAGAACGGGTGCAGCCGGCGCCACACAACGCGCGAAAACAATTGCCCGGTCACGCCGAGATAAATCAACGCCGCGGCGACGGGAAACAGCACGCCCACCGTGCTCTTGAGCAGCATTCCCACGCCCAGGCTGGCGGCCAACGCCATGGCCCATAGGCGCGGATGCGGCTCCCGCTCGTCCAACGCGCGCAGAAACGCCCACATGGCGAGCGCGACGGCCGCGGTCAGCATCACATCCGGAATCAAGATGCGGGTGAACAGGAACAGGCCCACAGCGGTGGCGAGCACCACGCCGGCCAAAGTTCCCGCGCGCCGGCCGAACGCCCAGCCGCCGAACGCCGCCGTGATCCAGCAGAGCAGCACCGTGGACAGCGCCACGGGAATCCGCGCCACCCAATCGTAGGCGCCGAAGAGCTTGAAGCAGCCGCCGATCAGCCAGTAAATGAGCGGCGCCTTTTCGAGGTACGGAATGCCATCGAGCCGCGCCGTCACCCAGTCGCCGGAACGCAGCATGTTACGCGCGATCTGCCCCTGCACCGCGTCCACGTCGTCCATCAACGACGGCGGCGATATCATGGTGCCGCAGTACACCGCCGCGGCGGCCAGAATGACGATCAGATAGAGAGACGAACGGCTCGCGCGCGCTGGCGAGCCGGAGCCAGCGCCGGGGTTGGTCCTTTCCGAGGGAAGCATGGAGTAAACCTAGATGGTAGCTGAAGTTAGACGGCCGCGCCGGGGCGGTTTGACCATCCGGCGTGGCGCAGCGACCCAGGAACCTAGCTCATTCGGTAATTCTATGGGCGCGCATTCTGGAAGTCGGCGTGCCTGTGGACCGGATATGTCGCGAACAGCGTTTTCTGTAATGGTGCTTGCGGGTGCGGCGGCCTTGCAGGCGGCGACGGACACGATGCTGGGCGTTGACTTCAGCGAGCCGATACCATTTGCGAGCGTGGCGCGAATCGCCACGGACGGTGCAGGGGCGGTTTATCTCCTGGGCGACAACGAAAGCGGCCCGACGGTTCTGCCTGGTATTGTGACGAAGCTCACACCGGACGGGAAGACGATTGTCTGGCAGAGCAAGGACGTGACGGCGGAGAACGGAACGCAGTTGGGTGCCGTACTGATGGCGGTGGATTCGAGTGGCGGCGTCTATGTGCGGTTGGCGAGCCAGGCGGGCGACACGACGGTGACTGTGGGCGAGCTGACGTCGGACGGCAGCGGTTTCGCCTGGAAGGCCGCCATCCCCGCGCAGCCCCAGCTGAACTACGAAGCCATGGCGGTGGATCGCCAAGGGCGCGTGTATTACGCAGGCATCTCTTCGACGTCGGTTACGTCGCCGGTTCTGCTGCGGCTGACCGCGGACGGGGCCAGCATCGATTACAGCGTTTCGCTTCCTGGCATGCCGACGTCGTTGGCCGTCGACTCGTCGGGAACGGCGTACGTCGGCGGGCAGGCCGCGCTCTTGACGACGGGGAGCTACGCGTCGTTCGTCGCGCAAACCAAGCCGGATGGAACGGCGGGTTACTACACGACGCTTTCGCTGGACGAGGTTGCGCAGGTGGTGCTGGACGCGAGCGGGAACGCGGTGGTCTGCCTGACAGGCACCGGCTTGGTCGAGCACCTCGACGCGACGGGCGCGGTCGGCTCCAGCTTCACGGCGAACACGGGGTGGATCGCGCTCGACGCGACGGGCAACGTGTACGGGACAACGGAAACCGGGCAGTTGTACCACACGACGAACTCCATTGCGCCCTGCACCGCCGTGACGGCTACGCCCGGTGTGATCAGCTTATCGGCTTTGTTGAACGAGTGGACGGCGGATGGAACCGTTGTGCAGAGCACTTACCTACCCGTGGTGGTGCCGCTTGCCTCCGTGGCAACGGGACCGAACTCAACGGTTTATGTTGCGGGTTCCTACTCCGGTGCCGCGACGACACAGACGGGCCCCTTCGCGAGCCCATACCGTTCCGCGCTACTCCGGTTGTCACCCAGCACCAGCGCGCAAACGCTGCCGCTGGTCTGCGTGGGCAACGCAGCCAGCCTCGAACCGGCCGCGCTTGCGCCGGGCGAGCTGGTGACTCTGATGGGTAGCGGGCTCGGACCGGAGCAGGGCGTGCAGCCCGAGGGCTCGGCGGCAAGCGCGTATCCCACGCAGGCAAGCGGCGTGGAGGTCACTTTCGATGGCACGCCAGCGCCGCTGCTTTGGGTGCAGGATTCGCAGATCAATACTGTGGTTCCTTGGTCGGTGGCCGGCACAACGACGAAGATCTGCGTGATCTACAACGATGCGCAGACCAATTACCAGATCTGGCCGGTCGGCACGGTCGACCCGGGCGTGTTCACTAACGACGGATACCACGCGGCGACCGTGAATCAGGATGGCACGGTAAACTCGGCGTCGAATCCGGCGGCGCGCAACTCCGTGGTCTCGATCTTTGCCACGGGCCTCGGCGCGACCAACCCGGCGGAGACGGACGGTGAGTTCGTTACCCTGCCGCTCCCCACGATGGTGATGCCGGTTCAACTGGAGGCCGATCCGTCGTGCCTGGTGACACCTTCTTCATGCGATACGACTGTCCACACGCCGCTGTACGCTGGTGCCGAGGCATACGTCATTGCCGGCGTTACTCAGATCAACTTGCAGGCAAGCGATATGGTGGTCAGCTTCGGCGTGACGAACATGGTCGTTCAAGTTCAGGTGAACGGCGCCTGGGTACCGAGCAACCCCTTTACGTTTTACGTGGCGAGTGAATGAGAAAGCGGCGCGGTTACTTTGCCACGCCGGCCGGGACCATATCTTCCTTCGACTGCCGCCGGTTCACTGGGTTGCGCCAGTTGACGCGCGGCAGGAAGAGCGATTGGTCGATGCGGTCGCGGTAACGAATGGCGATGTTCATCAGCGAATCGAGCAGCGATTCCGACAGCAGGTGCGGCTCGAGCCCGAGATCGGCCAGCTTGGAGTGCTTGGCGTTGTAATAATGCTGTTCGGCCTCGACTCGCGGGTCCGGCAAGTGCTGGATATCGACCTGGATCGACAGCTTGCGCCCGGCCGCCTGCACCAGATGCGCCAGGTCGAGCACCGAGAACTGCTCGGTGAACTGGTTATACACGCGGCATTCGCCCTTCGCAGCCGGGTTCAAGCAAGCCAGTTCTACACAGCGGACGGTATCGCGAATGTCCAAATAGCCGCGGGTTTGGCCGCCCTTTCCGTAAACCGTCAGCGGGAAGCCGACGGCGGCCTGCACGCAAAAACGGTTGAGCACCGTGCCGAAGATTTCGTCGTAATCGAACCGGTTCACGAACGCTTCGTCCTGCGCCGTCTCGTCGGTCACGGCTCCATAAACCACGCCCTGGTTGAGGTCGGTGGCGCGCAATCCCCAGATACGGCAGGCGAACGAAATGTTGTGGCTGTCGTGCACTTTCGTTAGGTGGTAAAAAGATCCGGGTTGCTTGGGAAAAGGCAGCGTGTCCTTGCGGCCGTTGTGCTCGATCGAGATGTAGCCCTCTTCGATATCGATGTTGGGCGTGCCGTATTCACCCATCGTGCCTAGCTTCACCAGGTGGCATTCGGGCTGAAACTCTTTGATGGCGAACAGCACGTTCAGCGTCCCCAGCACGTTGTTGGACTGGGTAGACACGGCGTGCTCGCGGTCGATCATCGAGTACGGCGCGGAGCGCTGCTCGGCAAAATGTACCAGCGATTCGGGCTGGAAGTCGCGGAACATGGAGGAAAGAAACCCGTAATCGTTGACATCGCCCTCGAAAACTTCGACGGGCGTGCCGGCGATCCGATTCCACACTGCGACGCGCTCGGCCAGGGTGCGGATGGGAGTGAGTGTTTCCACGCCCAAGTCCCGGTCCCACTGCCGGCGAATCAGGTTATCGACAATCGCCACGGAATGGCCCTGCCGGGACAAGTACAAAGCGGTCGCCCATCCACAATAGCCGTCACCACCTAAAACCGCGATCTTCATTGTTTTGATCTTAATCCTTCCATTCCAGGCATGGTCTCTTTAACGAGATGCCTGCGGGAGAGAAGAGGTTACTTATCACGCAACTATCGCACACAGGATTCGCCGACAAAGCCATGATAGCCCGAGCCTTGTGGCGAGAAGCGGATAGCGGAGTTCGCAAACATTATGTTAGCAGTTGTGACGCACGCGTGAATTCCCGCCTTATCGCGGGCGCCCCGCGAAGCTTAGCGTCCCAGGCGCTCGAGCACCGCGCGGGCGGCTTCGCCGGAGGCGACGTCGGTAGCGGCGCGGGTCTTGCGCTCCACCAGTTCCACTTTGCCCTGCGCGAGCTTCTTGCCGACCACCACGCGGAAGGGCACGCCAATCAGATCCGCGTCCTTGAACTTCACGCCGGGCCGCTCATCGCGGTCGTCGAGCAGCGTGTCGATGGCCAGCGCCAGGCACTCTGCGTAGATCGCGCGTGCGGTTTCCATCTGCGCCGCGTCGGCGTTGTTGGCGGGCGTCACCACCAGTTCGAACGGAGCGATCGAGGGCGGCAGCACCATGCCGTCCTTATCGTGATTGAGCTCGATGACGCCGCTGAGAATTCGCCCGATGCCGATGCCGTAAGAGCCCATGATCGGCGTCACTTCCTTGCCATCGGCGTTGAGCACGCGCAGCCCCATCGGCTCGGAGTACTTGTAGCCAAGTTTGAAAATGTGCGCGATTTCGACGCACTTGACCACCTCGAGGGTGCCGCCGCAGTGCGTGCAGGCATCGCCCGCTACCACCTGGCGCAGGTCGTGGAACTCGGCCTGGAAATCCTCGCCGGGCGTCACATGGCGCAGGTGGTAATCGTTCTTATTGGCGCCGGCGATCATGTTGCGGCGCCCAACCAGCGCGCGGTCGGCAAAAATGGGCACATTCTGCACGCCTAAGGGACCCAGCGATCCCGCGTCCGTGCCGAAATACTGGCGGATTTCCTCCGGATGCGCCTGCCGGAACTCGGGATCGTTGAGGATGGAGCCGGCCTTGGTTTCGCTCAATTGGTGATCGCCGCGCAACAGGATCAGCGCCGGCTTACCGTCGGCCATCACCACCAGGCTCTTGATTTGCGACGTCTCAGGCAGGTCCGTGAAGGCGGCCACCTCGGCGATGGTCTTGCGGCCGGGTGTGTGAAACTCTTCGGGGCTAAGGTCGCCCGCCGGGTCGGCGGCGGCTGGCGCGGCGGGAACCGAAATCGCTTTTTCGAGATTAGCGGAATAGCCGCAGCCGGGGCAGCGCGCCACGAAGTCCTCACCGGCCTCCGACGCGACCATGAATTCGTGCGATTGGCTGCCGCCCATCGCTCCGGAGTGCGCTTCCACGGCCATGTATGCGAGGCCGCAGCGATCGAAAATGCGGCAGTAAGTCTTGTAGTGCTTGTCGTAAACCGCATCCAGGCCGGCTTGATCCATGTCGAAGCTGTAGGAATCCTTCATCATGAATTCGCGCACGCGCAGCAGGCCGGACTTGGGCCGCGGCTCGTCGCGGAACTTGGTCTGCATCTGGTACCAGATCTGCGGAAGCTGCTTGTAGCTGCGCAGCTCGCCGCGCGCGATCACGGTCATGACTTCTTCGTGCGTCATGGCCAGGCACATGTCGCGGCCAAACCGGTCCTTGAAGCGGAACAGATTGTCGCCCATCACGTCCCAGCGGCCGGATTCCTGCCACACTTCGGCCGGGTTCAGGGCGGGGAGGGACATCTCCTGCGCGCCCATCGCGTCCATCTCCTGGCGCACGATTGTTTGTATCTTCACGAGCGAGCGCTGCGCCAGAAACAGGAAGCTATAGATGCCGGCGGAAAGCTGGCGCACGTATCCGGCGCGTAACAGCAACTGGTGGCTGGCGACTTCGGCTTCGGCGGGAACCTCGCGCAGCGTGGGGATGAACAGCTTGCTCCAGAGCATAGTTTGAGAGGGGTAAACCTTGATCTTAGCATGGTAAAATTGAAGTCTTTCCCGTAGCAACATCGTCATCGCCGCCGGCCACGCCGGATTTGTCTCGAAAGACCGGGCGGGCGCAAGGGAAATGGTCCCGAAGCGAGGATTTATATAGTTATGACGCCAGCAGAACGAATGGGACGGCCCCTGGCCGAGGTGGACCCGGAAGTATATCGGGCAATCGAACAGGAAGTGGAGCGGCAGAACGCCCAGATCGAACTGATCGCGAGCGAGAACTTCACCTCCGAAGCGGTGCTCGAAGCCACCGCGAGCGTGTTCACCAACAAGTACGCGGAAGGCTATCCCGGCAAGCGCTACTAAGGCGGGTGCGAAAACGCCGACATCGTCGAGAACCTGGCTCGCGACCGCGCCAAGAAACTGTTCGGCGCCGAGCACGCCAACGTGCAGCCGCACTCCGGCTCGCAGGCCAACCAGGCCGCGTACACGGCGGTGCTGGCGCCCGGCGACACCATCATGGGTTTGAACCTGTCGCACGGCGGCCACCTGACGCACGGCCACCAGCTCAATTTCTCCGGCAAGACCTACCACGTGGTGCCTTACAGCGTGAGCCAGCGGGACGAGCGCATCGACTACGACGAGGTGGAGCGGCTGGCGCGCGAGAACAAGCCCAAGATGATCATCGCGGGCGCCAGCGCCTATCCGCGCACACTCGATTTCGCGCGCTTCCGCCAGATTGCCGACGCCGTGGGAGCGATTTTCCTGGTGGACATGGCGCATATCGCCGGACTGGTGGCTGCGGGACTGCATCCCAATCCGTGCCAGTGGGCCGACATCGTGACCTCGACCACGCACAAGACGCTGCGCGGGCCGCGCGCCGGCATGATCCTCTGCAGGGAGAAGTTCGCCGCCGCCATCGACAAGGTGGTTTTCCCCGGCGTACAGGGCGGCCCGCTGGTCCACGTGATCGCCGCCAAGGCCGTCTGCTTCCTCGAGGCGATGCAACCGGAATTCGTCGCGTACCAGAAGCGGGTGCTGGCCAACGCCCGCGCGCTCGCCGCCAGCATTCAGGACGCCGGTTTCCGCGTCGTCTCCGGCGGCACCGATACGCACGTGATGCTGGTGGATGTTTTTTCCAAGGGCGTGCGCGGCAAGGAAGCCGAAAAGACGCTGGATCGCGCACACATCACCGTGAACAAGAACGCGATTCCGTTCGACGTGAATCCGCCAATGAATCCGAGCGGCATCCGGCTGGGCTCGCCCGCGGTGACTACGCGCGGCTTCGGCGAGGCTGAGATGCGCGAGGTGGGCGCTCTCATCGGCGAAGTGCTGGAGCACATTGGCAATGAAGAGACCATCGCGCGCGTGCGGCAAAAGGTCGAGGAACTGACGGCCCGCTTCCCACTGTATCCATGGAAGAAGCGGAGAGCGGCGGAGACATCCGCCGTGCTGCCGGAAAGCACGGTGCAAGTAGGCTAGGCCTTTCGGGGCAGCCGGCTTTCCAGACATGGCGCTGGACATCGTCATCGACGGGCGTCGCGTGCGGGACTTTGGCATCGGCACCTACATCCGAAGTCTGGTGCACGCGCTCGGCCGGGTCGACACGGCCAACCGCTATACGGTGGTCACCGGTCCGGGCGAAGCGCGCGTATGGGGCGCGCTGCCGGAGAATTTTCGCATTTCCGTTTACGCGGGGGACGATCACGCCTACGCGGATCACTTGCGGTTTCCGCTTTTTCTGCGGCGCCTGAAGCCGGACCTGGTGCACATTCCGCTGAACCGCGTGCCGCTGCTGATGATCCGCCCGTATGTGGTGACGATTCACGACATGGTGAACCTGTTCTACGACGAGCGGAAGCTTTCCGCCCTGCACATGAGTCTGCGCCGCTTTCGCTTCCGCCGTGGCCTGACGCGCGCCAGCCGGGTAATTGCGGTTTCCGAGGCCACCAAGCGCGACGTCGAAAACCTGCTGGGCGTGCACCCCGCGCGTATCACCCGCGTGTACAACGCTCCCGATCCGGGCTTTCTCGGGCGGGAACCGGCCGGCGGCGAGGAAGAACGCCGCCGCATGATGGAGCGTTACCAGATCGACCGCCCGTTTCTGCTCTATGCCGGCGCCATCCGCCATCATAAGAACATCCCACGCCTGGTGGAAGCCTTCGCGGTGCTGCGCGAGCAACTGGCGGCGCACCCGGTTTACGGCGACCTTCGCCTGGTAATCATCGGCGACACCATCTCGCAGTATCCGGCCGTGCGGCAGGCCGTGCTGAGAAGCAAAGTGGAGCACGCCGTGCGCTTCCTCGGCTTCGTGCCGTTCGACACGCTCCGCTGTTTCTACGAATCCGCCGCCGTTTTCGTCTTCCCTTCGCGTCATGAAGGATTTGGGCTGCCGCCGCTCGAAGCCATGGCCTGCGGCACGCCGGTCGTCACTTCCAACGTGAGCTCGCTGCCCGAAGTGGCGGGCGACGCGGCGATGCTGGTAAACCCGGGCAACGTGTTCGATATCGCGCGCGGCATCCGCGACGTGTTGACCGACGAGCCGCTCCGCGCCGAGTTGGTCCGCCGCGGCCGCGTCCAGGCCGCCCGCTTCAGTTGGGAGCGCTCCGCCCGCGAAGTGCTAGCCATTTATCAGGACGTAGCGCGAGGAAGGTAGGCGCGTGGGGCAGGCGCTTCCACCTGCCAACCGGCTATTTAATCGCACGCCCGCACGCGGGCGTTGGCAAGCTAAAGCATGCCCTACTTACCGCAGTGATGCGCGTACCTTGTCTCGGTACTCGCGGGCTTTTTCGAGAATCTGCGGCTGGTTCAAGGTGAGGATGGCTCCGTCGCGCACCACCGGTTTGCCATTCACCATTACGTCGCGAACGTCGTCGGCTTTCAGCGCATAGACCATTTGCGAAACCGGGTCGTAGACGGGCACGGCGTTGGGGCGATCCAGGCGAACCACGATCATATCGGCGCGCTTGCCCGCTTCGAGCGAGCCAATTTCCTTTTCCATGCCGAGCACACGCGCGCCGCCAATGGTGGCCATAGCGAGCGCGGTGGCCGCGGAGAGAGCTTGCGGATCGAGCGCGGTGACCTTTTGCAGCTTGGCGGCCAGGTCCATTTCCTCGAACAGGTTAAAATCGTTATTGCTGCCCGCCGGACCGTCCGGTCCCAAGCCGACGTGGATGCCCAGCGCCAACATACGCACCACCGGCGCCACGCCACTGGCCAGCATCATATTGCTTGACGGGCAGTGCGCCACACCGACATTGCGCGCCTTCAGAATCGCCATGTCCGCTTCCGTCAACCAGACGCAGTGCGCAGCCACCGTGCGGCCGTTGAAAACGCCCAGGCCGTCTAGGGTGCCGACCGGCGTGGTGTGCCGCTTGGCCATCTCGTCGTCGAACTCTTTCTTGGTTTCGGCGACGTGGATCACCAGCGGTGCGTGAAAGCGATTGGCGAGAGAGCGCGCGGCCTGCAGCGATTCGTCGGAGTTGGTGTAGAGCGCGTGCGGTGCCACGGCGGGGACGATCAACGGGTCGCCGGCAAATCGCTCCAAATAGCGTTCGGTGAAGCGCAGCGCATCGGCGGGCGTTTTGTTGTCGGGCGCAGGGAAGCCAATGATGGTTTCGCCCAGCACGCCGTGCATTCCCGCCTCTTTCGCCGCTTCAGCGGCCACGTCCTCGAAGTAGTACATGTCGGTGAACGTAGTGGTGCCGCCGAGCAGCATTTCCAGGCAGCCGAGGCGCGTGCCCCAGCGCACGAAATCCGCGTTCACATTCTTCGCTTCGGCGGGGAAGATGAACTTTTCGAGCCAGTCCTGCAACCGCATGTCGCCGGCAATGCCGCGAAACAGCGACATGGCGGCGTGCGTGTGCGTGTTGATGAGACCGGGGGCGAGGATGGCGTCGGGGCGGTCCAGGCGGGTGCGGGCCGTGAATCGTGCGTCGATTTCGGCGCGCGGGCCGACTGCCAGAATGCGTTCGCCGCGCACCGCCACGGCGCCGTTCTCGATCACGCGCTGCGCGGAGTCTTCGGTGATGACATAACGCGCGCTCCAGATCCAATCGGCCTGTTCGGCCGACAGCGCGAAGACGAAGAGGAAGAAGCTACAGATACGAAGCATCGAAGGGATTCGGGAACAGGTCGCGCAGGCGATACGTTTCGATTTTACCGCGCGGGTTGACCAGCGCGATCTCGACGTCGCCGCAGAATTCCCAGAGGATCTGGCGGCACGCCCCACAGGGCGGCGTGAGCACGTCGGTATCGGCGGCCACCGCCACGCGGCGGAACTGGCGCACGCCCTCGGAAATCGCTTTGAATACCGCGACGCGCTCGGCGCACAGGGTCAGCCCGTAGGTCGCGTTCTCCACGTTGCAGCCGGTGTGGATGCGGCCGGCCGCGTCTTCAATCGCGGCGCCGACCTGGAATTTCGAGAAAGGCGCGAAGGCGTGCTGGCGTGCGGCGAGGGCGGCGTCAAGGAGTGGATCGGTCATCGGATCGTCCGTCCGGCTGCGCGCGCAACGGACGGCGCGCCGGCTTTCCGCTTCATTCCTGTTCCAACCGCGGCAGCAGCGTGCGCAGGAATTTCACCAGGGTGTGTCGAACCGCCGCGCCGGTTTCGAGCACCTCGTTGTGACTGATTTTGCCCTCGCCGGTTCCTGCCGCCATGTTGGTGACACAGGAAACGGCCAGCACCTTCATTCCCATGTGATTGGCGGCGATCACTTCGGCCACCGTGGACATGCCCACCACATCCGCGCCGATGGTGCGCAGGAAGCGAATTTCCGCGGGCGTTTCGTAGCTGGGGCCCAGCATACCCGCATAGACGCCTTCCTGCAGGAAGATGCACAGCTCCAGGGCCACACTCTTGGCCAATTCGCGATAAGGTTTCGAGTATGCCTCCGTCATATCGGGAAAGCGGGGCCCGAGCGAATCGTCGTTGGCTCCCACCAGCGGGTTCGATCCCTGCAGGTTGATGTGATCCGAGATCAGCACCAGGGCGCCGGGTTCGAGCGAGCCGTTGATGCCGCCCGCGGCGTTGGTGAACACCATAGACCGCACGCCGAAGGCGTGCAGCACGCGCACCGGGAACGCCACCTGCCCGGCCGTGTATCCTTCGTACAGGTGCGCGCGTCCAGCCATCACGGCGATGGGGAGATCGTCCAACTTGCCGATCACGAGCTTCCCCGCATGGCCGGCGGCGGTGGAGACGGGCCAGCCGGGGATTTCGAAGTAATGGATCTCGGCGCGATCGGTCAATTCATCGGCGAACGCGCCCAGGCCGCTGCCCAGCACCAGGCCGATTGCCGGGCGCAGAGCGGTACGGCGTTCCAGTAGAGACTTGGCGTGCGCAATCATAGAATCATTCCCGCAATGCAGGCCGACATGAAGTTGGCCATCGTTCCAGCCGCCACGGCGCGCAGGCCCAGGCGCGCCAGGTCGGACTTCCGGCTCGGCGCCAGCGCGCCAATGCCGCCGATCTGAATCGCGATCGAGCTGAAATTGGCGAAACCGCACAGCGCGTACGTGGCGATAACGAAGGAACGTGGGTCCAACCCGGCCTTCATCGGGCCCAGCTTGAGAAACGCGACGAATTCGTTGAGCACCAGGCGCGTGCCCAGCAGGTTGCCGATGGCCGGGGCATCCTTCCATGGTACGCCCAACAGGAACGCCACCGGTGCGAACACCACGCCAAAAATCTGTTCGAGCGATACCGGCAGCCAGCTCATCCACCGTAGCCCGTGAATGCCGCCGAGAATGCCGTTGATCATGGCGATCAGCGCCAGAAAAGCGATCAACATACCGGCCACGTTCAGCGCCAGATGGAGGCCGTCGCCCGCGCCCTGCGCCGCCGCATCGATCACGTTGACGGCGGTTTTTTCGATCTTCAGATCCACCTTGCCCGCGGTGACCGGATGGCCCGTCTCCGGCACGAGGATCTTGGACAGCATGATGGTGGCGGGCGCGGTCATGATGACGGCAGTGAGCAGGTGCGTGATCGAAACGCCGGCGATCTTCACGTAGGCGGCCATCACCGAACCGGAGACATGGGCCATACCGCTCGCCATCACCGTGAACAGCTCCGATTCGGTTAGGCCGGCAAGGAACGGACGGATGGTCAGCGGCGCTTCGGTCTGCCCCATGAAGATACTGGCCGCCACGTTGAGCGATTCGGCCCCGCTCACGCCCATCGTCTTCTGCATCCCGATCGCCATGACGCGAACGATCCGCTGCATGATGCCCAGGTAATAGAGGATGGAAAAGAACGACGCGATGAAGATAATGATCGGCAGAACCTGAAACGCAAACACCACGCCGAACCCGCCGGTACTTTTTCCCATCGGGCCGAAGACAAACTCGCTGCCGGCTTCGGTATATCCCAGCATGGCGTTGACGCCGGCGCCAATCGCCTGAAACACCTTGCCGAAATCCGTCTTCAGGATCAACAACGCAAAGACGATCTGCAGGCCGAGGCCCCAGGCCACGATGCGGAGCTTGATGGCGCGCCTGTTGGTAGAGAACAACCACGCCACGCCGAGAATGGCCACCAGCCCGAGAAGACCGGTGAAACGGCCCATTCCTATCCAACGACCTCGAGTATCAGTTCGCGGTCTTCCGCGCGCTGCGAGGAGATGTGGAAAGCATCCTCCACCTTCTCGGCCGCTTCCTCGACGCGATCTTCCTTGGTGTAATACAGGCGGCACAGGATGCTGCCCTCTTCCACCTTTTCGCCAGCCTTGACTTCCAGGATGATGCCGACGGCGGGGTCGATTGCGTCCTCCTTCTTATCGCGGCCGGCGCCAATCATGTTGGAGGCGATGCCGATGTCCTCGGCGTCGATGGCGCTGACAAAGCCAGCGCGCGGCGAGACGATTTCGCGCGCGCCCGTGGCGTTGGGAAGCAGCGCAAAATTATCCAGCGCCTGCGGGTTGCCGCCCTGCGCCGTCACGACGTCCTTGAACTTCTTGTAAGCCGAGCCGTCCACCAGGTGGCGTTCCGCGGCCAGGCGCGCTTCTTCGAGCGTGGCCGCCTTCTTGCCGAGGAAGATCATGCGCGCCGCCAATTCCAGGCATAGCTTGGTCAGGTCGGCCGGGCCGGCGTTTTGCAGCGTTTGCGACGCTTCCATCACTTCCAGCGCGTTGCCCACCGCGTAGCCCAGCGGCTGGTTCATATCGGTAATCAGCGCCTGCACCTTCTTGTCCATGCGGCGGCCGATGCCCACCATGGTTTGCGCCAGCCGGCGCGCATCCACCTGTTTCTTCATGAACGCGCCCGTGCCCACTTTCACGTCCAGCACCAGCGCATCCACGCCCTCGGCCAGTTTCTTCGACATGATTGAAGAGGCGATCAGCGGAACCGATTCCACCGTGCCCGTGACGTCGCGCAGCGCGTAGAGTTTGCGGTCGGCGGGCGCGAACTGGTCGGTCTGCCCGATGAAACACAGACCCAGTTCGGCAAGCTGGCGTTGAAACTCCTCGCCCGTCAGGTCGGTGCGGAAACCGGGAATCGATTCCAGCTTGTCCAGCGTGCCGCCTGTATGGCCCAGCGCGCGGCCCGACATCATCGGCACCACCACGCCCGCGGCGGCCGCCAATGGCGCCACCACCAGGCTGGTCTTATCGCCCACCCCACCCGTCGAGTGCTTGTCCACCTTGACGCCGGGGATGGCGGAAAGGTCCGCCGTTTCGCCCGATCGCAACATGCATTCGGTCAGGCGGCTGACTTCGCGGTCGGTCATGCCCGAATAGAATACGGCCATGAGAAACGCGGACATCTGATAGTCCGGAATTTCGCCGGATGTGTAACCATCCACCAGAAATTCGATTTCCTCGGGAGCCAGTTCGGCCCCGTCGCGCTTGCGCTGGATCAAGTCAACTGTACGCATTATGAGACACTTAGGCTAGCATCACACAGCTATCAATGTAAAGTCGGCTGGTGTAACGTGGGGCAGGTCCCCGACCTGCCAACCGGTTCGATCACAATCCTGGCGTCCCGCTTTCAATTCACGCGCGCCGCCTGCGCCGCCCAACCGGCCACCCGAATCGTCGTATCCTCGTTTAGATACCCATGCAACTGCACGCGATCGACTGGATCATCGCGCTGGCCTCGGTCGCCATCTGTTTCGCGCCCGCCCTGTTTGTCAGCAAGCGTTCCGGTAAGAGCACGGCGGAATTCTTCGCCTCCGGCCGCGCCGTTCCCTGGTGGCTGGCCGGCCTTTCCATGGTGGCTACCACCTTTTCAAGCGACACGCCGAACCTGGTGGCCAACCTCGTACGCACGCAAGGCGTGGCCGGCAATTGGCAATGGTGGGCATTCACGCTCACCGGCGTGGCCACGGTGTTCTTCTATGCGCGCCTGTGGCGCCGTTCCGGCGTGCTGACCGACCTGGAATTCTACGAGCTTCGCTACTCCGGCAAGGCCGCCAGCGCCGTGCGCGGCTTCCGTGCCCTCTATCTCGGCCTGTTTTTCAACTGCATCATCATGGCCACGGTGAACCTGGCCGCCTGTAAGATCGCCGCCGTGCTGTTTGGTTTCAGTCGCTGGGAGACGCTCCTCGCCGTCGGCATGCTGAACGTCGTCTTCGCCGCCCATTCCGGCCTCTGGGGAGTGCTGGTGATCGACATGATCCAGTTCTTCATCAAGATGGCCGCGGTGATTGCCGCCGCTTATTTCGCGGTGACTCTGCCGCAGGTGGGCGGCATGTCGGGCCTGGTCGACAAGCTCTCGCACGTGCACGGGCCGGGCGGTTTGCACTACCTCAATATGCTGCCCGATTTCACCAGCAACTGGGACTTGGCAGTGGCGGTCTTCATCATGCCCATCGCCGTGCAATGGTGGGCCGTCTGGTATCCGGGCGCGGAACCCGGCGGCGGCAGCTACATCGCGCAGCGCATGCTGGCCTCGAAAACGGAAAAGGACGCGCTGGCCGGGACTCTTTTTTTCAACGTCGCGCATTACGTTCTGCGCCCCTGGCCGTGGATTCTGGTCGGCCTTGCCTCGCTCGTCGTCTACCCGCAACTGGCCGATATCCAGCGCGCCTTCCCACATCTCGATCCATCGCTCGTCGGCCATGACATCGCGTTCCCTGTGATGCTGCGATTCCTCCCCGCGGGTTGGCTCGGCCTGATGCTGGGCGGTCTGATCGCCGCCAATTCCTCGACCATTCTGACTCACTTGAATTGGGGCGCATCCTACCTGGTTCACGATTTCTATCGCCGCTTCCTGAATCGCGGCGCGAGCGAACATCACTATGTGAGCGCCGGCCGCGCCGCGACTATTCTCTTGTTCGTGCTTTCGTCGGGGATGGTTTTCCTGCTCGGCACCGCCAAGGACGCGTTCAGCCTCATCCTGCAAGTCGGCGCAGGCACCGGCCTGTTATATCTGCTGCGATGGTATTGGTGGCGAGTGACGGCGTGGTGCGAAATCGTCGCCATGGCAAGTTCGTTCGGTATCTCGATCCTATTCCTGATATTGGTCAAATCCGGCGTGTCACTCGGCACCACGCGCCAGTTACTGCTCACCGTCGCCTTCACCACGGTCTGCTGGCTGCTCACCGCGTACCTCGGTCCGCACACCGATCAAGAGACGCTGATTAGTTTCTATCGCAAAGTGCACCCGCCCGGCCCCGGCTGGAGGGCCGTCCGCGCACTGGCCGGCGTTGGTCCCGAGCAGGCCGCCGCCGACGCCGCCCACGTCCCCCTAGCCCTAGCTGGCTGGTTTCTAGGCTGCACTCTAATCTGGTCCGCCCTCTTCACCGTCGGCAACTTCTTATATGGCAGAACGGGCTATGCGGTGTTGCTACTCGTAATATGCCTAGTTAGCGGAAGCGCGCTAATTCGGGTGGTGCAGAGGATCTGGAGGTAGCGTGTGAGTGACCACGATGAGACGATTTCCGGTGAGATGACGAAAGGCCAGAGGCTATTGACCAGGTTCTCCCCCTGGTTCGTCAGCCTTCTGTTCGTGGGCTTCTTATCCTGGTCGTTCTTTTGTTCCGACTTGAGCCCGCTTGGCACGTCGCCAGCCACGGGTCTGCGAATCGCTGGAGTCGCGTTTATCTGCGTAGCCGTTTCCATCATCTTTGTATACCTGTCTAGGGATGCCAACCAGGAAATCGTGGAATTCACCTGCGACGAAACCTCGTTCCGTTTTCGAAAACTGGGGAATGCGCGCACAGAGACGCGAACCCTTTCCGAGATAGTAACGGTTTGTGAGCGATGCGATAAGTCTGGGACCCCTCGCGCGTGCCGGTTGCTCTTCCGGGACGGCGCCGAAGCCCTCCTATGGTACGGCGTGCTGCCAAATTCCGTGGCCTTGGCGGAGCGATTACGATCTCATGTGCCGCGTGGGCGATAGGTCGGCACGCTATAATCATTGACAGATGACCACCGGGACGTTCACCGCTGTTTTGCGCAAGGAAGAGAACCTCTGGGTCGCGGAATGCCCGGAGGCCGGCACCGTCAGCCAAGGTTCGTCAGCGGAAGAAGCGATGGCAAACCTGAAGGAAGCCACGGAATTGTATCTGGAGGAGTTTCCGATTACAGGCGGTGGCCATCCGCTGATGACAAAGTTCGAGGTACGGGCTGCCTAACCTCAGGTTTTGCGGGGACCAAGAACGGCGCGACAAAGAGCGGCTCGACCGTCTCCTACTGGAGGGCCTCGATTCCCGCAAGCCGCTGCCAGCCACGTCAGCATTCTGGGCTGAACTCAAGCGCGACGCTCTTGCGAAGCTTGGCAAGAAGACCCGGAAGTGAAACCGTCTTTTGCGTTGCGTCCGAGTCCGCGCATTGCCTACCCTCCTGCGATTGCACCTACGATCAGCAATGGTTCGGCGCCGGTGGCGACTGATTCGGGGAGCGGGGCGTCCGGGGATTCGTGAGACAGATCTTCCGCGTTGGCGAAGAAGCGGACGAAGGGGCGGCGCTGGCCAGTGATTTGATCGCGGAGGGTCCCGCGCAGCATTGGGTAGCGGGACTCGAGCGCGTCGAGCAACGTGCGCTGCGTGACTTGGCCTCCCACCCTCAGTTGCACTTCGCCCGAGACTTGCGCCAGGATTCGTAAGTGCGCCGGAAGCTCGACGCGGATCACTGTAGTGTCTGCACCTCGACGGACAGCACGGCCGGCAGGTCGCGCACAATCGGCGCCCAGGTGTCGCCGGCGTTGGCCGATGCGTAGACTTGGCCGCCGGTGGTGCCGAAATAGACGCCGCACTCTTCGAGCGAATCGACGGCCATCGCATCGCGCAGGACGTTCACATAGCAGTCGCTCTGCGGCAGGCCCCGGCTGAGCGGTTCCCACTCGTTGCCGCCGGTGCGGCTGCGATACACGCGCAGCTTGCCATCGGGCGGAAAGTGCTCCGAGTCGCTCTTGATCGGGACCACGAAGATGGTCTCCGGCTCGTGCGCATGTACGTCGATGCAGAATCCGAAATCGGTCGGCAGGTTGCCGCTGACTTCCTGCCACGAGTCGCCGGCATCGTCGCTGCGCATCACGTCCCAGTGCTTCTGCATGAAGAGCACGCTCGGGCGCGAGCGGTGCATGGCGATGCGGTGAACGCAGTGGCCTACCTCGGCTTCCGGGTCGGGGATGTATTGCGAGCGCAGTCCGCGGTTGATCGGCTGCCACGTCGCGCCGGAGTCGTCGCTGCGGAAAGCGCCCGCCGCCGAGATGGCGATGAAGATTCGACCGTTGCCGCCCGGATCGAGAAGAATCGTGTGCAGACCCAGCCCGCCCGCGCCCGGCTGCCAGCGAGGCCCCGAGCCGTGCCCGCGCAGGCCAGCGAGTTCCTGCCACGTTTGTCCGGCATCGGTCGAGCGGAACAGGGCGGCGTCTTCCACTCCGGCGTAGACCGTATCCGCATCCGTCAGCGACGGTTCCAGATGCCAGACCCGTTTGAACTCCCAAGGGTGCGGCGTGCCGTCATACCACTGGTGAGTGCCTGGGACGCCATCATACGCGAACTTATTCCCGACCGGCTCCCAGGTCTTGCCACCGTCGTTCGAGCGCTGGATCAACTGCCCGAACCAGCCGCTGGATTGCGACGCATACAACCGGTTCAGGTCCACAGGCGAGCCCTTCACGTGGTAGATCTCCCAGCCGGCAAAGTGCGGTCCACTTACATCCCACTTATCGCGCTTCCCATCCGATGTCAGCACGAACGCTCCCTTGTGTGTGCCAACCAAAACTCGCACCCCGCTCATCTCTCACGCCTCCTTAAGCTGCTCTCTTATCCCAACCGCTCCCTTTGGTCGCGGCTCCGATGCGTTTGTCCCTTCAGAGCCGCGACCAAAGGGAGCGGTCGCCGCCAATTGAACCGGTTATCTCCTAACAGGGCTTAATTCTTCGGAAAGTTCGGATCGGCCTTCACTTCGAGAATCTGTTTCGTGTGTCTCTCGCTGTGCGCTGCGATAAACAACACCCATTCGTATGTGTCCCACGGCTGGCCGAACGGGCTGTCGGCGACGTGCTCGCGTAAGTCCGGCGTCGATTCCAGAAACGCGGTCATCGTGGCGCGGCTCCCTAGAAAATGATCGAGGCTCTCGGCCGGAGTCCAATTGCCCGTGGGTACCAACTCCTTCGGCGCTTGGGCTTTGTGGCTTCGGTCCGGAACCATGGTCAGGATCGCGGCGTCGATTTTCGCCGTGTCGCGGCCGGCCGGTCCCGCAGGCGCTTTCACCACCTTATCCGTGAGATACTGAAAGAGAAACTCTTCGGCCTTGGCAATGTGTTCGAATGTCTCCGCCACCGACCAGCGGTCCGGCGCCGCTTTGAACTTCATCTGCGCTTCCGAAAGCCCCTTCACGGCCGCCGCTACGCCGTCGCGGGTCTGATCGAGATACTGGATACCCCGCTCCCGATCCGCCTGTGTCAGTCCCTGGCCGAACGCCACCGCGCCCAATAACAGCAGCGCGCCTGAAAGTATCGATGTTCTTTTCATGTTAGTTCCCTCCTTTTGTCTCTTATTCGTGTTGTATTACGACTCGCCTTCCCTAAACTTGGGTATCAGTGGAGTCGAGTCGCGTTCTTGCCATCGGCGCCGGGCTTCGGCGAGGACCGCTTCGCGATTCTTCGCCATTTCCTCGACCAGCGCACATGGCGCCCCCGTCTCTTCGTGCCGTGCCCCCCAGATCAGCATCTCCAGAAGTACCGGTGCCAAGTCAATCCCTTTCTCCGTCAGCCGGTAATTCACCCTTCTTCCATCCCTCTCATCCGCCTCCGCACCGATGATTCCGGCCGCTTCGAGTTTCCGCAGACGGTCCGCCAGGATGTTCGTGGAAATCCCCTCATCCGATTCCTGGAACTCCTTAAACGTCCGGAGCCCGCGCACCATCAAATCGCGAACAATCAGCAGCGACCAGCGATCTCCCAACATCTCGAGAGAGACACTCACCGGACAGCCCGACCGCCGTTTCGCCTTCGGCTTCACAGGCACAATTCATTAGTAGGTCAGCTTGAAGCGCGCACCAATGCCGATGGATGTTTCGGCTGGTAGAGACCTACTTCACCTCCGCCGGGAAGCGGGATCTTAGTAACTGAACCCCATTGGGCCTCTTGCACCTCCGAACACTGGACGCCCTTCCCGCCAAGCGCCGATATCTCGCTCTTCAGATCGTCACACATGAAAAAGATCTCGTGCCGGCCATTCTCTTCGGCGGGATGAACCGCCACTTCCGCCGGAGGCAGCGCGAAGATCAACCATCCGTGGCCGGCGTCCACGGATGAAAGTCCGAGGACCTCCTGGAAGAAGGCGCGATCAGCCTCCGCATTTTTGCTGTATAAGACTACATGGGCACCATAGATCACGAACGATGCTCCTTTTCACGCCGACCCACGCCACACAATTCGATACATTATCCGAGTCACTTGCAGAGCACAAGTTAAATTTTGTGTTGGCCGTATTGCCTGATACTAATTGACACCGCCGGGCGTTTCTACAAAAATCAGGTAGACAAACAAAAGGCGAAGTCATGAGCGCGGCAGTGCTTCAAAAACAGTTCGAATCGCTGCTCGGCGGGCATCTCGGGTGGCAAGCGAAACCGGTTGCCGAAACAGTGCCTAGAGGCGTCCCGGAAATCGATCGGGCGACCGGCGGACTGCCACGCGGATGCCTCACGGAGATTTTTGGCGCGCCATCTTCCGGCCGCGCCAGCCTGCTGACTTCGATTCTGGCTGAAGCCACCGCGCGCCGGGAATTCTGCGCCCTGGTGGATGCCGAAGATGCGTTCGATCCGCTTTCCGCCGCGGAAGCTGGCGTGGAGCTGGCGCGCCTCGTGTGGATTCGCTGCGGCCACAACGCCAAGCACGCGCTCCGTGCGGCCGATCTGCTGCTGCAAGGGGGTGGCTTCGGCTTGGTAGCGCTGGACCTGGGCGATACCCCGGCGCCGGCCGCGCGCCGCATCTCGCTCACTTCCTGGTTCCGCTTGCGCCGCGCCGTGGAGCACACGCCCACCGTGTTGATTGCGGTCGAGCGGCAATCGAACGCGAAAACCTGCGCCAGCCTGATGCTGGAATTGTCGCGGCAGCGCGTGCGCTGGCCGGGCGGCAAGCTCGATTCCGCGCGCCTGCTGGGCGGCATGCGCGTGGCGGTGGCGCGGCGCAAGCCGGGGCTGGCGCTCACCGCCGCTTTCGATACCGGCGGAAGAATGCTGGCCACGGATGAACACAGATAAACTCGGATATGAAAACAAGAGTCTTATCAGTGCTCATCTGTATTTATCTGTGGCTCGAAATGAATTCTTCACGGCTGAGGGAGCGGCTATTACGGAACGAAGCCTAAACATGTTCGCCTGTTTGCATGGCACCGGAAACCTGGCGGCGGTGGCGTTCGATTTTTCGCCGCTGGTGGAGCGAACCGCGCCCGATACGGTCGCCTTCGACGTGGCCGGCCCGGACCGCCTCTTCGGCGCGGCGCAGGAGTTGGCCGCGGCTATCGCGCGCCGCGCCGCCGAAACGGGCGTGCAGGCAGCCATCGCCCTGGCCACCAATCCCGATGCAGCCATCTGCGCCGCGCGCGGGTTCGCTGGCGTCAGCATTGTTCCGCAGGGCGATGAAGCCAAGTTTCTCGGCAGGCTGCCGGTCGCGCTGCTGCGGCCTTCGGCCGAATTGCAGGAAACGCTGGAGCGGTGGGGCATACGCCGTCTTCAGGACCTGGCCGCGCTGCCGCCGCTGGGAATTGCCGAGCGGTTGGGTGAGGAAGGCTTGCGACTGCGCGAGCTGGCGCGCGGGGAAGCGGAGCGCAAACTGACGCTGATCGAAGAACCGGCGCGGTTTGAAGAAGAGATCGAACTGGAATATACGGTCGAACTGCTGGAGCCGCTCGAGTTTCTGCTGGCGCGCCTGCTGAATGGCCTCACCACGCGGCTGGCCACGCGCGGGCTCGCCACCGATGAGTTGCGCCTGCGCTTGCATCTGGAAACCCGTGCCACGCATGAACGCACGTTGCGGCTGCCGGCGCCATCGCTCGATGGCAAATCCTTTTTGAAATTGCTGCGGCTCGATCTTGCCGGCCATCCGCCCACGGCGCCCATCGAACGGATCGAGCTGGGCGTGAATCCCGTGAAGCCGCAAGCCGCGCAGGGCGGCCTCTTCGTACCCGCCGCGCCGGAACCCGTGAAGCTAGAACTGACACTGGCGCGCATTCAATCGATTATTGGCGAAGGCCGCGCGGGCTGCCCCGAGTTGCTGGACACTCATCGTCCCGACGCGTTTCGCATGGGGAACCCGGTGTTGACGGACGAAGGAGTCTGTCTCACTTTGCGGTCGAAGGATTCGCGGACACGTGGGGCAGGCGCTATCGCCTGCCAACAGATCTTTTCAGCGCTTCCGAATCCGGGGGCCTATCCAACCAGTTCCAAACTCTCTCCCCCGGCCTATTCCTTAGCCGCCTCTTCCACGCTCGGGTAGAATGCGAAGACGCGGTCCAACTGGTTGACGCGAAAATTCTGCAGGATGTGGCCTGTGGCGCCTGCCATGCGCATCTCTCCACCGGCGGCCGCTACGCGGTTGTAGCCTGCGATCAGATAACCTATGCCGGTGCTATCGAGCGCGGTGACGCCACTCAAGTCGATGATGACAATCCGCGTGCCGGCTTCGACCAGGTTGTCGACCGCGGCGCCCACACGGTCCGGCGCTTCGCTGATGGCGACCTTGCCGTAAAGCCGGATCACGGCTTTGCCGGGCGCTAACGTCTCTCGCGAAATCTCCACTTAGCGAACCAGTCTAACAGCCCGCGGGCCGGACGAGAAGAGCGTCCACGCCGGTTAGCGTATCACGCGCGGCTCGGCGGCCGATGCGGCAAATTCGTGGCCTTCGATCTCGGCGATTTTCACGCGAATCTCCGGCGAGACGGGGGACGCTCGGCCGATCGAGTAATCGAGCATAACGAGGGTGGAATCGACCGCCGCGGCCAATTCGTCGTGCTTGTGGCTGACAACGAGATGCTCCATGCGGATGCTGCTGTTGCCGATGCGCGTGACGCGTGCGCCGACGTGCACCGTGTCTGGGTAATTCAATGGCCGCTTGTAGTCGCAGTGGATGCTGGCCAGAATCGGGCCCACGCCCTGCGGCGGCAAAGTCACCCAAACCCCCGCGCGCACCAGGTATTCCACGCGCACGGTCTCGCACCAGCGCAGGTACACCAGATTGTTCACGTGTCCGAAAGCGTCCTGATCTCCCCACACCACAGGGATGGTTGTCACCACCGGATATCCGGCGAGAACTTCATGGCGATGCTTCATAGTCTTTTGCGGCCGGGAACTGAAGGCACGGCCGAAAGATGGATTATCGCATGCCGGAGCGGGTTTGATTTTGGGGTATCTGGTGGGCCCTGAAGGATTTGAACCTTCGACCAACGGATTATGAGTCCGCTGCTCTAACCGCTGAGCTAAGGGCCCAAGCCTTTCTACTTCATACTATTACGGCGATTTCGTCGAACCGCATTCTTGGCTGCTATGCCCAATTCTATGCCCACCTTTTTCCTCGGAACGGGCTGATTGGACATTTCCAGCTTCTCGAAGGCACTCTCGACAGACTCAGGCGAAGGATGCACGTAACGCTGTGAAACCGTGATGCTGCTATGGCCGGCAATCTTCATGATCGTAAAGGCGTCCACGCCGAGCAAACCGAGCCTGGTCAACATGGTATGTCGTAACGAATGTACCACGAAGTCTTCCGGCATCTTCAGGAGATCACGCACTTTCGCATGCTGGTGGTCGAGCGAGGTGACCAGAATTGGATTGCCGCCCCTGCCCGGAAACACGAATTCCGAAGATGATTCCTTCGAGCGGCCGGTCAGCATTTCTCGTACCCGCGCCGTCAGACTGACCGTCCGCCGCGCCTTGGCGGACTTTCCTTTCCAAACCTGGAGATAGCCGAATTTCGCCGTGGGCGCCGGTTTCAGGTGGAGGTCGGGCCACTTCAATGCGAGGGCTTCGCCATCCCGCAGGCCGGTGTCTAGCATCAGGAGGGCCAAGTCCTTGAGCGGCTCCGGTGTGGCATTCAGGTAGACCGGTTCCTGGTCGCGGCTGAGCACGAATTCGCGCGTCCGCTCCCCCTGCAGGAGTCGGATTCTGGGAAGGCGGTCGATTACTTTCCATTCGTGGGCCAGGCGTAATGCACGACGCAGCGTTGCCAACTGGCGGTTCACCGTGGCGGGGGCGACCAGCTTCCGCCGTTGCTGGACGTACTCTTCGATCAGAGCCTCGTCAATAGCGTCGAGGGCGGCATTTGCCAGGGCAGGATATTCCAGCAGCCGGTTCAGTTTCTCCCGATAGAACTCGACCGTCCGCGGTTTCTCCGCACAACGAATGGAAACCGCCTGCATAAACCGGCCGGAAAACTGCTTGAGCGTCGGAGCTGGTTCCCTCTCAACGATTCCGACCTCGCCTTTCGCGAGGGAAGTCTTTTGGGCAGCTTCGATCTGCTCCGCGACGCGCTTGTTGGTCTGCTTCGTGGACCTACGGACGGCTTCGCCCTTCCAGGTGAACTTGTACCACCAGAACTTGCTCCCCTTCTGCTTATAGACGGCCATGCGAAACCCGAGTCGCTTTGATTATCGCAATTCGAAGCCGGGTATGCTACCTCGCGGCGCGGGCTTGGTCCCTTGCTGAGACGGGCGCAGCGGCCCGACGCGTTCGCTGGCGCAAGCCTGCGGGTTGAGCTGCGCCAGCGTGCATCGGATCTGGTCGGCCTTTGTACTGCAACCCCATCGGGCGGAGACGTTCAAGCTCAGCAAAGATCCGCTGTTCATCGAGAAGGTGCGGGATATTGTGGGACTGTATCTGGCGCCGCCGGAGCGGGCACTGGTGCTCTGCGTCGATGAGAAATCGCAGATTCAAGCCCTGGACCGGACACAGCCCTTACTGCCGATGCGCCCCGGCCAGATCGAGCGGCGGACGCATGACTACGAGCGCCACGGCACGACATCCGGATTCGCCGCGCTGGACGTGAAAACGGGCAAGGTGATTGGCAAATGCCACCGCCGCCATCGAGCCACCGAGTTCCGCCGGTTTCTGGATACGATTGATGCGGCCACTCGTGCGGCGCCGGACCTTCATCTAATCCTGGACAACTACGGAATTCACAAGACGCCGCTGATCCACCGTTGGCTTGCCACGCGGCCTCGCTTTCACCTGCACTTCACTCCCAGCAGTGCATCCTGGATCAATCTGGTGGCGCGCTGGTTTGCCACGCTCACCGAGAAACAGATCCGACGAAACACGCACCACAGTACCCGGGAACTGGATCCAGCGATTCGGGCGTATGTGCAACACAACAACCACCTGCCCAAACCCTTCATCTAAACCCAAACAGCCGACGAAATCCTCGCCAGCGTGACTCGCTTTTGTAAGCGGACTTGAGAGACAGGACGCTAGATCCCACTGAGGGTTCGGTCAAACACTGTCGCCTTGGTTACGATCGACCATCTCACGAGCCGTTAATACTTTTCTGCTATTGGCAGCAATAGAGATTGCAGATACGATACTCTTCAATTGACAATTCGGTGACCTCCTCAACTTCATCCAGCAGTAGCAGGAGTTAGTTAGGGCCACGACTCTCAATGAACCTCTGGGGCATTCTGGCGGTGTCGGCGTCTCTGCTTTCGCACCTCACGGCCAAGGTCGATCCCCTCATTACAGTGAGGTACTAATCACCATGATTGCAATCCGCACTCTTGCGCTTGCTTTGGCAGTGGTGGGCGCTCTTTCCGCCCAGCCGCCAGCCACCGACGATTCGATTTGGAAACAGTACTTCGCCTGGTTTCAGGAAGGAGATCCCAACGCGAACACTCCGCAGAGATATCGTGCCAAGCTGATCGCCGACGGTTTACCGGAGGCTCAGGCCGATGAGCGTCTGGAACGTCTGGGAAAGCTCTCGGCGCAGCACCGATCCGACTTTGTCGCACTGTTTTTCAACCGCTTCTACACGGCGCCGGTGGCTGCTTTCAACACGCAACCGAACGCATTTCTCGTCAGAATGACGGCCGACCCAAAACCGGGGACAGCTTTGGACGTCGCCATGGGCCAAGGGCGCAATGCGCTGTATCTGGCCGCCAAGGGCTGGCAGGTGACCGGTTTTGATATCGCCGAAAAGGGCCTGGAGGTGGCTCAGGTGGAAGCCGCGAAGCGCGGCCTCCACATCACTACGGTCAAGAGCGGCTATCAGGAATTCAATTTCGGCCATGAACGGTGGGACTTGATCGTGTTCAGCTATGCCTGGGTGCCGCTCGCCGATCCGGCGCTACTCGAACGTGTGCGCGCGGCGTTGAAGCCGGGAGGGCTGGTCGTGATCGAGCACCCGGCGGAAACTCCGCCCGCTGCGGCCACTCCGGGTGGCAGGCCGCCGGACCCACTTGACGACGTCAATACGCTGGTGAGGGCATGGTCCACGGGTTTCCGCATTCTGCGTTACGAGGATACCGAAGACCTGTGGGATTGGCGCATTCAAAAAGCGCGCGTGCTGCGCCTGCTCGCCCAGAAGTGGTAGCGCCCGAAACTTTCGTCTGGCGTCGCCACCGTGCCGGTAAGAGAGTATTCCGAACGGCAACGTTCGCGTTGCCGAAAGACGAAATGTGCGAGCCATGTTTCCCGCTTCAACGTCTCGAGATCAGAACTCCTTCAAGCGCCCAAACAGTTCCAGGAGTCAAGGCTAAGTTCCAATCTTGCCTGATCGAGCCAATTTGCGCGTGTCTGCATGCAATGCACCCCGAGGCGAACCCAAAATCATTACACAGCTCGGTTCGCTGGATCTTCATCGCTACGTCGAGCCCGGATCTCCAACAGCGTACCAGAGCCCACTCAAAACCAGGTTGACAACCGTCGCCTTAACTATGGCAGACGCTCTACGAGCTGTTAGTACTTTTCTGTTATTGCGATCAATAGGCATTCCAGATACAATACTCTTCAATTGACAATTCGGTGACTTCCTCAGTCGGATTGCCGTAGTAGCGCGCGTAGGAGCCATGTGTCCGCAGGTCCAGACCCACCTTCGGGCCTCGGCTCCTTCGTGGCGGGCCGCCCGTTCTAACGCGCGAACGAAGTGAGGTCTGATAGGGTTCATACTTAGTTGAAAGTGTCAGTCCGTGCGCTTCTCTGGAAACGCACGGTGACTTCGCGACGCTGAATTGGAGAACTCAGGGTCCGTCGCGGGCGCGCGGTTCCGGCGCAGATATCATCGAAAAGTCAAAACGGCGGCCTTGGTTCGCAGGTAGTCGCAAAGGGTGGGGTCTGTCTGACCTCCCGAAACAGAGTCGCGATGTCCGGCTCGAACTGACTAAGGTCCTGAGTCTCAAGTCGGCCGGGGATTTGCCGCTGAACGGTTGTGCGCCAGTCTGGGCTTCGGACGAACTTCCGGCGGGTCGTTCGGACGCGGAATCCACGGCGTGGACAGGAGCAAATACGTGGAAAGTGAAGGCAAGCAGACTGGACGGCGCGCCTTGTTGACGGCAGCCGGACTTATTGCTGCAGGCGGCGTACCGGCGGCCGTCGCATTGCTGGAAGGAACTTCGACCGGCAGCGGGCGGAAACGCGCCCGGTGGGTGAAGAGCGTGGACCATCCAACCTTGGGAGATAAGACCGCCGAGTTTAGGCGGTTCTCCGGCGACAACATCTTCGAGATTTACAAGCAGTTGATAACTGCGCGCGAAGGCGAAGGCTCGTTCGAAGCGGAGCAGGCAGCCAAAGCCAAACGTCTGGCAGGGTGGATGCGAGACAGAAAACCCGGCTTTCGCTTGCCCGACCACCAGTTGAGCGAGGGCGCGTGGACCTTGATGAAGAGTATCAAGCCGGGCGAGGGCCTGCTCTCGTGGACGCGCGTCGCCGTAAACACTCCGGCTGAGTTGGGCGTGGCGCGTCACACCGCTTCTCAGGAGGAGATGGCGGAGACAGTGAAGGCCGCGGCGCGACTCTATGGTGCCGGCCTGGTTGGGATCGCGCCGATGAATGAGAGTTACGTCAACCTTCGGCAAGCGAAGAAGGACATCGTCTTCGAGAGTGTTGAAGTCCCCGCCGTTACCGAAACGAAGTTCGTGATTCCCAGGACGATGAAGTGGGTTGTGGCCATTGCCATCCCAATGGACCTCGACCTTCTCTCGCGCGCGCCTACGTCATTAGGGGACGCCGCCACCGGGCTCGGCTACAGTCACTCCGCGTTCACGGTGGCATCGTTGGCCGAGTTTATCCGCGGCCTTGGCTATCAGGCAATTCCGAGTGTGAACGATACGGCGCTGAGCGTTCCGTTCGCGGTTGAATCGGGCATTGGGGAACTTAGCCGCCTCAATAAGTTAGTCACTCCGGAATTCGGTCCAGCGGTCCGCTTGTGCAAGGTGTTTACCGATCTGCCGATGGCTTGCGACAAGCCCGTCGATTTCGGTTTGGTGGAGTTCTGCAAGAAATGTAAGAAGTGCGCCGAATCGTGCCCATCGGGCGCACTGTCGTTCGACGACGAACCGAGTTTTAAGACTCGGGGACCGTGGAGCAACCCCGGACACAAAGCGTGGTTCGAGGATTCCTACCTCTGCTTTCAGCACTGGCAGCAGGTCGATAACGGGTGCGGCATCTGTTTGGCCAGTTGCCCATACACGAAAGCTGCCCAGGCTTGGGTTCACGACGTAGTGAAAGCCACGGCATCGGTCGCGCCGGCGGCGGACGGGCTGATCCGCATTATGGACAATGCCTTCGGCTACGGGAGACAGCACGATCCCGAGCAATGGTGGGCGAAAGACGCGCCAACGCGTGTGAGAGGATGACCATGGCCAACGATGCCAACAGTTTCACAATCACTATTCGCAAGCGCCCGTGGTGGTTTTGGGTTGTCGTCGGATTCTGGACGCTGCTGGAAGTATTGTTCCTGCAGACCGCTCTAGCGAGCGCGCGGGAAAGTGAATACCGCGCGGCCGCCATAAGTTGGACTGTGGTTGGCGTTTTGGCAGCCGGCGGTGTCCTGATATGGTTCCTCCAGGGCCGGTCACGAACGCGGGCCGACTGAAACGGCCAGACCTTGGGACTATTGTGATTGTCTATTCCGCTGTAAAGACACTATCCATGAAACGACTCAGTATTCTCGCACTATCATTCGTCTATATTTGCACCGTCGTGTGCGCACAGGCCCCCATCGGAACACTCGAAGGGCTAATTACCGACCCGGCCGCGGCCCTGGTATCGAACGCGGAAGTCAGCGTCAACAACGCACAAACCGGCCTCACGCGCACAGTCACCTCGTCCCGGCAGGGAGCGTTCCATTTTTCCGATCTGCCCGTTGGCACGTATTTGCTTGAGGTGAAAGCGCAGGGATTCGCGCCGTATTCGGTTCCATCCATTCGCATCGACATCGGCCAAGTTGTGTCCTGGCCCGTGCAGTTGCGGATCGCGAGCGAGCACACCGACGTGAGCGTTTCGGGGCAAGCCGTGACCGTGGACACGAGCCAGACTCTAGGTAACGTGGTTTCCGAGAAGGAGGCGGTTGATCTTCCCCTGAATGGACGCGACCTGACGCAACTCGGCCTACTGCAGCCCGGAGTCGCCCCGATGACCCCTGGCCTCGGCGAGGCGGGCGGCATCGCGCGCAGCGGCCAAGCTTATGCTGTCAATGGGCAGCGGCCGGAATCGAACAACTATCTACTCGACGGAGCCACCAATGTGGACAGCGTGAATGGCGGATACGCTCTGCGCGTGCCCGTGGATGCCGTGAGTGAGTTCCGCATTCTGACACTAAACGCGCCCGCCGAGTACGGCGAGACCAGCGGCGCGACGACATCGATGGTAACCAAGTCGGGAAGCAACTATTTTCACGGCGACCTTTACGAGTTCTTTCGGAACAACGCCATGGATTCCCGCAACTTCTTCGCTTCTCAGACCGAACCCCTACATCGCAATCAATACGGCGCCACCCTGGGCGGCCCGATCCGTAAGGACAAGGAGTTCCTCTTCCTATACTATGAAGGGCAGCGCGATTTCGATGGCAGCACGCAGGCTGCTATCGTACCCACCAGTGCGGAGCGGGCAGGCGATTTCTCCGGACTCACGGACCCATCCACGGGACTGTCCACGCCTCTCATCAACGAGTTTACCGGCCAGCCGTTTCCGGACAACCGAGTTCCGGCGTCCCAGCAGAGTTCGATCGCCTTGCTGGCGGAAAGACTATACCCGTTACCCAACATCGGGACAAACGTATTTGAGTCCACTCAGCTAGGGTCGACAAATTACAACCAGGGTGGCTTCCGTTACGATCACTACTTCGGCTTGAGCGACCAGCTCTTTGCACGCTACTCAACGTCGTCTTTGCACCAGTTTGATCCGATACCAATGGGTGGAGCGGGCGTGCCTGGGTTTCCAGTGACCGACGACATCGTCACGAATTCAGTCACGGGCTCATGGGTCCACCTGAGTTCGCCTGAAACCGTACAGACTGTGCGCGCGTCTTTCTTTCGCAATGTATTTCTAAACGGGCAGGCCGCGAATCACACACCAGGCAGCGATTTCGGATTCCAATACCAGCCCACCCTCGGTATGAACGACGGCGTTCCCTATCTCATCGTGAGCGGTTACGCGGCGCTGGGTAATCCGATTGCCGGACCGCAGGACACCTACCAAAACGACTTCCAGGGGTCTTACGCCGTGGCTATGACGCGCGGCCGGCACAATCTCAAGTTTGGCGCCGATCTCACGCGTGAGCAGATGAACTATGACTATGGGATCGCGACCAACGGCTTCTTTGTGTTTGCCCCCTTTCCGGCGAGTGACTCCTTCGCCAGCTTCCTGCTGGGGCAATCGGTGGAGTTCTACCAGGGCGGCGGCCAGTTCGATCGCGGGCTGCGCAAGTGGGTCGCGGCCGGGTACGCGCAGGACGAGTTCCGCGTTAACCCGCGTCTGACTCTCAACTTCGGCCTGCGATACGAGGTGAACACGCCCTACACCGATATTCGGAATCGGATGAACGCGTGGGCGCCCGGCGAGCAATCCACTCTTTACCCGAACGCTCCGAAAGGGCTGGTTTTCCCCGGCGATCCTGGCGTGCCAGCGGGCGTCGCCGCGGTCGACTACCGGGAGGTCATGCCGCGGGTGGGCCTCGCCTGGAATCCATTCGGCGACAACAAGACCATCGTGCGGGCCGGTTTCGGCATCTTCTACGACGGCTTCACGAACGGCACGGGAGGACCGTTGCAGGTCTCCATTGGCGCGCAACCATGGACGGACTTCGATTTGTTGTCGGGGCCGGGGTTCAACCTGGCCAATCCCTATGGGGGCGCCGCTCCTCCATTTGGAACTAAGAACTTCGTCCAGCCGGTCACCATGCTCGCGGCACAATTGGGAATGCTCCCGCCATACTCACAGAACTGGAATTTGTCCGTCGAGCGAATGCTCGGTAAGGACTTTCTGCTTGACGTCCGTTATGTCGGAAATAAGGGCACTCATCTATCACGGTTCATCGAAGCGAACCCCACTGTCTACGGCCCCGGGGTGAATGCGGGCAACAACAACGAAATGCGCCAGTACACCACGTGCGACTCCGGCGGAGTCTGCAACTTCGCATCAGTCGGACTCGTCGCCGACGACTCCAGTTCCACTTACCACGCTTTGGAAGTCGCCTTTTCGAGGCAGTATGCGCACGGCCTTAGCTTCCTGGCCTCCTATACATTCTCGAAGAGTCTGGACTATATCTCGTCGCTGAACGAAGCCGGGTCGGCGCCCACACTCGTGGCGGGCGAGAACGACTTGGCGCAGAACCCATCCGACCTGGCCGCTGAGCACGGCCCGGCGCTGTCGGATGCCAGGCAGCGATTCATGTTCAGCGGAACCTGGGCGCTGCCGAAATTGCGATCTGCTCCGCGGGCGCTCGCGTTCATCGCCAACGGCTGGCAGCTCAACGCCATCGCGAGTCTATCCACGGGCACGCCCTTTACGGTCTACGACAGCGCCGATGTCTCCCTGCAGGGCAGCGCCTCCGAAATGACCGGCTTCTACTCCAGCCGGCCCGACCTCGTTTCCGACCCAAATGCGGGACAACCGCACACGGCGAACGAATGGGTGAGCCGCGCGCCTTTCCTGCAACTGAACCCGCAAACACAGGCTGGCCAGTTCGGCAACGAGGGACGCAATGTGGTGCGCGGTCCCGGCATCGAAGACGCCGATGTCTCGTTGTTCAAGTACTTCAACATCGACGAGACTCGGCGTGTGCAGTTCCGTGCGGAGTGTTTCAACCTGCTCAATCATCCGAACTTCGGACTACCAGAGAATGACCTGGAGTCTCCGGCGTTCGGCCAGATCCTGCAGGCCGGTTCGCCGCGTCTGATGCAACTCGCAGTCAAGTTGGTTTTCTAATGTAGTTCGCCTAATGCAGGTTCGCAAGTCGCGGATAAACACAGACAGGCGCATCCTGTTGCTTGTCTGTGTTCGTCAATGGCTATCTGGCTCTTGACGCAATTGTCGAAGATCCTGCGCGCCACACTCAGACACAACCACGCCCGGCTTGCGACCTTCGGCCGCTACCTAACCCTGCCAAACAGCCGGTCGACGTCTTACTTACCGTCCCTTTCTCTCTGTCCTATGACCTATAACTTGCGTCAGTACGGATAACTCTGTAAGACACTGCCACTAATGCGAACGTATTATTGCTTCGACGCTGCCACCGTCCGATAATAGACATGTAGGTGGACGCTTCTGTCACATCAACGTCTCTTGAGGAAAGAATGCCATACGTGTCTCGCATGAGGGTCCGTACGGAGTCTCGGTCGCCTTTGATCGCTGCGGTCCTGAGCGTAGGATGCGGTTTTACGCTGGCGCTGGCGGCGCCACCTCCCGATAAGCCAGCTACGCCGGTCTCTTTGCGCTTGATCGTGGTTGAGTCGGCCGAGAACGTCCAACGGAATCTGGAGTTGCTCAAGGGCGGGGCCGACTTCGCGGTGCTTGCCAAAGAGACGTCCATGGACCCCGTACCAGCCGATGGTGGGTTCATGGGTGACGTCGACCACGCTGGCAACCATGGCAACGACTGGATCAGCCTCCGTCGGCTGGGAGTGAAGGCCAACCGTTCGGCCATAGGCGCGCGGATTAAGGTGACCGTCGAGAACGGGGGGCAGGGAGCGCGCGCCATTTACCGCACAGTCGCGTGGGCCGACTTTGCGAGGCAGTTCACTGCCGCCCGCACAACAACTCGCCTCCCCACGGAGAATGTCGGATGAAACTCATAGCAAGAGTTATAACGATTGCCGCTCCGTTTGCGCTGATGCTGGTTTACGGCTTTGCGCCTGAACCGGTACAAAGCCTCGCCGAAACTGTTATCGTCACAGCCGCTCCACTCTATGAGCCATTGGCGGCCTTGAGCGGAGAAGAACGTTTTCCGAAGGGCGCGCAACTGCTCGCGATTCATGCGGGCAAGGCGGAACCGCTGGTGACGGGCTTTGCGGCAACTGCGGATGCAAATATCTCTTTCGATGCAACCACGGTGCTCTTCACTGGCAAACAAAACTCCGGCGATCCATGGCAGATATGGGAGTTGACACTGGCCAATCACTCCGTACGCAAGGTGGTCGACACGGCAACCGATGCCGTGCGTCCGCTTTACCTTCCCGGCGGGCGGATTGCCTGGGCCGAGCGCTCGCCATGGGGATTTCAACTGGAGTCCGCCGAGGACGGGCATTCGCCTCCCACTGCTCCATCGAATCCAACGGCGTCGGGGAAGTTGCCGCTCACATATTCGCACGCCAGCGCGTTTCCATCCGAAGTATTGGCAGACGGGCGCATTCTCTTTGAAGCCGGCTTTCCCGTCGGCACCGGCGCAACGCCCGAGTTGTATGTTGTCTATGCCGACGGCTCGGGCGTGGAATCGGTTCGCTGCGATCACGACAAGGCGCGTTGGGGAGGGACGCAGTTGGCCAATGGCGACGTTGTCTTTACGCACGGAGGTTCGCTGGCGCGTTTTACATCGCCGCTGGCGCGTGAGTCGCCGATTGTTGCGCCGCGCGCCGAGTATGATGGCACAATTGCCGAGACAGCCTCTGGAGCATGGCTTGTGAGTACGCGGGCCAGCGCAGGAGCGCACTACGCATTGAAGTTATGGAAGCCAGGTACGGCGGCGCTGCGAACATTGCTCGCTCAGAGCAGCGAGGACATAGTCGAGCCTGTTCTTGTTGCAACGCGCACAGCACCCAAGCGTCACCCCTCCGGGCTGCATGATTGGAGTTACGCGAATCTGCTTGCCCTCGATTCGCGCCTCTCACGCGAAGGGGATCTTCGCGTCGAGCCTGCCGCGGTGCGGCTGGAGACGCAAGACGCTGAAGGTCGCGCTGTGGTTACAGGAACAGCGCCGGTGGAGTCGGATGGTTCCTTCTTTGTGCAAACCCCAGCCGACAAGCCCATTCGCTTTGCTCTGCTCGATAAGAAGGGTGCAGTGCTGCGCCAGGAACACGGATGGTTCTGGATTCGCCGAGGAGAGCAGCGCTACTGCACGGGATGCCATACGGGGCCTGAGCGCACGTCGGAGAATCGCTTGCCGGCTGTACTGGTGCGTACCACAATCCCCGTAGATCTTACGGGCGATCAGAATCGGCGCGAAGCACAACACCGGACGTCAGGAGGCAACTGAGATGAACTTCCGTTCTCTTTTCTTGATAGGTGTAGCCTCGATGGCCGTTGCGCAAACTGCTCCGATCGCTCAGCCCACTCATGGTTCGAAAGCGCCGTCTGGCCCACCCCAAGTGGCGCCGGCGATTCGCTTTGAAGATGCGAGCGACAAGGCGGGCATCAACTTCACGCACAGTTTCGGATCGCGTCAGATGGGCTCTCTACTGGAAGATACCGGCGCGGGCTGCGTGTGGCTCGACTACAACAATTCCGGTCTGGAGTCGCTCTATGTTCTGAACGGACGGCCGCTGGACGATTCGGTGCATCCGTTTCCTCTGAAGGTGAAGCCGAATCCTCTGCCGCACAATCATCTCTATCGGAACAACGGCGACGGCACCTTCACCGACGTTACGGAGAGCGCAGGGCTTGATCCTGATATGTATGGAATGGCCGTGACGGCTGCCGACTATGACAACGATGGCTTTGTCGATCTGCTGGTGACCGGATACGGCAAAACGATTCTCTATCACAACGACGGCAATGGGCACTTTACCGACGTGACCAAAAAGGCCGGCATCAATGTGGACGGCTGGGCAATTAGTTCGACGTGGCTCGATTACGACAAGGACGGTTGCGTCGATCTGTTTGTGGGCCGTTACGTCAAGTTCGATCCCACTTATCGCGCCTTTTATGCGCCGACCAATTATCCGGGACCGCTGGATTACGAGGGCGAGACGAACAAACTTTTCCATAACAACTGCGACGGCACATTTACGGACGTATCCGACAAGTCGGGCATCAGCGCCTATGTGGGCCGGACGATGGGAGTCACAGCTGCGGACTTCGATAATGACGGCTGGGACGACATCTATGTCTCCAATGATCGGACGGAGAACTTTCTCTTTCACAACAAGCATGATGGAACTTTTGAAGAGATTGGCACCGAGACGAACACGGCCTACGGACAGAATGGCGAATCGACTTCGTCAATGGGGCCTGTGTTTGCCGATCTCGAAGGTACGGGATGGCTGGATCTGTGGGTGACCGACGGGCGCTACAACCGGCTGCTGCACAACACGGGAACAATGAGTTTTGAAGATCTCGGCGTAGAGAATGGCGTCTCCCAGGCAAACGCACAATACGCGAGCTGGGGGGCGGGCATATACGACTTCGACAATGATGGCCAGCTGGACATTCTAATCCTTCACGGCGGGCTGGTTCACTTGATCCCACAAGAGCACACGTTGTTTCGTGGGCTTGGGAACGGGAAGTTTGTGGACATTTCGCGTGAGGCAGGTCCGGTGCTCAGCGTGCGCACAACAGCGCGTGGCGCATGTTTTGCCGACTACGAAAACAGCGGGAAGGTAGACGCTTTCGTGGTGAATCTCGGATCGAAGGGAACGCTACTGCACAACGTTTCGAAGAATACAGGCCATTGGATCGCGATCAAGCTGAAGGGGGCCAGCACTGGGAAAACCGGGACGGGGAGCAACCGCGACGGCATTGGAGCGAAGGTGGAAGTCTTTGCGGCGGGCAAGCGCCAAACGGCGGAGTGCGTGGCTGGCTCAGGCTATCTCTCACAGAACGATGAGCGTCTGCACTTTGGTTTGGGTGTGGCAACGGCGGTGGACAAACTTATCGTTCATTGGCCGAGTGGACGTGAGCAGACGCTCGAAAATCAGGCAGTGGATCGTGTGCTTACTGTGGAGGAGCCGAAATGAGGCGGCAAGCGAGAAATGGATTTCCATTTGGAGCGTGTGCAGGATTTGTCGCCGTAGGCGTGGCGTTGCTTTCGGTCGTTCTGTGGACAGGCAGGCCTGTTCGCGCAGCCGTGCGACCGGAGGCGAGCACTTCGGCGGCCTACGCTTCTCCGCTTGAGGTATTACTTTCAATTGACGGTGCGAGGCTATATGTGCTCTGTCAGCAAAGCAACGAAGTGCGGGTGCTGAATGCGGCCAACTTCGCGGTGATCAAGAACATTGCAGTGGGCCGCGTACCGCGTGGCTTCTCTCTTTCTCCCAAGGGCGACAGGCTGTTCGTGACAAACGCCTGGGACGATACGATCTCGGTGATCGATACACGAGCGCTTGAAGTCATCCATACCTGGCCGGTGGGCGCGGAGCCGTCGAGCGTAATTGAGACTCTATCGGGAAAGCGCCTGTTTGTGGTCAACCGGATCAGTAACGATGTAGCCGTGCTCGATGCGCAGACCGGCACGGAAGAGAAGCGCTTGATGGCTGGACGCGGCGCCAGCTATCTTGCACTCTCGCCCGACGGTCGCCGCATATATGTGACGCATGTTTACCCAAAGATCGTTTTGCGTCGCACAGGGTTGGAAATAGGCTCCCGCCGGAGTCGGAGATCACAGTAATCGATGCGGAGCGAGCGGTGGTAGTGGACCGCATGCCGCTGTCCGCAATTGCGGGCGTCTTTCATGTGGCACTGTCAGCCGATGGCCACCTGGGCGTTGCGGCCGAGTACCACCCCAAGAACCTTTTGCCGCTGGCGCACGTGGAACACGGAGGAGCTTTCACCTATTCGCTCGAATTGTTTGGCGCGGATGTGGGCAAAACGCCCGTCGAAGTTCCACTCGATGAGTTGAACCGCTATGCTTCGCAGCCTTTCGGCGTGGCTATAATGCCCGACAAGTCGCGAATCTACGTTACATGCGGCGGTTCTGAGATTGTGACCGTGATCGATGTGCCGCGCCTGCTCCGCTTCATCCACACGCACAACGGTCCCTTCGCACAGGATCTCTCCGCCAGCGCCAATTACGTTGTGACACGCATTCCCGTGGGATTGAATCCGCGGGGCCTTGCGTTTTCTCGTGACGGGCGCAGGCTGTTTGTAGCCAACCGTTTGAATGACACAGTAAGCGTAATCGACACGCGCATTAATCGGGTTGCTTCCACTATTACGCTGACCGGATCAACAACCTCCCCTTCGCCACTTCCAAGAGAGGACGATCTGACTATCGCGAGTAGCGTCGTCGACGGAAAGAGCACCTGCTCAAAATGCCACGGCGATGGCCGCACGCAAAGTCAATATGCGCCGACACCTGAAGATTTGCAGAACCTGGTTGACGAGCACAAAGAGCGCATGGTTCCCAGTCTCGCGTCAAGTGGATCGAAAACAATCTCGCCTCTGCGCCGCGGAGAAGAGATCTTCTATACCTCGCGCTTCTCGTTCCAGGGCCAGATCGGTTGTGCAAGTTGCCACATCGATTCCACATTCGACGGCGTGCAATGGAACCTGGAACCGGATGGGTTTGGCCGCAACACTGTGGACAACAAATTACTTGAAGGCATCGTGGACACGGAGCCATATAAGTGGACCGGAACCAACCCAAACATTCCCACCGAGTGCGGACCGCGGACCGAAAAGTACTTTTGGCGGTCGGAGAACTACGACGAGCGAATGCTTACCGATTTGGCCGTCTACGTTCGGAGTCTGGCTCCGCGCCCCAATCGCTGGCGGCAAGCAAGTGGCGAATTGACGTTGGCGCAGGAACGAGGCAAGGTGTTATTCGAGCGCGCGGTGGACAAGTTCAAGAAGCCTATCCCGGAAAGCAATCGATGCTCCAGTTGCCACAGCGGGCCGAAAGGCACGAACCAGAACATCTTCGATGTGGGAACGCGTAAACCCAACGACAATACGGGACTTCTGAAGGCGCCAATGCTAACCAATATCGCACTCACAGCCCCTTACCTGCACGATGGGTCGGCGCGCTCGCTCGAAGAGATATGGACAATCTACAACCAGGACGACAAGCACGGCCGGACCAACGATCTGACCAAGGATGAACTCAACGATCTGATCGAGTATCTCAGGACTCGATAAAGGGGGGATGTGATGAAGAAGCTCTGCATGATCGCAATGCTACTGGCAGCCGCCGCGATTGCTCTTGTCCCGCTGGCGGTTGCCGCGCCGCCGCAGATGCCGCGCTATCGCTTTGAGAACTTCACGACTGCGAACGGTTTGCCAAACAACCACGTCTTCGCGGTGCTGGTCGAGGGAGATCGTATCTGGGCGGGCACGGAGAAAGGACTGGCGGTCTACGAGAACCATGCCTGGAAGGTCTACACAACCGCGGACGGGCTGGCACATCGCGCCGTCATTTCTCTCGCTCTGGACAAGCGTACCGGCGATGTGTGGGCCGGAACAATGGGTGGCCTAAGCCGGATTTCGGGCGGACACATCGATAGCTTCACGCAGTTGAACTCGGGGTTGAGCAACGACGTGGTTTACAACATCTCAATCGAAGGCGAGAACGTGTGGATCGCCACTGCCGCCGGCGGTTGCCGCCTGAACCTGCACACAAATCAGTGGTCGCTTTACAACGAGCGCAACACGCCCATGGGCGAGATTTGGACGTATGCGGTCTCTGCCACGCCCACGAAGGTCATTTATGGCATTTGGGGCAGTGGCGTTCTTGAATACGATCAGAAGAGCGGGAAGTGGGACAGGTACGACGATCCCGACGGCGAGACGGAGATGGTGCTCTACAAGGATCAGGGCCTCATCCATGAGATTGTCACTTCTGTCAGCTATATCGAGAAGAGCAACGTTATATGGGCGGCCACGTATTTCGGCGACAGCCGCTACGACGGCCGCTACTGGCACAACTTTCTGAAGATAGACAGCGGCCTTCCCTCGAACTTCACCAATCAGGTTAAAGGGGTAGATGCCGATCGCGCCTGGTTCTGCACCGACCAGGGACTGGCCTATTACGACGGCGTGAACTGGGCTGTCTATCGTCCTTCGCTTACAGACGGCAAGCCGGAAATGACGGTGCGCGACGCAAAGGGCGTCGTAACGCGCGTTTCCGTGACCACGGCGCCAGCGCACAACTACATGCTCGGCATCGACTTTCAAGGGAACGATATTTGGGTGGCAACCGCAGAAGGGTTGAGCCATGGCATTCGTCAACCGTAAGAAGTCAGGATCGCCGCGAAGGGATGGGCATAGACGTGAAATGCCAGTGCGAGGTTTTCGCCGTATAGACATGCTGGAGACAGCAAGGAGTTATTGTGATGCGCAAGGGATGGTTGTTGGTTATATTCGGTATCTTCGCTATTGGTTTCGCGGCTCATTGCCTAGGCCAGGATGCGGCCAGAACTGCGGACACGAGCACTGAAAAGAGAGTATGCGAGTGCGGCGCGCATCCGCCTGGACCTCCGCGCGACCGCGAAGTTACGCCTTACGCAGGAGAACCGGCGGACATGCGACCCTATGCCAAGTTCAGGGCACCCTACGACACCAACTACACGCGTCCCAATATCTATATGGGCGCAGCGAGGAAGATCCCCGATCCCAAGGATCTGACTGAGGTGCGCATTGGCTTTTTCGGGCCAATCGAGAACAACTCGGAATCGGTTCTTGGATTGCGAATGCTGCACGGCGCGCAGTTGGCGATGGAAGAGGCCAATGCGGGTGGCGGCTATGGAGGCAAGCCCTTCAAACTGATGGTGCACAACGACTATAACAACTGGCAGGCGAAGGCGGTCTATGGCGACGTCCGGCCCACTGACGCGGCGATCTGGGGCGCTGCCTCCAACGAGACAGTGAAGATGGCCTACGACGAAGGAGTCTGGGCGATCTTCGGCTCCATTAGTTCGGAGTCGACTCACATTGCACTGCGCGTGGCCCTGCGCGCGGAGCTTCCGGTCGTCAGTTCGGCCAACACCGACCCTACGGTTCCCGAGACCACCATTCCGTGGTACCTCGGGACCATGCAGGATGACCGGCAGCAGTATCTTACGCTGGCTCGCCACATCTACACCGAGCTTGGCTTGAAGCGTGTAGCGGTTCTCAGGGCGAGCAGCCGATACGGCCGATATGGCCTTCCAAAGTTTCTCGACGCCTCGCGCCGTCTGGGCCATCCGGTGGTGATGGAGCAGATCTTTCAGCCAGGAGACAAGGATTACACTAAGCAACTGAAGGTGATCCGCAGTTCGCGCCCAGATGCCGTCTTTCTGGTAGGAGACGAGTTGGAGGCGGCGGCGATTCTAAAGCAGATGCGTGCGGCAGGGATGAAGCAGCGCGTGTTTGGAGCGTTTCGCACTTTGGGCGATACGCTACTGAAAGAGGCTGGCGATGCCGCTGAAGGGTTCGAAGCCGTATATCCCTACGATCCCAACCGCAACGACCCTCACTGGATCGACTTCAACCGCCGATTTGAGAACCGGTTCCGCGAAAAGCCAGAGCAGTTTGCCGCGATGGCCTATGACACGATGAATCTGCTGCTGGATTCGATTTGCAAGGCGGGGCTGAACCGGGCGCGGATTCACGACGCGCTGGCCAATGTCGAAGAATACGATGGCGTGACTGGGCACATGGTCTTCGATCCCAATTTGAAGAACACAGCCCCTTTGTACCTAGGCACGGTACATAACGGCGCAATCACTTATCGCGTTGCCTTGATGGAAAAGACACCGGCGGTTGCGCTAGCGCCTGCAACGCCACAGTGCCATCTTTCCAGGCAACCGGCGCCCGCTGCCATGCAGTCGCCTTATGCGCGTGTTGGCGAGGTTGGCGTCGACGATGCCGGGCCGCATCGCAAGGAGGCGCTGGCAGGACCAGTGAGCATCGTGATCTTCGGGCCAAAAGCCACTGCGGTAGTTGCAACACCGGAGATGCAGGCCGAGATCGCGTCGAGCGCTATCAAGGGCCGCGAGCTAAAGCTGTTGCCGGTAGAGAGCGATCAGGATTTGGGAGCCGCATCCACTGCTCTAGTCAAGGCTCTTATGGACGATCATGCTTTGGCAATTCTCGCGCTGGATCGCAATTCCGGTCATCTGGCCGAGCAAACGGCACTGAAGAGCGTTGTGCCAGTAGTGGCGCTCGCCGCCGATAAGACGCTGGCTTCGACAAACATGTCTTGGATGTTTCGGCTTCAGCCCGATACGACTCCGGCCACCGCACTGCGGATGCTTGTGGCAGCAGAATGCCGCAGCGGCGCCAATCCAGAAAGGCTCAGAAAGGTTCTGGCTTCGGCCGAGGGCATCTCCGGCGTCTCTCTTGTGACTACGGGCGAACCGCCTAAACAGTGAGGCAACAAACGTGGTGCGCGGTCCGGTAATCGAAGACGCCGAGGTCTCATTGCTCAAGTACTTCAACATCGACGAAACCCCGCGAGTGCAGTCCCGTGCGGAGTGTTTCAACCGGCCCAATCATCCGAATGTCGGACCACCGGAAAACGACGTGGAGTCTCCGGCGTTCGGCAAGATCCTGCAGGCCGGTTCGCCGCGTCTGATGCAACTCGCAATCAAGGCAGTGTTCTAATGTAGTTCGCCTAACATAGGCTCGCGAGCCGCGGATAACCGCAGATAGGCGCATGCGGCTGCTTGTCTGTATTCGTCCGCGGCAGTGTGTCTCTCGACGAGGTTGTTGGATACTCCTTCGCGCCACGCTCGAACAGCGCGACGGCTGCACCGCGACTGCCGGCCGCTGCCTAACTCAGCCAAAGAGTCGCTCGACCTCGTGTTCATAGTCCACATCTGCCTGTCGTACCACTTACAACATCTTCCGGTGCGTTTCACTGTGTGAGCCACTCGCACTAATGTAATCGCAGTATTGCGTCGCCGTTGACATCGTCCGATAGTAGAAGCTTAGTTGGAACCGTCTGTCACATCAGTGTCTTTTGAGGAGAGAATGTCACACGTGTCCCGCACGAGACTGTTTAAGGAATGTCAGTCGCCATTAATCGCCGCGATCCTCTGTGTAGGATGCGCATTGGCGCCGGCGCTGGGGGCGCCCCCGCCCGATAGGGCACCGACACCAGTCTCTTTGCGGTTGATCGTGGTCGAGTCGCCCGAAAAGGCCCAGCGGACACTGGACCTGCTCAGGGGCGGCACGGACTTTGCGGTGCTTGCCAAGGAGACGTCCACGGACCCCACGTCGGACGATGGCGGGCTTATGGGTGACGTCGACCCAACCATGCTCCGTACCGAACTGCAAGAGGCTCTGACTGGCCTGATTCCCGGGGAGTTCTCGGGTGTCGTTAAGCTGCCCAGGGGATTCGCCATATTGAAACTCCTAAAACCCGAGGAGTTGATCGAACTTGAAAGAGCCAAACAGGCGCGCGAGTTTGCCATCAACTCCAGAGTCAATATGCGCTACTCGTTCGGCGTCGATGGCCTTGCCGACGCCGAATCCGCATGGAACAGTTTTCCGAAGGAGGAGCACTGGGAACAGGACTTGCACCGATCCTGCCAGACCCAACGGCAGTCGATGGCGGCACTGACGGACCGTCAAAGCCGACTATTGGGTGCGGCTCAGGCCTCGCCGGTCACGGAGAAGACTACTTACGACATCCTGTCTCTGCAGATGTCGATTGGTCTGCATTATGCCTACAAAGGCGAAATGGATCAGGCGATCGCCGAGTGGCAGCAGGCTTATCCGGCTGCACTGGCCCAAATGCCGAAAGCGGCGGACTACCTCGACGAGATGATCGGCATCGGCTACATGCAGAAGTTCCAGATGGAGAATGACGTCTACCATAGCCCTGGAGATCGGTGCATCTTTCCGATGGCGCCGGGCGCGAGCTACGCCCGGACCGAGAGCGGCGAGACGGCAATCCGTCACTTCCTGTCAAGTCTCGAAAGGAAGCCGGACGATCTGGAACTGAAGTGGCTACTGAATCTGACGTATATGATGTTGGGACGGTATCCGGCGGGAGTGCCGCAACAGTACCTTCTGCCGCGCCCGCTGTTCGATTCCGCGGCCGATATCGGTCGCTTCAAGGATGTGGCCCCCGAAGCCGGCCTGGATGCCTTCGACGAAGCCGGTGGCATGATCGTCGATGACTTTGAAAACAACGGCCGCTTCGACGTCGTGACCTCAAGTTTCGACGCATGTGGCCCGATGCACTACTTCCACAACAATGGCGACGGCACTTTCACGGATCGAACGGCCAAGGCTGGTTTGTCGGACCAGTTGGGTGGGCTGAACATGATTCAGGCCGACTATAACAACGATGGCTGCGTGGACATCCTGGTGTTGCGCGGCGGCTGGGAACAGACGGCGCAGCGTAAGTCGCTGCTACGCAATAACTGCGATGGGACGTTTACGGACGTTACAAAAGAAGCCGGCCTGGCGGAACCGACGCGGACGCAGGCCGCGGTCTGGGTGGATATCAATAACGACGGCCTGCTGGATTTGTTTGTGGGCAACGAGAACGGTCCCGCCGAACTCTTCCTGAACAACGGCGACGGCACATTCAAAGACATTTCGCATTCCGCCGGCATTGACAAGGTATCGTTTGCTAAGGGGGTTGCGGCGGCGGACTATGACAACGACGGCTACATGGACCTGTACGTATCGAACTTGATGGGTGACAACTATCTGTACCACAACAATCACGACCTGACGTTCACTGACGTTGCGAAGGAGGCCGGCGTTTTGGGGGGGCCGGGACAGGGCTTTGCCACCTGGTTCTTCGATTATGACAACGACGGCCTGCCCGACCTCTTCGTGACAAGCTACTACATGTCGCTCGACGAGACCGTTCGAACCTATGTTGGGCTGCCGCACAATGCCACAACGTTAAAGCTCTACAAAAACCTCGGCAACGGCACGTTTCGCGATGTGACCGCGGAGACCAGGCTGGACAGGGTCTTCATGCCGATGGGCGCCAATTTCGGCGACGTCGATAACGACGGATATCTAGATATCTATCTTGGCAACGGCAATCCGTCTTATGCGTCTTTGACGCCAAGCGTTCTGCTTCACAACAAGGACGGGAAGTACTTCGAGAACATCACGGCGTCCTCAGGACTGGGTGAATTGCACAAAGGACATGGCATTGCATTCGCCGATATGGCGAACACGGGAAACGAGGACATCCTGTTCCGAGTCGGCGGGGCTATCCCGGGGGACAGCCACGCAGTCCGACTGTTCAAGAATCCTGGCAACCATGGCAACGACTGGATGAGCCTTCATCTGGTCGGGGTAAAGGCCAACCGTTCGGCCATAGGCGCGCGGATTAAGGTGACCGTAGAGAACGGGGGACAGGGAGTACGCGCCATTTACCGAACTGTCGGCAGCGGCGGGTCGTTCGGCGCGTCACCGTTTACGCAGCACATTGGCCTGGGCAAGTCTGCGCGGATTCTGAGCCTGGAAATATGGTGGCCTAACGGAAGCCGGACGCCGCAGAAGTTCACCAACGTCGGGAAGAACCAGTACCTGGAAATCAGAGAATCCGCCCTAGAGTATACCAAGCTAGTGCGCCCGCCGTTCCAGCTAGGTGGCGCGACCGGGGATGCCGTGGCCCACTTGAAAGAGAGTGGCCAAGCCACCAAGCAAGGATCCAAGCAGTGATCCCACGGCAGCTCTTCCATTGGACCACACCATCTTACCGGCGATGGCACTGCTGCCGCGCGCGGGCCGTCTTCGCGGCTCTGAGCCGTACAGCGTGGCCGGCCGGATAACGATGGCATACGCCAGATGTGACGAGCGGGCGAGGACGCATTGAGACGCCGTGTGATACTGATCCTGGCAGTGAGCGCCGTTTCCGGGGTGGCGCAGACAGCCAAGCCGCGGGAGAACCTGCGAGGCTTGACCAGCGAGGCAATCAGCAACAACCCGGAGATTGTGGCGGCCCAAGAGAGATATGAAAGCGCGCGACAGCGGCCGACCCAGGAGAGCAGTCTGCCGGACCCCAAGGTCTCGGTTGGCTACACGAGTGTTGGCAATCCTCTCCCCGGCGCCGGTTTAGGGAGCCAAGTGCTCGCCAACGCCCGCTTGATGGTCTCGCAGGAAGTGCCCTTCCCAGGGAAGCTCAAGCTCAAGGGCGACATTGCGTACACAGACGCCCAGGCAAAGTTTGAACAGTATCAATCAGTCCAACTGGCGGTAGTCTCCCGGCTGAAACAGGCTTACTATCGCCTTCAGTACACGTATGCGATATCCGATGTGTTGGTCCGCAATCGCGCTCTGCTGGAGCAGTTCTTGAAAGCCACTGAAGACCGCTATTCCGTCGGGAAGGCCGTGCAGCAGGATGTGTTTAAGGCGCAGATGCAACTCACCGTCATCGAAACGCGGATCGTCAAGATCGAGCAGGAACGAAGAAGCCGCGAGGCCGAGATCAACAGCCTACTAAATCGGGCAGCGGGATCTCCGATCAACCGCCCGGAAGATGAACCACCGAAGGACCTCACCGCTACGCTTGAAGGACTATTCACCTCCGCGCGCGAGAAGTCTCCCATCCTTGCCCGAGATCGGAAACTGATCCAGCGTTCGGAACTGGCCGCAAACATCGCCCGGAAGAATCTCTATCCCGACGTCACCTTGAACGCAGGATATTACAACCGCGGCGGCATGCCGCCCGCGTACGAGATTCGAGCGGATTTTGCGATTCCGCTCTACTCCTGGCGGAAGCAGAGAGCCGGAGTGAACGAGCGGGTTAGCGATCTTTCCCAGACGAGAAGCGCGTACGAAGCTTCGGACCAGACGCTCCGGGCCCAGATTCAGGACGAGTTCTCCAAAGCTCAGGCTTCGGCGAGATTGATGAAGCTCTATGCGCAAACCCAGGCGCCGCAGTTACATGGGGCGTTGGCTACCCCTACTACCTCCAACGAGGATGAACTCTTTGTGGCGCAGGCAGCGCAAAACCTAAGGACGATATCCGGACAGATCGTTTTGTTGCAATCCGATATGGCGCTAAGAGCGTCGATTATCGGCTATGAGACGGGGACCGTCGACTTTCCATCGGTGCTTTCCAGCGCGTCGGTGGTGCTCGAATTCGAAATGAACTATTACGACGAAGCGCTCAACTATTCACTGGCGCTGAGCCGCCTCGAAGAAATCACGGGCCAACCGCTGACGAATTGAAACGAATCCGATGACAGTCATTCGAGCAATTGGTTTACTGGCGGTGATCGCAGCCGCGTTTGCAGGTGGATATGCATACAAGGCCACCAACGGCTTGGTGGCGGCAACCGGCGAGAAGCCTGACCGCAAAGTTCTCTATTGGGTGGACCCGATGCATCCGGCATACAAGTCGGATAAGCCCGGGATCGCGCCCGATTGCGGCATGAAGCTGGTGCCAGTATACGGAGATGACGTTGCCACATCCGCCAACGCTGACGCATCGACAATGCCCGCCGGAACCGTGCAGATTTCGCCCGAAAAGCAACAACTAATCGGCGTGAGGTATGGTGAGGCCGAAGTGAGAAGTGGCTTCAGGACGATCCGCGGAGTGGGTCGAGTGGCCATCGACGAAACCCGCATCCAGCGGGTGCATACGAAGGTGGACGGCTGGATCGACAAGGTGCTGGTCAACTTCACGGGAGCGTTCGTGAAGCAGGGCGACCCGCTGCTGACCATCTACAGCCCGGACATGCTGGCAGCTCAGAGAGAGTTACTACTGGCGGCGAGAGCAAAGACAATGATGCAAAACAATCCGCTGCCATCGGCATATGCCCAAAGCGAATCGCTTCTCCAGGCCACTCGCCGCCGCCTGGAGCTGTGGGACCTAAGCGACGCGCAAATCAATCAGGTGCTGCAGAGCGGACAACCAATCAAAAACACCACACTCTACTCGCCTGCGACGGGCTACGTGACGGATCGCAAGGCCTTTCCGCAATTGAAGGTAACCTCCGAGACGGAACTCTATACGATTGTCGATCTCAGCCATGTCTGGATCGTCGCCGACGTGTTCGAGCATGAAGCCCAGAACGTTCGCGTCGGCGAAGCGGCGAGTGTGTCCTTTCAGGCACTTCCCGGCCGGGTGTTCAATGCGCGGATCACCTATATCCAGCCGGATGTCGATCCAACCACACGCACGCTCAAGGCGCGTCTCGATATGGACAACCCCGCTCTCCTGCTCAAGCCGGACATGTATGCCGATGTCGAACTTCGCGTCAATCTTCCATCGACCCTCACTGTGCCCGCGGAGGCGGTGCTCGATGCCGGCGAACGGAAGTCCGTGTTCATCGACCGCGGCAATGGCTTCTTCGAGCCCCGGCGGGTTACGACCGGCGAACGGGTTGGCAATCGCATTGAAATCCTATCGGGTCTCAGGGGAGGTGAACGCGTCGTCAGTTCCGGCAACTTCCTCATCGATTCCGAAAGTCAGATGGAGGCCGCTGGGGCGGGCATGCGCGAGACGCCCGAGGCCGGAGCCATGAGGCAATGATCGACGCGGTCATTGAGTTCTCGGCCCGGAACAAGCCCGTCGTCTTCGTCCTGGTCGCAGCGGCGGTAGTTGCCGGGTTGTGGTCGATGCGAACCGTTCCGCTCGATGCGCTACCGGACCTGAGCGACACGCAGGTAATTGTCTATTCGCGCTGGGACCGCAGCCCCGACATCATGGAAGACCAGGTCACCTACCCGCTCGTGGCGGCGATGTTGGGTGCCCCAAGAGTGAAGGATGTGCGGGGATTCTCCGATTTCGGCTATTCGTACGTCTACATTATCTTCCAAGAGGGCACGGACATCTATTGGGCGCGTTCCCGCACGCTTGAATATCTTTCGACGGTCCTGCCGCGCCTGCCGCAGGGTGTCAAAACCGAACTTGGACCGGATGCCACCGCCGTTGGTTGGGTGTTTCAATACGCCCTGCTCGATACCACGGGCAAACAGAGCCTGGCCGATCTGCGCACCTATCAGGATTGGTATCTGCGTTACTACCTGAAGTCGGTCCCAGGCGTCGCCGAGGTCGCACCCCTGGGAGGCTTCGTGCGGCAGTATCAGGTGAACGTCGACCCTGACAAGCTCCAGTCATTCAATATCCCCGTTGGCAAAGTGGTAAATGCAGTGCGCAGCGGCAACAATGACGTCGGCGGGCGACTGGTCGAGTTTACGGGCGCGGAGTATATGGTACGTGGCCGCGGGTACGCGCAATCCAGTGACGACATCGGCAAGATCGTGGTTGCCAGGAACCAGAACGGAGTTCCGGTTCGCGTTTCCGATGTCGGGGAGGTGACGCTCGGACCGGATATCCGGCGCGGCATTGCAGATTGGAACGGGACCGGTGAGTCCGTCGCCGGGATCGTGATTATGCGGCAAGGAGAGAACGCTCTTCAAGTGATCGGGCGCGTGAAGCAGAAACTCCGCGACATCGAAGGAAGCCTTCCTCCGGGAGTAATGGTCGTTACCGCCTATGATCGTTCCGACTTGATCCTGCGTTCCATCAGGAACCTAAAAAGCACGCTGATCGAAGAATTAGTCATAGTGGCGATCGTGATCCTGATCTTCCTCTGGCATGTGCCAAGCGCCATTATTCCCATCATCACGATTCCCGTCGCGGTGATCGTCTCATTTATCCCGATGAAGGCGATGGGGGTAACGTCGAACATCATGTCGCTGGGAGGCATCGCGATTGCGGTGGGTGCAATGGTCGATGCCGCGATTGTCGTCGTCGAGCAAACCCACAAGCGACTGGAAGAGTGGGAGCGGACCGGCCGCAAAGAGGACTACCGCCGGGTGGTAATCGACGCCGTGAAGCAGGTGGGAGGACCTAGCTTCTTTGCCTTGCTGGTGATTGCGGTTGCGTTCCTTCCGGTACTGACGCTGGAAGCCCAGGAAGGCCGGCTCTTCAGACCGCTGGCCTACACCAAGAACTTCACCATGATTATCGCTGCCGTACTGGCCATCACGCTTGACCCGGCCGTCCGGCTACTCTTCACACGGATGAAGAGCTTTAAGTTTCGACCGGGTTGGTTGGCGCGGGCGGCCAACGGAATTCTCGTTGGCAAAATCCACTCGGAAGAGAACCATCCGATCAGTAGAATGCTGATCAAGCTCTACGGGCCGGTTTGTTCCTGGGCGCTCCGTTGGAAGTGGATAGTCATCGCTGCGGCCCTACTCCTGGTTATCGTGACGGTACCCGTGTTCGAGCGATTGGGTTCGGAGTTCATGCCGCCGCTCGATGAGGGGTCGCTGCTTTACATGCCGACGACACTACCTGGTATCTCAGTCACTCAGGCCCAGCAGTTGTTGCAGGTGCAGGACAAGATCATCAAACAATTCCCGGAAGTCGATACCGTCCTCGGCAAGGCCGGCCGGGCCGAAACTTCGACGGATCCAGCCCCGTTCTCGATGATGGAAACCGTTATCGTGCTGAAGCCAGAAAGCCGGTGGCGGAAAGTTGACACGTGGTATTCATCGTGGGCCCCCGAATGGTCGAAAGAAGTGTTTCGGCGGATTACGCCCGATCACATCTCGAGCGATCAACTGGTTAGCAAGATGAATGAGGCGCTCCAGATTCCAGGGGTTTCAAACGCCTGGACGATGCCAATCAAGGCTCGCGTGGACATGCTCACAACGGGCATTCGAACGCCGGTTGGAATCAAGATCTATGGGGCCGACATTATGAAGATCCAGGAGCTAGGCAAGCGAATCGAAGCGCTGCTCCCGAAGATCCGCGGAACCCGAAGCGCGTTCGCCGAGCGAACCGGAGGCGGGTACTTTCTCGATTTCAAATGGAACCGCGACCAACTTGCGCGTTATGGTCTCAGCATAGACAATGCACAGGACGTAGTAACGAGCGCCATCGGCGGTGAGAACGTCACGACCACAATCGAAGGCCGCGAGCGCTATGCGGTGAATGTCCGTTATCAACGCGATTACCGCGGCGATACCGACAAGCTGGGCCGTGTCCTGGTACCGGCCATGGACGGCCAAGTCCAGGTGCCGATTGCAGAGCTCGCCGAGATCCGTGCGGTGACCGGCCCGGCGATGCTCCGCGATGAAAACGGGATGCTGTGCGGCTACGTGTACGTAGACGTGGCCGGGCGCGACATCGGCAGCTACGTGGACGAAGCCAAGCGGATGATCCAGAACAGCGTCGCCCTTCCGGTGGGCTATTCCTTGCAGTGGAGCGGGCAATATGAGGCCATGCAGCGCGTCAGAGAAAAGCTCACCATAGTTCTTCCGTTGACGGCTTTTCTTATAGTCATCTTGCTCTACGCCAACACAAAATCGATGGCGAAGACGCTGATCATCCTCCTCGCAGTTCCGTTCTCCGCGATTGGCGCGATCTGGTCTCTGCACTTTCTCGGCTATAACATGAGTATCGGTGTGTGGGTCGGTCTGATCGCCCTCATGGGCGTCGACGCAGAGACAGGCGTCTTTATGATGCTGTATCTCGACCTTGCCTACGACCAGGCGAAGGCCGAGGGCAGGCTCCGAAGCCTGCGAGATCTCCAGAACGCCATCATACAGGGCGCCGTGAAACGAATTCGGCCGAAATTCATGACCGTGGCGACGATGTTCCTGGGGCTCGCGCCAATCATGTGGTCGGTTGGTGCCGGTGCCGATGTAATGAAACGCATAGCCGCGCCGATGATCGGCGGCATCTTCACTTCGTTCCTTCTTGAGCTGGTTGTGTATCCGGCAATCTATGAGGTATGGAAATGGCATTTCGAATTGAACAGAGAGCTGGCGCGCTCCTAATCGCATTGGCTGTGGCTCCGACGATGTTTGCCCAACAGACCTTTCGGTACGAAGCATATCGTAGTCATCGGCGCCTGCTCCACATCAGGAGAACTGAAGATGTCGGGTCACTGGAGATCACCCAGTCTAGCATTTCGTTCGTGGAGGTTCAGCAGCACAACAACCATCCGAAAACGTGGCATTGGAGTTACCAGGACATCCACCAGCTGAAAATGGGAACTGCGTCTCTAGACGTTCTGACCTACCAGGGCAACAAATGGAAAGCGGGGGCCGAGCGCGAGTATGAGTTTGACCTTGTGTCGGACAAGACGTTTGGAGACGCGTATCTGTTTCTCAAGAGCCGGCTGGATCAGCGGTTTGTAGCGGAAATCGCGGACGCTGTTACAGACGTGCTATGGGAAGTCCCCGTGAAGCAACTCCTCCGCTTTGGCGGAAACGAGGGAGTGCTGCAGGTAAGCGCGAACGAGATTGTCTACAACTCGCCGACGAAGAACGCTTCGCGGACATGGCGTTATCAAGATATTGAGAACATCAGCGCCTCCGGACCGTTTCAACTGACAGTCACCACGTTCGAGCGCTCGAAGCTACACTATGGAGACCTGAAATGGTTCAACTTCGAATTGAAGAGCCCGCTAGCGGAGGCGCGGTACAACGGACTCTGGTTGCGGGTGAACCAATCGAAGGGGCTCAAACTCCTCGACGCCTACCGGGTACCCGATGGCAAGCAGTAGCGGCAGCCCTGTGCGGCGCGCGAACCGGATCACCGAATGTCGACCGCGCGGATTGTGTCGGGGATAAACGAGCGGTCGACGAGGTGCCGTATGTCGGAGCGCTTCTCCAGGATGCCCGCTCGCAGAGCCATATCGGCAATCTCTTGCATCTCCACATCGGTCGGATTGAGCATGCGGTAGCTGACCCGGTCTGGCGGCTCGGTCAGAACGTGGCGGATGAGCGCCTCATCCTGGCGGAAATACGGCGCGACCACGCTGGCAGCGCGAACGCGATGGGTCTCCGCCCATTCGCCGCTTTCCGCGATTCCGCGCACAAGATCGCGGGCAACATCCGGACGCTCCCGAATTAGCTTCTCGTTAACCACAAGCACGCAGGAGATGAAGTGAGGCCAGATGTCTTTGGCATAATAGAGAACCTTGCCGCTACCGTCCAGTTCGGCCTTCGCGCAATAGGGCTCGCCTACGAAATACGCATCGATCGCCTTGGAGGCCAGCGCTTCGGGCATGTCCGGAGGAGCCATTTCCACGAAACGAATCTCGCTCGGTTTGACACCCTGATCCTCCATCAGCTTGTGAATCACCAGATTCTGATTGCTGTATATGCTCGGAATCGCGAACACCTTGCCGCGCAGATCGCGCAGGCTAGTCCCCGGTAGGTCCCGGCGCACCATCACCTCAGATCCATCACGATGGCCCAGGTAAAGAATCTTGACGGGCAAGCCCTGCTCCCGCAGCTTCATTGCCAGAGGCGCAATCAGGAAAGACGCATCCAGCCTTCCCGCCTTCATCGTTTCCACGACGGTGGGAAAGTCGTTGAAGCGCTGTGACACAAACTTTGTCATTCTACTGGTTCGCGTCGCGAAGTCGGTTACCGGGCATGTCAGATGGCAGGTCACCGGTAAGAACCCGACCGTCAGTTGCTGACGGGCCGCGACATCGCGCACGTCTCCCCGCTTCCACGGCTCGTACCGCAGCACGCCAAGCACCGCGGTAAACAGGACTGCTCCAACCATCCATCGGGCTGCATAATGACGACGCATGATACCTCCTACTTAGTGCTGGTCGCGGCACCGCTTTCGACGTCCAGTTCAGCTAGAATTCGGCGCACGGCATCGACAACCGCAGGGTCTGTGGGCTCCCGGGGACGAGGCGTCGAGACAGTGAACTCATGACGAATGCGGGCAGGGCGTTGGGTAAGTACAATTACCCGATCCGCGAGTTGCGCGGCCTCCTCGATGTCGTGAGTGACCAGCACCGCCGTTCTGGGCATCTCGCTTAGCAGCCGGGCCAACTCGTTGCGCATGCGCAGACGCGTCAGATAGTCCAGCGCCGAAAAAGGCTCGTCCATCAGCAACACGTCGGAACCGCCTGCCAGCGCGCGGGCCAGTTCCACGAGTTGCCGCATGCCGCCGGATAACTGGCGCGGGTAATGGTGCTCAAAGCCTTCAAGGCGAATGAGCCGAAGCAAATCGCCGATTTGGCGCTTGCGCTCGCGTCGGTCGCCGATGTGACGCAACCCCAGCGCGATGTTCTCGGTCACGGTCGCCCACGGAAACAAGCCATCCTCCTGATACACCATCCTCACCTGGCCATGGCATTCGACTGAGCCTGAAGACGGCCGCTCAAATCCGGCAATGAGGTTAAGCAGCGTCGTCTTTCCGCAGCCGGACGGCCCGACAACGGCTACGAAGTCCCCTTGTACGATGGCGAGCGAGAGTTCGCGAATTACCTCGACCGCTTCGAAGGAAACAGAAACATTGGTCAGTTCCAGGCACCCAGTCATAGAGGACGTCGCCTATCTCTCATAACCCCAGCGCACACTGGGAACGTTGGTCAGTTGCACGAGAAGGCGATCGATAAGAACGCCAATGATGCCGATAACAATCATTTCCACGACCAGCAGATCGGTGCGGAGCCCGTTGCGCGCGTCCATCACGGCAAAGCCAAGACCGTCGCGGCCGGCAATCATTTCTGCGGCGACGTCGACCAACCACGCGACTCCCGCCGTCACGCGGAGGGTGGTGATCACCTGAGGCATGATAGCCGGAAGCGTCACGCGAGTGAGTTTCTCGAATCGACGCAGTCCGTAGTTTTGAGCGACGTGGAAGTATACCAGCGGAATAGTTCCAACGGCAGCCATGGTGGCGAGCACCACCGGAAAAAAGACCGAAAGGAAGATCAGAAACATGGCGGCGGCGTCACCGACTCCGAACCAAAGAATGGCGAATGGCATCCAGGCCAAAGGAGAGAGATTACGGAAGAAGTTTGTCACGGGCAAAAAGGCCAGACGGGCGGAAAGCTTCTGGCCCATCCAGACGCCCGCGGGAATGCCCAAAGCCACCGCCAGCAGAAATCCGCAAGTCACGCGAAACAGCGACGTAACGCTGTCGTTGAGCAGCCTTCCGGTGGCGATCTCCACGCCAAAGCCGCGCACCACCGCCAGCGGCGACGGGAACGCGCTCTGGTGAAAAACGCCCGCCCTCCAGACCACAGCCCAAAGTGCGATGAAGACCGAGGCAACCAGCGCGGGAAGCAGAAGCGCGCGAACCGTATACCCATTCTCTTTCATGCTGGACTTAGCTCCGGGAGACCGGTCCTACGCTTAGACGGCGACGCCAGGAGAACGGCGCGCAGTGCGATCACACCGGAATCAGACGAACCTAAAGAAATACACCGCGGTTCGTGGGACACAGACCAGCCAATCCGGCAGAGAAGTATGCCATCTGCCGGATCGGACGGATCGGCCGGCTTTGGAACGGCCTCGCTGCGCATCCTACTTCTTCTTCAGGAGCGCAACGATTTCCTCCTGGTTCTTGACGATAATATCCAGCGTGGCCTGGCTCTTCTTGATGGCCTCCTGGTTGGCTTTGATGGTTTCCTGGTTGCCTTGGATGTGTTGTTGATTGGCGAGAATCGACTTCTGATTTTCGATGATCTGCTTCTGATTTGCGATCACGTCGCTTTCAGGCATTGTGCAGCTCCTGTCTAGTACCATGCGGAACGTCGTGATGCATCTCACGGTTTGGCGTTCCTTTGGCCTGCCGCATTTTCTCACCGGCAATTCGGACTGGTCAATACTTGTTTTCAGCTATGGCTCTTCACTACCTGCGGCCGTCGATTCGAGTTGACCGATTGAGGCGGAGCGCGGACTTCGGATCGGCGGGACGCGCAGTCCGTTGAGGGCTAGTGCATTCGCATTATTGCGGTGAATGATAGTTACAGATACGATATTCTTTATTCGTGAACTAGAGGGTCGACTCAGCGTCGGCTATCACTCTCGCTGCGAACGGCGCTGAGAGCCAAGACCTATGTCGGACACCCGCTGCCAGTGGGTGCGGGAGTTGTGTGTTCGCAGGGTGTTACCCCCGTCGCGCCTCGGCTCCTTCGCTGAGGGACATTCCGCTCCATCTATGCGAGCCAAGTGAGGCCTTATCATGTTCAAACTGAGTGCAGTGACTGTCATCGCTTGCGCGTCTCTGTGTGCGCAGAGCAATTTCGCCACGCTGAGTGGAAGAATTCAGGATCCGTCGCAGGCGCCCGTTTTCGGCGCCCATATCTCGGTGAAGGCCAAAGCTACCGGCGCGTTGCGCCAGGCAGTCACCAATGGCGAGGGCCTGTTTGAGATTCCGAATCTGCTTCCGGGCGGCTACGCGGTTCAGGTTGATGCAAACGGATTTGCCGAACAGACTCGCGACGTTGTGCTCGAAGTCGGCCAGAATATGGCACTCGATCTTGCGCTCGCGCTCGGCGAGAAACGCGAAAGTGTGGAGGTCGTCGAGGCGGCCGACGTGCTGCGAACGCAGGACGTGAGCCTGGGCGAAGTAGTGGAGCCCAAGTCCATTGAGAACCTGCCATTGAATGGCCGTATGCTGCTCGATCTGGCGCTCACAGTTCCAGACGCGCACATCGGCCACGGCGCGCAGACCGGCGACATGAGCCCGCTCTACTGGCGTCCGGGCCAAGCCTCCGCTATCACGATCGGCGGAAACCGTCCCAACGCCAACTATTTTCTTCTGGACGGCGTAACTAATACCGATCCAACCTTCAATACGATGAACATGAGCCTGTCGCTCGATGCCGTGCAGGAGTTTCAGGTTCAGACCGGCAGTTACTCGGCCGAACTTGGGGGCGCCGGCGGCGGCCAGATCAACGTCATCACTCGCCAGGGCACCACGCAGTTCCATGGAACCATGTTTGAGTATCTGCGCAATAACGCACTGGATGCGCGGACATGGAACGAGATGACGGGCGACGACCATCTGGTGCAGAATAACTTTGGCGGCGCCTTGGGAGGTCCACTCTTCGGAACCAAGACCTTCTTCTTTGCCAACTATGAAGGGTTCCGGCAGACCCAGGCGCAGACCGCGATGGACACCGTGCCAACGGCGGCGGAAGCTACAGGAGACTTCAGTGGCAGCGGAGTCGCTGTCTACGATCCCGCCAGCACTTATACGAATCCGAACTACAATCCATCGCTTCCGGTGAGCGCAACTAATCCGCAGGCACTGCGGACCGAGTTTCCGGGCGACATCATTCCAGCCAGCCGGACGAATTCGGCGGCCCTTCTGATGCTGAAGAGCTATGTGCCGCGCCCGAACACGACGGGAAACATGGGGCTCGGCATGACGATGAACGGAGCGCCCACGGTCTTCGGCGCCGGCTTGGATTCCAACAACCTGTTGGATGTGCGCGACGCACAGGAGCGAAACAACCAGGGCACCATCCGGGTGGATCGGATACTCGGCAGCGATACGCTCAACGTGCGCTTTTCGTCAAGCAATGAGCAGGGATTCGCGCCGCAAAACCTGCCTGGTTACGGCTTCAACTTCGACAATGCCTCGCAGAACGGCGCTCTGATCTGGACGAAAGTAATTTCGCCCACCATGGTGAATACGGCTTCCATCGGCGTCTCCCGTCTGGCGATGGGGCACTGGTCGCAGGACAATGGAATTGACGATATCGTCGATGCTCTCGGTATCACCGGAACCAACTTTGGCGGACCGAAGGGTTCGGGAGCGCCATACTTCAACGTGCAGGGATACTCGCCGTTCGGAGACTCCTGGCAGGC